>Ga0182027_10000039_pt1 | contig 198994 bp, 195 predicted proteins | sample 712E1DmetaG_FD_121300 | JGI IMG/M metagenome (GOLD analysis project Ga0182027, IMG submission 121300) | Permafrost microbial communities from Stordalen Mire, Sweden - 712E1D metaG (Illumina Assembly) | ecosystem: Environmental > Terrestrial > Soil > Wetlands > Permafrost | place: Sweden...
AGGCGTGACGGACGCGGTGACATTGCGGATCGCGATCATGGCGGCCAACCAGGTCACACACGAGATCATGGAAGGCTTGTCGTTGAACAATCTCCGCGCTGCACATACCAACTGCGTCGACGCCGTCCCGCTCGGCATTCTCAAGGGCGTTGACCACCAGCACACGGGCAAGGTGCATCAGGTGGACATCAACCTGCTCCGCACCTTGCTCGAAGAAGAAATCGTCCCCGTCATCCCGCCGCTCGGCTTCGACGACAACGGCAACACGTACCGGCTTAACTCCGATGCGGTGGCCATCGAGGTGGCGCGGGCGCTCGGCGCGGTGAAATTGATGCTCATCTGTCCGCGTCATGGGTTGGAGATCGACGGCAAGCTTGTCTCCCAGATGTCGGTGCAGGAACTGGAAGCTGCATTGACCCCGACACACGTGTCGGGGTTGAAGACATCGGAGGGCAAGATTCCAGTCGACATGGTCTCCAAGGCGCACCATGCGTTGCGCGCCTGTCAGAACGGCGTGCCGCGCGTCCACATCATCAGCGGCGAGGTGGACGAAGGGCTGCTGGCCGAGGTGTTCTCCAATGAAGGCATTGGCACGCTGATCTATGCCAATGAATATCAGGCGATCCGCAAAGCGATGCGCAAGGACATCCGCCACATCATGGCGTTGATCAAACCGGCCATCCAGGACGGTCAACTACTTAAGCGCACCCGCAACAGCATCGAGAAACATATCAACGCGCATTACGTCTTCGAGATCGACAACAACATCGTCGGTGTCGTCGCCGTTCACCCGCATCTTGAACACAAGAAGGTCGAGTTGGCATTGTTGCAGGTCGATCCCGCCCACGAACGCCGCGGCATCGGCACCAAGCTGGCCGTGTACGCCGAATCGGCGGCACGAGAACTCGGGGCTGAGAAGATTTTTGCGCTCTCGACGCAGGCGTTCACCTTTTTCCAGCACAAACTCGGCTACGCCGAAGGTAGCGTGGACGATTTGCCGCCTACGCGCCGCGAGAAATACGAACAGAGCGGCCGCAATTCTAAGATCCTGATCAAAAAACTCGCCGCCGGTCAGTAACGCGGGGCGTGCAGGCGTTAATTTGCCGTATCCTTGTCCTCAGCCAGCCGGCGGATGAGCCACTCTTGATCCACGGGGCCGAGATCGAAACGAATCGATGCCTCGTCAATCGCCTTCAGTTTATCCACGGGTGGGGATTCCCGCAGCCGTTTGTTCACCCAATCCAACGCCCGTGCGAGTGTTTCATGGTTCGCGCTCATTTCCGCTCCGACGATCCTCCGGCGGCCCGCTGCAACCGGTCGCGCAATGCCATCGCCAATCCTTTTGCGGGCGGCAGTGGACACAGAATGACATCCACGCCCTGTGAATCGAGCACACGCAACACTCCGAACAGTTTTCGTGCCAATGCCTCCCATGCTCCCCATGCGCCGAAGCACGCGACCAACTGCGTGTGCGACTCGACTGCATTGCGCATTTCTTCGCTGACGATCGCGCCGACTTTCTTGCCTTGCCGGTGAAGCGCATCCGCGCGCTCCGCCATTTGCCGGGCCATGTCAGATGGCTCACCATCAAATAGTTCTACTGTGGCGCTTGGCGCGTAGTGTTTCGCCGTCATACCGGGGCCACGCAGTCCCTTTACTTCAACCTGATCGGTGACGCACTTCGACATCGTAACCGGGCCGAGCACAGCCTCGAGTTCCTCGAGGCTCACGCCGCCGGGACGCAGGATCGCTGGCGGCGATTGAGTGAGATCGAGCACGGTGGATTCCACGCCGAGCGGCGTAGGACCAGCATCGAGTATCAAATCCACACGGTTCCCCAAGTCCTCGACAACATGCTGGGCGCGGGTCGGGCTTGGCCGACCGAACCGGTTTGCGCTCGGGGCCGCGATGGGCAATTGCGCCTCGGCAAGCAGTGCCGACGCCACCGGATGACGCGGCTGACGCAGGGCGACTGTGTTGCGGCGGGCGGTCACTTCGTCGGGCACATGCGCGGCCTTGTAAACGACGAGCGTCAGCGGCCCGGGCCAGAACTTCTTTGCCAATTCGTCAAACGCCGGTGGCGTCCGAGTAACAAGCATCTGCGCCATGGCGATGTCCGCCACATGGACAATGAGTGGGTCCCATTCGGGGCGTTCTTTAGCGGAAAAAATCTCCCGCACTGCAGCGACATCGAGCGCATGGGCTCCAAGCCCGTACACGGTTTCGGTGGGGAACGCGACCAACCCACCGTGCTGCAGCACTTCCGCGGCACGTTTGATGACGCCCGTCTGCGGTTCGTTCGGGTTAACGCGGACAACGTTGTTCGGGTCGTGGGGCATCTATTCGTCGTCGAACCTGGTGCAGATCTGTTTGATTGTCTTCATGGAGCCGGCCCGCAGACTAGCCGACACGCGGCCACGGGTCAACTCGGCAAGGGCGACCCAATCCGCGCGTAAGGCGGCGATTTGAGGTGTCCATCTTTCGTTGACGGCAATCTGTCGTCAGTATATTTTGGCCGCGAGCCGTCGTGGCGGAACTGGCAGACGCGCTGGACTCAAAATCCAGTGCCCGCAAGGGCGTGTGGGTTCGATTCCCTCCGACGGCACCACCCACCTACGCTCGCTTCGCGAGCTACGGCGCGGTGACGCGCCGACCTGCTTCCACTGAACGCTCCAAATAGCGCTTTACAGGTTTCGACAGTAGTGTTACGAATATTAATATGCGTAATACTATAAAAGAACCCGTTACCCGTTTCAGCGTCTCGCTGCCGCCGCCGCTGGCGCGCGAGTTGGACCGCATGGCACGCGAGAAAGGTTACGACAACCGTTCGTTGGCCGTCGCCGACATGATTCGCGCCCAGCTCGTCGAACATCATCAACAACTTGGAGATCGTGAAATCGCGGGCAGCATCACGCTTGTGTACGACCATCACCGCCATCATTTGCAGGATTTGCTCACCGACCTGCAGCACGAACACCGTAAGGTGATCATCTCCGCGCTGCACTGTCATCTCGACCACGACAATTGTCTCGAAATCCTCGCCGTCCGTGGCAGGGCGACGGCAATCAAGAAGCTCGCTGATGAATTGATCGCGGCTAAAGGCGTCAAGCACGGAAAACTCACCATTACCAGCACCGGAAAGGACCTGCCCATCTGATGCACATTCCCGACGGTTTTTTGGATGCGAAGACGGCTGTGGCGTCGGCAGTGTTGTCAGCGGCGGGTGTAGGAGTGGCGTTGCGACAAGCGCGCAAGACTCTGCCGGCGCGGCGCGTACCGCTGCTAGGTTTGGCGGCAGCGTTCGTGTTTGCTGCGCAGATGCTTAACTTTCCCGTCGCTGGCGGCACGTCGGGGCACCTGATCGGCGCGACGCTGGTCGCGGTGTTGCTCGGACCTAGTGCAGCAGCCATCGCGCTTGCCGCGGTACTGGTCGTGCAGTGTTTTTTATTCAACGACGGCGGCCTGACGGCGCTGGGGGCAAACATTTTCAACATGGCCATCGTTGCCACCCTCGTCGGCTACGGCGTCTACCGACTCGTTCGACGATTTGTGCCGGGTCAACGCGGATTGATTCTTGCGGCGGCGTTTGCCAGCTGGTGCAGCACGGTGGTGGCGGCGATCAGTTGCGCGGGGCAACTCGCCATATCGGGTACTATGCCGTGGTCGGTATCGTTTCCCGCAATGGTTGGCGTGCATATGCTCATCGGCATCGGCGAAGGGCTGATCACCGCACTGGTAATTCTGGCCATTGCCCGGTTGCGAGCGGATTTGCTGGGTGATGCGGCGCTCTCTGTCGCTGCGCCCGTGACTACATTCGTCGGGTTAGGTCTGGTCGCGGCGCTTGGGCTGGCGCTGTTCGTGTCGCCATTTGCGTGCAAATGGCCCGATGGCCTGGAGAAAGTTGCGGCGACGCTGGGCTTTGAATACCACGCCATTGAGAAACCGTTGCTGGCAGCGCCGATTCCCGATTACACGCTGCCGGGGATACATTCAGCCGTCGTGGCGACGGCGCTGGCGGGCGTGATCGGGACGGTGGTGGCGTTCGCGTTGGCGTTTGTGCTGGTGCGGGTGTTGATTCCCCGTCCCACTTCGGAAAGTCACTGATGCACCACGATTTCCTTGACCGCTTCGGCCGGCTCGACAGTCCGGTTCATAGGCTACCCGCTGCGCTGAAGCTTGCGCTCGCACTGATCTTCGTCTTCGTCACGGTGGCATTGCCACTGTCGGCGTGGGAGTGGTTCATTGGACTTTTGGCCACGCTGGTCGCCGTGGCGGCGCTCAGCCGCATTCCGTGGTTGTTTCTGCTCAAACGTCTCTTGTTTCTCGAACCGTTTGTGCTCGGTGTGGCCGTGCTAATGCTGATTCAACCGAACGGCGGTCGCGTGTTTGCAACGATCTTTGTGAGAAGCACGTTGTGTCTGCTGACCATGGTATTGCTGTCGAACACCACGCCGTTTGCAGCCATCCTGCAGGTGTTGCGGTATGTCCGCGTACCCGCGCTGTTCGTCACCACATTGGCGTTGATGTACCGGTACCTGTTCGTACTGGTGGACGAAGCGGAACGAATGCATCGCGCCCGCGCCAGCCGGACGTTTGCCCCGAAGACTTTCGGTAATTATGCGCATCGCATCCACCTCTGGCAGATGTTGGGCACTGTTATTGGCCAATTGTTTGTCCGTTCGACCGAACGCGCCGAGCGCATCTACGCCGCAATGCTCGCCCGAGGGTGGAGATGACTGCGCCCGCCATTGAACTTCGCAATCTGCGATTCCGTTACCCGGACGGTGCGGAGGCATTGCGCGGCATCAATTTGACCATCGCCGAGGGCGAATGCGTTGGCTTGATCGGGCCGAACGGCGCCGGCAAGTCAACGCTTCTGCTGCACCTAAACGGCATTCTGCCGGAAAGTCCGGGCGGCCCCTCCCCCGTATCGGTGTTTGGCCAGCCGATCACGGCGGCGACATTGCCGATGGTTCGTCGCGATGTCGGGCTGTTGTTCCAAGACCCCGACGACCAACTTTTCTGCCCCACCGTTTTCGAGGATGTGTCTTTCGGTCCGCAACAGTTCGGCCTCGCAGGCGAGCAAGTGGTCACCGTTGTGCGCAAAGCATTGGAGCAGGTCGGGCTGACCGGTTTCGAGAACCGGTCACCGCACCATCTCAGCCGGGGCGAGAAACGGCGGGTGTGTCTGGCGGGCGTGCTGGCATGTCAGCCGCGCGCGTTGGTGCTCGACGAACCATCCAGCGACCTCGATCCGCGTGGTAAACGCGAGTTGAAAGCGCTGTTAAAACAAATTCCGGCCACAAAGATAATCGCCACCCACGATTTGGAGCTGGTGGTAGAGTTATGTCCACGAGCCATCGTGCTTGACCGCGGCCGAATCGTTGACGATGGGCTTACTATCGAACTGCTCAATGACGAACCGCTGATGCTCGCCCACGGCTTGGAACGTCCCCACATCCTGCGTCACCGGCATCCGCATTAGGCAGGTTGCTCGCGCTCGACACTACACGCGTAACGCATCACGTGCTCTGCCCAAACGTTTAAGTTGAAAAGACTGATATTTCGGCGATAATGGCGCGTGATGATAAGCGCAAACAATGCGACGGCAGCGGCCAAACCGCTGCGCGTGCACTTGCGTCGGCCTGACGTGATGGTTGAGGTCCGCCGTGAGGTGGAACAGCATTACCGCAGCCAGATTGTCGAGAAGCTCCGGCAACGCGGCAATATGTTGGAGGCTGGCGGGCTGAAGATCCGCCTCGCGAAGGAGTTCGGGTTCTGCTACGGCGTCGAGCGAGCGATTGACCTCGCGTATGCTGCCCGCAGAGTGTTTGCCAATCAACCGATTTACATTCTGGGCGAGATCATCCACAACCCAGAGGTCAACGAACAAATCCTCGCCATGGGGATCAAGTTTCTGTCCGGGCCGAACAAGAGTGCTGACATCGAAGATTTGAAGCAGAATGACGTGGTGATCATTCCGGCTTTCGGCGCGCAGATGAGCACGATGGAGAAGCTCCGGGCAAAAGGCTGCCAGTTGGTGGACACAACATGCGGCGACGTGATGAGCGTTTGGAAACGTGTCACGCAGAATGCAAAAGAAAGTTATACCTCAATCATCCATGGCAAGTGCAAACACGAGGAGACGTTGGCGACCAGTTCTCGCGCGACGGCCAATCCGAACGGCCACCACCTCGTGGTGCTTAACTTGGCGGAAACCGATTATGTGTGCGATTACATTCGGCACGGCGGCAACAAAGGGGAACTGCTGGCGCGGTTCAAGGGCGCGCACTCGCCGGGATTCGATCCAGACCAGCACCTGACGTCCATCGGCGTCGCCAACCAAACCACTATGTTACGCAGCGAGACCGAGGAGATCCAGCGGCGGCTGAGGCAGGCGATGGTTGACCGGTGTGGAGCCGAGAAAATCGACGAACATTTTCGGATGTTCGACACGATTTGCGGCGCGACGCAGGAACGGCAGGACGCCCTGATCCAGTTGCTCAAGGAGCCGCTCGACCTGATGATTGTCGTCGGCGGCTACAACTCCAGCAACACCTCACATCTGGCGGAGATGAGCGAGGAGCGGATGCCGACATACTTTATCCGCAACGCCAGCAAGATTCTTTCTGACAAGCAGATCCTTCATTTCAACCTTCACAAACAGCAGGAAGTGCTGACGGAAAACTGGTTGCCCCGCGGACACGTTTATCTCGGGATAACGGCGGGTGCGTCCTGCCCCAACAACTTGATCGACGACGCGGTGCGCTGTTTGTTCAAGTTGCGCGGCGTCAACGTAGATCAATTGATTGCCGCCACGGAAACAGCGACGACAAATTCGTGAGGGCGCCAGATCGTCAGCGCAGCATGATTCCAACAGGGAGAACATGGAACGCACAGCATTGAAGTTTCGCACTGCCGCACAGGCGGACATTGTTTTGCCCAAGGAGTTCGGCGGGCTGCGCGAGTTGGCGTACAACCTTTGGTGGACATGGAGCCCGCGAGCGCGCCAGTTGTTCAGCAGTATCGATCACAAGATCTGGACAGCCTATCGCAATCCCGTCGAACTGCTCATCAACATGGATTCGCGCCACTGGGAGCCGTTGTTGGAAAACGGCCAGCTCTTGGCAACCAACAAGTCCCTTCTGCGCGAGTTTCACGATTACTTGCTGCCGGTCGAAGACACATGGTTTGCCCGCAACTTCCCCGACTACCGGGGCGGGCCATTCGCCTATTTCTCAACCGAATTCGGCTTTCACGAATCGCTTCATGGGTACAGCGGCGGCCTTGGCGTGTTGTCGGGCGACCACTGTAAATCGGCCAGTGATCTCGGCCTGCCCTTCATTGGCGTGGGACTGCTGTATAAAAACGGATACTTCGAACAGGAAATCGAACCCGACGGCCGCCAGCAACATTTCTATCCCGCGTATGACTTTTCCAGGTTGCCGATCCTGATGGTGCTTGGCGACGACGGGAGACAATTGACGGTGTCGGTGGATTTCCCGGGCCGCAGCGTGTACGCGCAGGTCTGGTTGGCGCAAGTCGGTCGTGTCCCGGTGTTATTCCTGGATACGGACACGCCGAAAAATGATCCCGCCGATCGTCCGATCACCGGCCAACTTTATGTCATAGGCCGCGAGATGCGAATCTGTCAGGAAATCATCCTCGGCCGCGGCGGCGTGCGCGTCCTGCAAGCGTTGGGGATCGAGCCATCCTGCTGGCACATGAACGAGGGGCACTGCGCGTTTCTGACACTGGAACGCGCCCGCGGTTACATTCAACGCGGCCTGAGCTTTACGGAAGCCGCCAAGGAAGTTGCCAAGAATTCCGCGTTCACCACGCACACGCCTGTGCCTGCGGGCAACGAGGCGTTCGACATCGAGCTGGTGCGGAAATACTTCAAGCATTGCTGTGAGGATTTGAACGTTGATTTGGACAAACTTGTCGAACTGGGGCTTTCCTATCCTGGCCACGGCCGTCAACCGTTCAGCATGACCGTGCTTGCGATCAAAATGTCAAGCTACTGGAACGGCGTCAGCCAGCTCCACGCGAAGGTCAGCAATGACATGTGGCGCCACATCTACAAAGATCTGCCGGCCAGCGAAACGCCCATTGCTGCCGTTACCAACGGCGTCCACACGCAGACTTGGCTAGGCATCCACGTCAGTAACCTGTTCGACAAGTATCTTACCCCTGCGTGGCGCGACAACTTGCTGGACGAACTTTTTTGGAAACGCGGTGTGGCAAACATACCCGACAGAGAATTCTGGGAAGTCCACAACCTCCAAAAAGAGGTGCTAATCCGCTTTGCGCGAAAGAAGATGCGCGCCCAACTCGCGCGCCATGGTTCTTCACCCGACGAACTGCGTGCGGTGGACGAATTACTGAATCTTGACTCGTTGACCATCGGGTTTGCGCGGCGGTTCGCCACATACAAACGCGCCGACCTGTTGTTCCATGATTTCGACCGCTTGCGCGCCATCCTGAAAAACACGGCTCGGCCGGTGCAGATTCTTTTTGCGGGCAAGGCACATCCCGCCGATAAACCCGGCCAGGAACTCGTCCGCCGCATTTGGGAGGTTTCGCGTGACAGCGATCTGCGCGGGCATATTGTCTTTCTGGAAAACTATAACATGCGCATGGCCCGTATGTTGGTGGAGGGCGCGGACGTCTGGCTCAACACGCCGCGTCGGCCGCTCGAAGCCTGCGGCACCAGTGGCATGAAAGCGTCAGTTAACGGCGGCATCAACTGCTCCATTGCCGACGGCTGGTGGTGTGAGGGGGCCAACCATGCCAACGGCTGGACCATCGGCAACGGCCAACAATACGAGAACCCGGAGCTACAGGACTACCAAGACAGCCAGTCGCTTTATGATTTGCTGGAGAACAAGATCACGCCGCTGTACTACCAGCGCGACGCCAACGGGTTACCAATCGAATGGATCAAGATCATGAAGAACTCGCTGGCGAGCATCGTGCCGAGGTTTTCCGCGGCGCGCATGGTGCGCGAGTATGTCGAGCAGGCGTATCTGCCAGCCGCCAAACGCGGCGGCGCCATCACCACCACCACTGAGCAAAGCTGGTAAGCCGACGATCTTGCCATGGCAGGTTCGCTCCCCTTCACCACGAAGCGCACGAACCCAGCGGCGCGAATCTCTTTGCGGCTATTTTGCCGAACCGGACTTATTCCACTTGGCGGTGTAGAGCATTGCGCGCTCGCCCGCGAAAGCTTCGGTGTCAATCACCACGACAACCGGCATCGTGACCCACACGCCCGGGTTGGCCACGGTGTTAGCCTCTAAACCATAAGCCGCCCATGGCGTCTGCCATGAACCCTTCGCCAGATTGGCGGTAAAAGTCCACCCTGTTCTGTTGCCATAGGCCAGTTTGCAGCTTCCAAACGCGCTCGTCCCACGTCCATTACCTTTCGCATCCAAGGTGAACGGCACTTGCGCCCCGCCGATGTCCAGCGTGACCACCTTGTTGGTCAGATTGTAGTTCGCATCAAGGTCCGGCAGCGTGGCGGTCAGACTGCAACTGTCAGAGTTGGTCTTGGCGAAGTTCAAGGTCACCTGCATCTTGGTGATGGTCAGCGTACAGGCAACGGCCACCGTCGAGGTCGCGTTGGTCGAAGCGACTCCGTCGCTGACCACCACGCTCACCGTATGCGGTCCGCAGTTGGTGAATACATGGCATGGATCGCAATCAGTGCTTGTCGCGCCGTTGCCGAAATCCCACAGGCAACTCAGCGAATTGGCATTAGGATCATACACCCCAACCGTGAAACATATCGGCTCGCCTCCTGCCACCACTGGGAGACCACCCACCTGTGTCAGTTCGTTCGTTACTGCCAGCGGCGCGGTAATCTGCGGCGGCGGGGCGTTGCCAAGCCCCGTGACGGTATTGGTGGAACTGCCGCCATTGCTCGCAAAAACCACCGTGCCGGTGTAAATGCCACCCGCAACCGGACTGAAACCAACCGTGACTATATTCGTCCCACCTCCCGGCACGATGTAGGGGCTGCCGCTGACAATCGCAAACGTACTCCCTACGGACGCGGATCCCGTCAGCGTCTGTTGCCCGTTGTTGATCACCGAGAATGTCTGGTTGCTGCTCTGACTTATAGGCACCACGCCGTAGTTGCGGCCGGCCGGACTGACCACCAGATGCGACCCCAGAACCGCCACGATGTAGTTGGACCGGGTGCTGGTATTGCTCCCTCCAAGGCCACTCACTGTCAGGCTGACGGTGTAGGTGCCGCCGGTGGTGTACGTGTAGTTCAGGCTAGACTCCGTTGTGTTGGTCGTGTTGCTGTCGCCGAAGTTCCAAAACCCATTGGTGATATTACCGGTCGAGGTGTTGGTGAACGTCACCGCCAAAGGTGCCGCACCATTGGTCGGACTGCCGCTGAAACCGGCCACAGGCGGTGGAACCACCACTACTACCAGCGGGACAACGCTGCTGGTCACGCTGCCATAAACATTGGTGACGATAACCAAGTAGTTGCCGGAATCGTTGGTGGTGGTTGTGCTCAAGCTCAAAGTGTTGCTGGTGGCTCCAGAAATACTGCCGCCATTAACCAGATTGGTACCGTCCTTTTGCCATTGATAGAACAACGGCGCTGTGCCGGAAGCCGCGACGCTGAAGGCGGCTTGATCGCCGTTGGTGACGGTCAAGCTTTGCGGCTGGATGGTGATCGAAGGCGAAGGCGCAGATTTTGGCGTTCCCATTCGAATGGTGGAGTTAACATACGTATCAGCCACATAAACATTGCCGGCTCTGTCCACAGCAACGCCATAGGGATAGGCAAACTGCGCGTCGCTGTTGGTGCCATCGGCGCTGCCGGTGTTCCCGGCCAAGCCGCCAATGGTGGTTGTCACCCAGTTCGTGCCAGAAGCCGTGATCTTCCGAATGGTGCTGTTGAACAGGTCCGCCACATAGACATTATCGCTGTTGTCCACTGCGATGCCCCAGGGCCAGGAAAACTGCGCGGCGCTGTTTGTGCCGTCGGCGCTGCCTTTATGTTGGCCGCCCAGCCCGGCGATGGTGGTCGTCACCCAGTTGGTCGTCCCCACCACCGGCGTGATCTTACGAATGATGTCGTTGTCCTCATCAGCCACATAGAGATTGTTGCTGCTGTCCACTGCGACGCCAGTAGGGTCGTAAAACCGCGCGTCGCTGTTTGTGCCATCGGTGTAACCACAGCACTGGCTGTGGAGCAGGCCGGCAATTGTAGTCGTCACCCAGTTCGTACCCACCGGCGTGATCTTCCGAATGGCATTGCCCATCCTATCCGCCACATAAACATTGCCGCCACTGTCCACCGCAACGCCATAGGGCTGGAGAAACTGCGACGTGTTGTTGGTGCCATCGGTGGCACCGGATTGCCCGGCCGTCCCGGCAATGGTGGTTGTCACCCAGTTTGTATGCCCTGCCGTCACCACCGGCGTGATCTTCCGAATGGTCCAGTTTCCCCCGTCCGCCACATAGACATTATTGCTGCTGTCCACTGCGACGCCATAGGGATGGTGAAACCGCGCGGCGCTGTTGATGCCATCGTTTGTGCCTTGGCTCCCAGCCAGCCCGGCGATGGTGGTTGTCACCCAGTTTGTCTGCCCTGCCGTCACCACCGGCCTGATTTTCCGAATGGTGTTGTTGTTCCCGTCCGCCACATAGAGATTGTTGCTACTGTCCACAGCAACGCCAACGGGAAAGTTAAACCGCGCGGCGCTGTTGGTGCCATCGGCACTGCCGGATTGCCCGGCCAGCCCGGCAATAGTGGTCCAGTCGTATGTCTGCGCCTCGGATGATCGGGATCCGAGCACTGTCCCGACGAGCAGTCCGACAATCAGCCCCGCTCGAAGCGGGGTCAAACAAGCGTGTCGCATCCAGTTCATAGGTTTCATAGATTTTCTCCAGTTCTAATTTTCAGTTTTATAGGTTTCAGTTTAATAGGGTCAAACCAATAGCTAACCTTGCCCGTCGGTATGATACCAACGTCTCCCCCTAACGGGTTGTATGGTACACGTTGTTGCTGCATTTGTCAAGAGCCACGCGGGGTCAAACCAATGCCTAGCCTGACGCACTGCCTTACCCTTTGAGCACAAGTTGTGCCGCGGTTCCTGCGCCTGATTTCCTCCTGTTTCCCGCACATCGCAACGCCGTCGCGCGTGGAGAACGCGCCTGCGGCGTGAACACCACGCCTCGGCGGGTCGAGATTAGGAAAAGCAGGGCGAAGGCGTCGGGGGGAGCACGCGCAAATAGCTGCTTGACGCGAGCGGCCCCAAGCGGTAAAAGAGGCGCAATCCAAATAAGTTCCGTGCACAGCGAAGGACAAACTGCCGCGAGACTGCGGGGGATAAACGATTTCGATGTTTGGCAAACTGCTTAACTACTTTTCGACGGATATTGGCATCGATCTGGGGACCGCGAATACGGTGGTTTATGTGCGTGGTCGCGGTATCGTTTTGCGCGAACCGAGTGTGGTGGCCATCGTTACCGGCACCAGCCAAGTCAGGGCCGTGGGCGAAGAGGCGAAACGGATGTTGGGCCGCACCCCCGGCAACATTACCGCCATCCGGCCTATGAAGGACGGCGTCATCGCCGATTTCGATATCACAGAGGCGATGCTGCGCTATTTCATCAAGAAAGTGCACAACCGCCGGTACGGCGTCAAACCGCGTGTCATCGTGGCGGTGCCCAGCGGCATCACGGAAGTGGAACGGCGCGCCGTGAAAGAGAGCGCTTATCACGCCGGGGCACGAGACGTGCGCTTGATTGAGGAGCCGATGGCGGCGGCCATCGGCGTGGGACTGCCCGTGGAAGAACCCGCGGGCAATATGATTGTGGATATTGGCGGAGGCACGACTGAAGTGGCCCTGATCAGCTTGGCGGGCATCGTGCTTAGCCGTAGCGTGCGGGTGGCAGGCGACGAGTGCGACGAAGCGATCACCCAGTATATGAAACGCGCGTATAACCTGATGATCGGCGAACGCACGGCGGAGGAAATTAAAATCAAGGTCGGTTCGACATATCCCTTGGAACAAGAATTGACCATGGAAGTCCGTGGCCGCGATCTGGTCGCAGGATTGCCGAAGACCTTGACGATCACCTCCGAGGAAATTCGCGAAGCCTTGCAGGAGACTATTTCAATTATTGTCGAGAATGTTCGTGTCACGCTCGAGCGATGTCCTCCCGAGTTGGCGGCAGACCTCGTTGACCGCGGTATTATGCTGGCGGGTGGCGGCGCGCTGCTGCGTGGCGTTGACAAACTGTTGGCCGAGGAAACCGGGCTACCGGTGCATCTATCCGACGACCCGCTCAGCGCGGTTGCGCTGGGCACAGGCATCGTGTTGGAAAGCGGATACCTCGAACGCCACGGCGACAATTGGGCTTAACTCCCCTGCTGCACCCCACCGGATAGGAATGCCCCGCAAACCGGGGCGTGATCTGATTGAAACGACAGAACTGGATCGTCGTTGGACTGCTGGTGGTGGGTTGTATCGTTTTTATCGGTCAACCGACCGCTGCGTCCGCTAAACTCCGCATGGTGTTCGTTCGGTTTTGCACACCGTTCGTGCGGCTGGGAGACATTATTCCCATCGTTCGTTCCCGCCGCGAATTGGCGCAGGAAAATATCCGTTTGCACGCTGAGAATAATCGACTCCAACAACTTGAGCGCGCATTAGAAGAGACACTTTCGGAGTACAAACGCCGTAATGCCTTGGTTGCTCTTAAACCGCATCCGCCTCTGCGAACCCTCGGCACCCGTGTCATCGGCCGTGACGCCTCGAACTGGTGGAAGACCATCCAGCTTGACCTCGGCAGCGACGACGGCGTGCGCGTCAACTGCCCCGTACTCAACGCTGACGGGCTGGTCGGTAAAGTCATTTCTGTCACCCGCGGCGAGAGTCGCGTGCTCCTGCTGCTCGACCCAAATTGTAAAGTCAGCGCGTTACTGCAAAAGACGCGTGAGACGGGTGTCATCGCCGGCCTGGAGGCTGGGTTCAGCCGTGCCCCCCGGTGCCGCATGACGTTCGTGGAGCGCAACGCGAAGGTTACCGCTGGCCAAGCCGTCATCACATCCGGACTGGGCGGCGTGTTCCCAAAGGGAATTCTCATCGGCACCGTCACCGACGCGCATCTGAATGCGCAGACGGGCATGTACCAGGACGTGGACGTGAAACCCGCGGTCGATTTCACACGACTGGAGGAAGTGGTTGTGGTCCTGCAATGAACCGCGAACCAGAGTCTTGTCATTTTGAGCCCAAACGAAGAGGGGTCTTTGCCTAGATGTTTATGCGTGCGCAGGCGAGGCAAATATTCTTCTCCCGCGACCGCGGGGTCAGAGTGAGACGCAAAGAGAGATGACTATAACAGTTTTAATCGTTTTATCGCTGCTGGCGGCGGCGCTGCAAGCGGCATTGCCAACGGCGTGGTGGCTTGGCGGGCTGCGCCTTGAATTACTGCCGGCGCTCGTCGCCTGTGGCGCGCTGACGCTGCCCCGACACCCAGTGTCGGGGTTGGCACTGGCGGTTGTGGCAGGGCTGGCCCACGACGCACTGTCGGCGACGCCCTTCGGCTTGACGGCACTGGCCTACGGAACCGCAGCCGCTGCGATCTTTTTGTTGGATGAGATCCTCGATCCGGATCTGCCGTGGGTACAAATGATGGCGGGCGCCGTAGTTGCGGCGATCGCGGCAGTGGCAGCCCGCACGGTGCTCGGATTCAGTGCGGGTGCTGTCGGAAAGTTGGTCGTGCTGGCGCTGATCAGCGCCGTGCTGACACCTTTTGTGTACCTGCTACTGGGATGTTGTCGCCACTGGTTGAAATCGGTTGACGCATGATCATCACTGCCCCATTTCAAAACAGCGATCCGCGTCTGCGCGCGGTAGGGATTGTGATAGGCCTAGGGCTGTTGATGCTACTTGCGGCATTGTGGAACGTCCAAGTGCTGCATGGGGCGCATTACGGCGATCGAGATCAGGCGCAGTCGCTCCGAAGAATCCGCATTCCGTCGGCGCGCGGCGATATTGTGGACCGCAATGGCGTCGTGCTGGCAAATAACCGGCGGAGCTTCGACATCGTGATGTACCTCGAACAACTTCCTCGCCCATCGAAGCGGCAGGATATGGCGCGGATCGCCTCAGAAACACTGGCCGCGATCAATGAAGCACTCGGCACCGCGGTCACGCTCGCGGATCGCGACGTGCGCATCCATTATGAGCAACGCCGCCCTCTGCCGCTGACTGTAATGCGCGATGTTTCGACAAACACCGTGGCGGCGTTTGTAGAAAAGGTCAACGAATTGCCCGGCGTTGACTTGATAGTCACACCCGTACGCCAATATCCGCAGGGTTCTTTGGCAGCGCACGTACTCGGCTATGTCGGGAAGCCCCAGAGAGCGTCTGATGATGCAGAAGAGGATCTGGAGCGCTTTTATTACTATCAGCCGGACACGGTCGGCGAGCAAGGTGTCGAACGCGCCTGCGACGAGTTCCTACATGGCGCGCCCGGCGGAAAAACGATCCGCGTCGGTCCCCGAGGCAGCACCGTCGGTATCGTCGGCGAGAAACCGGCGATGCGCGGCAATAGCGTCATGCTGACGCTGGACGCGCACATCCAACAGCTCGTCGAGAAGGCTCTGGAGCACGTCGCCCTGCCAGCCGGCAAGGAACTGCGCGGTGCGGCGGTGGTCCTTGACCCGCACACGGGTGAGGTGCTGGCGATGGCATCAAGACCGACATTTGATCCAAATATTTTCAATCCTGCTGTTCCCGCTCGCATCGTGAACGCTGTGCTAAACGACAGGGAACACAGTCCAATGCTTAATCGCGCGATTGGCGCTCGCTACGCGCCGGGTTCGACGTTCAAGACGGTGACGCTCTTGGCGGGGTTGCAGGCGGGTGTGATTACGCCGCATGACACGGTCGTGTGCCAGGGCGGATTGCGGATTGGAAACTGGCCGCGACCATTCAGCTGCTGGAACAAGCACGGCCACGGCGCGCTGGACATGATGGGCGCGATGCGACAATCTTGCGATGTTTGGTTCTACCAGCGCGGAATGGCTGTCGGCGTCGATCGTATCGCAGCGATGGCCATGGAGTTTGGACTTGGGCAGCCGACAGATATCGATCTTGGCCATGACTTGGCAGGTTTGGTGCCGACGCCGGAATGGAAACGCCAGCACAGCGGTGAACGGTGGTGGGACGGCGATACGGCGCAGATGGCGATCGGCCAGAGTTTCCTGTTGGTGACACCGCTGCAAATGGCGACCGTCGCCGCCACATTCGCCAACGGCGGCACCGTGCTGCAACCGTTCGTCGTCAAGCGCATTGAGTCACCGACCGGTGAAATGCTGCGTGAAACGCAAGCCACGGCGCGCAGACGGCTGAATTCTTCACCGCAAGACATTGAGTTGGTGCGTCAGGCGATGGAGACGGCAGTGCGGGCGGCGGATGGGACTGCACACCGCGCGGCTGTGAAAGGTCTTAACGTCGCCGGCAAGACGGGCACGGCGGAGGCGGACACGTTGCATGGTCGGATCAAGCGGGTGTGGTTCATCGGGTTCGCGCCGTACGAACAGCCGCAGGTGGCGGTGGCGGTGTTGATCGAGGATGCAGATAGCGGCGGGCACACGGCGGCACCGGTCGCGGGGGAGATTCTGGCAGGAATCTTCGGCAAGAGGATCGAGGCGATGGAAGATCGAGGGCTGTATGCGGATTAAGCATTATTTCGAACTCCTTCGGCGAATGGACTGGTGGCTCGTCGCGACCATCGTCTCGTTGATGGTCATCAGCGTGTGTTTCATATACAGTGCGTCGTATCGCGGGCCGGGACAACCGATGCCGCATTACTACCGGATGCAAATGGTTTGGTTCGGGATCGGACTGGTGGTGTATCTCGTGGCCGCGCTGGTGGATTACCGGGTCGTGTGCCAATGGGCGCCGGTCTGGTACACGATGGCTATCGGCGCGCTGGTATTGGTGCTGGTGGCGGGGACAAAGGTGTACGGAGCGCGGCGCTGGTTGGGCTGGGGAAGTTTCGGGATCCAGCCATCGGAAATCGCGAAGCTCGCGGTGATTCTCGCGGTATCGTACTATTTGTTTCACCGTCCACCGGAGACGCGCCGGCAGTGGCGTACTGTGGCCGCTGTGCTGGCGTTAACAGGCGTGCCTCTGGCGTTGATCGTTGTGCAACCTGACCTCGGCTCGGCGATGGTGCTGGTGCCGATTTGTCTGACTCTGATGTTTGTAGCGGGAGTCCGTGTGAAACATTTGGCTGTGGTGGTGGCGATCGGGTTGGCATTGGCGCCGCTCGGGTGGATGCAATTGAAAGATTATCAAAAGGCGCGTTTGACGGTATTCATGAATCCGAACAAGGACCCGCTTGGCGCCGGCTGGAACCTTAACCAATCACTGATTGCAGTCGGTTCGGGTGGGTTTACGGGAAAAGGATACCTGCAGGGGACGCAGAACCTGCTTGGGTACCTGCCGCGCACGGTTGCGCCGAACGATTTTCTTTTCAGTGTGATTGCGGAGGAGACGGGATTCATCGGCGGCCTGTGCGTGGTAGGATTGTATGCCATACTATTTCTGCGTGGTCTGCGGATCGCAGGGGAGGCGCGCGATCGTTTAGGCTCGTTGCTGGCGACCGGGGTGGTTGTCATGCTGTTTTTTCATGTGTTCATTAACATTGGAATGACCATCGGTCTGATGCCGATCAAAGGATTGCCTTTGCCGCTGCTGAGCCACGGCGGTTCGTTTGTGCTGGCGACCATGACGGCGCTCGGGTTGATGCAAAGTGTGTGGATTCACAGGAGGGTTTACTAGTGGAAGCGTTGAAACAAATACTGAAAAAGGGCGAAGAACTACTGACCGGTAAACGGAAAAAAGGGCCGTTCAAGGAAATCCTGATCAATGCCGAGGCGCTGGAAAATCGCGTGGCGGTGATGGAGGACGGCCAACTGGAGGAGTTCACGATTGAGCGGACGACGGAGAGACGAATCGTCGGCAGCGTATTCAAGGGCAAAATCAAGAACCTTGAGCCGGGACTGAAGGCGGCGTTCGTGGACATCGGGTTTGAGAAGAACGCATTCCTGCACTACTGGGACATCATCCCAGAATCGTTCGACCAGCGGGTTGAGTTGCTGGATCTGCCCGAAACACAGAAGCAGCAGAAGAAGATCACGCAGGCGGATATCCCGAGATTATACCCGCCCGGCTCGGAGGTCATCGTACAGGTCGTCAAAGGCCCCATTGGCACGAAAGGCCCCAGGATCACGACCAACATTAGCATCCCGGGCCGGTTCCTCGTGCTCATGCCGTTCAATCCGATCCGTGGCGTGTCGCGCAAGATCGAAGACGACAGGGAACGTCAGCGCCTGAAAAAAATCCTTCAGAAGACACGGATCCCAGAAAACATGGGCGTCATCATCCGCACCGCGGGCGCGGGCCAGCGGGCGCGGTATTTCATCCGCGATCTCGAACTCATGTTGTCCACATGGCGCGAAGTCGAGCAGAAGATCAAGACGGGCGCCACGCCGTCCTGCGTGTTCCAGGAGCCTGACCTAGTCGAACGCACCGTGCGCGATTTTCTCACCGAGGAAGTGGATCGCATCATGGTGGACAACGAGGCAGCTTACGAACGTGTTCGAAACATGGTGGGACGGATCAGTCGCTGGTCGCGCGGGAAGGTGAAGCTCTACAATGAACCGACGCCGCTGTTCACCAAGTTCAACGTCGAGCGCCAGATTGAGAACGCGTTCCGCCGTCAAGTCTGGCTTAAATCGGGCGGCTACATATGCGTTGACGAGACCGAAGCGCTGGTGGCTATCGACGTCAACAGTGGTCGCCATAAGTCGCAAAAGGATTTGGAGACCACCATCGTCGAGGCAAACCTCGAAGCCGCCGAAGAAATCTGCCGTCAGCTTCGATTGCGGAACATCGGTGGGTTGATTGTCATCGACTTCATCGACATGCGCCACCGCAGCGACCAGCAGAAGGTCCTCCACCGGATGCGCGAGGGACTCAAACGCGATAAGGCCAGGACCCGTGTCCTGCCCATCTCGATGCTCGGCCTGCTGGAGATGACCCGCCAGCGCCACAGCGAAAGCATGGTCAGCGCGACCTATGAAGATTGTCCGTACTGCAAGGGCCGCGGCATGGTCAAGAGTGAACTGACCATGTCGGTGGAAATCCAGCGTAAGATCGCGGAGGTTCTCCGCCGCGTTAAGCAGCGCGGCAAGACCGAGCAACCACAATTGCGCATTTACGTCAACCCGGACGTGCTGGATCGTCTCCGGACCGAAGATGAGGCACTGTTGATCGAACTGGAGAAGGAGCTTTCCGGCAAACTCAGTTTCCGCGCCGATCCGAGTTTCCACCCTGAACAGTTCAAGATCACCGATGCAGTGACTGGTAAGGAACTGGACTAGCCCGCTCCGACAGCAAGCAGGATTCGCCGGCGAGGCAGTCTGCTGTTGCCGTGGCGGTTGTCCGCTGCTACCATAACTGCATGAACGAAGCTGGACTCAGCCGACTGCTGGCCGCCGTGCGCGCCGGGCGCAAGCCTGTGGACGCAGCCATACGCGAGTTGAAGTCGCTTGGAATTCACAACCTGGATTTTGCGCGCGTGGACGGCCATCGCGCGTTGCGCAAAGGTTTTCCGGAGGTCATTTACTGCGAAGGCAAGACACCAGCGCAAGTTGTGAAGATCGCCAGAAGCATTCTGCGTCATAACGAAAATCTTCTGGCCACGCGCGCCTCCAAGGAGACTTTCCGCGCAGTAAAAGGCGCTTTACCGAAAGCCAAGTATCACGAAGCGGCCCGGGCAATCACCGTCACCCGCAAACCACTGCCGAAACGCGGCGGCACCATTGCCGTGTTATGCGCGGGAACGACCGACATCCCGGTCGCCGAGGAAGCCGTCATCACCGCAGACATTATGGGCAACCGCGTGAAACGATTTTACGATGTTGGCGTGGCCGGCATTCACCGGCTGCTTGCGCTCAACGAAGAATTGCTCGATGCCAGCGTGCTGATCGTCGTCGCCGGTATGGAAGGCGCGCTGCCGAGCGTTGTCGGCGGTCTTGTGGACAAACCGGTCATCGCCGTGCCGACGTCAGTCGGCTACGGTGCATCGTTCGGCGGCGTCGCCGCGCTGCTCGCCATGCTCAACTCCTGCGCGAGCGGCGTCACGGTGGTCAACATTGACAACGGCTTCGGCGCCGGTTACGCGGCGAGCCTGATAAACCAGTTGGCATCGGCTTGAGAGAACACATGAAGACTCGACACAAGTCTGATTCGTTTGAGCATAGTGGTGCTGAACCTGAAGTATTGGTTTGCCTGAACGGCAAACGCCGCTTGTCGCTTCACTCAAAACCACTCACACTGAATTGTGGTGCCCAAGTCAAACTCGATGGGTTCGATAAGAAGCGGCACGTTCTCTGCGAGGTCTACGCCCACCTCGGGGTCTTAAAGGCGGGCCAACGGCACAAGGTGGCCCACGACATCCTGAAGATGTTGCTCGTCGAAAAGGATCAAGGAGGGCGTCCTTGGCGGAAGATATGCTGCTTCGCTAGCAAAGTGCCTAAAGAACTGAGCGGCAATTCATGGCTGGCACACGCTGCCAAACAATTTCATGTGAAGTTTGAGGCAGTTGGACTAACTCCGTCGACTGTCGCATCGCTTGAGAAGGCTCAGCGTAGAGAGGCGCGATAAATCAATCTAAGAACGTTGGGATGAAACTCCTCTACCTCGATTGTTTTGCGGGCATCAGCGGCGATATGTTTCTCGGCGCGATGCTCGATCTCGGTCTTCCGCCCCGGATCCTGCGCGCCGAACTGGCGAAGCTCAAATTGACCGGCTACAGGATTTCGACCCGACGCGTGGTGAAGCAGAACATCACTGCCACGAAGTTTGATTGCGCGGCCAAACCTGCACACATTCACCGAAGTTACACCGACATCGCAGCGATGATTCAGAAAAGCAGATTGTCGGATAACGTGAAGCGGCGGGCGTTGAACGTGTTCCGCCGTCTCGGTGAGGCAGAGGCGAAGATTCATGGCGTGCCGCTCGAAAAGATTCATTTCCATGAGATCGGGGCGGTAGATTCCATCGTGGACATTGTCGGCGTGTGTGTGGCAGTCGAGGCACTTGGCGTGAGTGAAATCTATGCGGCACCGCCGCCGCTCGGTTCGGGTCTCGTCGAGACCACGCACGGACGATTCCCGCTTCCTGCACCAGCGACGCTGGAACTACTGAAAGGAGTGCCCACGCAATCATCGAGTGAGATGGCCGAGTTGGTGACGCCAACAGGCGCGGCTTTGCTGACCGAGTTCTGTACGAAGTTCGGCCCGATGCCCGCCATGAGCGTCGAAAAGATTGGCTACGGCGCTGGGGCGCGCGATTTCGACAAAACGCCGAATGTTCTGCGCGCCGTGTTTGGTGTAGCATCGGCTGTCCCCAGCCGATCCTCTGACGAAGCGGACACGGTGGCGATTATCGAGACCAATCTCGACGACATGAATCCGCAGTTATTCGGTGACGTAATGGAACGGTTGCTGGCGGCGGGGGCGCTCGACGTGTTCATGACGGCCGTACAGATGAAGAAAAATCGTCCCGGCACGTTGTTGACCGTGCTCTGCGGACGCAATGACGTGGATCGCATGGCCGACTTGCTCCTTACGCATACGACAAGTTTTGGCGTTCGAGTGCATGAAGTGCAACGGCGCAAGCTGGCGCGCAAGAGCGTGAAGCTGAAGACTAAATTTGGGCAGATCGAAGTAAAAATCGGGCGGCTTGGCGGAAAGATTGTGTCGCGTTCGCCCGAATTCGAGGCGTGTAAACGAGCGGCAGCCAAGGCCGACGTCGCGGTCAAAGAGGTTTACAGCGAAGCCACGCGTGTGGCGGAGGAAACGTTATGATCAACAAGGAACTACTCGAGATTCTGGCCTGTCCGCAGTGCAAAGCGGAAGTTAATTTGGAAAGCGATAAGATCGTCTGCACCAACCCACAATGCGGTCTGCGGTACCCCATCCGCGACGACATTCCGGTCATGCTGATTGATGAGGCTGAGAAACCGCAGCGCCAATGACCGAACCAGCTCTTTCGATCATCATTCCGGCGTGGAATGAAGAGAACTACATTGGTCGCACGCTGGAATCACTCAAGCGAGCCGCCTCAGTTTACGAGCGAGAGCGCGTGGCGACCGTTGAATTCATCGTTGTGGACAATAACAGCACCGACCGCACCGCCGCGGCGGCGCGTGACCACGGCGCGATTGTTGTTTTCGAGCCGGTCAATAATATCGGCAAGGCGCGCAACACCGGCGCGCGGGCGGCACGGGGCAGGTTCGTCGCATTCTGTGACGCGGATAATCAGGTAACCGAGAACCTGCTCGTCCTCATTCACGATCACCTCAGCGATCCAAAGATTGTGGGCGGTGGCACGTGGATCGAACCGGAGCGGCGCAACCTAAAGATCGGTTTCTTCTACTTCCTTTGGCATACCTATGTACGATTCAGCAGCGTCGGCGTCGGCATGATGCATTGTCGCAAGGCCGACTTTGAATCATTCGGCGGTTTTGACGAAACCATGTACACCGCAGAAGATGTTCAACTGGCTTACGACCTGAGGAAGATCGGCGAACCGCGCGGGCAGAGATTCGAGCTAATCAAAAAGGGTTGGATCATTACCTCTACGCGCAAGATCGATCAGACGCCGTTTTGGGAGATGATCACCAAGCTCATAGGTTTCGGCATCGGCATGCAGCGCAAGATCCGCAGCAAAGAGTATTGCGAACACTGGTACGACAAGGCGGCGCGTTAGGGTTGTTTCTTGCCGCGCACCCTGTCCATGGCGTTCTTGGCCGTGTCCCGAATCTTGGTCTTGAGCCGATGCGCCCACACAAAATCCACCGCGAGAATGCTCAAGCCGATAAACATCACGAGTAATCCCGGTCCCGGCACTCCGGGGATTGCCATGATGATGCCTGCGACCACCACCACGATGCCCGCCGCGATGCGGGCGACGCGTTTGGTGTGATGAATCAACCAGTCCATTGCGAGCGCACCTTAGAACAATGGCCACATATTGACAAGCTTGCCTCGGCAGACTAGGCTTCAACCAATTAGCACAACCAAAGGAACAAAAGGAGTCTTGGTTATGGTACATCAACTACCCAAACTGCCGTATGCCTGTGACGCGTTGGAGCCGCACATTGACGCGCGGACGGTCGAGATTCACTACAGCAAACACCACCAGACTTATGTGGATAACCTCAACAAGCTGATTCCCGGCACTGAGTTCGCCGAACTGCCGCTGGAGCAAATCATCCTCAAGGCGCAAGGGCCCATTTTCAATAACGCGGCACAAGTATGGAACCACACCTTTTATTGGCAATCCATGAAGCAAAAAGGCGACGGTGAACCCACCGGCGAGTTGGCCGCGGCGATCAACAAAGCGTTCAGCTCATCCACCAACTTTAAGCAGCAACTCACGCAAGCGGCGGTTACGCAATTCGGCTCCGGTTGGGCATGGCTGGTGAAGAAGAAAGATGGGACCCTGGCCATCGTCCAAACTGGTAATGCCGGTAATCCAATGACATCCGGCGATGTGCCGCTGCTCACTTGCGACGTGTGGGAACACGCCTACTACCTCAAGTATCAAAACCGCCGGGCCGAATACGTGGCGGCTTGGTGGAACGTTGTTGATTGGGATGCCGTCGCAACGCGGTGCGCCAAGTCGAAGAAGTAGCCGACTCACATCGGCCAGAGCCGCAGAAGAAACTCAAGCTGTCATGGAACGAAAGAGTGGCGTACAGTGTCGAGGGGTACCATCTCAGTCGCCTGTGTTAACGCTACCGGCTTTGCTTGTCTCTGATCCCTATTCGCTCCCTCCGCTCAGCAACGAGCTGGTTCGGCGCGAACAGTAAGGAAAAAGAAGAAGCATGCCAATCATGTAAACCGGCCAACTCAGGAATATGGTCGCATTGTAAGCCGCGTGGAAAAGAATACAGTTCCACAGGTTCCCGGTCCGCTCGCGAATGACACAAAGTAGGATTGCACCTGACTCTACGCAGACGAATGAGAACATCGCATGTGATACAAGTCTCCAGTGGAAGAAGGTGACCACGCAAAGGATTAGAGTTGTACTGATGAATTGTCCATACCTTCCACGGAAGGCACGATACAAAAACCCACGCATAGTTATTTCCTCGTAAATTGGAACCATCAACACAAAGCGCATAATGAGAAACCACCGAGCCGCTACCCCTCCGTACCAGAAGGCGCTAAAACGCTCACCCGGGGGCGTCCAACCTTTTGCCACAGCATAACGGCCAAGCAAACCGATGGCGATTGCTCCCCAAGCAGCGGACCAACCGTATAAGGTAAGCCGCTGCTTTAAGCCTACGTGTTCGAGGAACTGATGTACAGATTGGGCGTGCGCAAACAAAAAAACAATAAGAAGCCACAGGATACAGTCAAGAACCATGAAGGTACCCCGAGAAAAAACTGTACTGAGCCAATGCGCAAAGCCAGGATTTAATCGGGCACCGATCCGAAGCCACCCGTCAATCCACAACTGTAAGGCAATCAGCACCAGCGCACAGAACCACGCATCACTGGCCTTCCATGTAATTCTCCCTGGCGTCCGCCGACCAACCGAAGGACTCATGAGTCAATCGTGGGTTATCGATGTCCTAACGTCAACTCCCGAAATTACATCGCACCCACAGGAAAAGAATACTGTCCGGGAATCCGCATTTCATGGAAGCGCAACCACAAACTGAAGGCTAACGGCCGAAAGCTTACAGCCAAGATCCTTCGCTCCGCTCAGGGTGACACGCCTCGCGTGTCATTACCCCAGCGCCAGCATTCGCTCAATCGGCACTAACGCGCGCCGGCGAATGTCTTCGTCAAGAGTGATTTCGGGAGAAAGGTTCTCCAGCACGGCAACGCATTTCTCCAGAGTGTTCCTCTTCATGTACTCGCACTCGTTGCAACTGCACGTGTTGGTCGGCCCGGCGATGAATTCCTTGCCGGGCACTTCCTTGCGGAGCCGATGCAACATGCCGCTCTCGGTCACGATGATGAACGCCTTTGACGGCGATGTTTTGCAGTAAGCGATCATCTTTTCGGTCGAGCAAACTTCATCGGCCATCGAGCGCACAATGGGCAAGCATTCGGGATGCGCGACGACTTTCGCACTGAGATGTTTCGTGCGCAACTTCGCCAGCGATTCGGCGGTAAACTTGACGTGCACGTGGCAAACGCCGGGCCAAAGGATGAGTTTGCGGCCGGTCTGTTCCATTACCCACTGACCAAGGTTCTCGTCGGGACAAAAAAGAATCTGCTTGTCGCGCGGGACGGAGTTCACGACCTTCACCGCGTTGCCGCTGGTGCAAATAATGTCGGTCTGCGCTTTTACGGCGGCGGTACAATTGATGTAAGCGACGACCACGACGCCGGGATGTTCCGCGCGCCACTTGGTGAGCGCGTTGGCGTCGCATGAATCGGCAAGGGAACAGCCGGCTTCGAGGTCCGGAACAATGACTCGCTTGGCCGGATTCACGATCTTCGCCGTCTCGGCCATAAAATGCACGCCACAGAACAGGATCACGTCCGCCCGTGTCTCCTTGGCCTTGAACGACAAACCAAGCGAGTCGCCAACGTAATCCGCCACATCCTGTATTTCAGGCACCTGATAGTTATGCGCGAGGATGACGGCATTGCGTCGCTCTTTCAACTCGCGCACACGCCGCTGCAATTCGACTGTATCCGACGACATATTCATCCTTTTCCTCGCTCCGCTTCACCCTATCGGAAATGTGGGGTTTGTCAACGCGACGGCACCCCCACACTCAAGCTGCTAAGAAAAACAGCCGTAGTCCTTGTAGCCTCGAAATGTTTTTGCGGCTACAGCAGCGACCGCAGCATGCGCAAGTTCGTGACGTCCTCGTGCAGGTCGGCGCTCTTCGGCGTTTCTAACACCATCGGCAACCCATCCCAACGAGGGTCACGAAGCACGTGACGGAATGCCGCCAAACCCAGGTGGCCATTGCCGATGTGTTCGTGCCGGTCCACTCGCGAGTTGAGCGCTGTCTTCGAGTCATTCAGATGAAACGCAACCACGTGCTCGCATCCGATGATCTGATCGAATTGCGTCATCGTCATTTCATAAGCGCGAGCGGTGCGAATGTCGTAGCCTGCCGCAAAGATATGGCACGTGTCCACGCATACCGCCAGCCGCGACGCATCGCCGACGAGTTGGATAATTCCGGTTAGGTGCTCAAACCGATGTCCCAGACAAGTCCCTTGTCCCGCCGTGGTTTCGAGGGCGATCTTCACGCGGCTGTCAGGCGTCGCCGCAAGAACCTCCCTCAGACTTTGTGCCACGCGCTGTAATCCTGCCGCTTCGCCGGCACCCATGTGCGCGCCCGGATGCACCACGATAAACGGCACGCCCAACCGGCTGGCACGTTGCACCTCATCCGTTAGCGCTGCGATAGAGCGTGCGCGGAGCCGCTCCGCCGACGTAGCCAGATTGATGAGGTAACTACTGTGCGCGAACACCGGTCCGACGCCGCTCTCGCTCTGCCGAAACTGAAACTGGTGAACCTGATCGTCTGCCAATGGCCGCCCCGTCCACTGCATGTTGTTCTTGAGAAAGATCTGAATCGCGTCACAGCCAATAGACGCCCCGCGCTCAATGGCGCGCGGCAATCCGCCTGCGACGGACATATGGGCACCAAGTCTTACCATGAGCTTGACCTCGAACGGTTCGGGATTGATTGTCTTTAGCGGTGATGCTAAAAGCAACCCATGAAAACGCTTAAGAAGCTTATTCTCCCAACCTTCTTGGTGTTTGTTGCTTTGCTGGTGATTTTAGTCCTCGAGCGCAATTTCGTCGCCCGCATGGCGGTGGAGGTTGGTGTGACAAAGGTCACGGGTTTCCCGCTGGAGATTGACTCCGTGAAGCTGGGACTGTTCTCCAGCAAGGTGGACGTCCACAACCTTAAATTGATGAACCCGCCTGAGTTTAAGGAGAAGATGTTCGTGGACATGCCGCAACTCTACGTCGATTACCGTCTCGGTTCGATGCTCAAAGGTGCGCCGCACATCAACGACATGCTCATCAACATCAAGCATCTTGTCATCGTCAAGAACAACAAGGGTGAGACGAACGCAAAAAAACTCAAAGGCATTGTATCGCCAGGCGGCGGCAGCTCCAAAAAATACCGCGTCGACAAGCTTCGTGTCCACGTCGGCATCGTCACCATCAAGGATTTCAGCCGCGCCAAACCGAGCGAGCGCGACATCACCCTCAACATCGACGCCACCTATTACAACATCACCGATGCCACCGACATCACGCGTCTGGTCCTGCTCACCGTCATGAACCAGGTTCGCCTGCCCGACATTAAAGTGGACGACCTCAAGAAGAACCTCAGTAACATCCCCGGCCAGGCCGTCAAAGGTGTAGCCGATGCCGTGGGCAATGCGGGCAAGAGCGTGTTCGACACGTTCAATAAAGCCGCACCGAAGAAGTGACAACGCGCCGAGCCGCGAAGCGCATAAATAACAGCACTTCCTTGGCGACTTTGCGCCTTGGCGTGAGGCTCAGATTTTTTTCACCTGCCGCATAGCCTCGTAGAGTACAATCGCAACCGCTGTCGCCAAGTTCAAGCTGCGCGCTTGTGGATTGAACATCGGGATGGTGATTGTCGATCCTGCGTTCGCAGCCAGCAATTCCTTTGGCAAGCCCGCTGTCTCACGCCCGAACACCAGATAATCACCCCATCGATACCGCGGCTCCGTGTACGCCCGCTTCGATTTGGTCGTCACGTAGTAAAACTTTGGTGGCACAGGCGTCCCTGCCTGTGTTGCTTTGTGCAGCGATTCGAATGAATCCCAGTACTTCCATGTCACGTGTTCCCAGTAATCCATCCCCGCCCGCTTCAACTCACGATCGTCGAGCCTGAACCCAAGCGGCCCAACAAGATGCAATACCGCTCCTGTCGCCGCGCACAACCGTGCCACGTTACCCGTGTTCGGCGGAATCTCCGGTTCGATAAGGACGACATTCATCTGAGTTCACCACAAAGTTTACCCCGACTCTGAGGTCGGGGAGCACGAAGGACAAATCCAGTTTGTCTTTTCGGAACCGGTGCGGCAAGTGCAAAAAGACAAGGTTGTAGCCGCCCCGCTCTGCTGGGGCGCTTGCAGCACGGCGATAGAGCGCCGTGGCTACATAATTCCGTCGTCGTAACCCATTGGGAGCAAACTTGACATGCAAATGCTCCGGGTCTAGCCTCGGCGGCGGTCGGACGTGGTTTTCGACTTTGTTTTTTGCCGGAAACTTTGTCCCATTAACTATGATAGGCAAAACAAAGAGAGGAGAAAAGAAATGAAGGCATTACTAGCAGGCATCGTACTAATGAGTTCGCTGTGCACCTGTTTTTCTGGCGAGTTAAAATCCGAATCCGACACAAGCACAAAGAGTTCGCCAGCCAAATCGCAGATATATGCGATATACCTAATGGATGGCAAAGCTTCATATATTCTCGCCGATGTTGAAACGTGCGATTTCCATGGGATTAAATCACTCAAAGGTAAGCATGTCGACATGACTTGGGTAAAGAACAGGATAATCTATGTACCCACCGATAAGATATCTGCGATCATCGAGTATAGTTCTTTTGAAGAATACAAGACTGTTATGGATAACTTTCAAAAGGAAAGATTCAAATAGAATGCTGCCCAACAAATAGGTCGAGTTTTCGGTTTTGCCGGGGCTGCAAAACCGAAACTCACCTCCCGCGTTGATATGGCTGCGTGAAGTCAACAAGGAAACAGTTGTTGCCTCCGGTTTCACAATTGTTCCTTAGTACCACACCTGACACAGAAATAGGCCGTGCGCCGGCGCCGTCTCGACAAGCGCGGTTCGCTTCCGTCGACGCATGAGTTCGACCATTTGCTCCACGGTCAACTTTCCTTCTCCCACCTTGACCAACGCGCCGACGATAGAGCGTACCATCTTGTAGAGAAAGCCGTCGGCGTAGACCGAGATGGTCAGCAGGTCGCCACGTTTGCTCACAGTGAGTTTTGAAATCGTGCGCACCGTCCCGCGGGCGAGGGACACCGGTCGCATCGGGTTGGCTGAAAGCGCCGAAAAATCGTGTCGCCCCTTCAACAACCGTGCCGCGCGGCGCATCGCCGAGATGTTTAATGAATACGGATGATGCCACGCGTATCGCCGAAGGAACGGGTCAGCCACCGCACCACAGTCAATTTGATAGCGGTATTCCTTGCCCCGCGCGGAAAACCGCGCGTGAAACCCGTCGTTCACCTCTCGCACCCGCAAGATACGAACGTCTCCGGGCAGGTTCGCGTTGAGGGCGCGCTGGATGGTGGCTGGTGAGTGGTGAGTGGTGAGTGAACAGCTAGCGACCTGGCCGCGCGCATGCACTCCCGCATCCGTTCGCCCTGAACCGTGAACCCTGAACCGCGAACCGCACAACCGCTCCAGCGCCTTTTCAAGCAATCCCTGTATGGTCACGGTGTTCGGCTGCCGCTGCCAGCCGCCATACTGCGTACCGTCGTAGGCAATGGTCAGCTTGAGGTGTTTCGTAGCCGCAGGCTTAAGCCTGCGCCTTTGCGCACCCATTAAAGGTGCGGCTACACCTTTATTCTTCGGCTGTCGGTGGATTTTGCGCATCGAGGTAACACTGTAGAAGAATTTGGGCGGCAAGTTGGTCTCGTTTCTCCCTGCGCTGCTGGCGACACACGTTACCCTCCAATAACACCCGTTCGGCTTGCGCCGTGGTCAACCGTTCATCCCAACGTTTGACTGGAATTGTCGTCGCCGCTTCCAATGCTGTGATGAACTTCAGTGTCCGCTCCGTCTGCTGGCTGGAGGTGCCGTCCAACCGCACCGGCAGGCCTACCACAATCGTCGACGCGCGGCGTTCAGCGGCCACGCGAGCCACTTCGCGCGACACCGCATCCGAGTTACCGCCATCGAGATAACCAATCGCCAGTGCAACTGTCCCGGTCTCGTCGCTGATCGCCAAGCCGATCCGTCTGCTGCCAAAATCTACCCCCAGAATTCTCATCCACATCCACAGATCACACAGATTTGCTTCGCAGGTCTCGCGGACTCGGCTTCACCGATTTAATCATCGGTGTTACAAACCGCGCGACCTTGGCCGAAAGCCGACGGTCTTTGCCAAGCCGCGCAATCTGATTCACAATCGCGCTGCCCACCACCACCGCATCGGCCTTTTGTGCGACCGCGCGCGCCTGTTGCGGCGTCGAGATGCCAAAACCCACCGCCACGGGCAGGTGGGTATGCTTGCGAATCACTGCCACCATGGGCGCAATCGATGCCGACATCGTTTTCTTCATCCCGGTGACGCCTTCGTGCGAGATGTAATAGATAAACCCCGCCGCATGCCGCGCGATCCGCGCAACGCGCGCTTCGGGCGTAGTCGGTGCTACCAGGTAAATCAAGCGCACGCCCGCATCTCTCATCAATCGCTCGTATCCGTCCGCCTCTTCGGGCGGCAAATCCAAGGCGAGCACGCCGTCTACGCCGGCTGCAGCTGCGTCGCTGACGAATTGCTTCAGCCCGTGATGGTGAATGAGATTGAAATACGCATAAAACACGATAGGGATTTGCAAGCCGCGGTCACGCAAATTCGCCACGGTTTTCAGTACGCCGTTCAACGTCGTGCCGCTGTGCAACGCGCGTTCCGCCGCTAGTTGGTTCACCACGCCGTCAGCCAGCGGATCGCTGAACGGGATACCCAGTTCCAGCACGTCCACGCCGACCCGTTCCAACGCCAGCGCCAACTCCTCTGTCGCTCTAAGGTTCGGATCGCCCGCACAGATGTACGCGATGAAACCCTTCTGGCGCGCGGCGCGAAGCGCACGGAATTTGAGGTCGATACGGTTCATTGAGTCCATAATGTAACTACAGAGACATCGTGTGCACAGAGTTTTTTCCAGTCCTATGCTTGCCCCGAAAGCCTTCGGGGTAAACCTCTGTAGTTATCTAAAGTTGCGCAGTGCTATCAAGCGCAGACCCTCCATGGTCAACAACGGATTCACATGCTGAATCCCCGGCACTCGCCGTGCGATTAACGGCGCACACCCGCCGGTCGCCACCGCTACTGCGTTGCGCAGTCCCGTCTCGCGCCGCAACGCCGCCAGTATTTCCTTCACCAACCCGCGGTAGCCAAGCACCGCACCCGCTTCCATCGCGCCTACCGTGCTCTTGCCGATCGCCGACCGCGGTTCGCGCACCTGTATGTGCGGCAGTAACGCCGTTCGTTCGTACAGGTAATCCGTCATTGCCGACAATCCCGGCGCGATAACGCCCCCGACATACTCGCGCCGCGCGTTCACGACGTCGAATGTCAGTGCCGTCCCGAAATCCACCACAATGGCTGGCGCGCCGTACAATTCTATTACGGCGATCGCGTTCGCCAACCTATCCGCGCCAATTTGCCGGCGGTTAGGATATCGCACGCCAATGCCGAGGTTGATCTTCGCGCTCACGACGGTCGTCTTTCCCGGAAGCCAGCGCAGAAGTTTCCGAGTCGACGCTGGAACGACCGACGCCAGCACAATGCCTGTAAGTTCCTCGCCACGGAACGGCAGCCGCCCGCACGAAAGCTTCGGTGTCGGCACTGTCACCGTCCGCAGAATGCGATGCGCTGTAGCCAATCCGAAGTCGGTGTTCGTGTTGCCTATATCAACCAACAGAAATCTGTCCGCCATGTATCGTTTCCTTGTTGTCGGCCGCCGAGCTATCGCGCGGCGTACTTCCCGCCTGCTGGGGCCAGCGGGCCTGCAGCGACATCCATTCATCGCTCCACCACCAAGTCTCCGCCCAACATGCGCTCCACCTGTCCGTTGTCCTTCCGTACCAATAGTGCGCCATCACCGTCCAACGCCTGCGCGCAGCCCTCGACCCGTCTCGCGCCCACTGCGACGACAATCTGCTTGCCCAGCGTCGTGCTCAACCGCGCCCACTCATCGGTCACGGCGTCGAACTCCGTCAGCGCCGCCCGATACCACTGGTCCAGTGCCCGTAATATGGCTGCCGCCAGTGCAGGCCGATTCTGCGCCTGGCCCGTCGCCAGCAACAATGACGTGGCGATCGCCGCCACCTCGGGCGGAAACTCCTCGTGCCGACAGTTTACATCAATGCCAATGCCCAACACCATCGTGATGCTGGAGGGCGCGGGTCCACCCGCGCCGTCGGAAGACGTAGCGGCTTGGCTGGAGCCAAGCCCTCCACATAACTCCGTCAGGATCCCCGCAAGTTTCCTGCCATTAACGGTCACGTCGTTCGGCCACTTGATCCGCGCGTCCGAACCGCTGGTTTTCCGAATCGCGTGCGCCACAGCCACGCTCGCTGCCACCGTAATGCGCGGCGCACTTGAAAGAGGCAGCTTGGGCCGCAACAGCACCGAAAACCACAGACCCTTCCCGCGCGGCGACACCCATGTCCGCCCGTGCCGTCCGCGCCCCTTCGTTTGCGACTCTGCGAATACAACCAACCCATCCCGGCCACCGCTCTGCGAAAGCTGTTCGCACACATCGTTGGTGGACGCCGTCTCCTCGAACACCAAAATCTCCGACCCGATTACGCGCGTTCGACCGACCGCCTTGAAGGATTCGAGACGCGCCTCCAAGTCGTCCGCCATCAAGCGATCTGGGCTTTCCAGCAAGCGATACCCGTGATGCGGATGCAATTCGATGACGTATCCGAGCCCGTGCAACGCCGTAATCTCAGCTTCTAGAACCGAATTAGGTCCTCCGAGAAGCCCCTGCATTTCGCTCGCGGCCATGAACTGCCCGTTCGCCCGGTACAACGCCGTCAGAATCCCCACTGCCACCTTCATCACACGCTCATTCTATCGGAATACCAGCCGAAACACCAGATGGCAAGTCAGCCAACCATGGAACTTTGATAAACTCGCGCTCCCTTATAGCGCAGGACCGACGGCTGGCCCCGAAAGCGTTCGGGGAGGGTCGACCTCTACACTTCTGTTGGTCCAACCAGTTCCAGCGAGAAATCCACAGCTCTTGCTGAATGGGTAAGAGCGCCCACGGAAATGTAGTCCACACCAGTCTCGGCAAACGCGCGCACGCTGGCCAGACGGACGCCGCCGCTGGCTTCGGTCTTCGCACGACCAGCAACCAGCTTCACGGCCTCACGCAACTCGTCCGGCATCATGTTATCAAGAAGGATGTGGTCGGCACCGGCAGCGATGGCTTCCTCAACCTGCTCCAGCGTGTCGGCTTCGATGATAATAGGCGCATCGGGATGTTTTTTGCGGGCCGTGGCAACGGCATTGCGCAGCGCCTTCGGACCGAGGCGCGCAAGAATTACGCGATGATTGTCCTTGATCATTATCGCATCGAACAATCCCATGCGATGATTTGTGCCACCGCCTGCTGCAACGGCGTATTTTTCCAGCAACCGGAGTGTCGGCGTCGTCTTGCGCGTATCGAGAATCTTCGCTTTCGTCCCCGCTACAGCCTCTACAAACTCGCGCGTCAATGTGGCGATACCGGACAGGCGTTGGAGAAAGTTCAGCGCGGTGCGTTCGCCGGTGAGAATTGCATGAGCTGAACCGGCAAGCGCGCACACTCGCGCGCCTTTCGCAACGACATCGCCTTCGTTCACGAGCAGCTTTACCTGCACCTTGGAATTGAGTTCATGGAAGACCGCCGCGGCCAGCGCGAGGCCGGCAACGATGCACGGTTCCTTGGCCACGATGGCAGCTTCAGCACGCACCTCGGGCGGAATGGCAGCTTCGGTGGTGATGTCGCCCGCACCGACATCTTCAGCCAGCGCAGCCCGAACGATGGCCTGAATAATTTCAGATGATAGAACATTCATGGTGATTTATTATCCACGGATTACGCAGATTTCACAGATTCTAATCCGTGTCATCCGTGAAGCCGGGTCCACGAGACCTGCGAAGCGAATCCGTGGATCGTCGGATCTTTGCTGTTCGCTGTCTTTTCACCACATTTACTTTCAATTTGCGGTCGTATTTGACCCGCCGCCGTTCGGTCGGCTTGGCATCTGACTCACCCGATTTCTTCAGTTCCTGAATCTGATCACGAAGAATAACTGCCTTCTCGAATTGCAGATCCTCGGCCGCTTCGAGCATTTTGGATTCGAGTTCGCGCAGCAGTTCAGCGGTACGGTAACCGCCCGGTGTCTCGCGCACCACCGCCGCCTCCACCTCTCGTGCCTGCGTCAGTTCGGCGAGGCTCAACTGCAGTTCGCGTTTCACTGTCTTCGGCGTAATGTGATGCTCTTTGTTGTACGCAAGTTGTTTTTCCCGCCGGTACTCGGTGGTCGCGATGAATTTCTTGATCGAGTCGGTCATCACGTCGGCATAAAGGATGACCTCGGAGTTGACGTTGCGCGCGGCGCGGCCGGCTGTCTGGATCAGCGCCGTGGCGCTACGTAGAAATCCTTCTTTATCGGCATCGAGGATCGCCACTAGTGACACTTCGGGCAGATCAAGCCCTTCACGCAACAGATTGATTCCCACCAGCACGTCGAAATCGGCCTTTCGCAATCCGCGCAGAATTTCTACGCGTTCAATCGTGTCGATTTCACTGTGCAGATACTTCACGCGAATGCCGACCTCGCGCAAATAGTCGGCCAAATCTTCCGAGGTGCGTTTCGTCAATGTTGTAACCAAGACGCGTTCACCGCGTTCAGAGCGAGTGCGGCATTGCTCGATGAGGTCGTCAATCTGGCCTTTGAGCAGTTTGACGATCACCACGGGATCAACCAGTCCTGTCGGACGAATGATCTGCTCTGCAATCACGGTGCTGCGCTGGAGTTCGTACGGACCGGGCGTCGCGGAAACAAAGATGCACTGTTTGAACAAACCCTCGAACTCGGCAAAGTTCAATGGCCGATTGTCGAGTGCCGACGGCAAACGGAATCCGTGTTCAACCAGAGTGGTCTTGCGGGACCTGTCACCTGCGTACATGCCGCCAATCTGCGGCACTGTGACATGCGATTCATCGATGGCCAGCAGATAATCTTTTGGGAAGAAGTCCAACAGCGTGCCGGGTCGCTCGCCCGGCGCGCGCCTGCTGATGTGCCGCGAGTAGTTCTCAATACCGGAACAAAACCCCATTTCCTTGAGCATTTCCAGGTCATACATCGTTCTAGAATGAATCCGTTGCGCTTCGACGAGCTTGTTCTGCGACTCAAACCATGCGACCCGCTCCTTGAGTTCCTCCTTGATAGCATCGATGGCGCTGAGAATCTTTGGATACGGCGTGACCCAGTGCTTGGCGGGATAGATTGAAACTGCGCGCGCCTCTTCGCGCTTGTGTCCTGTGAGCGGGTCGAACCGCGTGATTCGTTCTATCCGATCGCCAAGGAACTCGATGCGCACGGCGTCTTCGCTGTAGCTGAGGCAGACCTCGATGGTGTCGCCGCGCACGCGGAACGCTCCGCGAGTGAACTCGATGTCGTTTCGCTCGTACTGCATGTCCACCAGTTTCCGCAGCAAATCATCCCGCACCATCTGGGTGCCGACGTTGACCATCACCATCATGTCCAAATAATCTTCAGGCGACCCCAACCCGTAGATGCACGACACACTGGCGACAACTATCACGTCCCGCCGGGAGAGCAGCGAACTAGTAGTCGAAAGCCGCAACTTCTCAAGCTGCTCGTTGATGCTGGCGTCTTTCTCGATGTAGGTGTCGGTCTGCGGGATGTACGCCTCAGGCTGATAGTAGTCGTAATAGCTGACAAAATATTCGACGGCATTGTGTGGAAAGAACTGCTTGAACTCGCTGAAAAGTTGCGCCGCCAGTGTCTTGTTATGCGAGACGACCAGTGTTGGCCGATCCAACTGCTGAATCACGTTGGCCATCGTGAACGTCTTGCCGCTGCCCGTCACGCCGAGTAACGTCTGATGTCGGTTGCCAGCGGACAGGGAATCCACCAGCGCCCGGATGGCCTCCGGCTGGTCGCCGCGCGGCTTGAACTTGCTGACGAGTTGAAATGGCATACGGAGCATTGTAGTCCCGACCTCCGATCGGGGCAATTCACAAGCTAGGCTCGCGGCTACAAAGTCACTGAAGTCGGTGTAGCGGCGCTTCTGTGAAGCGCCTAGGCGTTATGATTCCACAAGGGTTTCGGCGGCTCACAGAGCCGCCGCTACAACAGCCACAGCTGCAATAGCGGCAGCAGTACCCAGAGATATGGCCCAGTACCCGCTGGCTCCTCCAACGCCTGAAGCAGAATTGACACGGGTATGACGGAGCCTTAGGCTGCCATCATCAGAGCTTGGCTCGCCTCCTAAGAGGCGAGCCGAGTTTAGGTGAATAATCGTGTTAGGCGAGTTGAGGATTCATGTACTTAGTTGATATTGATGGCCTAAAGACCGAACTGAAAAACACGGGTCTTGCCGAAAAGGAGAAGTTTAAATACCTCCTGGTCTTTCTTGTTCCTTACTACTTTGGAAATCCGAATGTTGGGATTCGTGGAGCGGAGCCGTGGATCGCCGCACTGTGGGTGGCGTGGATTATAGGTCTGTTCGTTGGAATTGGGGCCACAGTATTGTGTTATCGTCGCAATGGCGGATCCGGAGGTCGTCATTTTCTTCAGAGGTATTTATCTCTCAGTTGGGTACTCTCGATAAGGTTTACCCCGCTGACTCTTGTTGTCTGGCTGAGTATCCTGGGTTTCGGACATTTCGTGGGTGCTTCCAAGGCATTGGTCCGTATCCTTGTCCAAGTCGGATTCCTTAGCATCGGCGTCCTGTTCTATTGCCGTTTGCTACATCATATTCACGAGGTGGCGCAAGCGATACCCAACAAATCGGTTCAGCCAACAGTCGATCCGGCTGCGACTGATCTCTAGCGTTCGTTCTACAGCGTCTCGCCCAACCAATCCACGGTCTCGATGATTGCGCGTCGCTCCCAGATGTAACGGTTGAACGTGTGATCCGAGTCTGGGACGACAACTTTTTTGACAACGCGCTTGGCAGTCCGAAACGCGCGCTCGTACATATCGGCGTGTTCCACGGAAACGGTCTCATCTCTCTCGCCGTGCACGATTAGGACCGGGCAATCGGCCTTGACGATCTCGCGCAACGGTTTCATCTCCGCAAATTGCCGCACGAACGCGACACCGACCAGGTTCCCGCCGAAATCGGTGATCCCGGTCTGCGCCAGCGACGCGACCGCCTCTGGCGTGGAAAGATCGTCGAGGATTCCCGAACCCTCGGCCACTGGCGCCCAAAGCACCAACGATTTACATCGCACGCGTTCGCGTCCGACCACGTACGCCGCGACCGCCGCGCCCATGCTCAAGCCGACCAGCGCCAGGCGCCGTGTATCAATGCGCCGATGACGCCGTAGAAACTTGATGGCCTCCATCGTGTCGGCGATCTCTGAACGTAACGTCAAATCCTCGAAGTCGCCCGCGCTGTCACCCGAACCGCGGACATCAAACCGCAGACTAGCCACGCCGTGCGCGGCCAGTTCGCGGGAAAGTTTGACGAACATCCGGTGAATCTCGGATTTTGTGCCGGTGAATCCGTGCAAAAGCACCGCGACGGGGAAACGTCCGCGCCCGTTGGGCAGGTGTAGCATGCCCACGATTTGCTGGCCGCGGCAGGGAAAGACCACGGGCGATTCCATGCGCCGCATACTAGGGGTCGCGCCGGAGATTGTCAACGAAGCCCAATGCGGCTACATTCGCCAATTCTTATGCCGATCACTGCCGATTGCCATTTGCATACGCCCCGCTGCAAACACGCGAAGGGGCCAATGGAGGCGTACGTCGAACTCGCCTGCCAGCTAGGATTGCGTCAGGTCGGCTTCGCCGACCATAATCCCCTGCCAAACGGGCTTGCCGCCGATGTCCGCATGGACGAAGCCGAACTGGACGACTACGTTGCCGACGTGCTGCGATTACGCGAGTGCTACCGCAGCCAGATCGAAGTGTTGCTCGGCATTGAGATGGATTACATCGAGGGACTCGAAACGTACTGCGAGCAAATGATCGCGCGGTATCCGTGGGATTACGTTCTCGGCTCAATCCACTATCTAGATCCCGAATGCCGCATCAGTTCCTGGCCGCGACGTTTTACGGGCGATACGGCGGCATTGTACCGTCGTTACTTCGAGTTAGTGCGCAAACTGGCGCGTAGCGGCTTGTGCGATGTCGTCGCTCATTTCGACGTGGCGAAACGGTCCAGCCAACCCATTCCCGCACCGCTGGAAGGCGACATGCAGCGCACGTTGGCAGAGATTGCCCACGCCGATTTGTGTCTGGAGATCAATACATCGGGCCATCGTCACTCCGAACTGATTAAACCCGAACCGTATCCGAGCCTCTCGATCATCAAGCAAGCGATTCTACTGAAGATTCCGCTTATGGTGAATTCGGACGCGCACGAACCGTCACAGGTAGGATTTAAATTCGTGGAGATGGCCGACTTGTTGCAGCAATATCACTGCGGGTCGGTGGCCATGTTCCGTCAACGTCGCCGGATCATGGTGGAGCTGTAAGTCTCAGTTCCGTGTCGGAGTCTTGATTTTTTCTGTTTCCGCTGTCTCACGCTCGGCCCGCCAAGAATCGAGCATATACAGCGCGACGCCAACGCAGATTGCTGCGTCCGCCACGTTGAACGCCGGCCAGTGATGCCGCCCGACGTGGAAATCCAGAAAATCCACCACGTGCCCCAACCAGACCCGGTCAATCAAGTTCCCGACGATGCCACCCATGATTAGGCCGAGTGCTACGCGCCCGAACAGGCGGTTGAACTGAAAGGGATGACGGAACAGATACAGCAATAGAATGGTAATCACCGCGATCACGGTGAGGGCGAGGTTACGATCCTTAAGAATTCCCCATGCCGCGCCGGTGTTGGTCCAGTGAACTAGATTGAAGAAGCCGCGGATGATAAGGTGGGATTCCCCCATTTCAAGACGGCGTACCACCAGCCACTTTGTCAACTGATCCGTCGCTGCGATCACCGCCGCGATGAGCAGCACCAGGTTCACTTTTCGTCGCGCGGAGGGCTATTCCTCCGCCTCCTCCGCCTCGCCGCCTTCTTCATCCGCCGTTTCGCCGAACAACGCTGTCGCCTGCGCAGGCCGGTGCCGGTTCTTCTCGACGTCAGATTGACAGCGCACGCACAACCGCGCGAACGGCACCGCCGACAGCCGCTCTTTGCGAATTGGTTTCTCGCACATCTCGCAAAGGCCGAATGTGGATTGCTCAAGCCGTTTCAGGGCCTCCTCAATCTCGTAGAGCGCCTCCTGCTCGTTCGACACGAGGCTCAATGCGAATTCGCGGTCGAAATTGTCCGTGCCCGCATCGGCCATGTGCAGGCTGTAACCGCTTAACTCACCCGAGGCATCGCGGCTCGTGCGCTTCAGGTTGTCGGTGGAGAGGAAATTTACTTCGTCGATCAGATGATCGCGCAAATCCATCAGCAACCGCTTGTACTTCGCCACCCGTTCCTTCGGCAGCTTGACCTTGCGCGGTTGTTCGTCGGGCAGCGGTGTTTGCACCTTCTTTGCGACAGGCTTCGCCTTTTGAATTTTTGTTACGCGCACCGGCTTGGTCGATTTAGCTCGCCTGACCTTGAGATGTGTAGTCGTCCGTACCTTCTTCGCGATCTTCTTCTGTTTCTTCATGAAAAAATCCCACAAACTTTACGGTTTTGTTGTTGCCAACCCTTTCACGACATCGGCGCAGCGCCCACATAACTCCGCGTGCACGCCGTCCTTCCCCACGTCTTCGCTCCAGCGCCAGCAGCGAACGCATTTCTTTCCCGCTGACCGACTGACTCTGACGCGCAGCACGCCATCCGTCGGCTTTCCTATCCGCGCCTGCGAAACAATCAACACCGTTTCCAGAACCGGCGCGAACTGCTTCAGCATCTCACCCGTCGCATCGTTGTCAGGCTCGATGATCACCTGTGCTTCGAGCGACTTGCCGATCAAACCCGTCTGCCGCGCCTTTTCCAGCTCCACCATCGCGGCTTCGCGGATGCGCATCAGGTTTTCCCACTGCGTTTCCAGCGTTGCATCTCGCAACCGCGCATCCACTGCGGGAAACTCCGCCAAATGCACCGATCCCGTCGCGCGCCCTGGCAAGAAGCTCCATACTTCTTCCGCCGTGAACGGCATTACCGGCGCGATCAGTTTCGCCAGTGTTTCGACAACCCGATGCATCGCGGTCTGCGCCGAGCGCCGGGCGGCTGAATCGGGCGCAAGTGTGTACAGTACGTCCTTCATCACGTCAACGTAAAAGGACGATAATTCCACCGCGCAAAAGGCGTTGATCAAGTGATAGACCCGATGGAACTCGTACCGCTCGTACGCCTCGGTAAGGTCTGCCACCAGCGCCTGCAGCCGCGACAGCAGCCAGCGGTCGATCACTGTCAACTTCTCCGCCGCCACCGTGTGCTTGGTTGGCTCGAAATCGTACAGGTTCGCCAGCAGAATGCGCATCGTATTCCGGATCTTGAAATAAGTCTCGCCAATCCGCGCAAAAATCTCGTCCGACACCGGAATATCGCCCTGGTAATTCTCCGAGGTCACCCACAACCGCAGCACGTCCGCGCCGTAACGGTTGATGTAGTCCTCGGCATTGGCGGGTTTGCCCGCCGACTTGGAAATTTTCTGTTTCTTGCCGGTTTCTTCCGCGTGTACCACGAGAAACCCGTGCGTCACCACCGTCTTGAACGGCGGATGCCCATCGGTGGCCATCGACGCCAACAACGACGATTGGAACCAGCCGCGGTGCTGGTCGCTGCCTTCCAGATACATGTCCGCGGGATGCGCCAGTTCCTTTCGTGTCTTGAGCACGGCCCTGTAACTCACACCCGATTCAAGCCACACGTCCACGATGTCGGGCGACTTCTCCAGTTTAGTCGAGCCGCAGTGTGGGCATTTCACGTCGCCGAACAACTCGCGCGTGCTCCGCTCGAACCAGATGTCCACGCCATCTTTCACCACCTGCTCGCGGAATTTCAGAATGAGATTGCGATCCAAGATCATCTTGCCACACTCGCCGCATTCGAGGAACGGCAGCGGCACACCCCACGCCCGTTGGCGCGAGATACACCAGTCCGGTCGTTGCTTGATCGTGCCTGATATCCGGTTCTCACCCCATGCGGGCACCCACTTGACCTTCTTCAACTCATCGAGCGCGCTCTGGCGCAGCCCGCGATGATCCAGCGCGATGAACCATTGTTCCATCGCCCGAAAAATGATCGGCTGTTTGCATCGCCAGCAATGTGGATACGAATGCGACACCGGCGCGTGCGCAGCCAGCGCGCCGATCTTTCGCAGATGCTCAACGATTATCGGGTCGGCCTTGAACACGAACTGGCCTGCAAACTGTCCCGCATCCGCCGTAAACACTCCGCCGTCGTCCACCGGCGCGAGCGTTGCCAGTCCGTACTTCTGGCCGATCTCGTAGTCTTCAGCGCCATGGCCGGGCGCCGTGTGCACCAAACCGGTCCCCTGCTCGAGCGTCACGTACGGCGACAGGATAATTGGCGAATCACGCTCGATGAACGGATGCCGTGCCACGACTCCTTCCAGTTCGCGGCCAAGCACCTTCTCCTCAACCTTCAGATTGACACCGCAAGCCTTGCCGACCTGCTCTACCAAACCTTCCGCAATAATCCACGTCTCATCCGTAGTCGTTCCGGACACTTTGGCCCGCACGTAGGTCAGGTTAGGCTTCACGGCGAGGGCGAGGTTCGCAGGCAACGTCCACGGCGTTGTAGTCCAGATCACCGCGAACTCATTCGCGCGGCCCTTGACCTGGAATTTAACGTACACCGACGGCGACACGTGTTCGGCGTACTCGACCTCCGCCTCCGCCAGCGCCGTGCGACATGTTGCGCACCAGTAAATCGGTTTCTCGCCGCGATAAATAAAGCCGTCTCCGACCATGTCGGCCAGTATGCCGATGACCTCCGCCTCGTATTCGGGCGTCATCGTCAGATACGGATGCTCCCAGTCGCCGAACACGCCGCATCGCTTGAACTGCCGCCGCTGGATGTCGATATACTTCTCGGCAAACGCGCGACAGCGTTTGCGCAGGTCTGCTTGCGAAAGTTTCGCCGCGTCCTTGCCAAGCTCCTTCTTAACCTTGAACTCAATCGGCTGGCCGTGGCAGTCCCAGCCCGGTACAAACGGCGCACGGTGGCCACGCATCGTCTTGTACTTGATGATGACGTCCTTGAGGATTTTGTTCAACGCGGTGCCGATGTGGACATCGCCATTGGCGAATGGCGGCCCGTCGTGCAACACAAACAGCGGCGCGGCGGTGCGTGCGGCTTGGATCTTCCCGTAAAGATTCTCCTGCTCCCAATGCGCAAGCAGTTGCGGCTCCCGCTGTGGCAGGTTGGCCTTCATCGGGAAGCCAGTCTGCGGCAAATTCAGCGTGTCTTTGTAGTTGATTTGACTCACTTTCCCGCCAAAGGCGGGCAAACGTATCACGCTGACTTTGGAGTGTCAACGCTCACGGATATGCGCACCACGAAGAACACGAAGCTCACGAAGTTCTTGGTGTCCTTCGTGCATTTCGTGGTAGAAAAAAGGAGACCTTTACCGAACCGTCACTTGCACCTTGCGCGTGCAAAAACTCATCTTGTCGCCTTTGCGAGCGCCTTGATGGAGTCTGCCAATTCCGCTTCCACCGGGACGCGCGCGCCGACTGCTCCGGGCCCATCGGTTTTCACATTGTTAAGCGTCCAGTTGTCTTCCTCTTTCCCGTTGTTCTGGACAGCCCAGATATAATCGTGGCCGATCACGAACCATCGTCCGCCACCAGAGGCGTCTTGTCCCGTACCAATGGGAACAGTTTCGCCGTCTGGCCTATTCTTTCCCCCAGGTCTTTCCCCTGCAATCATGATTCTGTCGAAGAGTTTCCTGAGTTGTTCACGCGCGACACGACGCTGCGGTTCTTGCTCTGCCTGGGCACGCGCAGCCATATGGTTGAGCCGACACGCCAGAATCAGAAGAACCAGTAGGATCCCGCCACCGATAGCGAGTCCCTTCCAGTTCCTGACAATCCACGGCTTTGGCATAACAGGAACTGGCTGTGAGCTGACTAAAGCGACGGGTTGTGGACTGACGGTAGGTTGTGCTACCTGAGCGGGTCTTGGCATTGGAGGAGACGGTTGTGCCTGCAACTTTGCGACAGCAATTCGGTTTTCGTACTCTGTTTGGGCAATCTTCCGCCTGGCATCATTGATCGAATTATCCAAAGCAGCCAATTGTTGCCGTCCTTGATTCACTTGAGATTGATAGAAGGCCATATCGTTCTGGGCCTTCTTTACCGCTGCTGGATCAGCGACCAATTGGTCTCCGATTTTTACCTGATGAGAAGGAGCCTCAGTTCTTCCCCCAACACCACGGTATACGCCTCCGCCGCTGGGGGAAGTCTGGTAAACAGGAACCATTATCTTCGGTGGATTAGCCAACACGGCCTGGGCGTTCTGCACAGATTGTTCAGCCTGAGCAATTGGCTCGACCAGCTTCTGTCGCTGGTATCCCAGATGATCGAGTTTATCTCTCAAAGATTGCAGCGTGTCGGCTGCTGCCTGAACCTGCTGCTGTTTGAGAAGCCTGTCCATGAACGGCTTCTTTTCATCAGAGGTCATCCACTGATTATCGAACTTGGCCTCGCCCTTTTCGACATGTGATAGCTCGGATTTCCAGAGAACACTCCTCTGCCGAATGTCGTCCGCGAACTTTGATTCGGGATACACTGCAAGGAATTTATTGAAGGCTTCAATCCCGCGGTCGTACTCTGTTTTGCTGAACTCACGATTCGGGTCAAGCTGCAACGGAACGAGTGCTTCATAGGCCTGCCACTCCTGTTTTTGTTGGACCGATTCCCGCTGAACAGTTTTAATATCAGACTTGGAGATCAACCTGCGGCTGGCGATTGTTTTATTAGAGTTGGACACCTCAACGACAATTTGCGTGTCTGTCTCGGAAATGATTTCACATTGAATAACTTCACCGTCATTCAGCGTGACCGAGTCTGAAAAAGCACAAGATATGGTTAGAAACAGAATCGCTAAAACAAGAACTGAGATCTTCATCATTCCTCCCACTGATAGAGCTTCCCATCCCACCACGGCGTGCCTCAGAGCCTCGCCCAAACAAGGTGATTACCATCCAAGCACGGCTATTGAATCATGACAACCCAAACTTTTCTTGTCCTCGGCCCGTCAAACTCGCACAGATAGATTGCCTGCCACGTGCCAAATTGGAGTTTTCCGTCGCGCACCGGCACGTGCACGCTGCTACCCATCATACTGGCTTTCACGTGCGCGGCGCTGTTGCCTTCGTCATGACGGTAGTACGGCGCGTCCCACGGCACCGCGTGCTCCAATGTCGCGATGATGTCCGCTGTTACATCCGGATCGGCATTCTCATTGATCGTAATCCCACAGGTGGTGTGCGGGACGAATACGGTGCACACGCCCTGCTTGACGACGGACTCCGCCACGACCCGCTGCACATGGGCGGTGATATCCACGAACTCCGTGTGCTGGCCGGTTCTGACCGTCAACTCGGTCATGTGCCCCCCTTGCCGTTTTTCTTCACCGGTTCCGTGTGGATGACAACGCGGCCCAACTGTGGAAACTCGCGCCGCAATCGGGTCTCCATTTCCTCCGCGATGCGATGCACTTCGGCAATGGGAAGATTGGCGTCAACCAGCAGATGAAACGCGAGATAGATTCGGCCATCAACCTGCTGTACTTGCACGTCCTGACAATGGTGGGTATGCGGGATATCGCGCCGGTTGGCTTCGATTCGCGCGATGTACTCAGCAGCGTCTCGCCGCTGCAACTCCTTGCCTTCGACCACGCTGCCGGCGCACGGTTCGATGTGAACATTGATGTCCATTACTTTGCGCACACCGGTGGACGACAAGCACTGACTGAGTTCGGCGCGCAACTGCGTCTCCAACTTGGTGGCGAGAGCGTGCGCTTCCTCGAACAAAAGCTCCGTCGCCACTTCGAGATCCAGATCAATCCACAAGCCACGCTTCGTAAGATGGGTCAAAACGTTGTGCACCGCGAAATGCCCACGGGCCGCCACGGTGTGGATTCTTTCTAGGATGCCTTCATCATCGTCGTCGGTAGGCACGGCCTTCGCGGTGACGTCCGCGTTAGGTGCGACCGTGCGGACGGCGTCCCGGATCTGGTGCGTCACGGCATGGCTTTCCTCGAACGAAAGATATCGCGGCACCGCCACGCGCAAATCAACGAAGATTTGGTTCCCGGAGTCGCGTACACGAATCTGCTTCACTCTGCGCACGTTCCCAACGCGAGCGACAGCTGCCGAAATCTGCGCGGCCAAACCGCTCGGCGCACGGTCCAGCAGCGCGTCCACAGTACGCCGACCAAGTTGCACGCTCACATGGATCACGATCACCGCCACGACCAACGCAGCCACCGCATCCGCGCTCATGAATGCAGTTTTATGCCCAGTCATTGCGCCTAAGCGCACGAAGCCGAGTCCTACGATAACCACCACTGAGCTCCAGACATCCGTGCTGAAATGCAACGCATCGGCTTCCAGCGCCTGACTGTGGTACTTCCTGGCAGCGCGCGACAACATTCGCGACCGCGAAAAGTCCACGACAATCGAGATTCCCATCGTAAGAAACGCCCACAGGCTCGGGTCGACATTAACCAGATCGATACCTAGCAGCCGTCGTCCGGCCTCATAAATGATCCACGCGCAGGTGGTCAGCAACAACAACATTCCGACCAGCGCGCTGAGGTTTTCGACTTTGCCGTGGCCAAACATGTGTTGTTCATCGGCAGGACGATCGCTCACCCGTACGGCGAGTAGTGTGATCACTGCGGCCACAAGATCCAAGACCGAGTGCGCCGCTTCGGCCAGAATGCCCAAGCTGCCGGTCATCAGGCCGACGACAATCTTCAAGCCGGTTAGAAACAGCGCGGCGGCTACCGAACTGGCCGCCGCCCATTGCTTCTCCCGCGTATGCGTTGATATGGAGGTTTCTGCCATCGTATTGGGATGGATACTGACTCGAAAACTATACGCTTGGCCAGCAAAAAGAGAGATCGTCAGCATCCGCCGCGATACTCAGCGCGATGATTCCAGAATGCGAATAACCTCCTCGTCGCTCACCTGCCGGAAATCCTCGTAGAACTGTCCGACGCCCTGAAACCAAGACGGAGTATCAAGGCAAACCACTTCACTGACCTGCGGCATCGCTTCGAGTTTAGCCTCCGTATCTGGCGGACTCACGGGCACAGCCACGATAAGTTGCCGCGGTCGTGAGAGCGTCGTTGCCTGCACGGCAGCGATCATGGTCGCGCCCGTAGCCAAACCATCGTCGACCAGAATGGCGACGCGGTCGGTGGGAGAAATGTAATTCTTGACCTTGCGGTACACGCGCCGCTGCTCCGCAATATCTGCCAAACGCGCCCGAATCTCATCATCTAGGTACTCCTGCGTCGCGACGGCGAGTTCACGAACTTCCTCGTTGACGAATGCCTTACCTCCCTCGCAAATCGCGCCCAATGCCAGTTCCGGATTGCCCGGCGCGCGCAGTTTTTTTACCAGCAAAACGTCACAATCGCATTGCAGCGCTCGGGCAACTTCAGCGCCTACAACGACTCCACCACGAGGAAGGCCGAGAATCAACGGATGATCCGCCGCAAATCGCTGGAGCGCCGCCGCCAGCCGTTGCCCAGCTTCGGCTCGATCCTGAAATTTCATGCCGCACCTCCACCGCGCGTCAACGCGGCTCGATCGTCCTCTTGTACATCAAGATACCTTCGCCAATGGCTTTTGCCAATGTGTCGCGATATGTGCCGGTTGCGATCTTTTGTTCCTCAACTGAGTTGGAGAGAAATCCTGCTTCGACAAGAATCGCCGGGCAACTGGCGTCGCGTAATACCACAAACCGCGCCCGGCGCACACCGCGATCCGCTGTCCCGGTGGCGCGCAGCAACGATTTTTGAACGCAGTGCGCAAGCCAGACGTTGCACAGGTCGTATCGATTCCCCGTCATATGCTCAGAGTCGCTATTCTTGGACGATGGCTTCGACGTCGAGGCCGCACCCGCCGGCGACACGCAGTATGTCTCAATTCCCTCAGCATTGCCGCCGGAGTTGAAATGCAAGCTTACAAACAACTCAGCGTGCTGCTCCCGGCAAAACTCTATGCGATCATCCAGACTCACTGTGCGATCCGAGGTACGCGTCAACACCGTGCGGACGCCACTGCCGGCAAGGAACTGCTGCACCCGCTTGGCGAGATCGAGCGTCAATATCTTCTCCGCATAACCCGAGACGCTGTGCGTGCCATGGTCGCTGCCGCCATGGCCTGGGTCGAGCACAACGGTGCGAATGGGCCGGCCGAAATGAACTGTACCGGGGCGCAGCACGGGATCGATTACCTTCAAGACGTCCACGTCCGATACCCACAGCCGATCATGCTCGCTCTGCACGGGCCAGCTCAACCAGTGATTGACGCCATTGAGCACCACGTCGCGGCGCTCGGCTTGCAGATAGAATAATGCGGTACGTGTCCGGTACTCCGCGCGTTCTGCATTGCCGACTTGGTCATGACCCAAATTGTAAAACTTCGCCAGATCGGTCACTGCGATGTAATTGCCACCGTTGATGCGGTAGGATTTCAGAGTTGGCTGTTGCGCCCAAGCCGCTGCTGCCAGCACACAAAATACTGAAACCGCGCCGACACAACGTCTCCATCCAATTAATAACTTCACAAACTCATCCTCCTCAGCGCGGCAAAATGGCGAAAACCACGACGGATTGCAAGGGAAACCATTTCCTGTTGACGCTCACTATGCCCCCACCTAAAATTGCCCGCGCCAATGATGAAACTGTACCTCTACTACGAAAACGTAAGTCGCCCGCTGATCATCGACATCCCGGACAACGAAGTGGACGGTTTCATGCAGGAATACGAGGAAGCGCTCCACGATACATCCGTGGAGACATTTCAGTGGCGTGGCTCCAGCTTCCGCATCGGCGGCCTAATGGCCATCGTTCACGAAAACCACGTGAACAATTAGTTCGCACTTTCACGTCTGGAAACGGACCGGACCACGGCAGCGCATCGTCTCTGCACGACACGACCCAAAGATCTTCGTCTAACCGTGAACAATCGGCGAAGGACCAGGCCGGAAGCTTGACGCTCCCTCGCGCGTGCGGCACTATGACGTGGCCATGTGGCAATGGACGGAAAATGTAGAGCAGTATGTACTGGATGTCATCTTCGAACGGCGCCGGGACTTTGGCGCGCGTTTGACCAGCGCGCTTCTGCTGGCGCTGTCGAAGGCTTTTGAGTTCGGTGTTCAGGTGCGGTTGTTCCTGTGGCGGACGCGCATCTTTCGCGATCATACGCTCGGCTGCCAAGTGGTCAGCATCGGAAATCTTACCGTCGGCGGCACGGGAAAGACGCCCGTGGTCGAGGTATTTGCGCGGGCGTTGGCGCAACGCGGTCGGCGTGTGGCGATTCTGTCGCGCGGCTACAAAAGCATGCCGCGACCGCTCTGGCAACGTATTCTCACCAAGATCACGTTTCAGGAAAGTCAGATCCCGCCGAAAGTCGTATCCGACGGACGAGCGCTGTTGCTCGACAGCGAGCAGGCGGGCGACGAACCGTACATGCTCGCATCGAACCTCAAGGACGTGGTCGTGTTGGTTGACAAGGACCGTGTGAAGAGTGGACGCTATGCCATCTCGCGGTTCGGCTGCGACACGTTGCTGCTCGACGACGGGTTCCAGTATCTTGCTTTGAAGAGCCGGCTCGACGTCTGCCTCGTGGACCGCAACAACCCGTTCGGCAACCACTACCTGCTTCCGCGCGGGACGTTGCGCGAACCGATCAGCAACCTCAAACGCGCCCACTACCTTTTCATAACTAAGTCCGCCGCCCACGGAGCGAACACGCTCCGCAAGGCCATTCGTCAATTCAACAAGAAAGCGGAGATCATCGAGTGCGCACACCAACCGCTTTATCTGCAGGATGTGTTCTCGGGAGAACAGCGCGAACTCGATTACCTGAAGGGGCTGGATGTGGCTACGCTGTCAGGCATAGCCGCCCCAGAGGGTTTTGAAGACGGGTTGCGCACGCTCGGCGCCAACGTCGTTTATGTCAAACGCTACGCAGATCACCACCGGTACTCCCAGCAGGAAATCCTAAACATGATTAACCGCAGCGTTCGCCGCGGCGCCACGGCGATCATCACCACCGAAAAGGACTCGGTTCGTTTCCCAAAGATCGACCGCCGCGATATTCCAATTTATTACCTGCGGGTTGAAGTCCGCATTCTCACGGGCGCAAAGGATTTCGATGACGCCATTGCCAGAATCTGCCACAAGTAGCCCGGCACCGCGCATTCTTGTCCGCGCCACCAACTGGCTTGGCGACTCGGTAATGATGATGCCTGCCGTTCAGCGGCTGCGTGAACTCAATCCCTCCCCGTCGCACGTTGCGCTGCTTTGCCCTGCGAAATTGCACGATCTCTGGCGGCACAATGCCTTCGTGGACGAAGTCCTCGCCTTTGACGGCACCGTGGACATTCGGGTGTTGCGCGAACACCGGTTCGACCTGGCCGTATTGTTCCCAAACTCTTTGCGGTCGGCTTGGGAAGCGTGGCAGGCCGGCATCCCGCGGCGCGTCGGTTTTGTCGGACACGCACGGCGATTCCTGCTGACGGACATCGTTCGAGAGCCGCGTGGTGATCGTCCCGTGCACAAAACGGTGGTCTTCGACGGAAAACGGTTTCGCGTTAAACACTTCGAGCCAATCCGACACCAAGTTTATCGCCACCTTGACCTCGTTGGTCATCTCGGCGGCAACATTCAACCTGTGCCGCCAAAGATCTGGGTGGACATGGCAATCCAGCGGATGATGAGCCAGATCCTTGGAGGCGACCACCGCCCGCTCATCGGTGTCAGTGCGGGCGCCGAGTATGGGCCGGCGAAACGTTGGCCATTGGATTGTTTCGCGAACGTGGCGGCGCGGATTCTCGAGAAGAAGGAGTGCAGGTTCGCTCTTTTGGGCGTCTCCGGTGACAGCGAGATCACCGCTGCTATTGAAGCCAGGTTGCGCCCGCTCAGAGATGACCCGAAACTCGTGGTCAATCTTGCCGGCAAAACCACCTTGATGGAACTGTGCGCGGTACTGAGATGCTGCCGCGTCGTGATGACGAATGATACTGGGACGATGCATCTTGCCGGGGCGCTCGACGTGCCACAGGTCGCCATTTTCGGCTCCACATCACCGGAACTGACGGGACCGTTAAGCGACCGGGCAATCGTCATCCGACATCCCGTTGAATGCAGCCCGTGTTTTCGGCGCGAATGTCCGATTGACTTCCGTTGCATGACCCGCGTAACCGTGGATGAGGTGACGGAGGCTGCACTGAAACTGTTATGACACGGAACCTCGCCGATCCTGAGCCGTTGGTAAGGCGTGACCGCCGGGCGCGCCGTAGACTCGCAATGGGCGGACGGCCCAGTCCCGCAGTCGCGGGATCCCTACTACCATGACCGACACCTCCTCAACCAGCGTCGCCCGCTCGGCGCGCACGGTGAGCCTCGCCGTGCTCGGCAGCCGTGTGCTGGGATTGATTCGAGAGCAGGTGATGGCAGCTCTGTTCGGCGCGAGCAGGGAATTTGACGCGTTTGTAACGGCATTTCGCATCCCAAACCTATTGCGCGATTTGTTCGCCGAAGGCGCATTGTCGGCAGCGTTCGTTACTACGTTCACGCACAAACTTACCAAGGAAGGCGATCGCTCTGCGTGGCGGCTGGCTAATCTGGTGCTGAACGCGTTGCTCGTGGTGTTGAGCGTGATCACATTGCTGGGAATCATTGTCGCGCCATGGCTAGTCAACGTTATTGCGCCGGGATTCAGCTCCATCGCCGGCAAAACAGAACTGACCGTCATGCTAACGCGGATCATGTTTCCGTTCCTCCTGCTGATCGCACTGGCCTCGCTGGCGATGGGGATACTGAATGCCAAGAAACGGTTTGGAATTCCCGCCAGCGCATCGATGCTGTTTAACCTCGGTTCGATCATCGGCGGCGTTGCCTTCGCGTTCCTCCTTGCGCCCGGTTTCCTTCACGACCGCAGTCAAGCGGGACGCGCGATGATTGGGATGGCAATTGGCACGCTCATTGGCGGTGCGGCGCAATGGTTGATCCAAATGCCGAGTTTGCGGCGTGTAGGCTATCGCTACGAACCGATTCTCGACTGGCACGATCCCGGCCTGCGGAACGTCATGAACCTGCTCGGTCCCTCGGTGATCGGCGCGGCGGCGGTGCAAATCAACGTCTTCGTGAACAACTGGTTTGCGTCATACTTCGAAAATGGCGCCGTGTCGTGGTTGAATTGTGCGTTCCGGTTAATGCAGTTTCCCATCGGTCTGTTCGGGGTCGCCATCGCCACAGCGACCCTGCCGACGGTTAGTGCGCACGTGGCGCGCGGCGACATCGCTCAATTCCGCACGACGCTGAGCCGCGCGATTCGTCTGGCGATGTTTCTGTGTCTACCGGCCGCATGCGGGTTGGCGGTACTGGCGCACCCGATTGTCGCGGTAATTTACCAACATGGACGGTTCACGCCGGGCGCTACGGAGCAAACCGCGCTCTGTCTGCAAGCCTATGCCATCGGGCTGGCTGGCTACGCTGCCATCAAGGTGCTTGCGCCGGCGTTCTACGCGTTCGGCGACTCGCGCACACCGATGTACGTGGCATTGTTCTCGGTCATGGTGAACGTTGCGCTGAATTTTATTTTTGCGTGGAAACTGCACTGGGGCGTGCCGGGACTGGCTTTCGCCACTTCCACGGTCGCCCTCACGAACTTCGTGTTGCTGTTGTTTTTCATGCGACGGAAGATCCAGCGGCTCGAACTCGCCGCGCTGCTACGGTCGCTTGTCAAGATCGTCGCAGCCTCCGCCGTGATGAGCGCAGCGGCGCTGTTGACGCATCATGCGCTGGCTGCACACCACTATCTCGATGTTGTTGTATCAATTGCAGTCGCATTGGTTGTCTTCGGCATCGCCTGCAAACTGCTTCGCGTCGAAGAATTCAGCGAACTGCTGAACGCGTTGAAATTTGGAGCGAAACAACCCGCCGCTGATAGATCGCAGATACGGCGCTAACGTCCAGAGCTCAGGCGCAGCCGCCGAGCGGGACGTTGAATGGAATAATGACAAATAAATTTCGTAAATCAATCGCACCTGGCAGGGGCAGTGGCTGTCGGCTACAGCGCGGTGTTAGGCCACATCATTATGTATGCCGAAGTAAAGACACTCTACATATAATTATAATAGTAAGAATTATCGGCGATATAGCTCCTAACGTAAGTATCAGTCCTAGCGAAATCATGAAACGTGACGGAGCTGGCTGTCCGTCTTGGCAACGGGTTGTAATGAGTCTTCGACATGCAAAAATGGACCTGATACCGGCTGCAAGGACGAAGGGACCGGTAAATATCCAAATCGCAAACATGAACGGACTGTCGGCGATTAACAGAGGCCCCCAGAAGCCTACAAACGAAATGAGAAAACACACCCCACACCATATAAGTGAATCATAGCGAGGGTGTACCAATGGTTTCATAAGCGCAGCGTGGCCTAACATGTATTCGACCGCATTTTTGCGGTGATTGTCACGTTGTAATTACCGCAGCGAGACGCGGAAAAGTCAATAACGAACGCGATCCGGTAGCATAGCAGCTGGGGTTTCTGCTGGGTTTCGCGTCCCACGGCAGCTACTCTGCGGTCTATCACCGTGAATGCGAGCCGGCTCAGGTTCCTGGCGCGGCACTAGTGGTGTGTCAAGCGTAGTTGCGGGAGTCGGTGCGGCGTTGATTGCATGTTGCGAGTCTTGTAGAGTTCGCCCTAAGCGCAACATGGTCAGCAATCTGAAATCCAAAGTCCGCGACCTGCCGAATAAGCCAGGCGTGTACCTGATGCGCGACCAGTTGGGGCGCGTTATCTATGTCGGCAAAGCGCGGTCGTTGCGGAAGCGGGTCGGACAGTATTTTCATCCGTCCCGGCAAATGCGTTGGGATCCGAAGACGCGGGCGTTGATCGAATCCATCGCCGACTTCGAGACGTTCGTTGTCAAAAGCGAGCCGGAGGCGCTGCTGCTCGAAGGCAAGTTCATCAAGGATTACAGGCCCCGGTACAACGCGTTGTTCAAGGACGACAAACGCTTTCTCCTCGTAAAAGTCAACTTGTCCGAGCCGTACCCGCGTTTCAAATTCGCACGCCTGAAGAAGGATGATGGAGCGCGGTATTTCGGTCCGTTCGCACACGCCGACGCGATCCGTCGCGCGATGCAGTTCATGCGGAAGACGTACGGCGTGCTCGTGGCGGGCACGGGGCAGCCCACCGAGAAGGAGTTGAAGTATTCGACCTACCTCGTCCCTGTGCCGCTGTCGGGAATGTCGCGCGAAGAGTATCTGCGGCACGTCGAGGTGGCATGCGAGTTTCTCGAAGGGCGCAACAAAGAAGGTTTGGCGGAACTCGAAGGGCAAATGCGCGCCGCTGCGCGGGAAATGCAGTTTGAAAAAGCCGCCGAACTGCGCGACGTATCGCGGAGCCTGCACGATATCGCACGCATGACCCGCGAACGGAAATTCGTCCGTGACCCGAAATCGAAGATTGATGTGCAACTGGAAATGGCGGAGCTGCAACGCGTACTATCCCTGCCAGTCGTGCCGCGACACATCGAAGGGTTCGATATCTCGAACATCAGCGGGACGTTGTCGGTTGCTTCTGCAGTCTGTTTTCGCGACGGCAAACCGCACAAGGATCATTACCGGCACTACCGCATCAAGACCGTCGAAGGCAGCGACGATTTCGCGTCGATGGCCGAGGTGGTTGGCCGCCGGTACGCGCCTGCGCGCCGATCCGCCTTCGCGAAGCCCGCTTCGGCGGGCGAGGGGGGCGCATTGCCGGATTTGGTTATGGTGGACGGTGGCGCGGGACAACTGACAGCCGCGCTGCGGGCGCTGAATGCGTTGGCGTTGCGGGCGGTGCCGGTCATTGGGCTGGCGAAACAACAGGAGGAGATTTACCTGCCGTCACAGCCGCAGCCGTTACGGCTCGACCGCGCGTCCCCGGCCCTGCACTTGATTCAACGATTACGCGATGAGGCACACCGATTCGCCAACGCTTATCATCAGAAGCTTCGCACGCGCCGCATCCAGGAATCCGTGCTCGACGAATTTCCCGGCCTGGGCGAGAAGCGCAAGCGCGCGTTGCTGCAACAGTTCGGTTCGATCCAGCGTCTGCGCGCCGCCACCACTGAAGAAATCGATGCTGTGCCGGGAATCGGCCCGAAAACGGCGGCTGCTCTAAGGGAATTTCTTACAGGCAGGTGAATGACGCGTCCCGATAGCTTTTGACAGCGTGGGCATGAGTGGATATGATGCGCTGCAATTGAGCTTATTAATGCCAATGGCAGTGGAGAGGGGTGTGAAATCAATTGTCTGAAGTTAAACTGAAAAAGGGTGAGCCTGTAGAGAAAGCGTTGCGGCGGCTGAAGAAAAAGCTGGATCGCGAAGGTACGTTGCGCGAAGCGCGGGCACACCGTCATTACGAGAAGCCGAGCGAAAAACGCCGGCGGAAGATGAAGACGCCGAAGCGGCTCTACGGTTTTTCATCGAGTCGAGATTGAAACATCCCACGGAGGCCAACGCTGCGGTGCAACGCGACGTTGGCCTCTTTTTTCGAGCAGTGGCCGCAGTAAGCTGAGCGGAACACCCCACGTGAGAAAGCAGAGCGCATGAAGAAGAAACTTGGCGCGCTGGCGCGGGTGCTGGTGAGCGTCGGCATCCTCGTCTACCTGTTTAACTCCATCTTTCGCGACGAAGCGAGTCGTACCGCAGACCGCGTCGTCCAAGCACCGCCAGCGACCGTCGCCGCGCTCGCCCAAGAACTCGGTCTGAATGCCGAACAGGTGAAGTTGATCCTGACCCAGTGCGCGGACCCACAGGAGAAGAAAGCAGATCTCAACAAGCTAGATTGGATGGAACGCGAGCGGTTCGTCTGGAATGTCGGGCCGCCACACCTCGGGGAGGTGTTTCGGAGAGTCAAGGTTTTGTGGTTTGAGCTGGGAATCGCCTGCATGGGGTTGGTCTGTTACTTCGGCATCGTGCGCTGGCAATGGATCCTGCAGGTGCAGGGGCTAGAACTTAGATTCTGGCGGGCATGCTCGATTTTCTTCATCGGCCTGTTTTTCAATGCATTTATGCTCGGATCGACGGGCGGGGACGTGATCAAAGCGTTGTATGTCGCCCACGAAACACACCACAAGAAGGCCGAGGCAGTGGCCACCGTGATCGTGGATCGTGTCATCGGTCTGCTGGTGTTATTCGTGATTGCGCTGGTGATGATGGCGTTCAACTACAGTCGTGTGTTTGGCGACGTGCGGTTGCGCAGCTTTGCCATCGTGACACTGGTGGTGGTGATCGTGACAGTGGGAGGCACAGCCCTGACCTTTTGGCGCGGGTTTGCCGACAAGTTCTTCGGCTTGCGGGGCTGGCTGCAACAGTTGCCCAAATACGAGACCTTGCGTCGCATGGTCGGAGCCTGCCGCGTTTATGCGTCTCATCCCGTCGTGCTCGGCAAGACCATGCTGATCACCGTCGGCGTCCACGTCTTCTCAATGCTCAGCATCGTCTGTATAGGAAAAGGGTTGGGCATTATCACCAACAACGGGATGGTGGACTATTTTCTTTATCTGCCAATCATCAATTCCGTCACCGCAATTCCAATAAGCATCTCCGGTTTTGGCGTTCGCGAAGGGATGTACGTGAAAATGTTTGACGAGGTTGGTGTGGCGAGTTCTTCCGCGCTGGCTTTGTCACTGTTTGGTTACTTCGCGGGCCTCTTCTGGAGCATCATTGGCGCAGTGTTTTACCTAACACACAGCAAAGAGATTACCGCCGCCGAACAAGAAGCCGCCGCGTCAGCATAACCAAGCCGCCTTGCCTCGTCGCCATTTCCTGATGATGAGAACCGCCTTTTGCGTGCAGCCACTTGGAGTCCGGACGTTTTGTTGATTGGAGCAGTTCGTTCCGCTAGTGTGTCATTGCATGAGAGATGCGGCACTCAGCATTGTGCGACGGCTGACGGATGTAGGGCATACCGCCCTCTTCGCTGGCGGCTGCGTGCGTGACATGGTGCGCGGAGTGGAACCGCACGACTACGACATCGCTACCACGGCGACGCCAGAGCAAGTTCAACGGCTCTTTCCAAAGACCATTCCAGTGGGCGCGCAGTTCGGCGTCGTGCTTGTACAGGAAGATGATCACCAGTTCGAAATTGCCACGTTCCGGACCGATGAGGCGTATCTCGATGGGCGACGGCCTACAGCCGTGCACTACGGCACACCCGAACAGGACGCGCAACGGCGCGACTTCACGATCAACGGCCTGTTTTATGACCCGCTCACAGACAAAATTATGGATTACGTCGGCGGTCAAGCCGACATCGCGCGGAAGTTGATACGGACGATTGGCGAGCCGCGGCAACGATTTACCGAAGACAAGCTGCGGTTGCTGCGATGTGTTCGGTTCGCCAGCAATTTGGAGTTTGAAATCGAGCCGGCCACGGCCTCCGCCATGCGAGAAATGGCGGCACAGATTGATGTGGTCAGCGCGGAACGGATTCGCGACGAACTACTCAAGATCTTCACGCGTCCGAATGCGGGACGCGGGTTTGAGTTGCTCGACGAAAGCGGTTTGCTCCGGCAAATCCTGCCAGAAGTCGCGGCAATGAAGGGCATCGAGCAGCCACCGGAGTTCCATCCCGAAGGCGACGTGTTTCAACACACGAAGTTGATGCTGGATTTGATGTCGGCGGCGGCGTGCACGGCGGTCGCGCCCTACCACGACCAGACGGAGGCGGCGCGGGTGGACCCACGCCCTCCAGAGGCGAGGATTGTCCTAGCGCTGGCAGTATTGCTGCACGACGTGGGCAAGCCGCCTACGTTCGAACGCGCGCCCGACCGTATACGGTTCCACGAGCACGACAAAATCGGCGCGGAGATGGCGCAGAATATTCTGCGGCGGCTGCGGTTCCCCAACGATGTGATCGAGAAGGTCTGTATCTGCGTCGGCGAACACATGCGGATCCGCAACGTGCAGATGATGCGGCCCGCGAAATCGAAACGGATTCTCGCGCGGGAAACATTTGCTGATGAGTTGGAGTTGCACCGCCTCGATTGCCTGACGAGCCACGGCAACATCGCGAACTACGAGTTTCTTCGCGCCAAGGCAGCCGAATTACCACCCGAAGTTCTCAAGCCGGCTCCGTTGGTAACGGGCCACGATTTGTTGGCGCTTGGATTCGCGCCAGGGCCGCTGCTGGGCCAAGTACTGCGGGAACTGGAGGAACTGCAACTGGAGGAACGCATGCAATCACGGGAGGAGGCGCTGACATATGCGCGACGACGACTGGGATCGAATCCTTCGGACTAAATGGAACTCGGTTGCCGCAACCGGTGTGCCTTCCGCCGCAATTTCGAATCATCCGAACTGAGAATCGTGGAAGCGGGCTGGCGCCGAAGCCATTCGCCAGGTGGCGGCGGAGCGTGAGGTGATAGGCCGTGCGCTGGGGGAGACTAGCGGCAACCAGCTTCAAGCGGCGAAGTTGATCGGGATGACGCGCGCCACATTGAGGAAACGCATCGAGAAGCTCGGGATAAGGCGGCGGCTGGAACTTAGTTAACCACGGCGTCGAAGAGGGATCAACTACGAGCGGTAGTCATTAACGTGTAGATAATGATCCCAAGAAGCACGATAGCGACGAACGCGAGAACTTTGAAAACAACTGTCGGAACCCCCCGTTTCATTGTCAGCTCCTTTTCAACTGTTCCTTGAGGGTTCCAAGACACCGGAGTATACCCGCAAAACCTGCACACCTCGGCCTCTTGGCCCATCGGTTTGGCGCAAAACGGGCACAGCTTCGTTTGCGAGGCACTGTGGGTTGCCGGGGATGCCCCTCCGCTCGGAGTGAGTTTCGCCGGGTTCGCGGTTGCCGTCTGCGGCGTCCTGGTTGGGATCGACATGGGAGGAACCATCAGTGACTTTCCGCATTTCGGACACTTGACGATAACCGCATCACTTCTTTTGTCTATCGCGATCTTCTGTCCACACCAATCACAGGTAAAGGTACTGTCCATGATCGCCCTTCTTATCTGCCCGGGAAACTGGCCGCCACCACCGGCAGCGACCTCACCGTGACCGGCAAGACGTAACGGCTGTGTCTCAATTTGCGATGTAGCGCACCGTCAGTGCGAACCATACCGGCAACCATTTTAGGAGACGCAGACATCGAATAAAATACTAACACTATCTATTATGCGGTGACAATACTCGACTATGAGCACAACTGCGCTGCAACTGCCTGTGTAGGCCGGGTGATCTGGGGGCTCGCCGATTAGACCATATTTCTGAAGTTCTTTATCCGTGGTTGAAGCAACGGCGCGCAGGGAAGTCGGGCCTATTACTGAACGAGCACACCCCTTTTCTCCATTTCGTCGATTCGCTCCAGTGCCATTCGCTTGACGTCGCTGGGGTCCTTGGACTCTTCGGCTTGTTTGCGGAGGTATTCAGCTTGCGTGTGAACAATTCCCGCCCAGTTGGTCGGCGTCACCCAAGCTGCGCCCGCTTTGCGCTCGCTGGGTGGAGATGGAGGAATGTTGTCGGAATATCCGGTTGAGCGGCTCTGCTGCCCAGCATCCCACACTGGCTGACTGATGGCGTGAACAGTCCTTACAGGCGGGGATTGCTGCAGCTTATTGACGACCTCCTGAGGCGGAGCAAGAGCGCTGAAGAATGAGCGGGCGAGCACCACAATTGTGACGACGGCTGCCACTGCAAACACCATCAGCCACCATTTTGAAGATGCATCGAGTGATGACGAAGTCGCACTCACATCTAGTTCGGTCCCTCCTGCCAGTTGTTCCATAGATATTTGTCCTTAACCGTGGGGTAGAAGGGGGGAGGTTTATCGATAAACCTCCGGTCATAGCTGTAATTCTTGCTATAACCCGTTGACATATTGCCGTGGGAATCCAGCGTGCCAACCGGCCCACGGTTCTCCTGCACGATGCCGCCATAAAGCGTCAAGGTGCCACGCGGCGAGCCGCCGTCATAACCGCTAACGCCAAAAGCGCCGGAAGCGCCGGAACCTAGCGCCGGACTAAATGGAGTGCTATAATTGGAAGGGGCAAGTTTACCGGTCGCCATCATCTCAGCATCGATCTCCAGGTTGTTGGGCGCGGAGCTGCCAACAACGATATCAACCCCTGAGATGATCCCCAGAGCATCTGTGGAGGCCGAGTTGGTTCGGGGATCGTTCGTATAATTGATACTGCCGTTAACGTAAACGTTCGACTCAGTCACGACTGTTAGCCGCCCAGTGACACCCCCCCCCCTCAAGTACGCCTGCCCTTGGCGCGGCGACGAGCCAGATGTGGCGTTCTGGACGTAGATGAGTCCTTCGGAAGCGGGGGTGTAGACAAAATTAGTTGGGCTATGGCGGCTGTTGACAATAGTTACCGTCCCGCCGTTGAACGTAATCGTCGTACTGCCCTGGAGCACTAAACCATTATTGTTGTTCGCCAGATTGAGCAGCGACTGTGACGACGCGGAGTTAAAGTCCACATCGGCCATCGTACCTGCGTAGGCGTTCAATTGGAACCCCTTGTCGAACGTAACGCCGGCGAGACTGCCGTTCTTTACCTGGCTCGACCCGGTCTCCGAGTAGTAGCAGTTTGTCAGTGAATCGCAGTAATCATGGAAAGTCGGGCCACTGGTGCCGCCCGGATTCATAAAGTACAATGGGGTGTCGGAGTGAACGTGTCCGGTGAAAACCTCGCCCACGGTGAAGAAGATTGCGCCGTTTGTTGCACTCCAGATCGCGAACTCCGCGTACGTCGGCTCGTAGATACGCCGTAGGCGGACGACTCGGGATACATTGTTGACAGTGCCAGTGGAAACGATGCTGAAGCTGCGATAGTCCAGTTGCGAGATCATACAACTATAAGACCCCTGACCGACACTGCCGTTGGTAACGGTCACTGCTGCTATACCGACGATGTTCGACGCGAGATAACGGGCGCCGAATTCCATACCAGCTTCGGCCACGTACATGGCTTTTTCCAAGTCCACCTGCTGCTGCGCTATTTTCCGGTGATTGCTGCCAAGGGGTAGAATCGACACCACCAGTCCCAAAGCCAAAAAGAGAAAACAGAGTACGTAGATAAGCGTTTGGCCCTCCTGGCAACGATGGATTGGCCTGATTCCTTTCATATGCGTCCCTCCCTCCCAGCTCTTTGAATGATGATTCGTAATCCTCGTCACCCTCCTATTTATTCCTAAATTGAACGAAAGTGGTCATAACGTTGGTTGCGATGTGCTTGCCGGAGCTCTCGGAGACGGTCACGCTGATTCTGCAGCCGTTGGTGGCCCCGGAAGAGGGGTCGGTCGTACAGGCCAAACTGGACGCGATAACGTTCGAACAGATCGTCTTACCACTCTCGTTTGTTATGAGCCCGGAGGCCGGTACGTACTGGAAGAAAAGGGGGTTCGGTGACGCGGAGAGCGAATTGGTATATGCGATGCTCCAGCCGTTGTTCGTGTTCACCGTCATCCCACTGACTTGCGCTTCGAGCAGTCCGGCATTGGTGCTGATACCGTGCAGCATGCGCTCCAACGCCAGGCTGGCGCGCGAGGAGGTATTGCGCAACCCCGTTGTGTCCGAATACGACCACAGAAATTCCACATACAAAACCATCATGCCTGCAACCACGAAACTCCCAATAGTCGCCGCTATCAGCGTCTCCGGAAGAGAGAAGCCACTCGATGACCTTCGCGGACTAAGTTTCACAAAAGCATTCATGGGTGCAAGGTGTTGGACAGTGACGTGGTTAATGTATTGGTTGTAACACCTCCCCGCAGGCGATTCTGATAATAGATGCCTACCGTGACGTCCTTAACGCCCGCGTACGCATTGGCAGTCACGGTGTAATAGCCCGAAGTCGGGGTGTTCACGTTAATCGGATAAGTGTTAGTATTCAGCACAGAATTGGTGTAACTCAAGGTGCGCAGGCTTTCCAGTTGGTAGCGGGCGGCATGCAACGCGAACATCTGATTCCTCGACGTAGCGGACGCCTTCATGGCCATGCTGAAGCTCATTACGCACGCTCCCAAGGCGATTCCCAATACCATCACTGCGAGGACCGCCTCGACGAGGGTAGTGCCAAGGGAACCGCGAGACAAACTGCTAACCCGGATTGTAGGCAACATCAGCATAACAACCCCCTATAAATAAAGCACTTCGTGTGCCGTTTCTGCGAAACTCCCAGAATGTGCGGTATTCCCACGGCCTGCAACCTTCCGAGTGGGCCAGACCGGATACATACCAGCCAAACGTGAGAAGGCCACTCTCACGATTGTCCCACCAATACCCCTCCTTACCTCTCAGGAGCCACTTTGGGATCCGTCCTCGGTCAGAAATTCTATTTGGTTTATGGCGATGAAGGCGACCCGCTGCCCTTGAATAAGGGCCGAGCTTTCGCGTTATCTTTGGGCATCCACTTGTCGTTCGCGTAAACTTCTTCCGAAGGGAGGCCGCCATAGTATTTCTCATATCCCGTTTGCGCCTCGGGATCGACGATTGTTGGCGTCAGAAAGATCAACAGTTCCCGTTTCTTTTTGCTCAAGCTCTTGCTGCGGAAAAAGCGTCCCAAGCCTGGGATGTCCCCCATCAGTGGCACCTTGGTATAACTATCGCTGGTGTCCTGCCGCATCAAGCCGCCGATAGCCAACGTGTTACCGCTCTTGATCAGGACGGTGGTGATTGCCGTGCGGGTGTCGATGATTGGGATTTGGACCGAGCTGCTGCCGCTGGCCAGCGTCGCCACACCATTCTGGCTGCTCGCCTCCGGCGTCACCTCCAAGGTGACGAACTCATCCTTGTTGATCCGTGGCGTGACGTTCAGAATGATACCGATATCCCTGTAATTGAAGCCGCTGATCTGAAAAGCCCCCGTTTGTTCACTGAACTGGAACTGCGGGATCGGGTACTCGGTGGCGATGGCGATCTTTGCCTTGCCGTTGTCGATCGTCACAACGCGCGGATTGGCGAGTAACTCTGTGTCCGTATCCTGGTTAAGGTACGAGAAAACGACGCCTGCCTCTCCAGCATCCAAAATCATCGTGGACGGCACCCAATTTCCACCCGACTGGCTCTTATACCATTCAAATGGCCCCGGATTAGGGGTAGTCGAGCCGCCCGGAGAAACCTGCGGGCTGGTTGGATCGGGGCGCCTCGCCTGTAATGTATGGTTCAGCAAAGTACTGCTCCAATTCATTCCCAAATCCTTCTGCGGGTTCTTTGTGGTCTCGATGAATTTCGCCTCGATCAGCACCTGCGGCGTCTGGGCATCCAGGGATTCGACCAATGGCATGAGCTTTGCCAAGTTTGACGGCGTATCGGAAATGATCAGTGCATTGCTGCGCGCGTCTACTTGCGTCTTCCCTTGTTTTGTCAACAACCGTTCGATTGTCTTCGACAAGTCGTCGGCCTTCGCATATCGAAGCACGTACATCCGCACCTCGACCGGTTCCGACTCGAGCGATTCCTTGGATTTGACCTTTACAAGGTTCTTGCCGGTCTTGTCCTGAATAAACGCGTAGCCCTTTGACTCCGCAATAAGCCGCATCGCCTCGGCGTATGGCACGTCTTCCAAGTGCACCGTGACCTTCCCAGTGACCTCTTCGCCAAGAATCAAATTGATCCCAGCCTTCGCCGCCAGCCTCCGTAAAGCGCCCTGAAGATCGTAATCCACGAAGTCGATCATGATCTGAGGCGATGTTTCGATGGCCGGGGTGGCGTTCGTGTTGGGAGGTGTCGTAGTCGTCGCAAGCGCAGGAGCCGGCGACGGCTCCGACCCCGCGGAAATAGAGTTGGTATCAGCCGTGCCATTGGTTGCGGCGGCAGGGACTGGCGCCGATTCGGCCGGCTTCATACCCACTGTGGGCGCCGTGTTCGTGACCGTTCCCGCGACTGCTGCTGACGGCGCGGGAGCTTCGGTCTTATTCTCCGCAGGCCCTGTCGCAGTGTCGGCCCAAACTGACATGGCCGTCAATCCTGCGGTCAGAATGCAGGCACACGCAATATTGCGCACGTTCATCGTCGCCACCCCTCCTATTGTGAACCGTTCTCCGTCTGTTTTATATCCAATTTTTGTCGACAACAACAATCGGGCTCCCACGCCGCTCGGCTCATTCCGGTGGTTCGCCCGCTGGTTGCTCAGGGTTCAACTTCAATTCCACCCGCTGCCCCGCGACGTCCAATACTACTCGATCCCGGGCAATCTCAACAGCTTTGACTTCCACATTCCCGCTTGCCGTGCTGAGAATGACACTTTTGTTAGAGCTAAGCCATGCACCGTTGACATCCGCCGAAGGATCCGTTGGCGACCACAGAATGGCTTGCAGGCGAAAAGTTCCATGGCTAGACGTTGCCAGTCTGGACGCGCTGCTGCCGGCGGTGAGACCGGGCTTCAGGAAGGGGTCGCGCAACACACCGGGTTTGTATGCAGAATGGATCAGTTGCGGGTTGAATTCGACACTCTCCGAGACTTCATTTCGCTTGGTCTTGGTTGCCAAAACTGGCGCTGCGTTTGTTGGCGACGCTAGTGCTGCTCGCATGAGCAAAACCGTAACTGCACCGATGGTGAATCGACTCGCTTGACTGCGCCAGTTTGTCGGCTGGAATATTCCACTTCTCGAACTCTGCCCGCTCATGATTTTGCCTTCGGCTCGGTTGTCGGTTGGGCCGCCGTCTTTTCCCAATCCATTTCGGGGCGCACAAGCAACATTAGACCGAGAGCCGCCCGATGTTTATCCGGCACCTCGGAGGCTGCGATATCCAGCATGCGAATCTCCGCCTCTGGAAACCTATTTTCCAACTTCTCCACAAACGCTCCAATCTGATGATAGCTGCCGACAAACTCGATGTGAGTCACGTAGCACTCATAGCGATCCTTGCGCGGGTGGCGGACCACGGTACCGGTTCGCGGAGCAACGTCACGCACCGGCTGGTTCTCCGCCAGCAGCTCTATTTCGCGTACGACCCACGCGAACGGGTCACCGCTCACCATCGTCGCCCGCTGAGTGTCCACAAAGGCCTGCATTTTATCCCGCAACGGCGCGGTACGCATTATGGCTTGGGCCGACTGCTTTGCATCGTCGACGTCCTTTTGGAGCTTCGCCACCTCCTCCTTCTGTTTCTTGAGCGCGGCCCATTGTTTGCTTCCGTAAAACATCCAGACTCCTGAGATGCCGGTCAGCGCGATCATGCCGACCAGCACAATCTTCTGCAACTTCTCCTTCGAAATCGCCCGAACCGCGTTCATTGGCGTTCCTTGTACTGGCACACAATGACAAACTGAGCGGAAGATGGTTCACCTGCGACCCCGCCGTCATCCGTTATCACGCCACTACTGATCGAGCGCAGTTCGACCTTATTCACGTACGCTCGGAATGCCGCGTTGGTTTCCAGCATTTGTCTAAATGCCGTTGCTTCCAACTTCGGCCGCGTACTGATCGCCTTGCCTTCCAAACACAAGATCATATGCTCCACCGTCTTCGGACGCGACGGACGTTTCGGTTTCCCCTCGCCCGACTCATCAGAAGGCGTCCCGGTCTGTTCTTGTACTTCAACCGTTGCTGCAAGATTCAGGTGCGTCAACTGGATGGAATCCGGTATCAAATCCTGGATCAACGCCAATTGCGGAGCGTACAGCGGCCGTGACCGGTTAAGCTCGATCAAATCGTCTGCCATCCCCTTGACCGCAAGGAACGACCCGCTTTCACCCTTGGTTTGCTGTGCCTCCAATTGTTGCCATTCCCTTTGTAGCTTTCCGGCTTCAGCCCTGTAATTGACGGCGAGCACCCAGAGCGTCGTGCTCACCGCCGTCACCAGCGTCAAGGCGCTCATCCCGACGGCGATGGCTATCTTGACAGGATCTCGGGCTCGCTCCTGTTCGGCCTGCTGCTCTTCCGCCAGTAAGTTAATGATGATGAAGTTCATCGGTTGAGAAGCATATTCATAAACGGGCCACAGCAGCGCCCACGACCGCCGCTAGCGCCGGAGACTTAGTCGCGAGTTGGGTGGCGTCGCCGCGGAAACGTGTGGTTCCAAGCCGTTGCACAGAATCCCACATCTCAATGTTGATACCGGCTTCACGCCCGATAATTTCTAGCATCTTTGGCGATCCAGCCGAACCACCGCAGCCAAACGCTCGACTCACCCGGCACTCGTATTGTCGTTCGAAAAAATCGATTGACGATCGCAGTTCACGCGCCAGCGGTGAGATCGCCGTCCTAACCATGGGCTGAACTGTTTCCGTCATTTTGATTTTCTCCTCCTCCGCATGTGCCGGCTCCATGGTCAACATCTGGCCTATGTACTCTGTCACCTGTTGCCCGCCAAAACGCATGATCCGCGTGAACAATGGAAGGCCTCGACGCAGGAAGCTCATCGCGGTAGAGCGCATCCCAATGTCAACCAACAGCACAATCTCCTTTTGGCAGATCTCCGGCTCTATTGCTTGTAAGGCATTTACGACGGCGATCGCCGTCGGTTCTACCACTTCCGGTCGTGCCTTGGCCGCTACCAGCACGTCGCGGTACCACAACACATCTTCTTTGCTCGCCCCACCGACGAGAAGCTGCATCTTCGCGGCCTTGGGAGACTTCGCATCCGGATTCGGCTCCACAAGCTCCACCACATCCAGGTAGCAGTTGGAAAAATCGCGGTGTAGGTAGCGGGAACTATTCAGTTTCAGTGCGCTTCTGACTTCCTCCAGGGGTATTCGCGGGAGCTCGGTCTGGCACACTACCGTCGACGGACTGCTTATAGCGGCAAATACACGACGATCCTGGACTTTCAAACCATCCAGCAGCTCGGCGACCTGTACTCCAGCGAGCAGCCCGTCACCCGGCTTGCCGACTGTCACTGCCAACGGTCGCTCGCCATACGCTTCGATCTCGAGCGCGGAGCCACACCGACGGATGACAATCCCCCTCACCTCGCTGGCGCCAAAATCCAGCCCGATCGCCCACTCGCGCTTCTTCTTGCCCTTGTCCCGTTTGAAAAGCATTCCTGCGTTCCTGCCGACGACACGACAAGTCGCCGGGCAATTGGTAAACCGAATGCCGTGTCACGTCAAGCGGACAACGCAACCATATTCGACCTACGCCAGAGGACAGAACACGGCGGGCGCGACGCTGTTCGACTCAGTATGGACCCCAGTCGATACCCACGCCACCCAAGTCAGTCTTTGTGGTCGCATTGATCTGAACCTGGGTTGATCCCACTCCGCTGAAGATGTAGAGGTGGCCCAGCAGATCGTTGGCCGGCCACGGCATCTTCAAATACGACGCGGCTTCCGAAGTAAGGATCGTAGCACCGTCTGCTTGGTTTTTCTCCATCGCCCACTGGCTAATGGCCGAGTCCATCTGGCGCGCGTCATTGACTATGCGGCGGCCTTGTGACTGCTTGCGGTTTTTAATGAAACCGGGAACCGCCAATACGGAAAGCAACCCAATGAATGCTACAACAATCATAATTTCAACCAGCGTGAACCCTCTCCTGTAGTGGCGCAGCCCGGTAATGTGCCCAATCATTGTGCTCACCTCCCTTCACTGAACCATTGACTCCCGGTTCGGAGAAGCAAGAAAGGCAGGAGGGCTAACCTCCTGCCTTCTCTTGCGCCTGGGCAAAAGTTGCCCCAGTTACGTTCGTTTTTGGTTTAGTAATTACCCCAGTCGATGCCCACGCCGGCCAAGGCGGTCTTCGTGGAGGCATTGATTTGAACTTGGCTTGATCCAACAGTTCCGATCGCGTACGTGTTACCCAGCACGTCGTTGGCTGGCCACGGCATCTTCAAATACGTCGCGGCTTCCGCCGTCACGATCGCATTGTTGTCTCCCTTGCCCTTCTCGAGCGCCCACTGGTCAATCGCCGCGTCCATCTGGCGCGCGTCATTGACTGTGCGGCGGCCTTGAGACTGCTTGCGGGCTTTCACGAACCCAGGGACTGCCAGTGCGGCGAGCAACCCAATGATTGCAACTACAATCATAATCTCAACTAGGGTGAACGCCGAACGTGTCCTATGTATATTCGTCATCATCTGTCTCACCTCCTTTCTCCTTAACAGATTGAACCTCATATTCAGGCTTAGAATCAGCAGGCTACATGCCAATTGCCTCTTTCCACCCTAAAATGGCCACACTCCGTCCCTTGATGGTGTCTTCTATGCTGATACCCCCTTGGTTTCAGCCTTAAATCCTCCTTGTTGGGAACCTATGCGAGCGCTGAACTACTGTCAAGAACCTTAAAACTCTCAGAAATGAAAATACGCGTCTCGCTTGTCACATCCAGACCCTACATCGCAGTGATTCATTTCAGCGTATTCCCTTAACTGGACGATGTATGGACTTTTTTGTACATACCGCCCCAAGTGCTGAACTGTTTTCGAGAGACCCCATAACTGACTTTCACAAAACACCTGTGCGCATGCGGCTCCTGATCCCAGTGCCCGTTCGTTTCCGGCTCAGTACGGTCCCCAATCGATGCCCACACCATCCAAAGCGGCCTTCGTGGAGACATTGATTTGAACTTGAGTCGATCCCACTACCGTGATCGAGTACGCATTACCCAGCACGTCGTTGTCCGGCCATGCCGCCTTCAAATATGAGGCGGCTTCTGTCGTCACGATCGCATCACCCTCAGCTTTACCCTTCTCCATCGCCCACTGGCCAATAGCCGCATCCATCTGGCGCACATCATTCAAAACGCGGCGGCTTTGCGTTAGTTTGCGGGATTTGACAAATTGAGGAAACACCAGCGCCGCGAGCAATCCAATAATTGCACTCACCACCACAATCTCAATCAGGGTGAACGCCGACCGTATCCTATGGATATTCGCCATCGTTGTCCCACTCCGTCCCCATTCAACGAGTTAAACTCCGACTTCGCACCCAAACGGCAATCCAAACGTTAATTGTCCCCATCCACCCAAAAACAACCATACACCGCCATCCTTGGTCGCCATGCCGCTGGTCAGACGCGCTCAGCATCAGCCCCGAGATCGTTGGAGCCGATCTCATCAGTTCCGCCCGCAGTGTCCGGAGAAAGTTTCCGATAGAGCGTAGCCATGCTGATACCGAGCATCTCTGCGGCTTTCTCCTTGCTGCCGCCCGTCATGCGGATGGCCTGCTCGATGTATTGCACTTCCTGACGGCGAAGAAACTCTTTCAACTGTACCTGTGGAAAACCTCTTGCACACTGAGCCGCACCCGCCGATTTGTCAGCCAGCTCCGACACGGACGTCTGGAACAACGCAGAGGGTGACATGCCGACCCCGGCTTCAGATGTCGGGGCTGTCTTCCTGCCTGCCTCCGGCCACCGCATGCGCTCTGGCAGGTCCTTCAACTCGATGATGTCTGCATCGCACAACGCGCAGGCACGTTCGATGGCGTTCTGTAACTCGCGCACATTGCCGGGCCAAGGGTAGGCTTTCAACGCCTCCAACACCGTGTCCGGCATGGCCGGTGGCTTGCGGCCTTGCCCCTCGGAAATCGTCTGCAAGAAATGCGCCACCAAAAGTGGAATGTCTTCCACACGGTCGCGCAACGGTGGCAGCTCGATCGGAATAACGCTGATCCGGTAATACAGGTCCTCTCGAAACGTCTTCTCACGTAGTCTCTGTTGCAGCGGTTCGTTCGTCGCCGCCACCACGCGCACATCCACTTTAATCAACTCGGTATCGCCGACGCGACGCAGCTGCCTGTCCTGCAAGAACCGCAGCAACTTGCTCTGCAACCCCGTCGCCATCGTACCGATTTCATCCAGAAAAATCGTTCCGCCATCGGCATGCTGGAATAGACCCACTTTGTCGAACGCTGCGCCCGTAAACGCTCCCCTGCGGTGGCCGAACAACTCCGACTCCAGGAGATGTTCAGGCAGCGCGCTGCAACTGATGGCGACAAAGGGCATCGCCGCCCGTCGGCTGTTGTAGTGCAACGCCCGCGCCACCAATTCCTTGCCCGTGCCGCTCTCTCCCAGGATCAGCACCGTTGCATCGGTATCGGCCACCCGCTCGATCATGCGGTATACCGACTGCATCACCGCGCTCTGACCGATCAGATTGTCGAACGAGAATTTATCCCGCAACTGCTTCTTGAGCTGGACATTTTCCTGCAGCGCTTGGACGGCTTTCCGTTGGAATAACGCGGTCTCGATCCGCTTTGTCAACTCGTCGAGACGGAAGGGTTTTTCAATAAAATCTTGCGCACCGGCCCGCAACGCCGTTACCACTCGTTGTTTGGTGGCATAGCCGGTGATCATCAGCACCGGCAGGCTCCGGTTGTACTCTTTTATTTGCTGCAGCAATTCCAGCCCTGTGGGCTTTCCCTCGGGCATTTCAATGTCGACAATGGCCAGATCTGGAGACTGCTCCTTGACCAGTTCAAACCCACGATCCGCGCTGCCGGCGGGAATCACCTGATGACCGATTTCGGTCAACATCTCCGATAGCACCGCCACCATTGCGGGATCGTCGTCGGTTACCAGAATTTTCGCCATCGTTTTCCTGCGCCGCTGGTGCTTCAGCTATTACGGCCTGAACCAGCGTCATCTGCGCGCATCAGAGCCTAAACGCACTGCTGCGCCGGTGTCAAGCCGCCGTGCAGAATGCGCCCCGTTTACGTTACGCAATGACGCGTCAGAACTGAACGGCCTCGTTCAGCTTGAAAATCGGCAGGAACATGCAGACGACAATGCTGCCCACCACAACACCCAAAAAGACAATCAGCAACGGTTCGATCAGCGCGGTCAGTCCCGTCAAAGTTGTCTCGATTTCTTCGTCGTAAAAATCCGAAATCTTCTCCAGCATCACGTCCACCTTGCCAGTCTGCTCGCCTGCGGCGACCATGCGCACGAGCATCGGCGGAAACACCGCATGCTGCCCCATGGCCGTCGCAATGCTGCCACCCTTCTCAATCCCTTCGGCCGTGCCCCTCACCGCGGACTCGATCAATTTGTTGTCCGCCGACTGGCCGACGATCCGCAGTGTCTCCAAGATTGGTACGCCGCTGCGGATCAATGCCGAGAACGTGCGTGCGAACCGCGCCAAGGCGACTTTATGGATCAACTTTCCGAACACCGGCAACCGTAGCTTCAACCGATCCCAAGCCCAAGAGCCTGACTCCGTTTTTTTTAGTCGCACCAGCCCATAGATGAACGCCGTCCCGCCGATGGCAACGAACAAGAAATAATGCCGCAAGACATTGCTGATGTGAATCAGCACTTGCGTCGGGCCCGGCAGTTTACTGCCGAAATCCTTATAAATGTCGGCAAAAATCGGGATGATCTTCATGACAAGGAAGAGCGCGATGCAGAGCGCGATGCAGCACACGATCGCCGGGTATGCCATCGCCGATTTTACCTTCTTCTTCAACCGCGACGTCGCCTCCTGATACGTCGCCACGCGCTCCAGAATCTCGGCGAGCAACCCGCCGGTCTCGCCAGCCTGCACCATGCTGACGTAGAGCCGATTGAACACCTTGGGATGCTCGGCCAACGCCTCCGAGAATGACCCGCCCCGTTCTACTCGCTCGGTGACCTGGCGCAGCACGGGCTTGAACGCTTTGCTGGTCGTCTGCTCCTCCAGCGCCGTCAACGTTTGCACCAACGGCAGACCTGCATCCATCATCGTGGCCAACTGCCGCGTAAATACCACCAAGTCCTGCGTCTTGACCTTGCCCTGTTGGCGTTTGGCCCGCAACTTGCGTATGCTGCTGCTGGCCCGTAACGACACCACCATCAGACTGCGATCCATCAACGATGCCGACGCCGCCTGCTCGTCCGCAGCATCCACGTGACCACTGACCAGCTTTCCGCTGGCATTGCGCGCTTGATAATCAAACACTGGCATGATGTTTCCGTTCCTGTTTGGGTCGAGGTTTATCGATTCAACGGCCCTGAAACCAGCAACTAGTATGCCACGAATCAGCGCGTCCGCCACCTTCGAGGCATAGAGACGGCCTGCTTATGAGATGGTTTCTATTCATTTGCATAGCGCCGTATTAGTTCTCAGTCGAACCGGCCTTCTTGCCCATCCCGTTCCCTGCAGCCCCTCTGCGGTGCTCCACATGCCACCAATCCTTCACTATTGGCGTAATTTTACCGTGGCGTCGCACGAAATCGATCAATGCCTGGCGCGTTTGAAAATCGTATTCGACCAGCTTCGCTTCCGCCCGATCCGCCAACGCCCGCAGTTTCTTCCATCGCAGCCCGCCGCTGGCCAACTCGTAGCTGTTAAACGCCACGGCAAGTCGTTGCTTCTCATCCAGCGGCGAACCGTCTGCCCACGTGAGCGTCACCACTCGATGGCCTTCGGCTGCCTGAGGCGCCAATGTCCACTTCAACCCCCACATGCCCCGGAAATCTTTCCCCGAATATGCTCCGGCATCATCCTCAAGGATATCGCGCAGCTCCGCAGGGGTCAGTTGCGCCACGCCGATCGTGTTCTCGTACGGCACCACCCTCCAGAGATCGCCAATCGTGACCGGCCCCGGCGCCAAGACGGCTTTGGGATCCAGCAGCCCGTGCACAATTGCATCCACCTTTACACCCCGGTCGCGCAATGCCTCCGCGATCGCCTCGAACAACAGATCGTGGATCGGCGTCTCCGCCTGCGGCGCGCCGCGCACCCAAAACTCTCCCGTCGCTTCCCCAGCTACAGTGCGCAACATCTGCGCTTCTCGATCCAAATCGGCCCGCGCAATTTTCATCACATCGGGATCGAGCGGCACATCCTCATCCATTAGCAACGTGGTTGACCGCCGCTGTGTTATCTGCTGCTTGTCTGTGTCGAACACCAAATCCACACGACCTAGCCAGATGCCGTAGTAGCCCGCTTGCGTGTAGAGAACGCCGCCGAGCTTCAACTCTGGATGGTTCCGGTGTGAATGAGCGCCGATGATCACGGCGAGTTCGGGAAAGTTGCGCGCGATGGCATTGATTTGGTTCGCAGGGTCATCGCCCCACTCGCGGTACCCTTGGTGGCAAACCACCACCAATATCTGCGCGCCCGACGCTTTTACCACAGGCAACAGTTGCCGCAACGTCTCGACCGAATCTTGGAATTGTAGACCGGAAATCAACCGCGGCCGGCTCCAGTTCGGGATCCCCGGCGTCGTCAGGCCGATGATTCCCACCTTCACGCCGTCCACGTCTCGAATCAAGTATGGACGCAACCTACCGGCGATCAGCGGCGCATCGTGGGCCGCGAGCACATCAGCTCGGTCGGTCAATTGCACATTCGCACCAAGGATCGACATCTGCGCCTGAGCCACGCATCCGGCCAGTTTCTCCAGTCCCCAATCGAACTCGTGATTGCCAAGAACCCACGCGTCATAGCGCAAAAGATTCAGCAATTTCACCATCACCTGACCGTCGCTGAGATAGGACGCGGCGCTCCCTTGGATCGTGTCGCCCGCATCGACCAGCAATACGTTCTTCTCATGCGCTCGCACCTGCCGGATGATGGTGGCGCAACGCGCAAAACCACCAACATTCGTATGTCCATCGTAATCTTCGGTTGGCAGGATATGCCCGTGCAAATCGCAGGTGTGCAGGATCGTGATCGGGACTTCGCGGGCGAGCGCCTGCAGCGCCCACAGCCATACCAGCATCGCAGCAAGAATCCGGAACCAACTACCTCGGCTATGTTCGTTGCTCATTTCCTATTCCTCCCACCAATTCAATGGGAGTATGTAGCTGAACGCAATCCGTGCGTCAAGCAGGCCGTGGCCAGGGTTGAAGTCTCTCGTGGACGACGCTCGATGTCTCGCGGACAACGCTCGGCACGGCGCGAACGATGCTGCCAGTCACGCGAGCTCCGCTCGGCTTGGACGCATTCCCCCATGATTATGGGAAGTGGATCGACCCTTTTCCGCGAATCAGAAGCGAACTCTCCTCACCTTCCTGACGCCAGCCTCCCAGGGTCAACTGCGAATAACGCCAGCTATTTGCCTTTCAGCGCGTCGGCCCGCGTGGTGATGGTCACCTTCATGCCGACCTTCTCCAGCGGATTGTCACGCCCATCGCGCGGCACGCCAACTATCTTGTCCGCCACATCCATGCCAGCGATCACATTGCCGAACACCGTGTAGCCACCGTTAAGGGAACCGTTGTCCTTCACGTTGATGAAGAACTGGCTGCCACTCGACGCTTTTTCAGGATTCATCGCGTCGCCCAGCCGCGCCGTTGCCACCGTGCCGCGTTTATGGTCGCGCTTGATTTCCGCCGGCACCGTGTAACCCGGACCGCCCTTGCCATGACTTTGTCGGTCCTCGGTCTTGCTCAACGGATCGCCCCCCTGAATCATAAATCCCGGAATCACCCGGTGAAACGTGGTGCCGTTGTAGAAACCTTCTTTCGCAAGCTTGATGAAGTTCGCCACCGTTTTTGGCGCGTCCTTCTCGTAGAACTCAAACGCAATCCTGCCGAACTTCGTTTCGATCACCGCTACTTGGTCTGTGTCCGCTGCCATGAGATATTCTCCTTTTCCGAATGCGAGCAGCACCGTTGCCAGCCCCGCGAGTTTGATGGCTCTCCACATATTGACTCCTTTCAATGCGGACACAGAATAGGCAACGGCGTGCCGTTTGCCAAGCCGCTTTGTCGGCGCACTAGTGCCGCGACGTTTCCGATCCGCGGAGCGCCATGTGCAGATTGCGGCGCGCATTCGACAAATCCGGCTCGATCCGCAACGCCTGAAAGAAACACTCAATTGCCTCATTCGTCCGTCCCTGGCTGCACAACGCCACCCCCAAATTGCCGTACGCTTCCGCATACGAGGGGTTAATCCGAATCGCCACCGAATAACTTTTGACCGCCTCCGCGCGTTGTCCCTGTCTGATCAAAACGTTCCCCAAGTCAAAGTGTGCTTCTGAGTAATCCGGCCTCAGATGGATGGCTTGCCGAAACTCCGTGCGCGCCGCTTCCATGTCGCCCGCTGAAGCCAGGGCCTGTCCCAGCGCATAGTGGGCGCGCGGGTTTTCAGGGCGTTTTGCGATGGTATCGCGCCAGATGGATTCTACCGTGCGATAATCCATATTGCGTTGCATCGTCAACGCCATCAATCCCACTACACCCACAACCAGGAGAATCGCGCTGACAAAGTGTCTCCATTCAGGACGCGGGATGAACCGCCGCAGGAAACTGTTTGCCGTCATCACAATGGCTGCAACCACTGCTGCCGTCGCCAGGTAGATGCGATGTTCAACCGCAACGTCGGAAATTGGAATGAAACTCGATGTAGGCGCCAAGATGATAAAAAAACACGCTCCCAGAAACCCCAGCCATGAACGACGCACCAACGCCCACGCCGTCAGCCCGAGCAGCCCGGCGATAATGATCGCAAATGGCACGATTTCGCGCACTGTCGTCGCAATTGGCCATGCGTAATCGAAACAAAGCGGCTGCGGCCAAACGACAAGCCGTAAGTAATGCGTTAATACACCGGCCTGCGTGGCTGCGTATTCTAGAGGAAAAGCAGTGTCCACTCCCACACCCGCGCTGCCCTTCCAGTCTTTGGGTCCCTGCGCCAGCATCACTGGCAACAACAACCATGTGGCAGCCAAGCCTAGATATAACCACCGACGCAGACGAATCGCTTCGCGCACCGACCGCGCCAAGAAAGTCCGGTCATACATCAAAACCAACACCGGCGCCGACACCATTACCGGTTTACTCACCATTCCAAGGCCGCAGCACGCCACGGACAGCGCATACCATCGCCCGCTTGCGCTCGATTCGGCGCCGCGAATAAGACAGTACAGCGTCAAAAGGGAAAACAACCCTATCAGCAACTCACCTCGCTGGATGATATAGTTCACGCTTTGCGTCAACAATGGGTGAACCTCCCAAATCAACACAACCGCCAACGCCAACCACGGTGCATCTCGACCGCAAAGCAACAACGTGCGTCGGGCCAACCCAAACAACGTCAATGCCGCAAGAATATGAATCGCCACGTTGACTGCGTGGTAGCCGCTGACATTCGGCCCGCCAAACGCATTGTTCATCGCCAGCGAGAACTGCACCAGTGGGCGCGACGTCCCGGCTACAACTTCTGGTAGTGACCAGAAATGCCGAACATGTTGGATTCCCTCAAGGCCGCGTATATCATCGAGCACAAACGCGCCACGCAAGCTGTTGTGGTACGCGCCCAGCCCTGCCAGAATAATGATCAACGGTATTGGTTTGCGCCAGCGCATAGCGGGCCGGTTATTACCAAAGCACTTGCCAGAACCAAGCACAATCTCTACGCTCAGCGGCATGACAGACCCCGTACCCGAGTTGACGCCACGAATTGACCTGACCAGCGACGACTATTTCATGAATGAAGCGTTGCGGCAGGCGTGTTTGGCGTATGATGCCGGCGAAGTGCCCATCGGCGCGGTCATCGTCCATAATGCAAAGATCATCGCCCGCGCTTGTAACCAGGTCGAACTCCTCAAGGACGCTACGGCACACGCCGAGATGCTCGCACTGACACAGGCTGCTGCCGCACTCGGTGATTGGAGGTTGGAAGGCTGCACACTGTTTGTCACCAAGGAACCGTGCCCGATGTGCGCCGGAGCCATCGTCTTGGCGCGGGTCACACGCCTCGTCTTCGGCGTCCGCGACCCACGAGCAGGCGGCGCCGGCTCTGTATTCCCCATTGCCACCTTTGGCGGACTCAATCACACGGTCGAAGTTGTCGCCGGTGTCCAAGAGACCGCAACCCGCGATCTGCTCCAGGGTTTCTTCCGCGAAAAACGCCGCGACGAGTGAACTCAACGTGACGCGCCGTGCCGCATCAGCGAATCCAGCAATCGTAATGTCGTCCGCCCGATAATCTCCAAGCTTTGCGGACTGATTTTGTCCAGCGTGTCCTGTTCGGTGTGCCAGTAATCGTTCAGCCACGGCCTGCTGCCATACGTAAAATCAATGAGATCCACAGCGGGAATGCCAGCCTCCAGAAATGGCTCGTGATCGTCCAGCAGCGCCCCACCGCGATATTCAAAGTGATCCCTGGTCCCCACGGCCCGCGCCGCGTCGAAGACCTGTTGGATGAGCGGGCCGTCGCCGTTGCTGGGTATCCCAATTTCCAAGTGCGCGCCGCCAACCATGTCCAGCAACACCATCGCTTTGATCTGTTCCGCCTGTCCCGCGCGTTTCAACTCCGCGACGAAATGCTTGCTGCCCCAGAGGCCGTCATCGGTGCCGTACTCGACCATCGCTTCCTCGCCATCGAAAAAGACAAACCACAGGTTCGGTTGCGCCGACGCTACCCGCGCCAACTCCAGCAACACGCCCGTGCTCGATCCGCCGTCGTTCGCGCCGACAAATCGAAACTGCTCAAACCATTTCGTGTCGTAGTGCGAGCCAACTATAATCACGTCCGCACCCCCGTCACGTTGCATCCGCGTCCTACCTATAATGTTACGGAACTTGATTGGCCCGCGTGGCGTCGGCGCGGTAAATGTCTGTTCTTCCACCGTCAATCCGCACTTGCGCAACAGTGCCGCGATGTAATCTCCGCTCTTTGTCAACTCGGCGCTTCCACTTGGCCGCGGCCCGAACGTAACGAGTCGCTCGACTTGCGCATACGCGTTTGTTCCACTGAAGTTCTCCGGGTGCAAAGCCGGAGCGCGTTTCGACTCGCATCCGATGAGCGCCAAGCCAACGGTTGCGATCAGACAGTTAGCGATCTTCATTCTTCCGCCTTCGCCGAGGCTTCGGTGGACACGTCATCCTTCCATTGCTCCGCCCATTCAATGCGACGCGCCAGCGATGGATGATCGTGCAGTAAAAACTCGATCATCGGATGCGGCGCGAGGTCCGCCAGATTCTGCTCCGCCAATCTGCGCATCGCCCGAATAAATCCGTCTGGGTTTCGTGTCAACTCCAGCGCGGCGTGATCCGCCAGCCGCTCCCGCCACCGCGAGAAAGAGTTGTTCAGCGGCATCATGACCAGACCGAATCCGACCATGCACAGCGCCAGCAGTGGAAAGGCACAGACATCACTCCGATCCGAAAAGCCAAAGCGGCTTAGCCCAATCCGCAATCCAGAATCCGCAATCCACAATCCCACAAATGTCGTCGCCGCGCCCCATGCGATCAACTTCATCATGTCGCCATGTTGGTAATGCGCCATCTCGTGCGCCATCACCACCTCAATCTCGTCCTCCGCAAACTTCTCCAGCAATGTGTCGCCTAGAATAATGCGTTTCGTACGGCCAAGCCCCGTAAACGCCGCATTCGCCTTCTTTGTTTTCGCGCTCATTGCCATCCGATACACGACGACAACGCGCACCCCAATCCGCTCCGCCAGCGCGACCAGCTTCTGCCGCAACGATTCGTTCTCTAATGGAGCGAGCTTATAGAACCACGGCAGGATCAGCACTGGAAATACCGCCGACAGTACCACGCCGAAAAACAGGAAGAACACACCACTCCAAACCCACCACCACGCTCCCGCCTGCCGCAACAGGAAATACACCACGTCTAGTACAAGAATGCCAAGAAACAGACTCAGTCCGAGCGATTTCATCTCGTCCCGTATCCAGCCGTTAAACAATTCATTTGACAACGCGAAACGATGTTCGAGATGGAATCCACCGTAGAAATCGAGCGGTAAGAACATCAACTTTGCTACGACCACGACCACCGCTGAGTAGAGCGCCACGTGCAGCCACGGATTCGCCACCACGCCGCGTGCCCAGTCCGCCAACCACCGCGACACGCCAGATAAGAGAAACGCCAACAACAACGCAACCATCAGGCAGATTTCGACAAGGGATAGAACGTTGTGGATGGCCTCGTAGCGTTTGGCCCGCGCTTGCTGGTCGGCTTCGATCATCGTACTGGAGTGCCGTTGCGGTCTTCAGGGTTACAGATCATTCACGCCAAGCAAGCCGAGCAGCCTCGCCAATTCGTCGTTGCCGACGTATTCCACAACGATGCGCCCCTTCTTCTTGCCGTGGTGGACATTGACCTGCGTGTGGAGTTTCTGTCGCAATTTCTCTTCAATGGCGAGGATGTGCGTCGGTTTTGATTTGCCGCCCAGCACTTGTGCGCGCACCTTCGCGTCGCCCTTGAGTTGTTCGACCAGTTGTTCCGTCTCGCGCACTGTCAGGTTTTGCCGCAACACGCGTTCGGCCACCAATCGCCGCTCCTCGGCAATGCTCAGACCTAAAATCGCCTTCGCATGACCGACGCTGAGCTGGCCACCCGCTACCCACGCCTGCACTTCAGGTGAAAGTTCCAGCAGCCGCATCACATTGGCCACCGTCACGCGGTTGCGTCCGACCTTCTCGGCGATTGCTTCCTGCGTCAGCCCAAACTTGGTCGTCAACTGCTTGTATGCCTGAGCTTGCTCAATTGGATTGAGGTCGTCGCGCTGCAGGTTCTCGATCAGCGCGATCTCCAGCGCTTCTTCATCGTTGACCGCGTGTACGATGGCGGGAATCGTTGCCAGACCCGCCTCCCGCGCCGCTCGCCAACGCCGTTCCCCGGCGATCAACTCGTATTTATCGGACCCCGATGCGCGCACCAGCACGGGCTGTATCACGCCGCGCTGCTTGATTGAATCGGCCAACTCGCGCAGTTGCTCGGCATCGAATCTTTTCCGAGGCTGCAACCGGTTCGGCACGATGCTGGCGACCGGCACGTGTCGGATATCTTTATCACTGGGAAGCTCGCCTCGCGGCGAAGCCGAGGGCTTCGCGGGCTGGGCACTGATTACCACGGAAGGGGATTTTACCGGGGCCGCGACCCCAACATCAGATGTCGGCGCGGTTGGTGCGTGCACTTCCATGTGTGGTGCTTCGACCGCCACACTGCGCACAAAACCGCTGCCGATCAGCGCATCCAGTCCCCGACCCAAAGCCTTCTTTGTCATGGAAACGCCCACCTCCACATGGTGGTTATCTACTCCCAAACCCGCATCTCGTCGAGCAAAATCACCACAAAATGCGCTGTCAACCTCGCGCGTTTCATGGTTAGAAACGCCGTCTCCACCGTTTTTCGGGTTGATTTCGCGGGAGGGCGCTCGCAGAATCCGCGGCATGAAGTTTCACACGGAGTACTTGTGGTTCAATACAAAGAACCACCGCGAGTACATCCGCATCACCGACAAAGTCGAGGAGGCCGTGCGGAAAAGCGGCATCCGCGAGGGTATGGTGCTTGTCTCGGCGATGCACATCACGGCGGGTGTGGTGGTCAATGACAACGAGCCGGGCATCTGGCGCGACATCGACAAGTGGCTGGAGAACCTCGCGCCGCAACGCGCCGATTACGAACACCATCATACGGGCGAATCGAATGCCGACAGTCACCTGAAGAACATCGTTGTCCACCACCAAGTCATAGTGCCGGTGACGGATGGCAAGCTCGATCTCGGCCCATGGCAGCAGGTGTTCTACTGTGAGTTTGATGGCCAGCGCCGCAAACGTGCGATCATCAAAGTGATGGGCGAGTGAAACTGAAATGCCACGATTGACAAAAATCTACACGAAGAGCGGCGACACCGGTAAAACCGGGCTGGTTGGTGGACGTCGCGTGAGCAAGGACACGGTACGGCTTTGGGCATGTGGCACCGTGGACGAGTTGAATTCGGTGATTGGACTGGCGCGAGCAGTCGGCGTGGTCGAACCGTGTCAGCGCAAGGTCGCCGGCCGCAAGCTTGATGCGGTGTTTGCCGGTATCCAAAACGATCTGCTGAGTCTTGGCGCGGAGTTGGCGACGTTGCAAAAGGATTTCCGGAAAAACACGCCGCGGATCGGCTCGAAACAGGTCGCGGCATTGGAGAAGTTGATTGACGAGTTGAACGGCAAGCTCGGGCCGTTGGAGGAATTCATTCTGCCGGCCGGTTGCGGGACTGCCGGAGCATTGCATCTCGCCCGTACGATTTGCCGGCGCGCGGAACGCTGTTGTGTACGACTAGCCCGCTCAGGAAAAATCGGCGACCATGTGTTGCCGTATCTGAATCGGCTTGGCGATGCATTGTTCGTGCTGGCGTGCTGGGCCAATCACATCCGAGGTATCCGCGAGACATACTGGAAGAAGCCGTAACTGTGACAGCACGCTGTAAAACCGTGGATACGTTCACGCGAATTAGATCCCAAACCCTTTGCACGGTACTAGCGCTTGCTCTGCTGACCGCTGGCGCATGGGCTGAGGAAGTTAAACGCTCTCTGAGCAACGACCTGAATGCGGGTGGAAACAAACAGGAACAGAAGGCTCAGTCGCAATCAGAAGGAGATGCGCCACAAGTTTCTCTGAGTGATTCCAGTAATTCGACGGCCTATGTGAGATTAGGGCTGTTGCGATACAAGTCAAAACAATATCAAGAGGCGTTAGGAGATTTCCAAAAGGCAATTTCTCTGAATCCAACCAATGCGACCGCTTACTCCGGGTTGGGCGCTTGTCACTATCAATTGGGAGACTATGAAAAGGCGGCTCATTGGTATCGCAAGTGCGCCTCTTTAGATCCGCACAATTTCAATGCCTGTCTTAGACTGGGTTTATGCCTCTACGATTTCAAATCTTATGAATCCGCCGCCGAGACGTTCCAGAAGGCCATTCAGATCAAGCCAGATAATTTGGATGCCCACATATTGTTAGGAAACTGTTTCTTTAAGTCGAAGTCCTATCAGCAGGCGGTGAATGCATATCAAAAAGCATACGAGCTTAATAAGAAACATCCGGTCGTAAGATACCATTTGTTTTGGGCATATCTGATGACATCTCAGTTCAAGAAAGCGCTCGAAGTTTACCCCATTCATCATGCCATTCTAACTGGAGCGGTTACTACTTTGTCTGATCTCATTGGTTACGGCGCTGCAGTTGTAACGCCCCTTGTTCTGTTTAGTCTGGGAACTGCCCTGTTGCTCAAGAAGAGTTTCAAGGTATCAACAATCGCAACGCCCGGCCTCGGTTTTGCCATCGGCTGGATCTTGATGTACAACTTGGGAGAGTTTGCTTGCGCTTTTGTTGCAGGGGTGTTCGGCTGGACCTCTGAGTCGCAAAGCGCCGTTGTAGGAATGGTCATCGCGCCAATCCCGCTACTGATTGCAGCAATGGCGGCGTTTCCCAATCAAACATGGGGTACACCTTTTGCCCGGCCGCGCTCTTTCCCGTGGAAATGGGTTGGAGTCGCCTGTCTGGTTTTGATCCTGATTCTCTTGGTCGGCCCGTTATTTACGAAGCTGACGGCGGGCATCGCACACATGCCATTTCCTCATGCACACGCTAATACATTCTTCAAGGAAGTGCTAAGAGGCCATCATCCTGCCTTGGCGGTTCTTGTCGCGGTGATTTTGGGGCCAATGGCAGAAGAAGTGTTATTTCGCGGTCTCCTGTTCGGAGCGCTCCAGAAGTGGTTGAGTACTGGTTGGACAATCCTGACAACTGCCATCGTCTTTGCGGCATGGCACATCGACTTCCTTTACTTTGTTCCTCTGTTTGCGATGGGGCTGCTCTTTGGATGGGTGCGGAACAAAACCGGATCGGTTTGGATTTCCGCAGTCGTTCATGCTCTCACTAGCGCGCTTATACTCGCGGCCTTAGCCTTACGCTTGCATTTGCGGAATTAGCCTTACCCCAAGGAGCATAGCGGCATTGTCAACGCCAGATTGTTGACGATTTCCACACTAACACGCGGCCCCGCCACCCAAGAAATCTACCGCGCATGCTGTTGTTTGGGTGCAATGACAACTGTCGGGTTTATTCCCACGCGTGAACGTGGGCGGCAATGCACGCTTCGAGACTCATCGTTTTTCACCCATGGAATAGCTCACTATTCTCTCTCCTTGATGAAACTTCACGACTTCCAATCGCGCAAGCGCTCGCTGCAAAGCCGCCTGCGCCCGAGCTACGTCAATCTCCGACGCCCGCATTTGCAGGCGTTCCTCCGCACGCTCCTTCGCCTGCCGCGCGCGCTCCGCGTCAATCTCCTCGGGCCGTTCCGCGCTGCGCGCGAGAACTGTCGTCCGCTCCTTCTGTACGATGAGGAACCCGCTACCAATAGCGACGTAGCTGTCTTTGCCATCGGGCGCGTGAATCCGCAGCGTACCGGGTTTCAGCGCGAACACGAACGGCGCGTGGTCGGGCAGAATCTCGAAGACACCCTCCTGTCCCGGCGCGATGACAAACCGCACTGCTTGCTGCAGAAATGATTTCTGCAATGTCAGGATTTCAAACAGAAAAGTCTTGTCGCTCACAGAAAGTTAAAATCGTTAAATTTGTTATAACCGTTAAAAGTCCCAATCCGCTCCCAAGTGTAAGCAAGTTTCTTTTAACCATTTTAACGGTTGTTCCGGTTTTAACGCTCCTCAGCCCTTCATCTTCCCGGCCTTCTCACGCGCTTCCTCGATCGCACCGACCATATAAAACGCCTGCTCGGGCAGGTCATCACACTTGCCATCCAGGATTTCCTTGAAACCGCGCACAGTGTCGGCGATGCGGACGTACTTGCCAGGGATGCCGGTGAACTGTTCGGCCACGAAGTTCGGCTGCGACAGGAACCGCTGAATCTTGCGCGCCCGCGCCACGGTAAGTTTGTCTCCCTCGCTCAACTCCTCCATGCCGAGGATGGCGATGATGTCCTGCAGGTCCTTGTACCGCTGCAACACCTGTTGGACGCCGCGCGCCACGCGGTAATGTTCTTCACCCACCACCAACAGATCTAGAATCCGCGACGTGGACGCCAGCGGATCGACCGCCGGATAGATGCCAAGCTCCATGATCTGGCGCGAGAGCACGATCGAACCGTCTAGGTGCGTGAATGTTGTCGCCGGCGCGGGATCTGTAATGTCGTCAGCCGGCACGTACACGGCCTGGACCGAGGTGATCGAACCGTGCTTCGTCGAAGTGATGCGCTCCTGCAGTTCGCCCATTTCCGTACCCAATGTCGGCTGATAGCCAACTGCGCTGGGCATACGGCCCAACAGCGCCGAAACTTCCGAGCCTGCCTGCACGAAACGAAAAATGTTGTCGATGAACAGCAGCACGTCACGACCCTCGAAATCGCGGAAGTATTCGGCGTGCGTCAACGCGCTCAGCCCCACGCGCAGGCGCGCGCCCGGCGGCTCGTTCATCTGTCCAAAGACCAGTACGGTGTTATTGATCACGCCGGACTCTGTCATCTCCAGATACAGGTCGTTGCCTTCCCGGGTTCGTTCGCCAACGCCTCCAAAGACGGAGTAGCCGCTGTGCTCCTTGGCGATGTTGCGGATCAATTCCATGATAAGCACTGTTTTGCCCACGCCTGCACCGCCGAAGAAGCCGATCTTGCCGCCCTTGGCGAACGGCGCCATGAGATCAACGGACTTCAAACCGGTCTCAAACTGTTTCGTCGCCGGCACTTGCTCCTCGAACGACGGCGCCGACCGGTGGATCGGCAGCCGCTGCGTGGCGGCGACCGCACCTTTGCCGTCGATTGGATTGCCGAGTAAATCAAACACGCGCCCCAATGCCGCCGGTCCCACGGGCACCGTGATCGGCCCGCCCGTGTCCAATGCCTCCATCCCACGCACCAAACCCTGCGTAGCCGACATCGCCACCGAGCGGACGACGCGTTCGCCGAGGTGTTCGGCCACTTCGCACGTCAGATCGATGTGGCGCGCAGGGTCTTCGATCTTGATGGCGGTGTTGATGGGTGGCAGTTCCTCGGTGAAAAACTCGATGTCCACCACCGGCCCGATCACCTGCACGACCTTGCCTTTGCGATGTCCGCTTATTGTCATGGTTGACTCACTCCTGACCTTTTAACGGTTTTATCGGTTTTAACAATTTTAACGCCCTTCAGTTCCTCAATGCCCCTGCTCCAACGCCACAGCACCGGAGACGACCTCCAAGATCTGCGTCGTGATTGACGCCTGCCGGGCGCGGTTGTATTCGCGGGTTAAGGTTCCAATCATTTTCTCGGCACCTTCGGCGGCGGTATTCATGGCGACCACCCGCGCGGCCTGTTCGCTCGCCTGCGATTCCACCAGTGCCCGGTACAAGAGCACTTCAACGTACTGCGGCAGCAACGCGTTCAGCAGCGCATCGGCCGTTGGCTCAAACTGGTAGAACGTCTGTGCACGTTTCTCCATCTCCGTCGGCTTCTCCAGTGGCAGCAACTGTTTCACCACGGGCGTGGATTTGAGTACGCTGACAAACTGCGTATAGGCCAGGTAGATGCGATCATATTGTCGCTCGACGTAACCTGTCATCACCGCCTTGCTGATCGTGCTGAATTCTCCCAGCGCCACTTCGCACGACGGTTGTGGGAACTGGGAGTCAATCGCCACACCACGCCGCTCGAAATACTCGCGTCCCTTCCGTCCGACAGTGATCAAGCTGGTTTGCGCGGTCTGTTTCCCCAAAAACTCCTCCACCTCGCGGATGAGAACGGCATTGAACGCGCCACACAGCCCCCGGTCAGAGGTGATCGTCACCAGGCCAATCCGCTTAACCGGTCGCTGCGCCAACAAAGGATGCTTACCGTTCGCACAACGCGCCTGTACGTCCTGCAGAATCTCGCTGATCCGCTCCGCATAAGGCCGCGCCGACACGGCTTTCATCTGCGCGCGCCGCAGGCGGGCCGTAGCGATCATGTTCATCGCGCGTGTGATCTGCTTGATGTTCTTCACGCCTCGAATGCGGCGACGAATATCGCGTGTTGACGGCATGGAGGATTACTTCGCTGAAAACAGTCCCTTGAATTCGTCCGCGGATTTCTTCAAGCCCGACACCACTTCGTCGTTGAGTTCCTTCTGTTCACGAAGCGTCTTGACGACTTGCGGGTATTTGTTGCGAATAAACGCGATGAACTCGCTCTCGTACCGACGAATCGCGTCCACGGGTATCTCGTCGAGGTAGCCATTCGTCGCGACCCAGATCACCATCGTTTGTTCTTCGATAGGCATCGGCGTGTACTGCGGTTGCTTGAGCAACTCGACCATGCGCTGGCCGCGTTCGATCTGCGCCTTCGTCACCTTGTCCAAGTCGCTCGATAACTGGGCGAACGCCGCCAACTCTCGGTATTGCGCCAAGTCCACACGCAACCGCCCCGCGATCTTCTTCATCGCCTTGGTCTGCGCGTTGCCGCCAACGCGGCTCACCGACAAACCAACCGATACCGCCGGACGAATGCCCGCGTAGAACAGATCGCTTTCCAGATAAATCTGCCCATCCGTGATGCTGATGACGTTGGTTGGAATGTACGCGGCATAGTCGCCTTCCTGCGTCTCGATGATCGGCAACGCCGTGAGCGATCCACCACCTTTGGCGTAAACCGGGTTCAATTCAGGCGCCTTGTCGTGTAGCCTGGCCGCGCGCTCCAATAGCCGCGAGTGAAGATTGAAAATGTCGCCCGGGAACGCTTCTCGGCCCGGCGGCCGACGCAACAGCAGCGAAATCTGCCGGTACGCCTGTGCGTGCTTGGAAAGGTCGTCGTAGATCACCAGCGCGTGTCTGCCGTTGTCGCGGAAATACTCGCCCATGGCGCACCCGGCGTACGGGGCGATGAACTGGATCGGCGCGGAATCGCCCGCCGTGGCGCTGATAACGATGGTGTAATCCATCGCGCCATACTTCTCCAATGTCTCCACCACGCTGACCACTGTGGACTTCTTCTGACCGACCGCGACGTAGATACAGATGACATCGCCGCCCTTCTGGTTGATGATCGTGTCCACGCAAATGGCGGTCTTACCCGTCTGGCGATCGCCGATGATCAGCTCACGTTGTCCGCGCCCGATGGGAATCATTGAATCAATCGCCTTCAGCCCGGTCTGCATGGGTTCCTTGACTGGTTGACGCTCAATGACGTTCGGCGCGCGGCCTTCGATCGGGCGGAATTGCTTCGTGTTGATCGGCCCTTTGCCATCAATCGGCTGGCCGAGGGCGTTAACCACACGACCGCATAATTCCTCCCCGACGGGCACGGAAAGCACGCGCCCAGTCCGTTTCACCATGTCTCCCTCGCCAACCTGCGTAAAATCGCCGAGGATCATCGCGCCGACTTCTTCGCGGTCGAGGTTCATCGCCACGCCGAAAATGCCGCCGGGGAACTCCAGCATCTCCTCGGCCATGCAATTCGGCAGCCCTTTCATGCGGGCAATGCCATCGCCCGCCTCGACGACCTCGCCGACTTCTTCGATACCAACCTCGGCATGGTAATCGCGGACGCTACGCTGCAGCGTGTCGGCAATCTGTTTCGAATTCAACGAAAGAATCTCTGGCATGACTATCACCTTGTTTGCGTAGCCCATTCCCGCTTGTCACCCTGAGCGCAGCGAAGGGTCTCGGAAATGGACACCATTCGCTGGCGCGGAATTGCGAGGTTTGCCGCCACACGACAGACGGCCCGCTGCGGTTTCGCTTCGCTCAGAATGACAGACGAAAGCATGCGGATGCAGTTCAACGGACAAGTCCCTCCCGGATCCGCTCCAGTTTGCGGCGCAAACTGCCGTCGATGACCTGTTCACCGACCTTGATCACCACGCCGCCCAGAATGGATGGGTCAACCTTCTGGAAAAGCTGCACGCTCTTGCCCGTCAGGCGGTTCAACTCGGCTGCAAGTCTGCCCTCGATTTCGGCGTTGAGCGGCCGCGCCGTGATCACCTCGCCGCTGACCTTCTGGCGCGCGGTCGACGCGACAACGTCGAATTCCTCGATGACAGCGAGCACGCGCCCACCCCGGTCCTGATCGCTCAGCGTCAACAGAACGTTGAGCACCAGTGGATGGACGCGGCCCTGAAAGAGGTCGGCCAACGCCTGTCGGCGGCCTTCGCGTTTGACGTTCGCGTCTTTGAGGAACTGGAGCAGTTCGGGGTTGCCCTTAAGCAACTCGCGCAGCCGAAACAACTCCTCCTCGACGCGGCCAACTACTCCTTCAGCCTGCGCCATCTCGAAAAGGGCGCGAGCGTAACCAACATTGATGAGATCGTGTGCCATGGCCGACTACGTTTTACGAATCTTGCCGAGATCCTTAATGAGGTTCTCGACCAACTGACGGTTTGTGGCTTCGTCGACCTCTTTCTCCAACACGCGGGACGCAATCTGTACCGACAGGTTGGCCACAGTGTCCTTGAGTTCCTGCACGCCTTTTTCCTTTTGTCGCTCGATTTCTTCCTGTGCGCGCTGCACGACGGCGGACGCCTCGGTGTTGGCTTTATCAACGACTTCCTTGCGGACCTTCTCGCCCAGCACGCGGGCTTCCTCGAGCAGCTTGTTGGCCTCAGTCCGGGCTTCGGCGACCTGTTTCTGGTAGTTTTCCATCAACGTTTTCGCCTCGGCGCGCGACTTCTCCGCGTCGTCGAGCGATTGTTTGATGGCTTGGCCGCGTCGATCCAACGCCTCGGTGAGCGGCTTGAAAGCAAGCTTGGCCAGGATGACAACCATCACGAGAAAGGTGATGGCGGTCCAGATCGCCAGACCGGGGTCGAACTTCAGTATGTTCTCGCCGCCTTCCGACGCTGACGCGATCAACGGGAATGACAGCGAGCACAATATGATGACAAACGCTTTCTTCATCACGGCTCCATTTATCTGAAGACCAACAAGAACGCGACCAGCAGCGCGTACAACACCTGCGCTTCCACCAGTGCGAAGCCGATGAACATCAGCCGCTGCACCAACGGCAGTGCCTCGGGCTGACGCGCTGCGGACTCGATCGCACGGCCGAAAATATTGCCAATCCCGATCGCGCCGCCTAGCGCCGCGATGCCGATGGCCAATCCGCCACCCAACCACGCCAATGCTTTGGGATCCATAACTGTCTCTTCCTTTCTTCTAGTGATGTTCTTCCAGTGATTCACTCAAGTACAACGCCGAAAGCAACGCAAAGATAAACGCCTGAATTAACGCCATAAATATGAAAAACATCAGCAGCACCACCGACAACGCAAACGGCAGCGTCGACGCCGCCCTGGCAAAAATGTTCGGATGGTGCAACAACCATATGCCGCCGACCACCTGCGCCGTGGCGAACGTCACCAGCACCATGTGGCTCGCGAGTATGTTGGCAAACAAACGGACGGCCAGCGAAAATGGTTCGGCCAGCAATACGAGGGGCATGATTATAATCGCCAGCGGCTGAATCCACCACGGCGCGCCGGGCAGCAGGAACTTTTTCTTGAAATAAGCGAGTGGCCCAAGCTTCACCAGGCCGACCGCCTGCGCCACGATGAACACCATTATCGCCATTGCTCCGGTGACGTTGATGTTGCTTGTCGGCGACTCGAACGTGGGGATGGGCAGTTTGCCAAGGAGATTGGCGAACAGGATGAAAAAGAAAATCGAGGCGAAGAATCCGAGCCACGGTTTCGCGTGCTCGCCAAGAAACTCCTCGACGATGTTGGTGCGGACAAAATCCACCATCGTCTCGACCAGAATGGCGAACCGTCCCGTCGTCACGACCGACCGGGCGATTAGCCGCGTGCCGACCACCAGTACCAGCAGGGTCAATGCCGCAGCCAGCCAAACCATTTTAACTGCCTGCGTAATGTTCAGATCCACGTGCATAAGTTTCTTACTTCTTCTGCAAGAAAATTCGTCGCAACTGCCAGAAGAACGGCACACTGTAGGAGACGGCTAAACTGCCAGTCAACCACCATCTGTTGGCCGACGTGAACCGCACTGCCAGCAATAATGTGACCACCAGCAGCACCAGCCGAAGCATCGCGCCCGCCAGAAAATGGGACGAAGGCGCAGCCTGCGACTCATGCCGTATCGCCCAACCTTGCCATAACGCATAACCGCCGCCGAGCGCTGTCCCCAAGGCCAAACCGAACCAGGCTGAAGCGTCCATGTTACCTTTTCGGCGGATCGCCGTCGTTCTGCAGCGCACGCCACACCAACCCAATCCCGCCAAACGCGCCGAGCAGGAAGAACAAGATCAAAAACAACGGTTCCCTGCCTGTACGCTTGTCCAGCCAATATCCTATTCCTGCGCCAACGATCGTAACCACGACCATCTGGATGCCCATGGTCATGTACTGCCCCATACCGCGATAATCCGAGCCGAATTTCATCGGGATTCATTGCCGAACCCCAACACTCGTGTCGGGGCTGCGGGAACAGATGCAGTTGAAGCTAGCAAACTGCGCCTGCGGAGCAAGCCGTTTCTGCATGACGGATTGGCTTCGGCAACGGCCCGTGGTAGTAAAGCCGGGGATTCCATTAGCCATGCGCCGCACTGTCATCGATATCGGGACGAACACGGTCAAGTTGCTCGTGGCCGAGGTGCGCGACGGCCAGATCACGCCGTTAGCCGCCAAAGACGCGACGACGCGTCTCGGCGAAAGCGTCCACGAAACGCAGCGGCTTTCTCCCGCAGCCATCTTGCGAACGGTCGAAGCAATTGCACGTTTTGTCGCCGAAGCGCGCGCTCTTGGAACCGCCAACATCACGGTCATCACTACCAGCGCCGCGCGCGACGCGACGAATCGTGATGATTTTTTTGAAGCCGTACGCCGCCAATCCGGTCTTGCCGTGCAAATGATCTCGGGTGAACGCGAGGCCGAGTTGATTTTCCGCGGCGCCGGTAGTGATCCCGCATGGGCTGGTGAACCAGTCCTTGTCATGGATATCGGCGGCGGGAGCACGGAGTTCATTCATGGCACAGCGGGGAAGATCGAACGGCATTGCAGTCTCCAACTCGGCGCGGTCCGGATGACCGAGCAGTTCGGCGAAACGCGGTTCACGGAGCTTTGCGCGTTTCTCCGCGATACGTTGCGACGTGAGTTGGCCGGCTACAAACTGTCAGGCCGACGCTTCATCGGCACCGGCGGCACCATTCTCACGCTGGCTGCGTTAGTGGCACGGGCGTCACGCCCGTCTGATTCCGGACAGATGAGCGGGCGAGACGCCCGCTCCACTACGGTGGATCACACAACACTTATTTGCGACGAAGTGCGCTCGCTTGTCGAGCGGTTACGTGCAATGTCGCTCTCGGAACGGCGGAACGTTCCCGGCCTGCCGCCCGAGCGCGCCGACATCATCGTCGCCGGCGGCGCAGTTGCCGTAGCGACGATGGAAGTGCTTGGTGCGGCGGGGTTGACGGTGAGCGCGCGCGGCCTGCGGTTTGGCGCGCTGATCGAGGAGTCTTGAGATTATGAAAGCGGCACGAGCAGTGAAGCTCACGCCGAAGATTCTGCGGTAGTGTCAATTGTTCTGTGTAAAAGCGGGGAGAAGGTGTCGGTTCCAGTGCTGACTCATACAGTGAAACACGCTGAATAAGATTCGTTCGCCACTGTCCCGCGTGGTGAAGGCACACATCGTGCGGATCCGCCACCGCACCTCAGCCCGTGTCATATGTCAATGGCGAGACCATCGTCGTTCAGTCCGCCCCCCGGCGAAAGACCGCGGTTCCAAGCTTATTAGTATAAGAGAAATGTCTCGACAAGGCGCATGACGTAGTTTATATGCGCCCCGGGGTGTGGGTTCATTATCGAATAGTCGGAGAGTTGCTTCAGGAGGTGTTTTGAGGAAAACGCTTCTACTGGGATTAATATTCGCGCTCGGCATGGCGTTCCTGGTCTTCGTTGGCTGGCAAGTCGCTGCATTCCTGAACCACCTTGGAGAACGTCCGATTCGCATTGTCACCGGTTTTGAGGGTTCGCCTGCCACGAAGGTGACGAAGGTTTCGAATACACATTGGCTGATAGAAACGTATGATCCAGATTCGAACGGGCCGCATTTTTTCCTGTTTCGGGTCGAGGGCGCGGTCGGGCGGACGGTCACCTTTCAAATTCCCAACGCCCCAGGCACATGGGAAACGCTCAATCCAGTTTACTCCTATGCATCCAATCTTGATGATCTGGCCACGTCTTCGTCTGTGCCAGTGACCTCGGTTAACCGCCACAAGGCCCCAAATGGCGCGGAGTTGCCGGACACCAGTGGGCAGGGTTGGCAGTTCATCGAAGACACGAAAGGGCAGGGGCCGGTTGTAGGCAGGTGGCAGTTGTTGACAGAAGGACGGTGGGGGTTGCTATGGCAGTTGCTGAGACAAGGCAGGAAGTATTTGGTAAGTAATGCTTTTTGCTTCCGGCAGAAGTTTGACGAAGATGCTTACGTCTGCATGCGTTATCCTTACACGCCGGGTTATAATCAGCGTTACCTTGACAGCCTGACCAATAACCCCGCTGTCAAAGTAATCACGGTTGGCACTTCCAAGGATGGGCGGCCGTTGGAGGTGGTCAATATCGGCGAAGGCGGTGAGGCGGAGGAGGGACGCAAACCCTGTGTGTTGATTTACGCGCGTGAAAAAGCCGACGAGCAGGATACGAGTTGGGTGGCGCAGGGTGCCATCGAATACTTGATCTCGGATGCATTCAAGGCGTCGGAGCTTAGAAAGCAGTTCACGTTTCTGGTCATCCCGCTGCTCGATCCAGATGGCGCAGCAATGGGTGTCTATGACCATATTGCGGACACCTTTGCGTACAGCAGAGAGACGCCCGAGTCAATGGCGTACGCTGCGTTTTTCAAGAATTGGGTGGACAAAGGCAACCCGCTGCAATTGGTGCTGAGTCTCAGTAACATGCTCTATAAAGGACCACGTTTACAGTTCAACGTGGTCGAGATGGCAAAGCAACGGCAGGAGTATAGCCTGATGTTTTACGATCGATTTCTGAAACCTTTGACGGAGGCTGAAGGGGTCAGTGTGCAACGGAGGAACATTGTAATTACCATTGCTCGTCTGGGGATTTGGCTGTCTAACTCGTTTGGGCCGCTCCATGTGATGGTTGATGTCGACGCGCAAAAGCCAAAGCGACATCTGACGATTGAAGATTTGCATCAGAATGGTCAGTTGCTGGTGTTGGCTTCGGCAGGCTACCTGTCCTCACAGGAAGCAGGCCCGTTAATGGCAAACGTGGATGAAATCCGGCGTGACCGGGCTGCCCGGTGGCAGAAGTATGGCGCTGGCTTGCAAGGTCGCAGTGCGTTAGAGGCAGAAATGGAGTGCAAACGGCGAGCCATCCCTGAGTCTGAGTCTGATGCAGCGAAGTGGGAAGCGTTGCGGGCGCGACGTTGATATGGGACTACGCTTTTGACAAAAATAGGTTTCTGCTCTGCTTGTACTACAAAAATGAACGAGCCACAAGAGTTGAGTCCGGTTCGGATCGTTGATCCATTCAGCAGGTCCCCATTCCGCGCACTATCGAATTTTTTGTTGCAAACATGAAATAAGGTGATATCTTGTTTTTAGAAAGAGAGAGGTATATGTCTTAATGGGAGAAGAGGTAAACATATGAAAGACGATGTGAAGAATGACGTGAAAGAGGAAAACCTGTCAGGTACTCCACTGGAGTTTCCAAAAGTCGACCTAAGCCAGGATCCGAGGGATTGCAACTGCATATGCAGCACGTGTGACCGGGTCTGTGGTGGTGGTCAACAGTAACCCGACGCTAGGAAATGAGGCGTTGCGTAGGCGGTTCCGGTGCAACTGAACTGTGGGCCGAGAGGTGCCTATTCCTGACTCGGGTGTTGGGTGTCTGAGTAGACGTTAGTGTTTTGTTCTGCCGCACTTAGTCTCGCCGGCGGGCAGGAGGGTCTGTGTCGATTTCCGCAAACATTCAGCCTCGTTGCATTGGCAACCGGGCAAAGGCGTAGTGAGGAAAGCGTAGTATTGTCGCTGCTTTGGGGGTGCCGATGACGAACCGCGAGAATCAAGCCTTGGTCCCGTTAGATCAGGTGGAGGCGCAAGGGCAGAAAGATCAACCTTGGTTGCAGATCGGTGACCAAGAAATTTATATCCTTAGTCCACTCTATCGCCTGCGCAATTCCAAGTCCAAACATGTAATGCTGCGCGGTGCTTTCTCATTGCCTGCGGAGTGGGTCCATCGAGCAACGAGTGTTGTTCTGGCACTATGCAATGGCAAACGCACTGTTGCAGACATTGCGAGAATAACCAGGCCGCTGGTCAAGATCGCCGACGATGCAAAAGCGATAGAGGTTGCCAAGGCGAACGTCAAGTGCATCATACACACGATGCGGCAGACGGTAGAGGAGCGCGTCGGCCAGCCGCGAAAGCCTAGTGAGTTCCAGGCGCCAACGGTTCTGATCGCCAAGGCGGATCATGACCGGATATTCGGCCATACGAAATTCATGCATGTGGAGTATCGCGCGAAAGATTTCCTCCCCAAAGACCTGTCCGAGACGGGCCCTATGTCTCTCCCCCCCCCTCGTGAGTACGCTCCGGCATCCCTGACCTGGCACTTTACATCCGAATGTTCAAACGATTGCAGGTATTGTTATCTGGGGAGAAGGAAGATCAGGCCCCTGCCCAAAGAGCGCACGTTGTCGCTTATCGAAGAGGCTGCAGCCCTCGATGTGATGGAAATACAGATCGCCGGCGGCGATTTCCTGCTATATCCGCACTTGGAGGACGTTCTGGCGGCATTGTGCAGACATAAGTTCCTGCCAGCAACGATTTACACGAAGAGTTTTCTTAGTAAGGAAAAGGCCAAACTACTCGCGGAAACCGCCAGTGTTATATTCAACGTGCAGTTCAGCATAGATTCCACCGTTGGCAATGTTGCGGACTACCTCGTCAGGACAAAAGGCTTCTGCAGTCGTATATTCAAGTCAATTGACAACGCATTGGAAGCGGGACTTCGCGTGGAAACAAAAACGGTGATTACTCCATACAACATATTAACCATTCCGAAGTTGTACCGCGATCTCAAGAAACGCGGCGTAAGCTATATACGCCTTGCCGCATATCGTCGCAGCGCTTTTCACCATTCCGATGATTTGTTCAATCACCCGGCAAGTTTTCAATGGTTAGAGGAACAAGTGAAGCAGTTGCAGCAGGAGTTTCCCGATGATGACATACATATCCAGAATGGTGCTCCCCAATTGGGGCCGCTTTCGCTGGAAGTCCGGCAGAAGGCTTGGCCAACACGGCCGCGTTGCAGGAGTGGTCGCGGCAGCATGATGATATGCACCGACGGAAAAGTTATTCCGTGTGAACAGATGCCCGAAACGGAGGAATACTTCTGCGGTGACGTCAGTTATCAATCCATCCAAGAGGTCTGGGACGGCGACCGTTTACGCGAGTTGACGTATGGCGTGCCGCGGGAGAAGTTCAAAGGCCAACCGTGTTATGATTGTGAAGAATGGGACGAGTGTGTCAACCAAAAAGGCAATTGCATCCGCGACCTCGCGAAGTATTACGGGAGCATATATCTACCACCCCCGGAGTGTCCCAAGCACGATCGGGGCTTTATCAGGACGGTTTAGGTGTTTTTCGCAGCCTCCGCGTGATCTTGTGAAATCCAACCGCGGTTCGTGGTATTAAAAGATTCTTACGGTTGCAGAGCCTTTGGTGCCTTGCAGTCAGGCTGATGCCCTGTCCCCGGTGCGGCAGAAGGGCGCTGGCGAGCTGATTAAACTCTTGATACGGCGCCTTTCCATCCGTACAAGGGGTACGTGCATTGGCATGAGAAATACTTCACTCAATAGCAGCACGGCGGGCAGTTTGTGAATGTCCCCAGTTCCAATGTTGGCGGTCGGAAGTCCGTCAGAAACATCCTCGTCGAAGCCTGCCGCTTTTTCAAAGCAGCGCCCTACGCGATCACAGTAATATGGCGGTTTGAGCCGAGAATACTTTTGATTCTGGCCGGTTCAACCATCCTTGACGGCGTTTCGCCTGTGGTCTCGGTGTGGATAATGCGTTATTTGCTGGATGCCGTTGTTGATGCGTATCAGCACCATGGACAGGCTGAGTATGTAAAAAAAGCCATTTACATGCTTGTATTGCAGATCGTTGTCACTGGAGGTTCCGCCTGCATCAACAAAATCATGTCCTTTTTCAATGCTCTGCTGTCATCAAGGCTGTCGTTGGATATGCAGACGGACCTTATCGATGGCATGTCGCGTCTGGAGATGGCGGATTACGACGATCCCGAGATTTACAACATGATTACCCGGGCCAGGGGCGAGGCGCAACACAACAAGCCATTGGCCATTGTTTCCGGAGTGTGTGACATAACGTCCAGTCTAATTACCTGGCTTTCGTTCAGCGTTGTTCTGTTCAAATTCTCCCCCCTCGTGGTGGCGGCCATGTTTGCCATCTGTATTCCCTATTTCATTCTCAACGTTTATTTCGCCAAGGCAAACTTCAATCTGCAGTATGGCCGGACACACGAGCAACGTGTGGCCGGTTATCTTGATTCCTGTTTCACAAACAGGCGATCTTTGCCTGAAATCATAACTCTCGGTCTATGGCCGTTTCTGCGGAACAAGTGGAATACGCTGGCCACCATGCTTATGCGACAGGACGTCTCGTTGCTGAAACGCCGCAACGTTTCTGAACTTGCGATTATTGCTTTTACATATCTCGGACGGGGCGGCGTCAGTCTCTACATCATTGTGAAGTGTCTCCTGCATTTCGCGGATTATACCGTCGGACAAATAATGATGTATTTCCAGTCGTTTGCGCAAGGAGTGAGCGCCTTGGCGCAAGTAATGCAGCAGTTCTCGGCTGTTTACGAAGGCTCCTGTTTTCTGCAGACGTACCAGCAGTTTCAAGAAGTGCAGGCGGCTTCCAAGCCCCGAGCAAAACCGCAGAGAACACCGCCCGAAGTGATTGAATCCATCGAATGTCGCGACGTCAGTTTCACCTATCCCGGATCGTCAACCCATGCCCTGCAGGACATCAATTTGGTTTTCAAGAAAGGCCAAAGCACATTGCTGGTCGGTAGAAATGGGGCCGGGAAAACCACGTTGGCGCGCTTGCTGGTCGGATTGTACAGCCCCACACGCGGGCAGATACTGATCAACGGTCATGACGTGCGGGAGTACGATCTCGAGCGCTTGAGACAGAAGATGAGTATTATTTTCCAGGATTTTGTGCGGTACGCCCTGACGGCTGAGGAAAACATCGGCGTGGGTTCTGTAGAACAAATGGGTGACCGTCAAAGAATCGTGAACGCGGCGAAAGCAGCGCGACTGGATGACATTATCGCAAACTTGCCCAAAGGTTACGGCATGATGCTCGGCAGAGAATTCCGTGACGGACGGGACCTGTCGTTGGGAGAATGGCAGCGCGTATGTCTGGCGAGATTTTTTATGAGAAACGCCTCGGTGATGGTATATGACGAACCCTCTGCCAGTCTGGATATTGAAACGGAATCAGAGTTGCTGCGGGAGATTGGTTTGTCGGGCAAGAACGGGATCTGCATCCTCATTTCACATCGGATGTTAAGAGCGGACATAGCGGACCGAATTGTCGTGATCGAAAAAGGCAGGATTATTGAGCATGGCAGCCACGATGCGCTTGTATCTCTTGGCGGGAGATATGCGCATTTGTGGAAGACATATCACCTTCTTGGTGACGCTGGGGAATTGAGTGATGATCGTGATGCAATCGAACGTCAGTAACCGCTCGGCAACCCCGGGTGACGGTCTTTGGGTGGCGCTGTAATCTCGGCGGGTATGTGAGGAGCGCGCGGTGTGCTCTACGGTAAGCAGTGTCACAGGAACAAGCCCGGTGCGGAAGATGTGTAAGCACCTAGCTCTTTGTTCGCCCTCCGACTCGCCCCGAACCAGTTCGAGGCAAGCTCAGGACGGCCCGATTCGCAGTCCGGCTTGTTTGCTAATTCCTATCTTACTTTCCCGGGACAGTCTCTTTCTGGTTTTGCAGCTTCGAGATTGCCTCTTGGGCAGCCCTTGCAACCAATGGAATTGGGTCTTTCAGCAGTGGTTGTAAGGAGGGGATCACGCTCTTGTCTCCCATTCTCCCAAGGCTATCCGTAGCCCAGAGGCGCACCACCGAGGCCCGATCAGACAAAAGACCCACGACGTGAGGGAGCAACACCGAACGGGCCGGCTCAAAATGCGCGTATCCCGCGATTACCGCACCTATCCTACGTATGCCATAATACGGACTACGCATGTAGTTGATCACCGCCTCGGCCTCATCTGCGGTCGGGCCGCCCCGTGCTTCGACGGCTGCGTAGATCTTCATCATTTTGGCCTGCTCAGCTTGGAATTCGCGTGTCTTTTTATACGCCACATAGTTTTTCTTATCTGCGCCCGGGATACCGGCCATCGACCGCCATTGATCGTCAATCGACCATTGCGTGCCGGGCGACGCTGCTTGGGCTGTCGTCAAGTGTGCAGCCCGCCGGTGAAAGACCAAGAACGCTGTCGCGACGACAGCTAGTGAAACCAAAACTCCGAGCCAGACAATCTTCTTCATCGCATACCCCCTAAGTTAAAACAGGAACGCCCTGTCACATGTACTCAGCGCAGCAGCTTTGACGGTTTTCATAAGCCGATCTGTGGGCGTCAGCATGGTACCGATGACGTGAACCATCTCTATAGCGACATCGTCCACGCCAAACACTCCAACTCCTTTATGCTCCGTGCATACTCTAAAATTCCACTAGTGTCAACCACCGGGCAAACTCCTTTCAGCGGTGATCGGAGCGGGGATGGAAGCGATAGTGAGTGTCTTTGAGCCGTTTCTGATCGACGTGGGTGTAAATCTGCGTGGTGGAAATGTCGGCGTGACCCAGCATCTCCTGGATGACCCGCATGTCGCCGCCATTGCGAGATCGGCAAGGAGGATGAGTTACCGGGCTGGTACTGTCGAAAAATCTCGGGTGGTGTCGGCCTACGCGTGAAACGTGCCATTGGCCATGACGCTTGCGAAACGGGAAAGAGGGTTGACTGGCTTCATTTCACGATTCGCTAGCGGGGCAGCGGGCAGCAACCGGTGGTGAGTTGCGAGGTGGACTTGCAAGTAACCCTCTGACAAAGAACCCACAAGAACGACAATCTATGATGATGAATAAAACACATCTCCCAAAAGTGATCGCGCTGCTCGCCGCCGGCATTGGTATTATGAACATCATGCTCGTTTCGGTCACGGAGCGGACCCGCGAGATCGGTGTTCGCCGGGCCATCGGCGCCAAGAAGCGGAACATCATGATGCAATTCGTCTTGGAAGCCGTCGTGCTCGGCGTCCTCGGCGGCAACGTCGTCTCTTGGCGGATGAAAATCCCGTCCGTCATACCGTTCGACTGGGTTGTGCTTGGGCTGGCGATCTGCTCGGTTGTGGGCATCGTCTTCGGCACTTATCCCGCTTGGAAAGCCGCCAACCTCGCCCCCATCGCATCGTTGCGCTATGAGTAACGCGTTTCTCGAAGCAAAACGCCGAATCGAACCATTGGCCATGGGGGAGATGCGAGCAGCAGAATGACGGGCGCGACGCCCGGCTGAATCAAATGCGGCTTAACGATTGCCCCGGTGCCGCCAGCAAGCGCGCGAACCGTTGGGCATCGGCAGCCATCGCGACGTTATTGAAGAAGCAGTAGGTTGTTCCGCGTTCGGCGGCACAAACAGTTTTGAGCCGATCCAGTTCGTCGTTGGTGAACCGATGGCGATATCCGCTGACACCGTGCAGGCGGAAGTAGCGAATCTTCGCGGGGGCCGGCACGGGGTTATTGAGCGGGTCCACGACGTGGACAAGATCGAGTTCCCCGCACAATTCCGCGATCGACTTGGCGTCCCATTCGCCGCGCGGCTCCCACCCCATTAAGAACTTGCCGCGTTTCGCCTTTTCGAAGAACCGCCGCAGGCAGGCGACATTCTCCTTAGTGGGCCGAAAACTGGCAGGACACTGGAACAATACCAGAAACGACCGCAGCGCCGTTGCTACCGCATACGTCTCGTCCCACGCCCAGCGGACAGTCGGGTTGAAGCCGAAATGACCGCAATACTCGGCGTCGCGCGGATCGAGCCGCGTCCGTTTGTAGGTCGGACTGCTGGAGGGATGGGTAATGACTTGCCACGCCTTCAGCGCAAACTGGAAATCCTTCGGCGCGGCCGCCCGCCAGCGCGCTGCCGTATCTACTTTTGGCAGTTGATAAAAGCTGGAATCGATCTCTACACAAGGAAAGGTCTGAAAGTATTTCGCCTGCGCTAGGGCAAACCCGCAGCAACCTACTTTCACATGAGCAAACGGACTAGGCATGACGGCCATGCTAGCAGGTTTGTTCGAGCTTGCAAACTGCCGGGCGTCGCGGCATTATTGATATAGGTCACTTGAATAGTCCGAGTACATCACAATCGAGATGGCCAACAGCCGTCATCAGGCCGCGCGATATCCTGTTCGAATGTCCAAAGTGTAGAAAGAGTATTGTCGTGGATGAACGTGGCGAAGGCTTGATCGTGCAGTGTCCGCAGTGCGGTACTGATGTGATCGTGCCGCCCAAGTCGGTCGCGCCGACCCCGCCTCCGCCACCGCACCGCGCCACTACGGCAGCATCTTCGCCTCAGCCGCCCGCGCGGATGGAAGTGCCGTCGCAAATCGCGCAAATCCAAATCCGCCACGTCGAAACCGCAGCTTTGCAGATCCAACTCGCAACGTTGTCCACACAGCTCAAAGAGCTTCAAGACCGGCGCGCTGATCTCATCGCAAAGATGATGGGCCACATCGACGAGGTGAACCATATTCTCGAAGAACTCGGGGGGTTGCAGGGCGCCGAGAAAGAAATCCACCGGGAATGGGATCGCATCGTCGAAGGAATCACCACGGCCGAGCGAACTGGCGAAAAGAAGTAAGCGACGTTTCGCCGTGGGTGTACCGGTGTTGTCTTATGATTACCGGCGTACCGCCAGAATCCTGTATCGCCAGGAGCAACTTGACCTTTCCCGCCCTTGCCAAATGGTGGAGTTTCCACTATCCTGCGTGGCGCCGACTCTCATGAATCCAATTCGACGTGCCAAGACCGTGTTCGACATCGAGATGGACGCCTTGCGCCGCACCCGCGCGCGGCTCGACGACCATTTCGTCATAGGGGTTAACCTTATCGCCGAGTGCCTCAGCCGCAAAGGCAAGGTCATCGTCACGGGCATTGGCAAGTCCGGCAACATCGGCCAAAAAATTGCCGCCACACTGACGAGCACGGGCACGACCAGTGTCGTGCTCAATGCGCTGGACGCCCTTCATGGCGACATTGGGATCATCAATGATGGCGATGTGGTGCTCGCTCTGAGTTACACAGGCGAGAGTGAGGAACTGCTGCGCTTATTGCCCGCCATTAAACGCTTCAACGTCAAGATCATCGCCATGACGGGTCACCCGAAGTCGCGGCTTGCGCGCCACAGTGATGTTGTGCTCAACCTGAGCATCCGCGGGGAAGCCTGCCCGTTTAATCTCGCGCCAACCGCCAGCACCGCGGCGATGCTAGTCCTTGGCGACGCACTGGCGATGTGCGTCCTGGAGGCGCGCGGGTTCAAGAAGTCCGATTTCGCCAAGCGCCATCCTGCAGGCGCCATCGGCAGCACAATGCTCGTGCAGATCAAAGACATCATGCGCACGGGCAATCGCCATGCCGTCATCGCAGAGAACCGCACTGTCAAGGACGCCCTGCTGGCAATGACCCGCGCCAAGTCGGGCGCCATCAGTATCGTCAACCCACGTGGCCGGCTTGCCGGCGTTTTCACCGACGGCGATTTCCGCCGCCACATCTCGCAAGATCCCGCCTTTGCGGGACTCGATGCGCCGATTCGCACCGTGATGACCCGTGCGCCGATCACCGTGCGCGACACCGCGCTCGCCGTCGAGGCGCTGAAGGTTTTCCAGCAACGCCGTATCGATGACCTTATCGTCGTCGATGAGAAACACCGTCCCGTGGGTGTTATCGACTCGCAAGATTTGCCAAAGTTTAAAATCATGTAACTCCGACAACGAAATCGAGAGGAATTATCTTCATGCCATCAGCGAACGATCTGCGCAAGGGAATGGCCATTAAATACAATAATGACATCTGCATTGTGCTGGACATGCAACATCGCACGCCGGGCAATCTGCGCGCCTTCGTCCAAGCCAGCCTGCGCAGCCTGAAGACGGGCAAATCGTCCAACGTCCGTTTCGCTTCCACCGAGTCGATCGAGATTGTTTCGGTGACTACGCGGCGGCTCGACTTCAGCTACAAGGATCACAACGATTACCATTTCATGGATCCGGAAACCTACGAAACCACCACGCTCAGCGGAGAATTTCTCGGCGATGCGGCAAAGTATCTCACGGAAAACCTCCAGTGCGCCTTGGTGGAAGTGGAAGGCAGGGCCGCCGAATTGGAGCTGCCGCCTGCTGTCGATTTGAAAGTGCTCGAAGCGCCGCCCGGCGTTCGCGGCGACACCGCGACCAACGTTACCAAACCCGCCAAAGTCGAGACCGGCATCGAGGTCGGTGTGCCATTGTTCATCAACGCCGGCGACGTCGTTCGCGTGGACACCCGCACCGGCAAATACCTCAGCCGCGCCTGAGCGCGCAGTCCAGCCACAGATTCAGATGGTTTGCCACTGATGCGATTGGCTTTGCGCCCGGCCTGGAGTCCGCGCAAATCCGACTTACTGACGGCTTGTTGTTTGACGCGCGAAGAAGTTAAATTACTGCAGGCAATGGTCGCGGCTCCGCTCATGCATGCCTCGGGGCCGATCGGGAACCGGCAAGGACATGCGGACTGATTTTGACCTTAGTATCAATAGCATGATCAAAGAATTCCGGAAGACAGTGTGGCTGGGAGGCGCCCTCATCGTCTTGTTGACGTTGGTGGCGTATCTCCCGGCGATGCACGGCGGATTCATCTGGAATGATGACTCCTATGTGACGGAAAACCATACGCTCCGATCCTTGACGGGTTTGGGCAAGATTTGGACCCGACCGGAAGCTACGGAGCAGTATTATCCGTTGGTCTTCACCAGTTTCTGGGCGGAATACCACCTCTGCAAGTTGCAGCCGTTCGGCTATCACTTTGTCAACATCCTGCTCCATGCCCTGAACGCGGTTTTGCTTTGGCGGGTGCTGCGTAGGTTGGAGGTCCGGGGCGCTTGGTGGATCGCAGCCATTTTCGCGCTCCACCCGGTGCAGGTGGAGTCCGTGGCTTGGATTACCGAGCGCAAGAATGTCCTGTCAGGCGTGTTCTATTTGTTGGCGCTGCTGGCTTGGTTCCACTTCCGACCATTGACTGCCAGCCATACGGACGGTTCACAAGATTGGCGGTTCTACCCGCTCGTGATACTATTGTTTTTTTGTGCGCTGTTGAGCAAGACCGTGACACTTTCCTTGCCGGCGGTGATCGTCCTGCTGATCTGGTGGAAGGGGAATCAGGTTGAACGGCGGGATGTCCTAGCGTTGGTTCCGTTGTTTGTCCTTGGGACCGCGCTTGGGTACATGACGATGTGGATGGAGAAACATCACGTGGGCGCCGGGGAAGACTGGACCCTGTCGATGGTGCAGCGGTGTCTTCTGGCCGGGCGGGCTCTGTGGTTCTATGTCGGTAAACTGTGTTGGCCGCACCCTCTCACCTTCATTTACCCACGCTGGGTGATTAATGCGAGGGCGTGGTGGCAGTATTTGTTTCCCATGGCAGCCCTCGTCGTGCCGATCACCCTCTGGTTGCTGCGGCGACGGATTGGAAGGGGGCCTCTGGTGGCCACGTTGTATTTTGAGGGTACGCTGGTGCCGGCGCTGGGATTTTTCGATCTTTATCCATTCCGTTATTCCTTTGTTGCCGACCACTTTCAGTATCTGGCCTGTATTGGGCCAATCGCCTTGGTGGTCAACGCAGGCGCAATGATTTACAGACGATCTGCCGGTCAATGGAGCCAACTTGTAACGCTTGCCGCTGCAGCCGCGCTGTTGATGCTCGGAGTGTCCACTCGGAGACAGGGGCTGATCTACAATGACCCAGAAACTCTTTGGCGGGATACCTTGGCCAAAAACCCAGACGCATGGATGGCGCACAACAATTTGGGACTTGTTCTAACCGATCAGGGACGGGTTGAGGAGGCAATTGCCGAGTACAGGGCATCGTTACGGATCAAACCAGACCACTGGGGGGCACACTATAACCTAGCCAACGCGCTCGTCACTCAAGGGAAGCTCGCCGATGCAATCACAGAATATCAAGTGGTGCTGCGGGCCGAACCCAATTTTGCCCCGGCGCACAACAACTTGGGAGGAGCCCTCGCTAAGCAAGGCAAGGTCGCGAAGGCAACCGCTGAGTTTGTTGCGGCATTGCGGATCAACCCCGATTCTGCCGAGGCTCACAACAACTTGGGGAATGTCCTGCTCGAATTAGGCAAGGTCGCGGAGGCCGTGGCCCAGTATCGGGAAGCCTTGCGATTGAGGCCTGATTTTTCCTATGCCCTTAGCAAGATGGCTTGGATTCTTGCGACTGATGAGAACGCAAACTTCCGCAATGGCGCCGAAGCAGTTCAGTTAGCGGAGCGATTTTGCGTGGTCACGGGTTCCCATCGTACGAAAGCTTTGGACGTGTTGGCCGCCGCCTATGCTGAGGCCGGGCGATTCAGCGACGCTATTCGCATTGCTCAAAAAGCAGTCGAATCGGCAAGCGCCGCGGGGCAGCAAGAAATGGCTAAGCAGATTCAAGAACGGCTGAAGTTGTACCAAGCCGGCCGGCCATTCCATGAGGACGCCGCGCAGACCGCGCTGTCAGCCAATTGACTCGCCCACAGCCGTCTGTTAGCCTCCGATCGTGTCTGATACGCTGCTCATCAACGAAATCTTTCATAGTATCCAGGGCGAATCTTCGTATGCAGGATCGCCCTGCGTCTTCGTGAGGTTTACTGGCTGCAATCTCCGGTGCGCTTGGTGCGATACCACTTACGCATTCGAAGATGGCCATCCGATGACGATCGGCCGGGTAATCGCCGCCATCCAGCAATACGATTGTCCGCTCGTTGAGATCACCGGCGGCGAACCACTGTTGCAGCCCGCAGTGTTCCCCTTGATGACACGACTCTGCGATCTCGGCAGGACCGTGCTGTTGGAAACCAACGGTTCCCACGACCTCGCTCCCGTGGATGAGCGCGTCGTGAAGATTGTCGATCTCAAATGTCCGAGCAGTGGCGAGGCCGACAATAACCGGCTTGCGAACATCCGCCATCTTAATAAGAAAGATGAAGTGAAATTCGTGATTGCCAACCGCACTGACTACGATTGGGCGAAACAAATGGCAAACGAACACCGATTGGCCGAGTACTGCACGGTGTTGTTCTCGTCTGTCTGGGAGAAAATGCCATTGCGAACGCTTGCCGACTGGATTCTCGCCGACCGTCTCCCTGTCCGTTTGCAGACACAATGGCACAAGCATATTTGGGGAGCGGACACCCGCGGAGTCTGAGCCATGACCGGGTTGCTACCACTAATGTGCACCCGCATTCCCGGGGCAAAGTCACGCGCTTTGGCCCGCCAATTGCGCGGTTGTGAATCTCACAACATAACGTTCGTCTCCGACCGCTGGCCTATTTTCTGGGAACGCGCCCGAGGCGCCAACGTATGGGATGCCGACGGCAATCGCTACATCGATCTTACCGCCGCGTTCGGCGTCGCCAGTGTCGGCCACAATAACCCGCGCGTCGTGGCCGCGATCCGCCGTCAAGCCGCGAAGTTACTCCATGCGATGGGCGACGTGCACCCCAACGAACTGAAGCTTCGGTTGGCGCAAGAACTTGTGGCGCTCACATTCAAGCGTTGGGCGGCCGCTGACGCTCACGTCATCTTCGCAAACTCCGGAGCTGAAGCCGTCGAGGCCGCGCTTAAGACCGCTGCCATCCACACAAAACGGCCCGGCGTCATCGCGTTCACGGGCGGCTACCATGGATTGACCTACGGTGCGCTCGATGTCACATGGCGGAAGCATTTCCGTGGGCCGTTCACCAAGCAACTTGGGCATTTCACGACGCATATGCCGTTTGGTCGTTTGCCCGATGTCTCGCGCATGAAGCTCGCGCGCATCGGCGCTGTTCTCGTCGAGCCGATTCAAGGCCGCGGAGGCATTGTCGTGCCACCCGACGACTTCCTGCCCGCATTGCGCGCTTTTTGCGACCACCATGGTTTGTTGCTGATCTTTGATGAGGTGTACACCGGGTTTTGTCGCACCGGCCGTTGGTTCGCTTGTGAGCACTGGAATGTTGTGCCCAACATCATCTGCGTCGGCAAGGCGATGAGTGGCGGTTTTCCCATTGCCGCATGTGTCGGCAATAAGAAGGTGATGGACAGTTGGCCGAAATCAGAGGGCGAGGCGATTCACACAAGCACGTTCCTCGGCAATCCGCTGGGCTGCGCCGCGTCACTGGCCGCGATTACCGAAATGAAGCGGTCAGAGCTTTGCGTGCGGGCGGAAAAACTCGGCGCGCACTTGGCGTCGCGCTTGGCGAAGCTTGGGTGCGTACGCGGCAAAGGACTGATGCTCGGATTGTGCTTCGGAGAATCTGTGTATGGTAGGGCGCGACCGCCGGGCGCGCCGAAAACGGCCTTCATGCGCGGGCGGCCCGGCGGCCCGTCCCTACCGGTTTATCTTGCCGAGCAATTGCTCCAACGCGGTATCATTGCCATCCCGGAGGGCGATCGCAATGAAGTGCTTGGTCTCACCCCGCCGCTGACGATCACACGCCGTCAATTGGATTACTCCATCGACGCGTTGGTGGCGCTGCTCAACCGATAGGAATGCGCCATGAACATGCGACTGAGATCGTATTTCTACGTCGCTGTGCAACTTGCAGCGATTGGGTTCATAGTGTGCACCGGCCCGATCCTCACGTCACGACTGTGGTGTCAGGTTGTTGAGGTCGGCGGGCTGGCCCTCGGCGCATGGGCAGTCACAGCCATGGGACTACGGCAATTGCGCGCCGCTCCTGACGTAGCCGCACAAGCCCGGCTCGTCGTCAACGGCCCCTACCGTTGGATTCGCCATCCGATGTATGCCGCTGTGCTGCTGATCACCGCCGTGCTGGTGACGGATAATTTCACATGGTGGCGGCTGATTGTTTGGCTGGTGCTGCTTCTTAACCTGCTGGAGAAACTGCACTTTGAAGAGACAATGCTGATGCAACAATTCCCCGAGTATGCAGCCTATCGGCAGCGCACGAAGCGGCTAATTCCGTTCGTTCTTGGCATCGGCATTCTGTTTGCCGATTGGAGCGCGCTTGCAACTCCTGAGCCGAGCCAACTGAGTTTGTGCAATGAGTACCGCGTTGTCACGTGGGTCAGCGACAAGGCGGACTACTGCCAGACTCCGGGAATCACGGCACCGGCAACTCAAAGGTCACAAAACCACTCTCGTTGGTCCCCAAGAAGTAGCCCGCGCCCGAACTGTCGGGCTGCAAAACCGCTCCCTTGAAATTGATCGTCGTCTCGAGTGACGGATGTGTGAAACTCCCGCTGAATAGACCCGTTGCCAGTTGCAGTTTCATCTTCAGGTTCTCGCTGTTCGGAGGCGACACGGTAACGTTGCCCGCGGCATCAATACTCACGGCCTGAACAATATTGCTCACCAGATTGCCCACTCCCAACGTAATCTGCCGATCGCCCGCAGGACTCGGGCCCCCCGCTGACGGCGACACGTATTTATCGCCGATCAAGGTAACATTGGTCGTGAAACCAGCAGGATAGTACGCAGAAGTCGGCATGGACGGTCTGAACCAATCCACGGTCGCCTCAAGGACGCTGTTGGTGGTAGGGTTGGTTGCAAACGTCACCCAGCCAATGCACGCGCCTTGATTCTTGTAGAGCGCGTCATACAACGGCCACGTGGCATGCTTCGACACCGGCACGTTGTCACTGATCTTCGTCCCATCACCGAGCACACCTCTCAGTTTCCCGCCGCCGCTTGTTGTGACAGTCAATGTCCCGTACCCATATCCTTGCGGAATGTTGTTTGTTGCGTCCCCCTCCGGCGGCTCCAATACAACCGTGTACCTATCGGCCCACGGACATGGATTCGCGCGGCTGAACACTGCCCGGTCGGCCAGCAATTCAGACATAAACACGTTCACGCTGTTATCCGAAACCGTTCCCGTGATCTGATCGGTGCCATTGGTCACGTCCAAATGCAGGATCGCCTGCAGCGGATCCAGCCCCGTGCGCGGGACCGTGTTCGTCGCGTTGCCCGAAGCATCAAACTGTCCCTTAAACTTCGCTTTCACACCGCCCATCGTGAGGTGGGCGCTAAATGACCCCGTCTTGCTGACCACCAGCTTGATCGATCCCGAGCTCTCATGCGTCGGCGCATTGGTTTGTATAACCAACCCGTTGTATATGCCATGCAACGATCCCGGCGTCACGAAAGTCTGCGCGCACGCCTCGGCGCTCTGTACTAACGTGTTCCCCGCACCATCGTAAGCCTTGACCGTGTAACAATACTCCGTCCCGGCAGCGAGGCCGTCGTCGGAATAGTTGGCGCCGCCGGTTGTCGAAATCTGCGTCCCGTCGCGGGACACCCCATAGCTTGCCACACCCGAGCCGCCGCCACTCCAGCTCAGATTCACTTGTCCGGTGGAAACCGCGCTGACTGTTAATACAACCAGCAGAGACTGAGCGTTATACATCTGCGTCACCGTGAATGTCTGTCCACCCACCGTGATCGTGCCCGTTCGCTCCGCTGTGGTCGCGTTTACATCCACGGTGTAACTCACTGTCCCGTTACCCGTCCCACTACTGCTGGTGTGAAGCCAGTTGGTGCTGCTAACCGCTGTCCAACTGCAACCGTCTCCCGCAGTCACACCCACACTGCCACTGCCGGCGCTGGCGGCCACGTTGGTGCTGGTGGCGGAGATGCTGTAGGTACAACTGCTGGTGCCGGCTTGGTTAACGGTGAAACTTTGTCCTCCAGTCGCGATGCTGCCACTGCGAGCATTGGCGCTGCCGTTGGCGTCCACGGTGTACGAGACCGTCCCGTTGCCCGTCCCACTACTGCTGGTGTGAAGCCAGTTGGTGCTGCTGACCGCTGTCCAACTGCAACCGTCTCCCGCAGTCACACTCACACTGCCACTGCCGGCGCTGGCGGCCACGTTGGTGCTGGCTGCCGATAGCGCGTAGCTGCCGCTGCCCGCTGCCTGATTCACTGTGAATGTCTGCCCGCCCACCGTGATCGTCCCGCTCCGCGCAATACAGTTGCCGGTGTTGGCGTCCACCATGTAATTTACCGGCCCGGTGCCCGGCCCACTGCCCGTGGGATGAATCCATCCGCTTGTCGTACTGGGCGTCCACGCACAGGAGTCGGGTGTGTTCACCGTGAAGCTCCCGCTGCCGCCAAGCGTCCCAAACGTTCCGCCCGGTGACGACAGCGTGTAAGTGCAGGCGCCGACGCCGACCACAATGTAGCTGGTCTGGGTGCTGGTATCGCTCCCTCCAAGGCCGCTGACTGTCAGGCTGACGGTGTAAGTGCCGGCAGCGTTGTACGTGTACACAGGGTTGGTGGCCGTGGCAAAGTTGGTCGTGTTACCGTCGCCGAAGTCCCAGAACCAATTGGTGATATTACCGCTCGAGGTGTCGGTGAACGTCACTGGCAACGGCACCACGCCATTAGTCGGACTCCCGCTGAAGTCGGCCACGGGCGGTGATGCGCACACTCCTGTCACAAATGATGGACCTGGATTGCCAAGAAGGACCAGCGTCAGGTCATTGCCGCTCATGTCTGGTATGGCGGTGGCGCTATCGGCGCTGTCAGGTATCCCGGCCAGCCCGGCGATGGTGGTTGTCACCCAGTTCGTGCCAGCCAGTGTGATTTTCCGAATGAGGTCGTTGCCCGAGTCCGCCACATAGAGATTGTTGCTACTGTCCACCGCAACGCCGGCGGGATCGAAAAACCGCGCGGTGCTCTCAACTGTCCCGGCAATGGTTGTTGTCACCCAGTTCGTGCCAGCTGGCGTGATCTTCCGAATGGTGCTGTTGTCCCAGTCCGCCACATAGAGATTGTCCCTACTGTCCACCGCAATGCCCATGGGATCAAAAAACCGCGCGTTGCTGTTTGTGCCATCGGCGCTGCCAGAATTACCGGCCAGCCCGGCGATGGTGGTTGTCACCCAGTCGCTCCCGGCCGGCGTGATCTTCCGAATGGTGCTGTTAAGCCAGTCCGCCACATAGAGATTGTTGCTACTGTCCACCGCAACGCCCGTGGGATCGAAAAACCGCGCGTTGCTGTTTGTGCCATCGGCGCTGCCAGGTATCCCGACCAACCCGGCGATGGTGGTTGTCACCCAGTTCGTGCCAACTGGCGTGATCTTCCGGATAGTGCGGTTAAGCAAATCCGCCACATAGACGCTGTTGCTGGCATCCACCGCAACGCCATAGGGATTCTTAAACTGCGCGGTGCTGTTTGTGCCATCGGCGCTGCCTTGGATCCCAACCGTCCCGGCGATGGTGGTTGTCACCCAGTTCGTCTGCCCTGCCGTCACCACCGCTGTGATCTTCCGAATGGTGTTGTTGTACGTATCAGCCACATAGAGATTGTTACTGCTGTCCATCGCAACGCCATTGGGCCAGTTAAACTGCGCGGTGCTATTTGTGCCATCGGCGCTGCCTGAACTATCGGCCAGCCCGGCGATGGTGGTTGTCACCCAGTTCGTCTGCCCTGCCGTCACCACCGGCGTGATCTTGCGAACGGTGTCGTTCCACGAGTCCGCCACATAGAGATTGCCGCTACTGTCCACCGCAACGGCATCGGGACCGTTAAACAGTGAAACGTTGGTGGTGGTATCCATCGTGTAATAGGCCAAAACATTGCTGTTTGCGCCGAGGCAGCGGACGGGCGTAAAACTTGTAGTGTACCAATTGGTATCGCTGATACGCACTTCGTCAATGATGGCTGGAGAATTACCTTCAGCGCCGCCGTTGCCGTCGAGATTCCACCCTGCGCCAACCATGATTGGCGAAGACTCGGACGCGATTGGTGTTGTGCCGGATGCGCTGCCTCCGCCGGTGAGTTGACCGTCCGTCCAGCACCAGAGGTAACCCGCATCGTCGAGAGTCACGGCAAGATGATGCCAGTAACCGTCGTAAAGATTCTGATCCGGCCCCAGCGTGGCACTGAAGCTCCCAGAGGACTGGACGTCCGCGTTAGCCCAGTCAAATTCCCACAGATTGTAATCGTCAACCTGAATGAACCAGCCGTCGCTTTGCCCCATGGGCCCGTTGTAGTTGTACCAGTTATCGGTCTGCCCCATTATGATGCCGCCGTGCGGTGACTCGGAAGCAACTGCGGGAGCCGGGGCACCCGCTGGAGCACCTGTCACAACCGGTGGCGAATTGGTGAACTTGACCCAGCATTCCAAAGTCTCCTGATTAAGATTATCCGGACTGCCGGTGGCAACTGACCGGGCATAGTTCTGGCTGCCATCGAATTCGAGGGCAAGCCCCGCCCCATCACCGTAGCCCACCGGCGTCACCTCCACCAAGCCGATGTTACCTATGGCGCCCCCGTTGAAGTTGGTCGTGAACATCCCCGTGAACGTCGAGTCTTCGCTGGTTAGTTGGACGCCGATATTCGAAAAGAAATTACTGAGCGCGCCGCCAGTGACCGTGAACCGAAAGTCATAGTCATTGACTCCTCCGGAGTATCCGGAACCGAACCCCGTCACCTCGCCCGTCAGCAGCAGGCCTGAGTATGTGTTGGTGACGGTGCCGACCACGCGGCGTACCGTGCCAGAGATCACCAAGTCTGACTCATCCACGCTACCGACAAGAGTTCCGGTATTATCCACTTGCACACTGATTGTCATACTACGCGGCGGCAAGATAGAATACACCGCCTCCGTCGAAGAAAAGCGGATCGTGGACGGCGTTGCAACCACGGAGAATATCTGTGAGACCGGGTCGTAGCTTGTTGCCGTTGTGATGGGGTTGATATAAGAGATGACCGGCGGAGTAACGGTTACTCCAAGTAACGCGGCCTGCGCCACACCGAGCACGACCGCCGAAAACCAAAGCACACCACCGAAAAATAAATGCTTTCTCACGAGCTTTGCCGCTACGAGCTTTGCCGCTTTGCGAGCAACAGAGATGGTTTTAGTTGTAACTGTGTAATTCATAGCATTCATGACCCTTACCCCTTCTTATTTTGAGACAGTTCTTACCCCGTCGTACTTCGTTTAAAAATGCCCTACCTCGCGAACTGAAACGTTCGCACGAACCGGCGTCGGACGTCAACGAGAATCTTCCAAGTGACGTTTTGACCGTCACTGTTGCCACACAACCGTACCTCAGACTCGGTGCATCGCTATCTTCTGGTTCATTGATGGTACACAGCCCTCTGCGGGCTGTTGCATCTTTAAATTTCTGCTTGAGGTGCATACTACGCGACGGGCTGATTCCTTGCTATGGGGTGTTTACCCCAGGGTGTTTGCCCTAGGTGGGATTACTGGAGGCCTCCTCCGAAAAATTGATCCAATCGCCACGGAGCAAATGAACGAGGCGGCTGAGGAGGAGACGGGGACTTCGTTACTTCTCTATGCTTGTTTGCGTCGGGCCAGCCGCGCGAGTTCGAGCCGGATTGGCGTGCCTCACTTGCGATTCGGGCTTTCCGCGGTGCTGGCGTTCATCGGCGCGAAGATGCTGCTTGGCCAGTGGCACAAAACACCCATCGGTGTCGCGCTTTCAGTGGTGGCGTGATTGCTAACCCTATCGCTCATCGCGTCGCTTATCTGGCCGCAGAAACACTCTGAGCAGAGAGAGTTAGTATTTCTTGAGGCTGGGGGCCGCCACGAGGACGGTGGCGACGTTGCTGGTTGCCGTTTGACTGTCCAGCTTGCTGTAGGCGGCGACGTAGTAGGAGTAGGCCGTGTCGAGTGTCTCGGGTACGTCTCGGAAACTGTTTGTGCGTCTCGTGGCGATCTGGGTGAAGTTGCCTGTGCCGTCGTCGCGGTACACGCGGTAGGCGCTTGCGGCCAGTTTTTTCGGTCGGTTCCAGCGCAGCCGCGTCTTGCCGCTTCTCGCGGTGGCGGTGAGCTTGATGGGCGGCGGCGAGTCTGGCGATTGAATGACGATCGTGGCATTGGTGGAGGCGCTGTGCCCAAGCGTGAAGTTGTCGGTAACGTTGATGTTGACGTTGTAGGTGCCGTTCGTCGCGCTGTTCGGCGACGTGACCGTCAATGTGGCCGTGTTCGTCTGGCCGGGACCGGGCGAGAGCGATGTTGGCGCGACCGATGCCGTCCAGCCCGCGGCCGCGGTGGCGCTGAGGTTGAACGAGTTCGAGCCGCACTGCGCGGCATCGTTGTCTTGAACCGCAACGGTGTAGCTAAACGTGCAACCCGCGAGACCGATGTAGTTGGTGGAGGAAATGGTGACTGTGGGCGCAAGTGGCGCGCAGTCTGCCAGCACTCGCACGGTGACATAATCGGCCGTGTGGCTGAGTTGAGTCACGGTGACGCCGTTAGTTGGATCGGTAAACGATTTGCCGTCACTGAGCGACCCTATCAAATAGGTGTGGAATGAGCCGCTTCCCGCGTAGTGATGAACGCTGAGTTGATCGGCATATTGCGAAGGCATCGAGGTGTCGTAGCCGATCTGCCGCCGAAACGAGAAATAATAGTAGTCGCCGCTCGGTCGTACCATTTTGAGCGCTTGGGGGTAAGGCGTGTCTGACGGGGAATATTCCAGCGGCGCGATTAGATACACGCCGTTGGTGCTGACCGAGGCGACTTTGCCCGTGGGCAGCCAGCCCAGTTCGTCCTTGTGCGGCGCGTCGCATTGGCGCAACCCGATGCCCACGTTGCCCATCACGTCGGAGGTATCGCAGTATTCGCAGTCGTTGACATTGTCGTTGTCGGTGTCAGTGGAGGCGTGCTGCATTGTCAGACTGTGACCGAGTTCGTGCGCGTACACGTCGCCCAGGTCGCAGTATGCGATCCACGAGCTGCTCGGATTGCCGCCGATGGTGCTGAGTCCGGCCCAACCGCATTGGTTCTTCTTCGGAAATACGTATACCTTGTGCGTGTAGCTGCTGAGATTCGCACCCGCCGCTTGCGCCGACGCATCGGCAGCCGAAGCCCAGCCGTTGTAATCGCAACTGCCGGTGCTGCTGTAGTTGACCGTGAACGGGCCGAACACGTCGCCCGAAAACGACACGTTGCCGTACGACATCTCCTGGTACAAACTGTTCACGGAGTTTGAGTCGGAAAACATCAGGCTGGCGACCGACGCTGCAGAGCACTCGATGTTCGCATCGAGGAAATTGATCAGGATAACCACAGTGCTCTGGTTGCCCGAAACGAGCGAAGCCTCCGCCAGGGTTTCAACGTTGCCCGAACCGTTGGCCGGCACGACAATCTCTTCGTTGACCTTCTCACCCCGAACGCGCACGATCGCGCCTGAACGCAGCCGCGACGGCGCGACGCGCTTGAACCGCAGACGGATTGTCTTGCCTGTCTTGAAGTCTCTCAGCATGTGGATCAGTTCGCTGTGCCCGTGCTCGAAATCACATGCCTGCAACACGGTCAACTCGCCCACTGTATTCATGGGCGTACCGAGTGCACCGATTGTGTTGCCGCTGCCTTCCTCGGCTCTCAGAACTGAGAAAGTTGAGCATGAAAGAGAAAGAATGACGGTTCCAACCAGCGTGAGCTGCTTATAAACCCTTGATAACATTGATGCATCCTCTCCGTCATTGCAGCCGGCTACTTAAATAGCAGCTGCCGCGCCGAGGAGGACGCAGTAGGCAGGCTTTCAGAGGATCAAGCATGCAGTCGCCATAGCTGAAGAACCGTTAACGTTCCTTCACCGCCTCAGCGTAGGTGCGCAAGATCAACTCCTGCCCCGCGAACACGCTAACCAGCATCAGCAGTGTCGAGCGCGGCAGATGGGAATTCGTCAACAGCGCCTACACCATGCGAAACTCGAACGCCGTGCTGGTGACGGATAATTTCACATGGTGGCGGCTGATTGTTTGGCTGGTGCTACTTCTTAACCTGCTGGGGAAACTGCACTACGAGGAGAAACTGCTGCTGGAACGGTTCCGGACCACGCGACATACCAGCAGCGCACGAAGCGGCTAATTCCGCTTGTGTTCTAGTCTGGACGGTTCGGGCTTTTCTTCAGGCTCGCCCTGTAAGCGGCCAGGTCATCCTGCGGCTCGGTTGACTTGAAGTAAATATCGCCGCCCTTTCGTCCATTGGCCTCTTTGGGGTACTTGAACTCGTGCCACGCGGCGTTGTCGTCTTTCATGTCAGAACCAACACTCCAAACCACCCAACCGGTCCCATCACGCCGATACCGCAACGGCTTGCCATCGAACGAATCGATAGGAACAACGGACAAGAAATCCGGCACCAGTTGGTCGAGACGTTCCGGCGGTTCGCCGTGAACGCGCGCATACCCCGTCAGCGCGCACACGACCGCCGTCGCCCGCAAATCCACCTCGCAACGCGTCGCATGTGAAAAAGCCGGTTCCAGCACGGGTAGCATCATGGGGACCAGCGTCCTCGGAATGAGTCTATTGAATGTCGAGAGCAATAGCGCCTTCTCAGAAAATTGCCATTTGCTGAGGACTTTTTTCGTTTCGCCTTGCCAGTAAGGCTTCTGCGCTTCTTGAATCATATCCCCATATGCTGCGTCGTTCAGTCGATGCCACGCATGGCGCGATACCGCCAGTGAACTGGCAACACTGGCCTTTAAAATGGTGTCGAGCATCTGCTTGGAATAGATTAATTCATAGCGCAACGTCTCCGCGAATGGCGGGAAACCAGCTTCCAGTCGTGTCATCTCTGCAGCTACCATTTTGCTGGTCTCCGTGGGCAAGGCGTTCTCTAATACTAGCATCCGTAACCCCTTTGTCCCTATGCTGCTGACCGCGTTGCCCACAAGCATGGGGAGAATAGGGCCACCTGCGGCACAATCGCTACCGAACTTTATAACTGTCAAATACTCGGCTCGAGCTTGTTCGTAGTTGCCGTCTCGCCGCGCCAATTCACCCGCGCAACAAAGAAAACGCGCCAGCTGCCGGTACTCGATCCCGTAGTCGAGCAGCCAGTCGTTAAAATCCGGCATTGGCATCTGACAAAACTTCATACTTGCGCCCTTGCGGACGAGTTGTAGTGCTTCTGCGCAATTGGCGAGCGTCTGCTCAATCACTTTCGTGTTTCCCGAAAGATCGCCTGCAAGAAGCGCATCCATTTGCCCTTCGGACTCCTTCGGCTGCTTGTAGTCCTTCATCTGCTTGGCCGCCTGCAGATAGTAGTAGGCTGCGTTATCAGCCTTAATGTTCTCGACCGCCAGCGGTGGGCGAAGCGGTGCGATACGAACTCCCCGTGGCGGTTTCGGCAAGGGCGTCAAACCCCAGCGAAATCCGATAATGAACAAGATCCCAAACGCGATGAACCCCAAGCCCAACCACTTGAGCACGCGTTTGACAATCGGCTTCACGCCCTGCATTATACCGTCGCTGTTTGCGGAAAACCAGCACAATGAGCAAAACCGCTCTTAGCCTTCAGAGTCGCGTGCTCGCCTTGATCGGGCGGGGCGTTGACGCGGCCACTGCCGACGCCGAGTTCAACGAACTCGTGCTGGCGGTGTTCGCCTTCCAGTTTGTGCACAACGCCGTCTATCGCGCCTACTGCGAACAACTGAAACTGACGCCTTCGACCGTGTCGCACTGGAAAGAAATTCCCGCAGTTCCGACGTCCGCATTCAAGGATTTCGCGATTGCTTGTTTTCCGGTCGCAGAAGCGGTTGCGGAGTTTCACACGAGCGGTACCACCGCCGACAGATCGGGCAAACATTTCTTCAAGACGCTTGAACTCTACCATGCAGCGATCGCTCCGAACTTCGCTGCGCACCTGCTGCTGGACAACATGCGCCTGCCGATGCTCGTCCTCACGCCGTCGCCCGCGGACGCGCCGCATTCATCGCTGGCTCACATGATGGGTGTTGTGATGAAGGAGTTCAGTGTGACGGACAGCGGCTTTTTCGTGGAGCGTGGAGCGTTATGCGTGGAGCGTTTAGTGCATGCATTGCGAGAAGCCGAGCAAACGCATCAACCGGTGTTCTTACTAGGAACGGCGTTTGCGTTTGTCCGCCTTTTCGACCATTGTGAGCAGCACGATTTGAGATTCAATATGGCGGGCGGCAGCCGTGTGATGGAAACAGGCGGATTCAAAGGTCGCATCCACGAGCTGGCCAAGCCTGATCTCTACGCGCTATTCGAACGCTGGTTGGGGATTTCGCCGGCACGCGTCGTCAACGAATACGGCATGACCGAACTCAGCACCCAGTTTTACGACCAAACCCTGCGCGAGGGCCGTCAGACCGACAGGAAACTCGCTCCACCATGGTCGCGTGTGTTGATCATCGACCCACGCACCGGACAGGAAGCGGCCAAAGGAGAGCGTGGTCTGATCCGCGTTTTCGATCTGGCCAATCTCTGGAGTGCAATTTGCATCCAGACCGAAGACCTCGGTATCGCACACGACGACGGCTTTGAAATCCTTGGACGGGCAGCAGGCGCCGAAGTTCGCGGGTGCTCGCTGAGTGCGGAATCGTTTCCGATAAGATAATCTGGCGGGCGAGACGCCCACCCTACTGGAAATGAGCGCTACCATCGAAAAACTCAAGGAAGCGATCCAGCGCACGTCCGAAGCTCGCGAGCGGCTGCTGCGCCGCGGCACGGACACGATCATCCATGCGCTAACGCACGCGGCGCAGAACTGGCTTTCTCCGGACAGCCCGTGGCGCCGGCGCGCGGTCGAACAAGCACCCGCGAGCACGGGATTCTCCCCGCAAATGATCAACGAGGCCGTCACGTTTACATTCGAGGCGCTTACCGAAGATGCCTTCGAAACGCTGCTGAGAAGGGAAGTCGGCGACCGATGGCAATTTTATGGCCCGGACCTCATCGCGCATTTTCTGGCGGGCAACGTGCCTGCGCCTTCCATCAACAGCATTTGCTTCGGGCTGCTGTTGAAATCGGCCAATCTGGTCAAGGTTTCCAGCCGTGATCCCGTGTTCCCGGCGCTCTTTGTCAAATCTCTGCGAGAAGTCGATGCCGAACTTGCCGATTGCGTCGCCGTGCTGGATTGGCGGCGCGAGGAGATTTCGTTGACCCAAGCTGCACTAAACTATGCCGACGCGGTGATTGCTTATGGCGACGATGAAACGATTGCGGAGTTGAGACGACTCGCTCGGGCCGACGCGACGTTTCTCGGCTACGGTCACAAGCTCAGCCTGGCGGTGGTCGGACGCGAAGCCATGACGCCACTCACGTTGCCCGCACTTGCCGAGGCGGCAGCATTCGACGCATCGGTTTACGACCAACAAGGTTGCTTGTCGCCACACGCGTTTTATGTCGAGGAAGGCGGTGAACTGTCCTCGCGTGCGTTTGCCGAGCGTCTGTCGGACGCGATGGCTGCATACGCGGCACGTGTGCCACGTGGACAACTTACTGTCGAGGAAGCCGCGCAGATCGCCAAACTGCGCGATGCGTACGAGTTTCGCGCGGCAGCGGACAAGAGTGTCGCGGTATGGGCGGGCGGTGAGAGGAGGGAGTGGTTGGTGATCTGCGAAGAGCATACGATGTTCACACCGTCATGTCTGAATCGCGTGGTCTTCGTTAAACCCATCAAAAACCTGGAATCCATCCCGCAGCTCATGGGATGCTTCGCTTCGAATCTCTCCACTGTCGGCATCGCGCCAATGAATCCCGCTTTGAGCGGGATGAATGAACGTGCCAAGACGTTCGTGGCGGAACTTTCCAAGCTGGGTGTGAATCGCATTTGTCCAATTGGCCAGATGCAGCGGCCGCCGTTGTGGTGGTATCACGATGGACGACCAAATCTGGCGGAGTTGGTGCGACGGATAGAGGTGGAGTGAGGAAAGGTTACAACTGTTGGAACCGATAAAAGGCGAAGAGACACACTTCTGTTTCTTCTAACGGTTTTAACCTTTTTAACGACCTTAACGTGCCGTTAGCCCGAGGAAGTTCTTCAGAATCTGTTTCCCGTTCTCCGTCAGGATGGATTCGGGATGAAACTGGACGCCCCAGATCGGGAACTTCTTGTGTCGTACGCCCATCACTTCGCCTTCGGGCTTGGTCTCAGCAGTAATTTCGAGGCAGTCGGGCGCGGATTTCCGCTCGATTAACAAGGAATGATACCGCGTTGCGGTAAAGGGGTTCGGCATTCCAGCGAAGAGGTCGCGGCTATTGTGGTGAATCTGCGAAGTTTTGCCGTGCATGAGCCGGTCCGCGCGGACAACATTGCCACCGAAAACGTGGCCGATGCATTGGTGACCAAGGCAAACGCCGAAAGTCGGGATTTGGGGACCGAACGTCTTGATGATGTCGTTGGACAACCCCGCCTCACGCGGCGAACAAGGTCCGGGCGAGACAAGAATCCGTTCCGGCCTCAAACGACGGATCTCATCCAGCGTGATCTCGTCGTTGCGGAAAACCTTCATCTCAACCCCAAGCTCGCCGAGGTACTGCACGAGGTTGTAGGTGAAGCTGTCGTAGTTGTCGATTACCAACAACATGGCGCGGTAAAGGTAAGTGAATTTGCCGTGCCGACCAAGCCCAAAAGCGACCCATTGCCTTAGGAAGCGGTGTCCTGTATGCGCTTGTTGTAGTCGTCCGCCATTAACGCATCGACCAGATCATCCAACTTTCCGTCCATGATCGCAGGCAGATTTTGTATGGTGAGATTAATACGATGGTCGGTAACACGGTTCTGGGGGAAGTTGTAGGTGCGGATTTTCTCAGAACGATCAGCGGTGCCGATCTGGCTGCGGCGCGTCGCGGTAAGTTTGGCCTGCTCTTCTTCCTGTTTGCGGGCGAGCAGTCGGGAGCGCAATACGCGCATTGCCTTGTTCTTGTTCTTGAGTTGCGACCGCTCGTCGGCGCAGCGCACGATGAGGCCGCTGGGTTTGTGGTGGATTTGGACGGCGGAGTCCGTCGTGTTCACGCCCTGACCACCGGGGCCGCTGGCGCGGCAGACGGTGATCTCCAATTCTTCCGGCTTGATCTGCACATCTACTTCCCTGGCTTCGGGCAACACCGCCACGGTCGCCGTTGAAGTATGGATGCGTCCCTGCGCCTCGGTTTCGGGCACGCGCTGAACACGATGCACGCCGCTTTCGTAACGCAGTTTCTTATAAACATCCTCACCCTGTACGGAGAACACGATTTCCTTGAAGCCGCCGCGCTCACTTGGGCTGGTGTCCATCACTTCCACTTTCCAGCTCTGCCCGTCGGCGTAACGGTTGTACATGCGAAAAAGATCGGCTGCGAACAACGCTGCCTCCTCGCCGCCAGTGCCCGCCCGGATTTCCACGATGGTATTACGCGAGTCATTCGGGTCCGGCGGCAGGATACCGATCTCGATGGCGCGCAAGAGCGCATCAGATTCTTTTTGTAGCACGTCAAGCTCCGCCCTTGCCAGCGTGGCAAGTTCGGCGTCGTTCCCGGCGGCGATCGATTCGTTCTCGGTGATCTGGCGTTGTACCACCTTCCAGCGGTCGAAATCGCCGAGAACCTTCTTGAGTCGCTGCAGTTCACGCGCAAGCTCCGAGGCGCGACGCTGGTCGGCATAGACCGCGGGATTCGCCATCTCGGTCTCAAGTTGGACGGCGCGGATACGGAGTTTTTCGATGCTCGGTAAAAACTTCATGGCATAAGAAAGAAAGATTCGCCCCTGTGATGCGTGGGACGAATCTTCCTCTGGAAAACAGCTACTTCGATTTCTTGGCGCCAGCGTACCGCTTCTGGAACCGTTCAACGCGGCCGGCGGTATCAACGTACTTCTGTTGGCCGGTGAAGAACGGATGACAATGTGAGCAGATGCCGACGCGCATATCCTTACGCGTGGACCGTGTCTTGATGACGTTGCCGCACGCGCAGTGAAGCACCGCGTCGCCGTATTCAGGATGAATCTTTTCCTTCATGATTGCGAGCGCGGGAATCTAACGGAGCGCAGCGCGGCGTGCAAGCGCAATTATTCGAGCCTCTTCACCACCAGCGTGGCGTTGTGACCGCCGAAACCGAGCGAATTATTCATGCACACGGTGACCTTCATCGGACGCGCCGTGTTCGGCACGTAATCGAGGTCGCACTCCGGGTCAGGATGGTCGTAATTAATCGTGGGTGGCACGACGTTGTCGCGGATCGCCAATGCGCAGACCGCTGTCTCAACGCCGCCCGCGGCGCCGAGCAGGTGGCCAGTCATGGACTTCGTCGAGCTGACGGCGACTTTCCTGGCATGCGTCCCAAACACCGTCTTGATGGCCGTCGTCTCACACTTATCGCCGACGGGCGTAGAAGTGCCGTGGGCGTTGATGTAGCTGATTTGTTCCGGGTTGAGCCGCGCGTGTTTCAGCGCCATCGCCATCGACCTAGCCGCGCCTTCGCCGTCGGGCGCCGGCGCGCTCATGTGATAGGCGTCGCCCGTAATGCCGTAACCCGCCACCTCGCAGTAAACCCGCGCGCCGCGGTGCTTGGCGTGCTCCAGTGACTCGAGAATGACCACTCCCGCGCCCTCGCCCATCACAAATCCATCGCGCTCAGCGTCGAACGGTCGGCTGGCCTTTTCTGGCGCGGCGTTGCGGGTGCTCATCGCCTTCATCGAACAGAAACCGGCGTACCCGAGACGGGTGACCGCAGCCTCGCTGCCGCCGGCAATCATAACATCGGCGTCGCCGTGGACGATTGCCCGCGCAGCCTCGCCAATGGCGTGGGCGCCGGTGGCGCAGGCGGACACGACGGACAGATTCGGGCCTTTAACGTTGAGCAATATCGAGACGTAACCGCTCGCCATGTTTATGATCAGCATCGGGATCATGAACGGCGAGACACGTTGCGGGCCTTTGGTCACAAGGACGGTGGCCTGATCCTCGATGGTCTCCATCCCACCGATGCCCGACCCGATGAGCACGCCGATCCGATTTGGGTCGTGCTTGCCCAAATCGAGATGGGCGTCGGTCAGGGCCTTCTTCGCGGCGACCGCGGAGAATTGTACGAACCGGTCGTTGCGCCGCACTTCTTTCGGCGGCATAAACTGCTCCGGATGAAAATCCTTCACCTCGCCGCCAATCTTGCAGTCCAGTCCGGTGGTGTCGAATCGCGTGATCGGGCCGATACCACTCCGGCCCGCCACCAAGCTTCGCCAGAAGACTTCCAGATCACAGCCCAAGGGCGACACGACTCCCAAGCCGGTGATGACCACTCGACGTTCACTCATGGGATACTCCTTAACTCCAAAAATGGGGCACAAACTTCCAAGCGGCAACTTCGTTTATGCCCCAAACTCATCATCGGACGCCAACCCAATCCCGGGCCGACGCCCGCGCTCCAGAGCCAGTTACTTCTCTCCGCGCTCCTCGATGTACCGAATCACATCTCCCACGCTCTGTAATTTCTCGGCGTCCTCATCGGGGATTTCTGCACCGAATTCCTCCTCAAACGCCATGACCAATTCCACCGTGTCCAACGAGTCCGCGCCCAAATCCTCGATAAACTTCGCTTCGGGCGTCACCTGGTCGGCATTCACCCCGAGTTGTTCAACTATGATTTCCTTTACGCGATCTGCCACTGATTTCTCTGCCATGACTCTTCCTCCTTAATTCCTGCCTCTTTACGCGAGGCGACGCCTCGTTGTCAAAACCTTCTTTTTCCTCCGGGGCGCTCAGATCCTCAACCCGCCATCCACGCCGACGACCTGTCCCGTTATATAACTCGACAAATCACTCGCTAGAAACAGCACCACGCCAGCCACATCCTCCGGCTGGCCAAGCCGCCCCAGCCCGATGTAATCAGTCTGCATCTTCTTCTGCTCGTCCGTGAGCTTCTGCGTCATTGCCGTCTGAATAAACCCGGGCGCCACGGCGTTGGCGCGAATCCCACGTTTGGCGTACTCCTTGGCTATCGTCTTCGTCAAACCGATAAGGCCAGCCTTCGAGGCCGAGTAATTGGCCTGTCCTGCGTTGCCCATCACCCCGACGATGGACGCGATGTTCACAATCGCACCGCCCCGCTGCTTCATCATCGGCGGTACAAGCGCCTTCGAGAACAAGAAAGCGCCTTTCAGGTTCACGTCGAGTACCAAATCCCAATCCTGCTCGCTCATCCGCAGCAACAGATTATCGCGCGTGATACCAGCATTGTTCACGAGAATATCCACACGACCGAAATCCGCAACGATCTTGTCACAAACCTCCGTGACTTGTTTGCCGTCTGTGACGTTTACGGCGTAGGCCATTGCTTTCGTGCCGCCTTTGGCGAGACTATCGGCAACCTGCTTCGCGTTGTCGAGCATCACGTCGCACGCGGCAATCGCCGCGCCTTCGCTTGCCAGCCGCCGCGCGATGGCTTCTCCAATCCCGCGTCCCGCGCCCGTCACCACCACCACCTTGTTTTCAAGAAGTCTTTGCACGCGCGGGTCTTCCTAGCCAGCCCTGCATCCCATTGTCAACACGAATCGTGGTTAAAAATGGGAATGGACAGGTACTGCAGGACAACTCAAACCCGCAGCTGGGTCAGGTGTTCAGGCGGGCTGCCGCCGCGTCAAGCGTCGCACAGTCGCTGACGGAAAGCCTCTCAACGTCCTTATTGATGCGTTTCATCAGGCCACTGATGACCTGGCCGGGACCGAGTTCGATGAACCGCGTGAATCCCTGCCCGATCAGCCACTGCATCGAGTCCGACCAGCGCACCGACGATGTGACCTGGCGCACGAGCAGTTCTTTGATCTCTACAACGCTGACGGCTGGCCGCGCGGTCACGTTGGAGATAACGAGCACACGTGGCAGATGCACCGGCACTTTGGCCAGTTCGGCGGCGAGTTTGCCGCGTGCGTTTTCCATCAACCGCGAATGATACGCACCCGCCACAGTCAGTGAGGTCGCGCGCTTCGCCCCGCGTGCCTGCGCCAACTCGACCGCCTTCGCGATCTTGTCTCTCTCGCCCGAGATGACAGTCTGGCCGGGACAATTCAGGTTGGCGATGTCCACATCGGTTTCGCGGCAGACCTCGGCCAGCGCGGCGTCGTTCATGCCCATGATGGCCGCCATGCCGCCCACGGTCGTTTCGCAGGCTTCCTGCATGAATCGTGCGCGCGCCTGAATGAGACGCAGCGCGTCACCAAAACTCAATGCCTCGGCAGCGGTCAACGCCGTGAACTCACCGAGCGAGAGTCCTGCCGCGGCTGAAAACTCCAAATTGGGAACCTGTGTTTTCAGTACCGCCAGACAAGCTAGGCTCGTCAGGAGAATTCCCGGCTGTGTGTTGTCCGTCCTGGTCAATACGTCTTCGGGACCCTCAAAGCATATCTTCCGGAGGTCACGGCCCAGCACGTCATTGGCTTGATCGAAAAGTTCGCGACAAACGCCGAAGCGTTCATAGAGATCGCGGCCCATTCCGACGGTTTGGCTGCCTTGACCGGCAAAGAGAAGCGCGGTTTTCATTAGAAGCTAGGCGCGCTTCGCAACGTCTGCGCGGGCTTGATCCGCCAGCGGTGTGGTGAGGTAGCGTTCGCCCGTGGATGGAGCGATGGTAACGATGAGTTTGCCTTTGTTCTCGGGACGCTTGGCGATTTCGATGGCCGCCCAAATGTTCGCGCCGGAGGAGATGCCGCAGAGGATACCCTCTTCCTTCGCCAGCCGGCGAGCCATGGCAAAAGCATCGTCATTGGCGACCTTGATGATTTCGTCGAGGATTGCCTTGTTCAGAACTTTGGGGACAAAACCAGCGCCGATACCTTGGATTTTGTGCGGGCCGGGCTTGCCGCCGCTCAAAACCGGGGAATCGGCCGGCTCGACCGCCACGCATTTGACGCCCGGTTTCCTGCTCTTGAGCACCTCGCCGACACCCGTGATCGTGCCGCCTGTCCCGACTCCCGCCACGAAAACGTCCACGCGGCCTTTGGTGTCGTCCCAAATCTCGACAGCCGTTGTACGACGATGGATTTCTGGATTCGCAGGATTATTGAACTGCTGAGGCATATACGAGTTCGGCGTGGTTTTGACTAATTCCTCGGCCTTGCGGATGGCTCCGGGCATTCCTTCGGCACCCGGGGTCAGGACAAGATCGGCGCCCAACATCCTCAACAGAACGCGCCGCTCGATGCTCATCGTCTCTGGCATGGTCAAGACCAGCCGGTACCCACGCGCGGCACAGACAAAGGCCAAAGCGATGCCCGTGTTGCCAGAAGTCGGTTCGATGATGGTGCATCCTTGACCGATCAGACCATCCTTCTCGGCCGCCTCGATCATTGCCACCCCAATGCGATCCTTGACCGAACTGAGAGGATTGAAAAACTCGCACTTCACTGCGACTTCCGCCCCCAACCCATGCGTGATCTTGTTTAAACGAACCAGTGGCGTTCGTCCAATGGTCTTTGTAATGTCCGAAAACAGTTGTGCCATGTTCTTCCCCGTAACTTTCAGATTGAGAATCCTGCAATTCCGTTTAGTGTTGCGCCAAGAATAGCCCGAGGAATGCGACATGGCAAACGTAAGTTTGAAGGCAATCATTTTGGCCGCTGGCAAAGGGACCCGGATGAAGCATCTGACCGCTGAGAGCCCAAAACCGATGCTTCTCGTCGCCGGTCGCCCCGTTCTAGAACACATCGTCCGGGGCCTGGCAGGAGCAGGGATTCGTGAGTTCTGCATCATTACGGGCTACAAGGCGGAAACGGTCGAAAGCCATTTTGGCGACGGTTCACGATTCGGCGTCGAGATCTGTTATGTCCGACAGGTGGTACAAGACGGCACAGGTAAAGCCCCCGAACTGGCCAAAAACTTCGTGGGAACCAGCAGCTTTTTCCTTGCATACGGTGACATTCTAATAGAACCAGCCAATTATCCCAAGATGCTGTCCACGTTCGCGACGTCTAACGCCGCCGCTTTGATCACCGTCCGCCGGGGCGAGGATGTCTCGAAGGGGGCGGCAGTCATGTTTGACGAGCATTTTATGATGACAAATCTAATTGAGAAACCCGCGCCCGGCACGGTTGCCTCGCCTTGGTACAACGCCGGCCTCTACATCTTCGCTCCGGTACTCTTTTCGTACACCGCCCGTCTACAGAAATCACCCCGTGGCGAGTATGAACTCCCAGACGCCATGTGCGCGATGATCGCCGACGGCCACCAAATCAAGGGTTACGAACAGCAAGGATATTGGATTGACGTCCGTGACCCTCAGATGCTGGCGGCAGCACAGAAGTTGATCAAATCGTAAACGCGCTATTCTGGCGTAAAACAGGCCTCCAGCAGGCAAAAAAAAGACTCAGGAGTTGCACGCCAAGGAGGTGGGGGTGGGGAACCCCTCTGAAGAACGTGCAAGCTCCTGAATCTAATCTGAAATCTCGCAATCGAGCATACTAGCGCTCCGGAATTTTGCAACAAGTTTTTTTGCCTCTAGGAAGACATTATCGGTAGGAGATATCGAAACTATCCGATTATCGGCCATATGGTCATCGGCTTTGCACTTCCAACACCTTGATAGCATGCCTGTTAGCAAATCAGGCCTCACGCGCAAACCAGCCGAAAACCGTCTAACCGCCAGCAACGGGGGCAATTATCTCGATAGAATCCCCATCTTTAAGCTTGGTGGATTCCATCTCGTTGCGCCGCAATACCTTGCCGTTGTATTCCACAACGACTTGTCCCGGTGTGAAGCCATAAGAGCGCACAAAATCGGCAATTGTGCAGGGAATCTCAACATCCTTGCGTTGACCGTTGGCAATGACCGTTCCGCGCTCAACCTTCACTTAGCACCGCCTCCCAGTCTTTCCAAACCGGTTCATAGCCCATCGATTCCAAACGGGCGGCGACTTCGATTGGCGTCCTGTTGTCGGCGATTTCAAACTGAACTGTCGCCTGTTCTCCTTCCGATTCGACCAGTGGCACTATCCGCTTAATCGCGCGACCACCCTTGGTAAAGTGCAACCCTTCTTTGCCTTGCCCCGTATATCCGCCCGGTTCGGTATGACTGCCGGCGCTCATCATGGTCACGCCGAGCGGAATCAACCCATCCCGCAATTTGGGCGATTCCCGCGTACTCAGGACGATCCCGACCTCTGGAAGCGTCAACCGCAGGGCGCACACCAGTTGAACCAAGTCACGATCTCCCACATGCACCAACGGTTGAAACTCTCCCGCCGCAGGCCGTATCCTCGGAATGCTGAGCGTCAGTTGTGAGCGCCAGCAGTGTCTCAGGAGGTAATTGGCGTGCGACGTCAGAGCAATCACCTCACTACGCCAAGGCGCCAAACCGAGCAAAGCTCCAATCCCTACCCGTTTGAACCCAGCCGCCGCCGCTCGCTCGGGCGTCTCCAACCGCCATGTGAAGTCCTTTTTCGGTCCACTGACATGCATTTTGTCGTAAACCACCCGATTGTATGTCTCTTGGTAAATCGTCAGCCCTTCCGCACCCGCTTGGACACAGTCTCGGTATTCATCGGTCTCCATTGGCCCAACCTCCAAACTTATGCTCGGCCAATCCTTATGGAGCATTGTGACATATTGGCACAAATGCTTAACGGAAACGAAATGCGGGTGCTCGCCTGCTACCAGTAGAACGTGCCGAAATCCTTGTTCACGGAGGAATTCAGCCTCAGCCTTGACTTGCTCAAGCGTCAGCGTAACGCGCAAGATGGGGTTGTCCCGCGAGAACCCGCAGTACTTGCAGACGTTGATGCACTCATTGCTGAGATAGATGGGCGCAAACAGCCGGATCACCCGGCCGAAATGTTTCAAGGATAGACGATGCGATAATTGCGCCATCTCCTCCAGATACTGAGGCTCGGCAGCCTTGGGCGACACCAATGCTGCGAAGTCCGCAAGAAGTGTCCCCGAAGTGCGCCGCACTTCTGCTGTGCTCCGCGCAAGTGCTGCTTCCACAGTCGCACCCGTCGCATTCTCCGCGAAAGAGGTCAAGCCGGTCAAATCAAGCTGGTCGAACTCAGAAATGAAGCTCATCGGTAATAACCAAAGATGATAACAAGTCGCGAACGCTCCCGCAACTCGCCTACGCCTCCTTGAGGAAACCCGTCAACGGACTGGTCGCTTCCGCTTCGTGCCGTTTGGGAGCCAAGCCGAGTTCGAAAGCCACCCGCCCCGCTTCGACCGCTGCCTTGAACGCTGCCGCCATGCGCACGGGGTCGGTCGCAACGGCAATCGCGGTGTTGACCAACACGGCGTCCGCGCCCATCTCCATCGCCTCCGCGGCGTGCGACGGCATGCCGAGACCGGCGTCCACTACCACTGGAACGTTGGCCTGCTCGATGATGATTTCAATGCTGGCGCGGGTTTCAATACCGCGCGCGCTGCCAATGGGCGAACCGAGCGGCATGACGGTCGCGCACCCTACATCTTCGAGCCGTTTGGCTAACACAGGGTCAGCATTGATGTATGGCAGCACGGTAAACCCTTCTTTGATGAGTGTCTCAGCGGCTTTCAAGGTCTCGACGGGATCGGGCAACAAATACCGCAGATCAGGGTGAATCTCCAACTTTACCCAAGTGGACCCAGTGGCTTCGCGTCCGAGACGTGCCAGACGGCAGGCGTCTTCGGTCGTGCGCGCGCCACTGGTGTTGGGCAACAGCAGGTACTTCTTCGTATCGATAAAGCTGAGGATATTGGCGAACTTGTCCTGTCGTCCTGAGAGATCGGCACGGCGCAGCGCAACCGTGACAATTGCGGCGCCGCTGGCTGCGGCTGCGGCCACCATGAGCTGACCCGAGGCAAATTTGCCCGTACCCATAATCAGTCGTGAACCGAACTCGCGGCCGGCGATCCGTAATATTGACGTTTGACCGGTCATGACTTTCCCGGAGCCTTCTCCGGTGCGCTCGGTTTCGAGTCGGTCGCCATCAGGTGCTTCATGAGTGCCTGCAACTGTTCGCTCAGGTTTTGGTTCTCCTCGATCAACGCATCCCCTTTGACCTGCTCCTGTTCCAGCTCCATATACGTCACTCTGAGTTCATTCGTCAGATCCTGAATTTCTTGTTCAGCCTGCCGAAGCTGCTGTTCACATTGGATCTGCTTATCCACGCCCGCCGTGCTCGTATTGCTTGCTGCCGCAGCGTTGTCCGCCTGCTCTTTGCGGGCGCACCGCTGCTGATGCGCGCAACCCGTCCCCCACAGCGCCATCCCAACGAACCCGACAATCACCGAAAACGTTCGTAGTCGCTTCACGATACTTTTCCTTTCTCCTTTGTTAACGCCTCGTTGCCACTGCCGCTGCGAAAACCCTGCAAATCCAGCGCCACATACCTGTAACCAAGCTTTTTAAATGCTTTAACGACGGACTCACGCAAGCTGTTCCGGAAGAACTGCGGCATCTCATCCGCGCCGACTTCGATCCGCGCCACGTCGCCGTGATGACGCACCCGCACGTCGCAGAAATCCGCGTCGCGCAATACATTCTCGGCAGCCTCGATCTTTGCCAACGTCTCGGCCGTCACCGACTCGCCGTACGGAATCCGCGACGACAAGCATGCCATCTGCGGCTTATCGGCGGTAGGTAAACCGAGTTCCCGCGACAGCGCCCGGATCTCCGCCTTCGTCAATCCCACTTCTCGCAATGGTGCACGCGCCCCGCATTCCGCCGCCGCCTGCGCACCGGGACGAGAATCCCCTGAATCGCTTAGGTTCTCGCCGTACACAATCGTCTGCCAACCCTCGGCCCGCGCCAATGCGACCAGTTTGCCGAACAACTCGCTCTTGCAGAAGTAACAGCGATCAAGCGGGTTACTGGTATACCGGGGGTCGGCCATCTCGTTGGTCTTGATGACCCGCACCGGAATATGAAGCTGTTCCGCCAATGCCAGCGCCTGGGCAAGCTCCCGCCGCGGCAGGCTTGGCGTGTCCGCGATCACCGCCAGCATCTGTGCGCCAAGCATCTCCGCTGCGATTTTTGCCAGAAACGTGCTGTCCACGCCACCGGAATACGCGACGAGTGTCCTCTCGCAGCCGTGCAAAAGAGATTTGAGTTGGCCGAGCTTTGCGTTCACGCACGAATAGTATCGCGGAATCAGTGGGGTGTCAAAGCAAGGGCCAGGCGAGTATATCATTTGTTGGCGACGGGTAGAAACGGACATTCGCTGGATGCGCTGTCACGAGTGGAGAGTTGATAAGCATCTAAAGGTGATGACGAAGAAGGCTTCGGTGATGGGCCGTTGTCGGCGCGCAGGTGTTCAGGAGCGCCGTGCTCTTCGATGGCTTTCTGGAGCCAGATCAATACATCCTCGGCGCGCAACGCTCGGTCGGCATGCAGCACATGGCACTCGCGGGTGTATTCGTCCAGAATTGTGAGCATCCTCAAGGCACCACCACGCACCGTGGCATCCGCGATGAAGTCCCAGGTCCAGACGTGGCCGCGACGCGTGGCCAGCACCGGCCAGCCCGTGGAAACCCCACGCCGCACGACCTTGCGCTTGGTAGGCGGTACTCGGAGACTTTCTGCTCGACGTAAAACCGCTGAATCTGTCGTTTGCCCACTCGCCAGCCTTCCTGGCGCAACAATGCGGCTATCCGCCGATATCTGTAGCGGGGATGCTGTTCTGACAACTCCCGCAACCGTTTCCGCAGTTGCTGCTGTGCCGTCGAGGGTGGTCGACCCCGATACCAGTAGGTGGAGCGCGGCAACCGCAGGATGCGGATCTTGTCTTCTGTCGTATACCGGTTGCCTTTCATTCTGGGTCCTTTCTCTCGGCCCCAGACTAACACCACAGGCGGCTCGAAAAAATGAGGTCAGGTCATCCTCGCCCGCACCAACATGGACCAGCGGTCTTAGAACATGTCCATGACCACTTCAACATGGCCTGAATGACTCTTGCTGCGTCGTCATGCCGCACTTTTTTGTCTGCCCCAAATTGTTCAGACCTGATTTTCTGTTACCCTAGCTCCCGGCACTGGTTTTTGGGAGGGCATGATAACGCTCTGGGCGCCATGAAAAAGTTGTTGCAATTCTTCTGGACTGGGGTATTTTGCATCCCGCTAGTCGATAGAAGAAGCTCGCAGTGAGATTGGTAGATTGTCAGAGTGGTCATTCATGCACGGTGACAGTCCGAAACCCGACGAGCGGGAACAGTCGCTGAGGCCTCCTACCGCGGCAGAAGGAAAAAACACATAATGGGTACGAAACTATTCGTAGGCAACCTGTCATTCAACACCACAGAGGGTCAAATCCTCGAACTATTCAAGGCAGTCGGCAACGTTTCCAGTTGCGAACTGATCCTGGACAAGTTCACAAGCAAGTCGCGCGGATTTGCCTTCGTGGAAATGGGTTCACAGGAAGAAGCAACCAAGGCCATTGCTGAGCTGAATGGCAAGGAACTGGATGGCCGCGCGCTGACAGTTAATGAAGCGCGTCCTCGCGAAGAGCGCCCCCGGGGCGACTTTGGCGGCGGGCGTGGCGGTGGCGGTGGTGGTGGCGGCGGACGACGTGAGTTCCGTCGCGACCGGCGTTAATCAAACGACCGCGTCAGTTTTACAGAGAGAGCGTTCCGCAGTTGCGGGATGCTCTCTTTTTTTCATCGGAGCAACTGCAAGACATCTTCAGGCATGGCGATGATGCTTTGGGCGCCGCTCTCGACCAGTTCGGCGCGTTCGCGGAACCCCCATAGCACGCCAACAGCGTACATTCCCACGGCGCATGCCGTGCGCATGTCCGTGTTTGTATCGCCGAGATAAAGCCACTGAATTGGCGGCACCCCGAGTTCCTTGGCGATCTGCAGCGCGGCGATCGGATCGGGCTTCAACGGTATGTTTGCGATCTGGCCACGCACGACATCAAATGGTGACGGGCAGAAATAGTGTTCGATCATTTTTTTCGTGAACACATCGGGTTTGTTCGATAGCACTGCTAGCTTTAGACCGCGCCGGTGCAATGCCGCGACAAGTTCGGGAATGCCGGGGTACAACCGCGTTTCGTCGAAACAATGCGCGTCGTAGTGCGCTCGCATCAATCGCAAAGCGTCGTCAGCGAGGTGCTGGCGGTCGGACGGCAAAGCGCGAGCGCAAAGCTGACGCGCGCCGTCGCCGACGAAGTAACGGTACTCAGCCAGAGGATGCGTCGGGCACCCGAGCGTGGCGACTGCGTGATTGGTCGCATTGGCAAGGTCGGCCAACGTATCAGCCAGCGTACCATCGAGGTCGAAGAGTACTGCGCGGAATTTCATCGTCATGCATCTCTATAGCAAACAGGCGCAGCGCTGTCGGTATTTTAGTTGTTGTGCGCTAGCGCACTTGGTAGTTTACCACCATGAAAACAACACGGTTTTTCGGTTTGGCATTAGTAACTGTTGTAGGGCTTGCTGCCACCACGTTCGGACAAGGGATGTTTGGCGGACCGGGGCGCGATCCCGGTGCTGGTCTGGCCGAGATTTTTGGCAAGGACAAATCCTTTTCAGCCATTGCTCACACCACCGTCAAAGGTTCGAACGGCAACGAAATGCAGATGGAGTCGAGTTACGCCGTTTTGGAAGGAAAGGTGCGTACGGAAACTGACATGACGAAACTGCAGGGAGGACGCATGCCTCCCGAGGCCGTCGCGCATATGCAGGCGATGGGTATGGATAAAACCGTCACCATTACGCTGCCTGAGAAGCGCACGATCTATCTGATTTATCCGGGGTTGAAAGCCTATTGCGAATTGGCAACGCCAGCAGGCTCGTCGGCCACTGAAAGCAACAGGCCGCCGAAAGTGGAGCGCACCGAGGTCGGCAAGGAAACCATAGACGGTCATCCGTGCGTGAAATACAAAGTGGTCGTGACTCCAGGGAACGAGGCGCCTGTGAACATGCTCGTATGGCAGGCCATCGATCTGAAGAATTATCCGATTCAAACGGAGAGCGAGACTGGCAAGGGTGTAGTTGTTACCACGCGCTTTCAGGACATCAACCAGAGCAAGCCCGCGGCATCGCTGTTTGAGCCGCCGTCCGATTACAAACGCTACGACAACGTGCGTGAGTTGATGATGAGCAAAATGGGCGCGCCGGGCGGACGATCCATGCCGCCGATGCCTTCTCGCAACGGCGGCGCCAACACAGGCGAATAGTTGGCTTGATTCCCGCGCACAATTGGCGACAATCAGGTCGCCATGAAAAAAACACCACAACCGACGTGGGGCGGGCGTTTTGCCGCGGGCCCTGCCGAGGTCGTTAAACAGTTCACCGAAAGTGTGAGCTTCGACTGGCGATTGTATAAACAGGACATCGCTGCCTCGATCGCGCACGCAAAAGGTTTGGTGAAAGCCGGCGTTCTCACGAAGGCGGAAGCCGCGAAGATCGAGCGCGGCCTGCGCGTCATCGAACGCGAGATCGAAGCGGGCAAGTTCAAGTGGAACGCAGCACTCGAAGACGTGCACATGAACATCGAGGCGGCGCTGGTTCGCAAGATTGACGCGACAGGTGCAAAATTGCACACGGCCCGCAGCCGCAACGATCAGGTGGCCACCGACCTGCGCCTTTGGCTCAAGTCGGAAATCCAAGGCACAAAATCCGGGAACAAGTCTGCGAGCTGTCAGGGAGTCATGGCGGCAATCCGAAACCTCCAGAAATCCCTGATCTACTTGGCGGAGAAGAATATAGACGTCGTGGTGCCCGGCTATACGCACATGCAACGTGCTCAGCCCGTATTATTTGCGCACCATCTTCTCGCTTATGTGGAGATGTTCGGCCGCGACGTGCAACGCTTGGAGGATTGCCTTAAACGTGTCAACGTTTGCCCACTCGGTTCGGGTGCTTTGGCGGGCAGCACGCTGAAGATTGACCGTGCCTACGTGGCCAAGTTGCTAGGTTTCAATGAGTTAACGCAGAATTCGATGGACGCGGTGAGCGATCGCGATTTTGTGGTCGAATTTCAAGCGGTTGCTGCACTAGTGGCCGTGCACCTGTCTCGCTTGGCAGAGGACTTGCTGTTGTGGTCAAGCTCAGAGTTCGGCTTTGTCACCATCGCCGATGCCTACACGACAGGCTCATCGCTAATGCCGCAAAAAAAGAATCTTGATGTGGCAGAGCTGACGCGTGGCAAAGCGGGTCGCGTGGTTGGCAATCTCGTGGCGGCGTTAACGATGCTCAAAGGGCTGCCACTGACGTACAACCGGGATTTACAGGAAGACAAGCAGATGCTGTTTGACACCGCAGACACATTGCGGATGACGTTGACGGTCATGGCGGCAACGCTCGCGCACATGCGAGTGAATCGGGTGAAGTGTGCGGCGGCGGCGAGTGATCCATTGTTGCTGGCGACAGACTTGGTGGACTTCCTCGTGAAACGCGGTTTGGCATTCCGCGAGGCGCACCACGCTGTTGGCGCGCTCGTGTCGGAATCGGAGAAAAACGGTGTGCCATTGCCGGATCTGGCAGCGAGGAAGCACGGCATGGCTGCAGCACGCGTGTTCGACGTGCATCGTGCCCTCGCAGCGCGTACTGCCATCGGCGCGCCGTCGCCACGAAACGTACGCACCCAGTTGGCGAGGTGGAAGCGCCTGCTGAAGTAGGCTGAGTATTCTTCGAAGTGGAAATAGGTGGGACATGATTGTAGACCGTCGTGGACGACGGTGGAGCAACTGGTGTCCGCGGTGTTCTGTGGAAATAGACGGGTCATGCCGGCGACGTTGGGTGAAGGCGTTATTGGGGGCGATACGGTCCCGTCGGCCCCGGAAACTTTCGGGGTTTGCGGCGCGAATGTTTGAAGGAGCTTGCTGGTGAGATATCAGATTCTCGGAGATGTGCACGCAAATTTGACGGCGCTGGAAGTTGTGCTGGAGGCGGGACAGCGGCACAGCGTCGAGGCACATCTGTTTACCGGCGATTTGGTCGGTTATGGACCGGAACCGTTGGAGTGCATCGCGCGGCTGCAGGAACTGGCGCAGCGAGGCCAACTCGCCTGGGTGGCGGGGAACCACGATCGCGTGGCGCGTGGAGAGATCGAACCATTGGGTTACATCGCCGAAGCGACGGCGACATTGGCCTGGACGCGACAGTTGCTGGCGGCGGAGCCGTGGGCGCTGGAGTTCCTCATGACGGTACCGCTGGCGGTGAAGGTCAACGAGGGGATTCAGTTGACGCACGACTCGCTTGTGGCACCGGGCAGCGCGGGATATCATCAGTGGCCGAAGAGGGCGGAAGTAGAATTGGCCTGCGTACGGTGCAATGAAGGACGCGTGTGCTTCTATGGTCACACGCATAAGATGCGGGCCGAGGTGGTGCGAGGTGAAGTGGGGGTGGTGCTCGTGCCGATGTTCGGCTACGAAGGTGAGGGGAACGATCCGATGCCATTCCGCTTGGGCGCGCAGGACATTGCGTGGGTGAACGCAGGATCGGTCGGGTTCCCGACCAATCCGTCGCGGCTGGCGGAGTTCCTGATACTCGATGACAAGAATTGGGTGATCGAGAGATACGCAGTCAAGTATCCGCGGGAAGCGGCGCGGGAACGGCTGCAAACCGTGCTCGGCCCGGTTTGCAGCGCCGAGGTGGTGGCCCAGATTGCGCATTGGTTGTGAGTTTGGTAGGCTGCGAACCGATGGAAGCGTTCCGATATCGAGCGGGTGAGTTGTACTGCGAACAGGTGCCGTTGCGGCGGCTGGCGGAGCGGTATGGCGTGCCGTTGTACGTCTACAGCCAGGGGCACATCGTCGGGCAGTTGCGGCAGTTGGATGCCGCGTTTCGCGGACTGAATCACCTGATTTGCTTCGGGATGAAAGCGAACAGCAATCTCGCCACGATTCGCACCGTAGCGAAGACAGGGGCGGGATTCGATATCGTGAGCGGCGGGGAACTATTTCGCGTGGTGCGGGCGGGCGGGGATCCGCGCAAATGCGTGTTTTCCGGCGTGGGCAAAACGCATGAAGAGATTCAATACGCGTTGGAGCTTGGCATATATTGCTTTAACGTCGAGAGCGAATCGGAGTTGCGCGCGATTGCCGACGTGGCTCGCGGCTTGGGACGGTGTGCGCCGATTGCGCTGCGAGTGAACCCCGGCGTCGATCCGCACACGCATCACTACATTTCCACCGGCAAACACGAGAGTAAGTTTGGGATCCCGATTGGCCGCGCATTGGAGGTTTATCGGGAAGGGCGTCGCTTTTCATCGCTGGAGATCCGCGGTGTGCAAATGCACATCGGATCGCAGATCATATCCACAGCGCCGTTCGTACAGGCGATCAGAAAAATACTGCCCCTGATTGAGAAAGTTCGGGCGCTGGCACCGGAGACGTTACAGTTCTTCGATCTCGGCGGCGGTCTGGGAATTCGATATCGAAACGAGCAGCCTCCCACTGCCGAGGAATTTGCCGCCGCCGTCAGGCCGCATTTGCAGAAGCTGGGACTGAAGATCCTGTTGGAGCCTGGACGGTTCATCGTCGGTAACGCAGGTGTCCTGCTGACGCGTGTGGTTTACGTCAAACGGACAGCGGCGAAACGTTTCATCATCGTGGACGCGGCGATGAACGACCTGATTCGGCCGGCGCTGTACGACAGTTACCATGAGATATTTCCTCTCCGTGAGCCTCGTGGGCGCAGGCGACGGATGATCACAGCAGACGTGGTCGGACCGATATGCGAGTCGGGAGATTTTTTCGCGCAGGGCAGAAGGATTCCTGAGGTCTATGGCGGCGAGTTGCTGGCGATCATGAGCACCGGCGCGTATGGCATGGTGATGGCGTCGAACTACAACTCGCGTCCGCGACCGGCCGAGGTTTTGGTTTCAGGCCGTCGCGTGGCGCTGGTGCGATCACGCGAAGGAGTTGAGGATTTGTCAGACCGCGAAAAGATCGCCGTGTGGTTGCGCTGAGAACGCTCAGCCCAGAAGTTGTTTGACGCAATCGATCAGTTTCTGCATCGGGAACGGCTTGACGAGATACTTCGCGCCTGTCTTGGTGAGGAAGAGGTTGATCTCCGGTCCCGCAGCGTAACCGGTGATGAATATGAACCGGTCGACTAGCTGCGGCCGCAAATCTCGCGCCTTGATGAATAGCTCATCGCCTCGCAGACGTGGCATCATCACGTCGCAGACCACGGCGTCGTAATCGTTGTCCTTGATCTTCAGCAATGCTTCTTCACCGTCATACGCGATATCCACGAAGTAGTTTTCGTCGGCAAGAATCCACTGCAGGGCCGAAGCCAGTTGCCGGTCATCGTCCACCACCAACACCGCCTTGAATTGGATCGGCGGCTTCTCGTCCTTGGCCGATTCAGGCTGACTGTCCGGTGCCGTGTTCATAAAACAAGTAATTGCTAGCACACCGGTGGATAGTTGGCCAGAGGAATTTCTTCTGAGAAACGGTGAAATCAGGGATTGACAAGCACAAGACTTTGCGTAAACTCCGCACCCGTCTTTGGACGAGAAGCCATTCTGACGGGGAACGACGTTCCGCCCGAAGCAAGAAACAAACGAAGTGAGGAAGAATTATGGCACAAGGCAAAGTGAAGTGGTTTGACACTAAAAAGGGGTTTGGGTTCATCCAGCAAGAAGGTGGTCCGGACGTGTTCGTCCATTACACCTCAATCGCCGGGGATGGCTTCAAGAACCTGGAAGAAGGCCAGCCTGTGGAATTCGAGCTGGTCGACTCGCCCAAAGGACCTAAAGCGACCAACGTCGTGACGAAATAATTTCGTCGCACAAAAACAGAAAACCCTCGACGGCATACGCTGTCGGGGGTTTTCTGTTTGTCCCATCAGACTGGCAGTTCAACTTGTGCAACCGCCATGTCCATGACCATCGGCGACACCCGGGGCGTTTGCGGTGGCGCCTGAGACCCAACTTGGTGGTTGCCCATTGGTGTACGGCAGGTTATAGTAGCGACGGTGTGGAAAAGCGATGCAAAAGCGTAGCTTGCTGATCGTGCTGACGCTCGCCGCGTTACTGGCAACGTCGCGAGCTGAGCGGAAGGAGGCCAGTATGACAGAGTTCAAGTTGAGCAGTCCGGGTTTCCGTCATAACTATCCGGTACCCGCGAAGTTCACGTGCGAGGGACAGGATGTGTCGCCCACACTGAAATGGGAAGGTGCGCCGGCGGGGACAAAATCGTTCGCACTGATCTGCGATGATCCCGATGCGCCTGCGAGCACGTGGGTACACTGGGTGATTTGGGGGATTCCCGCCACGGCCACAGGGTTACCAGAGAACGTCACCAGAACGGAGAGCGTGCCGGCGCTCGGCGGCACAAAGCAGGGTGAGAACAGTGCGTCGAGGCTTGGCTACGATGGGCCGTGCCCACCGCCCGGTCACGGGGTGCATCACTACCACTTCAAGCTGTATGCGTTGGACACGGAGCCGGCGTTAAAGCCGTGGGCAACAAAGCGGCAACTGGAAGAGGCAATGGGCGGCCATGTACTGGCGATAGCCGAACTGGTGGGGACGTACGAACGAAAATGACAATGATGACGGATTGGTGAGAGATGGCACTGACGACTCCTGAGCAATACGAACTGATCGAACCGCTGTTGCGGGATGTGTCACGCTCGTTCTACCTGTCGTTGCGCGTGCTGCCCCCCACGATTCGTTCGCAGATTTCCATCGCGTACCTGCTGGCGCGAGCCAGCGACACCATCGCCGACACCAAGGCCGTGCCGCGCGAGCAACGCGTGGGTATATTGCGGCAGATACAACGGGCGGTGCGGAAGACGGCGGCGATTCCGGTCCTCGATGAGATTGCCGAATGTCAAACGCTCCCGGCCGAGAAGGTGCTTCTGGAACAGATTGGGTATTGTATTCTGACGCTCGATGCGTGTCCGCCGGAGGACAACAAACTGATTGCGGATTTGCTCCAGACAATCATCAGCGGTCAGATCTTCGATCTGGAACGGTTCCCCGGCGAGAACGACCGCGAACTTGCCGCGCTGGGCAGCGATGACGAGTTGGATCGCTATACTTACATGGTGGCGGGTTGCGTTGGAGAGTTCTGGACGAAGATGTGCGTGGCGCATTTACCGGACTTGCACAGCTGGGATCCACGGTGGATGTGCACACTCGGTGTGCGATTCGGCAAAGGGCTGCAACTGATCAATGTGCTCCGCGATATGCCGAAAGACTTGCGCATCGGACGTTGTTACCTGCCGGTCCCCAATCCGAAAGCGTTGCTGGATCCAGCGAACTTCGAGACCGTCAAACCGACGTACCTCCGGTGGCTGGACACTGCGGTCGCGCACTTGGACGCAGGTTGGGAGTACACCATGGCGATCCCACGCCGCCAAGCGCGCCTGCGGCTGGCCTGCATCTGGCCGATCTGGATCGGCCTGAAGACCATCGCGCGGTTGCGGCACGACAATCCGCTCGACCCTACCCGGCGAATACAGGTATCACGCGGAGAAGTTTACTGGCTCATGGCGCAATCGGTAGCGACGTGCCGGTGCGACAAGACATTGCAGCGGCGTTATCAGAGCTTGCGGCGGTTTGCCGCGCCAACCGGTGGGGGTAAATCTTGACCGTGCCGCAGCAGATGTCTACGCAAGTGGTTGTTCGACCAAGCCCCGGAGGTGGCGATGCGGTGTCCGAAATGTGGCGCGCAGAACGATAAAGTCATCGACTCGCGGACCAGCCGTGACGGAGCGCTGATTCGCCGTCGTCGGGAGTGCTTGGGATGCAACGCGCGATTCACAACTTACGAAGAGATTTCCCACGAAAAACTGCGCGTCCTGAAGCGGAACGGGCGTTACGAGGATTTTGATAGGCATAAGCTGATGGCTGGCGTCGGGAAAGCATGCGAGAAACGGCCAATCACTGTTCCGCAAATGGAGGCGCTGGTTGAACGTGTCATCACGGAATTGGAGAACGAGTATGGCAGCGAAGTGCCCTCTTCCGCCATCGGGGAGCGTGTGATGCACCATCTGCGTGAGTTGGACGAGGTCGCATACGTACGGTTTGCGTCCGTGTACCGACAGTTCGGCAACGTTGACCAGTTCATTCAAGAGATCAAACGGCTTGGGGAACGGTGATCCTTCTGGAACAAAACATGGTCTGGGTGCGAGACGCCGATGGGCGTCTGACGCCTTTCGTTCCACGACGGCTGGCAGAGGCGATTCACGATGCGGCGCGGCAAGCAGTCAGTCCCACGGACTGGATCGCGGTACCTGTGGCTGAAGCTGTCACAGCGTACTTGATGGAGCGTGACGGGGAACCGGTGGTGGCAGCCAGTGAACTGCGGCAAATCGTGCTCACGGTGTTGAAGATGCTAGGTTGCAAGGAAATTGCGTGCGCCTACCAGCGCGAGCATCAACGCGTCGAGATCCGGCTCGATGAACTCGCAGCACAATCGGGCGCGGGATTTGAACTGGATTTCTTTCAGCAACTGGACACCGCGTTGGCAGCAGTGAGGGACGACGCGATGCGCCAACTGCGAGTGCAGGGTTTGCGAGCCTGCGTGCTGCAATTGCGGGGGGCGCAGCGTTGGGGAACAGGATGCCGTACGACGGCCGAGGAGATTGTCGGGCACGTCCGGGCACGGGTTGCGCGGATGCGGTCACCAACGGCGGAGGCGCTGAATCTGGCTGTGCTGGAGTAGGGATGGGATTAACGGCAAGGTTGCGAACAAGAAGCGAAGTCATGGCTGACAACATCTTTACGAAGATTATCGCGAAGCAGATTCCCGCCAAGATCGTGTACGAGGACGATCGGGTGCTGGCGTTTCGCGATATTAAACCCGAAGCGCCAGTGCATGTGCTGATCGTCCCGAAACGTGAGATTACCAACGTTACCGAGGCGCGGGCGGAGGACGAAAGCCTGCTCGGACATTTGCTGGCAGTGGCGGCGGAGGTCGCCCGCCGCGAGGGGGTCGTCGACACCGGATACCGGCTGGTGATCAACAACGGGCGTGACGCCGGTCAAGCAGTGGCGCATTTGCACGTTCATCTGTTGGGCGGGCGCGCTCTGGGATGGCCGCCAGGTTGAACGCCGGCTCACCGAGCGCCGTTCGCCCGCCACACGCCGTACCTGAGTCCGTGAACGCATTGATTCTGTTCGAAGACGAACATCTGTTGGTTGTCCATAAACCTTCCGGCATCAACACCCACAAACCGGACCGCCTTGCCCCTGACGGCCTTCACGAATGGTTGACGCGGCGGAAGCCATCATGGCGGAACCTTTCCGTTTTGCATCGTCTTGATAAAGACACCTCCGGCGTGCTGGTATTCGGCAAATCATCCCGCGCCAATCAATCGCTGGCAAAACAGTTCGCCGGCCATACTATCGCGAAGGATTACCTGCTGCTGGCAGCCGCTCGTCCGACGCGTCAGCGGTTCTGCGCGAAGTCCACAGATGGCGTGACGGAGTTCGAGTTCGTCGGTCCACATGCTGGTCTCTTTCTCGTGAGGGCGCGACCGGTCACGGGCAAAACCCATCAGATCCGCCGTCATGCTGCGGATAACGGATTCCCGATCGTCGGCGACACACTATACGGCGGCGAACCTGCGCCGCGGCTGATGCTCCACGCGCATCAGATCACGCTGCAGCATCCCGGTACGGGCGAGCCAATCACATTCGAGGCATCAGTGCCACGCGTGTTCGACGAACTCGATTCCTTGGTTGCAGCGCTGGAGTTTCGTGAGCTGATCTTCAACGAGCAGACAACCGCGTTTCGGCTGATCAGTGGCGCAACCGACGGTTTTCCCGATGTCGTGGTGGACAATTACGATGGTTGGCTGCTTGTGCAGTGGCAGACCCACGAGGCGCGGGCCATGTCAGAACGACTCGTGGACGCGTTGCGCACTTCGGCCAAACCGAGCGGCATCATCGAACAGATGGTCACGCGCAGCGAACGAAGTGCGCCACGGATGTTGTGGCCGGCGGGAGAATTGCCCGGGAAATTTATGGTGCAGGAGAACGGACTGACGTTCTGGGTCCAATTTGGTGAAGGGTTGTCCACTGGCTTGTTTGCCGACCAGCGCGAGAACCGCTGGCGGCTGCTGTCCATGGATCTGCGCGGCAAGACGGCACTGAACTGTTTCGCCTACACCGGCGCGTTCTCGCTGGCCGCAGCCAAAGCAGGTGCCATGGTGACCACTGTGGATTTATCAAGGAATTACCTAGAGTGGTGCCGCGATAACTTCCGCGCGAATGGTTTGGCATGTGACGACTCGGCACCGCTTCCCGGTGCGAACAAAGACGAGAAGCCTCGGTCCCTTCAACAAGCTTCAGGGCAAGCAAGTCAGAACCCTTCAAAACATGATTTCATCTACGGCGACGTGTTCGACTGGCTGCGGCGGTTCGCGAAGCGTGGACGGACGTGGGACTTGGTGCTGCTCGATCCGCCGACGTTCTCGAAAGCGAAACATGGACGCGCGTTCCAGGCGGAACGCGATTATCGCGACCTTGCTGCGCTCGCCGTGCCGCTGGTCGCCGCGGATGGTTGGTTGTTCTGTTCGACAAATCAGCGGACGCTCGCGCCTGAGAAATTCGAGCGCCTCTTGCTCGATGCTGCGCAACAATGTGGACGCGTCGTTACGACGTTGGAGTTTCAAACTGTGCCATTCGATTTTCGCACGCCTGCGGGGGAACTCCCGTACCTGAAGACGTTTTGGGCGCAGCTACGATAGCATCGGATTCCCGCTGCACTAGTCCATCCGAGCCGCTCCGGTCACTTCATTCGCTTTCTTAAGCCAAACCAGCAAGATCGCAATATCGGCCGGCGTGACGCCAGAGATCCGGGACGCCTGACCAATTGAGTCGGGGCGAAAACGGCTGAGTTTTTGGCGCGACTCAAACCGCAGGGCGGAAATCTTGCTGTAATCCATCCATGACGGCAAACGTTTATCTTCCAAACGCTTAAACCGATCGATTTGCTCCAAGTCACGGGTAATGTAGCCCTCGTATTTGATCTGAATCTCGACTTCTTGCTGGACGTCTTCTGGAAGCGTCAGGTCTGCAATCGGCAACGATTTGTACGACATTTCAGGTCGGCGCAAAATCTCAGCATACGTCCCGCTAGCACTGCGGGCATTGCGCAGGCGCTGGATCTCCGATTCAATCTGAGCGCGCTTAGTTTCAAAGATATTCCATTGACAATCCATTACCACTCCTACATCCCGGCTAATTGGGGTAAGGCGGAGGTCGGCATTGTCTTGGCGGAGCTGGAGACGATACTCAGCGCGGGATGTGAACATCCGGTATGGCTCGTCCGTACTCTTGGTGATCAGATCGTCAATAAGGACGCCTATGTAGCTGTCGGCACGTGTGAGGATCATCGGCTTCTTGGCCTGAGCCTTCAATGCAGCGTTGATCCCTGCAACGATCCCCTGTCCACCGGCTTCTTCGTAGCCCGAGGTTCCATTGATCTGGCCTGCGAAATACAGGCCCTCAATACGCTTGGTTTCCAAGGTTGGATGGAGCTGATGTGGCAGGCTATAATCGTACTCAACAGCATAAGCCGGACGCATAATCTCGGCGTTTTCGAGACCGATGATGGTACGAATCATCTGGATTTGGATCTCCTCAGGGAGGCTGGTCGAGGCACCATTAACATAATACTCCTCGGTGTATCGGCCTTCTGGCTCGAGAAATAGCTGGTGCCGCTCTTTTTCTGCGAATTTGACCATTTTGTCTTCGATAGAGGGGCAATATCGGGGGCCAACGCCTTGGATCTGGCCCGAATACAATGGCGAGCGGTGGAGGTTTTGGAGAATGACTTCTTTGGTCTTTTCAGTGGTGTAGGTGATGTAACAGGGTGTTTGTTCCACGTGGAACGTTCGTGGGGTTCGATACGAGAAAAAGGGAATCGGTTCGTCTCCAAGCTGCACGCTCATCTTGGCGAAATCGATCGAACGGCGACTGATCCGTGGTGGCGTGCCCGTTTTGAGTCGCCCCAATTCGAAGCCGAGCCTCTTCAGGCTCTCAGACAGTGAATAGGCTGATGGATCGCCCGCACGCCCCGATTCAACCTTCGCCTCACCGATGTGGATTAATCCACGCAAGAACGTGCCCGTGGTAAGAACGACTGCTTGGCCTAGGAAGCGCATGCCAGTCCTGGTAATCACGCCCAGCGCGCGATCCCCCTCAACTACTACTTCCTCAACCATCGCCTGCTTTAGGTCTAGATTGGCCTGACGTTCGATAACCCATTTAAGCCGAAACTGATACGCTTTCTTGTCGCATTGGGCGCGAGGGGCCCAAACGGACGGCCCATTCTTGGTGTTAAGCATACGGAACTGAATGCCGGTCTGGTCGGTATTCACGCCCATTTCACCACCCAACGCATCAATCTCCCGCGCAAGATGCCCTTTGGCTAGGCCGCCGATTGCCGGATTGCAGGACATCTGACCGATTGTGTCGAGATTGCTCGTTAGGAGCAGCGTCTGGCAGCCCATCCGTGCCGCCGCCAACGCTGCCTCCGTTCCCGCGTGTCCCGCGCCAACGACGATTACGTCATACCGTTTAGGATACTCAAACATCAATGTTACTTTCCGATGCAGAACGCGCTGAAAATCTTTTGAAGGATATCTTCCGTTGTTGTTTTGCCGACTATCTCCCCGACCGCGTCCAAGGCAATTCGCAGCTGCTGTGACACGAGTTCCAAGGGGGCGCTGCGGTTCATCTCGTCTATCGCCCCCGCCAATGACTTGATTGCATGACGGATTGCGGCCGCGTGCCGCTCGTTGATGGCGAAATCGAATTCGCTCCGTGCGATGGTACCCGATCTAGTCAGCAGCTCGATCTTGTCCTTCAACAGCTCCAAACCGTCGCCCGTGAGGGCTGAAACCGCAACAGAGTGTTTTCTCGAAAAATCTTTTGGCAATACCATCTTCTTTGGCAAGTCAATTTTGTTAAGAACAATGATGGTTGGTTTGCTTGCATAACGGTCCGCCAACTCACCGTCAGCCGCGGAAAATGGCCGTGACACATCCATCACATGAAGTACCAACTCACTATGCGCCAATGACTTACGACTTCGTTGCACCCCAATTTCCTCGATTTTCCCGCGAGGCTTGCGAATACCAGCGGTGTCTGTCAGGCGGACAGGAATACCGCGAATGTTGGCGACTTCTTCAATCGTATCCCGCGTGGTGCCGGGGATTGGGGTGACAATGGCGCGGCTCTGGCCGAGCAGCGCGTTCATCAGGCTTGATTTGCCGACATTCGGACGACCGATGATGGCCACTGCAACGCCTTCACGCAGGATCTTGCCCTCATGGGCGGTTGTGAGAAGTTTGCGCAAAGACTCAAGCGTGGATTCGATGGCGGCCAATAACTTTTGACGCGTGTCCGGGGCGATGCCTTCTTCAGGAAAATCGATATGCGCCTCGATGTGGGCCAGAGTAGTCACGAGCCGGTCGCGCAGTTCATTGATTTTCACTGCTAGATGACCTTCGAGGGCATGAGCGGCGGCTTGGTGGGCGCGGTCGGTCTTGGCGCGGATCAGATCCATCACTGCCTCGGCTTGGGTTAGATCGATCCGGCCATTCAGAAAAGCGCGCTTCGTGAATTCGCCCGGTTCGGCGAGTTGCGCGCCGTGTTGGAGGCAGAGCGAAAGGATTCTGTTTGCGGTCAGCAGGCCACCGTGACAATTGATTTCGACGACGTCCTCGGCAGTGTAGCTACGCGGTGCGCGCATCACGGCGAGCATAACCTGGTCAATAAGGTCGCCATCTTGGCCGATTGTGCCGAAATGGATGGTGTGCGTGGGAAAATCCGATGGTTTGCCCTGTCGCGAAACAAAAATCCGGTCGGCGACTGCAAGCGCATCCATCCCTGACAAACGGATTATTGCAATGCCGCCTTCGCCGAGTGGAGTAGAGATCGCTGCGATCGTATCTTTCATTACGTCAAGTCGCCTAGAGCCGCGTGGAAGTATAACAAGTCGGCGGCGAAATTCAAACTGGTGTGGAAGTGCGGCTAGGAGGACGTGACGTCACTTGACCGCGACGGGTGCCAGAGCGAGTCGGAAGAAAGTGCGCCGATTACTTGGACGACGACGGCCCGGCGGGAATGCCTGGAAGAATCAGTTGGGCTGGTGGAAAATTCGTTGGTGTCTCGGCGACTTCTGTAGGAAGGTTGCGGCGAAGCACAAAAGAACGGATGGCCGCAGCTTCGAACAACGGCGAGCCTTCGCGGCTCGTGGCAAGCACTTCCTCGTAGAACTGGCGGGCCTCCTTCAACTGGCCGAGCGCTTCAGCGCAACGGGCAGCGCCGAGCTTGGCGGGTTTGGCCATGAAACCATTCGGGTACGCGTTTACGAGTTCCGAATATTTGGTCTTGGCGGCCACGAAATGGTCTTGCGATTCTTCAATACTGGCCAGCCCAAACAACGCTGATTCAGCGAGCGGATCGTGCGGGAAACTGTTCAGAAACTTCTGGTAAAGACCGGCGGCATCAGCAAAGTGGCCAGTCTGGAAATATATCCCCGCTAGTCGGAGTATTGCCTCCTTCACAGCCGGTTTGTCGGGATAATCGTGAATGATGCTCTGCAGCGCCTGCGGATCGGTTGCCGTGTCGAGCCGCTGGGCCATGCGATCCGCTTCCTCTGCCTGTTGACGCTGCCAGACATACGCAACGGCACCGATCGCCAACAATGCGACTATGGCGTAAATGATCTTCTTGCCATGACGTTGCCAGAATAAATCCGGCTCGAACTGCTCGCTAAAACTCCAGTCGGTTCTCGTTTGTTGTGCCACAGGTTTTCCTTCCAAAAAGGCGCGGTCATTCTCGACAAATCACCAAAAAAGGCAAGTCCCGAATCGGATTCGGGGCACGCCCTCGAATCTGATTCGAGGCAAGCCGCGCACATGCGCTTGACCGCAGGTCTTCTGTGGGAATATCCTGTTGGCATGAAACACTACAAAACGCTTTCGACTCTCAGCAATATCTGGGTGTTCTTTGGCGTTCTGAATCTTACCATCGCGATCCTCTACCTCTTTGGTGCTGTGGGCTACATCTTCAGTTCCATGTGGGCGTCGCCCGCAGGGCGGTTTTCGGTTATGCCATCACAGCGCGAGCTTATATCGAACCTCATTTTGGGCGCTTGTTTTTTTGGGGGCGGCCTTGTCACACTGACCATTGCGCATCTGATTAAGCTCGCAATCAACGTGGCTGACTGTCTCCACAGAGCCACCGAACCCGAGATCACGCCGCGCCAGACGACTTTTTCCGACGAACCGGTGCCCCCGATTTAGACCGCAGTTCGCCCAGTCCCCGCTCGCCAAGAAGGCTTGAACATGAATTCACTTCGGCTGTTTTCCTATGTGGTGGAGCATGACACGGGTTTTGCTCCAAATCCTGACCACGGTTATTGCACGCTTGCGCACTGCAAATACAAAAAGCGCGGCAAACGACGCAACTTGATTGAGATGGCGCAACATGACAACTGGGTTGCGGGAACAGGCGGTGCCGATCCGAAGAAGAGCGCCGGCCACGGCAAGCTTATCTATTTGATGCGGATTACAGAAAGAATGTCGCTGGAAAAGTATTGGAACGACCCAAGGTTTAGGGAAAAACGGCCAAGCCTGAATCAGAAGTTTCCGGGCGACAACAAGAGGGATAGAATCCAGAAGGGAAGGTTCGTACTCATCTCGGATCATTTCTGGTATTTTGGCAAAAAGGCCAAAGAGTTGCCCCCAGCCTTGGCAAAAAAGATCGAGAAGAAAGGACCGGGCTACAGGTGTCAATCCATCAAGCCCAACACCGTGCAGGAGCTAATTGATTGGGTGAAGCGCCGCTTTCCCAAAATGGGTGCCCACGGTAAACCTTGTAAGATGCCGAAAAATGTTCGGGAGCGGAGAAAATGCCCATGTCACTGAAATCCGAGGGCGTGATCGTTCAATTTATTCGGGTCGGTGTGGATATGGGATGTGGTGGTCGCCAATCGCGGATATTCGATGACGGCCATTACCATTTCATCGCGATTCCCAAGCACAACGACCCTGAGTTCTGCAGGTTTACCTACGGGGATGTGGCTTCAAACACGAAACATGCCCCCAGAATCAAAGGTAGGTCTCTTGCAAAACTTCGCCGTGGTGACTTCCTAGCCTTCTATGCGGGATTTGAGAACGACCAGAAGAAATGGTGCGTTGGGATATTCGCATATCTCGTTGTCAAAGATGCATACCTTATTGACCGGAGCAAGGGAGTCGGACTTTCGTTTGCAAAAAAATCGCGAGACTACAAGCCCTTTACGAACTTCGAAAGAGATGGGAATACAAAAAAGTGGCAACAGATTCTCAATAAATACAAAAAGTTTAGTCAGCACGTATCCAAGACGCCACGCAAGGAAATGGAACTGCTTATTTGTGGTAACCGAAAATCCAGTCGCCTTCTATCGAAGGTCAAGATCCTCGCAGATTGCTCTTCAAATGCCTATATCCCGTCCTCTAATATCGTCCGGTGCTTTGGACTAAAGGATAAGACGGACCTCAAACGTTCTTCCGTCAGAACGGTAAGCGGCGAGCCGGCTCAGCAAGCGATCAAGCAACTGAAAAACCTTCCTTAATCATACTCATAAATGGCCGCGAATCCGCACACGTCGCAATCGATCCCAAGCAGCCAAGTGTACAAGTTGCGCCCCCAGTGGTTGCCGGTATCCGTGTTTGCTCTTTCGAGCAAGTGCGGTCTTCGTTGGGCCGGCCGGAAGCTTTGGCGCGCAGGTGGCCCGGGTGGGAGCCACACTGTTTCCTATTTTTGAAGAAATGGGTTGTGGCGACGTTCGGCGCCGATGGTGGTAGCTGGCCCGTGGCCAGGAAAAACGCGGACGTCATCACCGAGTGGCAACAACTTACCAGTGATCGAATCTAACAGAATTGCATGGTCGCCTCCGGGCAGGTCGGTGCGACCGATCGAGCCGGCGAAAAGCACGTCGCCGGTGAACACGACGCGATCGTTTAACTCGAACAACACCACGCTGCCCGGACAGTGCCCCGGACAATGTAAAATTTCCAGTTTCATGCCGCCCACAACCAATGGCTGGCCTTCCTCCAGAAAAAAGTCCGGAACGCATTTGGGCATTTCGAGATTCATGCCGAACCATTCTGTCTGCGGCAGCGACAACATTGGCACCGCATCGCGGTGCAAGCCAAACTTGGCGTGGGTCAGCTTCAACAAGCGCGCGTTGTCCAGGATGTGGTCCCAATGCGGATGGGTGTTGACCAGATGCGTAATGGTTACATTCCATTTGCGGGCCTGTTCAACCATCTGCTCGGCGGAGTCGAGCGGCGCGTCAATCACCACCGCGTGGCCGCCGCGCTGATCGGCAACAAGGTAACCGTTCGTGTCAACAGGGCCGGAAGTGAAGACTTCAACGATCATGGTGGGTGTCAGGCGGATTCACGAAAGCAAGTTATTCATCCTCTTCCTCGTCTTCGTCTTCGCCTTTCTCGGGTTCCTTTTCGTCGTCGAGTGAATCCTTGTCCTCTCCCTCATTCAAGCCCGTGAGATCCTCGAACTCGCTGAGGTCGAAACCGCAGGTCGGACAGTGCAGATTGTTCTGCTTCAGTTCTTCGCGACCCACATCCACATTGCAGTTGGGGCATGTTAGCTGTTCCATTACCGCTCCTCCATAGCACCGCAGAAATGTAGAGAAAAAATGGCCGTGCGCAAGTACGATTCAAAGTGTTGGGGCTGGTTTCTTGTCGCGCCCGATGCGACGCAGGATATTGATTTGCCGTTGAAACGGTTCCCGTTGTTCTGGCGTCCCCGGCCATATACGGAGGCAGTTTTCGTAGGCTTGGATGGCTTCCTCGTTTCGACCTTCTTTCTCCAGCAGGCGTGCCAGGAAGATGTAAACGCCTGCGTCCTCGCTGCCTTCGGCTATCACGCAGCGCAACGCGCGGATTGCCTCGGGGCGGTTGCCCTCTCGCACCCACAACTGGGCGCGAACAAACCACGCCTTGGCGGAATGCGGTTGCTGTCGCAACACCTGTTCGACCGACGCCAGCGCGCCGTTCAGGTCGCCTTGCACGGCCCTGATCTGCGCCTGCATCAGACGGGCCTGGTAAAACCGCGGGTTGCGCGCCAATAGTTGGGAGGTAAATGACAGTGCGTCGTCCAGCTTCTTTTCCTGCAAAGCGAGTTGCGCGAGCCTCATCCACGCCGACGAAATCTCCGGGCTCAACACCACAGCTTCTTCGAACAACGGCCGTGCCGCTGCGGGTTCCTCGATGGTCATCAGGAAGCTGCCGATGGTCGTCAGCACGCGAGCGCGATCATACGAGTTTTGGCCGGCGACTTCATCGGCCAACCGGTGCGCATAGGACTGTGCCGCCGCAGCATGTGACGATTGTTCGGGCATCGTGCCCAGAGCTTTTGCTTGCGGCGACAACTTTTCCAGCGTGCTGCGGGAAAGAAAAATGCAGGCCGCATGATCAAAGTAAAAAAGCTGCCACGCGGGGCTTTTGGCGAGGTGGCGCAGCAATACAGCATCATCTTCCGGGCCGTACTGGATGTACGCGACGCCGACACCCCGGGCGCGCATCCATTTCTCCCACTCCAACGGATTGGCCAGTGCCGTGCGGTACTGATCTATGAACGCGCGCCCGTACAAGTTCGCCCGCCCGTCAGCGAACACGCGCCACTCCGGGTAAAGTTCCCAAATCAGCGCCCCGCCCGACACGATGGTGTTGAACAACCCCGGCTCCGGCGGCAGGTTTTTCATCACACCCAGAGCGCGCAACGGCACAGATTGTTCGTCCACGCCGGTACCGAACCGCGCCACCCGGTTCTCGTAAACGGACCAACGGTTCGAGATCACCACCAAGTTCAGGAACACCGCCAGCGCTCCAACGAAGAGTATCGCCACGAATTGCAGGGCATGTCTGCCCGCGGATCGTAAGGGCGGCGACGGCGAAAAACCATTCGGGCGTTCGGGCCCGACAATTCGTTGCCATGCCACAGCCAGCCCCGATAGGATCGGGGCCAGCGCGCCGGCCAGAATTGGCACGGTCACCACGGCATACAACCCCGTGAACCGATTCGCCTTCAGCGCAAGCGCGCTCATTCCGGCTACGACCAGCGCATGCGCCCATGGAAATCCTCGCCGCTCGATCAGCAGCCGCGCAACCAATGCCAGAGGTGTCAGCCAAAACAACACCCAGAACGTCCATAGCGCCCAGTTTGGGTATTCGATCAACAGCCTGCGCGTCGGGAACCATTCGCTGATCATACCGGCAGGACCCGCGCTATAGCTCTGTTCAACAACATGGCCGATCAGCCGCCAGCCGTACGGATTCACCAGGCAAGCCGCAAGCATTAGTACATTCACCACGAGGATCAGACTGAAGCATCGCCATTGTTTCTTAGCTGCAAACTCGATGCCGTGCACGAAGCCATACGCGCCCACCAAACATAGACCGAGCAGGAACGACGCGTGCACGTTGACCCAAATCACCTCCACCACCGGCAGACCAAGCAACCACCAATGGTGACCACGGCCCGAATCCTTCGCGCCAAGTCGTGCTGCTTCCAGCATCGCCAGCATCATCGCAGCGAATAAAAACATCAACACATCGGGATGCACTTCGAGCCGATCGCGCACGGCGACGAACGCCGCCAGCACCCCCAGCGCCGCCAGCAATGGCTTCGCTCCGTTGCGCCGGCTTGTACCGAACAGCACCAGCGCCGCCAGCATAACCACCACGGCTTTGACAATGACCAAGGCGTTGAACCCGCCCTGTGCGTACGTCACGCGGATCGCCACCTGAAACAGCCATTCCCAATCCATCCACGGTTTGCCGTGCACAGTTGACGAGAATGGATCGGTGTGCGGCATCTGCCCGTGTGCGAGAATCCATTCGCCCGTTGCCAGATGCCAGAAGACATCCGGCTTGTGAATTTTCTCCAGCGCGAGGAAAAACGGAAACGCCAGCGCAGCGGCGACCACGAGGAACATCAGCAGTCTAAAAAGCCTGGTCTGCATCGGGTTTGCATTCTGGCTGAGTGACGCTGTGATTTCCAGTCCGAATGCGTTTGGGGCAACCCGATTTCGCTGGAAAACCCCGCCTGTTCGCCACAATCACAGCGATGCCCGGGCGCGGATCATTCCTTCAGAAGTCCATTGTAGCTGTTGATGTACGAGCCGAAGATGTGAAAGATTTGCCAGATTATGTAAGACATGACCAATACGTAAGCAATGCGCGGCAGCCAGGTTACAACCTGGTCAAGGCTGCGGCGCCAGCGTTCCTCGTAGAAACGGGCGAGCCGATCAAGCGTTTCATCCATGCGACCGCTCTGTTCGCCGGTGGCCCAAACCTGAATAAGCTCATCAGGGAACACGCCAGCGGACGCCAATGCCTGGCTGACATCCAGTTGGCCGCCAATCAGCGGTGCGATGCGGTTGTACGCGTCAGCAATCAACGGACAGTGCGCCATGCGGCTGGCGGACTTGAGCGCGTCCACGATGCCGGTGCCGGCCCGCAGCATCAAGCGGATGGACAAAATCCATTGGCTCAGTGCGTAATCGAATCGCAATCGGCCAAACACCGGGACGGCTTTTATGAGACGATCAACCATCACGTTCAATCGTGGCACAGTCAACAACCAGCGCAGAAGAAACACGGCACCCCACCCGATCAACGCCAGCCTCGCAAGCAATCCCACCGTGTCCCACAGGTAGTTGAGCATCGTGTACGGTTTCCCATTGACGGCGCCTAGAAACAGCGCTGGGACATTGGCGACGAACACCGCGGCAGCCATCAGCAGTGCTGGATACATTGAACCAGCGATAAGTTTGCGGCGAGCGGTAACCCGGCTCTCGTAGTATTGGTTCAATGATAGCAGCCCGACATCGAGTGCGCCGCTGCGCTCGGTCGTATTGATGATGTGACGATCCAACTGTGAGAAACGGTTGCCGCACAGTTCCATTGCCTCATGCAGTGGTGTACCTGCGCCAATGGCAGCCGATAGCTTGGCCACGGCGGCACGCATCGGGCGAGGCGCGGCCTTCCGCATCGAAGCCATGGCACCCTGGATCGGCAAGCCAGCCTGGATCAGCGTGCCCAACTGATAATAAAACGCGGCCAGATTCTTCGAGGAGAACCGCATACTGGCGTTAGCATAGCATGCTGCCGTCGCCCGTCACAATAAAATGAGCGCCGGCCTGCGGACACCGCGGTGATTTGTTCATGTTTGTTTCTGCTGGTAAATCCGGCGTAAGCCCGGTATTTTTCGAGCCAGAGCGAGATGAATCTGAGTTTCGGGTACAACACGGCGGGGTTCGCGCACCACAAGCTGGAAGAAGCGCTGGAGATCATCGCGGACTGCGGTTACCGCGGCGTGGCGCTGACCATGGACAATTACCACTGTAATCCATTCACGATGGAAGCCGCCGACTTGGCTCGGCTGAAACAGTTGCTCGAAAAACTGCGGTTGCGGGTGGTCATCGAGACCGGTGCGCAGTATCTGCTGCATCCCCAACGAAGGTGTTACCCAAGCTTGATCAGTGCAGAAAACCGGCAGATTCGGCTGGAGTTTCTGCGGCGGGCGGTGGACATCGCCGCCGAGTTGGAAGCCGAGTGTGTGAGTTTCTGGTCTGGCGCGGCCGAGCCGGGCGTGCCGGAGCATCTGGCGTGGGACTGGCTGGTCACCGGCTGCATGCAGTTGACGGAGCACGCCAAACGGCGCGGCGTGCAGTTGGCATTCGAGCCGGAGCCGGGGATGCTGGTGGACGACACGGCGAAGTTCGAAGTGCTCAAGAAACACATCACTAGCGCGCGGTTCGGGTTGACACTGGACGTCGGACACGTGTTCTGCATCGAGAAAGCGCCGTTCCGTCAGGTATTCGGCAAGTTCGCCACTCTCATCCGCAACATTCACATCGAGGACGTTCGCGACCGCAAACATGAGCACCTGATGTTCGGCGAGGGTGAACTCGATTTCGCAGTGATCCTTCGCACGCTTCACGAGAACAAGTGCATGGGTCTCATCAACGTCGAACTGCCGCGCGATAGTTATCGCGCGCCGGATGTTGCCCACCGTGCCATGGAATTTCTCACTGCGACATACCAAAAGGTCGCTACACGTCCCGCGGGGCCGACGGGCGCCACCGTTGTGCCAGTTACACCATGAGCGTTTTCCCCTGTACCGCGACATGTTGACAATCCAAGATAGAATTTGCTTGAGTTGAATTGATGGGTTCGGTATAGTGTGATTAACTTCTGGAGGCAATAATGATGAGAGTTATTCGGTTTGGTATTGTGGTCGTAGCGGCGACCGGAATCATAACGGCAGCGGTGGCAGCTCCTGTCGAGTCAGTGGAATCGGCGCGTGCTACGACGGCATTGCGGAAAGTGGAAACTTTTTTGAGCGAACAAGCGGTGGAGCAGCAATTGACGACGCTTGGGTTTAGCAAGGAGCAGGCCAGCGCGCGACTGGCACAACTCAGCGACGCGCAGTTGGAACAATTGGCTGCACAGGTTGATTTGATCAAAGCAGGCGGACAAATTCAGGGGGGGAATCCCAATCCGGGCGGGCCGTTGTATTGCCTATTCAAACCCCTTAGCAGATTCTTATACGATGTGTATCAGCTGTTTTTCTGCTGGGGGCAATTGAAGTAGCGCACGGATCGATTGGAACGGCCTGTCTCGCCAGGATGCGGGGCAGGCCGTTTCTGTTTGGTGGTGTACGCGCTGCATGGCCGAAACTCAACTGGTCAATCCCTAGCCTCTCTCGACGACGCCCTCATTTGACGAATTCCAGATTTACCGGCTGCGGCAACAGCGCCGCGTGGTAGCCACGGGTCAGTAGCCGGGCGATGGCATCGCGACCTTTCACACCCATGTCCATCGTCCGCGCGTTGACGTACATCCCAACAAAACGGTCGGTCAACGCCGCATCCATGCCGCGACCGAATTGCATGGCATACTTCACCGCCTCCTCGTGGTGATCGAGCGCGTATTGGATGCTCGCCGTCAGTAAACCAGAAATCTTCTTCATCAGTGGCTTGCCGAGATCCTTCCGCACCGCATTCACGCCCAGTGGCACTGGCAATCCCGTATCGGCGTGCCACCATTCGCCAAGGTCCACCACCTTGTGCAGCCCCATCGGCTCGTAGGTGAGTTGCCCTTCGTGAATCAGCAAGCCCGCGTCCACATCGCCGCTCTTCACAGCGTCCATGATCTTATCGAACGGCACCACCTCGAACCGGAAGTGCATCAACAGCAGTTTCAACAGCAGATACGCGCTCGTCATCGTGCCGGGCACCGCGATACGCGCATCCGCCAACTCGCCGATGGCCATTGGCTTGCGCGCGACGACGATTGGCCCGGACTCCTCGCCGAAACTGCCTCCGCTCGGCAATAGCGCATATGAACCCATCACGTAGCCGTACGCGTGCACGCTCAATGCCGTCACGTCCAGCTCTCCTTCCATGGCGCGATGGTTCAAACTCTCAATACCGGCAATAACGTGCTTGAACGTCAGCCCGCCGGTGTCCAATTTACCGTGCGTCAATGCGTAAAACATGAACGCGTCATCCGAATCCGGACTATGGCCAAGGGTGATCTCTTGTGGCTCCATGCGTGTGGTCTCCAATGTGATTAGCGAAGATGAATACTCTTACGATTCTATGGAGTCACCGCAAGCTATGCACGAACAAAAACAGCAATGCCGTGAAAAGCGCCGCAGCCCCGACACACGCGCAGGTTCGCTTCATTCAACCCGTTTCACCGACAGATAACTGACGCGCGTATCCCCGTAAACGCTCTCGCGGGACAGATGCCACGATGGCGTCGGGATGAGCACGTCGCGCTTGGCGGATTCGAGAACAAGGCTGCCATCCTCAACCAAGAGCGACGGCAACATCGGTTCGTCGAGCAACTGTTGCGCAGTGTGGCCATAAGGTGGATCGGCGAAGATCAACGAGAACACCTGCCCGTCGCGTGACAGCCGTGCCAACTCCGCAAAAACATCGACGGTGCAAACGGTCAGGACGCTCGCCGCGCCGGGGTGCCGTTTGAACGCGGCGATGTTGGCATAAAGCGCGGTCAGCGCCGGTTGGTTGTGTTCAAGGAACAATACCGAGTGCACACCACGGCTGGCCGCCTCAAGACCGAGTGCACCCGTGCCGGCGAACAGATCCAACACGTCAGCGCCAATCACCCGGTTACCGAGGCTGGAAAACACTGCCTCGCGGACGCGGTCGGATGTCGGCCTCACGTTGCTGCCACGGGGCGCGGTCAGCGGCGTTCCTTTGGCGATACCGGCGATGATTCTCATGCGATTGCAGCGGTCACTTGAACAGTTTCTTGAGGTCTTTTCCGATCAACTGGTCAACCACACCTTTCACGAGCCGCTTTGTCAGGTCGGTCTTGGGTTTGTCATAGGGGCCCCAAACCCGGAAATCAAGCGTCAGGAAACCGTCGGATCGTTCTGTAAAGATGTTGCGGATTTCCAGCGGCGCGTTCGCCAACGCGTCCTTCGCCAGCGCGAGTGTCAGATCGTAGTCAAGCGAGTAGTTGGCCAGCGAAACCGAGCCTTTGCCTGTGATTTGCACTTTTGGCGAAGTGAGTTTCACCACCGGGGTCTGCATGACGTTGTTGGAAAGCGAGAACTCCAGCACGCACTGGTCGAACCGCAGGTTGCTCAATTCGGGAACCTGCAATAGCGCGCCGACCAATTCCAGTGCCGGCACACCCTTCAATTCACCGCCGACAATCTCCGCGCGACCGTTGCCGACGATCGTTGGCAATCCGCCGGTACCAGCCAGTGCCGCTGTGGCCTGTAATTTGCCGTTCAGCGGCCGCTTCGCGACGCCGGCTTCCTGCAACAGCTTGTCCACATCCGCGTTTTTTACCTGCAAGTTGAGTTGATACTGCGTGCCACCTAGCATTTTGAGCGTGAGATCGCCTGAAATATCGCCGTCGGCCAGTTTGCCGCTGAGCGGCGACAGTTTCACAGAGTCCGCCGAGAAGCTCACCGGCGCGGCGAGCTGGCGAACAAACAGCGAGTTGGCGACATCGAGTGTCTCTATATCCACCTTGCCGGTGCCGCTCAGTTTGCCGCCGGCAAAGTTGACCGCGCTGGCCAGGTTGATGTTCTCCACACGCACGAGCACCTTGTTGTTCTCGCCAACCATGGCCACCGTGCCGTGCGTGAGCGCCAATTTTGACAGTGCAATCTCAAACGAACTGGAGGTGGTGGACGGCATTGGTGGTGCAGGCGTTCCCGCCGTCGGCTGGGTTGATACTGTCGCGGCGCCGAGTTTCTCGTAACTCCAGCCGGACTTATCGTTGCGAACGAGCGTGATGACCGGTTTCGTCAACGACAGTTGCTCGATGTGAACCTGTTTGCGCAGCAACGGCAATAGGTCGTACCGCAGGACGAACTCGTCGGCGGTCAGGAGATTGCCGTCAAAACCCGGCGGGTTAACGATGGTTACGCCTTTCAGCGTGATGCCCTTGAACAACGAGGCGTTGATCTCGGTAATCCTGACCTCCGCGCCAAGTGACTCTCGAGCCATGGCCAGCACGCGACTTTTGAATTCTGGCGTTTGCAGGTAACGGTTCGCGTACCACAACACGCCGGCTACCACCGCTGCCAACAGCACCACAATCACGCCCACGACTTTCAGCAGCTTTTTCATGACCGGTCTCCTGAGTTCCGGGTTGGTTTCGGGTTGCGCCTCCAATAGAATAACATGCATCGACAACATGCACAGAGTTTTCGCAATTTTAAACCCGGCCGCCCGTGGCGAGAAGTCCCAACGGCTTCGCCAGTTCTTCGAATCCAAGGCGTTCAGCGACTCCGGTATCACGCTCGCGGGGACGCGCGGCCCCGGCGACGCGCGACCGCTGGCGATGCAGGCGGTGGCCGAGGGCTACGAACTCATCGTCGCAGCCGGCGGCGACGGCACCGTTAATGAAGTGGTCAATGGTATCGGACGATCGGGCGTCGCACTCGGCGTGTTGCCGCTGGGGACCGCCAACGTTTTCGCCCGCGCACTCGGCGTTCCGCTTGAGCTTAACGCGGCGTGGACGGTGATCGAACGCGGGCGGACACTTGCCATCGACCTGCCAGTGGCCAAGTTCGGCGGCGTGGAGCGATACTTCGTCGAACTGGCCGGAGTCGGGTTCGATGCGGTCGTGGTTCGCACAGCAAGTTGGGAGTTAAAGAAAAAGATCGGACCGCTTAGCTACGTCTGGGCAGGTATGAAAGCTGCGTCGCGAAAGCATACCGATGTGGAAGTTGTCTTGGATAATGCGGCACCCCATGCTCGCGGCGCGGCTGTGTTGATCGGCAACGGACGGTTCTATGGTGGTCCGTTCGAACTGTTTCCCGAGGCGAAACTGGACGACGGGCGGCTGGATGTCTGCGTGTTCAAGAGCATGGGCTATTTCGACATGTTGCGCTACGGGCGGGCGGCACTGCGCGGTGCACACGTGCGTTTACACGACGTGCAGTATTTCCAGGCGGAAAACTTCATCTGCCGCACGGCCAGCTCCGACCCCGAGGTCGGGGCCGCCGCCGCCCCGTTCGAGCTTGACGGTGAAGACATCGGTCAAGCGCCCGTGCAGTTTTCGGTATTGCCCCGCGCCCTCCGTGTGATCGTGCCGTAGGTCAGCACGTTGGCCGGCCCACCCTTGACTTACTCTGCGACATACGGCAGAGTACCGCGCGATGAAGTACCGTTGGCCAGCCTTGGTTTTGTACATACTGTACATGACGGCAACGTTGATGTTTGGAACGATACCGCATGAACACCATCACCACTACGGTCGTTGCGAGCAGGATTGCGCGGCGTGCGTGTGGCAGGTCAACAGCACGATGGATGTGCCTGTAACGTTCACGCCCATTTGCGTCGAAGCAGTTGTTGTCTCATTGCCCCGTGCCGCGGACGTCGCTCCGACGCCGCGGTTCATCATTTCTTCCTCCAGTCGCGCCCCTCCCTTGACCCCGGCATAACTTTGTTGCCGGTGTTGTTCCCAATTCGAACTTCCGCGTCCACGGTGTCGGGCGCGGTAACAACAAGCTTTAAGGGAAAATGTCGTAAAGGTCGTTTCATAGAGGTTTTCAAAATTGAAAGGAGTGCATATGCCTGATTTAACTAATAAACCCGTGCTGGAACTTCGCGATCTGCGCAAAAGTTTTCGCGAGGCGGACGGCGGTGAAATTGAGGTGATTCGGATCCGTCAGTTCACGCTTAGCCCGGGCGAACAGGTCGCGCTTGCTGGACAAAGCGGTTCGGGTAAAAGCACGCTGCTCAACTTGATCGCTGGCATTCTATTGCCGGACAGCGGCGAAATCGCGGTGAACGGCACGGAGATCACACGCTTGTCCGAAGCCGAGCGGGATCGGTTTCGCGCGGCGAACATCGGTTACGTTTTCCAGTCGTTCAACCTTCTGCAAGGGTTCACGGCCTTGGAAAACGTGCTGCTTGGACAAATGTTTGGACGCGGAAACGGCGCGCCTGATCACGCGCTGAAGTTGTTGGAGACCGTCGGGCTTGCGGATCGGATCGATCACAAACCGCGCGCGTTATCGGTCGGACAGCAGCAACGAGTGGCGATTGCGCGGGCACTGGTGAACGCGCCGTCGCTGGTGCTGGCCGACGAGCCGACCGGCAGCCTCGACGCGAAGAATGGCGAAGTGGTGCTGGAGTTGTTGCGGCGAATTTGTTCGGAGACCGGCCATGCCTTGCTGGTGGTGACGCACGACGCGCAGGTGATGACACGGTTTCCCAAGGTCGTGAAGATGGAGGAATTGCGATGAACATTATTAAGATTGTAACCAAGAATATGCGCCAGCGCGCGCTGGCGACGTGTTTGACAACTTTTTCAGTGATGCTCGGCGTGGCATTGGCGGTGGCGATTCTGCTGATTCGACACGGCATGGAGAACCGCTTCCAGCAAGGCACGCTCGGCTATGAAATGGTGGTGGGTGCGAAGGGCAGCCCGCTGCAGTTGGTGCTCAATACGGTCTATAACCTCGACATCTCGCCGGGCAACATTCCGTGGACGTCATTCGAGAAGTTGCAGAGTGACCCGCGTGTGAAACTCGCCGTGCCATTCTCGGTCGGCGACAACTACAAGGGCTTCCGAATCGTCGGGACGACCGACGCCTTATTCAAGGAGTTCGAGTTTGAGCCGGGCCGCAAGTTCACACTGGAGGCTGGTCGCATTTTTAACTTCTCCGAGGCGGCATTGAAAGACGCATTCAAGGAAGCAGTTGGACGTGCGAAGGAACGTGAAGCGAAGGAAATAGGCGAGACGCTGCCCGCGCCAGTCGTGAAGGATGAATCGAAACACGGCAACCGCCCGTTCGAGGCCGTCGTCGGCGCGACGGTCGCGCAGGAAACGGACTTGAAAGTCGGCCAGCAATTTATCGCCGCGCACGGCGTGTTGCCGTCGGCTGAGGCGCAGGAGCACACGGAGAATCCGTGGACGGTCGTCGGCATTCTCGCGCCGACGCACACCGCCAACGACCGCGCGATCTTCATCAATCTCGATAGCTTTTACCACATCGAGGGACACGAACTCCGCGAAACACACGAGGTAGACAAGAAGCCGAAAGCGGAAGAGAAGGACAACGATCCTGATCCCGGCCAGATCTCCTCCATTGTGCTGAAACTTCGCAGCCCGCTCCATGCGCTGCCGTTGTACCGTGAGATCAACGATAGCGACACAGCGATGGCGGCGTTTCCCGCCGCGGAAATCCGCAAGTTGTTCGACATCGTCGGCAACATCGACCGGGTGCTGCTGGCGCAGGCCATTCTCATCGTGGTCGTCGCCGGCATCGCCATCGCCGTCTCGATCTACAACTCGATGAGCGAACGCCGCCGTGAGATTGCGATCTTGCGGGCGCTCGGCGCCCGACGGAAAAGCATCTTTGCCATCGTGATCCTGGAGTCTGTCGCGATCTGTCTCGTCGGCGCGCTGACTGGCATCGTGATCGGACACTTGGTTGTCGCCATTGGCAATCCGGTGCTCCAGCGCGTCTCGGGTTTCACTGTGCCTGCGATGAAGCTGCAGTTTGTCGAACTGTTGGTATTCGCTGGCTGTATCCTGCTCGGAGCGGTCAGCGGACTCGGCCCGGCGGCGCGCGCTTATCGCACGGACGTAGCCGGGAATCTCGCTCCAACCAGTTGAGGTGATTGATGAGGATCAATACCCTTAAAGAGCGAATCGCGCGATATCGAACCGGGTTGATCGTGACCGGTTTGCTGCTCGTGCCGGGATTGCTGACGTATCTCCAACAGAGCTGGCTCAGACGGAACGAGGCGCCAGGCATCTCCTCCGGTACTTCGCTGATTGCCTCCGTGCCCGAATCGGTCAATCAGCCCAAGCCTGCACAGCCGCAGTCGCAGGGCAAAGTAGTAAAACTCTCGTTTGAGCTATTGAAAAGCTGGACGTACATCGAGAGGCAGAACACACCCATCCCCAACTCCATTCGGAAATTGGATGGGCAGACTGTCGAGATGACCGGCTACATGATGCCGCTGAGCGAGGTGAAAAACGTCACGCAGTTTGTACTGGTGCCGTTCTTGTGGGGTTGCTGCTATGGCCAGCCGCCCGCCGTCAATCACATCATGGTCGTCAACATGCCGAAAGGCCAAACCTCGAATTTTTATAATGACCAAGTCCGCGTGCGCGGCACTTTCCATGTGGGCGAAACCCGGCAGGACGGTGACCTTGTCAGTCTGTATACCATTACAGCCAAAAGCATCACCACTCGTTGATGAAAACCACAGACCTTAAACTCAGGACGGCCGGGCCGCAGGCAAATCCGATTGCGCCTTGCTCCCATGGACCACATGCCCCCCACGCGCACGCGAAATTGGATCGGCTCGGGATTTGGATTTCGACGGTATGCGCGATTCATTGCCTGCTGATGCCGTTTGTGTTGGCCATCTTCCCACTGCTGGTGTGGGTGCACTGGACGCGCAGGGCGGATCTCGTAGTCTTCACAGTCGCAGCGCTAATTGGTTTACTGACTTGTATCTTGAGTCTTCGCCATCACCATGAATGGACACCGCTGAACCTCGTTATTATGGGCATCGTTCTGAACAGCACCGGGCGTTTTGCCGGTGTGTATCTCGGCCCGCTGATTGCGCAGACGCTGCTCGTCTCCGGCCCGTTGTTGATGGGCTACGGCATGTGGAGGAATCAACGACTGTGTGCGCGCTGCCGGCATCAGTCTGGTTCGTGTTCTTGATAACAGTGCCGGTGCTCGCGGCACGCGGTTCGCTCGTGCGCCAGCAGCTTAAGTTCGACCACTAGGCCGGATTGATTTCACGCATTCGGATGCAGGAGGCTTGTTGATCGGCATCAAAGTTCTCAAGCTGCGGGACGATGCGCGCACAGTCGGCGACAGCATAGGGGCATCGCGGATGAAATGGACAGCCACTCGGCGGATTGATGGGCGACGGCGGATCGCCGGTCAGAATAACACGTTGGCGCTGTTTCTCGCGCGCGGGATCAGGAATCGGCACGGCGCTGACTAGCGCTTTCGTGTAAGGATGCAACGGTCGCTCGAACACGCGCATTGCCGGACCAATCTCCACAATCTTACCCAGATACATCACTGCAATTCGGTCGGAGATATGCCGCACGACGGACAAATCGTGCGAAATGAAAACCATAGTCAAATGCATCTCGCGTGAGAGGCCGGCAAGCAGGTTGATGATCTGCGCCTGAATGGAAACGTCGAGCGCAGAAACCGGTTCGTCGGCAATGATCAGTTTCGGTTCTACCGCGAGCGCGCGGGCGACTGCAATACGCTGGCGCTGTCCGCCCGAAAACTCATGCGGGTATTTTTTCAGAAATCGCGGCGACAATCCCACCTTGTCCATCAATGCGCTGACGCGCCCGGGTAATTCGCGTTTCGGCACGCGCTTGTGGCAACGAATCGCTTCCGCCAACGCATCAAAAATCGTCATGCGCGGGTTGAGCGAGGCGTACGGGTCTTGAAAGATCATCTGAAAATCGGCGCGTGCCGCGCGCAATTCTTCTCCCCGCAGTTGAGTCAGGTTTCTGCCCGCTAGAATCACCGCGCCTTCCGTCGGTGGAATCAACTGTAGGACCGTGCGGCCCAACGTCGTTTTGCCGCAGCCCGATTCGCCGACCAGCCCCAGGGTTTCTCCCCGTTTCAGTGATAGCGTGACGCCGTCCACAGCCCGTACTGTACCGACACGACGGCGGAGAATGATTCCCCGCTCCACTGGGAAGTGGGTTTTCACGTTTTGAATTTCAATGAAAGTGTCGGACATAGCTAAATGGAAATTTCGCTGGACTGCATGCGCACGCAGGCCGTCGCGTGGCCGGGTTCGACCGTTTTCAGTTCAATCGGAGGTTGGCCGCATCTCTCCTGCGCAAACTCACATCGTGGCGCGAATGGGCAGCCTTCGATTCGTTTCGACAGGTCCGGTGGCGCCCCGGCGATCGTATAAAGCTCGGCGCCCTTGGGCTGGAGCGACGGAATGGAGCGCTGGAGCGCGCGCGTGTAGGGATGCTTCGTACGGTAGAAAAGGTCTTCGGTCGGCGCGCTTTCGAGAATCCGCCCGGCGTACATGACCAGCACGCGCCGGCAAAAACCGGCCACGACGCCTAAATCGTGTGTCACCCAGATCACGGCCATACCCAGTTCGTTCTGCATCTTTTTGATGAGTTCGAGAATCTGCGCCTGCACGGTCACATCAACCGCGGTGGTCGGCTCGTCCGCAATGAGCAATTCGGGTTTCGTGATCAGCGCCATCGCGATCATCACGCGTTGGCGCATGCCACCGGAAAACTCGTGCGGATAACTGCGGATTCGTTTCGCGGCGTCCGGTACGCCGACTTCCTCCAGCGCGTGAAGCCCCCGCTTCACGGCTTCGGCGCGACCGCAAACACCGTGAATCAGCAGCGGCTCTATCAACTGATCTTCAATCCGCATGTACGGATTCAGCGAGGTCATCGGATCCTGAAAAACCATCGCCATGTGTTTGCCGCGAATCTGGTTCAAGTCGTTCGTCGAACATTTGAGCAGATCGGTTTTTCCGTCGAATACGGCCGAGCCGCTTTCGATTCTGCCCGGCGGTTGCGGAACCAGACCCATCAGCGAGTAACAGGTTACGGATTTGCCGGAACCCGATTCGCCCACGATGCCAAGCATATCGCCCTTTTCAATCTCGAACGAGACGTCGTCCACCGCGCGCACGACGCCATTGCGCGTGTGGAAGTAGGCGCGAAGATTATTTACGGTGAGCAATGGCATGGCGTCAGTCCTTCGAAGCTCGCACATCCAGCGCGTCGCGCAGACCGTCGCCGAGGAAGTTCAGGCAAAACAAAGTCACCGCAAGCGTCACGCCCGGCGCGATGAGCAACCAGGGGCATTCCTCCATGCGGTCTGCTCCGTCTTTGATCATCAGGCCCCACGAACTCATCGGCGGTTGAACGCCGAGGCCGAGAAAGCTCAGGAACGCTTCCAGCAACATGACCGCCGGCACCGTCAGGGTCGCATAGACAATGATCGGCCCCAGCACGTTCGGAATCATGTGCAGGAAAATAATCCGCCGACGCCGCAGACCGAGAGCGCGCGCCGCCTCGATGAACTCCTGTTTCTTGAGGGATTGCACCTGGCCGCGCACGATTCGCGCCATCGTCAGCCATTCGACCGCGCCGATGGCCACGAACAACAGCCGAATGTCGCGCCCGAAAAAGACCATCAACAAAATGACAAAAATGGTGAACGGCAGCGCATAGATGATGTCCACGATGCGCATCATCGCCATATCGACCTTGCCGCCGAAGAAACCCGAGGTGGCGCCGTATGTCACGCCAATGAGCAACGCGACGCCCGTGGCAACGATACCCACCATCAGCGACACGCGGCCACCGTACAGCAAACGCGTGAGCTGGTCGCGTCCGAGCGCGTCGGTGCCGAGCCAGTGACCGGATTGCGGTGGCACCGCGCGGAGCGCAAGGTTCTGTTCTTCATACGAATAGGGCGCGATCCACGGAGCGAGCACCGACGCGAGGGAGAGCGCGGCCAGAATCACGGCGCTGGCCACGGCCATTTTGTTTTTCTTGAGCCGATGCCAGGCGTCGCGCCACAATGAAGTCCCGGCTTCCGCTTCCGAAAGCGGCGCAGCGTTTTGCGTTTGGGCTGTGAACGTTTCCTGCATTTTACTCAAATCGTAATTTGGGATTCAGCCAAACTTGGACGATGTCCACGGCGAGGTTGCACGCAATGATCAGCACGGCATAAAACAGCACCGTGCCGAGCACCATCGTGTAATCGCGATTGAACGCCGCCGTCACAAAGAAACGGCCCAGGCCCGGTATCTGAAAAATTGTTTCAACCACGAATGAGCCGGTGATGATGTCGGCAATTGCCGGGCCGAGAAACGCCACAACCGGCAGCAGACCGCCCTTGAGCGCGTGTTTGAAGATGATTCGAATAGGCGGCGCTCCTTTGGCGTGCGCGGTGCGGATGAAATCCTGGTTCAGGATTTCCAGCATCCCGCCGCGCGTCAGGCGCGCGATATATGCCGCATAGACAAAACCGAGCGTCAGTGCCGGCAAAATGCGGTCGCGCGCTGAATCCCAGCCGGAGGCGTTGACCCAGCCAAGCCCCAACCCGAAAACCAGAATCAACAGCGGCCCCATTACAAACGTCGGCACGCAAATGCCAATCATCGCCAACGACATGGACATGTGGTCGGCGGCGGAGTTCTGGCGCAACGATGCGATGACGCCGGCGCCCAATCCGAGAATCAGCGCGATTGCCAGCGCGTAGCAACCGAGTTCCAGTGAGACCGGAAATGCCGACCAGATGAGTTCATTGACCGACCACGTGGCGTACTTGAACGACGGTCCAAGATCGCCCTTGAGCAGATTGCCAATGTAATCGAGATATTGATGGTACAGCGGTTTATTCAGCCCGTAATAAGCTTCGAGTTTTTTCTGAATCTCAGGTGGAATGCTTTTTTCGGTGGTAAACGGTCCGCCCGGTGCGAGCCGCACCATGAAAAACGTGAGCGTGACGATCACGAACAGGACGGGGATCGTTTCAAGAAATCTTTTGGCGATGAACCTAAGCATGGTCAATGGGATTGGTTCGCGGTTGGCTCAAGATACACGTATTGGTATGGGTGATAATCGAGAATCGTCGGATACCAACCCTTGACTTCGGTACGTCGAGCGTAAACGTGCGTGTAGAAGTAAATCGGAATGATTGGCAATTCGTCGAGCAGAATGGCTTCCGCCCTTTGAAACACTTCCAGCCGCTGCTGCGGGTCCGCCGTGCGTGCAGCCTCGGCGATGAGTCTGTCGTATCCGGGACTCGACCAGCCGGTTTCGTTGTTCCCGCCCCCCGTCACAAACATATCGAGGAATGTGTTGGGGTCAACGTAATCACCGATCCATGAAGCCCGGCAGATTTGATAGTTCAACGTACGTTGCGAGTCGAGATAGACTTTCCATTCCTGATTCACGAGCCGCACGTCGATGCCGAGATTTTTTTTCCACATTTGCTGGATGGATTCTGCGATGATGCGATGCCCCTCCAGCGTGTTGTAAAGAAGTTCGATGGTCGGGAAATTCTTTCCATCCGGATAACCCGCTTCACCCAACAACCGTTTCGCTTCAGCAATGTCCTCGTGCAATTGCGTGCGGCAAGTGTAGCCCGCCGTGCCGGGCGGCGTCAGACAAAACGCCGGCAGTTGACCGCCGCGCAGCACGTTTTTTACCAGGCTTTCGCGGTCAATCGTTAACGCCAGAGCGCGGCGTACACGCTTGTCGTTCATCGGCGGTTTCGTGACATTAAAGCGATAAAAGTAGGTGCCGAGATATGGATCGATGTGCAACAGATTGGGATAATCCTTCCTGTAAAAATCGATCTTCGTCAGGGGCAGCGTCTCCGTCACATGAAGCTGCCCGGCGCGAAAGGCGTGTTCTTCCGTTTCATCGCTTTCAATCGGCAGGAAATGGATCTCATTGAGCCGAACGCGATCCCGGTCCCAATAGGTCGGACTTTTCTTCACGACGATAACGTCGTTGACCTGCCATTTTGCCAGCACGAACGGCCCGTTGCCTACGAATCGTCCGGCTCGCGTCCATTTGCTGCCGCGCAGGTACGGATCGCCATATTCCCGAATCGTTGGCAGGTGTACCGGCATCCATGCGGAATGGTAGTTGATGACTGAAAGTAAATACGGCGTGGGATTCTCCAGCGTGAATTGAAAAGTGTAATCGTCCAGCACCTTGAAACCGACCTGGTTGAAATCAGCAATCTTGCCCTGGTTGTAAGCCTCAGCGTTCTTCACGGGGAACAGCATGTAGGAGTATTCCGACGCGAGCGACGGCGTGAGGATTCGTTTGTACGATTCCAAAAAATCGTGGGCGGTCACCGGGTCGCCATTGGACCAGCGCGCAGTTTTCCTCAGATAAAACGTGTAGGTTTTCCCGTCCGGTGAAATGTCCCATCTCTCGGCCACGCCCGGCACGGGATGCAGATCCACGGGGTCTTGCGACAAAAGCCCTTCCAGCAAGGTCATCAGGATGCGCTGCTCGGAAACACCCGTGACGACGTACGGATCAAGCTCCTGCGGTTCTCCGCCGTTGCCTTCATACAGAATCTGTTCGCGGTCGCCTGCTTCGACGCGCGTCTCGTGCTTGCCGCAACCGGTCAGAGAACAAACCAGCAGCGGCACGCCGAAAAATAAACAGATTCGGCCGCGCCAACTAGAGTTTCTTCTTCGTCGCGGCTGCATGATTAACGTTCAAGGGAAGCCGAGCGCGCTCCTTCTATTCCTTCTCGATCCCGATTTGTTTCAAGAACGGCTCAAGCGAGCGCGGGCGGCCGAGGAATTTCTCAATGGAAATATTCACGTCGCGCGAATCGCCCGGTTCGTAGATTTCCTTGCGCAATCTCATGCCCGCCTGCCTGTCGAAATAACCGTCCGGCGATTTCTCAAACACGCTGGCCATGTCCGCCGCGATGGCGTCCGCCCACGCGTACCCATAATAACCGGCGCCGTAGTTTATCAAGTGGCCGAAGTACGCCACGAACGCCGTGTCATCCGGAACCGGCAGGAACGCGTCGCTGAGCACCTGATTGGACAACTTCACGGCGTCCCGCGCATTGTCGTCGTGGATTTGCATGTGCAGAGCGAGGTCCATCAGCCCGTAGGAGACTTGGCGCTCGTAACGCATGCCTTCCGTTGCCAGCCTTGCTTCCTTGAGCTTGGCCAGAATCCCGGCAGGAATTTTCTTCGACGGATCGCGATAATCCGCCGCAAAACCGTCCAAAACCTTCTTGTCCCAAACCCAGTTCTCGAGCATTTGCGACGGCGCTTCGACGAAATCGCGCGGAACGCTCGTGCCGGAGAACCGCGCGTACTTGGCCCGGGTCAAAATGGTGTGCATCGCGTGGCCGAACTCGTGGAAGATGGTTTCGACATCCATGTGCGATAACAATGAAGGCTCATCTTTGGCAGGTGAGGGGAAGTTACAGATCAACGCGGCGGTCGGTCTCTGATATTTTCCGTCCGGCAACAGCTTGCCGTCAATGATCCCAAACTGCGCGAAATGATTGTATTTGCCTTCGCGCGGGAACATGTCGAGATAGAATAAGCCAAGCGGCTCGCCAGTTTGCGCGTCGGACACGGCATAAAGTTGCAGGTCGCCTATCCATTTGTATGACGGCTCGACCCGCTCGAATTTCAATCCGAAGATGCCTTGGTATATGTTGAACATTCCGTCGAGCACGCGCTGATATGGGAAATACACGCGCAGTTGCTCGGCATCCACGTTGTATTTCTCCTTCTTCAACTGATTGCTGAAGTAGCGCCAGTCCCAAACGTTGAGCCGCGCGCGCGGATCGCCGGTCTCTTTGGCCTTGAGCTTGCAGTACTCATCCAGTTCGGCGTGAAACTTGGGCTGCAACCCGGCCTTCAGGTCTTCCAAAAACCTGATCGCCCCGTCGGCGTTCTTGACCATTTTGACTTCGGTCTCGTAATCGGCCCATGTTTTGTAACTGAGTTTCTTCGCAATGTCGTTGCGCAGCGGAAGAATTTTCTCAAGCAACGGCACGTTCGCTTCTTTGGCGAGATTGCTATAGGCGATGTAAAGTCGTTTCCGCGTCTCCTCACGCTTGGCATTGTCCATCACAGTGATGTAATGCCATGTGATGTTCGCCTTGACTGTGTATTCGTAGTTGCCGGTCTTGATTTGCCTGAGAAAACCTTCGGGCACACTGTCGAGTTCGGCCTTGGTGAACTTGAGCGCCTTCTCCGCCTTGGTAACGTTGGTATCAAAATCGGTGCACAATCGTGAAAGCTCCTTGCGCATCCGTTCCACCTCGTCGCGGTCGGTCTTCGGCAGTCCCAGCCCGGCCCGGCGATAATCTCGCATCGTTTCCAACAAGAGCTTGGTGTCTTCGCCTTCCAACACGGGTTTGGTGTCGGCGTATGCTTTGACCGCCCTGTAAACGTCTTCGCGATAATCGAGCCCGATCATCCATTCATCGAGTTCCTTGACGGCGTCCGTCGCCGCGTCTCGCACGGCGGCGTTGGTGCTGGTTTCCTTGATGAGCGATAGGCGGTTATCCACAAGACCCAGACGGAACCCGATATCGTCCAAGGCGCACACCGTGTTCTTGAACGTGACTTCTCTCTCCCCAAGTTTGCCGATCCGGTCCAATGCGGCGTTCCCATCCGTAATGGTCTGCTTCACGGTGGCTTGGACTTCGTTCGTTGTCGTCTCGAAGACAGGCACGCTAATAACGTCATTGAACTTCGCTGCTAATTCCTGAAATTTGGTCAAAGGATCCTTGACTGCGACTGACTTGCGATTCATTCCATCTAAGGTGGGATTCATGCTTGAGCAGGCCATTAAAAAACTCATAAGCAACATGAAGGGGATCGTTCTGGTGGACATGACCTAGAAGGTACTGACAAACCTTGGACATTCAAGCCGATTTGCGGCTCAGAGTTTCCGCTGTGCACGGCTACAAAAGCAGTAGCTCGCCGGATTATTACTTCGCTTGTTCAGGCTGTGGAGCCGTCGCCGGTGTCGGAGTCACAGGCGCCGATGGCGTCACTGGTGTTGCAGGTGCGGAAGACTGCGGTGCTATCGGTGTCACGGGCTCGGCCGGGGTGCCGGGCATGGCCGGCGCGGCCGGTACGGATGCGGGCATCGCGGGCGCGGTTGACTCCGATGCCCTTTGCAGCATCGTGCCACTCAAACTGCCGCGATGTGAATGCAGGATCGCCAGCGACAATGTCGTCGCCAGAAGGATGCACGCGCACCAAATCGTCAGGCGTACCAGTGCCGTCGTCGTACCAGCGCCAAACACGCTTTCAGTGAATCCGCCGCCGAACGCGGCGCCAACGCCCTGTTCGGACGACTTCTGCATCAGCACCAGCACGATCAAAAACAGCGCCACCAACACGTGGATCACTGTCAGTATTCCAATAAAAGCGTTCATGTTCTTACCTCGTTACAATCGTTAAAGCCGTTAAAACTCAGCCGCCACGCTTTGTTTGCACTTTTTAACGATTTTAACCTTTTTATCGGTTATAATTTCCCTCACGCTGCTGCTTTCACTATCGCGGCGAAATCAGCCGCCTTCAGGCTCGCGCCGCCGACCAGCGCGCCGTCGATGTCGGGCTGATCCAGTAATTCCTTCGCATTCGCCGGCTTCACGCTGCCGCCGTACTGGATGCGCACTTTCGCGGCCACCGGCGGGTCGAACATCGCGGCCAGCAGTTCGCGGATAAACGCATGAACTTCCTGCGCCTGCGCGGGCGTGGCCGTTTTCCCGGTGCCAATCGCCCACACGGGTTCGTACGCAATGACTGTGTCGAGCATAGCATCTTTGGTAAAACCTGCAAGACCGCCCGCAATGTGGTCGCGGACGACCGCTTCGGTCTGTCCCGCTTCGCGCTGCACCAGTGATTCGCCCACGCAGACGATCGGCCGGATCCCGTTGGCCAGCGCTGCCTTAGCGCGCCTGTTGACCCCCTCATTCGTTTCGCCGAAATACTGCCTGCGCTCGCTGTGGCCGACGATGGCGTACCGCACCGCCAATTCCCTAAGCATCGGTGCGGCAATCTCGCCCGTGAACGCCCCTTCCTTCTCCCAGTGGACGTTCTGCGCGCCCAGCTTGATGCTGGAGTCCGTCAGCATCGCGGCCACGGCATACAGCGCGGTGAATGGCGGACAGACGACCACCTCGGCGTCCGTATCTCTCACCCCGACAAGTTCCTTCCTCAGGGCATTGACCAAGCCGAGCGCTTCCGCCGCCGTCTTGTACATCTTCCAGTTACCGGCAATGATAGGTTTTCGATTCGAATTCATATTGAAGAACGCTAAAACCGCTAAAATCGAGGAATCGTTAAAAAGTATCCTCAAAGCTTCTGTTTACTCTTCTAACGGTTTTAACCCTTTCACGGTTTTAACGATCTGATAACGCCGCCACACCGGGCAACTCTCTTCCTTCCAAGAACTCCAGGGATGCGCCGCCCCCGGTGCTGACGAACGTGACCTGCTTGTCCACGCCAGCTTTCTTCACCGCCTTCGCGCTGTCGCCACCGCCGATGATCGAGATCGCGCCCTTGTTCCCCGCAACGGCCTTGGCCACTTCGAACGTGCCCTTCGAAAACTCCGGAATCTCGAAGATGCCCATCGGCCCGTTCCAAACGATGGTTTTGGCCGCGGCAATTTCCTTGCTGTAAGCCGCGATGGTCTTAGGCCCGATATCCACGCCACACCAACCGTCCTCGATGCGAGGGTCGGTCGTGATGCGCATCTTCGCGCCGGCTTCGGGCTTCGCGGCCTCCAGATGGTCGAGCGGCAACAGGAACTTCTTGCCCTTCGCCTTTGCCAACAGATCTCTCGCCAGATCGAGCTTGTCGTTCTCCACGAGCGAGTTCCCCACCCCTAATCCTTGCGCCTTCGAAAATGTGTAGGCCATAGCGCCGCCGATCAGGATCGCATCGGCCTGCTTGAGCAGGTTCTCGATCACAGCAATCTTGTCCGACACCTTTGCCCCGCCGAGAATGCAGATAAACGGCCGGGCCGGGTTCGACAGCGCGCCGCCGAGATATTTCAATTCCTTCTCCATCAAGAAACCAGCTACCGCTTTACCCCCGCGCTTCTTGATGACCTGTGCCACGCCTTCGGTGGACGCGTGGGCGCGATGCGCCGAACCGAACGCGTCGTTGACATAAGAATCGATGTTCTGCGCCAGTTGCTCGCAGAATTTCGGATCGTTCTTCTCTTCCTGCGCGTAAAAGCGGAGGTTCTCCAGCAACAGAACGTCGCCGGGCTTCATGATGGCCTTCGTCTTCTCGACCTTCTCGCCGATGCAATCATCCACAAACGCCACAGGACGACCAAGAATCTCAGCCAGCCGCGCCGCGCAAGGCCGCAAACTCTGTTTCGGATCGCGTTTACCCTTGGGACGGCCGAGATGCGAGCACAACACAATCTTCGCGCCGGCCTTCACCAAATACTCAAGCGTCGGCACGGTCGCCTTGATCCGTTTATCGTCGGTGATCGCGCCGTTCTCGTCGAGCGGCACGTTATAATCCACGCGCACCAGCACGCGTTTACCGTTCAAATTCTTCAAATCGCTAATAGACAACTTCGCCATATTGAATTCCTCTGAACTTGCCTCGAATCCTATTCGAGGTGAGCCTCGAACTCGCTTCGGGATGCGTTGCAGAGTATCGAATCGTGCCCCTGAGTCAAACCCAAAAGGACGGGCAGCAGCAGCGGCGAATCTCTCACAGAGGCACAGAGGGCACAAAGTTTACCCCGAATCCAATTCGCCTTTTCGACGAAGCTCAATGCGGTCACGCCCTACCTTCTTGTCCTCGAATAACTTTCCGTTGTACACTCCGTGCCCGTGGGGATTCGAAAAACCGTGCCTAGCGGCAGACAAGTCTGCTGCTTGACAAGTTCATATAAAGGCTTAGTATAGGCTGTATGAAGACTTTAACAATCACTGACGCTAAGAAGAATCTTGGTAAGTGGCTCAAGGCTGCTGCGCAGGGAGAGGAAGTTGGCATTGTCGCCGGCAGCGACATCATTGCGCTGCGCAAAATCGAGGTTACGGCTGTGGACACCAGTTACGCGGAAGCCCAGTACGGAACTACGCCGGAGTCGTTGGCGCGATTTGAGAAAGCCGTTGACGCCCGTTATCAGCGACAGCGGAAGGCGGGCAAATTGCAGACGCTGGAACAGGCGGAGACGACTCTTGAAAAATCCCACGCTCATTGACCCCGCTGTTTTCCAGAGGTTAAGCCAATTGTCACGCGCCGAACGTGCTGATTGCCTGCTCGCTTTGCACGAGTTGCAGGAAGCATTCGGCCAACCCCATCAACACAGTGGACTGGCTATACGAAAACTCCGCGCCACTACCTTCGAATGTCGTGGTAACCTTCGGCTGCGATTTTTGTTCGAGAATCGTCCGGAATGTCTTTATGTCTTCGCCTTGCTCAACCACGACGAAATCCGCCGCCTTCTGCGCAGCGGACAGCTTGATTGACAGGAAGGCGATGTGGTCAGAGAATCATAGCGCAGCTTTTTCTGCCGTCGCGACCTTTTGTGCTCTTTGTGGCTAGCTTGTGTCGGCTCATGCCCAGTTGTACACTTCGTGCCCGTGGGGATTCGTAAGATTTTGTGCCTGTTCGTGGGCGGCTTGTGTCTCGTTGGCTGCCAAGAGAAACCGTCCGACGACAAAGTCCACATCACTTATTGGGAAAAGTGGTCGGGGTTCGAGGCCGAGGCGATGCAGCGGACGGTGGACCAGTTTAACCGGTCGCAGGACAAGATCGTCGTCGAGTTTCTTTCCCTGTCGTCCGTGGACCGTAAAGCGCTCATCGCCACGGCGGGAGGTGACCCACCCGACGTCGTCGGGTTGTGGGCATTCAACGTCTATTCGTTTGCCGACCGCGACGCTTTGCAGCCGCTCGACGATTTCATCCGCGGCGAAGGTTCAACTCCCAAACAATGGTTGGCGCGTTACGAGCCGGTCTATGCCGACATGTGCACCTATCGCGGCCACGTATGGGCCGGGCTGAGCACGCCGTCCATGACCGCGTTGCATTGGAATAAAGCGATGTTTCGGGCCGACGGCTTGGATCCCGATCGACCACCGCGCACACTGACGGAACTTGACGTTTTTGCCGAGAAACTGACCAAGCGCGATCCTAAGACCGGCGAGATCGTGCAACTCGGGTTTCTGCCACAGGAACCGAACTGGTTTGCGTGGGCATATCCGCTGTGGTTTGGCGGCCAACTTCTCGATAACGACCGGATCACCATCGGGACCGACCCGCACAATCTGCAGTGTTATCAATGGGTCGAAAGTTTTACATCCAAGTACGGCTTGGATCAGGTTCGGGCATTCTTCAGCGGTTTTGGCAATTTCGCATCACCGCAGAATGCATTCCTATCCGGCAAGGTGGCAATGGAGTTTCAGGGCGTGTGGATGAATAATTTCATCCGCCAGTTCGTGCCCGGCATGGAGTACGGCGTCGCGGCGTGGCCGACGGCGGCACCGGGACTGGATGATTTCACCGTGGCCGACACCGATCTGTTGGCAATCCCGCGCGGGGCGAAACATCCGCGCGAGGCGTGGGAGTTAATCAAATTCATCAGCTCGGCAAACCTGAACGCGCAACGCGAAGATGAGTTGAGCGGAGTGGAACTGGTTTGTTATCTCCAAGGCAAGAACTCGCCGTTGCGGCAATGGAGTCCGTTCTTCGAGCAACATCATCCGCATCCGTACATCGGCGTGTTCCGTCAACTCGCCCGAAGCCCGCATGCGGTGCATCTGCCGAAGATGGGCATCTGGCAGGAGTACCGGCGCGAGACCGACACGATGTTCGATGCGGTGCGGCTGTTGGCGGAGTCGCCTGAGCAGGCACTCGCGTTCTGTCAGCGGCGCATCAGCGAAAGTTGGTCGTGGCATCGGAAAAGTTTGGAGAGGCGACAAACCGATAGCACAGGCAAACCCCTCACATCCACCCCAAGAGGCGCTAATATAACTGTAGCCGCAGGCTTCAGCCTGCGCGGGGAAGACGCACCCATAAGCCAAGTCCGCAAGACGCGCTCTTCGGACGCACCCGTAAAGGGTGCGGCTACGGAAGAGGCGCTTTTGTTAGAAACCGTCGCTCAATCGCCATGACCTCTCGTGAAAAACATAATCTCCGGCACGGTCTCGCGTTCTGCTCGCTCTGGTTCATCGGGTTCGGCGTGTTCACCGTTTACCCCGTGCTGGCGTCGTTGTGCTACAGTTTCTGCGATTACTCCATGCTGCAGCAACCTCTTTGGATCGGCATCGACAATTACCGGCGGATGTCAACCGACGTCGTCTTCTGGATCTCACTGAAGAACACGCTGGTGTTCGCGGCGCTGTCGCTGCCGGCGGGAATGATTGTTTCGCTCTCGCTGGCGCTGTTGCTGAACACGGAGGTGCGCGGGATGCCAATCTTTCGCACGATCTTTTATTTGCCGTCGGTTGTGCCGATCGTTGCCAGCGCGTTGCTCTGGTTGTGGATATTCAACGGCCAGTTCGGCGTCCTAAACTGGGCATTGCGGCCAATCCTCGGTCTTTTCGGGGCGACTCCGCCGACGTGGTTTGCCGATCCCGCATGGGCGAAGCCGGCGCTGGCGTTGATGAGCGTGTGGGGCATCGGCAATTCCATGGTGATTTATCTGTCGGGATTGCAAAACGTGCCGCAGGAGCTGTACGAGGCTGCCGAGATTGATGGCGCGAACTGGTGGCGGCGGATCTGGCATGTGACGTTGCCGATGATTTCGCCGGTGATCTATTTCAACCTCATCATGGGCATCATCGGCACCCTACAAACGTTTACCACCGTCTTTGTGATGACGGGCAACGCCGACGGAAATCCTGCGCGGTCGACCTTGCTGTACGCGCTCTATCTGTTCAGCACGGCGTTCTACGACCTGCGGATGGGCTACGCCAGCGCGATGGCATGGCTGTTGTTCGTCCTGATCGTCGCGCTCACGCTGCTGGCGACTAAACTGACAGAGAAGAGAATTCATTATGGGGGATGAAACGAAACAAAATGTCTCTCGCAGAGAGCACAGAGGGCGCAGAGATATGGAGAACTACCTGCGAACCCCGAAAGCTTTCGGGGTTCGCAGCACGTGCTCGGATTGAACAATATGGAACTAAACCAATTATCCTCGCAGATCATTAAGGCTGCCATCGCGGTGCACAAGGAACTTGGACCGGGCTTATTGGAATCAGTGTATCAGCGGTGTATGGAAATCGAACTGCGTTCGATGGGGTTGACTGTCACAGTACAGGTGCCCGTCTCCGTGACATACCGCGGCCAGAAGGTATCCGATGAGGCACTACGGATGGACTTGCTGGTTGAAGACACGGTGATCGTAGAGCTTAAATCCATCGCCGCCATTGAACCAGTCCATCCAAAACAGCTTCTGACCTACCTGCGCCTTGCCAATAAACCGCTCGGTTTGCTCATCAATTTCAACGTGCCCCTGCTCAAAGATGGCATAACCCGAATCATCAATTCGGGGGCGACAGCGCCGACGTCCCGCGGCCGCGGGACGTCGGAACATGTTCCCTCCGCGCCTCTGCGGACTCTGCGAGAAAAATCATGAAACCGAGATCCAAACTGGCCCGTTTGCTTGTGTACGCGCTGTTGCTTGGCGGCGGGGCGATCTTCCTGTTTCCGTTCCTATGGCTGGTTGCCACGTCGCTGAAACCGGTCGAACAAACGATGTCGATGCCGCCGACCTGGCTGCCGCGCGCGCACTACGCCACAATTGACAGCAAACGCATGGAAGTTACGCTCGATTATCCTGCGCCAAACCGACCGGGCTACTGGCACCTCACAGAACGACTCTCAACCGGTGCGCGGCCTCACAAACCCGCTAGCGCGATTGTGCCTGCCGCAGAAATTGAGACAAAGATTCAGCCGCGCTGGGACAATTACCGCACGGCCCTGGCGACGATGGGCGGACGACGTCCCACTTATTCAGAAGGCGTGGCGGGAGTGGACGCGCAGGTCTCGTTCTTCACGTTCCTGCGCAACACGCTCTTGGTGTGCGTGTTGGGGGTCATTGGTGCGGTGTTCTCCAACGCACTCATTGCCTACGGCTTTGCGAAGATTCGCTGGCGCGGGCGCGATACTATGTTCGTATTGACGCTGGCAACGATGATGGTGCCGTTCCCGGTGTTGATGGTGCCGCTGTATGGCGTGTTCAAGACGCTCGGTTGGATTGGGACGCTGAAACCGCTCTGGGTCCCGGCGTTTTTCGGCAGCGCATTCAACATTTTCTTGATGCGGCAATTCTTCCGCACGATTCCCGAGGAATTGAGCGAGGCGGCGCGGATTGATGGTTGCAGCGAGTGGGGAATCTTCTGGCGGATCATCCTACCGTTGAGCAAACCCGTGATTGCCGTGGTTGCGCTGTTCCATTTCCTCTGGGCGTGGAATGATTTTCTTGGTCCACTACTTTATCTCACGCGCCGGCACACGTTCACGCTTGCGCTCGCGTTGCAGGATTACCAGAGCCAGGGCGGTGGCGTGCAATGGCATTACCTGATGGCGGCCACCGTAGTCGTCATCATACCGATTGTCATTCTGTTCTTCCTGACGCAAAAAACGTTCATCAAAGGCATCGCCACGACCGGTATCAAGGGCTGATGAGACTCGGCAGGACCGGTTGTTGAGAGCAACGGACCCGGTGTTGTCCGGAAAGGGTTAGCCGGCTGGCAGGCTGGTTCTGGCCTTGGTCAACGCCGCGGGGCGCTTCCACCACCAACCATAGAAAAAGCTGCACGAACGAGGCCAACCAACGTTCTCCTGCAGACCTTGCCTTTAGGCGGCTCAAGCTCGGCAATCTTGTGGATCGGCAACTGCATCAGCTCGTACTCGGCTTGCAGCCAGTCACTAATGTCGTGCCCGCCTTCGCAACCGCGTTCGAGAAAAATCTGATAAGCCCGGTTGCGAATCTCTTCCTCTGTCGGATAACGAATTTTCATGACTATTCTTTCCTTTGCTTCAGCAGTTATCGCGCATTCAAACCCACCCACACCAACCTCCTGCCAGCGCCCAAACCAGTTATCAAGGAAAAACGGACTCAGTCGGCGTCCGAATCCTTAATCATCACCCGGGCAGCGCAAGAAAAGCAATCATCGTTCAACAATCTCGAAGGGAATGGCCGGCAACGTGCCAAGCTGGATGCGTTGTTTGTTCGTCTGAGATTTATCTTTTCCAGGCGCCCCACTCTTTTGTCCAAAGACTTTGACGATCAGGTTCCCTTTCTGGCCGAGCTTCACTTTTGTGGCATCACTTTGCAGTGCAATCTCCATTCCATCGCGGGTCGGCCAGAAACCCTTGATGAGAATTCCCTCCGTTGGCTCGCTCAATTCGGGCTGGGCGTTACTTAAGGACACGCCTGTGGGCAATCCAACTTGAACGCGGGCCATTCCGCCGGCCCGGAGTTTTATGGGAGTTGCGCTGACGATTTTCCCCCAAGCTTTGCGCGCCTGGCGTCCAGCCACGGCAACCTTCAATTCCTTTGCGGGAACGAGATGCCGGTATGCGAAAGCCTGCATCATGTCTTCCGCCGGTACGACTGGATGGACAATCTCCCGTCCTTGAATCATCGCCCGTCCTTCTAAGTTCAGGTTGATGGGATCCTTCGAGGGCGTCGAGGGGACGGTGAGTGTGAGCTGCACCTGATCCTGATTGGCCGGCACGGGACCGCCGTTCAACTTGAACCCCAACGGCGCGCCCTTCAACGCCACTGTGATCGCGTCGGTGAACCCGTCTCTCCGGAGGGCATATATGGTGATGGGATTCGTTGTGCCGGGACGGGCGTTGATGCTGGACGGCACGGCCCGCAACTCGAAATCAGGACGGGGCTGACTGATGCGCAATCGGTATCCGTACTCCGGCCCGCCGTTGTGCTGCGCATCCGACAGGTAAAGATAGTAAGTCCCAATCGCGGGCAGTTTGGCGCTGAGCCAGGAATCCGCATGGTGCGTGTTCAATCCCGATCCCTTGTCTTCATGATCGTCATTGAACGCCAGTTGCTTGCCGGTGGCATCGGTCAGTCTTAGGACGGAATCCAGCGGTGAGTTTAACCGTCGAGCATAGACTTCCGCGACGATAATCTCGTTGCCGGCGCGGCTGTCGAACTGGAACACATCCACGTCGCCCGGTTGATCAATGCGCCCGTTCACGATGATTGGGAGCGCGACCGGCTGCGCGGTCCCCGGCTCGTTGTTAGGTTCACGCTCCAGGGATTCAGGCAGCGTGTCCACCTTGAAAGGCATGACGTTGGAGATCCATTTCTCATTGCGCACGGAGACCGGATAAATGCCCGGTGTTTTGTTCATGCTACTAAGCGTCAAGTTGGTCACGGGGAGATTCCAACCCTTCAGCGCGACGGTAGTTACCGCGCCGGCCGGGCCGCCCAACGGGAAAATGCTTGTCACAAACGGCAACTCACCAATGGTGATACGATAAACGAAATCTTCACGGCCTCGGTAAATGGAGTCCTTGATCTCGATCACATATTCGCCATCCGAAGGAATCTCGTAATAGAGGACAGGATCGGGGTTGAAACGAAAATGGTCGTCATACGCGAGTTCGTTGCCTTTCGCATCGTACAGCGCCAGCGCCGCCTGAAACCAGCCGGGAACGGCATCCGCCAGATAAGGAATCAATTCCCGCGCGTTGACAACGGCGACCAATTGCTGGCCTTTGTTCGCCGAGAACCTGAACCGGTCAACACAGCCGGGCATGATCTGGCCGTTCAGGACGGCCGGCAGCGTGATGCTCATTTCGGACTTCGCAGGTGGGGTTTTCGATTGGCCGCCAAGTTGTTTTAGGAAACGATCCAATTGCGGGTTTGGCGCCTTCGCTGCCGGCTTGGAAAACTCCGGCAGTTGGCCGACACAAAAGAGGAGCGGGTTCGACAATCCGCTGGGCGCACCCAGCCTGATTTCTCGTTCGCCCGGCTCAGCGTCCGGGGCCACGGTAATCTCAAGTGTGACGGTCTCGGCTATGGCTGGGTTGCCTTGTCGATTGGGAGGGTTTTTGAGGATTTTGGCACGGATCTCGGCGAACATCGCTTCGTCCGCATCCGTCCAAACGTTTGTGGAGGTTTCCGATTTGCTGGCAGCCGCCTTTTTTTCACGTAACGCCTTCAGCTTGTCCCGCAAATCGTTGAACTCGTTTTGTCTGAGAGGTCGGTTGTATTCGACCACCGTGGCTTGGACGCTGACGCCTGAGACATACGCATTGGTGATGCTGGCAAGACGTTGACCGCCAACTACAACCTGAAACGTTGTGCCCTGCTGTCCTCCGGCAGGATAGACGTAACCAATATGCGGGTTGTTCTGCTGCTGCGCCCGAGCGGTCGTCATAACCGCCAGAAAAACTGCCAACCCGACAATCGCGCGCCATCGGTAATGACTCATCAAAAGCTCTCGCGTTGTCACAAGCTAAATTATAAGCAAAGACTGCGATGATTGCGACCTCGTTGATAATGTCATCACGAGTGAGGATGAAGTTGCCGGCCTATTGCGGCCATGCCACCGCAACAACTTCGAGGAGAGTCTTGGCGCCGCAATCAGGTGGGTGGTGATCCATCTTGTTTGCCGAACACGAAGGCGGTAAAGACTTCAAATCGGGCGTCGGGCTCGCGCCATGCGTCGGGTGGCAGACCTGCCTTCCAGCAAACCATCTCCAGCGTCTTCTGCTTGTCCCAACCCTGCTCGCTCGCTACTTGCGGAAGGAACAAACCGTGCCGTCCGCCTTTACTGATGATGATCCCGTGTCGCAGGTGATCGAATTCCTCGACGCTCTGGATAGGTCGTGGCGGTTCAAGCACGGAGATTTCGAGACGCAGACCTAGCAACTCAGATGGCTCGACGGGCGGGAACCGCGGGTCTTCGAGCGCCGACGACTTCGCCGAATGCATGCAGTTCTCTAACAGCGGCCGCGAAAAATCCATATGGCCGATGCAGCCGCGCAGTTGGTCGGATTTGGTAAGCGTGACGAATACTCCGTGGGGGGCGCGCAAATTGGGCGTCAACTCCGCCTCTGGCACACGAAACGTCGTCAGCCCGCGCACGGCGGCTTCGATGGTTTTCCGCGCCCAACTCAAGAGCTTCTGTTGTTCGGCAGCGTTGAGAGGTGACTGTGGCATCACTCCAGATTTTACGTGACGCCGCGCTTGCCGTCAATTCGCGCGCCAGAAAGATTTTGTGGGCGCATTTGGTAATCTATTCCTAGGTCGGCTAAGCCGCAGTTTCGTTTACGCGGCAAACCGGCTGGCTGTGTTTAGGTTGTTGACTTACCGTCCGGTCTGCTAGGGGGCCGGTCGTTTCTCGATTTCCCAGCCGCCACCAAAAACCGCGTAAAGCCTCACAGTGTTCGCCAGCTTCGCCAGGCGGAGGGAGACCAGTACCTGCTGCGCGGCATAGAGGGATCGTTGCGCATCGAGGACGCTCAGATAGTTGTCGATTCCCTTGTCATAACGGGATTGGGACAGGCGGTAGGTTTCTGCCACGGCATTGACGAGGGATTGTTGCGCTGATACCTGCTGGTCCACAGTGCCGCGTACGGCAAGGGCGTCGGCCACTTCTCTGAAGGCACTCTGAATTGCCTTCTCGTATTGGGTCACGGCGATTTCCCGTTGCACTTTGGCGGCCTTGGCCGCGGACCACGTGCGGGCGTCAAAAATCGGCATCACAATCTGCGGCGCATAGCTCCATGCACCTGAGCCGGCCTTGAAGAGCCCGGAGAGATCGCTGCTGGCGCTGCCAATTGCGGCCGTCAGGGAAATGCGCGGGAAAAATGCTGCCCGTGCGGCGCCGATGTCGGCGTTGGCTGCTTTGAGCTGGTGCTCGGCTTGAAGAATATCAGGCCGGCGTAGGAGCACCTCTGATGACACGCCGGGAGAAATTTCTTTCGGAGGGGTGACGTCATTCAACTCCGTTGGCAGGAGGTTGCCCGGCGCCGGTGAGCCAACTAGAAGGTTCAAAGCATTCTCATCCTGCGCGACCAGTTGTTTGAAGCTGGCGATGTCTCTGCGAGCGGCGTCCGCTTGCGTTTGCGCGCGCTGAACATCCAAATCTGCCGCAAGGCCCAGGTCATGGCGCCGCTTGATCATGTTGTAAGTGCTCTGCTGCGCCGCAAGAGTGGTTTCCGCCAGGGCCAGGTTCTCCCGATCCGCAGCCAGGGTCAGATACGCATTGGCAACCGAGGACACCAGCAGTATCTGCGCGCTGCGGCGAGCCTGTTCGGTGGCCAGATATTCCTCCAGAGCCTCATCTTTCAGGCTGCGGATGCGGCCGAAGAAGTCGATTTCCCAGGACGCGACGCCGAAATTGGCATCGTAGCGTGTGACGATCACACGTTTTGGAGGGGTGGTGCCGGAGAGATCAGCCGGCAACCGTTGTCTGCTCCCGCTGCCGGTGGCATTGACCGCTGGCAACAGCTCGGCTCGTTGAATGCCGTACATGGCTTGCGCTAGTTGCACATTCAAGGCGGCAACTCGCAGGTCGAGGTTATTCGTCAAGGCCGTCCCGATGACCTGTTGAAGTTTCTCGTCGGTGAAGAATTCCCGCCACTTCAGTTGTGAAGCCTCCGGAGCGTTTGTCTCCGACTGAGTTTTCGCGTAGGCCGCACCGGTCGGCCATTCGACAGGGACCGGGGCGGTCGGCCGGGTGTAATTCGGGGCCAGCGTGCACCCGCAAAGACAAACAACGATGCCAGCGATTAATATGGTTTGTCGTTTCATATTAATGCTCCCCTTGCGAAGTCGAGACGTCTGGAGCGCCGACTGTGATTGGTTGCTCTCGTTTTCTCCCGAAGAAGCGGGATACAATGACAAAGAACAACGGGATGAAGATCAGATCAATGAACGTAGCCGACAGCATGCCGCCGGTAACAGCGGTGCCGATGGCGTTCATCGCGCCGGCACCGGCACCGGTGGCGAGAGCCAACGGTAACGTGCCGAAGAAGAACGCCAGCGAGGTCATGATGACGGGACGGAACCGGATGCGCACGGCGGCCAGCGTGGCTTCGGACAGTCCCGTGCCATGGCGCATTTGTTCTTTGATGAACTGGATGATGAGGATGGCGTTCTTCGTCGAAAGCCCCATGGTGGTGAGGAAGCCGATCTGGAAGTACACGTCGTTGTGCATATGGCGCAGGGACGTGGCCAGCAACGCGCCGAACACGCCCAGCGGTAGCATCAGCAGGTTCACAAACGGGATCGTCCAACTTTCGTAGAGCGCCGCCACGCACAGGAAGATCACCAGAATCGAGAAGGCGTAGAGAACCGGCCCTTGGGCCGTCGCCATCCGCTCTTGGTAAGAAAGCCCATTCCAGTCAAAACCGATTCCCTGCGGCAGCTTCGCCACAATGTCCTCCATGGCCTGCATGGCCTCGCCAGAACTCCGGCCCGGTGCCGGTTCGCCCCAAATGTTCAGGGATGGTGAACCGTTGAAACGTTCAAGCCGCGGGGAACCGGTCGTCCAGCGGGTCTTGGCGAACGAGGTGAACGGCACCATCTTGCCGTCCGGATTGCGCACATAGAGCCTTTCCAAGTCTGCTGGCAACATGCGGTACGGGGCATCGGCTTGGGCGTACACGCGCTTGACGCGACCGGCCAGAATGAAGTCGTTGACGTAGGCGCTGCCGAACGCGGCGCCGATTGTGTCGTGGATCGAGGTGATCGGCACGCCGAGCGCGCCGGCTTTTTCCCAGTCCACGTCCACCCGGTATTCGGGCACATCTTCCATGCCGTTGGGACGAACCTTGGTCAACCGTGGGTCTTGGGCCGCCATGCCGAGGAGTTGGTTGCGGGCGTTCATGAGCGCAGTGTGACCTAGACCACCGCGATCTACTAACTGGAAATCCACACCTCGTGCGTTGCCTAGTTCCATGACCGCGGGCGGTGGGAAAGTGAAAACGAGAGCGTTGCGGATTTTGGAGAGCGCCATCATGGCGCGCGCGGCAACCGCTTGGGCGCGCAATTCTGACCGGCCGCGCAGTTTCCAATCCTTCAATTTGGCAAACACCATGCCATTATTTTGCGCGCGTCCCGACCAACCCATGCCGGCAATCGTGAAACAGGATTCGACGGCATCTTTCTCGTGCTCCATAAAATACTGCCGGACCTGAGTGGCCACCGCCTGCGTCTGCTCTATCGTAGTGCCCGCCGGCAGCAGTATTTGGGACAGGAGCATTCCTTGATCCTCATCCGGCAGATAGGCGGTGGGTAGGCGCAGGAACAGGAAACCAATCACGACGACGATCACAACGTAGGCAATCAAATAGCGCGTCTTCTTAGCCAGCGAGTGACCGACCAAACCGACGTAGCGGTCTCGAACCCAGAAAAACATCCGGTCAAACCACAGGAAAAACGGACGCAGAAAAAAAATCGCATTCTCCGCTGGTTCATGCCCCTTGGGCACCGGCCGCAACAACGCCGCGCAGAGCACCGGCGTCAGAATCAAGGCCACAAGCACCGACAGCAGCATCGCGGCGATGATCGTGATGGAGAATTGTCGGTAAATGACGCCGGTCGAGCCGGGGAAAAATGCCATCGGACCGAACACCGCTGAGAGCACCAGCCCAATGCCGATCAGCGCGCTGGTGATCTGATTCATGGATTTGATCGTGGCGTCGCGTGGCGACAGCCCTTCCTCGGCCATAATGCGCTCGACGTTTTCCACGACGACGATCGCGTCGTCCACCAACAACCCGATGGCCAGCACGACTGCGAACATCGTCAGCATGTTGATCGAAAACCCGAACGCTCCCAGTGCCGCGAAGGTTCCCAGCAACACCACCGGCACCGCGATGGTCGGAATCAACGTGGCGCGGAGATTGCCCATGAACAGCCACATCACTAGGAACACCAGCACCACCGCCTCGAACAACGTTTTCACCACTTCGTGAATGGCCACGCGGACGAATGGCGTCGTGTCGTACGGATAAATCACTTTCATCCCGTGCGGGAAATACCGGCTCATCTCCGCCATCTTCTTTTTGACGGCGTCGGCTGTCGCCAACGCGTTGGCGCCCGGCTCCTGCCGAATGGCCAGCCCGGCCGCCGGCTTGCCATTGTAACGCCGCTCCATGTCGTAAAACTCCGCCCCGAGTTCCACGCGACCGACATCCTGGACGCGCACTAACGATCCGTCCGGATTGGTGCGCAATGGAATGCTGGCAAATTCATCTGGGGTTTTCAGCAGGTTCTGGACGATGATCGAGGCGTTCAGGCGCTGGCCTTTTATCGCCGGCGCGCCGCCGAATTGCCCTGCCGAAACTTCGACGTTATAAGCCTGCAATGCCGCAATCACATCATCAACTGTCATGTGGTAATCGGTCAGTTTGTCGGGATTCAACCAGACCCGCATCGCGTACTGCGCACCAAACTCCACCACCTCACCGACGCCCGGGACGCGCGCGAGCACCTTCTCGATGTTGGAATAGCAATAGTCTTGCAGGTCGTTCGCGTCCATGCTGTCGTCGTCCGAAACCAAGCTGACAATGATCAGGTAATTCCGCGTGGATTTGCTGACCGTGACGCCGGAGCGCTGAACCACTTCCGGCAGGCTGGCCATGGCGAGCTGAAGTTTGTTCTGCACTTTCGCCCAAGCCAAATCCGGGTCGGTGCCTGCTTTGAAGGTCAATTCGATGCGCGATGCCCCAGCCGAATCGCTCGTGCCCGAGAGATACAGCATGTCGTCCAAGCCGGTCATCTTCGACTCGATGATCTGGGTGACGCTATTTTCTACCGTCTCCGCCGAGGCCCCAGGGTAAGAGGAATCAATGGCGATGGACGGTGGAGCAATCGGTGGGTATTGCGAGATGGGCAGCAAATGGATGGACAGACAGCCCAGCACCATCAAGATGATGGCGATGACCCACGCAAACACCGGACGGTCCAAGAAAAATCGCGATAGCATCGTGGTTCTCCGTTAACTGGCGGGCGCCGGTGCGGCTTCAAATGGTACCGCTTTCACCGGCGCACCGGGCCGGGCTTTCAGCAATCCCTCAACGATCAACCGGTCGCCGACCGCCAGCCCGCCGGTGACGAGCCATTTGTCGCCAATCGCCCGGTCAAGTGTCAGCAGCCGCGGCTCCACCGTTCCGGCGGCATTGACCAGCAACGCCATGGAATTTCCTTTCGAATCACGCATAATCGCCTGCTGGGGAATGAGAATTGCCTTTTCGTTAATGCCCTCTTTCACCACCGTTCGCACAAACATCCCCGGCAGCAACACGCCGTTTGGATTCGGAAACATCATCCGCAAGATCACCGTTGCCGTCGTCGGGTCCACCGACACATCGCGGAATTGCAGCGTCCCCTCTGCCGGATACTTCGTGCCGTCTTCGAGGATGAGTTGCACGGCGTTTTGGTTGTTCCCGTCGCGGGTCAGCCGTCCGTCCGCCAACCGCTGCTGCAGGCGCAGTAGTTCGGCAGTGGATTGCGGAACATCCACGTAAATCGGGTCCAGTTGCTGAATGGTGGCGAGAGGCGTGGGTTGATAAGCCGTCACGATGGCGCCATCCGTAACGGTGGATTTCCCGATGCGCCCGGAGATCGGCGAGACGATATGGGTGTAATCAAGATTGATGCGGGCTGTTTGCAGTTCTGCTTCGGCCTGTTTCAGGGCGGCATCCGCATCATCGAAGTCCTGCTGGCTGACCGCTTTGTCAACCAGCGCTTCCTTGTAGCGGTCAGCCCTCGACCGGAGGGCCGGCAGATTAGCCTTGGCCCTGTCGAGCGCCGCCTGAAATGGCGCGGGATCAATCTGATAAAGCTCCTGCCCGGCCTCGACGTTTGAACCTTCTATGAACAGGCGTTTCTGGATTAGGCCGTTGACCTGCGGACGGATTTCCGCGATGAGGTAGGGCGAGGTGCGACCCGGAAGCTCGGTTGTCAGCAATAGCTTCTCTTGGACAACCGTCACCGTCGCCACTTCAGGCACGGGAGGTGGCGCTGCCGTTTTACCCTTGCAGCCCGCCAACCCCGCGACCAGGACCAAACCCAGAACACCCATCAATAATCGCTTCATCGTCTCACTAATCCTTTCTTTACGGGATGCGCCCGCATCCCCTGCACCCAGATATCCGCAAACACCTCGCAAACCTTGCGCATGTCGAACTTGTGAAACCGACGCTCGCCCAAAACCTCCTGCACCAAGAAATGATTGAAAACCATCCCCAAAAACGCGCGAGCCGCCAACACCGGATCCACTCGCCGAAACGCGCCCGCCCGGATCCTCCCGCGAATGTATTCCGCAAGCAGGTCGTTAAACCCGGTTATGTACGTCTGCACGAACCGCGTGGACAACTCATGTTTCTCCAGCGCGCTGAACAGCAACAGCCGCGCCAATGTTGTGTCCGTCGCGTTCTGATCCAGCAGCGCCATCGCTATTCCAGCCAACACCCCCTGCTCGTTTCCATCCGTTGCCAACTGTTCCGTCAGCAATTCCCGCGCGGGCTTCTTCCGGCATTTCTCCTCGATCACCGCCCAGTACAAGTCTTCCTTCCGCGGGAAATGCCGGAACAGAATTGCTTCGTTTACCTGCGCCTTCTCCGCGATCTGCCGGGTCGTCGTGCCGCGAAATCCCCGTCGCGCAAACAATTCCGTGGCCACCGCCAGTATTTGCTGGTGGCGCTCCGGCGCCGGAATCCGTTGGGCTTTTTGCCTCATGCAAGTAACCACTTACTTACTTAACAATATTGCGGGCCGTTGTCAAGTGGTTGGAGCTGCGGCACGGTATGGGGTGCGGTCACGGTCCAGCTTTGGCGGGATTCTGGTCATCGTTGCAGGCGGACGGGATGTCTGTTAGTGTGCAATAGCGATGGTGAAGAAGGCGAAAGCAAAGAAGAAGGCGTGGTTGCTCGGGCTTGGGCTCGATGGTAGGGACGGGCATGTTCGCGTCACCAAGGGTGAGAATTTCAAGCTGGTCGGCGGCAGCAAGGAGACCCACGGTGTGATGCAGGAGAAGGCCATCAAGATGAACGAACATCTCAAGCACCGCGGCAAGCGCCTCGAGGACCTCGATGGCGAGGAGATCCATGAGATCGCCGACAAAGTCGGCATGCCATTAATGGAGCCACCCGCCACGCCACGCGCCAACTGAAGCGCGCGCATTAACTCGATGCGCCGACGGAAAGTATATTATTGGAGGTCGAACACGAACTTGCGGGAATTCCAGCCGACTGCTAAGGTGAACGCCTGATGCGATACGCACTGATCTTGGCAGGCGGTTCAGGGACGCGGCTGTGGCCGATGAGCCGTGCCAACCTTCCAAAGCAACTGATCCCGTTCATTGCCGGCAAGAGCCTGTTGCAGCTTGCTTACGATCGACTGAAGGGTCTCGTGCCGGTGAAGAACCGCTACATTTGCGCCGGTCAAACGCACGCCGACGTCATCTGCCACGAGCTCGGCCTGCCGAAAGAACAGTTCATCGGCGAGCCGACTGGCCGTGACACCCTCAACGCCGTCGGCTTGAGCGCCGCCGTCATCGCCCGGCGCGACCCCGAAGCTGTCATCGCCGTGTTCACTGCCGACCAGATCATCGAGCCGGTCGACCAGTTCAAGAAAAACGTCGATCACGGGTTTCGTCTGGCAGAGAAATCATCCAACACGCTCGTCACCTTCGGCATAGAGCCTACCATGGCCGCCACTGGCTACGGTTACCTGCAACTTGGCGACCTCATCGACGAGCCGGCCCCGCACGGAGCGGGGTCAGCCCGCGTCGTACAGCAATTCAAGGAAAAACCCGACGCCGACACCGCTGGCAAATACCTCGCCGCCGGCCCGCAACGTTACCTCTGGAACAGCGGCATGTTCGTCTGGCGCGCGGCAACGCTGCTGGACTGTATCCGCCGGTATGAAAAGGAGAACTTCTCCGGTCTGTCACGGATCGGTCAGGCTTGGGACACACCGCAACGCGCCGCCATCTTGTCCAAGGTTTTTCCGAAGCTCAAAAAAATCAGCGTGGACTTCGCCGTCATGGAACCCGCTTCACGCGATCCGCAGATGCGTATCGCCGTTGTGCCGATGCCGCTGCAATGGCTCGACGTCGGTTCCTGGCCGACGTTTGCCGAGACCTGCCCGAAAGACAGGCAGGGCAACGCGATTGCAGCCGAGCGCACGTTCCTGCTGGAAACACATGGCACGATGGTCGCCTCCAACGATCCCAAGCACCTAATCACGACCGTTGGCTGCGATGATCTTATCATCATCCATACTCCCGAAGTCACGCTCGTCTGCCGCAAAGACCGCGCCGAGTCGATCAAGGAACTTTACAAGCAGGTCGGCGAACGCTTCGGCAAAGACCTGATCTGATCGTAAGGATGGAGCCCGCAATGCCGTTGACAGTTGGGGTTGCCCGGTGCTAATGGTGCGGGCATGGATCCCAAGACGCTCACGCCGGTGTTGGTCTTTGTCCCACTCGTTTTGATTATCTTGACACTCTTCATGGCTGCGATTGCGTTTTGGATCTGGATGGTCGTGGACTGCGCCATAAACGAGCCTGCTGGTAACGACAAGATTGTCTGGTTGCTTGTCATCATTCTCCTGCACTTCATAGGTGCCCTCATTTACTTCTTCGCCCGGTGTCTGACCCGGCCTAAAAGAGTCGTCGCGCCACCGATTGCAGCGCCTCCACGATTATAGGCCGGGCGTCCCGTGACGCGGGATTGGCAGGGGTTGTGAGCGGAGCAGTACGAGGAATTGAAGAACAGGTGCAGCAGAACAAAGAATTGGCTACGCTGGCGCAGCAAGGTATGCGTAAATTGGAGAATAGTTAGATGTGATCACAAAACGCCCAAAACCACGGAATAAAACCATGAAACCCAAAACAAGATATATCGTAGGAGCGACACCTGTCCCGAAGAAATCGGGGTTCCTGTCGCGACTGGTCGTTGTTGTTTCTTTGTGGCTCTTGGCGATTTCAACGAGTGTCGCCCAAGAATACGCCAACATCGAATACCTGTGCGCGGACTGGGGGCCGGCGATGAAACTGTCCGGCAAGACAAATGAACCGCCGCAGTTCAGCGATACCGAGGAGGAAGTTTACTTCCTCAAACAAGTAGGACGTTTCACGCGTAAGACACGGCTCGTGCCCGACCTCCTCAGCGGAAGCATGGCCGAAGACATTGGCCACGGCATCAGCATCTATCTCTGCAAGATGAAGCCTGACGGCGGCGACAAGACAGAGATCAAGGAGTTATGGAAGAACCCGAATTACCCCATCGACACGCAGGGTCAATCCACATGGATGGATGTGAACGAGAGAACGCGCAAGATTGCACTGGCGATCACTTACGCGGGGAGCGATGTGACCGGTCTATGGACGATGAACTTGGATGGCAGGGAGTTGAAACGAATCATCACCCCGGCGGTCACAACCAACTATCTGCAAGCGATCAACCATCCAAGCTGGACGCCGGATGGGCAATGGATCGTTTTCGAGGAGGAACTCCGGGGGATGAACCCCAACAGATTCAATATAGCTCGCTGTAACGCGGCAGGGCAACAGTTTGCACGCCTGCTGGAGGCGACAGAGAAGATCGAATATATGCAACCAAGTGTCTCACCAGATGGGCGGCGGATTGCGTTTTCGAAATATCCCAACGGCTACCCGGGAGGCCGTCACCTGTGGCTGGTCGACGTGGAGGGCAGAAACCCTCACCAGTTGCTCACTGAGAAAAGCAAGCCCCTTGGCGGTGATTACCCCACGTGGAGTCCGGATGGGAAGAGGATTCTTATCACGGGCAAAATCGTTGAGGCTGCCTCAGGCGAGATGCTCCTTCAACGGCGACCAGTGATCCAAGGGCGGCAAGGAACCTATGGATGGCCACACTGGGGAGAATTAGGAATTGTCGGTTCTGTCGTCAACGGAATTCTCTTCACTGACATAGAACTCCGAGAAGCCAAGTGGATTGGCTCCTCAAAACTCGCGCAGTGCACGGGTGCCAAAAACTCGTGCCGGTGGTGACGAAATGAAAAAGTAATGAGGGTCGCGGAAGGGTCACGTCTAGCTATCCATCATTTCGGCCTTACTCTCTCCATTACTGCCTTCTGGCATGTGTGAAATATCCGGCCTAGACCTTCCCGACTTCGAGGCCGAAGTAATTCTTCGCGTTGCCGAAACAGATGTTGCGGACGAGCGTGCTAAGCATTTTCATGTCGCGTGGTAGTTCGCCGTTGACGACGTCACGCCCGATGAGGTTGCAGAGGATACGACGGAAGTATTCGTGCCGCGAATAGCTCAGGAAACAGCGCGAGTCGGTCAGCATGCCGACGAACCGGCTGAGCAGACCGAGGTTGGATAGCGCGTTGATCTGCCATTCCATCGCTTCCTTCTGGTCGAGGAACCACCAGCCGCTGCCGAACTGGATTTTGCCGGGCACGCTGCCGTCCTGGAAATTGCCAAGCATCGTGGCAAAGGCATAGTTGTCGGCGGGATTCAGATTGTAAATGATCGTCTTTGGGAGACGATTATTCGAGTCGAGCCGGTCGAGATAACGCGCCAACGCCTCGGCTTGCGGCCAGTCGCCGATGGAGTCAAAGCCGGTATCGGGGCCGAGTGTGCGCATCAGACGCGCATTGTTGTTGCGCAACGCGCCGAGGTGCAATTGCATGACCCAGCCGTGCTTGGCGTAGAGTTCGCCCACAAACAGCAACATGAAGCTGCGAAACTTGTTGGCGTCGGCGAGCGAGACCTTCTTCCCAGTGCGGGCATCGGCGAAAATGCGCGCTGCCTCGGATTCGGTGCAATCGTCTGCAAATACGTGATTCAACCCGTGATCGGATAAGCGGCAACCTGCATCGTGAAAGAAACAATGCCGTTTCCCGAGCGCGTCGAGGAAACCTTTCAGACTGCGACATTCAATGCCGCTGACCTGACCGAGCTTGTCCACCCAAGTATTGAATGCGGCTGGCTGGTCAATTGTGAGCGATTTATCGGGGCGGAACGTCGGATAGACGCGCGTGGCCAGTTTACCGTCTGCGCGGATCTTGTGGTGCTGCTCCAGCGAATCAGTCGGGTCGTCGGTGGTGCAAACGACCGCCGCGCGGCTCCGGCGAAGAAGTTCGCGCACTGGCATCAGGGCCAGCTTTTCGTTGGCCTTATTCCAGATCTTCTCGGCGGTGGACTCATCGAGCAGATCGGTGATGCCAAAATACATTTTCAGTTCGAGGTGGGTCCAGTGATAGAGCGGATTGCGGAGCGTGTGCGGCACGGTGCGGGCGTAGGCGAGGAATTTCTCCCAGTCGCTTGCGTCGCCGGTGCAATATTTCTCGGACACGCCGTTGGAGCGCATCGCACGCCACTTGTAGTGATCGCCTCCGAGCCATGCCTCGTACAAGTTGCGGAATACTTTGTTGGACGCAATCTGGTCAGGCGGCAGATGCGTGTGGTAATCGAAAATCGGCTCGTGCTTGGCATAGTCGTGGTACAACTCACGTGCCACATCGTTGTGCAGCAGGAAATCTTCCGTGAGAAAAGTCTTGATGGTCTTGGTCGTTCTGGCTGCTGATTTAGTCCTGGTGCGTTTCATGGTTGCCTCCTGAATCCAAAACGAAGCCGAATGCTTAAACTCAAGACCACGATGCCAAGGGAGACCGGCGCGCCGCCGATGCGATCAGCGGCGCGATTCATGGTCTAACCCTTGCTCAAAAGAGAGAGATGCTTCGTAAGATGTCTTTCGAGCAACTCAGCGTGCAACTCAGCGTTCCGCCGGAGAACATCCAGAATGCGCGGTTTGAACCGCGCATCGGTCAGCACCGAGCCGAACGTGACATGCAGGAGTTGCCGACCCGCGACTTTATCAAGATAGATATCTTCGTCACGGCTGCCTGCATACGGTGGTAATGAGGCTACCTGCGCCGACGTTGTGGAGATGTGATAGCTCTGGCGGTCTATCCCAAAGCGTCCGCGGCAGAACTCGATAATCTCGACAAACAGTTTTGTATCCTTGCGCGCCACCACGCGGAGCGCCTCCAGATAGCTCGTACCGGCCGTTTTCACGTGCAATAGGTCGCCACAGACGCGGCCGAAGATCGGATAGACCTCGAACTTATCCGAGCCGCTGTGGACGCCGATTTTATACGGTCCGCAATGTTTCGAGATGGCGGCGTGCTGCACCAACGCCTTCTCAAACTTTTTCACGTCGCCCTTGTAATCGATCCCCTTCTCAAAATCGCCAATGAATCGCAGGGCAACGCTCACAACGTTCGGCACCTTGTGCCGCTTGAGTTCCATTGCGACAAACAAATGCTCCAACACGCTTGTCGGTTCGTCGGTCTCGTCCACGCTGATTTCGATCTCGAACGGGCGTGTGCCCATGGTCTTCGCAATGTGACGGCCCATCACGGCGATATGCTCCAGTGCGCCACCATACTTCACCACGGCCCGCTGCAACGATGCGCGGTCAAACTGTGCCGTGGCCACCCCCGGCACGTCGAACTTCTTACCAATGTAGAGCGACTCCAACTCGCTGGTCAGCGTGCCCTTGCCGACGTGCGCCGACGGATCAATCGTGAAGAAGCAGAAACCGGCGGCAGCCGTGTAGTCGACGTGCTCAGGCAACTTCAGGTGATCGGCGTCCGCGCCCCACGGCTGTTTCCAGCCGACTTCGGCCAGCGCGGCCTGCGCAGCCTGCATCACTTCCTGCGGTGTGCGTTGGGTGCGTTCCATCTCGCGGATGGACTGCTGGGCGAAAATCGAGGCGAAGTCGAATTTTCGCGCTGCGGCCACGTGGCCGGGCGTGGCGAGACCCAAGCGGTCGCCGAAGCCAAATGATTTTCGTCGTCCAAGCGGTGTAGGTTTGGTAAAATTCTCATTCATGGCGAATAAGTTTAGCGGGCACCGCTGGCTCGCGCAAGAGAACTTTTCGTCACGGACGCGGACAAATTCTGCCGAACTTCTGCGGATGAAGCATTCCTCCGAAATCTTTTTGACTTGTGTGAGGCGCGTTTTGCTCAGCGTATCTCGCAGGATAGTAAGTCTAGAACAAAAAAAGTTTGACAGACTGCAATCGGTTCTGCCATAAGCATGACGCGCTGTCAGGTTGCTGACAGGAAAAAGGCTGTTGATCGTTTGAGGACAGAAGTGTTTTGAGTTGAAACGCTGTGACCGCCCCAGTGGGTGGAATACGGCGTTTGTTCTTTTTAAGGGTTTTTCTGTCAAAAGAACGTAGAAGTGGGAGGTACATATGGCACGTGGTACGGTGAAGTGGTTCAATGACAAGAAGGGTTTCGGCTTCATTCAGCAACAGGAAGGGGGGACGGATGTATTCGTCCACTACTCGGCAATCAAAGGCGATGGATTCAAGACTCTGACTGAAGGTCAGGCGGTCGAATTCGACGTCGTCCAAGACGAGAAGGGCATCCGCGCCCAGAACGTGGTCGGAGCATCGTAACTCACACTGTGGCCGCAGGGGCGGCCATTTGACTGTGCCACGTCATGCCCCCAGCCAACCTACGCTGCTGGGGAAAGCGTGAGGTTTAAGTTGACAGTGGGAGGTGTTTATTCTTCCCTCCCAGCGTTTCAGTAGCACAACATTCCATTTCGACATCTCGCTCCAATACTTGACCGGCTTGTGTGGCGCATGCTAAACACGCGTTGTGAAGTTTGTTTGCCGCAAATCCCAGTTGCGTGGCGCCGTCGCGATTCCAGGATCCAAGTCGCACACCATCCGGGCGGTGGCGATTGCCAGTCTCGCTTCGGGCACAAGCCGGATCGAGCAACCGCTGGATTCTGGTGACACTCGGTCGGCCATCAGCGTTTTCGCTGCGCTTGGCGCGCGAATCGAATGTGAACCCGATGTTTGGGTTGTGCACGGCATGGGGGGCGAGTTGCGCGCGCCGAATGATGTGATCGATGTCGGCAACTCCGGCACCACGCTGCGCATTGCACTGGGCAGCGCTGCGCTCCTTCGCAATGGGAAAGCAGTTTTTACCGGAGACGACCAGACGCGCCGGCGCCCGGCAGGGCCACTGCTGGCTGCGCTCGGTGATTTGGGTGCTTCAGCCGAATCAATCGGCGGCAACGGGTGCGCGCCAATTGCGGTTCGCGGACGCCTTCGCGGTGGTACCACCTCCATCGAATGTCAGACGAGTCAGTATCTCACCAGTCTGCTCGTCAATACGCCGTTGGCAGATGGCGATAGCATAATTCGCGTGCCGCTGTTGAACGAAAAACCATATGTGGAGATGACGCTCGACTGGCTGGCTCGGCAAAAGATCAAGTTGGAGCGGGATGGGCTGCGCGAATTTCGCATATCCGGGCGACAAAGTTACAAGTCGTTCACTCGGCGAATCCCGGCCGACTTTTCGTCGGCAACATTTTTCTTGTGTGCGGGGGTCTTGGGCGATAATGCGGTGACGGTGCAGGGACTCGATCTGAACGATCAACAAGGCGACAAGGCGGTCCTTGATTATCTTCGGCGGATGGGCGCGCACTTGGACGTGCAGCCCGATGGCGGCATCCACGTGCAGCCGGGCAATCTCAAGGGTTGCCGCATCGACATGAACGCCACGCCGGACGCGCTGCCGATGATGGCCGTGGTCGCTTGTTTCGCCGAAGGCAAGACCACGTTGGCCAACGTTCCGCAGGCAAGAATCAAGGAAACCGACCGGATCGCCATGATGCGTCAGGAATTAACCAAGTTAGGCGCGAAGATCACCGAACTGCCCGATGGATTGGTCATAGAACGAAGCAAGCTGACCGGCGCAGAAGTGGATGGCCACAATGATCACCGCATCGCCATGGCATTGGCCGTGGCCGGCTGCGCCGTGCCGGGAAAGACGGTTGTGCGCACCGCCGAGTCCGCCACCATCACTTTCCCGACTTTCATGGACTGCATGCGGAAACTCGGTGCGGACATTAAGATTTTGAACTAAACGAAAGGACACCGCCATGCTCGGATGCGATTTGGGAACATTGTTCAAGGTCACCGTTGCCGGTGGATCGTACCAGGAAGGACTTACGGTCCACCTCCAAGGCGTGCCGCCGGGCTATCTGATCACTGAGGAAGAAATCTATCGCGAGCTCCTTTTGCGCAAGCCGGGCCAGGGCGAACTCAGTTCGCCACGGCGCGAACCCGACGTACCTGTCATCTACAGCGGGGTCAATTGCGCGGACACGATGACCGGGTTTCATAATGCCGAGCACACCAATGGCACGCCGATGGTGATTTTGATTCCCAATCTCGACCGCCATCTTGAACACATCGAGCAGTACCGTTCGACGAACCGGACACCGCGGCCGGGTCATGCCTCGTACGCTTCCTATTTGAAATACGGCCAGTGGGATGATTCCATTGGAGCCGGTTTCTTCAGTGGACGTTACACCGCCACGATTGTGGCAGCCGGCGCAGTTGCCAAACGAATTCTCAAAGACCATGGAATCGAGGTGACCGGCTACGTCAAGGAAGCCGCCGGTATTCGCATGCCCGATCTGCCCATCGAGAAGGTCCGTCCCAATGTTGCCGCTTACAAGGAAATGCGCCGGAAACACGATCCAGTTTACGCAGAACTGTTCGCTTCAGGTCGATTCAAACACGACATGCGGTTTCTTCAGAAGATGGCCGTGCTCGCCGAGTTCGAGAAGGAAGTGCCTGAGGTCGCCAAGAAAATGATTCACTGGGACGAGAAAGCCATCCGCAAGGAATATGGCATACATCCGAAACTGAATTGCCCGCACCTGGAAACCGCCGACGCGATGTACGATCGCATCATGGAGATCACACAATCCGGCGACTCCAGTGGTGGCGTGGTCGAGGTTGTGGCGACGGGGGTGCCGGTGGGCATGGGCGAACCGGTTTTCCGCAAGCTCGACGGTGAATTCGGTCGGATGCTCAGCATCGGGGCCGTCAAGGCCGTCGAGATCGGCGCCGGGTTGGCGGTCAAGGACATGACCGGTTCCCAGTGCAACGACCAAATGGAAGTGAAGAACAAGAAAGTCAATTTCCGCTCCAACAACGCCGGCGGCATCACCGGCGGTCTGACGACCGGTCAATCGATCGTGATCCGTCTGACCGTCAAGCCCACACCGACGATTGCCAAGCCACAGCACACCATTGATAAGGTATCGATGGAGAACAAGGAATTAGCGGCGGTTACACGTCGTGATCCTACCATCGTGGCGCGCGTCTGGCCGGTGGCCGAGGCGTTCACGGCGATACTGTTGCTTGACCACTACATGCAGCACCTTGCCTTCCAGTCGCTTGCGAAGAAGTAGAAGACGAGCCAGCCGCACGATATCCACGCACTATCCGGATCGAGCGCGAAGCGCAGTGGCCAGTCGAGATTTTTCGTGATTTTTGCGCCCATGAAGCTTACAAAAGCCCTTGTATGAAAATCGTTGTTGCATACTCGGGCGGCTTGGATACGTCAGTCATCTTGCACTGGTTGAAGGAAACCTACCATTGCGAGGTGATCGCCTTTTGCGCCGACATCGGCCAGGAAGAGGAACTCAAAGGCCTTGACGAAAAAGCCAAAGCCACCGGCGCGAGCAAGTTCTATGCACTCAATCTCATTGAAGAGTTTGCGCGCGATTTCATTTTTCCGATGATTCAGGCGGGAGCAATTTACGAGAACCAGTATTATCTAGGCACCAGCATCGCGCGTCCGCTCATCGCCAAGGCGCAAATCGACATCGCCAGCAAGGAAAAGGCCGACACTGTGGCGCACGGCGCGACGGGGAAGGGCAACGACCAATGCCGTTTCGAACTGACTTATGCAGCGCTCGCGCCCAACCTCAACATCATTGCCCCGTGGCGATTGCCGGAGTTCCAGGCGCGCTTCAAAGGCCGTGCCGAGATGCTGGCCTACTGCAAGAAGAATGGAATCAAGGTCGAAGCTTCGGCGAAGAAGCCGTACTCGATGGACCGCAATCTCCTGCACATCAGTTTCGAGAGCGGCGTCCTTGAAGACCCGTGGGCCGAGCCGCCAAAGGACATGTTCAAACTCAGCGTTGCGCCTGAGGATGCGCCTGACGCGGCGGAATACGTGGAACTGGTTTTTGAAGCGGGCATATGCATCGTGGTCAATGGCAAGCGCCTCTCACCGGCGAACGTTATGCGCACGCTCAACAAACTCGGCGGCAAACACGGCATCGGCCGCGTGGACCTCGTCGAGAACCGTTTCGTCGGAATGAAGAGCCGCGGCGTGTACGAGACGCCCGGTGGTACAATCCTACATTTTGCGCACCACCAGATGGAAACACTGACGATGGACCGCGAAGTCATGCACTTGCGCGACTCGCTGATTCCGAAATACAGCGAACTGGTCTATTACGGTTTCTGGTTCAGCCCTGAGCGCGAGGCGTTGCAGGCGCTCGTGACCGAAAGCCAGAAGAACGTGACCGGTACCGTGCGTCTCAAGCTTTACAAAGGCAACATCATTACAGCTGGTCGTAAAAGCCCCGTGTCTCTCTACAACCCGCGCGTTGCGACGATGGAAGCTGACAAAGGCGCTTACAACCAGACCGACGCGACCGGTTTCATCCGTCTCAACGCGCTGCGCTTGAAAGTCGCAGCGCAGGTGCGCGACAACAAGGGATAGCGCCTCGCCGTTCTTACGAAATTCCGACGCGCGAGTTTTGTACTGACCCCACCGGCAGTGGAAGAATTCACACTTTGCGTGTGTTGGATTTGAGCCAAACGGCGTATTCGGCCTCGTCCATCTCCCCGGCGGCGAGTGCCAAAGTGCGCACCGTCGCTTCAGCTTCGGTCGCTTGGAACTGGCAGCCATTGAGTTCCAGAAACAAAACCGCCACGGCGAAACCAATCCGCTTGTTTCCGTCAACGAACGGATGGTTCTTCACCAAGCCGAAACCATAGCTGGCCGCGAGCTCGAAGATCGTCGGTTTGCCGTAGTGGAAGATGTTCTCCATCCTAGCCAGTGCGGACTCCAGCAGCCCCTCGTCCCACACACCGGAGGAACCGCCGAACTCGGCCAGCAACTGCTCATGCAGTGCGAACACCGTCTCGTGCAGCACCCAGACTGGCGGCTTCATTTCGCCAGTTCGCGTAGCGTGTTGCGGTAGCGGCGGACGACATCCTTCGCCGCTTCCATCTGCTGCGTGAACTCGGCGTTAGCCGGGGCAATCCGCACGCTTCCATCGGCGGCGTCGGTGACACACACGACATCGCCTTCGTGAACCTTCAGATGGTTGAGCACGTGCTTCGGCAACACCACGCCCACCGAGTTGCCGACCTTGCGAAGTTTCAGTTCCAAAACCATGTACCTAGTGTAGCCACAAATGTTATAACGTCAAGCCCGGTTTTGCGTCGTCAGTTACTATGTTGGTGCAGGGGCGCAATGCACTCAACCCGGCAGACTGAGTTGGTCGATGTAGCGGGACTCGAAACCGGGATCGAGGTTCAGTTCGATAATCTCGATCTTCTTACTGATGCGGGTGATCTCGTCGAGCGCACCGCAGTCGAGCAGGCCGAGATAGGCGCCTGCCAGCGACGTGTTGCCGACCACTTCGACTTGCTTAATCTGAAAACCCGGCAGCAAGCCGCAGCCGATGGCGTTCCCGACGTTGAGGTGCATCCCAAACCCGCCCGCGAGATAGACCTTTTTTATCTGCGCCGGTGTGAGACCAGTCCGTTCGAGCAGGGTCAGAATACCGGCTGCGATGGCTGCCTTGGATTGCAGCAGGTGCGCGATGTCGGCTTCTGAAACCAATATGTCGCATTGACCTTGACCGCGCGCGACACGGAACGCCAGAGCAGCCTCCTTGGCCGCAACCAACCAATCGGAAACCCCTCCCGCAGTCGTGGGATGGTCAAATCGGCCTTTGCTCGTCAGCAGCCCGATTGTTCTTCCCTCGGCAAGGAAATCAATGTAGGCCGAGCCGCAGAGACCGATCGGTGTCGCGTTCCCAATCACATCGGTATGCACGGCGAACGGCTCTTTCGTGAAACGCAGACGTTCGATGGCGCCTTCGGTGGCCCGTATGCCATTGGTCAGTCCCGCGCCTTCGAACGCAGGCCCGGCGGCGGTCGCACAGCCGAGCAGATGGTCACCCTTTTTAAGAATGATCTCGCCGTTCGTACCGACGTCCACCAGCAGACTCGGTCCGTCGTTGTACGCGAGGCTGCTGGAGAAGATGCCGG
>Ga0182027_10000040_pt1 | contig 194917 bp, 168 predicted proteins | sample 712E1DmetaG_FD_121300 | JGI IMG/M metagenome (GOLD analysis project Ga0182027, IMG submission 121300) | Permafrost microbial communities from Stordalen Mire, Sweden - 712E1D metaG (Illumina Assembly) | ecosystem: Environmental > Terrestrial > Soil > Wetlands > Permafrost | place: Sweden...
AATGGGAATGTCTTTTGTCGCCGGGTCTTCCTTGAGCTTGCGCGCTACGTCAAAGCCCTCGCTATCGTGTGTCATCATCACGTCAAGCAGCATCAGGCTCGGCTTTTCGGACTTAGCCTTCTGATACCCCTCTTCGCCGTTGGCTGCGGTGATCATCGCATAGCCCTTGGCCTCCAGAAGCGTGGTGGTGGCTTCCTTGAAATCAACATCATCGTCGACCATGAGAATTTTTGTTTTCATACTGCCCGAATCCTTTGCTAACCCGGAATTTCCGGGTAAGAAAAATGACTTAACCAAAGAAAAAGTTCCTGTGTAATCCCTGAATCATATTCTTTCCTGCGGCGTGTATTTCGTGTGCAGAAGATGATGAGACCGCTCGCCCAGGGGAATGCGAAGGAATTCCCCGTATACCTGCTTGACCTTCGGATTGTCATGCGACTTGCGAAGTTTCTTGCTTTCGTCCTCTTTGTAAATCGCCTTGATGCGCTCCTTGCGCTTCTCGTTGTTCGTGAGACGGGGCTGACCGCCCCCGCCGATGCACCCGCCCGGACAGGTCATGATCTCGACGAAATGGTAGGGCGCCTTGCCTGACTTGACCAACTCGACGATCTTCTGCGCGTTTCCCAGGCCGTGAGCCACGGCAACCGACAGGGTCACGCCTTCAAGAAACGACCATTCCGGCACCGTGCCCGTGATCTTTATCGCAGCCTCCTTGATCCCCTCGAGCCCGGCGATGGGCTCGACGTGGAGTTCCGCAAACGGGAGTTCCTTGCCGGTTATGATCTCCCAGGCCGAACGGAGCGCCGCTTCCATGACGCCGCCCGTATTTGCGAAAATATCTCCTGCGCCGGACGAAACGCCCATGACGCGGTCGAAATCTTCATCGGGCAGGGCGTCGAAATCGATGCACGCCTGCTTGATCATGCGGCCGAGTTCGCGTGTTGTCAAGACCGCGTCCACGTCCGTCGCGCCGCTGTCGTTCATCTCCGGGCGCTGGGCCTCGAATTTCTTTGCCGTGCACGGCATGATCGACACCACGAAAATGTCCTGGGGCTTTTTCCCGATCTTCTGGGCCCAGTAGGTCTTGGCCAGCGCCCCGAACATCTGCTGCGGCGACTTGCAGGTCGACAGGTTTGGAATCATGTCGGGATAGAAATGTTCTATGTAATTGATCCAGCCGGGTGAACAGCTCGTGAATTGCGGCAGGGCCACGGATTCTTTTCCGACAAGCGCCTTCTTCAGGCGGGTGAGAAGCTCCATGCCTTCTTCGATGATGGTGAGGTCGGCTGTGAAATTCGTGTCGAACACGGTCGCGAAACCGAGTTTGCGCAACGCGGACACCATCTTGCCGGTGACCAGCGTTCCCGGTGCATGACCGAAACATTCGCCGAGCGCTGCCCTGACCGCGGGCGCGGTCTGCACCACCACGGTTTTCGAAGGATCTTCCAGCGCATTCCAGACGCGCTGAATATGGCTTTGCTCAACGATCGCGCCGACCGGGCAGACTGCCGCGCACTGGCCGCACTGCACGCAGGTGACGGTGTCAAGATGCCCTCCGAACGCGGGCCCGATGACTGTCTTGAAGCCGCGCGCCTGGGGAAACAGCGCGCCGACGTGCTGGACCTGGTTGCACACGGTCACGCACCGCCTGCATTTGATGCACTTGCCGTTGTTGCGGACGATACCGGGCGTGCTGCCGTCGATCCCGGCGGCTGTTTTTGCGCCCGCGTACGTGATGTCGCGTATGCCAAGATCGCTTGCCAGCTTTTGCAGTTCGCAGTCTTCGTTGCGCTCGCAGGTTTGGCAGTCTCCGTCGTGCTCGGAAAGGAGCAGTTCGACCACCATCTTGCGCGCCTGGCGTACCCTGCTCGTATTTGTCTTGATCTTCATGCCGTCGGAAACGGGCATGGAGCAGGCAGCGACAAGCGACTTTGCGTTTTCGACTTCAACGACACAGACCCGGCACGCGCCGATGGCGTCCAGACCTTCGAGGTAGCAAAGCGTCGGGATATTGATGCCCGCCTGCTTGGCGGCCGAGAGTATGGTTGCGCCCTCGGGGACTTCCACGGAGATGTTGTTTATAGTGACTTTCATTGTTTGTTCTCCTCTTGACAATTGGTCTAAAAAATTTCTGCCAGCTTTTCGCCCCCTCCCCGCCGGTTCCCCCGCAGGGGGAACCCTTTCAGAGGAAGTCCCCCTGCGGGGGACATTAGGGGGCGCAGTATACTACATCAGATCTTTTTCCCGTAATCGCATCGCAGGCATCGTTTGGCCTGGCGCACGGTCTCGCCTTCGGTCCAGCTCAGTTCGACCTCGTCGAAATTGTTCCGGCGCCGGTCAACGCTGATAAGTGGCATCTTCTCGCGCTGGTAGGGAACGGGATCGGCGTCGGGATCAAATGACGTCCTGATTTCCTGGCCCGCACGCCAGAACGCGTGTTCCTCTCCTGTAAACATCGCGTCGATGCCCACGGCCGCGCGCTCTCCTGCGGCGATGGCCTCGACCACGCTCGACGGGCCGCTCACGGCGTCGCCGCCTGAAAATACCCACGAAACGGAGGTCCTGCCGTTGGCGTGGTCCGCGGAAATCGTGCCTGATTTGGTCACCTCGAGCCGGATGCCGTTGAACACTTCGGCGCTGTTCACCTTTTGTCCGATCGCGGAAATGACCTGGTCCGCTTCGAGCACGTAATCGTTGCCCTGATCAGCCTCCGGCCTGCGTCGTCCGGAACTGTCGAATTCACCAAGGTGCATGGGACGGCACTTGACGCCCGTGACTGCGTTGTTCTTTGCGACGATCTCGACCGGCGCGGTGAGCAGGGTCAGGCCAACGCCTTCCTGCTGCGCTTCCTCGATCTCTTCCGCATACGCCGGCATTTCCTCGCGCGTGCGTCGGTAGAGAATGGTCACCGACGTCGCGCCAAGCCGTATGGCGGTGCGCGCTGCGTCAACTGCAGCATTCCCGCCGCCGATGACGACAACCTTTTTGCCCACGGGCACCGAGCCCTTCAGGTTATATTGGCGCAGGAACGCAAGCGATTCGACCACACCCGTGCTGTTTTCACCCGGAATGTTGAGCATCACCGGCTGCTGAGCGCCCACGCCGACAAAAACCGCTTCGACGCCGTCGTCTTTCATGCTTGCAAGTGTAAAGTCTTCCCCGAGGCGCTTGCCGGTCAGGATTTCAACGCCCATGTTTTCTATCATGCGTATCTCCCGCGCCAGGATCTCGCGAGGCAGGCGATAGGCGGGAATGGTTTGTACCAGCATCCCTCCCGGCCGGTTCGCGGCCTCGTAGACCTTCGGACGATACCCCATTCGCGCAAGGAAATAGGCGCACGAAAGCCCTCCGGGGCCTGCGCCGACAATCGCGATTTTGCGTTTTGCATTGACTTCGTTTTCCCTGATTTCCGGGCGCTGGACCGTAATTTCCTGGTCAGCCATGAACCGTTTGATACCCCGGATCGATACTGCATTGTCAAGCGACGACCTTCGGCACTTGAATTCGCAGGTGTGGAAACACACGCGCGCGCAGACCGAGGCGAACGGGTTGCGCTCCCGGTGGAGCCGCAGCGCTTCGGCATAGCGTTTTTCGCCGGTGAGCGACACGAAGCCCGGAATGTCCACGCCCGCCGGGCACGCGCTCTGGCACGGAGCCCTGACCAAACCCGCGCATACGCCGGCGTCGCAATGCTTGTCCCGGATATGCGCGTCGTACTCGTTGCGGAAATGTCTGATGGTGGAAAGCACGGGATTGGGCGCGGTCTGTCCCAGGCCACAGAGAGCCGTGTCTCTGATCTGCTCGCCGAGCGTGATGAGGCGCTCCACGTCGCCCTCTTCGCCTTTTCCTTCACATATGCGATTCAGGATCTCCAACATGCGCTTGGTGCCAACGCGGCACGGGACGCATTTGCCGCACGATTCGTCCTGTACGAAATCAAGGAAGAACCTGGCGACGTCCACCATGCACGTGTTGTCATCCATCACGATGAGCCCGCCCGAGCCCATGATCGCTCCCAAATTGGCCAGCGATTCGTAGTCGAGCGCAACGTTCAGGTGCTGTTTGGGTATGCAGCCGCCGGATGGGCCGCCGATCTGCGCCGCCTTATATGCTTTATTGTTGCGGATGCCGCCGCCGATGTCGTAAATGAGCTCGCCCAGGGTGGTGCCGACCGGAACTTCGACCAGCCCCGTGTTCTTGACCGCGCCGGCAAGCGCGAACACCTTTGTTCCTTTGGATTTTTCAGTGCCGTACGATGCGTACCATGCGGCGCCTTTTGTCAATATTGCCGGAACGTTCGCGTAGGTCTCCACATTGTTAAGCAGCGACGGTTTGCCCCACAAACCTTTTTGCGCGGGAAACGGCGGACGCGGCCTCGGCTCGCCGCGATTGCCTTCGATCGAGGTCATGAGCGCGGTTTCCTCTCCGCACACGAACGCGCCGGAACCCATGCGGATCTCGAGGTCGAACGAAAAACCTGTCCCCAGAATGTTGGCGCCGAGCAGCCCGGATTTGCGCGCCTGGTCAAGCGCAATGTTCAGCCGCTCCACGGCAAGCGGGTATTCAGCGCGGACATACACGTAACCCTGCGACGAACCGACGGCAAAAGCCGCGACGACCATGCCCTCGATCACGCTGTGCGGGTCTCCTTCGAGCACGCTCCTGTCCATGAACGCGCCCGGGTCGCCTTCGTCCGCGTTGCACAGCACGTATTTCACGTCTCCTTTGGCCGCTTTCGTGAACTTCCACTTGAGGCCGGTGGGAAAACCCGCGCCGCCCCGGCCGCGCAGGCCGGATTTGAGCATTTCATCGATGATCTGCTCGGGTTTCATGGCAAGCGCTTTTGCAAGACCCTGGTATCCGTCGCGTGCGATGTATTGCTCGATGTCAAAAGGATCGATGAGGCCGCAGTTGCGAAGCACGATTTTGGTCTGACGCTGGAAAAAGGCAATGTCGTCCTGCAGCGGGACCGGAATCTGCGTGACCGGTTCCGTGTACACCAGGCGGGTCACGGGTTTGCCTGCCTTGATGTGGCTGGACACGATCTCCGCGGCGTCCTGTGGCTTGACATTCTGGTAAAACACGCGCTGCGGGGAGATGAGCACGACCGGGCCGATGACGCACGGACCGAGGCAGCCGGTGGGGATGACCACGGCCTTGTCGGCGCAGTTCTGTGCCTTGAGCTCCGTCTCGATTGCCTCTTTCAGCTTCAGCGAACCCGACGCGATGCATCCGCCGCCCGTACACACCAGGATCTGGTAGGGAACTTTCTTCTGCACGGCAGCGAGCTGTTCGATAAGCCTGGTTCTGAGTGCGTTCAGCGCCGCGGCGTTCTTGATTGGTTGAATTTCCTTAACCATTATTTCGACTCCTCCTTGCTTTTCGCGCGATACACGTTAAGAATTTCATTTACCTTGGAGGGCTTGACGCGTTGATGTACTTCGTCGTTGACCATGATGACCGGCGCCAGGCCGCATGCGCCGAAACACCGGCCGATATCAAGCGAAAACAGGCGGTCTTCCGTGGTCTGTCCGATGTCGATGGCCAACGCCTTTTTCATGGCTGCAAGCACTTCGTTGCCGCCGCGGACGTAGCATGCGGTGCCCAGGCACACGCGAACCAGGTATTTGCCGCGCGGCACCGTGCTGAAAAAGGAATAGAACCCAACGACGCCGGCAACCTCGGAATACGGTTTGTTCAGAGTGGTGCTGATGCGTCGAAGGACGTTCTTCGGCAGGTAGCCGAACATGGTCTGCGCCGTTTGCAGGACCGGAATAAGCGCGCCGGGTTTGGACTTGTATTCGTCAAGAACCCGGTCGATTCTTTCGAACAAGTCGGCTTCGGTCGGTTCTTGGGTGCATGCGCATGCGCCGCAGGCTGTCGCGTCAGGCATAGATGCTCTCCTTGTCAGGTTGCAATGCGCGGTCCGGGGATGCCGGGCCGGCGTGGTTCTTTGGTATGGTGAAACAAAATGAATTACCGTCGTTTTTCGGCTCGCACCGCATGGTGCCGCCGTGCGTTTCGATGATCGTTTTGCACAGGAAAAGGCCCAGTCCCGTGCCGCGTACCTTTTTTGCTTCGGGCGAGTCTTCCAGGCGTGAGAAGCGCTTGAACAGTTTTTGTGTCTCATCTTCGGTGAGCGTCCTGCCGGAATTGAAAACCGAGACTGCGACGTTGTCTGCGGTTTCCGACGACGATATCCTGATTACGCCGCCCGAGACTCCGTATTTGATCGCGTTGCCGATCAAGTTGTTCATGACCATGAGAAGCAGCGTGGCGTCGGCGCTGAGCGTGCATTCAAAGGGAACCTCATTGTCGATAGTCACGTTCTTTGCCTGGGCCTGACGGATGAACGCGTCTATCGAAACGTCAACAACGTCCTCCTTCAAAAAAACATTCGAAATCGACAGGCTCAGTTCCTGTTTCTCGATCCTGCTGAGGTTCAGGAAGTTCTTGACCGTCATGTCGAAGTAATCGAGGTTGCGGACAACGGAATCCAAAGCCTTTTTCTGGGGAGCCGATACGTCGCCGAGGTACCCGTCACGCACCGAACACGCGTTGAGCAGCGCGGACGCCAGGATGCCTTTGAGCTCGTGCGAGACCATTCCCACAAGGTCAAGGTACCGTGCGTTGAGTTCGGCAAGCTCGTCATTCTTGACATTCAGCGTTTGCTCGCGTTTGTGAAGCTGTTCCGCCATCTCGTTGAACGATACCGCCAAACGTCTGATTTCGCTCACTGAGGTCGAGGTTCCGACCCGGTGCGTCATGTCGCCCGACGCCAGGTTTGCCGTTGCCTCGACGAACGTGGTCAGGGGCCGAGAAATGCCGCCGGCCAGAAGGAACGCGACGACACCGGCCAGGATTGCGGCTGCGCAGAGAATGACGAGATACCACATGAGCGTATCATGTATCATGTCAAGGAACGGTTTTTCGAGGATGCCGACGTACAGGATGCCCACGATCACGCCATTTATGTCTCTGATCGGTTCATAGGCTGTCAGATACCAGTCGGTGACCACGAAGGCGCGGTCGAGCCAGGGCCTACCCTTGAGCACCACGTTGTCGTAGACCTGCGCCGACACGCGAGTGCCGATGGCGCGGGCGCCGTCGTTTCCCAGGACGTTTGTTGCGATCCGCACGTCGTCCTGAAAAATCGTAACCGTGCCGACCGGCTTCGAATGATACAGCCTGTTATCGTAGACGATATCATGGATTTTGTCAACGATGCCCGCATACCGGTTGATGACCTTGCCGCCGTACATGACGCGGCCGATCCGGCCGCCCGCGTCGAACAGGGGCGTTGCGTATTCGACAACCATTGCGGATGTCAACGTTTTCAGGGGCGTGGGTCTGGCCCTGGGCGTGGGCAGGACCTCAATGCGCGCGCGCTGGCACAGGGCCTGGCCCATGTGCCACAGCTCGCTGCTATCGACGATGCGGGTGCCGCCGTTACTGTTGCCCTCGAAGGCGCGCATCACAATGTCGCTTTTCACCGAATCCTTTTTTGCCGCTTCGACAACGAACAGGTAGTCCAGGCCCAGTTTGGATTTGAGATGGCCGGGATTGTCCACCATGGCAATGCAGTCGAAGCCGTTTGCGATCTTGTCAATTTCTCCGTCGAATACGGACCGCGCGGCCTTAAGGTCGCTTTCGGCCTGTTTCTGCGCCCTCGTGATGACATTGGACTTGATGGTGGTATAGCCGAAAAACGCGGATAGGACGCCCAGCACGAGGATGACCAGGAGAAAGGAAAACAGCAGTCTAGTCCTGAGGCTGTTAATTCCCACGGGGCACGCTCCGTTTCTTGTGGCCATGGGCGTTGCCGAAGAAAACGACTTTTTCGAGTTCGCGAAGCAGGTCAATGGTGTTGACAAAGCATTTCTTTGGGCTCTTCAGTTCAACGGGCGAGAGGCTCATGACACCCTTGACGCCCGCAAGCACCATCAGGTCGAGTACCTGCTGGGCGGTCGTGTCCGTGATCGCTATGATGCCGAACTCGACGTGATTTTCCATGACAAAGGGAATAATCTTGGAATAGGGCAGGACTGCCAACGCTGTTTTTGGGCCATCGTTCGCATCCGTGGGGGAAAGGTCATCGAACGCGGCAACAATCTTTATCCCCCGGTCTCGTGCAAGGTATTCATTATAGAGAGCTCTTCCAAGCGGCCCGAATCCGGCGATGATCGCACTTTTCTGCTCGTTCTTTCCGAGAATTGTGTTGAGAAGATCGATAATTTGATCGACATGGTATCCGATTTTTCGTTTTCCTTTTACCCCGAAATGCGAGAAATCTTTCCGCACCTGGGCAGCGGTTATTCCGAGCGACGATGCGATCTGATCGGAATACACCCAGGCCACACCATAGGACTTAAACCGACATAATGCATTCCGGTAGCGGGAAAGCCGGGAAACGGATTTTTGATTTGTGTTCAAATGCACCTTCCATCACATAAATATACCATAAATATACAGCAAAAAAGCATGGAAGTCAATAGAAAATGTGATAACAATCACAATAAATCACTACTTTAGCTAAGTGATGCTGAAAAATGAACTATTAATTAATGGTTCACGATTCACAATAACTGTAACATTAATTAATTATATGTGAATAGTTTCACTTAATATGTGTATGTTGTTGACCTGCACGACGAAAGCTTGGAGCCGGAAATGGTCGCATTTGGTGGCTGGTCAATTTTTCAAATGCATCCACAAACACAACGCGTCGAAAAAGTGCAACGTGGGATCAACTATTTTCAAACGGTATCAATCAGCCATTGCCAACGCGGAGGCAGATTGATATAATCTGGTGTTGTAGATTCCTCGCATATTGATTAGGGATAGTTCATTTAGTAATAGGATTCTTCTTATCATGAAATCAATGGGAATGTCCGTCTGCGTTGCCGTTTGTGTAGGTTTTTTCCCGGTCCTTGCTTCGGATTCGCTGAATACCCAGAAATGCATGATCACAAAATCGACCGGCGACGTTCTGGTTTGGTCAAAAGAAAAGGCCCGATGGATGAAGCCGGATGAAATAAAGGAGTGCAGGGCCGGCCACACGGTGCAGACGCAGGCGCAATCGCAGCTCATCGTAACGCTCGAACCTGCGATGAGCGCCACGATCGAGGAGAATTCTCTTGTCAGTTTCGAAAAATTACTCGTCAACAGGTCAAAGAAAAGCATACGAATGCTCATCCGCCAGGAAAAGGGCGTTTTCCGGATTAAAATGGAGCCCCTGTTCGGAAATACGGCGCTCTTGACCCTGACCACGCCGTCAGCAACGATCGATATGAACAGCGCCGAAGCCGCGATCCAGGTTGTCAAGGACACAACCACAATCGAGATGATCGAGGGCAGCGGGAAGATCCGTCAGATTTCCGGTACGTCCAAGTCTGTCCTGGGCGAAGGGACGAGAGCCGTCATCTGTCCGAACAAATCGGAAATAGCAATATCCAGCTTGTCAAAAGACAGAACGTCCGGCTTGCCGAAAAAGGACCTCAAGGTTGCGATCCTTTCTATCCAGTCAAGTACGGTTGCCAAAGACAATCTCGAACGGGTTTCGGATTTTATTGCGCAGGAAGTTGAGAAGAAATCCACGACCAAAGTGCTTTTCCTGGAAGACATTCGCAGCATGCTTCAGTCCGAAGGCATGGAGTCGCTGCTCGGCTGCTTCACCGACTCCTGCATTTCCCAGATTGGAAACGTGCTTGGCATCGATGCGGTGATCGTGGGCGGACTCGGCCAGCTGGGTAACAATTATCTTTTCACCCTCAAAATGATCGATGTCCTGCGCAATAACGTGACCAATCGCCAGAGCGTCCGCGTAACCGGCGACATGAGCCGCATTCTTGACGAAATCCCGGCAATGGTCGGCAATATTGTGGATAAGGGATCGCTCTTATCTGCAAGTTCCGCTCCGGCTACAGGGGCAAAAATCCAGGCAACGTCGGACCAAACCCCGGCTGTTCCCTACCGGGAGACGGTGGTCTGGCTCAAGGGCGGGAAGTTTGTCATGGGCTCGAAATCAACGGAAGGTGAGGCGGACGAATCGCCGCAGCACACGGTGCAAATGCACGGGTTCTTCATGGACAAATACGAAGTAACCAGGGCGGATTACGAACGCGTGATGGGAACAAACCCGTCAACGGCAAAAGGGTGCGAGGAGTGCCCGGTTGATAACGTGAGTTGGGACGAAGCACGGGAATTTTGCCAGAAATCGGGTAAGCGGCTTCCGACCGAGGCCGAATGGGAATATGCGGACCGTGCGGGAACAACCACGCAATTCGCCTTTGGAAACACTCTGTCCAGCGACCAGGCCAATTTCAACGGCCGCTTCCCGTACGGTGGCGCGCCCGTCGGTTCCTTCCGAGAACGCGCGGTTCCGGTCGGCAGCTACAAGCCGAATGCCTGGAACCTGTACGACATGCACGGCAATGTCGCCGAATGGTGCCTTGACTGGTACGACCCCGCCTATTACGGGAACTCGGACAAAGAGGACCCGCTCGGGCCCAAGGAGGGCAAACTCAAGGTCGTACGCGGCGGCTCGTGGAGCCAGAAGGCATCGAGTTTGCGCAGCGCGCGCCGCGCAGGATACAATCCGACCATGAAACTCAACACCATAGGCTTCCGCTGCGTCAAGCCCGATTCGGTGTCGGCCCACGAACAACAATAGTCACCCGGACTATGAAGACTCTCGACCCTCACGCCGCGGGACATTTCAAAGTGTTCGACAATCCGCGGTGGTGCACGTACGCCTCAGCCGTAGCGGCAGTCATTGCCGCGGTACTATTCTCCGCCTTTGTTCCGATGCCGGACCGGAAAGCCGAAAACGTCGACTATCTGTATTTCTATGAACCGGTAGCCAGGATGATCGTTGACAAGAGCTTCTTCAATCCCACGGTGACGCAGACCCGGCAAACGTTCCGGTATCCTCCCGGACTCTCCTTCATGCTTGCCGGGGTCTTCGCTGCGGCAGGTGCGGCCCATGTGCCTGAGGACTTGGCGTATCGACTTTTTGCCATTCTTTGCGCCGCGATTTCAGCCATGCTGGCGTTCAAAATCGGCTGCTGGTTCTGGTCCACCCGGGGCGCACTATGGGTTGCCCTTGCCTGGTCGACCTATCCGCTCTGGCTCTGGAGCCTTGCTCAGCCCGTTTCCGAAACGCCGTTTGTTCCGGTCCTGATGGTGTCGGTCCTGCTTCTATTGGATATTTTCCACGGCTGTAAATCGCCGTTTGTCAAATCAGCGTTGCTCGGACTTGCCTACGGGATTGCGATGCTCATTCGCCCCATCGCGCTTTTGCTGCCGTTACTCGGCGCCTGCGTCATCATTGCATCGCTGGCATACGGAAGGACCGGCAAGCGTTTCGCACTTGCGGCTGTCATGATCGCAGCGGCATGCGCGACCATTGCGCCATGGGAGGCGTGGATGCACGCGAAGACCGGGGCCATACTCCCGCTTTCGCAAAACGGACCGATCAGCATGTACGACGGTCTTACCTTTACCATTAACGGAAAAGAGTTCAGGCAGCCGCTTGCGATGCCCGCGGATGTCGAGGCACTCATGAGGCGCATCGACAGGGCGTATGCCGAATCGCAAACCTTTCGCGGCATTGCCTCCACATTGGCGCACGAGGCTTTTTTGGCGCCGGGTGCCGTATGCAAGCTCGCACTGATCAAGGCCGGCCGAAGCTGGTACGGAACAAACAGCCACCGGCGGGAGTCAGGTGTTCTGGTGGCGCAGCTTGTGTACCTCGTGTTCTGCCTGGCCGGTATGGCGCTTTACTTCAAAAGAAAAAGAGGAGCCAGGGCCGTGGCTCTGGTCATGGTTCTGCATCTGACCTATTTCTGGTTCATGACCATGGCATTCCTGTCTTTGGCGCGGTACATGATGCCGGTCATGGCGCTTCTGTTCGTGTTCCTGCCTGCAAACCTGCTGGCGTTGAAAAAGAAGAAAATCGTGGCTTCGGCCGGTTCAGTCGGATGATTTTTGGGATGTGTGCGAAAGTGCATCGGAATATGCTTCGGGCGTATCGATGTCGAACCATTGCTCCTTATCCTGCATGTAAACCGCTTCCATATCGTTGTTCCTGATCAGGCCCTTGATTGCGTCGCTGATCGATTCGCGGTCGTGAGTGAGCTGCGTACGCATGGATTCGTAAAAACGCTGCGTCAGGCGGAAAATCCCGCAGTCCAGGGTATTGTATTCTGTCAATTCCTTGCCGATTCGCAGGATCCGGTCGCCGTCGGCATGCAAACCTTCCGTTTGAACCTTCGTGGCATCGTCGATGTCAAAATTCTCGGAAATACGCCGGTCGACCAGAAGAAGGTTTGCCGCGCTTGCTCTCTTTACGACGCGCTCGATGGCGGGCGCCGAAACGATGTGGTCGGACATGGAGAGAATAAACGTGTCGTTGCCGACCGCATGTTCGGACGCCAGCACGGAAATTCCGTTTCCTCGCCGGAATTGAGGGTTCTCCACCAGGGATATTTCGGCGTCCATTCGGGCATTACTTTTGGATATGTATTCGCGGATGTGGTCGGCCTGATACCCGACGACGATGATAATCTCGGTGATTCCGGTTTTCGTGATGTTCCCAATGATGGTCGACAACACGGTTTCGCCGTGAAACGGCAGTAACGTTTTGGGCTTTTCGCCGTTCATGCGGGTTCCCATGCCCGCCGCAACGATGACCGCTTTCATGACCTCTCCTGCGGAATATTTTCGTGTCCGCCCTCGCGAAAAAGTTCTTCCATTTTTTTCACAAACCGTTCGGTTGCCATTCCATCGAGCTGGTAAAAATAGTCGTCGCGAAACCTGTCGGCGTTGGCGATCATCTCCGAGGTCGGGTGCAGACACTGCTCCACCGCCTGCCTGATCTTGGTCCCGGAATCGATATGGACAAACGCCCCCTTCAGGAACTCTCTATTGTCAATTTCGAGCAAAGGCTGGCCGTCGGAATGGTTCAAACGGTCGCAGGGTAGATCGTAAACGATGCCGAATTTGTGGAACGCGATGAAATCAAAGACCGTGCTCGACGCCTCGCTCATGACCACATCGGCCGCAACGTAGTAGGGCACAATGTTGTATTCGTCAAACGGCAGTAACACCGCATGCGGATACTTTGTGACCGCCTTTTCGTAGATCCGGTGTTGTCGGTGCGGTGCGTATTTGCCCATCCAGCTGTAGGGGTGGAGTTTGACAATCAGGTTGTATTCCTTCGTTTGCTCGAAGATATCGGTCGTGACGTCGTAAAGGCAGGTCGGTTTGTACGTCGGGGCGAACAGGACTGTTTTTTTATTGGGATTCAGTCCCCATTTGCTGAGCAGCGCAGCCGTGTCCGAAAATTTTCCCTGCAGCCCGAAATCGAGTTTGGGCAGGCCGATCAAATGGACCTCGTTCCTCCCCAGGCCGGGAGAGGCACGCAAAGACTTGACCCGGTGTTTTCCCTCGACAAAGATCTGATATTTGTCGTGCGGGACCTTTGCGAGATTGCGGTACAGGATATTCTTGATCCCGGTGCCATGGTTCAGGAAAATGAGCATGGTTTTGCCGTATACAGCCGAATCGCGGAGCGTATCGCCGGTGATGACGATATCAAAGCCCCGTGTTTCATCCGTGAACCGGTACCCGCTTTTCTTCCATTGGTCTATGATAGGCGCCTGAAACGGCACGTCGAAAAGGAAGATTCGTTTTTTCTCCATGTTCAGAGAGAACCAGACATCGTAGGACTCGTCACGGAGCAGTCGCTCGATGACCGGGTCAAAAGCGGCCTTGTGATAGGCGTAACCGATGCGGAATAGGAGTTTGATCTTGGGCATTATTGACTTAAATATACATAATTTGACTTGGCTGGGAAATCGATCGCCTGGATCAAAAAAGCGCTGAACATATTTTCTTCACATGGCAAGAGGACGACACCCGACCCGGCTCCGTATCGACCCGCCTGATGCGCAGGCTGCTGCGAAGTATCTGCGAATCTGGTACGGCGGTGAACTGCACAGCGAGCCGGGGCGATTTCCGGGCTTGACATCACAGGAATTGTTCGGTAACGCTAGGCCGCTGGAAATCGACTTCGGGTGCGGAACGGGTGTTCTGGCCTGCAGCCGCGCCCAGAAGTTTCCTGACGTGAATTTTCTGGGCATCGACAATTCCCAGAAGCCTCTGTTTTGCGCCATTCGTGACGCGGTTACGCTCGACCTCGAAAATGTCAAGTTCATACGGGGCAATTTCAACCTGATGCTGGCGCTCCTTCGGCCGCAGAGTGTATGCACAGCGTTCTATTTGTTCCCAAACCCGCCGCAGGATTATCATCAGGGACGGGCAAATGGCAGGCGTCGCAACTTTTTGCAAGCCCTGCACACTGCCTTGGTTCCGGGCGGCCGTTTCTATTTCGCCACAGATTCGGGCCTGTTCTTCGGGTGCATGAACGCCATCATTCAAGACGATTTGCACTATACGAGTCTCAATCCTGAAATCGCGGATTCGGACATAAGCACCCGGTATCGACGCATCTGGGAAGAACGGGGGAGGAACGTAAAGAGCTTGGTGGTTGAGAAGGGATCGTGATTTGTCTCTCTCAAAAGGGGCGTCTGTGGAAATGAGCAAACGCGATCGCCAAGCCGGTCGAAACGATCACGTTTGCATTTACGGTCGGAAACCCCGAAATGTCAATACACCGGCGTAACCCCTGCCTGCGAACAGAAGGTGCGATACTGATTCAGAAGGCTGGTGACATATCCTTGTCCGCCGCCGTAGGATGTGCATCCGGTGACCGCATTTGAACCCTGGTTGTACCCAGCAAGTCCCATTGATACGTAGTTTGCGCTTGTACAGTTGGGATATTTTGATTTCATTTGGGACATGACGCTGGCCAGCGCCTTGACGCCAAAATCTATTTCGTACGCGGGATTGAATGCGGAAGTCGACCAGTACTGGTTCGACGAATTGGTAACAAGATCGATGATGATGTTGCCTTCCTTGACAATGGTGTTTCCGTTTGTCTTGTCTGCCGGATTTGCGTACGTGAGCACCGCAGGAACTTGATTCAAGCCTCCGGTTATTGTCGCGGTAACGGCCGTTCCTGCGGGAAGGGTCGCAAACCCGGTTTCGCACGCCGGGGTCACCTGCAGAAGGCCGTAGCTGTGCGATCCGCACGGCAATTGCGTGTCGTACATGCTGATTGCCTGGGCATTGAAGCCTGACTCGATCACGATCTGTGCCTTTATGATCATTGCAATCGACGAATCAAGGCCGTGGCTTGCAACGGATTGGATGATGATCTGGTCGTACTGGTCCTCATTGGTGTTGTGGACCGCGATCGGATCAGTGGCACCGACGACCTGGACAATGACATCGCCGAGACTCTGCGTTGTCAAGGATTGAATAGCAACTTTTTTGGTGACATATCCTGCCTTGGTCAAAGAAAGAGTGTCCGCTGCAGCAAACGAGCCGGCCGGTTTCAACAACGCTGCGCTGCCGGATAATTCACTGTTGTCATTGACATTCATCATTCCGTTTGTTATCAGGACTTTGATTCCGGAAAATGCTTTGCCGACGGTAATTCCCAAAACGTAAAGACCTGCCGCAATGCGTCCGGTCCGCTCGTTCATTGCGCAATCGTACTTTCCCGGCGTCAAGGTTTTGTCAAGAAGGGTGGCTGCCCGACGGCCTTTCACATCAAAGAGTGAAACGTTGATATACTGTGATTGCCCAACGTGCAGTTCGATGTGATTGTTCTGGATCGAAAACGTTGGAATCCTGGATTTGCTTTCCTGCAAAAGCACGGACGACGGCATCTGCAGTGAAAACAGTCCGTCCGCCTGGGTCGTGTCTTTCAACTGTTGTTTGACAAGGGTGACAACGACTCCGGTCAAAGGACTTGCCGCTGCGCTCACGGCGCGTCCGGATATTACGGTTTGACCGGAGGCCGGTACGGCAAAAGTAAATGCGCAAATCAGTCCAGACAAAACCAGCGATATTCTCATGAATTTCCCCCAGTTCCCGTTGAAAAAGCCCCGATTCAGAAATGCTTTCCGGAATAAAGAACCGCGGCAAAAGGTCAGATAGGTAAGGGCACTCTCAATAATATAACCAAAGATATTCGCGGACCATGGAAAATTTGACTGAAATGCGAGGAATCGGGGATCTATTGCTTCTCGGCAAGCCGGACAATAGGTTGAAACGGGTTGAAATGCCGGAATTTCTCAAAGTAATGATGGGTGACAAATGAACCTGTTATCGCGACGAAAATAGAAAAAACTCCCAAAGCGATGAGCAATCTTCCCCGGAAGGCAGCTCTTTTCCCAAAGATGACCTTTGTGTCATGAATGACTTTCATGCCCGGATAGGGAACCTGCTTGTGAAAAAGAATCCTCCTGCCGGTCATGAGCAAGAAGAATGCGGGTACGATAAAACTCAGAAGAAACACGATCGCGCAGATTTCGGTTATTGTCAGGAATTTCATGACTGCGCAGGCGTCCAGATAGCGCAGAAACGGGGGCAGGCCGAACCCGACGGATGCCGCAACGAGAATTAGTCCCGCCGCGTACGCCGTAAACAGCTTGTTGCGGTAGGCGCGGTCGGTCCTGTAGATTTCTTCCTGCACAGGGATACCTCAGCGGCTAATTCACATACGAGAATATCGCGGCCCGCCGCCGCCTTCCGGAACGGTCCACCGTATATTGTCGAACGGGCACTTGCACTGGCACGTCTTGCAATGGAAACAATTCGAAGGGTTGGCGGGTTTCACAACGCCCTGAATTTCCTCATAGACCCCTGCCGGGCAAAAGGTAATACACGGCGCTTTGAATTTCGGTTTACATTTGGCGTCGCAAATGTTCCGGTCCAAAATCGTCAGATGACTCGGTTGACCTTCCCGGTGATGCGTTCCGGCAAGAGATGTAAACGTCATCTTGTCGAATTTTGACGCGGCTGCAAAGGGATACGATGCCTTTGTCATGGTCCGGTAATCTTCGTGTACTCGAAAATCAGGTAGCAGTGAACCGGCCAAGGAAAGGGGAAATCCAATGGTCGGTCCGAACCTGGCGACCGTTTGACGGAATTTTGAAGCTGACCGCATTTCCTTTCCCACGCTTGACAGAGAGAGGCGTGCCGAATATGCCTGGGCCAGACCAAGCGGTTTATCAGGGTTTTCCGCCAGGGTTTCGGCTGCCATGCGACCGGAATCGATTGCATTGTGCAAACCTTTGATCTTGACCATGTTTACAAACCCGGCGCCGTCGCCGACAGGCAGGACATTCGAGATTCCAATGTTTCCGTTCCTGTCCCGGGGCAATGCGCGAAAGCCGCCTTCGGGGATCATCTTCGCTCCCGCTTCAATCACCGTACCGCCCTCGATGAATGGCTTGACAAAGGAATGGGCTTTGAAAGCCGTGAGTGCGTCCTGGGCGTTGAAATCATGGTATTTCCAGTCCAATCCCACGATCATACCGACCGCAAAGCGGTTTTCTTCCATTGCGTACATGATCCCGCCGCCGAACATCGCGGGCCCGACAATCGGTATCCAGAGCGGATATCCCATTGCGTGCACGACCCTTTTCGGACCAAATTTCCGGAATTGCTCCGGTTTCACCTCGATGAGCTCCTTGACTCCGATGGAATACATTTGAACATGACCGCGCGAAAGCCCGGCTTTTTGAACGAGTTGCTCGGTGAGAAGCCCGTCGCACCCTTCCGCCAGTACGATCGAATCTGCCGCAATGGTTTCGCCTTCGACGAAGCTGGGCAATTTCGATCCGTCCGATTGCAATCCCTGGTCGGAAAGTTTCACGCCCCGAGCCACACCTGTTCCCTCGTCCCAGAGCAGCTCCCGGGCCGAGAAGCCTGAAACTATTTCGACGCCGCAGCCGGTCGCCAGTGCAGCCAGCCATTTCGTCAATTTACTGATGGATACGATTGCGTCGTTTTTGTGTACCATGCTTCCGATGGTCAGGCCCGTGGCCTTGGCGGCGTAGAGCAGCGGCGAGATCTCAATTGACATTCTTCTGCCTGCCATGAAAAGCACGGAATCGGTTTCCACGCGGCGTCCGAGGATCTCCGCCCCGATCGTGTCTTTGCGCCACGCCGGGACGCAGGCGTCAAGCAGCGATTCCAGGGACGCGGTTTCCATAACCGCGCCGGACAGATTGTGCCCGCCCGCAATTTCAGATTTATCAATGACAACGACACTGTGAGACGGCCGTAACGTTTTCAGACGCAACGCGCAGGCGAGTCCCGCCGGGCCCGCGCCGACGATCACGGTCTGGATGCGGACGCCGTAGGTATCCATGAACTAAAACTCCTTGAGCGCGGTGACGAGCAGCGGCACGATTTCTTCGACGTTGCCCACTAGGTAATAATCACATTGCTTGAAAATCGGTGCATTGGGATCGTTATTTACCGCAAAAATCGTTTTCGTGTTTGCGATTCCGATCATGTGCTGGATTGCCCCGGAAATCCCCAACGCCAGGTATATCTTCGGGCTCACCGCGGTTCCGGTTTGTCCGACCTGATACGCGCGCTCGACAAATCCCTGCTCAACTGCAGCCCTACTCGCGCCCTTTTCAACCGGCGTCCCGAGCTTCGACGAAAGCGCTTCTGTCAAGGACCCGATTAAGTGGGTGTAATTGGGCCTGGTTCGGACTCCTTTGCCGCCGCTGACAATGACCTCGGCGTGGAAATTTGCCGCGGCGCCAGCCACTTCATTTCGGATGATATCCCAGCTGGTGTCGGACGGTGTGACCTGCGCCGGGATCGTGATGATTTTGCCCTGTCGTGACTGGTCTGGAGCAAGGCGCTTGAAAACTCCAGGCCGTGCGGTTGCCATTTGTGTCGTGGAATTTTTCGTGAAAATCGTGGCCATGATGTTGCCGCCCAGGGCGGGACGGGTTTGAAACAAGAGCCCCAGTTTGTGCTTCAGGGTCATGTCCCGTATGTCTAGTCCGGTACAGTCCGCGGTCAGGCCGTTCTTTGTCCGGTACGAAACCAGGGGCGCAAGCGTGCGACCCTGGGCGGTCGCGCCAAAAAGAAAGATACCGGGACGAAACGTCGCGACAACGTCGGCCACGGCCCTGCGCCAGGGCAAGGGATCGAAATTCTCCAGCAGCGGGTGTTCTATGAGATAGACTTTGTCCGCTCCGCCCGCAATCAAGTCTGCACAGAGGTGACCGATGCCATGGCCGGCAAGGACTACCCCCGCCGGCACGTCCAGCAGATTCGCAAGGTCCCGCGCCTTTCCGAGCAATTCAAGCGTTGCTGAATGAATCTTCCCCTGGTTGTGCTCTGCCATGACCCAGATTTCGCCCGGAAAAGTCAATTCCCGCTCGCGAGAGGACACAAGCAGGTCTTCCAATTGATTTTTGGTATATTTGCCTCCGGACTGCGCTATGACCGCAGCTTTTTCGTCCGCCGTAAGGTCCCGGTCGAACGGTATGTTCATTTTTGTCAGCAAACCGGACAGAAAATCGAAACTGACGAAATCCCGCGGCGCAGCTTCGAACCGGCGATCGAATCCGTTCTGCCGTTTCGAGGGCAGCAAATATTCGCTCCTGACACCGGCCTTGTTCTCATTGCCGCCCTCGTCGGACCGAAAACTTTCCACGATCATTTTGACAAAATGGGACGCATCCGGCAACGCCATGCATTTCCGCTTGCTCTTGTCAGGCTGAAAGACCTTAAAAACGCTGGTCTTTGATCCGTCGAGACCGAGGAGGGTAGCCTGCACATCGCTATTGCCCCATTTTACGATCGTCGATGCGTTTGCCGTCCTGGTGGCCGCAAAGGTCGGAAACAGAGGGATGTCGTATTTTGCAACAGTCAATACCGCAGGCAGTTTTACCGGAGCCAAAACCTGGCTGCCGCCGGCCGTGATCCTGGTGAATTCAAACCGTTCGCTTTTCCTGTCGGCCTGCGTGATGTAGGTGATGCACGTGGCGCCCAATTCCTCCGCGACCTGGGGCGGAACCTGAGCAGTGTCCCCGTCGACCGACTGCATTCCGCAGACGACATAATAATCCGAACTGTTTTCGAAAAAATCGTGCGCGATGCGGCGAATGGCGCAGGCCAGGGGGTTGGCCGTCGCGACCGTATCCGCACCTCCGAACGCCTTATCGGTGAGAAGCACGGCAGCGTCGGCACCGCGCCGCAGGCCATAACGGAGTACTTCGTCGGCCATGGGAGGGCCCATGGTCAACAGGATCATCTTTCCGCTTTCGTTCTGCATCCGACGCATTGAACAAGCGAGGGAGAGAGCCTGCGAGTCTAATTCGTTAAGAACCGAGGGCAGCTTTGTCCGGATGAGGGTCCCGGTTTCCGGGTTAAAACAGTTATCGTTGATCTTGCTGACATCAGGAACTTGTTTTACCAATACGATGAAATTGCTCATGACCTGCCTTGCTGGGGCGGAAAAGGTCGCCTAACGATTAACGGATCGTTCCCTGCCGATTTTCCCAACGATAAATATACAATATTTCCTCCGTGTCCGACCGCGCGGCAACGGGCTTTTCAGGGGACCTTCGGCGCGTTATCTTTTTTCCATGGGGACAAAATCCCGGAGCGTATATCCTGTGTAAATCTGACGGGGCCGCCAAATCCTCCAGTTCGGGTCATCGGCGCTTTCCCGCCACTGCGCGATCCAGCCGGGGAGTCTGCCGATGGCAAAAATAACCGTGAACATGGAGAGCGGTATGCCCATTGCCCGATAGATGATCCCGGAATAGAAATCAACATTCGGGTAGAGTTTCTTTTCAATGAAATACTCATCGGTCAGAGCGATCTCTTCAAGTCTGCGGGCGACATCCAGGAGCGGATCATCCACCTTGAGTTGCGCAAGGAGTTGGTTCGCGGTTTTCTTGAGGATCGTTGCACGGGGATCGTAGTTCTTGTAAACCCGGTGCCCGAACCCCATGAGGCGGAACGAATCGTCCTTGTCTTTGGCCTTGGCAACGTATTTGGCTACGTCCCCGCCATCCTGCGTTATGGTCAAGAGCATTTCCACAACTGCCTGCGTTGCCCCGCCGTGCAACGGTCCCCAGAGCGCGGATATAGCAGCGGAAATCGCGGCATACAGGTTCACCCGGGAACTTGCGACAAGCCGCACCGTGCTGGTGGAACAGTTTTGTTCGTGGTCGGCATGCAGAATAAGAACAAGATTCAATGCCTTTACAAATATAGGATTGACTTCGTAATTGTTAACCTGGGACGAAAACATCATATTGAGAAAATTCGCGCAGTACGAGAGGTCCGGCCGTGGATATACGAACGGTTCGCCCAGCGACTTCTTGTAGGAGAATGCCGCGATGGTGCGTGTTTTCGAAAGCAGGCGCGCCGTGGTAAGCGCAAAGTCTCCGTCCGGATCGTCGGTAAGGTTCGGATAAAAACTTGCCAGCGAGGTGACCATCGCGGAAAGGATGGACATCGGGTGCGCCGAGGGCGGAAATCCTGTGAAGAAATGCCTCATGTCTTCGTGAATCATCGAGTTTTCAGTCAGGTATTGGCTGAATTGGTGGTGCTCGGAGCTTGTGGGCAATTTGCCGCGAATCAATAGAAAGGCCACCTCGACAAAGGTGCAGTTCTCGGCAAGCGTGGCGATATCGTAACCGCGGTAGCGCAAGACCCCCTTTTCGCCGTCCACAAAGGTTATGTCGCTGAGACATGAACCCGTGTTTGCGAACCCGGCGTCATAGGTGATGCATCCCGTTTCTTTCCGAAGTGAACTGATGTCGATGGCCTTTTCTCCTTCGGTTCCCACGATGATCGGCAATTCGACCGTTTTGTCATCGATAGTCAGTTTTGCAGTGCGTCGGGCTTCCATTGGTCATTTCTCCTTAAGAAATATCGTGCGTTCTTCGTGCGATCAGCGCTTGCCGACCTGTTTGAAGTAAATCTCCATCAGTTCTTTTTCGAACAAGGCCCTTTTCTTTTCCATGACCGATTGCCTTACGGCCGGCAACAATTCATTTGCCTCCTCCAGGGACAGGTCAATCGAAAACTCTTTCAATTTTTGCTGGAGCGTCGCGGCTTCAGTGTGCTTACCGACAAGAATTTGCCTCGTTCCGCCGACCACGCTGGGCGAAAAGGGTTCGAATCCTTCGGATCCGGTCTTATTGATGCCGCTCGGCATTTCGGATTCGTGGTCGAAAACGCCGCTGCCGAAAATGGGCTTGCTCTCCCAGAGTTTGCGGCCCGAATATTCCGCGACCGCCTTGGAAAGGGGCCTGAGTTTTTCCAGAACAATGCTTGTCTTTCTCTCTTCGGTAAAAGCCAGCGCCATCGCGACCTCTTCCAGGCACGCGTTGCCGGCACGTTCGCCGAGCCCGTTCACCGTCACGCTCGCAAACGTCGCCCCGGCGCTCAGCGCAATGACCGTATTGGCTGTAGCCATGCCAAGGTCGTTATGCATGTGGACCTCAATGGGCAGCGTCAATTCCTTTTGGAGCCAGAGCAATTCATTGTAGGTTTTGAGCGGACCGAGAATTCCGGTTGTGTCGCAATAACGGACCCGGTCTGCGCCCGCGGTTCTGCCTGCTTCGAAAAAGGCGATGAGAAAATCGCGGTCCGCGCGGGACGCGTCCTCGGCGCTGAGCAGCACGTACAGTCCGTGGCTTTTGGCAAAATTGACGCACATCCGTATTTGTTCCAGCACCCACGCTTTGGTGCGGTGTAATTTCTTTTCAATATGAATGTCGGACGATGAAATGGAAATGCAAACCGCATCGACATTGCAATCCAGGGACCATTGCAAGTCCGAAATGTCCGCCCTGTTCCAGGTGAGAATACTTGTCGGCAGGGAAAGCGCGCTGATCGCCTTGATCGTTTCAAATTCGTCGCCGCCCATGGCCGGAATTCCGACCTCGATCTGGTCGACGCCCGCATCTGCCAAAAGCCGTGCAATAGCAATCTTCTCTTCCGGGGAAAACACGACACCCGCGGTCTGTTCTCCGTCACGGAGCGTGGTGTCGACGATATAGACCTTATCAGTAGTCTTGGTCACGATTTCCTCCTCTCGCTCATCAACTTGGACATGCTTGCGCCGATATCGGTGGGATCTTCACAGATCATAACTCCGGCGTCCTTCAGCGCCGCGATCTTGTCTTCGGCCCTGCCCTTCGAGCCGCTGATGATGGCGCCGGCATGTCCCATCCGTCTTCCTGGCGGGGCCGATTTGCCGGCGACGAACGCGAGCACCGGCTTTTTTCCTTTTTTCGAGATCCATGCGGCTGCCTGCTCCTCGTCCGAGCCCCCGATTTCGCCGATCAGAACGATGCCGTCGGTAGCCTCGTCCGCTTCGAACAATTCCAGCAGTTCGCAAAAACCGACGCCGTGGATCGGGTCGCCGCCGATCCCGACACAGGTCGACTGGCCCAGGCCGTGTTCGGAAAGCTGCCACACTGCCTCGTACGTCAGAGTTCCGGACCTGCTGATCACGCCGATGGGTCCGCTCCGATGGATTTGTCCGGGCATGATTCCGATTTTGCAATGACCGGGCGTAATGATGCCGGGACAGTTGGGCCCGATCAACACTGAGCCTTTGGAAATCACCGCCGCACGGGCAAGAAGCATGTCTTTCTGCGGGATTCCCTCGGTGATGCAGACGATCAATTGTATGCCTGCGAAGGCAGCGTCGATGATAGCCTGGGCTGCAAACGGTGCGGGCACGAAAATCATGGTCGCGTCCACGGCATGCTTGGATACGGCGATGGCGACCGTGTCGTACACGGGAAGGGAATCGTCGAAGGCCTGTCCGCCTTTGCCGGGCGTGACGCCGGCCACGACGTTTGTCCCGAATTCCCTGCACAGCCTGGTGTGGAATGATCCGGCTTTTCCGGTGATTCCTTGACAAATAACTTTAGTCGCCGAATCAACGAGAATTGACATGGCTGCCTTTCGAAAGCAGAACCGCAGTTTCAACCGCTTCCTTGAGACCTGCGGCAACAACAATGCTTCTGCCGCGCTCTTTGATTTGAGATAATCCGGCCTCGGCATTGGTGCCTTCCAGCCGGACAACCACCGGAATGGTCACCTCGGCCTCTTTACACGCCGCGATGATGCCTTCGGCGATCACGTCGCATTTCACGATGCCGCCGAAGATGTTTACGAGAATCACCCGGATATCACTCTCGCTTGTCAGAATACGGAACGCGGCAGTGGCGGCCTCCACGGTCACGGCGCCGCCGACATCCAGGAAATTTGCAGGCGTGCCGCCATGCATCGTTATTGCATCCATGGTCGCCATGGCCAAGCCCGCGCCGTTGACCATGCACCCGATCGCACCGCCCCGAATTCTCACGTAATTGAGCCCGTTGCGCGCCGCCTCAGCCTCAGGCCCGCTTCCGCGCGCCTGGTTCTCGAAATCGGCCCACTCGGGATGACGAAACAGCGCACTGTCGTCGAGTGTCATTTTGGCGTCAAGTGCGACAAGCGTCCCGTCCGGAGCAACGCCGACTGGATTGACTTCCAAAAGCAAAGCGTCGCTGACCGCGAATGCCTTGTAAAGCGACTGCACAAAGGACTCCAGGTGTTTCCGATCGATTGCGGCCTGATCAATGAAATCGTACACCTGCCGGCAGTCGCGGTCGGTGGGCCCGGAGATAGTATCGAGCGGAACGCGGAGTATCGAGCCCGGATCCGTCGCCGCAATCGTTTCTATGTCGGTTCCGCCGCGCCGTGAAACGATCAAGCTTGCGCAAGCTGCTGATCTGTCTATGACGATCGCGACATACAATTCCGCGACAACGGCGCGTGCGGCTTCGATAAGCACGGAATCCACGGCCAGTCCGTCGGGCCCGGTTTGGGCGTTTCGGACGACCATGGACCTGATTTCGCGGAATGCAAGGGCGGCCTCGCCATTGTTGGAAACGCGACGCACCCCGCCCGTTTTCCCCCTGCCGCCGGCCAGGACCTGTGCCTTGAAATACAGCGGGAATTCCAAAATGTCCAGCGCTTCGGCGACATCATTTTCGCTGCGCGCCAAGTGCCTGTTCGGCGTTTCGATGCCGGACGCGCTCAAGAGGCGCTTCGCCTGGTATTCAAACAGATTCATGCACCGGCTCCAAGCGCGAGGTTCTCTCCACGGCCATGTCGTAGCCGAGGCGCAACGCCTGCACGTTGAGCGCGGGTTTTCTGGTTGCGAATCGGGTTGCCACGGCGATTTCGGCAGCGGGAAAGCTCACCACGCCGGTGACGCCAATGATAACGCCGAAGAGAATGATGTTGGTGGACAGGGCGTTGCCCAACTTTTCCAGGGCACTTTTACAAATAGGAAACACGAAAGAATTTTCTCCCGGGGGCGGTTCGCCGTCGATGCTGTCCGCGTCAGCGATGAGAACGACCGACTGGTCGAGCCCCTGGCCGTAAAGCCGGTACGCTTCCCGCGACAGCACCGCGATACAATTCGGATTCAGCACTTTTGGATAGTCGATCTGGTCCGAGGACACGATCACGTCCGTCTTACTTGCGCCTCCGCGCGCCTCAGGCCCGTAGGATTGGGTCTGGACAGCGAACTTGTGGTCGTAAACGGTCGCTGATTCTCCGAGCAGTATTCCGGTGGTTATGATTCCCTGACCACCGGTACCGCTGATTCGCATTTCATACCTGTTTTGTTTCATACACCCGCTCGAAAAGACGAGAATACGATTCCGAATATTCCCGCTTCTGTTCGTTGTGAAGTTCGCCGATCAAGAATTTGCCTGACAATTGTTCCTTGGTCATCAGCAGGGCGTCTTTTGCATTCACGGCGTGGTCTCGCTGGTCCTGAAGCAACGCTACCGGACTGGATTTCTTGTTGAGCTTTCCAAAATGCGTCGGACACGCGCATACCGCTTCCACAAGCGAGAAGCCCTTGTTCTTTACGGCATTGACAATAAGTTTTGGCAGCTGACGCGAATGATATGTTGTTCCTCTGGCCACATAGCTCGCGCCTGCCGCAACCGCAAGTTTGCACGCATCAAACGACGGCTCTATCGTACCGTATACCGCAGTCGTCCCGAATGCTCCCTGCGGCGTCAGCGGACTACTCTGCCCGCTTGTCATACCATAAATGCTATTGTTGAATATGATGACGGTAATGTCAATGTTCCGCCGGGCGGCATGGATAAAGTGATTGCCTCCGATTGCCATCGAATCGCCGTCGCCGGTCAGTACGATGACGGTCAACTTCGGATTGGCGAGTTTGATGCCCGTGGCAAACGGAATGGCTCGTCCGTGCGCAGTGTGTACCGTATTCAGGTCAAGATATCCGGCTGAGCGGGAAGAGCAGCCGATTCCTGCAACAGCCACGACATTGTCCCGTTCCAATCCCATGGCCAACAGCGCTTCCGTGAGCGCGTGGAGAACAATGCCGTTTCCACACCCGGGGCACCAGATGTGCGGCAACCTGTCCATCCTGAGATATTTCATTTCATCGTTCATAGCGACTCCGCGAGGCTCGGTTGGGGAACCACGGTGGTCTTCCGCTCTTCCAATGCCGAGACGAAAGCATCGGGTGTGATGGGCGTGCCGTTTGATTTGTTAAGGACCTTGAGTTCTGCACTGAGCCCGATAATGGATCGTATCGTTGTCGTGAGCTGGCCCCGATTCATCTCTGCGAGAAGAAACGTGTCACAGGATCGGGCGAGCCGGGCGAGTTTTGCCGCAGGAAACGGACTGAGGGTGATTATCCTGAAAATTCCGACACGCTTTCCCCGCAGGGCCAAAAGTTTCATGGCGCGCTCTGCCGAACGCGCCGTTGATCCGTAGGCGATAATGATTGCTTCGGCACCGTCCGTGTTGATCTCTTCGGCAAACGCGATTTCATCGGTCCGCGCCAGGACTTTATTGACGAGAAAAGACGTCAGTTCCTCGGCCCGGTCCGGATCGTTGGACGGAAACCCGTCTTCATCGTGAACCAGGCCCGTTACATTGTACCGGTAGCCGCTTCCCAGCGGCGGCATCGCCGCAATGTCGGTCCCGATGGTCGAAAACGGGTGGAAAGCCTCGGGCGAAACATCGGGCGCGAGCCGGTTTTCGACGGTGATAAGTTCGGAGGGAGGCACAACGAGCAGTTCCCTCATGTGGGCGATGATTTCGTCGGGCAGGAAAATCACCGGCGTGCGGAAACGTTCCGCCAGGTTCATACACCAAATTGACAAATAATACATCTCCTGGACCGATGCGGGCGAGACCACGATGGACGGGTGATCGCCATGCGTTCCCCAAATGGCCTGCATGACGTCTCCCTGGGCCGGCGATGTGGGAAGTCCGGTGGAAGGACCGGCGCGCATGACGTTGACAATGACGCACGGGATCTGTGTCATGGCGGCATACCCTATCAATTCCTGCATGAGCGAAAATCCCGGTCCCGACGTTGCGGTAACCACCTTGCGACCGGCAAGCGATGCTCCGAGAATGGCGCCCATGCTCGCGATTTCGTCTTCCATCTGGATAAAAGCACCCCTGATACGCGGCAGACGGACAGAAAGAATTTCTGCGATTTCGCTCGAAGGCGTAATCGGGTATCCTGCATAGAATTTGACTCCCGCAGCCAGAACACCTTCGGCTATCGCTTCGTTTCCTTGGAGAAACTTTTTTTGAAAAACACCGCCTTCGCTTTGCGGCACGATCTGCCGCATCAGTTCCTTGGGCGTAATCATGAGGGGGAATTCTCCGTTTTTTCGGTTTCGGCCGCGGTTATGGTGATGGCAAAATCCGGGCATCGTTCAACGCAAAGCATGCACAAAATGCATTTATTGACATCAGAAATTACCGGGTGCCCATGCTTGTCTGCCGTATAAACAGCCTTTGGGCAGAATGCGATGCAAATCGTACACCCTTTACACCATTTTTGATTGATTTCAATGACTGCTTTGTTGTGGGGTTTTTGTTCGCTCATGTATGAGGTGTCTTCTGGTTAGCAGCTATGTATAAGTTATCTAAGCTCTTTGCGTAGATAATAATCCCAACTAAAGCAATCCACCAGCGAAGCAGGTGGATTAGATATTTAGAATTGAAACTTACCCACATAAATAACATGCAACATTCATACCACACTCTACGTGCCCGTTAAAGCGAATAGAAGCACCTAGAACGGAAAAAGAGAAATTTCTATGCATCTAAGTTGCTGCAGTAATTGTCTTGCTAAGACTTATAGTATTGATTCTAATAGTGTTAGAGTTTCCAAACTTGGAGCAGCATAGATGCTGCAGGTCAATTATATAGGTACTTACCTGACAACGGGAGAAATGGGGGATTCTTCAACATTAGAATCAAAAGGGAATTGGATGGTAAAAGAAGTACCTTTTCCCGGTTCGCTGACAAAAGCCAATGTACCTTTATGCTTGGTCACTATCCCGTACGATATTGATAGCCCGAGTCCTGTTCCTTTTCCCAAACCCTTTGTGGAGAAAAAAGGTTCCAGGATCTTATCCTGGATTTCAGGTGGAATGCCTTCGCCGGTGTCGGAAATGCGGATTTCAAATTCCTTGCCGGTTTCGCTGAACGTTACCGTCAGCGTTCCTTGGGAATACTTTGCCATTGCATCAAGGGCATTGCTGAACACGTTCAAGAAAACCTGCTGAAGTTCACCGGCGCAACCGGTAAATTTCCGCGTCTGGACGCTGAGGTTCCTGACGACCTCAACGTTAGTTTTTCTGAATCCGTGCTCCATGAAGACAAGGGTTTCCGAGAGCAACTGCGGAAAATTGATCGAACTTTGCAGCCCGACGGATTGTCGCGCGAAGGAGAGAAGGCCACGGGTGATATCCGCGACCCGCAACAGGTGACTCTCGAATTTATCAAGATCCTTGACCGCCTGGCCCGTGAAGGATTCCACCGAGGGAAGGAGTGATTTCTGAAACCCTATTTTTGCGAGCAGGACGCAGACCGGATTGTTGATCTCGTGGGCAACGCCTGCGGCGAGCTGCCCGATCATTGCCATGCGTTCCTTGACGATCAGCTGTTCCTTGGCGACTGCAAGTTCCGCTGCTTCCGAGAGCACCAACTCTTCCCGACGCTTGTGCATGGTTCCCAGCGCCCCGAAAACGAGATAAAAAAGAACCGGGTGCACAAGAAAGATCGCCAGAAAATGGTAGGTCCGGACAACGTAGGCCAGGGAATGCGGGTCGGCCGGCAGCGAGAGCGTGAGAATCACGAGGCCGACCGTGACAAACGGGACGGGCATACCCCAGGCAAAGCCAAAAACCGTGTAAAGATTTGCGAAAGGATTGAACGTGTACGGGTCCCTGAAACAGCTGAAGAATTCAGGCACCATGGTGCGAAGGCGGGCGAGGGATGCGGATTTATTCTCCATATGAATGCCGGCACCGTTCCTAGCAGGAGGAATTACCTTTTGCGCTTGGGGACGACGGCTGGATCCATGACTGACGGTTCTCTCCATTGACAACAAGCGATCCCTTTATTGCCGCCGGAACAATATGATACTTCCGTATCAGCCGCTGGAACGAAGACCGGTGCATCCCGGCCAATGCCGCCGCATTCGACACATTTCCCTTTGCCTTTTGCAGAATCGACAACAGATACTCTTTTTCGAACTGACTCATGGCGCCGTATTTCGCGTCATTGAACGAAAGATCGGTTGGCGGGCAAGAAGGCGGGCCCGGGGCGACTGCCTCGTGCAGTTTGAGAATTCCTTCCGGCAGGTCCGCGGGTTCGATGATCATGTCATCCGCCATGGAGGCACCCTGATGAATCGCATTTTCAAGCTCGCGCACGTTTCCGGGCCAGGAATACTTCTTCAGCAGCGCGAGTGATTCCGGGGAAATATCGATAGTTGATTTGTGCGTCGAATTGAACGAATCAAGGAAATGCCGGGCAAGAAGCGGAATGTCTTCGAGCCGTTCACGAAGCGGAGGAACCCTGAGGCGTATGACGTTAAGTCTGAAATAAAGATCTTCGCGGAATTTTCCCTCCTTAACCAACTGCTCGAGATCCCGGTTGGTCGAGGCGATGATCCGAACGTCGATGCTGATCTGCTCCTTGCCTCCCACGCGCCTTACTTCCCGTTCCTGCAAGACGCGGAGGAGCTTGACCTGCAGAGCGAGCGGCAGTTCTCCTATTTCGTCAAGAAGGATCGACCCTTTGTCCGCGAATTCGAACAACCCTATGCTTTGCTTCACCGCACCGGTAAAGGCTCCCTTTTCATGGCCGAAGAGTTCGCTTTCCAAAAGCGGTTCCGGAAGCGCGGAACAATTGATCGGCACGAATGTCCTGTCTTTTCGCTTGCTGTAGAGATGAATGGTTTTTGCGACCAATTCCTTTCCCGTGCCGCTTTCACCGGTGATGAGTATGTTCGATTCGAGCGGAGCGACCTTCTGGATCAAATTCAGCACTTCGCGGATAGAAATGCTCGTTCCGATAAAGGGGTGATCGATCACGGCTGACGCGAGCTTTTGTTTGAGGCTCTTGTTTTCTTCCTGCAGCTGCCGTACTCCCATGGCCCGGTCGATGACCGAGATCAGCTGCGTGGCCATGAACGGCTTTACCAGATAGTCAAAAGCGCCGCTTTTCATCGCTGCAACGGCGGAATCAATGGTCGGGTAACCTGTAAAGATGATGACCAGACACCCGGGATCGGATTTTTTCGCAGCAGTTAGGATTTGCAAACCGTCAACTTTGGGCATCATGAGATCGACCAGAATGATATCATGGCTTTGCGTTTCGACGAGGTTGAGACCAGCGCTTCCGTCAGAACTGGCAGTGACCTCATACCCTTGGCCGCGGAGAATGTCCGAACATGTTTCCACCATATCGGGTTCGTCATCGATAATGCAAATACGTCCCTTTGACATATGCCGCTCCTACGGACTGAAATTTAGACAGACGATACTTTTTTTTCCTCGCGAGGCAGCCGCGATGCCCTGGCCCGGTCGATGACCGAAATCAGCTGTGTCGCCATGAATGGCTTTACAAGGTAATCGAAAGCCCCAGTTTTCATTGCCGCAACAGCGGAATCTATGGTCGGGTAACCCGTGAAAATGATGACCAAAGACCCGGCATTGAACTTCTTCGCCGCGGCGAGGATTTGCATGCCGTCAATTTTCGGCATCATGAGATCGACGAGGATGATGTCATAGCTTTTCGACCCGACCATACCGAGCCCAACGCTGCCGTCCGAGCTCGTCGTCACCTCATACCCCTGTGCACGAAGAATGTCCGAACAGGTTTCCACCATATCGGGCTCGTCATCGATGATGCAAATGGTTCCCTTAGACATGTACCGCTCCTATCGTATTAAGAAAAGAAACTCGTATGACCTCATGCACTCGCGCTGGCCGCACCGGTCATTCTCTGCCGATGAAATTCGCCGTCAGATATTCCCTGTTCATGCGCGCGATGGTTTCGGCGGAAATGTTCTTGGGGCACGCGGCCGCGCATTCGTAATGATTCGAACAGTTGCCGAACCCCAATTCATCCATCGCGGCAACCATGTTCAGGACTCGCTGTGTCTTCTCGGCCTTTCCTTGCGGAAGCAAGGCTAGGTGAGATACCTTGGCAGCGACAAAGAGCATAGCCGACCCGTTCGGACATGCTGCCACGCACGCGCCGCACCCGATGCATTGGGCCGCGTCCATGGCCCGGTCCGCATCGATTTTCGGAACAGGGATGGCCTGCGCCTCCGGAGCGCCGCCGGTGTTTGCCGAGATGAATCCGCCGGCGGCAATGATCTTGTCGAGTGCGAATCTGTCGACGATCAGGTCCTTTATGACCGGGAATGCCTCTGACCGGAACGGCTCGACCGTTATGGTCTTTGTCTTTCCGAAGTGCCGCATGTAAAGCTGGCACACGGTTGTTCCCGCTTCCGGCCCATGCGCGACGCCGTTGATGACCAGGGAGCAACAACCGCATATGCCTTCGCGACAGTCATGCTCAAACGCGATCGGGTCGGCGTTCTTGCGCACCAGGTCCTCATTGACTTGGTCAAGCATTTCCAGAAACGACATGTCGGGTGACACGTTCTGCGCGGAATAGTTAACGAGCTTGCCTTTGCTTTTCACATTCGGCTGACGCCACACCCTGAGGTTGAATTGTCTGCCTGAAGCCACTATTTGTAATTCCTTTGCGTTAGATGAACCGATTCAAAGGAGAGCGGTTCGTCATGCTTGACAGGCTTGGTGTTGTCGCCGCTGTGTTCCCATGCCTGGACACAGCAGAACCGGTCGTCATTGCGCTTTGCCTCGCCATCCGGCGTTTGATGTTCCTCTCGGAAATGAGCTCCGCATGATTCATCCCTGGTAAGCGCATCACGTGTCAGAAGCTCAGCGAACTCGAGAAAATCGGCAACGCGGCTCGCTTCTTCAATCTGCTGGTTGAAGTCTTTTTCGCTGCCGGGAACACACAGGTCATTCCAGAATTCATCACGGATTTTGGGAATAAGGTCCAGGGCTTCTTTGAGTCCTTTTTCGGTGCGGCCCATGCCGACCTTGTCCCACATGACGCTGCCCAGTTTCCGGTGGAAATACGATGCAGGCTGGGAACCTTTGACAGAAACGAGCCGCCGCAGTCTCTGCCGGACGTCGTTTTCCGTGTCACTGAAAGCAGGATGTTCGGCCGTGACCCGTTCGAGGCGCGCTCCCGCCAGATAATGGCCGAGCGTTGCGGGGATCACGAAAAAACCGTCCGCCAGCCCCTGCATCAGGGCAGACGCGCCAAGACGGTTCGCCCCGTGGTCGGAAAAGTTTGCCTCGCCAAGGACATGCAGGCCGGGAATTGTTGACATTAGATTGTAGTCGACCCATAACCCGCCCATGGAATAGTGCGAAGCAGGGTAGATGCGCATCGGCGTCACGTACGGGTTTTCGCCGGTGATCTTTGCGTACATCTGGATAAGGTTTCCGTATTTCTCGTCGATCCGGTCTTTCCCCTGACGCTCGACAGCCTCACGCAAATCCAGGTACACCGCAAATCCGGATACGCCGACCCCGTGCCCGGCATCCGCCTGCTGTTTTGCGTTCCGCGACGCCACGTCGCGGGGGACAAGGTTCCCGAACGAAGGATATTTCTCTTCCAGAAAGTAAAGTCGCTCGGTTTCGGGGATTTCTTCCGGATGCCGGACATCCCCTTTTTGCCGGGGCACCCAGATGCGGCCGTCATTCCGCAGAGATTCCGACATGAGGGTGAGTTTGCTCTGATGGTCTCCGGAAACCGGAATACAGGTCGGATGTATCTGGGTAAAACAGGGATTGGCGAAGAACGCTCCGCGCTTGTGACACCGCCATGCGGCGCTCACGTTGCTTCCTGCCGCATTGGTTGAAAGGAAAAAAACCCGGCCATAGCCGCCGGTTGCGAGGATGATCGCGTCGGCCGAATGCCGCTCGAGTTCTCCGGTGACAAGGTCGCGCACGATGATGCCGCGCGCTTTTCCGTAAATCAGGACAAGGTCAAGGAACTCTTTGCGGACGTGAAGACGGACCGTGCCGCACGAAACCTGCCGCATCATCGAAGAATAGGCGCCGATGAGAAGCTGCTGACCGGTCTGCCCGCGCGCGTAGAACGTCCGCGACACCTGCGCGCCGCCGAAAGACCTGTTGTCAAGGAGTCCGCCGTATTCCCGCGCAAAGGGAACGCCGAGGGCGACGCAATGATCGATGATCTTGACCGAAATTTCCGCCAAGCGGTGGACATTCGCCTCGCGGGCACGGAAGTCGCCGCCCTTGACCGTATCATAGAAAAGCCGGGAAACGCTGTCGCCGTCGTTTTGGTAGTTCTTTGCCGCGTTGATGCCGCCCTGCGCGGCGATAGAATGCGCCCTGCGCGGAGAGCCGTGGAACGTGAACGTATGCACGTCATAGCCGAGTTCGGCCAGGCTAGCCGATGCCGACGCGCCGGCCAACCCTGTTCCAACTACGATAACCTTGTGTTTGCGCTTGTTGGCCGGATTGACCAGATTGGAATGAAAGATATGGCTGTTCCATTTGTCTTCAAGTTGCCCTGCGGGGATGTGAGGGTCCAGCATCATGACCTGGCTCCGTGAAGGAATGCCCAGACAGCCAACGAGCTGAACCCGCCGCCGATGAGCATGGCATAGACTTTCGAAAAAGCCCTGACAAACGGTACGTACTTGGGATGGTTGAAACCCGCGCTCTGGACCGAGCTTTGTACGCCGTGCCACAAGTGCGCCGAAACGCAAAGGACTGCGGCGATGTATCCCGCGGTGTACAAGGGCTGACTGAACGTTGCCATGACAATCGCATAGAGATCGCGCATTTCCGTGCCGTTTGCCACCATAATGGGGTGCATCGTTGCGATGCCGAATCTGAAATTCAGTATATGGATGATCATGAACAGCGCGATGCCGATGCCGCCGTACAACATGCTGAGTGACGAGAATGACGAACCTTGCCGAACCCCTTTGATCCGTGCCGCGCTTTTGTACTTGGCATATCGGATTGGGCGGGCGCCCCGGTTTTCCAGAGACACCTGTATCGAAAGGACGATATGGACGGCAAGGCATATCAATAAAAGGACTTCGCAGGGAATGATGATTTCTCCAAGGGTGTTCAGCAAAAGGTTTCCGTAGGAATTAAATCCCTGCGGGCCGGCGATGAGCGCCATGTTCCCCGCAAGATGTACAAAGAGGAAAAAGTACCACACGAGCCCGGTTAGGCCCATGATTTGCTTTTTGCCAATGGACGCGACAATATATCTCGAAAGCCACATGCAGACCATGACCTCGTGGTGGTTGGCTAGGAACTCTGATCACGATGGGTCACATCAAGGCCGGCGCGGATCGAATTCCGAGAGAGCAGTGATTTGACCGTGTTCTTCATCACCTCAAAATCAACGGGTTTTTCCATGAAATCCGTTACCGGCATCCATTCCTGATCAATGTCGCCCGCGGAGAAATCGAGTTGAAAATGGGAATTCACCGCTGTCAACATCAAGATCGGGATGTTTTGGGCCTCTTTGGCTATCTTTCTGGCAAGATCGAATCCCCCCGACGAATTTCCCGGAAACATGACATCAAGAATGACCAGATCCGGGCGGTTTTCCTTCAGTTTTTCAAATGCAGTGTCGGTATCGAGATGCACGGTCACGGAATGTCCCTCGGTGCGCAGAACACGCGCCGTAACTTCGGCAAGGTCGATATCGTCGTCAATGATCATGATGTTTCCCATTTTCATTCCTCCCACGTATTGTGATGGCACCCGTCATCACGGGCGTTCAAGATTTTGCGAACTGCTGTTTCCCTTTGAGATTTCTCAGGTTTTGTATGTTCTTTTCCTCTTTTGCCGCGAGCTGCTCAAAAACACCGGAGCCGATGCCGTTGACAGGCTGTGTCACGAGCCATTGATAAAAGCATAAAATGATGTCGGTCAGTTCTATGGCGGTTTCCAGGAGTTGGTCCGCGGTGGCATCGTGCGCAAGATATGCCCCTTCGAAGCATCGGGACACGACAAATTCGGAATCGATGGCTTTGAGCGGCACGTCGCGCATGACCACGAGCTGGTCTGAGGTAAAGAGGTCGAGTGTGCCGGCGATATGGCGTTTGAACCGGGCAAGATAATACGTGAGGAGCCGGACATTGTCGCTTTCGGCCCGGTCACGCACGTCCGCAAGGAACGCCTCTAGCGTGCTCTCGAATTCCTTTGCATAATCCAACATCGCTCCGACAGTTGCAATAGCCAAGGGTACCTCCTTTGAAAAAACGTCGTCCGAAGACATATCATGGAAGACTGGCCTCTTCTTCCGTCCCCGGGAAATGAACGCGGAATGTCGTCCCAAGCTTCGGTGCGCTCTCCACGGACAGGCGGAGGCCATGGTTCTGCGCCACGCGTTTGACAATCGCCAGGCCGATGCCGCTTGATGATCTGTTATATTCATGCGCCTCTTTTGTCCTGAAGTACTCGTCGAAGATATGCGGAAGTTGCTCTTCCGCGATGCCGATTCCTTTGTCAGACACGACGACCGCCGTATCCGAGGCCGCACGGTTGGTTGCACAACTCACGTCGACCGTGCCCCCTGTATAGGAATAGGATATTGCATTTGTCAGAATATTCTCGAACAGCATGCGGACTTGTTCGGCAATGCAGAGTCTGCGAACGTTTTGCAGGGAAGACGTCAGGACGATTTCCCGCTTGTGGGCAAAGTCCCGGAGGTCTTCCACACAGTCGCCGAGGATGGCGCCGATATCGACCGTTTCCGGAGGAGGAGATTCCTCCACGGACTTGACGCGCGATAGTTTGAGCACGTCGATGATCAGTTCACCCATGCCTTTTGCCCTGGACTCGACCTTTTTGAGAACGCTGACGGCGTCATCGGTTACGGTTCCGCAATACCCGTTGATGATAAGGGAAACATTGGTGCGGATAGCGTCGAGAGGTGACTTGAGTTGATGGGTCATCTGTACTGCATACCGATCTTTTTCTTTCTGGAGCCGTCGCGTCTGCGCTTCCGCCTCAACCAGTTGGTTTTCCCGCACGCGGATCACCATTGCCAATTGTGCAACCATGTACCACACGAGTAACAAAAGGACGTCTTTCGACGCCTCCTGAAGGAAAATCGTCCAGCTATCGTCACCGGTCCGCAGATTCACTGCTCCTGTCAAGACTGACTGGGGGAGTATAACGCCGGTTGATTCCAGTATCACACAAACGCCGGAGAGGACCACAGCTAAGGCCAATACCACGGAACTGGCCTCTGTGGAAAGAAATACTCCGGCAAGCACGATATGGACAACAAATAAGAAGGGAGCAGGATTTCCGATACTTCCTAGATAATGTACAACGACGGTGAGACAGACGAGATCCACGGCAATTTGGGTCCAGATATTTACCGCCGGAGAAAAACCGGGACCGGCATTTTTCTTCAATGAAAAGGAATACCAAAGGTTCGCAACGCTTAAGATCACGGCGATGACAATCGGCCAGAACCCTGTACTCGTTATCCCGATTGTGTTCAGAAAATTCCCCAAGAACATTGTCAATAATTGGAAAAAACAGAGAAAAGTGACGACTATCCATCTCAATTTGATGAACCATAATGCATTTCTCAATAAAACATCATCGCTGAGCCGTATGCCTGCCGATCTCTTGGCGGGCAATGTCCGTGGTGTTCCGCTTTTTTCCCAAAAAAATTCTAACGCTGCCATTGACTCTCCAGGAGTTTTTCGTGATTCTCATCACGACGAGCCATTGTCCTCCACTTTCCGGCCACTCTAAAGGCCTGCGGCAACCGCCTGATATTCGGAAATGAAAGATGAGGCAATGAGAGAATTCTTGGCAATCGAGTCGGCCACGGGATACAAAGATTCCTTGATGAAGTCTCGCAAGCCGGCTTGCTGCGCGGGCCATTCATTTAACAGAGACAGAGAAGAATCAAACAGACCTTTTAGGGTGTCCATGATAACGGTTTTGGAACGTTCTCCATGACGGGCCAACGTGAACTTGCTGCGCAATCGATCTGTGCCGAGCGTTTTGCCCGCATGTTCCTCATCGCCTGAATCATCGATCAGGTCGTCAAGGATCTGATAGGCCGTGCCAACCCGGTATCCTGCTTCCTCAAGTGCCGCGGACAACCCCTTGTCAATTCCGCCGCAAGCAAGGCCGACCAAAGCGAATAGGGGACCGGTTTTACCGCGTGCGATTCGTAAACTGGTTTCCAGGTCGCACGTCTTGCCTCTCAGGGCCAGCTCCTGCCGTGCTTCAGTAATGCACACCTCGCGGACTTTTTCCGAAAAAGGCCTGACATAACTTGCTCCCTCTGAATCCAAAAGGATTTGGAGTGCCTCACATAAGAGAATGTCGCCGATCAGAATGGCGCTGTTGGGGGTGAATGTCTTCCAAAGCGCCGGCATGCCGCGCCGAAGGGTTGCGCCGTCGATGACATCATCATGGAACAAGCTGGCCGTATGAATCAACTCGACCGCTGCACAAACGCATTCCACCCCGCAGAACGAGTTTTCCGTATTTCTTGAGAGAATTTTCGAAGCAAACGAGGTTCTGAGCATTTTCCCAAAGCTCATTTCGATGATCTTACCAAGGAAAATGGTAGACTGGTTCTCTTTCATAACCCTTTGGAGAATTATGTTCTTAACAACAGATTCCAAAGGTTCGTTGTTCCGGATTTCCTTGAAGCTCATAGTATTGCCCCTGATGTTTCGAACGTTTATATACGCCTATACCCGAACTGCAAACAGCATGCCAGAGATTGGAAAGGAAGCACGAGCGGAATAGATCTGGTTTTCAATACATAATATAGCTTTTGTGATTGATTTTCATCTGGGAAAAGGATGAAAATCAATCAGGTTTGACCGAATCAGCAAACAACATTTGCTTTTTGAGTCTCGGTTTGTTAAATTAATCCCGTTATGAAAATTTCGAATGCAACCGTACGCACCAGGACTTTGGTTATCGTCGGCATCACGATCGTTCTTGCTTTGGCCGCTCTCATGCTCGGCACCTTTGAAATCACGTCCCGGCCGTCTTTCTGCAAAAGCTGTCATTATATGAAATTGTACTACGATGACTGGAAAACATCTTCGCATCGGAATGTGAATTGCCTGGATTGTCATTCAAAGCCAGGCATAAAAAATCACCTTCTGATGAGAAATTTCGAGGTGGTGCATGAAGTCGTTTCGATGGTACTGGGAAAATATCCCACACGTCCGCACGCTGATGTCGACGATGCCTCCTGTCTCCAGAGTGGTTGTCATGAGAAACGACTCTTGAAAGGCAAGGTCTATTTCAAAGGCGTGACCTTTGATCATACGCCCCATTTGACAATGGATCGGAGGGGCAAGAAACTTCGTTGTACAAGTTGTCATGCGCAAATGGTGATGGGCAGGCACATCGCCGTTACCCTTGATGTCTGTTTTCTTTGTCACTTCAAAAATCGGATGCAATCTCCGGAGGTCTCCACTTCCGCATTCTGCCTGAAATGTCACAAAGTCCCGGATGGGAACGCGGCAGTTCGCAATTCGACCATAACCTTCGACCATAGGAATTTTCTCAAGGGTGACGTGCAATGCGATTTTTGCCATGAATCAGTCGTCAGGGGAGACGGCCGCGTGCCGAAAGTCATGTGTTTCCAGTGCCACAACAAACCGGAAACTCTTGCCAGAATCGGTGATCTCGAATTTATTCATGAGAACCATATCACGAGGCACAAGGTAGAATGCTATTTGTGTCACACAGAAATCGAACATTCAATTGACTCTTCGGAACACGCCGCGTTCGCCATGACTGGTCCTTCATCGTGTGGGCACTGCCACGGCAATGCCCACCTCGCTTCACAATTGTTGTATCAGGGTTTGGGCGGCCGGGGTGTGTCCGGCAAGCCCAGTTCCATGGCGCTCACGCATGTCGCGTGCATCGCCTGCCATCGCGTTCAAACCCAGGACACGTTGTCGTTCACAACCGGATCGCATTTTCCCATGGCGGACAAGACAAGCTGCGTCATGTGTCACGGGAACGACGGCGCAGGATACTTGACCGATTGGCAAGACCGGATCAGGAAGGCCATGGCCAGGGCGGTTTCGTCCTTGTCATCTTCACATGCCAGGAAAAACAAGAGCCCGGAGATGGCAAAGGCCATAGAAGACGCCCAATTCAACATTAGTTTTGTCAAGGAAGCTCGCGGAGTTCATAATCTTGACTACTCGCTCAGCATTTTGGACAGCTGCGCCGAGCGATTGGAGAGGGCATCTTCGGAGAGGTGAGCATTTGTGTCCTCACTTCCCGGATAAATTATCAGCCGGTCTTTGGATGAAAATTCACCTCTCTTGGCTTTTTCGCACAAAATTCTCTTGAAAGCTTTGTAAAATTTCCGGAAACTATGGCTCGTTTTTTGCAGGTCTGAAGCGATGATGCCCACAACTATTAGCCTTTTCTTTCCATTCTTCGTGACTCTCGGACTGGCTTTGCTCATTCCCGTGAGTATGATGGTCTTGTCTGTTCTGCTTGGTCCAAGGAAGAAATCTTCCATAAAGATGGAGCAATATGAATGCGGCGTTCCGGCGCCAACCGGCGTGCGCCGGGGAAAACTCTCCATAAAGTTTTTTCTGGTTGCCATCCTGTTCCTTGTTTTCGACATCGAGGTGGTTTTTCTTTTTCCCTGGGCGGTCGTATTCCGGCAACTCGGACGGCTCGGATTCATTGAAATGGGTCTTTTCATTCTTGTTCTGGTTGCCGGTCTCGCTTATGCCTGGAAAAAGGGGGCACTGGAATGGGAGTAGAGACTCTATTTGGGCAATCATGGATAACTGCCCGCGTTGACGATGTTGTAAACTGGGGACGTTCAAACTCTCCCTGGCCCTATATCTTTGGAACAGCCTGTTGCGCCATCGAGTTCATGAGCGCCGCATCCTCTCATTTCGATATTGCAAGATACGGAGCAGAGCTCATTCGATGGTCGCCACGGCAGGCCGATATGCTGATTGTCGCAGGAACGATATCCTATAAGCAGGCCCCGGTGCTTAAGCGAATCTATGAGCAGATGTGCGAACCAAAATGGGTTATTGCGGTGGGCGCATGCTGTTGTTCCGGAGGCATGTATGACAACTATTGTACGGTGCAGGGAGTACATGAGATAATTCCGGTCGATATTTACGTTCCCGGATGCCCTCCACGTGCCGAAGCGATCTTCGACGCGATCATCAAATTGCAGAAAAAGATTTCTAAGGAATCCGTACTTGACAGAAAATAATACACCTGCCGAACGGTCCTTGCAGGACCTCATTGGTCCTCTTGCGGGGAGCGAGATCATAACGCTCGAGGAAAGCAATGGCGTGACGAATGTGACCGTTGCCCCAGACCGTATCGCATCCTTTCTCGGACGTCTGCGTGATGATGCCGCCCTGCGTTTCGACATGCTTGTTGATATCGTGGGAATCGACGCGATGTCGCTTGCACCGGCGCCCCCCGAACGGTTTGGGGTGGTGTATGTGCTTGCGTCAACCGTTTTGGGACATCGCCTGTGCGTCAGGGTAAACCTTCCCGCCGACAATCCCGCAGTTTCCACCGTCAGCACGATTTATGGGGTCGCCGACTGGCTTGAACGTGAAGTCTACGATCAGTACGGGATCGTCTTTCAGCAGCATCCGAATCTGAAACGGTTGCTGAATTTCAAGGGCTTTGTCGGGCATCCGCTTCGAAAAGATTTTCCCATAGGCGCCCGCCAAGCTATTCCTGAAAGTGAAGATCTTCTTGACGAAATGAAAGTCAAGCTCGCGCGCAAAGGGCGGCCGCTTGCGTCGGTTCGCCTTGGCGAATACGGTAACGCCGGCGGGGACGACAGCGGCGCAGATGCGGATCCATTCCTGGTCAATCTCGGTCCGGCCCACCCGATTGTCCACGGTATTCTTCGTCTGCTCTTGGCAGTGGAAGGAGAAACGATTCTCGCTGCTGTCCCGGAACTCGGGTATCTGCACCGGGGAGCAGAAAAAGGCATGGAAAATGGCAATTATCATCAGGTGATCCCCTATACCGATCGCCTCAACTATGCGTCGCCCGTGATGAACAACATCGGGTATTGCAAGGCCGTTGAAAAACTGCTCGGTATCGCCATTTCGGAGCGGGACACCCTGCTGCGGGTTCTCTTCTGTGAACTTGCGCGGATCATGGACCATCTTTTATGTACGGGCCCGCATCTCGTGGACCTCGGCGCGCTGACGCCCTTCTGGTTCCTTTTTCAGGTTCGCGAAAAAATTTACGATATCATGGAAAAGTATTCAGGCGCCCGGCTGACCTACTCGTGTGTTCGTATCGGTAGTTTTCCCTTTCCATTATACGACGGTTTTGCCGATGATGTCGAGGCAGTCTTGAAAGACTTGGCGCCTGCCATCGACGACGTACGTCGGCTTGTCGAACGGAACCGAATCTTTTACGATCGCTGCGTCAATGTAGGGGCGGTTTCCCAGGCTGACGCGCTCCGGTATGGTTTCACCGGACCCTGCCTGCGCGCAACCGGATACGAGTATGATTTGCGGAAGAACAGGCCCTATTACCTCTATGACACGTTTGACTTTTCGGTCGTCGTCGGAACCAACGGCGACACCTACGACCGGTTCTTCGTCCGCGTGTACGAGATGATCGAGAGCGCGAAAATCATCCGTCAAGCCATTGCCCGTCTTAAAGCGCTGCCGCCTGAGCCTCCTGTCGCCGCAGGCGCGAAAAAGCCCCCGAGCTTCAAGAAAGTAGCGCCTCCCGCGGGCGCGATCTACGACAGCACCGAAGCGGCCAACGGCGAGCTTGGCTACTACATCATTTCCGACGGTTCGGCCAAGCCCTATCGGGTAAAAGTCCGTTCGCCTTCTTTGTGCAATTATTCGGCAATCGAGCCGATGGTGGAAGGCACCATGATCGCCGATCTTGTTTCCATTATCGGCAGCATCAATGTCATCGGCGGGGAGATTGACCGATGACTAATCTGCTCAACAGCCTCGACTGGATGTTTCTTTGGACCACCGTGGGCAAGGCGGTCTTCGCGTGGGGCCTGACACTTGGGTTCATCCTGGTAAACATCTTTCTTGAACGCAAAGTCTGCGCCTTTATCCAGGACCGTGTGGGCCCGAACCGGGCGAACGTGCTCGGCATCCGGCTGTTCGGGTTTGTGCTTAACTTTGCCGATGCGGTGAAGCTTCTTTTCAAAGAGGACATAACCCCGCCTTTTGTCAACAAGTTCTATTACTTTGCCGCTCCGCTTATCATCATGACCGTCGCGCTTATGGGTATGGCGGTCGTACCGTTTGCGGACGACCTCGTCATCGGCACCGTCATCATACCGATGCGCGTGCTTGATTTGAATGTCGGATTCCTGTTTGTCCTTGCCATTACGTCACTTTCGGTATATAGCCTGGTCCTGGGCGGCTTTGGCTCAAACAGCAAGTATCCGCTTTTTTCCGCCATGCGTTCTTCGGCGCAGATGATCAGCTACGAAATCGTCATGGGGCTTTCACTTGTCGGCCTTGTCATGGTTTACGGCACGGTACACCTGCACGAAATGACCATGGCGCAGGGTGGCCTCGTTTTCGGCTTCATCCCCAAATGGGGCGTGGTCGTGCAGCCGCTCGGTTGCATCCTCTTTTGTATAGCAGCGCTGGCAGAGCTCAACCGCACGCCGTTCGATCTACCCGAAGGTGAATCGGAGATCATCGGGTTTCATGTTGAATACAGCTCAATGAAGTTCGCCCTTTTCTTCATGGCCGAATATGCCAATATTTTTGTCGCGGCCGCGGTCATTACCACACTTTTTTTCGGCGGCTGGCAGATCCCGTGGCTCCCGACCGATGTGCTCAAGTCCAATGCGCCGATTGTTCTGGAGGTGACCGCCGTGCTCGCTGCTTTCGGTGCTGTGGTCATCGGCTTTCTGTTGCACCGTTTCTACTCCAAACGCAACTACAAATGGAAAGACTTGCGCGAAAAAGAGGGTTTGGTGTTTTACGCGGCCCTTGCAGGAACCGTTGTTCTGGCCCTTGGCGCGATTGCTTTTGCGCGCATGATACCGTTCAACCCGGTCATGTGTTCCGTGCTTGCGTGTGTTCTCCAAATCGGCATTTTCATTTTCAAGGCGTTCCTAATCTGTTTTACGGTTGTCTGGATCCGCTGGACATTGCCGCGACTGCGGTATGATCAGCTCATGGCGCTCGGATGGAAGTTAATGCTTCCGCTCGGCATCGCCAATGTCTTGTTGACCGGTGTCGCAGTGCTTTTGTTTCCTTGAAGGAATCACCGATGGTCGTTGTCGTAAAAAAGCAGAAACTTTCGTTACGCGAAAAACTTTATGTGTTTGAAGTCGCGTCCGGAATGTGGGTGACTATCATTCACTTTTTTCGCAATCTTCTTAATCCGAGTGATCTGCCGACCCTGAATTATCCTGAAGAAAAACGTCACCTGGCAAACAATTTCAGGGCATTGCATCGACTGTTGAAGAAAGAAACCGGGGAACTGAAATGTACCGCATGCAAGATGTGTGTAAATATCTGTCCGGCACATTGCATTACCGTGGAAATGGCCCTCAACGAAGAGGGAAAACCACTAAAGACGCCCGCGCGCTACGACCTTGACATTAGTCGTTGCATATTCTGCGGCTTCTGTGTTCAGGTCTGTCCCTTTGACGCGATCGACATGGCGTCGGGCATGTACGAACTGGCTGACACCGATTGCAAGAATTATATCTATACAAAAGAGAAGCTATCCGCGTACTAATAGAGGAATACGTATGCCCACGACCTCGATATTCTTTGGCCTTTTCGCCGGCGTAGCGGTGATTTCAGCGCTTTTCATGCTGACCCGTAAAACTGCTTTGGGCGCTGCAATAAGCCTTGTCGTCTGCTTTCTGGCATTTTCAGGACTATATGTTTTGCTTTCCGCGCCCTTTGTCGCAGTGATGCAGGTGGTCGTGTATGCCGGCGCGATCATGATGCTCATTGTTTTTGTCATCATGACCGTGGACACGGATGCGGAGGCTCTCCGAAAAGAACGCGGAACCATCATCGGAGCATTGATCGCGACTAGTATCGTTGGTTCGGGCATCGCAGTTTATGAAGCGGCGTTTCATAGGGCTTCACTGCCGATGCCGGAGGCGCCGGTCACCGGCACCGTCGCCAAAGTAGGCTCCCTTTTATTTACCAGGCACGTCCTGAATTTTGAAATGCTGTCGCTGCTCCTTCTCATTGCACTTGTCGGAGCGCTCATCCTTGCAAAGCAACACGTAAGAAAAACGGGGGCATAGCAGACAATGGGAACGAATGCCTATGTCGGATTAGCGATCATCATTTTTTTCATCGGCGTTTTCGGCATGCTGGTGCGCAAGAGCGCCTTTTTCTACCTCATGTCCATAGAGCTTATGCTTAATTCTTCCAATCTGCTCTGGGTAACGTTTGCAAGAACGCACGGGAATCTTGATGGCCATGTGTATGCATTTTTCGTCATGGCGCTTGCAGCCGCGGAGGCATGTGTCGGCCTCGCGATTATCGTTCTTTTCTACCGGAAGCGGCGCTCAGTCAATCTTGATCACGCCAGGGAAATGGGTAAGTGATGAGCATACAATCAGTGGAACAGCTTCTTTGGGTAATTCCGATCGCGCCACTTTTCGGCGCCGCTGCGATAGGACTGCTGTGCGCGATCTCGCCGAACCGGGGAATATTTCCCTCGCGGAGATTTGTCGGGATTCTGGCGTGTGTCGGGCCGCTTGCCTCGTTCGTGGTGGCATGCGGGGTCTTCCTTGCGTTAGGAAAATCACCGGGCGCGGCCGCGCTTCATCAGAAACTGTATTCGTGGATAGCCTGCGGAGTGTTTTCCATTGATTTTGCCTTTGAGGCAGACCGGCTCACGGCCGTGATGCTCTTGTTTGTCACTTTTGTCGGCACCATTATCCATTGTTACTCAATCGGCTACATGGGTCACGACAAAGGGTATGCCCGGTTCTTTTCATACTTGAATCTGTTCCTTTCGTCAATGTTGATCCTCGTGCTCGGATCGAATCTCGTCCTGATGTTCCTTGGATGGGAAGGCGTGGGCTTGTGTTCGTACCTGCTCATCGCCTTCTGGTTCGACGACGAGGCCAAGGCAATAGCAGGCAAGAAAGCATTTATTGTCAACCGGATCGGCGATTTCGGCTTTGTCCTTGGTATTTTCCTCATTTTTACCACGCTTCTGAAACAGGGAGTCCCGTCGCTTGAATTCTCATTTCTGGCTAGCCATGCAAACCTTCTCGCGCCTGTCGCCACGGTAGCGGCCCTCCTGCTTTTTATGGGCGCTGTTGGCAAAAGTGCCCAAATACCTCTGTACGTCTGGCTGCCCGACGCAATGGCAGGACCGACGCCTGTTTCGGCACTCATTCATGCCGCTACCATGGTGACGGCAGGCGTTTTCATGGTCGCGCGCATGCATTTTCTTTTTGATCTTGCTCCCTTTGCCGGACAGGTTGTCGCCACAGTCGGCATTGCCACTGCCTTGCTCGCGGCCCTCATCGGGTTTGCCCAAAATGACATAAAGAAGGTCCTGGCATACTCGACCGTGAGCCAGCTTGGATTCATGTTTGTCGCGGTCGGCGCAGGTGCATACAGCGCAGGGGTTTTTCACGTGTTTACGCATGCGTTTTTCAAAGCGTGTCTCTTTCTCGGCGCCGGCTCGGTCATTCACGCCCTTCATGAGGAGCAGGATATACGAAAAATGGGCGGACTGCTCAAGAAACTTCCCATCACCGGCACGACCTTCCTTATAGCCTGGCTTGCCATCTGCGGCATTCCTCCTTTTGCCGGATTCTTCAGCAAGGACGAAATCCTCTGGAGTGTTTTCAATACCTGGGGCACGTATGGGAAGGTCCTGTGGGCCCTTGGCCTCTGCGGCGCCGGGCTTACTGCTTTCTATATGTCAAGACTCGTCTTTGTCGCCTTCTTTGGCGAGAACAGGACGCCTCCCGCGGTGCGCGAAAGAATTCACGAGTCTCCGCTTATCATGACCATTCCGCTGATCGTTCTTGCACTTGGTTCGCTCTCAGCCGGTTTCTTAGGAGTGCCCGACGCACTGGGTGGGTCAAATTCGTTCGCGGCGTGGCTTTCGCCGGTTTTCGGATCGCATGAGACTGCTCAGGAAGGGCATGGGACCGAGCTGCTGCTTATGGCATTGTCGGTGATCGTGGCTGCGGCCGGCATCGGAGCCGCCTATGTCAAATACCTTGGCCGTGGGCCGTTTGTCGCCTCAGAACCGCGTGGAATCGCCGCATTTGCCGCAGGCGCATTCTTCGTGGATGAACTGTACCGCTTCCTTCTGGTAAACCCGCTTGTTGTTATGGCCCGCGGTTTCCTGTTCCGTTTTGTGGATGTCATCCTGATCGATGGCACGGTCAACGGCATCGCACGCGTGACCTCGCTTGCCGGCGGCGCTGCCCGATATCTGCAAACAGGGTCGGTGCGGACTTACTTGTATTATCTTGGCGCGGGCGCGGCATTTTTGATGGTCATCATGTACGCGTACGCGGGAAAGTGGTAGATCCGGATGCACATCCCAATGCTCTCCATACTCACCTTTGTGCCGCTCGGCGCGTTCCTGCTCGTGCTCTTGACGCCGCGTGGTTCCGCAACGCTGCACCGGAATCTCTCGCTGGCGGTGTCACTTTTTGTTTTTGCCGTTTCGTGCATTGTCCTCAAAGGCTTTGTTCCGAACGCAAGCGCTCAATTCGCCGAATATATGCCGTTGATAGACAAATGGGGAATTTCGTATTCCGTTTCAGTTGACGGAATCAGCATCTTCCTCGTGATGCTGGTGACGTTTCTGTCGCCGATCGTCGTACTCTGTTCCTATAAGTATATCCTGAAGAACACCCGCGAATTCTATGCGCTTTGTCTGCTGCTGGAGTCCGGCATGATCGGCACACTCGTCGCGGCTGATGCGATGCTTTTCTACGTCTTCTGGGAAGTCATGCTTGTCCCCATGTTCTTCATCATCGGAATGTGGGGAGGCGAGCGACGCGTGTACGCTACCATTAAATTTGTCTTGTTTACGCTTGTCGGATCGCTGCTGCTGCTTGTCGGACTGATTTACACGGCATGGAGGGCGTCTAACGGCGGGCAAATCTCATTCGCAATCGCGGATCTCCAGAATGTCGTCCTTTCATCAAGGGAACAACTTTGGCTTTTCGGCGCGTTCTCACTTGCCTTTGCGATCAAGGTGCCGATGTTTCCGCTGCATACATGGTTACCCGATGCGCATACCGAAGCACCGACCGGCGGAAGCGTCATCCTTGCCGGCGTGCTGCTCAAAATGGGGGTGTACGGGTTCCTGAGGTTTGTATTTCCCATTCTGCCTGAAGCGTCGCATATTTTTGCACCCTTCATGATCCTGCTGTCCATCATCGGCATCATCTACGGCGCGCTTGTCGCATTTGTGCAAACCGATATCAAGAAACTCGTTGCCTACTCGTCTGTAAGCCATCTCGGCTACGTCATGCTCGGGCTTTTCGTTTTTTCCCTGCAGGGAATGCAGGGAGGAATGTATCAGATGCTCAACCATGGGCTCTCAACAGGCGCGCTGTTCCTGATTGTTGGTATGCTGTATGAACGCCGCCATACCCGGCTCATGAACGAGTTCGGTGGGCTGGCCAGGACAGTGCCGCTGCTTGCTGTCGTATTCATGATCACCATGCTTTCGTCAGCCGGATTACCCGGGCTGAACGGATTTATCGGCGAACTGCTCATATTGCTTGCCGCGTTTTCAGCCTCGCCTCTGTATGCAGCCTTCGCTGCAAGCGGCGTCGTATTGGGAGCGGTTTACTTGTTTCATTTGTATCAGAAAGTCATGTTCGGCCCGATCACAAAACCAGAAAACAAAAAGCTCCCTGACCTTTCTCTGCGGGAAGCGATCATCATGATCCCGATTATCGCGCTCATGGTATTCATGGGTCTGTTCCCGAACCCGATTCTCAGCAGGACTGAGCCATCAATGCAGAAATTACTGGAACAGGTTACCCGGACAGCTCACTATGCTCCGGCTTCAGTCTCGCTTCATGACGCGTCGCAGGCTCTTGGAGGGCACAATCGTGACCACTGACATAACCCTGCTTTTGCCCGTTATCATTCCCGCCACCGGCGCCGTGATAATTTTCCTTCTCGCGGCATTTGTTCCCTCCCGTCCGCTCGCCTTGACATTCGCCATCGCGTCGCTTGTCGGCGGGGCGCTTTTCACCAGGAGCTGGGGCGATACGGCGTCCGCTTTTTCGGGCATGCTGCATTTGGATCCCTTTGCCCGGATAGGCGCTCTTTTCTGTTTTGGTATTTCCGGGGTTTCGGCTCTGGCTGCCCCGTCGTATTTCAAACGACTGCATTTGGACTTTTGCGAGGAGTATTATGCGATGCTTCTGGCGGCGACGGCCGGCATGGTCGTGATGGTCGCGGCAAACGACCTCGTTGTCCTCTTTATCAATCTTGAGCTTGTCTCAATCGCAACCTACATCATGTGCGGTATGAATCGGAATAGCCGGAAATCAACCGAATCCGCACTCAAGTACTTTGTCACCGGCGCCGCCGCCGCGGCGTTTATGCTTTTCGGCATCGCGCTTGTCTATGGCGTAACCGGATCGACCGATATAGCGAATATTGCGACGTTGATCCACGCGGGTTCCGCGGGCTCGGCAACGCCGCTTCTTCCGTTGGCCCTCATTCTCATTGCCGTCGGGTTTTTCTTCAAGATCGGCCTGTTTCCGTTTCATGCATGGCTTCCCGACGTATATGAAGGCGCGCCCACGCCGACGACGGGCTTCATGGCCGCAGCCATCCGTACTGTCGCCGGTATCGCGCTCATCCGCCTTGTTGTCAACCTCTTTGAGCCCGGCATGACCGGCTTTACGCCGATTATTTGGTGGATCGCCGTTATCACCATGACAATCGGTAATGTGGGCGCCATCCGGCAGAACAATGTCAAGCGAATGCTCGGGTATTCAAGCGTTGCTCATGCAGGGTATTTGCTGATAGGGTTTGTCGCGCTTTCGTCGTCAAACGTGCTTGGCGCCGAGGCAATACTGTATTATCTGATCTCCTATGCGCTGATGTCGCTGGGGATCTTCATCTTTGCCGGGCAGGTTGAAGGCATCGGCGAAACAAACCTGACATTTGATTCGTATCGGGGTCTTGGTCTGCGGCAACCCTTTGTGGGGTTGCTCGCGTCAATGTTGTTATTATCCCTCACCGGTATTCCGCCCTTCGCAGGCTTCTGGGGAAAATTCTCTCTCTTTTCCGCTGCGTTGCATAACGGGTATGTCGGGCTTGCAGTGATCGGCGCCCTGAACAGTGTCGTGTCCGCGTACTACTATTTCCGGCTTATGGTAAGCATGTACATGCGCGCGCCCGGGCCGGAAGAAACCGGCGTTTCCTATGCCGGCGCCCCGCTCGTCACCACGGCGCTTGCCCTCTGCGCTGCCCTTGTGGTATGGTTCGGGATCGGGCCGTTTTCCGTGGTCACGGTTATCCCTTCTGTCAATGTTCTCTGGGCAACAATCGGGAACAGCGTTGCCGTGTTCATGCATTGATTAGTTTGCCGCGCCCTTTGCGGCACCTGAGTCGGTTCCTGAGACGGCGCCGTATCTCTTTTTCCAAATATCGCTTTCCATGTCTTTGTGACAGGTGTTGCAATAATCCGGAGTTGGTTTCCCTACTTTGGAAAGTTCCCGCTTGTGACAACCAATGCACGACCGATGCAGAGCGTCCATATAGGCCGGTGCAACGAAGCGTAAGGGGGCCGACGTCAGTTTTTCCGGGTACATGGCCGGGTGGCAGTCTTTGCAGGGACGGAACGTCGAAGCGGTCCTTTCATTCGGATGGCACGTCCTGCAGGACCCTTTATCGCGAAATCTTACCACATGTTCACGATGGTTGAAAATTGTCGCTTCCTTGTACAGGTCCGAATGACAGACATAACACGGTGAAACCTCGTTTTCCCTGATATTCATATGGTGACATTTACTACACGATTCTTTTCTGCCAAGAGTGTCCTGATGTGCCCGGTGATTGAAATCGACATAGAGGCGATCATCGCCGTTATTGATCCTCAAGGTTGCGCCATCGGCCAGGGCATGAGCTTTTCCCGTGCGAACCGGATGATATTTCCTGTCATGAGTGGCATCGTGATAAAACCCGGCTACCCCGAGCGCGACTGCAAGGATAAAAGCCATCGTATAAAGGGACATCTGGTCCAGCGCGCGCAATTGCCCTTCCAGACCGGGACGGGAAAAAAAGGATAATTTGACGAGATTGACAGGCCTGAAAAGAAACTTCCCCTCAAACAGGTCAAGGTGTTCCACGCAGTAAAGAAATATCAAGATGCCGCCTGATATCAATCCGAGGCTGGTGAACAGTTCTATTGACGAAGGAAAATAGGCGGCGTTGTCAGGTTTGTTGATGGTAATAAAACTGATACACAGACGGTTGAGGACGAACCCGGAGACGACCATGGACGATCCTGTGAAGAGCCAAATGGCATTTGTTCGAAGCCTTCTAACGTTAAAGACAAGTATCGGAAGAACCGTGCTCACCGTCATTTCAACCAGAAATAAGTTACTTTGCCAGGTTCCGTCAAAGGCGATTAGCAGTTTATGTCTCACCCCAAGATCACCGCATCGAACAATTGCATAGAGTAGAATGACTATCGAGGATGCGCGTCCCAACCCCTGAAGCAAATCATTGTCAGGTTTGTGGCGGTAGAGAAAGGACGTGACCGTGGATTCGAAGATCATCATCGAGCATCCGAGCCCAATAGCGGAAATAAAATACAGAACATAGATAATCGGGCTATACCACAGCGGATGGACCCGATGCGGCATTACCAGGAACAATGAACCCAATGCAGACTGGTGCAACGTTGAAATAACGATTCCGATTATGACAATACCAAGCATGTACCGCTTCAGAAATTGATATACCTTCTGCAAGAAGGGGACCGCGAACAAGGGATGTTCGAGAACCGTGATCGTGAACCCGAAGGCAAGCACTGTCGAGAAAAGCATGACGCACCACGAAACGGCAAAAAGTATGGAATGATACTGCCAGTAGATCAATGGGTGCCAGATATTCCATGGCAATCCGATGTCAAGCAGGAGGCTGAAAGGAACAAGACAATACCCGAGAAACGCGGTCAGAATCGCGCTTCTCAGGATGGGCGTATACCTCTTGAGATGGAAAATGTAAACAATCGCCGTGATGACGAACCCGCCCGAGGCAAGCGCGACCCCGGCCATATCATCAAATCCGATCCACAAACCCCACGGCACGGCATTAGAAAGATTTGACGATGCCCCGAGGCCGGTCGCAAACCTTATGAATGCACCGGCAAGTCCCAAACCGGTGAAAATAGTCAGAATAAGTTTTACGATAAACAGCCGTCGCATGGACCTAACTCTTTCTTTGTTTTCTTTCTTCGGCCACTCTCGCCTTTCGCCTCCAAAGCCAATACAATAAACCCATTGATAACCCCACGGCACCGGAAATGACCGGGGTTTCTTTTAGAAAACCCCATGAAAGTTCGGGCGCGGGCCTCTCGCCTGCGGCCTTGTCGAATGACAGGAAATCAAGGTTGATGTCGGAAAGATATAAAACGCTCGTTCCTCCCAAATCCGTTTCACCGTAAATCTTGTTGATATACCGTCCCGGACTTTTCGAAATGCGATTCCGTGCCTCCACCAGCAACTCTTCCCGTGATCCGAAAATGGTGGCGCCTTCCGGACAAGCCTCGGTACAGGCGGGCTTTCCGCCTGTTGACGTTCGCTCAAAACAGAAGGTGCATTTCCGAATCGCCGGCGCAAGGGATTCCCACTGGCTGCGGGGTATTCCAAATGGACAAGCGAGCATGCAATAGCGGCATCCGATGCACCTGTTCTTGTGGTAAATGACCGGACCTTCTGCGGTTTTCTGCATTGCGCCGACCGGGCAAACCGAAACGCAGGCGGGTTTGAGACAATGCCTGCAATGCCTCCTGACAAACCGGGGAGAAACGGCCCCGGGCCTCTTAACGACGGTCGTCCACCGCGCGTCGAACAGCTCTCCCGGATGCGCCTTTTGTTCCGGTCTTTCGGGTTCGCATTTGTTCACGGTCTGGCATGCCTGAATGCATTTCTCGCAGCCGACACATTTTGTAATATCCGTAAGAATGCCAATCATCTTTTCTCCGAAAGCCTTTTGAAATATGCCGACGTTTCGTCTCTTCTCGGCGCATCGGGCAGAAGCCACACTCCAAGATGGCTGGTAATATTGGCAAGCGGTGAAACCAGCCAGTATCCGACACGGGACATCGGTATGAGGAGAACAAAAATGTCTCCCAGCAGAACATGGAAGATGCGGGCATACCGGAGCAGCCATGGATTGTTTACGGTGTTTGCGCAATACCCCGACAAAAGCAGGAGAAGCAGCGTTGACCAGAATGCGATGGTGTTCGACGTACCAAGGTTCTTTTTCGCTTTTGTTGATAGACGAAATAATCGGACGGTGATCGAAATGAATATGAAGAGCAGTAGAATCCCCGACAGCAAGGGTGAAATCGCAAACAACTTTACGCCAAAGAACTTCTCGGCGAGCACGACGTGTCCGACAGAAGGCAGAAGCAAGACAATCACTGCGGCGTCAAAAAGCAGCCAGGCGAGCGGGCCGTCGCGAAATCCGAATTGATGCGGCTCGAAAACAAAAGCCCGTTTTAGAACAACTTTCGCAAGGTCGCGTCGATTGTACTCGTGGTGCCAGGTGTTGTAGAACGCCATGGCGATAAGGTGCACGTGCATGAAAGCGAGGCGCGCCACGCCCAGAATCGCAAACACAAAGCAGAATACAAATGCCGGACCTTTCAGAATGCCGGCCAGATCATCAATCATGATCGTCTACTCATGAAGAGGTTCGATATTTTTTACCAGTAATTCATACAAGTCGTATACGGGCACTTTCAATTCGTTGCGCTTGACCAGAAATTTCAATCGTTCCCTGGAATTATGGTACGGACCGACAAGAATGTCGGGTTTCTTCTCCATAATCTCATCGAGAAGTTCAGAATCACTCGGTGAACCGAAGTCCCCTGATGGGCCGATTTCAACCGTCGTGCAACCCATGGCCGAAAGTATCTTCGCAGAACTTGCGGTCTGGCATATGTGGCAACCTTCATCGCAGAACGGGGCGAACCCGACGCGCTGGTGAGGCATGTCCTTGCGAAAACGCAAGTTGCCCTGGGCAATGGCGTCCAGTATCAGGTTGTTCACTTCGGCAAAACGGCCATCCGGATCCGCCATCGAGATGCCCTGGCAGCCGCCCAATACGATCTTGTTCGCGCCGAGCGCTGCCGCCTTGGCCTTGAGGCCCTCCATGATTCTGTCAACAAACCAGTCTCCGAAAAAGGCGCCGTAATTGAACCCGTCAAAGAATGCTTTCCCTAACGTCCAGTTGCATTGTATGGCGTCCAGAATGACGATCAGCCACCGGAGTGTGTCGATTTGCAGAAAATAGTAATCAACGGTGGGGAAGAGCACGATGTTGGAACTCTTCTTGTCAAGAGACAGTGGAACCCGTATACCGGTTGTCTCTTCGAGTTCCTTTTCAACGACCTTAAGCGAACGCTGGAGCGCCGAATCTGAGGACGCCGCGTTTGGAACGATTCCCATCTCAGACAGGATGAAGCGTCCGTATTTCGCCATCAGCCCCTGATGCGCAACGCCGTCATCAAAGTCCCTGCACCTGTTGAAGGGAACGTATCCGTAGAAGAGCGAGGACATGGCATCGACGTGTTTGGCGGTCAAACCCTTTCCCGAAAAGACGCCCCGATTGATCCATCCGGATATGGTGAAATACTTCAAGTAAATTGAAATGAGATAATCGCCCGGCGTAAAAGTGGTATCAGGGGTATTGTGGTCGCTGAAAACATCCTTGCATTGGACGACGCGTCGGTAGTCCTCAAAAAAGAGTCTCAATTTCGATTGTTTCAGGATCAATCCGAAAATCTGCAGAAAGCCTTCGATCTTATTGGGAACCGATGCGTGTGTCAGCGGCAGCTCGAACACTCCCGGGATGATCCGGCTGCGCCAATCGTCATCGCTGGAGCTCCCGGTCCCCATTCGCGCCTTTTTCATTGCTCCCGCGACACCGGCCCAAAGAAGCAACACGATTAGAAGTGAACTTCCCGCGCCATGGACATACAGGAATGCTTTGGCGAGGACCGGCGGCGCAATTCGGGAAAAAACGAGCCCGATTCCCGAGATGAGAATTGCCGCGACACAAAGCGGAATCAAACTTGCAAAGCCGTTACCCTTGACCGAAACATCCAGCAGCGCCCCGAGTGAGGGTCGAGACTCAACCTTCCGGTAATGCCATGCTGCAACGAGCGCCAGGATGATGCCGAACGCGACGTGGACATGAACCAGCCCTAATCCGTTTCCTCCAGAATCACGATATGTAGCTGGAAACCAGAAAGGAATCCCTGTCATGAGCAGGAGGCCCACGAGAAGCCGGAATGGGAGGAGCCGTTTCATGCCCGGCGGGAAACGAACGAGCCAACCGTGTGGAAATGCTGTTACCATGTCCCGTTGCCTCAAAAAGAATATTGGTTGGGATGGCATTCCGTGCAACGACTCTTATCCTTGACGTCGGATATTTTCTTCATCGAAGGACATTTATTCGCAGCATTGTGGCAATAGGCGCAGGTCTTCTCGGACGGAAAGGGAACGTCGTATTTCTCCGGTTTTGCATGTGCAATCCCCTGGTGGCACGAAATGCAGCTCATCGGATCGTCACGCGAAACGATGGCCAGAATCTTGTTTTTCCGATATTTGCCGGCGCTATGACACTTCATGCAGCTGTCCCTGATCGCGGAATGTTTGTCGTGGGCCACGACCATGCCGATCGCTTTCAGCTTCTCCGGGAGCGCCGCTTCGGCTATGATATTGAACTTGTCAATAGCGTTGTGGCAGCCGGTGCAGGTCCGGGTGGTCGGGCGGCCGGCCGGATGGGCGTTTTTGTACGAAAAGGTAATCGAGTAGAAGACCTTGTCCCAGAGCGCCCTGAGGTCGCTTTTGGAGCGGTCCATGTGGCAATCGGCGCAAGAGACCTTTTTCCTGGCGTGCGACGTGCTCCGGTAAATCGAGGTGAACGACGAATCGGTATGACAATAAAGACACGCTTCGCCGCCGAACGCTCCCGCGACCACGCACAAGGCGAAGATCCATGCTCTGTAGATTTTTGACATACGTAATTCCAGACTTCTGAAAATTGTTTCAGGTGCCATTCGCTCCCAGCCTGCCGCTATGGGTTTACCTGGACAACCGCTGAATCGACAAAACCGGAATATCTCGAGTAAACAACGGCCGTTCCCGCGGCAATTCCGTTCAAATTGCCCAAAGCGTTGACGGTAGCGATTGCCGGATTGCTGCTCGACCACAACGGTCTTGTCGTGAAATCGATGGTCCCGTTCAAATTGGTGATTCCCTGCACCGTAAGCTGAAGGCTCCCATGGACATTCAACTGGGCGGGATTGGGGGCGATAAGAATATACGTCAAGAAGCCAACCGTATCGAAACTTACCGTATGCAAATGGCAGCTCCAGCATGCGCTCCCGTAGTAGTGATTCCCTGAGTCAGCAGTATTATTGTGAGGTGGCCGGCCAGGCGCGTGACAAACATTGCAGACCCCGTTGACCACAATAAGGTTTGACAACGCATCTTTGTGAGACGGATCAAACGTGGTTGAATCGGTAAACGTAAAGGATACCGGCCCCGCGCCTAGTCCTCCGTCGATTGCCGTGCGCACCATGGCAAGGTTGGACGTGCCGTGAGGATCATGACACGCGTCGCATTCATAATTATAACTATAGTGTCCGGTCACGGACGTGGAATGCTTCGTTGCTTTGGAAAAAGCGTTCACCCCGAGGAGGCCAGGGGCAGTCTGCCCCGCAGCATGGCAGTCCAGGCACAGGCCGCTTGCCGAATTGTCGATCCGCAGTCGCTGACTACCGGTCACACCGTCGAAATGGCCCGTGCCCGAAGGGTCGTGACAGGTCATGCATCCGTATCCGGGTCCGGGCTTGCCGTGTTTGGTTTGCACAAAACCGGTGCTGTTGCCGTGACCGGATGCGATGTAGCGGGCCATCACGTTAGGTGCCGGTCTGGACTTTACAATAGAGGAACCGTCGTGGCAACTCTCGCAGAACCCGCCGTCCGACAGCCATGTTCCGATGGGCTTTGTCCAATAGGTTTTGGCACGGGTCGCGCCGTTTCCGTGGCACTGATTGCAAACGGTTGTTGAAGCGAGGGTCGTCGAGTCTTTCATCTTGACGATACCATTGATCGTTGCATGGGATTTGTTGTTGTCGGGGTGGCAATCGTTGCATCCGGACCCGCCGTAAACGGCAGGCGTGCCGTGCACTTGATGAAGACCGCTTGCCATGACAGATGCGCTATCCGCGCCATGACATGCACTGCACGCCACCCCAGAGAATTCGACATGCACCTTTGTCGGCGATTGATTCACGCACTGCATTACGAAAAGCAGGGCAAGTGATGCGATGACCGGTCTGGTTTTCACAGCGGTTATTTCCCCCGATGACACGATTTGCATGATTGGGTCCCGTTTATCGCATTGCGATGGTCAACGATCTTGCCCCATGATTTCATATGGCACCCGTCGCAGGATTGGTGTATGTCATGGCAGACTTCGCATTTGGTCTGGCCGCTGAATACGTCGAACTGGTGAAGGTGAAGGTAATTGTAGGGATGCACCTCTGCCGACGTCTGTCCCTTGTGGCATTTGTCGCAGTGATTGCTTTCATGGCACGTTTCGCAGGACCGCGGCGCCTTGTAATACAAATCCCCGTGACCGCCTTCACCCTCCATGCCATGACTGCGCGTGATTGTGCGGTCTGTGTGACAGAAGTCGCAATTCTCCTGTATTTTTTCTTTTTTGTGGCATTCAATGCACTGTCCCATGGGCGGCATATCTTGACGGGTGAAATAGGACATTTTGTCTATGTACCCGTGACAGACTTTGCAGTCCGATCCCAGGAACGCCTTTGGTCGCGGATTACTGCCAAGGCTTTGGACGGCGCTGGAGAGTGCTTTGAATGCCTCCGGGTCGAGATTCTTCTTCAGCATACTTCGGTCCGCCAAAAAAGTTTCCCGGGCCTTGGCGGGATCTTCCTTTTCAATAAGGTCGTAAATCGCTTGCGCCTTGTCCTGCGCGGTGGCCGGCGGCAATAGTTCCGATTTCGATCCGGTCGGCTGCTGAGCCGATCGTTTGTCAATAATAAATTTTAGATGGATCTTATGGTTGAAGCGGATCTCCCGTTTGGGCTTGACCGGAGATTTTGCATTGGCATTGGTATGGCAGACGAAGCAGCTGTCGTGATTTTTGATGTCGTGACAACCGATTCTGTCGCATGCCTGCTGCTGGCTGGCATAGTTGTCGTCCCTGGACTTGTTACTCTTTACAATGGAAACGTGGCACGCGTCGCAGTTGCCGACATTATAGCGGGTTTCGTGGGCATAGTGCGTATAAATCAACGTGTCGAACGCGGTTTTCCCGTTGACCGCTGCGGCAAAGGCACCCAAGGCAATGAGGAGAATTGCGAATCGAATCATTGGTTGCCCTCACGGTAGTTCCAGCCTCGTTGGTTGGAAACCCCGATGGAAAGTTCCGCGATTACCCGCACGTCATGGGTTACCCACGGATCGGACCTGTCCTCAAGCCTGAGCCGGAGCACGGTTTTTTTTAGAAACTCCGGATGAAAATTGACAAACCCATAATAGTCGAGAAAATCGCTCGGGCCGTTGCCGTAATAAACATCAAGTTTCGCGTAATCGGCGCCTGCTCCGATTGTTACCATTTTGTAAATAGGGTATGTACCCGAGAGAGAGATCTGTCCTGCACCGCTCAAATCGCCGGTTCGAAATGAAATCGAGGCATCCACATAGGGCGAAGAAACCGCGACCTTGAAATTATGGACTTTCAGGTCCCGGATGAGCATGAGATTGTATTCTCCTGTTAGAAAGACATAGTGCTTTAAGAACGGCCTGAATCGCCATCCGGCATAGGCCTTCTGATAGTTGAACACGTCGAAGTAGTAAAAACTCATTGAATCGGTGAACAGGGGATTGTTGCACACGTACCCGACGTAGGGCGTATTCTGAAGAGAAAAGGGGAATTCCGCATGCAAACGGGCCTCGCTCAACTGGACCTTGTCGCCGAAGCTCGTCAGAGCCTTTCCAACGAACGTCATTGTTCCGGGCACTGAGAAATCCATGTCAAGTCCCGCATCGTTGGCAAGCACCCTGTGAAGCGCAACCGTCCGTTCAAAGCTCAGGTTCAGGTGAAAACCATTTCCGAAATTTTGCTCCATGCCGGCAAATCCCGTCAGATTGTCCGGATTGAACATGGTCATGGTGCTGTCGACGCGGGTTCCGATGAATGCGCGGGCCCGCGTGTTTTCCGCAAGAGCAATGGTTGCATTCGCTCCGTCGATTTTGTAGAAATGGAAACCCGTAAACACGTTCTGCCGGCCGATCCACGCATCGTCGAAGATGCCGACGTCCCTGATTGTCGCGAACAGGACCGGCGCCCGCAGGACGAGTTTGAATGCGCCGGTGTCGAGTGACCGGAGATTCACGCCGCCGTAGGCGCCGTACCTGTCCCAAAAATCAACGGTCGAGGACACGCCGAATTTTTTATCCGGTCCCCGGTACAGGTCCAGGGACAACGACTGGAAATGGTCCACGTTCTCATCGTAAATCGTCAGGGAATCGAGCGGGGATATTCTCGGGTGCGCGTTTTCAAACACGACAAACCGCGACGTTGAATTCGCCGAGATAAGGAAATACTTCTCAACGTCCGGCCGCGGCGGGAGCTCCAGCGCCCGGGCCATGGTGCACACAAGCACCATGGGCCCGGCGCAGCACAGGAGCCTTTGAAACAGATGCACGAAGTCGCCGATTCTTTCGTTCGAAAACAGGTTCAGAAATTAACCCGCTTTTCAGTGACTTCGGTCGCATCTTTGTCCTTCTGCGTCGAAAGGGGCTTGTACAGCACCTTGACAACGACCTCACCGCTCCCGATTTTCAGGTCATAGCTCAGGTCCACCTTTTTGTCAACCGGGATGGACGTGTCTTTTTTCTCCTTGTTGTCTCCCTTTTCAAACACTTCGCGGTGCATATCGATTGTCTTGTCGTTTTCGTCCTTTACGGCGGTCATGATGAGCAATTGACGACCCAAGGGGGAACCTGACGGCAAGGTATGGCCGCACAGGTCGTTGGTAAGGGAGATATGCACCTTTCCGTTTTCAGCGACAACGGTCATGTCCCGTACTGCTTCCTGCAGAGCTTTCTGATTGTCGCTTCCGTAGGTGATGTGCTGATAGACTTCCCTGACCGCGCCGCCCTTGGCTGCCGAGCGTTTCACCGGTTTCATATGGCATTTGGCGCACGTGGAAAAGTTCTTGGAGCCCTTATGTGAAAAGGAGCTCTGCTTCCATTCCTCAGAGGTGTTCTTGTGGCACATCTGGCACGTTGAATTGTCCTCGAACGCGTTCGTATAGGCAGGATTGCATTCAGCCTTTGAATCCTTGTACGGCCCCAAACTTGTCTTGTTCTGCCTGTGGCAGGAAAGGCATGTCACGCCCGCGTCGCGGTTATCCTCACGAAGTATGCACTCCTTGCCGATACCGGTTTCGAAAACCGGTTTCGGCGCATGACAGGGCAGGCAATCCGCCTTTGTCTTGTTCTGGGATTGGGCGGCAAACTGCGGCGATTTCCAGGCCTGGGCATGCCGCGTCGTTTCCCATTCTTTGTAAATGTCGGCATGGCATTCCTTGCAGGATTCGTGATTACTCCAATCAACGGCTGCGCGAAGGCTCTGAAACGAGCCGAGTCCAAACACGAGCGTTCCTACGGCAATAAGCAGTCGTAACACGTGGCCTCCTTGATGAATTTGAGTGAATACCATTTTCCTGCTGAGTTCCGATGCACTAATCAATATGAACACAACGATAGTGCCGTCGCAAATTACGGCATTACGGCCCAATGACCACTTTCCTGACAATTGAAAACGAACGTGAACTTACTCTGAGAAAATAGAATCCCCTGGAAACATTGTGAAAAGAAATCTTGTCAGTCATGGCAAGCCCAAGCGGCACGACGCGGCTCATGATTTTCGCGCCATTACACGAAAAAAGCGCGACGGTGATGGCGTTGTCAGCGGTCACGGGGAAGGAAAAAAGCTCATTGCCAATTGTAATCGTATAGTTGGCCCCTATCTCGTTCCTGTTGATGACCGATTGAGCCGGCACGACGATAATGCGCAGGTTCATCGAGTCTATCCCGCCCTTGCCATCCGAAGCGACGACCGTAGTCGTACAAGACTGGGAAATCGATTCAGGGATGATTATGAGCGTGTCGCGTGAATAGGAATACCAGGCTGTGGGGGTCGTTGGGAGTCTCTTAAATGTGAACGTCACGGAGTCGCCATTGGCGTCGGTTGCCCTGGCAACCCATTTGGTTATCGAGCCGATCGGGGCGTTTACAAAGGTGGGACTTGTCATGACCGGTGGAATATTGATAACAGGAGGACTGAAAACGGTAATTTTCAGGTCCAAGGTATCGAACCCGCCTTTTCCATCCGAAGCAAGTACCCTGACAGTGTCATTCTTAGAAGTTGGCGAGGGATTCATGGTCAGCGTTGCGGCGTTAACGGTTATCCAGCTTTGTTGACCAGTGAAAGTAAAGGTTACGTTATCGCCATTTGCATCGGTTGCAAAAGCGGTCCATCTTGTCGTGGAACCAATTTTGGCGCTGACGGTGTCCGGATTTGTTATGACAGGAGGAACATTGGTTGCAGGAGGATTGAAAACGGTAATCTTCAGGTTTAAGGTATCGAGTCCGCCTTTTCCGTCCGAAGCAAGTACTCTGACGGTGTCGTTTTTGGACGTTGACGTAGGATTGATGGTCAGTGTTGTCCCGGAAACGGTTATCCAGCTTTGTTGACCGGTAAAAGTAAAGGTTACCGCATCGCCATTGGGGTCAGTAGCTAGAGCAGTCCACGTTGTTGTGGAGCCGATCTTCGCGCTGACCGTGTCCGGGTTGGTTATCACCGGTGGATAATTAATCAAAGGATTTATGACCGCAATTTTCAGGTTCAAGGTGTCGAGTCCGCCTTTTCCGTCCGAAGCAAGCATCTTCACTGTATCGTTCTTGGAAGTTGCAGAAGGATTCATGGTCAGTGTTGCGCCGGAAACGGTTATCCAGGTCTGTTGACCGGTGAAAGTGAAGGTGACTGGATCGTTATTCGCGTCGGTTGCAAGGGCGGTCCAGGTTGTCGTGGTACCGACTTTTGCGCTGACGGTGTCTGGATTGGTGATGACCGGCGGAGCATTGGTTGGAGGAAAATTGACAACAGTTATTTTCAATTTCAAGGTATCGAGACCGCCTTTTCCATCAGACGCGAAGACCGAGACAGTATCGTTCTTGGATGTTGCCGTTGGATTCATGGTCAGTGTTGCGCCGGAAACCGTCATCCAACTTTGTTGACCGGTGAAAGTAAACGTCACGGGGTCTCCATCGGCGTCTGTTGCAAGGGCGGTCCACACGGCCGTGGACCCCACCTTTGCGCTTATCGTATCTGCATTCGTGAATACCGGCGGATGGTTCGCCGTTACCGGGGCCGTGTACACAGCCGTCACGTTGGTAAGCGCGGTCGTCGTGTTTCCCGAATCAATGACAGTTTTTGTTTTGGAAGTTCCATCGATGACGATTGAACCGACGACATGATACGGAGTGGGACCATTTTGACAAATCTCAATGAAATATTTGTAGGTGCCGTTGGGAACAAGAGCGCCACTGGCATCTTTTAAGTTCCACGTCCCGGAGAATGTTGCGTTGGCAGAAAGGGTAGCGCTGGAAACTGCATCAGTACTTATTGAACCACCGGAGTAAGTCCGCCACACCTTGAGATGATCGTTGTCGTTTCTGTCCCAAATGGCAAACGTGTGCTGGAATGCATTTGCCGCGTTGGTTATCCACATCACAGCCGTGCACGTAGAATTGACAGCGCTCTTGGCAGTTACTGTCAGCCCTGCAGCCGAAGCCACGAAAAGGAATCCAACAAAATTGAGTATGAAAAAAGCTGTGAACAGACGTTTCATCCAAACCCCCATGCGATATTCCCCCAAAAGGTTTGTCAGACCGCGAGTTACGTTAGCATTAAGCGCTAAACCTGTTTTGCAAAACAATCATCCCTAAATTTAACAAAAAAAACACAAAAAATAAGAAAATTTATAAATTTAATGTACTTTATTGAATCGAGCATATTCCGTTGATATTCAGCAATAAACATGCCTGGAACGCTGGGAAATCAATCATCCAGTCTGACAATTCCTCCTGCAGTCACTTCAATCTCGGATTCTTTTGCTGTATAGCCTCCAGCGGAATTTGGAACCAATATCCGGATCTTGTACTCACATTCATGTTCGGAGCAATTGCCCACCGGCAGATTTGGTATCTTGTAATTTCCCACTGAATCGGTCTTGCCGATTCGTTCCAAACCGTAAATCTGTATATAGGCGTTTGCAGGCAGATCGGACAACGATATTGTCCCGGAGAGCGTCGCTACCGGAGCCACGGTACGGGTTGCCAGCAGGATTGAATCGCTTGCTGACACGGATACCTTGAAAATTGTCGCCTGCGTGAGTCGGCTGGAATCGGAAACTTCTATGAAATAAGAATTCCCTGAATCCAAAGAATCGATGAGAAAACGACCACAGGAGTCGGTGAGCAATGAATCGATCAACCCTTCGCGGACAACAGGCAACGCTCCGGAGGTGTCCGCAAGATATGACTGAGGGCGTAGCCGGACCGTGGCACCCTTAACCGGAGCTCCGCCGGGATAAATAACCATTCCCATGACCGCGCCGTTGCCCACGCCGCTCCCGCTTCCGTTGCCCGCAACTACCTGCGTCCTCTGGCAGTACATGGACAGTGCGCACGCAACTGCGAATGCAAGCAGCGTAGCGCGCCATGAATAGCCGCACCAAGGGCGACTCTGAATCTGATTTGTTTTCATTCCACCGTGCTTTTCGTTATCGGATAAAACTGGAAATTCACATGATAAACGCCGGACGCCTCCCGATCCAAGGATGCCATTTCCAAAAGCTCCTGCCTGAAATGCTGGAGCCGTTGCTTTATTTTGGCAAAACCCTCAGGCGAAATCTTTAAGGTCAAATGAGAATATTCACGCTCACGGGACGCCACCTGGTCTATTGCTTTCTGGGCGATGCCCAGGACTTCCTTGTGGTATCGCTGGACCGCGAACGAATCGAGCTCGTTTTCGGTATTGAGCAGCGGCGACGAAACAATGAGTCTATTCTGCCGCTCGTCAAATTCAATAAGCCCTAATCGCTTGAGAAGTGCAACTGATTTTTTTATTTTTGCCGGAGAAAGGCGCCACCGCAGTTCAGATGAAATAGCCTCAAGATCCAGGGGCTCGCCTTTTCCCGCGACCAGCTCCCGGACAACCGGATGATACCACTCGCTGAAATATTCGAACTGGTCAGGGCCCAATGATGCGATATTTTTTCTTTCCCTCAGTGCCGCTATGAGCCCGAAAAAGTAGTTCTTGTCGATTGCCGTTTTGGCCTGGGCAAAAAAGACAAGATACGCGAAATACTCTTGTTCTTTCTTGAAAAGATCCAGCCCGGTCGTGATTTTTTCAAGGCTTTCCCTTCCGAGATTACGCTTTCCATCCATGACAAGTTTTAGGAAATTAGTCGAGGTGAACCCCAGGCTGTGGGCCATGAGCCGGTGCGAAAAGCCGCGCTTTGCCTCTTTGTGGAACCGGTAGTATTCCCTGAGGAATAGCCGAAAGTCGACAAAGTCAAAAATGGCAATTTTCTTGGTCTTCATAGGCAAGAGGCTATCCCACTCTGACACAAACGATACTGCAGGGAACCAGGACATTTTTCAGGGACATAGAAGGAATACGTTATCTTATTCACGTAATAAATATACGCCAAAAAAATAAAATGTCAACAAGTTTTATAAATATGGTATACAATAATAGTTGTAATTAATTGACATTGATAATGTTAAGAAAGTAACTATTAATTTGTTGTAACTTGTTGTATACAATAAGGTTCTTGAATATGGGAATTCAGGCACCTGGGGAATGATGCGGCCGGACTATGGTAATCGGCAACGCCCATTCGTGAAAAAGGGAAACCGGAGAACGATTTTGCCAAATGCAAACCACGTGATATATTTTTTTCCTTTCTTCAAGCGAAGGACTTCAACAGTGAAACAGTCATTATTTTCCTTGATATCAATGAAGCTCTGGTTTCCGGTTTCCGCTCTTCTGTTGATCTCGTGTTCAATCGTCGGCAAGCATCAGGCGCATTTTATCGCGTTCGACACCGCAATCGACGTCACTGTCTATTCCGCATCGCGGGCCGCTGACGATGACATTGATTTGTTGAGAGACCTTTTTGCCCGACTGGAGGACAAGCTTTCCATCTCCAAACCGGAAAGCGAAATTTGCCGCATCAACACCAGGCGGGATTCGATTGTGGTCGTTTCAGATACTCTTCGATCGATTCTGAAGATTTGTCGCGCCGAGTACACACAATCCGGCGGTCTGTTCGACGTCACGGTTGGGCCACTGAAATACCTCTACGGCCTGGAGGCGCATCAGGCAGAGACGCACGTCCCGACGCAACAGGAACTTGACAGCGTGATGGGCCTCGTCGGGTTCGGCAGGATCAAATTCGTTTCTGACAGCATCCTTATCATGCCACGCGGAGTGACCCTTGATTTTGGCGGTATCGCAAAGGGATATGCTCTTGAGGCGGCGAGGCTGTTCTTGCGAGCCAAAGGGTATACGAGCTTTATGATCAACGCCGGAGGAGACCTTATCGCGGAAAGCACGAAGCCTGCCGGGGTATCGTGGAGAATCGGCATTCAGAACCCGCGCGTGCACGAAAACCTCGTTGCCACGCTCGATGTGGCGGACCGGTGTGTGTTTACCAGCGGCGATTATGAACGCTGCTTTGTCAATGACGGCATCCGCTATCACCATCTGTTCGACCCGAAAACGGGAAGACCGGGAAGGTACAACATGAGCTCGACCGTTGTGGGGAAAAACCCGCTCACCACTGACGCTGATGTCAAGATCGCCTTTCTCAAGCCCCCCGAAAAGGCCCTGGAGTACTGTACGTCAAAAGGATTGCCTGCCCTGGTCATCGACAGCACCGGCGCCGGTTGGGCGAATGAGCTGATGAAACCCCTCTTGAAGCCCGATTCGGCGTTCGTGGTGAACTACCGATAGCGGATAACTTCTGTCAAGTCACACCGGATATCAGTCCGAGGAAGCCCGGCGCTCCCTAGAACATCCCTTTGCCCATCTGGATGAGATAATATTCCGCCATGGCGAACATGATGACGCCGAAGAACTTCTTGACATATTCCATCCATTTTCCCGATTTCGGCAGCCGCTGAATTGCGCCGCTGAACGTACCGATCACGATAAGCAGTGCTCCCAGTCCGAGCGCGTACACGAACAGCAGTGCGCCGCCATAGACGAAGCTCTTGGTGGTCGAAACGAAGGCGAGCACTACCCCGAGCACCGGAGCGGTACACGGCGAGGCGACCAGGCCGAAAATAATTCCCATAAGGAAAACGCCCACGAAACTCCCGCCCTTGGCTTTTCCGATCCGTATGTTCGAGAGAAACGGAATGTTGATCGTGAAGACATCGAACATGCTGAGCCCGAAAATCAGGCAGATATTTGCCACGGCAAAAAGCACCCATGAATTCGTACTGATCGAGCCGAACAGCGTTCCGGATGCGACCGCGGCAATGCCTAGGGCGGTATAGATAACGGCAATGCCCAGAACGTAGAACACGGAAAGAAAGAACGAATGAAAACGTCCGGTCTGCTTCTGTCCCCCGATGACGCTGATTGTAATGGGAATCATCGGATACACGCAGGGTGTCAGACTGCTCAGCAGCCCTCCGGCAAAAACCATGAAAAAGGCGACGAACCTGCTTCCATGCAGAGCGGTGTCAAGATTGCCGAGAATGGATTCCATGAGATGCTCCTTTGCCGGCGTCAGCCGGCTATTTCTTCTGCGTCAACGTGATCAAAAGGCCCCTGACCTCTTTTTCGGTTTGCTTGTTGATTCCCCGGAATATCTGCTGCACGGTGCCGTCGGCCGCGATGACGACGAGCGACGGAACGCCCTTGATCCCGAAGGTCTTTACCGTTTCGGCCTTGGGGTCGAGCAGCACCTTGTAGTCGATCTCGGCGTTTGAAACAAACGCCGAGATCCTTTCAGGTTTCATGTGCTCGATATTGATACCCATCACTTCGACACCCTGGGGTCCAAACTCGTGGAGCAAGTCGTTGAGTTTCGGGAACGCCTCCTTGCATGCCTGGCACCACGTTGCCCAGAAATCAATGACAACGACCTTGCCGGCATAGTCGGTCAGCGAGACTTGCTTTCCATCGAGACCGTTCAAGGTAAAGGCAACGGCCGGGGCTTTCTGTGCGAAAAGGGCGAACGCGGCAACCATGATTCCAAACGCAGCCATTTTCAATTTCATACAAAACCTCCGATTGCATTGAAGTTAAAAAGCGAATTTCAATCCTGTTTGTAACCAGAACATGTGGTATCCGTCCGCTGCGTTCCAATACCCGTAATGAAGGTTGACGATGTCCTGGCTGGCCGGGCTCTGGCGCATATAATAGTTGCCGGCGATGTCGATGCTCTGGAGAAAAAGCGGAAAATGACTGTCGTCCATTGGCTTGACAAAATCAACGACCTCCCAGCTCAGCTTCAGGCCCACGGTCTGGCTGTTGCCCGCACGGTATTTCAGGTCGGTCGTCAGATACACGGGGACAGTGGCGTAGCTGTCCTGGTAAAAGAACGGCGCGGATTGCCAGTAGTACCGGTACGACGGCCGCGCGACATAGTTATTGAAGAGCCGCACGTATAGTTCGGCTGTTCCGGTATGGCTCGTGATCGACCAGGAATCATGGTAATACCGGTATTCACCGTGCAACGAGATCCCGCTTAGCACGGAATTATCGACCGGGATGTACTGGTTCAGCAAGCCGGTGGTTGCCAGGCTTTTATGCTGCGCAGGATAGTTTTCGTGATAGTAGGTGCCGTTGATCAGCATGGAATTATACGGTTTGGCAAGGTAGCCGACGTCATAGACGTATTCGCCATTGACCGATGCGATTGTCGTCGTAGTTATGCCCTGGGTCATGCCGACCGAATATCTGCTGGTTTCACGCTTGCCGCTACCCAAATAGTTCCAACCGGCATTGTCCGGCCCCGGCACTGCCCAGGAGATCGGGTTCCATTGGTCAAAGCTCTTTCCAAAGGTGAAGGATAACGTCGTGTTGCGCTGAAACAGGTCCTGCGCGAAAACGGCGCCGATCGTGCGCGAGATATAATCATTTTCTCCGCTGTAACTGCCGATGAAGGTCATGGTGGTCGGGTCGTCGTTGTTCTTGTCGGACCGGAAATGCTTTATGTAGTCATTGATAAGAGATACCGTCCCGGTGAACTGCTGGCGTGTTTCGTCCGTCGTCGCATGCGTCACGCCGTCCACGCCCTGGCTCGACGTCGCACTTGTCACCGCGTCTGTCTTTGGAAGCGCGCTTGCCGGTACGCCGCGATGGTCGCTGCGGGATGCGGCCGTGATGGCGTCGACAAGATAGTCGGCGCGGACCTTGACATGATCGCCTATTTTCAATCCCGCCCCGGCATCATGGGACAACACTTTGACGCCGTTGTTGTCGACGTAGTATTGGAATTTGTACTCCGCGGTATTGCCCTCTTCGGCACAACACGGCAACGCCCACAGGAGCACCGGCAGCCCGATGCACAACCATTTCATCAACAACCGCAGCCGCCGCCGGCGCCGGATTCACCGCCGCTGGATCCCTCGCGCCGCGGATAGATGTGTTGATTGAGCTCGGATTCTTTTCCGTCAGGATGGAATTGCATGATCGGATCGCCAAGATATTGACGCTGCCATTGCATGATGGCGAAGCAACCGTTTGTGCCGGCCATGACAAATGCCAATGAAACGACAAGCATAGCGATTCGCAAAAACTTTTTCATGATGAAAATACGAGTACCGGATTTCAATATTGCTAAAAGCACCTCGAAGCCATTGTGAGATATGCCCAAAATAAAGAGCATTCGATTCGCAGGCAGCCCTAATTCCAAAAAACCTTTGAAAAGTCCTCAAGATCCGGTCACGGGCGTCGATAGTAAATACTACAGGCGAGAGGTTTGTATACACCAAATGTTGATTAAATTGATAAACTATGGCTTTGGTGGAAGAGTTAAGAAAAGTGAAGCAAATTGGAATTATGCCCGAAAAGAAGTTATAGCTATAAAAATGAGGGACCGGGTTGACAGCAAGACGCCTCACTTTTCTTAAAATACAGGGCTGAGACCCTGTGGACTGTCTGCATAGAAGAAGGGAAGGACCGAAATGAGTAGCATGAGTGTGAGTTCAAGTCAGCCTCAGATCTGGACCGGCGCAAGCGGCAGCGGCGCCACATCGGGAGTGCAAAAAGCAGGCGGTGGTCACCACCACCATCACAAGAGCGTTTCAGACCAAGTGAATCAGATGGGGTCGGCAATTGAGAGTGCCCTACAGGCTGGAACCATGTCCGGCGATCAGGCCGCCTCCTTGAAGAAGGAATTGGCCGATGTCACCCAGATATTGAGCCAGAACACTCAAACGGCAGGTAGTACCGCAACAACTTCAAGCTCAGGGGCGACCAGTCAGTCCAGCCCGCTTTCGCAACTTTCCGATGCAGATCGCAAAAAGATGTTCGGCGAGCTGCAGGATGTCCGCAAGCAGCTTCACGCGATTTCCGGCACTCAGGGTACAAGCGCGGCTTCCGGAATGTCGAACAACAGCGACGCGGTGAGTCAGTTGTTTTCCCAGATCGACTCCAATAACGACGGTAATATTGACAAGTCAGAAATGACGCAGTTTCTTGCCAATATCGGCGCAAATGCTCTTGGGTATACCTCGCAGGGGAATGCAAGCTCGGCGTCAAGCGTGCTGAACGGGAGCAATTTTTCCATTTTCGGGTGATATGAGGTAGTCAGCGCCCCGTCGTGTCCGTGGTATGAAATGAGAAAGCCGCTATCTGGGGTGGAAGCGGCTTTTTTTCTTGTGCGCGGCGGCAACGATGGAACAGGCGGCGGCTGCATGGAATGCTTTTCATTCCCATTTGAAGCAATGGGCTCCAGATGCGGGATTCACGTTTTCTCGGAGGACCGTTCCCGTGCCACGGAAACGGCCGAGCGTGTCATCCTGGAAGTCAAGCGAATAGAAGCACGTTTTTCCCGGTACAGCGACGAAAGCGAAACAACCCGGATCAATCGCGGCGCAGCCGAGGGCCTGCCGGTCACGGTCGACGTCGAGGTCGCCCGGCTCCTGAATCAGGCATTCAGGTTCCACCGCATAAGCAATGGTTTGTTCGACATTACTTCGGGAATTCTTCAAAGAGTCTGGGATTTTTCCTCAGCGATCGTACCGCAGGCGGATCAGGTGCGGGCTCTGCTGCCGCTTGTCGGCATGCGGCATCTTGCCTGGCACGATCGCACGCTGCAATTCATGAAGCCGGGAATGCAGATTGACTTCGGAGGCGTTGCCAAAGAATATGCGGCGGACAGGGCGGCAGAGCTATGCCGAAAAGCCGGGCAGTCGCACACGCTCGTAGATTTGGGCGGTGACCTTGTAGTGGTCGGCCCTCTTCCCGATGGCAGTCCCTGGAAAATTCGAATTCGACACCCTCGCAACAATCAAGACGCCTTTTCCATTTTTGAAGTATCCAAAGGCGGCGTTGCGACCAGCGGCGATTACGAGCGGTTTATGGAAGTCAGCGATACCAGATACTGCCATATTCTCAATCCCATAACCGGATTTCCGGTTCAGTCCATCTCGTCGGTGACGGTCGTCGCATCAAGTTGCAGTCTGGCCGGCGGTTTGAGTACCTCGGCCATGCTAATGGAAGATTGTGCCGCGAAGTGGTTGACCGCGACCAACCGCCGCCATGCCTGGATCTTGACTAACGGAGAATCAGGCGGCACGCTGCTTGAAAAAGTCTGAAAATCTTCCAACCGCTCGACGCAATGGCACAGTAGATTTCACCGCTTTTCTTATTGTTTCAAGGGTTGCTTCACATGAATGCCGTAATGACGCAGGGCAATTATTTCGAAAAGGGCCAGGGAGCAGATCACGATGCATGCGCAGATCAGAAACGAAACCCTTAATCCGGATGTTTCCGCAATAAACCCGATGAGAATCATTCCGATTCCAATGCCGATGTCGAATCCGGCAAAAAAGGTGGAGTTGGCAGCACCACGGCGTTCCCGGGGAACGAGTGCATTGATCATCGTCTGAAACGACGGCATAGTGATGCCGTTGCCGGTCCCAATGATAAACCCTGAAAGCAAGAACAACGGATTGCTTTTTGAGACGGCGAGCAAGCAAAATCCAATGGCCAGTATGGCGAATCCGGATCGAAGCAGCAGCGCAGGTCCCCGTTTGTCAAAGACTTTTCCTGACCATAAACGCGACAGCGCCATTCCGATCGCAAAAAAGAGAAAGAAATTTCCCGGATTGCCGATCCCAATCTGTTTGCCGAACATTGCCACATAGGAAAGCAGACCGCCGTACGCCAGGTTCAAGAGCAATTGTACGAGTGAAACCGGAATCGTGGCAGGCTCAATTAATTCACTCCATCTGAAGCGCTTGTTCGAAGTCATATGCGGACAGGACACGAATAACACAAGCACGAACCCGGCCAAACCTAACCCCAGACCGGTGTAGAACATCGCAGGATAATTCAAATGCTTGACAATAGCCATACCGAGGAGCGGTCCGAGGGACATTGCCATCGTCATTGAAAGACCGAAAAGCCCGATCCCTTCGCCCCTGCGATGTGCCGGAACAATGTCCGCCACAATTGTGGATGATGCGGTGGTCGTCATTCCCCATGCGCCGCCATGCGCCAGACGCAAAAGGGCTATGGGGACAATTCCCAGCGCCAGCGGATACAATGCGAAAAGCGCAACCATAAGGGCGAACGCACACAGATAAAACAGCTGGCGATCAAAACGGTCCAGCCAGTAACCGGCGAAGGGCCGGATGGCCAATGCGGAAATCGTAAACAGGGCCATCAAAACGCCAACCTTGCTGAAAGGAAGATGTAGAATGTCTGTCAGGTAGATCGGCAGTATGGGTATCAGGAAATAAAAGGCGATACCAAGCAGCAAGTTGCCGGTCGATAGGAGAATAAAATCTTTTGTCCACAGCGGAGAATCAGCCTTAACAATGCTACTCATATCTATATTCATCCTGGTTATGAAAAAGGCCCGCACATGTGATGTTTGCAGGCCTTTTTGCCGAATCAATCCCTGGCACGTGATAGACTTAGAACGATCCTTCGAATATCAGTTCGGGACGCGTCGTGAGTTTTGAATCGTACACGGCTTTTGGAAGCGTAACGAAAAACCGTATGCGGGGCTTGACAACGAAATTCTTGTTGATCGCCCATCCATATTTCAAATCAAAGAAGGGATAGGCGTCGTCCACGGTTGAATCTTTCGCATCCTTGTCCGTGCTGTAATTGAAATCAAAATCAAGCTTGCCGGGCCCAAGTTTCACGCAGGTTCCGACATTGACGTTGACACCGGAACGATCAGACGGAACGACGGCTTTTGTCGAAGTATCTGAAGGATTCAAAGGATTTTTCAATGTCCTTTGCCCCGGGGCATAGGAATTGGCATTGGAGTTTTGAGCATATCCAAAGCCGGCTCTGATGCTTGCCGCTTCACAACATTTGTAAACCAGGTCTGCGCCTGCGCCGATTTCCATGTCACCCTTGACTTCGACCTTATTGAAGTTGCGGTCGACAACCGCAAATGCCTGGGGCGTTGCCGTAAGACCTTTGAAGCTGAAAGGCAGTTCGCCCAAGAATTCGATGGAACTTGCGTTGTAGTTCCAGGTGTTTGCGCCGGCGGCAACAGACCGCTGTTCGATCATGGCCGTCATGAGGTCCAGACCGAGTTTTACGTCGTCTTTCATAAGAGGCGCACCGATTCGCAAACCAGTTTGACCGAAGTTGGTTACGACTCCCCACGGCACTTGGGCCGCCAACTGATATTTCTTGTCATACAGTATCGAAACGCCGAGCAAATCCATCAGGGGAGTACCGCGTACCGGTATGATACCTGCCTGTATGTGCATATATCCGGGATCCCATTGCGCAAAAGCAAGGCTGAACCACGGTGTCATCGGGTCCCGGGTCCTGTAATAGTTTCCGGGAATACCGGTTGCAACATCAGTGGCATACCAATCGTTGCCGATTTCAAACTGCAAAAGGGCCTGGTCATTCGGCCTGACTTTCACGCCGGCCTTGTACCCGAGTGGATACGACAATGTTGCACTAAGAGAATCAACGCCGTTCTTTGCCTTGTTGCTGCAGATGTCTTCACGAAGCCTGAGCTGGGCCATTCCGTAAAATGATACCATCGAACCACCCTGGCCGGCAGGACAGGCCTTGCAGGATGCTTTGTCTTTACAACAGGGCTTTTCCGAGAATGGACACGCTGGTTTCTTTTCAGGTTCTTGAGCAACCGGCGCCGCTGCCGGAGGAACTGGCGCAGGCGTTTCCGGTGCCGGGGCAGCTGCCGCCGCCGGAACCTCAGCTGGCAAAGGCGTTTCCGATGCTGGCGCAACTTCCGCCGCCGGAGCGACTGCTGGCGAAGGTGTTGCGGCTGGTGCCGCTGCCGGTGCCGCCGGCTCAACTGCCGGTTTTGAAACCTTTGGAGAACCAGGCGTCGATGTTGAATCGGCAGCCAGGACAATTCCGCCAATTAAAAGCACAGATAACAAAGCGCACATCCTACGCATCCAACCTCCTCATTAAAATTGTATGGTTATCGATAAAACGAAAATCGGATTTGCTCAAATCGCAACAAACAACTAAAATAAATAAGCGAGAAGGCCACTAAAGAGAGCAAACGAAGTACCAATATATGGATGCCCCCATTCCTTAAAAGATCCGACAGATGGTGGTGCATGTTCTTCCATCAGAGACAGTGACTCGGCGCAAACGCAAATCATTGAAAAGAACTTTTTGCCAACGAATTGGGGATTTCTGAAGAAAGCTGAAATTTCATCCCCAAGCAGCTGAAAGTTCATTCGCAAACTCTTACTAAATTTGAGAACAGCGCTGCGCTCTCCTCAAAGAAAGCGATTGGTTCGAAATATGCTAGGATACTACTCAAACCAATTTGAGGGAATCTTATATTTCTTAATGGAACCGGGTCACCCGCGTGGCAGTGTGTTTGCTGAATGCGACATTTGAACCTAAGGGAGAATGCAATGACGACGGAACAAACAAAGCGGGGCTATCTGTACAACTGGGCGAGTCTGGTCGGCGTCATCATGGCGTCGCTGGGTTTCATCGTAGGTATCGTGTCGCTGGCAGCGGATTTCTTGAATCCGAACAAGAATGCGTATTCGGGCATTTTCACCTACATGGTGGTTCCGGTTGTGGTGGCTGTAGGTTTGCTCCTTATCGCTATCGGATATTTCCGTCAGCGTCGGCAGCGTCTCAGCCCCGGTGCATCGGCACATCAGATGCCGGTCATAAACCTGAACGTTCGAAGGCAATACGTGGCGTTTGTCGTAATTGTGATCGTGGTTTTCCTATTTGTGCTTTTCGCTGGGGTTGGGAGTTTCAGCGCGTACAAATACACGGAATCGGTCTCGTTCTGCGGCTCAACGTGTCACACGCCTATGAAGCCTGAATACACGGCATACAAGAATTCCCCACACTCGCACGTCGGTTGCGTGGACTGCCATATCGGACCAGGAGCACAATGGTTCGTGAAGGCGAAACTGAGCGGCCTGCACCAGGTTTATGCCGTTGCCGCAAATAATTTCAAACGCCCCATCGCCACGCCGATCAGTAATTTGCGTCCTGCTTCGGAAACCTGCTATCAATGTCACTGGCCCGCGAAGTTCTTCGGCGAATTGGAACAAACCCGCACCTATTTCGCAGCAGATAAGACGAACACGCCCTACACCATCAGCTACCTGCTCAATGTGGGCGGCGGCGATCCGACCCATGGCCCGGCGCGCGGGATCCATTACCATATGGCTGTTGGGAAGCGAATCCAATATGTTGCCAAGGATGTCAAGAGGCAGGTGATTCCGTGGGTAAGTTCGACCGACGCTCAGGGCCATGTTTCGATTTACAAAACTGATGATAAGGACGCGGTAATGACCGATGACAAGATCGCTTCGGCCGAGAAGCGCGTGATGGACTGCATGGACTGCCACAACCGGCCCGCGCATCAATTCCAGTCACCTGATCGTGCGATTAACCTAGCCATGGCCGAAGGCACTATCAGCCCCACGGTCGAATTCATCAAGAAAAACGCGGCAAAAGCAATGCTCGGCACTTATGCGACCCGGGCGCAGGCACTTTCCGAAATCGACAAGCAATTGCATGCAGCCTATCCGAAGGGCGGCGATACGGTCGAGGCGGCAATCAAAGAAGTGAAGGAGATTTATTCCCGCAATTTTTTCCCTGAAATGAAGGCCGACTGGCGCGCCTATCCCGATAACATCGGCCACCAGATCTCCTCCGGGTGCTTCCGCTGTCATGACGGAAAACATGTGAATGAAAAAGGGGAGGTCATTTCACACGAATGCAAGACCTGTCATGTCATTACTTCGCAAGGCCCGGGTACAAAACCCACCACATACGTCCGGACGGGACTCGACTTTACGCATCCTGTTCAGGACGACGATGGTTCATGGAAAACGGAGAATTGCAGCGAATGCCATACTGGGGCGCCGGATTATTGATCGGGACCAGTCTCTTTTAATGGAAGGGGTTGAAATTTCATCTGCAAACAGTTGAGAATTCAATCGTGACCGTAACGCTTCTCAAAAGTGTTCTCCCAATTCTTTCGGAAAAGAAGCGGCCCGATATTTGCTAAATACTTGGAACTGATTGGAATTCAATTGTGCACGTTCAAGAAGATCTGACCTGTTTGTGCCGCTGCTTTTCGTCGGCCGGGGAAAAAAGATGATAGGAAAATTACGTTCGTTCTTCTTCGCGGTTCTTTCCCTCGAAAAACTTCCGCAATATCCTATACGTCAAGAAGCCGGCAAAGGGTTTTTGTCCAGCCTCCTTGCCTATGAAGAACTTCCGGCTTCGACCCTTCGGCAAAATACCGACCGTAGTTTCATCTCGAATCTCCTAACAAATGAAAAAATTCCATCCGGGATCAAACCACAATGAACGATACCAAGCATATTTGGCGGCTTTTCCTACTGGTGTTTTTCGGAATTGCCGTATTCATGGTCGGCCGTCTCTTTTTTGTTCCGAAAACATTCGGTGAGTACGGCCATTACCGGGCTGCAAACGTTGTCGAGCAAAAGGCCTTTCCCGTGATATTGCAGGGACCGGAATCCTGCGAAGCATGCCATGCCGATGAATTCCAGCTCTGGAAAAAGGCGGGGCACAAGACAATTATATGTGAAGATTGCCACGCCCCCTATGGTACGCATGTCAAGAATGACGACAAATTCGCCGACATGGAAATCAACCGGTCCTTTGAATTCTGCATGCGTTGCCACCAAAAACTCGCGGCGCGTCCGGACAAGTTTCCCCAAATCGATGCCGTTGAGCACCTTGCCGAATTCAAGATTGCGCTGGGCGACACCGTGTGCCTTGCTTGCCATAGTCCTCACGATCCCACGCCAAAAGATCCCGGCGAAGCGAACGTCCCGGCAAAGGTTACAAAGGAGAAATAGGCATAATGAAACGAAGAGATTTTGTAAAAGCAGGTGTGGGCGGGGTGTTGACGGTCCTAATCGGCCGGGGCGGAATCGCCCATGCACTCGTTGCCGGCGACTCAAAGACCGGCGATACCTACGACTGGGAACAGCACGAATACGCCTACCTGATGGATATTTCCAAATGCATAGGTTGCACCATGTGCGTGCGGGCTTGTAAACGCGAGAATAATGTTCCGGACAACTTCGTCCGCACCTGGGTTGAACGGTATCATGTGCTGGATTTCGAGAATACGGTCGTGGATTGCCCTCCTAACGGCGGGCTTAACGGATACAAACCTCTTGTCGAGGGCGCCGGCGCATCAAAAGCTTTCTTCGTTCCCAAAATGTGCAATCACTGCAAGAAGTCCCCGTGCGAACAGGTCTGTCCGGTGGGAGCCGCATACCACACGAAAGAAGGGGTCGTGCTCATTGACCCAAAACGGTGCATCGGATGCGGATACTGCATTCAAGCTTGCCCGTACGGATGCCGGTTTTTGCACCCCGTTACTCATACCGCCTCCAAGTGCACGTGGTGTTATCACAGGATAACCAAAGGCCTTAAACCTGCGTGCGTCCTGGCCTGTCCCCGAGGCGTGCGACAGCTCGGCGACTTGAAGGACCCGAACGATATTGTTCGAAAAACGCTTCTTGAAACGCCGGTGCAGGTGCTTAGGCCCGACCTCCTCACCGAGCCCCAGTGTTTTTATCTCCGATTAGACAAAGAGGTGCGATAATGTTTCCAGAAATCGGCCACGAAATCCTTGGCTATGCGTTTCCGAACGATGTCCATATTCTTTGGGGCCTGATGATCGTTCTTTACCCCTTCATCACGGGCCTTGTCGCTGGCTCGTTTGTCGTGTCTGCCCTGTACCATGTTTTTGACAAGCAGGAATTCAAACCCGTGGGCCGCTTTTCGCTGGTTCTTTCATTCTGTTTTCTTTGCTTTGCTTCGCTCCCATTGCTTAACCACCTTGGCCATCCTGAGCGCGCGTTTAATATCATGACAACGCCAAATTTCCAATCGGCCATGGCTGGCTTCGGTTTCTTCTATTCCACCTATTTCCTGATTGTCATTCTTGAAATGTGGTTCGTATTTCGTCCGGACATTATCCGAATCGCTTCGGAGAGCCGAGGCTTGAAACGGTTCTTTTTCGCGTTGCTGGCGCTGGGCACCTATAATGTTTCCGAAAAAGCCCTTCACTACGACAGGAAAATCACCAAGGTCCTCGCAACTCTTGGGATTCCTTCGGCATGTATTCTGCACGGCTACGTCGGGTTCTTGTTCGGCGCCTTGAAATCAAACCCCTGGTGGTCTACACCACTGATGCCGATCATTTTCCTGTTTTCCGCCATGATCAGCGGCATTGCGCTCACCATAGTGCTTTACATGGTCATCATGACGCTCAAGAGAATGAAAGTCAAACGGGACTGCGTGACCGGGCTATGCCGGTGGCTGTGGACATTTCTCATCCTCACGTTTACGCTTGAGTGCCTTGAGATCATCACGCTCGCCTACGAACGCTCCGAGTCATGGCTCGTGATCAAACCATTGCTGGTATCGCATCTCACTTTCAGCTATTTTGTATTGCAGACAGGGCTTGGCGCAGTTCTTCCTTTGATTTTTCTCGGTCTTGTCGTGGGGATGAATAAGCAAATGACTGACAAACTCCAAAACACCATTGCCATTATTTCGGCAATTCTTGTTCTTGTTCAGGTCGTGGCAATGCGCTGGAACGTGATTATCGGAGGACAACTTTTTTCAAAAAGCCTTCGCGGTTTCCGTTTGAACTACACGCCCGCCTTTTTCGAAAAGGAAGGAATTCTCGCGGCCATTGTTATATTTACCTTGCCGTTTATTTTATTCGCGGTGATTCAAAGGTATCTGCCTCTCTTTTCCGGCGAAGAGAAAAAAGAATAGACCGGACAATTTTAAGCCAACTGGAACGCATCTTTCTGCTATGAGACAAATTTTCATTCCCTTATCCGTTGCTATAGGATTCTTTCTGATTTCCATGATCGGTTCTCCGATACTGGGAGATAGCCTCGACGTCGCATCGGGTTCTTCACCGGTAAACGACGGAATCCAGACTCCGCCTGCGCCCTTGTCGCCTGATTATTATCCCTGTACGACCTGTCACGAAAAGGGCAAGACGAATAACCAGCGCCGGCAACTCAAGGATGATCACACCGATATCGTGTTTGAACATGATGAAAAAAACCGGTGGTGCCTTGATTGTCACGCCCCCTTGGACCGTGACAAGTTGCACCTGGCCAGCGGCGAGCTTATTGACTTTAGCCAGTCCTACCGTTTGTGCGGACAGTGCCACGGGCCAACGTACCGGGATTGGAAAGTGGGGGTTCATGGAAAACGGACCGGCATGTGGAACGGACAGAAAAATTACTTTCTCTGCGTTCATTGCCACGACCCGCATTCTCCTGCTATCAAGCCGATAAAGCCTTTTCCAGCCCCGGCCAAGCCGATTGGTAATCCGTTTATTCTTGGAGTACACGCCAAATGAGCACAAGGTTACTGTTAGGGGTAGGCGCAAATGACCACACCTAAGAATGATGCGAATAAAGAGCCCAGCCGCAGGAAATTTCTCAAGGATGCGGCCAAATCCGCTGTTGGAATCGCTGCCGGAGCATGCCTCTCAGGCTCGCTTTCCGGGTGCGGCAAAAACGATATAGAAGATTTCTTTAGAAAACATTTCACCGAGCTCACGCCCGGTGACAAGGAAAAATTCCTTCGCAAGCTCGAGCAAAAGAACCTGAAAAAATACGGGAAATCAGGGACCATTAGCGCCAAGGAGGCAATCCCGGGCGTCTTGTTCGGCTACGCGCTTGACCTTTCCAGATGCATCGGCTGCAGGCGCTGCGTCCATGCATGCGTCAAGGAAAACAACCAGAGCCGGGACCCGGCTATCCAGTGGATTCGCGTTCTGGAGTTTCCCAAGGAAAAAGGGATAGACTTCGCCGAAGCAAACCCGTACTATTGCGTTCCCGGCAGCGAACAATTGTCGGACGAACAGAAAGACATTCTTTCCAACCCCGATTCACAGTACCCGCTGTACAAGCATGCCGAGCCTCCCGGGAGTACCGAATGCGCCGTTCCCCAGAAGGACCATTTTTACGTCCCGGTCCAGTGTCAGCAATGCGAAAATCCGCCGTGCGTGAAAGTATGCCCTGTCAAGGCCACCTGGAAAGAAAAGGACGGCATCACGGTCATAGATTACAACTGGTGCATCGGCTGCCGGTATTGCATGGCCGCTTGTCCATATGGCGCCCGGCATTTCAACTGGGCTGAGCCGAAACTTCCGGCCGAGGATTTTAATCCGGATATGCATTATCTCGGCAACAGGCCGCGATACCGTGGGGTGGTGGAAAAATGCACATTTTGCATACAGCGCACGAGAAACGGGCGCTATCCGGCGTGCGTCGAAATTTGTCCGGTTGGCGCCCGCAAGTTCGGCAACCTGCTTGATCCGAAAAGCGAAATACGCTCGATTCTTGAACATAAACGGGTTCTGATCCTGAAAAACGACCTGGCAACAAAGCCGAAGTTCTTTTACTTCTACGGGCTCTGACCCCCGGAAAGAATCATGAAGCCTCTTTTTGATTTTGTCAAGACCTGCACGTCCATCTGGCTCAAGGGCAATAAGTATTACTGGGCATGGGTGATTTTTCTTTCTTTGCTTATCGTCTCCGGCGTGGCGGCATATGCGAACCAGGTCATGCAAGGACTAATCGTCACCAGCATGCGGGACCAGGTTTCGTGGGGATTTTACATCGGCAATTTCACATTCTTAGTCGGTGTTGCGGCTGCGGCGGTGATGCTCGTTATTCCCGCGTACGTTTACCATTGGGAACCGATCAAGGAAGTCGTGCTTCTCGGCGAAATGCTCGCGATCAGCGCACTGGTCATGTGCATGCTTTTTGTAACCGTGGACATCGGCCGTCCGGACCGGATGCTTCACCTTTTTCCCATTTTCGGTAAACCAAACTTTCCGAACTCCCTTCTGTCATGGGACATACTCGTTCTAAGTTCCTATTTTGTTCTCAATCTTATCATTGTGGGCTACTTGCTGTTTGCCGGTTTCACCGGCCGTCATTACAACCCGAAAATCCTTATTCCGCTTGTGCTGCTCTCGATTCCTTCGGCAATCTCGATACATACGGTCACTGCCTTTCTTTATAACGGAATCGTTGCCCGGCCCTTTTGGAATGCGTCGATCCTGGCACCCCGCTTTTTGGCGTCTGCATTCTGTTCGGGTCCTGCAATTCTCATTATTCTATTTCAAATTCTGCGCAAGGTTGCGGGGTTGAAGATCAAAGACGAGGCGCTTGCCAAAATTTCCGAACTAATGGCATATGCAATGTTCGTCAATCTCTTTTTGTTCGGCGCCGAAATGTTCAAAGATTACTATTCCCATACGGAACATCTCATTTATTCCCAGGTACTGCTGTTCGGGGTGGGAGGAACCAAGGTGCATTACTTTATGTGGCCGGCTCTCATTGCCAGCATTACCGCCTTTGTTCTTTTCCTGGTGCCAAAGACCCGCAAAAATGTTTACACGATGAATATCGGCTGCCTGTTGATCTGGTTTGGCGTTTATACCGAAAAGGGGATGGGGCTTGTTATTCCAGGCCTGACTCCCGATACGCTCGGTGAAATCTATGTCTATGCGCCGAGCCTCACCGAGTACCGGGTCGCTGCCGGAATCTTCTCAATCGGGTTCCTGGTTTTTACGCTTCTAGTTAAACTCGCCATGCACATCATGAATGAAAAAGAAACGAACCCGCAGCCGGAAATAAAACTGGCCAAATAAGAGCCCCAGGTTCGATCATTCGCCCCAACAATGCTCGTACATTCTTTCTCCTTGAGAGAAGAGCACAGTACTTGATCCGGATTCGCACATGGTTACGGTAAACCCATCGTGTTGCAGAATCACGCCCTGCGGTTCCCGTATTTCGCCGTTCAGGCAACCCTTATATTCTCCCTTGGATACTTTGCCGAGATAAAAATATTCGCTTCCCCAAGGCGGGGCGCTAGTGTAAATCATATCCAGGGCGGTTTCCCAGCCGTTCGGTCTTCCATACATCACGATCAGGCGCGTCCGGCAGATTTTGCGGGGGGGACTTCCCGAATTCGCCGGACAGCATGAAGGCGATATCTTCTATACCGTCCCCGTTGAAATCACCTTTAACCATGTAGGGGAGGTCAGTCGAGTCCGGATGAAGTTTGAGCTTTTCCACCAGGCGCTGCGGATAACGGGCAATGAGAGGCAGATGGTATTGCGGCCACGTCCTGGCCCGTACGATCTCGATTTCCTTTGGAAGCCCTGGCGGGGCAGGGTCATTAGTTTTCTGTGCGCAAACACAGGAAACCAGCGCAAAAACAAGTATCATTGCAGACATCCGCATTTTCATAATATAAGTTCTGCGGCTGCATTTGTCAATGAACGGCCATGCGTGCCTGTCAGTCAATTTTATACACGACGGCGGCGCTATCCTGATATACCCGCACAAAAGGGAGCAGTCTTAGTTCAGGATACCGGTTTTCGCGGCTTGCGCGAAGAATGAGATAGTGTGAATTGAAGAGTGCGGCCATTGACCTGCCATCGAGGAAGACTGCATGCATGCGCATTCGTTCGAGCATGGTCGCTGCCGATTGATTTGCGCGAATCGAGTAGGTTGGATCGAGACCCCAGAGATAGTGCTGCCGGTATCCGTCGTAAAACAGCTCGGGAAAGTCATCCCAGAAGAGGTTGATAACGGTTTCCCCGGGCTGCAAGTTTCTTGTCATCCAATTGCAGGCTCCGGTAAAAAAGCGGGGTGGAGCGGCCTTGGTCTGGTAATAGGTATAAAAGGTCATGGAACGGATATGGAACCCGACAAGAACTACAAGAGCGCAAAGGATGATTGACAAACGAATCCGGGCATGATTGGATACCCGGTCGGATACACTGCGATCGGTAATACGGGTGTCTCGCACAACGAATCCGCACGCCAAGGCCAGGAAAAGCACGGAGTATTCGACAAACCGGGCTGAGACCGCGGTCATGCCGAGCCAGAATGCGGCGGAGAAGAGGATACCAAGCGTATTTGGCGTCAATCTTTTCCATCGGACAATGCAGTACGCGACAAGGACCGGTACCAGAATCACGACAAGCGGATATATGTCGAAAAACACGGGAAGTGGATAGGAATAGATTTCATTGCCAAGCTCAAACCCGGATTTATTGACTCCTGACATGCCAAGGGCAAAGACCTGCACGTAGGTAAGAATGGATTCGAGTGTTATCGGTGAGTAGGGATGGATTGCAAGACCGAGAGCTGCGCCGAACCCGGCTGCCAAAGGAGATTTCCAATCGAACTCCCGGCTCACGACAAACCTGCCTACTATGAATGGAACCGCTGTCATGAGCAGAACAAAGGGCATAGTGTAACTCCAGGCATAGACAAATCCGAGCACAAAAAGGAGTTTCCATTTCTGCTTGAGCAGGAGATGCGCGCCGATCAACAGGAGTATCATGCTCAGAACATGCGACCTGATCATGCCGAGACGGGCGATAAAGAGCCCGCCGCTTGCGAGTGGAATTGCGGCAAAGTAAAGAGGCCAGGGACACAGATTTGTACGAAGAATAATGAAGAGAACAATAATAACTGTCACGGAAAGCAGAAGGCTGAAAACACGGGCTCCGGCAATAGGATCATTGCCGATCCGCGCGAAAGGCATCATCGAGAGATGATAGAGAAACTCTTTGTCGCAGAAACGGTTCTTCCATATGCTAAGTTGTGTCCAGGGAAAGGAACGCGACAGACCCCGGTCAGGCATCATCTGCGCAAAACGGGCATGATAGTAGCCGTCCCGCTCAAAAAGCCCATCCTGGAGAATGGCGGTGATGCCGAATAGGGAAGCGACATACACAAAAAAGAGGACAGGCGCTATCTTTCCAATGCGTGAATTCATTCCATTTTCTGTATTGTTAAGGAACTAGAAACAGTTTGTGGGAAAATATAGGTGTTGCGCTGTATCGGCTCAAAGAGTCATGGTGCAGGCGGGTTGATTGTGTTCAAGATGGCCGGCTCTTTATAGCCTTTTGAACCAGATCCCGGATGAAATATCATCGGCCAGTAAGATGACTTTTTCTCTTTTTTCTTTCCTGCTTTTAATAACGGATTTGGGAATGCTCTCTTTCTGAAGAATTTTAGCAGTATCTTGGTTGGGCATATTTTTTGCTGGATTTGAATCAGTTTTTAGTTCCTCCAAAACCAATAATTTACTGTTTGGCCTGAACAATCGAAAAATCGCTTCATCATAACAAAACCAAACCCAAATCATAAGGAAGGGAAGGAAAAATGAGAGGAAATGTGAAACGTTTAGTTGCGCTGCTCTCCCTGGTTATGGCTACCTGTTTCATGACCGGCTGCTTTCAGGGCCCCATGGGTCCCCAAGGGCCTAGCGGAGCGAATGGCGCCAATGGAACGAATGGAACTAACGGTATCAATGGTGTTAATGGCGTTAACGGTACCAACGCGAGTTCTGTTTGCCTAGTCTGCCATACTACCTCAAAGTTTGATTCAGTCACGACCGAGTACAAGATGTCTTACCACTTTACCAGAGGCGTTGTACAAAATTCGAACAGATTCTGCGAACGATGCCACACAAACGAAGGCTTCCAGGAAATTGCTCTTGACGGACTTCCCTGGGCACAGGCTGCAATTCCGATGGCGACAAGAATACAGTGCGAAACTTGCCACAAAATGAGAGGATTCGATTTCACCGATACCATCGCATGCCTGCTCAGAACCACTGACCCTGTTGTGCTGAACTACAATAACCTGGTTACCTTGGGCGGCTGGGGTAGCATGAATACCACGGATTTCGGTCAAGTCAACAACCTTTGCGGTACTTGCCATCAGATCCGCGGCCCAACCTCATTTGTCTACCAGGATACAACGAGCACAATCAACGGTGCTGCAAACAAGAAGAAATCCACAAAGGACGTGAACTTCACGCAGCTTCCGTACTTCCCGCTGAGCCAATATGCTCCTACGGACAGCGTTGCCTATTTGAACGGCACCAGCTTTGCCGTGCACGATGGAAACCAGACGAATTTGCAGAGCGGTATGAACGCTTACGAATATCCTGGCGTTTCCTACAAGGGGAAAGACACAACCACGTGGCATCACTTGAATGATGATTGCTCGGACTGCCATATCTTGACCCAGTTCAGCGCTGCCGACTCAACGGGCGGGCATACATTCAAGATCAACAGGAAAGATCGTAACTGCAATGTTTGCCATAATTTGAACCAGGTCATGAATTCAGACTCAATAGCATTGGCGAGTCTGCTCGTTCAGCTGGGAGATCTGCTCACGGCACGGAAAGTGATGACAAAACGGGTCAACACCACCGCCGGGGCGCTGCCGTATACGTATGCAGCAGTTGCCACGCATGACTTCTATGGCACGCTGTATGACAATACGAACACAGGTAAATTCTTTGCCGGAACCGCATCGAACAACTCGGTCGCTCCGACCACAGGAATACTTACCTATGACAACCTGGTTACCTGGACCAAAGACACGGTAAAGGTAGCTGATTTTGTCACCAGCGCAACGGATTCAACGCCGAGCTACAGCACCAGGCTCGGGCGCAAGTTGCTGGGTGGAGAGTTGGGAGCGGCGTACAACTTCTCCTTTGTACAGACCGCAATTTACCAGCACGAATTTGGGATTCACAACCCCGCGTATTGCAAGTCCGTGCTGCAGGAGTCTATCAACTGGCTGAGAGCGCATCCATAATCCGGCCGGTGATCTGATACCTGAAAAGCTCCGGCAGCGATGCCGGAGCTTTTCTCTTTTGGCTTCCCTTGGTTTCTAAAAGGTTTTCTAATATTTTATCATCTAACCCTGAAAAAATGCCGGAGATACAATGATGAAAAGTTTGCAAATACTATTGTTCGCAATGCTGGTCCTGTTCGGAGGGTGCCAAGACAAAAGGAAATCGTCGTGCCCGGTTGACAAATCCTCCGGCGCTGCCACCGCTTCCCGGATGCAGACCGATGCACCGGGATTTTCCGGCGTTGTCAAGGAGACCATGAACACCGCGGGCTACACCTACGCTCTGATCGATACAGGCACAGCACAAGTGTGGGCAGTGGCGCCTGAGGCTGTGATCAAACTTGGCGACACGGTATCGGTCTACGGCATCATGCCCATGAAGAATTATCAATCGAAAACCCTGCACCGGACGTTTGATCTTGTGTACTTCGCAGGATCGATTCTCCGTAAGGGTGAGAAGCCGGCTGTCGCCCCAGCCACAGGTTCCGCTATACCGTCCCCTCATGCCGCGAACGCCGGAGCTCCGGTAGCCATGGCAAAGATGGACTTTTCGAAAATCAAGAAGCCTGTCATGGGAAAGACGATTGCCGAGATCTATGCTGAAAAGGACAACCTTGCGGGAAAGAAAGTCGTTTGCGCTGCAAAAGTGGTAAAATCGTTTTACGGCATCATGGGAAAGAACTGGTTGCATGTACAGGACGGAACAGGCGCCGGTGGAACAAATGACCTGACCGTCACCACCGATGCCGCGATTGCGGTGGGAAAAACGGTACTTGTTGAAGGGGTCCTTGAAAAGGACAGAGACATTGGCGCCGGTTATAAGTATGCAGTCATCATTGAAAATGCGAATGTGACCGCGGAAAAGTAGTGGAAAACAATTCCGCGAATTCCGAGGTCAGGGAACTCTACTGCCTTAATCTCCCAACCGTGCCTGATCCCAGCTATCGAAAAATCCTTGTCACCGGAGCAAGCGGTTATATCGGCGGCAGGCTGGTTCCTGAATTGCAAGCTCGCGGATACACCGTGAGGATTATGGCGCGCCAGTCGTCGTCCAAAGGCGATCAAGTATGGCCGGGCGCCGAGGTGGTTGTTGCCGATGCACTGGACGGGAAATCCCTGGACAGGGCACTCAGCGGAATTGATGCAGCCTATTACCTGATTCACTCGCTCTTGCTCGGCCCCAGGGAATTCGAAGCTGCCGATATCCTGGCTGCGATGAACTTCCGCGATTCGGCCGCGCGTTGCGGGGTTAAGCGGATCATTTACCTGGGAGGATTAGGCGATAATAAATCCGGGCTGTCAGCGCATTTGAAAAGCAGGATCCAAGTTGCGAAGGAACTTCAAAAAGGGACGGTGCCGGTCACGATTCTCCGTGCCGCAATTATCATCGGTTCCGGCAGCGCGTCGTATGAAATTATCAATCATCTGGTCAGAAACACTCCCGTGCTACCGGTTCCGTTCTGGGCGCAGACCCTGTGCCAGCCCATTGCGGTGCGCGATGTGATCAAATATTTGGTCGGCGTTTTGGAAACGGGCGACACCTCGGGCGGGGTGTTCGATATCGGCGGTTACGATATTCTTTCTTACAAAGAAATGTTGCGAATCCACGCGGACCTCCTGGGCAAAAAAAGGGTCTTCCTGCCGGTACCGGTATCCGATATCCGTTTGTTTTCTTACCTGGCAAGTCTTGTCACTCCAGTGCCGCACCCGATCACAAGGATCCTCTTTGAGAGCGGATTCAACGAAGTCGTGTGCAAGGAGAATCGAATCAGGGATTTTCTCCCGTTCAAAACACTGTCATTCCGGGAATCGCTTGTCCGCGCGCTCAGTAGGGAAGACCAGGACCGCGTAAGCACGCGCTGGTCCGACGCCTACCCGCCCGCGCACGAACTGGCCATCAAGTTGAACGAGGCGAAGCCAGCTCCGCAGTATACCGCGGCGTTTTCGTTGACAAGCAATAAGAGCGACAGGGCGTTGTTCTCCTCGCTGTGCGAGATTGGTGGTGACGAAGGGTGGTTCAACAGCAACTGGATGTGGAAGCTGCGCGGGCTCGTCGACCGTCTGCTGCTCGGCGTGGGAACCTCGCGGGGCCGACGAAGCCGGCATTCGCTGCGCACAAACGACGTCATCGACTTCTGGCGAGTGGAGGAACTTGATCTGGACCGGAAGCTCCTGCTGCGTGCCGAAATGAAATTGCCCGGGAAGGCTTGGCTGCAGTTTACGGTTACTCCTGAAAAAAACGGCAACCGTCTCACGGTAAAGGCGTTCTATCAAACCACGTCGTTTCTCGGCCGTGTATACTGGTTCATCTTTCTTCCTTTTCATCATTTCATATTCAAAGACCTGATAACTCAAATAGAAAGACGTTGCTAACAGAAGGATGAATTTTCATCCGCGGGATTGATAATTTCCATCCGTAGGAAATGGGAATCATGCAAATTAGGGGAAAAATGCTGGATGACTTCAAAGAATCTCATGGCATAGAAATTGCAAGAATAAGTGGAAGTAAAATAACAGGTTCGGGCCCTTTTTTGCTTTCCAGGATAATGACTAGATCAATCAAATTATCTGTTTTGGCGATAATGCTTTTTTGTGCCGGAAGCGTTTTTCCGACCTCGCTTGGCGTCGTGCTTGACAACTCTCTGTATGTGCGCCGCGATACCCTGGAAGCGGCGAGAGACCCCCTTACCTATGCCGGCGCCCTGTCCCTAAGTCTCGAGAAAATCGGTGCCTCGAACCTTTCACTATTTTCCGACCTCGGGCTGGCAAACGACTTTCTCGATCCCGACCATAAGAAATTCGAATTCAGAACTCTGTACCTTGACGCTCCGCTCAATCCCAATTTCGACGCCAGAATCGGCAGGCAGCTGATTTATGATCTTATTTCCAAAAACGTTTGTGTGGACGGCGCAAAGCTCGAATTCGATATCGGCAAACAGGCGCGGCTGCACGGCTACCTCGGCGAACCCATACCTTCCCGGTATGGAACGCTTTTTGTCCGGCACAACCCGGACCTTCTGCAGGGCGCCGTTGGCGCTGACGTGGCGGTTCATCCCACAACGTGGATCGGCGGGGAAGCTGCCCAAATCGCGGACACATCCGGCATCGGAGGTCGAATTCCCATTGCCGGGTATGTTGATTCCCGGTTGAGCAGATTTCTCGGGATCAGGGCCGATGCCGAATACGATGTTGCCAATGAAAAGATGGAACAGTATGCACTTGACTTGAGCGGAAGACCAACCTCTCAATTGGAGTGGAGGGCGTACGTGCTCGGTGAAGACCAGGCCATAGACTCGACCGACGCCTATGAGCGGCTGGTTCTCGGAAAATATACGAATCTAAGTTTGGAAATCGGATACAACGATCGTCAGAATTATGTTCGTGGTTATTATACCGCCCGGGCATTGGCAAATGGCAGTGACCATATGACGGGGATTTCGGCTTCTCTCATGAATATCTTCCTTGATTTCGAGGGAGGTTCCGGCATCAGCGGATCGAGTATCAAAATGGCGGCGGGGTATGCTCGGAACCTGTACGAATCGCTGCGGTGCGGCGGGGAGATTAATTACTATATTTTCAAACTCAGCCAGAACCCAACAGAAGAACATTCGTTGACAGGACGCGTCTATGTGGACTGGATTATTCCGAAAACCGGGCTTACAATAGCTCCGGAACTCCAGGTCCTGAAGAACGAGTATTATAAAAAGGACGTGCGTTTTCTTCTCAATGCCCGGTACCAATTCCTTTCTTTCTGGAAATCATGATGCATTTTGCAGCACTGGCAATTCTTCTGGTTTTTTCAATGGCATTCGGCGCCGGAGCGCCTGACACGCTCAAGTTTTCGCATAAGACCCATATCCAGGATATAGGCGCCCAGTGCGTGGATTGTCACGTGTCCTTGTCCGACAAGAACAAACCCGCACGAGCCCCGGTCGTGACCGAGGAAACGTGCAAGAAATGCCATGACGGCAAGACCGCTGAATTCGGATGCACGCTGTGCCACACCAATTCAGACAACGCAAAGCCAAAACCGCCGACCGTTCTCAAGACGCGGTTCTTTCATTCGATGCATCTGGACTCCTCCAAGACGTGCACACCCTGCCATCAGGACCTGGAACGGGTCGCGACCGCGGGAGTCAAGAATTTCCCCGTCATGAAGACATGCATGACCTGTCACGACAACCGCAAAGCGCCCGGCGCATGCGCCGTGTGTCACACGGACCTCGCATCCATCAAGCCTGTGTCCCATGACGCTCAATGGCTCTATCGGGGCGGTCACGGGTATCAGGCGCGCTTCCCCGGGTCGGATTGCTCGCAGTGCCATCAGACATCGTACTGCGATCAATGCCATCAGGGAAATACGCCGGTAAAGATCCATTCGCCCGGTTATGAATTCGAACATGGTCTGGATGTCAAGCGGAAGGACCTCGATTGCTCCGTATGCCACGAACTTTCCCGCATGTGCAGCCGTTGCCACGAGGGTAAACGATGAGAATCCAGAAGATCCTGATGCTTGTTACCGCAACAGCCCTGCTCATGGGGTGTTCTCAGCTCAATGGCAATCTGAGTCCGGTGAGCGGGGACAAATGTCGCGCGTGTCATGCGCTTCCTCCGGCTGATGCCGTTCACGCGGCGCATGTTGACACCATGCACTATGCATGCGACGTATGCCATACGGGCGCAAGCGATACGGCACAGACTGTTGGATCCAATCACGGAAAAGGCGTTCTGCAGGTGCATATTGCCCTGGGATACGATTCCGCGGGAGTTTCATATTATGATCCGGTCACCAAAACCTGCAACTTGATCTATTGCCACGGCAATTTTATTCCCGGCAACCCGGGAGTGGTGAAAATTACGGACACGGTCACCGGATGCGCATTTTGTCATACGACCCCTCCGGTCGACCGCGTGCATGCGGCCCATGTCGATACGATGCATTACAGCTGCGATCTCTGCCATCCGGGTGACACCCTTACCAAGGTGACCGGTATAGGCAGGACCAATCACGTCAACGGCGTGCTTGACGTGCATGTGGCCAAGACCTTCGATTCAGCCGGTGTGACGTTTTACGATCCTAATAAGAAAACCTGCAACCTTACGTATTGCCACGGTTACGTCGTACCCGGCGATTCCGGTATTGTCGCCATAACCGATACGCTCACCGGATGCGGATTTTGCCATGACCTGGGCGCGCTTCGGCTGGCGGATCATCATGTCGATTCGTTGATTCCTGTCGGGATCTTCGACAAATGCAATTTATGCCACCCCGGGTACAGTTTGGCGCAGAAAGCGGTAAACGATTCCCTGCATATCAACGGCCGCATCGACGTCGCAGGCTGCGACCAATGCCATGAGCAACGAGTATGGGTAAGGAAGAAGTGACGTGCATGAGTCAATCGCACCTCACTTTTCCGGAAAATCCGTCCGCGCCTTCGGCCTCGGAGGGCTCGCTTCCCTTGTAGCCGTTGTTCTCCTCACGGTGTTCCCAGTTCGTATTCTTGCCGGTCAAGTCCAAAATTCTCAAGCATGTTTCGAATGTCATGCGGACCGCAGTCTGGTGTCGGAAACGAAACCGGGCAAGGCGCTCTTCATCGACAAAAATGCCTACGATCATTCCGCCCATGCCAAACTCAATTGCGTCGAATGCCACCTTGATGCGGATGTCGCGGATTTTCCTCATCCGGAAACGCTCAAGCCCGTGGCGTGCGTCCAATGCCACGCGACCGAGGCTAAAGAATTCGCTATAAGCCGCCACGCCGAAACCGCGAATAAACCTGATCTTCCCGGCGCGACCTGTACGGTGTGTCACGGCAAACACGACATTCTGGCCGCCACAGACCCGCAGTCCCCTTCAAACCCGGTGAATATTCCCAAGACCTGCGGTGCCTGCCACAACGAAGAAGGCAGGGTGCCGATGAGGGACGGGGCCGGCGCGGACGTTTCATTTACAGACGCTATTCATGTCCGTGGGCTTCGAGAAAAGGGCATCAAGGTTACCGCAGTCTGCACCAGCTGCCATGGCGCGCATGCCGTACTGCGGTACAACGACAAACGCTCATCCATCAGCCGTGAGAACAGCGCGACCACCTGCATGAAATGTCACGGCAATCTGGAAGCGATTCACACAAAAGTTATCAGGAAAGGCATTTGGATCGCCAAGGCTTCGTCCTTTCCGGTCTGCGTTGACTGCCACGATCCGCACAAAGGGTTCGAACATTCGCTTTCCAGGACCGGCTTCAGCGACCGGTCCTGCATGAAATGCCATGGCGATTCAACCTTGACGCTTGTCAACGGAGCTGCAGCTGCTTCGCTCCTGGTGCATACCGCCGAGTTGACAAATTCGGCGCATAAGAACGTTCCTTGCGTGCAGTGTCACGTCGACGTTTCCAAGAACCGCACGCCGGTGTGCAAAGGCTCGGAGCGGGTCAATTGCGCATCGTGCCATTCCGCGGTGTCCGAATCCTACGATGGCGGCATTCATGGCGTTTTGCACGCGAAAGGAGACCATGACGCGCCAGGCTGTGTCGATTGCCATGGCGATCATGCCATTCAATCGAAGGGAGCGCTGGGTTCTCCCATAGGACGGTTGAACTCGCCGGCCCTGTGCGGCCGCTGCCACAAGGCCGGAGAAAAAGCGGAGACGCGCAACAGCAAGAATGCGGGGATGTGGGAAAAATATAGAGACAGCGTTCACGGCAAAGGGTTGAATAAAAGCGGGCTCATGGTCACCGCCATCTGCGTGGATTGCCATTCGGCGCACGGTGAACTTCCGGGCAGCGACACCGCATCAACCGTGAACCCGGCCAAAATTGCCGCGACCTGCGCGCATTGCCATGAGGGAATTTTGGATGCTTTCAACCGGGGCGTTCACAGCCCGCTGGTCACAAAAACGGACAAGAAATTGCCGGTGTGCAGCGATTGCCACCCTGCGCACAATATCAGCCGTGTCAGCGGAAACGCGTTCCGTCAAGAGACCATGGCTCAGTGCGGGCGGTGCCATAAGGATGTCGCCGACACCTATTTCGAGACATACCATGGAAAGAGTTCCCGCCTGGGATCGAATGCAACCGCGAAATGTTCCGATTGTCACGGCGCGCATGAGATTTACCGGCCCAATGATCCGCGGTCACCTCTCAGCGCGGGGCATATTGTCGCCACGTGCAGGAAATGCCATTCGCAATCCAATGCCGGCTTTGCCGGATTCCGTGCTCATGCGTCCCACAGTAACCGCAAAAAGTATCCGCTTATTTTCTTCACGTTTTGGGGAATGAACTGCCTCTTGATCGGAACCATGGGATTCTTCGGTCTACACACCCTGCTGTGGCTGCCGCGCTCGTTTCGGCAGCGGATGCACGAGCAAAAGAAGCTTCGGGAGAGCACGACCAGGTGGGTCCGCAGATTCTCGCCGTTTTACCGCATCCTTCACGTGTGCGTCATCATCAGCTTCCTGTCGCTGGCATTGACAGGCATGATCATCAAATTTTCGTATGAAAAATGGGCGATTATCCTATCGCAACTTTTGGGCGGAACCGACGTGACGCGCCTGATTCACCGGGGGGCGGCTCTCGTAACCTTCGGCTATTTCGGGTTCCACATCGCGGAAATGATCATGCGGCTGCGGCGCGAACGCATGAATATCTGGAAATTCCTTTTCTTCAGGGAAAGCATGATCCCCACGCTACGCGACCTCAGGGAGTTTGTGCAGACGGTCAAATGGTTCTTTGGAAAAGGTCCAAAACCGCGTTACGGCAAATGGACTTACTGGGAAAAATTCGACTATTTTGCGGTTTTCTGGGGCGTTGCGATCATCGGATCAACGGGGCTGGTCCTCTGGTTTCCTGAATTCTTCACGAGGATTTTTCCCGGATGGGCTATTAACATTGCCATGGTTATTCACAGCGATGAAGCGCTTTTGGCAGTGGGATTCATTTTTACGATTCATTTCTTCAATACGCATTTTCGCCCTGAAAAGTTCCCCATGGACACCGTGATTTTCAGCGGCAAGGTTCCGTTTGAGGTCTTTGTGGAGGAGCGTCCGCGCGAATATGAGAGCCTGATGAAGGACGGTGAATTGGAGCGGCTTATCGAGCCGCCGCCCTCAAAGTCGCTTATGACGGCGGCCAGGATCTTTGGAAGTATTGCCTTGACAATAGGCATAGTGCTGATCGGGCTGGTGGCGTGGGGTATGTTATTCAGGTATATTATAAAATAGGGCGGCGATAGGGCCGGGTACTTTCGAGCAGCGTTTTCTGTACTATGTAAATGTATCTATCAACTTTATTCCAAGAGGAGGTCGCATATGCGGATAATTTCCGTGACGATTTGCGGGTTGGTTCTAACCGGGCTTGTTTTCGGCGAAGCGCAGTATCTGGGCGCTGAGAAATGCGCACGAATGTGTCACAAGGCTGTTGCCAAAGGTGAGCAGCTGAAGATTTGGCAGGCGAGCAAGCATGCCAACGCTTATGCCGAGCTTGCAACGCCCAAGGCGCTCGAGACTGCAAAGAAGGCCGGAATCGCCGGCGACCCCCAAAAAGCGGACAAATGTGTGAAATGCCACGTCACCGGGTTTGGCGCTTCGGCATCAAGCTTTGACTCTGCGTTCTCGATGAAGGACGGCGTTCAATGTGAGGCATGTCATGGCGCAGGTGGCGATTATGCCAAGCTCAAAATCATGAAGGACAAAAAGGCTGCGATTGCCGCTGGACTTGTCATTCCCACTGAAAAAGTGTGTGTCAAGTGTCACAATACCGAGTCGCCCTTTTACAAGCCTTTCGTGTTTGCCGATATGGTGAAGAAGATTACGCATATGAAACCCAAGGCCGCTGCAGAGCCTGAAACCGCTAAGTAATCAAATGGGGACGGGCTTCCTTTACTGAAAGCCCGTCCTTGCTTTTTACCCGACAAGGTCTGTTGGTAGGGCCCCTGACTGTATTTCACCCGCCTTTGGATCAGAATTCATCTTATTTGCCACTATAGATTACCGGATATTGTCCAATTAGAGTGTTTAAACGGATTCTTAATGGCATATCTTTTGCGGAATTAGAGGGAATAGGCCGTGTAAATCCAAATGAGAATAATTGTAACGGACAAAGCTAGATTTTACTATTTTAACTACTGAATTCAAATACGTTGCGTTGAGCCCTCCGGAGAGCCAAAGACTCAATTCCAAGCAATATGGACCCGGGCTTTCCGTACTTCAAATCTGTAGTCGCTATTTAAAAATGAAAGGCGCTTTGAGACCATGCTAAAGGCCTTGAAAAAAGCCGGTGAATTTTTCGGATCCATTCGCGTTGCAATAATCGTCCTCATCATTATCACCGTAGTATCCTTATTCGGGGTCATTATTCCCCAGGATCTGCCGCAGGCGCAGTACCTTCACAAATGGGGAAACTCCGCAGGCGGTGTTCTGCTGGCCGCCGGGATCAACCACGTTTTTTCCACGGGCTGGTTCTATCTGCTGATGGGACTTTTTTCGTGCAACATTCTCGTTTGTTCCTCCACCCGGCTCTGGAAAAACGCAAGAAATTCTTTGCGGAAGAGTTTTCTTCCCTCCAAAACGACATTTTCGCAATTCAAGAACTCCATTGCGTTTTCTTCGAAAAGGCCTGGCCCGGAAGCCCGGGACGCGGTGGTGGCATATCTTAGGAAGCATCAATACGGCATAAAGATACTGCAGGAGGATTCCAAGGTCCAGATTTCGGCGCGCAAGGGTTTGCTCAAGGATATCGGTTCCCTCATTTTTCACATCAGCATCGTCGTGCTGCTCGTCGGTGGTCTCGTCGGAACACGCTACGGATATTCTGTTGTCAAGCAACTCGGCAAAGGCCAGATTGCCGAGGTGCCTGACCGTTCGTTTTTTTTGCGGTGCGATTGGTTCAAATTGGAGCGGAACAGTGAAGGCGCCACCAAGGACTACCTTTCCAAGTTGACAATTCTTTCTCCCGACAGTACACCGCTCGCAGAAAAGATAATCGAGGTCAACAATCCTTTGACCTATCAGGGAATCAGATTCTATCAGTCAAGTTACGGCGAGGATCCGGGCAAGGCGGCAGATGTCGCGCTGAGGATATCTGGGCCTGATCTTCCCGCCGGCGAGTTTAACGGGACGGTTCCGTACGACTCGGCGTTCAGGCTTCCGAAGACAGACCTGACGGTAACGGTTTCGCATTTCATTCCGGATTTCCTTATCGATATGGAAACCGGACAGGCGTCAAGCCGGTCCAACGACCCGAACAATCCTGCGGTCAAGGTCATGGTTTTTCGGGGGAAGGATACGCTGTACAATCATTGGGCGTTCTTCAAGTTCCCGGAGCAACACGCGAAAACCGAAGGAATCAAGGTTAATGCGGATTGGTATACCCCTTCATATTATACCGGGATACAAATTCGAAGAAATCCCGGGGAGTCGATCATTTGGTTCGGCATTATTTGCATGACGCTGGGGATACTCGCTGTTTTCAATGTGTCACGCAAAAGTCTTTGGGTCCTCATCGACCAACCGGCCTCCGGGCCTTCCGACATTGCGTGCTGCTTGACAACCAGCAAAGCTGCCGGCGAATCCCTAAGGGATTTCGAGAAGATTTGCGATTCATTAAAAGAAATTTTACGATAGGATAAAAAATGACGTATCAGGCCGTGGTCCAACGAGATGTTCAATTTTTCTGGCTGTCGTTTATCGCGTATTCAGCCGCATTCCTGCTCTATGTGCTGTTTCTCGCGGTGGAACGGAAGAAGATCAGCACCATTGCGACCGCATTCATGGGAATCGGCCTCGCTTTACAGACCATAGCCATCGTTTTCCGAAGTGTCGCGGCGCATCATCTTCCCCTCACCAACATGTTCGAGTACATCAGCCTCTTCGCCTGGTTTGCGGCGATATTGTATTTCGTCGCCTTGAAAGTCTACAAATTGCAAATCATCGGCGCGTTTATCTGTCCGGTTATCTTCATGCTCATGACAAGTGCGTCACTGCTTCCCAAGGATATGGCGATCCAGCTCATGCCGGCGCTTCACAGTTACTGGCTACAAATCCATGTGTCCGTGGCAGCGCTCGGGGAATCCGCGTTTGTCGTCGGGTTTGCCGCCAATATCATGTATTTCCTCAAGAAGGCTCTGCCGGAGAGTTCCAAATTTGGAAGTCGCATACCCGATCTGAAGAAGCTGGACCTGGTCAGCTACAAATCCGTCACCGTCGGTTATCCTCTCTTTACCATTGGAGCTCTTTTTGCGGGCGCGATCTGGGCGGAACAGGCATGGGGAACCTTCTGGAGCTGGGACCCGAAAGAAGTCGGTTCTCTCATCGTCTGGCTCGTGTACACCGCATATCTCCACGCACGGTTGGTACGCGGGTGGGTCGGCACAAGGGCGATCGTTTTGAGCTCCATAGGGTTCTTGTGCACCCTGCTCACTTTTTTTGCCAATCTTGTGCTCGGGGGACTGCACGCGTATGGCTAAGATTCAGCTCCTGGTGCAGGCGCTTCGCGTACTCGTTCCCGTGCTTTACGGCGTGGTTGCGGCCGGCTATGGTGCTGAGTTTTATAAGAACAGAGAAAAACATTTTTCCTGGACAACCCTCTTTTTCGTCGCCGGAATTTGCTTGCATTTTTTGCTTCTCCTGGTACTTTTCCTGGAACAAAACAGATTACCGTACGATACTGCTTTCCGGGGCCTGCTTTTCATTGCATTTATGGTATCGATTCTTATTTACGGAATGGACCATTTCCTCGGCGAAATACGATACGGTGCGTTCCTCTTTCCCGTGATTTTCGTTATCACCGGGGTCTCGGCGGCGTTTCTCAACCGGGGAATTCCGCTTCCAAAACAGCTCCACTCGTTCTATTTTGTCATCCATGCCACGATGCTGTTTCTGGCGTATTCCTGCTTTCTGCTCTCGTTTGTCATTTCCTGCATGTATCTGCTGCAGCACCGGCAGATCAAGTCACATCATTTGGGGGGGCTTTTCAAACGCCTTCCGTCGCTTTCGGACATGGATGAGTCGGTCAAGCGCGTGGATGCGCTCGGGCTGGGGTTGTTCATATTGGGAATCGCCACCGGTTTCCTATGGATGGATATGGTTATCGGAAATCCCCCGAGGATTTCTTTTAAGATCGGGTTGGCCAGCCTTGTCCTGATCACCTACCTGACGGAGCACCTCATGCGGATCGGCAAGGGGTGGAACGGTCAGCGGGCCTGCTGGATTTCCGTCATCGGTTTTGTGTTTGTGCTTGTCACGCTCTTGGCGGGGAGACATGGATACTAACCAAGACGGATCCGCCAGGCATGTCGTCCTGTTGGGAATAAACCATTCGTGTTCCAAGGCTGATCTCCGCGACCGGTTACTCTTTACCGGGTCCAAACTCGAGGCCGGTCTCGAGAAAATCGCCCTTGATCCGGAATTGCTCGAATCGCTGATTCTTTCGACCTGCAACCGCGTGGAAATTTATGCCGTTGTCCGTGATCCGGCCGCGGCGCGTTCGCGCCTTCTCAGGTTCTTCTCCGACTTCCACGGGATTGCCGTCGAAGAATTCGAACAGCACATGTACTTTTACCATTGCGAAAAGGCGGCCGATCATTTCTTCAATGTCATTTCAAGCCTTGACTCCATGGTCATCGGCGAGACGCAAATACTCGGACAAGTCAAGGACGCCTACCGTACCGCGGTTGAAATGGGCAACACAGGCACTATCCTGAACAAGCTCTTCCACATCGGGATCGAATCGGGAAAACGGGTGCGGGCGGAAACAAGAATCAGCGACGGCATTTTGTCGATATCATCGGCAGCCGTCGATCTGGCGAGAAAGATCCTCGGCGACCTGTCGTGCCGCACCTCGCTGGTCATCGGCGCAGGTGAAATGAGCGTCTTGACGGCAAAGAACCTTGCCGCAGCAGGAATCAAGAAAATGTATTTCGCCAACCGGACCATCGAAAACGCGCTGCCGCTTGCCGAACAATTCGGGGGTACGGCGTTGCTTCTTGACGAGAAAGAAACAGTCTTGGCGGACTGCGATATCGTGATATCGTCGACCGGGTCACCGCATTTCATCATCACGCCGGACCAGATCAAGAAGGTGATGACGGCCCGCAAGCACCGCGCGTTGTTCTGCATCGACATCGCCGCGCCCCGCGACATTCATCCGGACGTCGGCCGGATCCAAAACGTTTTTCTTTTTACCATCGATGACCTTTCGCAGGTCGTATCGGAAAATTCCAAGTCGCGCGCACTTGAAATCGGCAACGCGAGGGCAATCATAGAACAGGACCTTGAAAAATACTATGCCTGGTTTCGCTCCCAGAAGGTGCTGCCCACGATCGTGTCCCTGCGAAAACAGTTTGAGGGAATCATGGATGAGGAGCTTGCGCGGTACGCTTCCCAGATCAATGCGCTGCCCGAGCCCTCGCGCCAACTCATTCGGCAAATCGCCGTGTCTTTGACAAACAAGTACCTGAACAACCCGTCCAAGATCCTCAAAGAAGTTGCCGCCGCGGACGACGGGGGCCTGTATGCCCGGTCAATCGCCGCCGTATTCGACCTCAAGGTGAAGAACGATGAGTGAGAGATATGTCCCGATCTTTATGACCGGCTCGTTCCTCCGCTGCCTGATCGTGGGGGGCGGCATCGTGGCCGAGCGAAAAACAGCAACGCTGCTAAATGCGGGCGCGACCGTAAACGTGGTGAGTCCGACGTTGACGCCTGCGCTTTCCGCGTGGAAGGAACGGGGCGAGATTGAATGGACAAAAGACCTGTTCCGGACGTCGCATCTGAAAGGCGCCACCATGGTCATCGGAGCGACAAACGATACTGCGGTCAACGAACGGGTATTCAAGGATTCATGTAGGCTCGGCATACCGGTCAATATCGTTGACGACCCGGAACACTGCACCTTTATCGTACCTTCTGTTCTCAAGAAAGGCCCGTTTCAGGTCGCCGTCTCGACCGGGGGGGCCGCGCCTGCGCTTGCGGCAAGACTTCGCCGTGATATCGAGGCCTTGATCTCAGATGAACACGTGTGCATGGCAAACGAACTTAAGAAAATGAGGCCTGCGATAAAACGGCTTGACGCTGCTGCCAAAGAACGCTTTTGGCGATCGGCGCTTTCCCTATGCGTCTCCTCCTACAAGGGAAAATCAGCCTCGCTGAAGAAACGGTTGAGGACTGAATTGAAAACGTCTTCCAGCGTCGTTGTGCCTGTGAGGGCCCATAAAGGCGGGCCAAAACGATGACCTCGTCCCGCGAAATCCGTGTGGTCACCAGGGGAAGCGCACTCGCGCTGACGCAAACCACCCACCTGGTGGAAATTCTCAAGACGCACAATCCGGAATGCGTTTTTAAAATCATCACCAAGACAACGACCGGCGACAAGGTCACGGACAGGCCGCTTTCCCAATTCCGCGGCATAGGCGTGTTTGTCAAGGAATTAGAGAAGGCGCTTGCGGCAGGCGAGGCGGATCTTGCCGTCCACAGCCTTAAGGACGTGCCGGTGGAAAGGGATGAAGGCCTGACGCTCGCCGCGTTTCCCCTTCGCAAGGAACCGTTCGATGTTCTGTTGACAAAAGAGAAGATCCGGTTTGAGGACCTCGGGCACGGTGCGATCATCGGCACGAGCAGTCCACGGCGGTTTGTCCAGCTTAAGGCCGCCAGGCCCGACCTGGTCTTCAAAGATTTGCGGGGCAATGTCGACACGAGAATCCGCAAGCTTGCGGATGGGCAATACGACGGTATCATTGCGGCCGCAGCCGGCATGGGAAGGCTAGGCCTGGCCTACAGCGAAAACGGTATTCTTCCCTTTGACCTGTGCCTGCCAGCGGCAGGGCAGGGATGCCTGGCCGTGGAATGCAGGGAGTCTGACGAGGCGGTGCGTACGATCGCCGGCACCGTTGACCACGCTGACACGCGAATCGAGATCACCGTTGAGCGCGAATTTCTCAAAGCCGTCGGCGGCGGTTGCCAGACGCCGATTGCGGTGTATGCAAAAATCAACAAGGATATGTTGACCGTTTCGGGTGTCATCGGAGACGAGGACACTGCCATGCTGGTCCGGGATTCTCTGACGACACCTGTTTCCAAAACCACCGGGGCCGGGGCCGTTCTTGCGGAAAGAATGATCGATCAATGCGCAAAAAGCAACGTCAGGATAATCCGATGACCGCTAAAAGGACAAGATTGAACGAAGGCGATGGCAAGGTCTATCTGGTGGGCGCGGGACCAGGGGATCCCGGCTTGATAACCGTGAAAGGCGCGCAGCTACTGAGCAAGGCCGATGTCGTCATTTACGACTATCTTTCCGATCCGGCCCTCCTTGCGCATGCACCGGTTTCCGCGGAAAGAATTTACGTCGGCAAATCGGGTTCAAGCCATACCCTTGAGCAGGACGAAATAAATGCGCTTATTGTCAAGAAAGGCTTGCAGGGCAAAAATGTCGTTCGGCTCAAGGGCGGCGATCCTTTCGTATTTGGGCGCGGCGGCGAGGAATGCGAGGCGCTCGTCGCTGCGGGCATTCCCTACGAAGTGGTTCCCGGCATCACGTCGGGGATTGCGGCGCCGGCCTACGCGGGCATTCCCGTGACGCATCGGAAAATGGCGTCATCGGTGGCGTTCATTACGGGCAACGAGGATCCGACTAAGTCTTCAACCTCTCTCAGATGGGAGCATATTGCCAAGGGCGTTGATACCCTGGTTTTTTACATGGGTGTGGGAAATTTACCTGCTATCACGCACGAACTCATTAAGCAGGGAAGATCACCGGCGACACCGGTCGCGGTGATTCAGTGGGGTACAAAAGCGGCGCAGAAAACGGTGTGTGGCACCCTCAGTTCGATCGTGCAAATGGTAGCGAAAGCTGGTGTCACACCTCCGGCGATAACCGTCGTCGGGGAAGTTGTCGGGCTTCGCGGCAAAATTGACTGGTTCGAAAAGAGGCCGCTTTTTGGAAAGCGAATCATAAACACCCGTACGAGGACACAGGCGTCGGAGTTGTCAAGCAGGCTCTCCGTGTTAGGTGCGGAGACAATCGAAATGCCGACCATTGAGATTCAACCCGCGAAAAAAGGCGGCAGTCTTGATCGGGCATTGAATGGTATGGGCAAATACGATTGGGTCGTTTTCACCAGTCCCAACGGTGTTGAGTCGTTCTTCAATCTCCTTGTTCAGAACAAAGGGGATGTCAGGGCGTTAGGCAAGGTTAGGATCGCAAGCATCGGGCCCGGGACGACTGCCGCAATCGGAAGATATTGGGTAAAAGTAGATTGCACCGCGGAAGAAGCTGTGGCGGAGGGACTTATACGGTCGATGAAAGCGTTTGGTCCGTGGAAAGGCCGAAAGATACTGTTTCCCAGGGCGGAAAAGGCTCGCGATATTTTGCCGAGCACACTCAGGGAGTGGGGTGCAGTCGTAACGGTGGTGCCCGCATACAGGACAGTGAGGCCGCGCTTGGCGGACAGGTCTGCAGTTGATCACATCATGAACGGGAAGTATGACCTGATAACCTTTTCAAGCTCGTCGACATTCGAGAATTTCGTTTCGTTTTTTACCAAAAAAGAATTTGCGAGGATCGCTCCTGCCCTCAAGGCGGCAAGCATCGGTCCCGTGACTTCTAACACAATCAAGGCAAGCGGGATTACGCCGCTTGTGGAGGCGAAGGATCATTCGATCCCCGGCCTGGTCAGCGCAATAAAGGAGTATTTTCAATCATGATCGGGATTTCAAAATTGTACTGTGGCACGGTAGAGCCGTCGGACGCACTCCGTTACGAACGCGATTCAGGGAAGATGCCGTCGCATCTTCTCCAGTTCTCATTGGACAAGAAGCCGGTCGTGGTCTGGAACGTCGGGCGGCGATGCAACCTCAGATGCGTCCATTGCTATTCGCATTCGCGCGACGAAAATTATTCCGGGGAACTCTCGACGAGCGAGGCCGAAACGTTCATCGACGGGTTGGGCGAATATAAGGCGCCGGTGCTGCTTTTCTCGGGCGGCGAACCGCTCATGCGACCGGACCTGTATCAGCTGGTGCGGCGGGCCCGCGGCGCCGGAATGCGCGCGGTCATTTCCACCAACGGGACCATGATCACCGAACGCGTGGCGGCCGAGCTCAAGGACATCGGCTTGTCCTATGTCGGCATCAGCCTTGACGGACTCCGTGATGTCAATGACCGTTTTCGTGGCGTTTCCGGAGCGTATGACCTGGCGCTTGCCGGAATACGCAATTGCATTAAAGCGGGCGTCAAGGTAGGCCTGAGATTTACGATCAATAAAAGAAACGTTGGCGAGGTCCCGGGAATTTTCAAGCTCCTCGAATCCGAAAATATTCCCCGTGTCTGTTTTTACCACCTTGTGTATGCAGGCAGGGGCAGCAAGCTTCGTGACGAGGATCTGAATGCGTCGGAATGCCGAAGCACCGTTGACCAGATCATCGACCTGACCGCGGACCTGCACAAAAGGGGCTTACAAAAAGAAGTACTCACGGTTGACAACCACGCTGATGGTGTGCATTTGTATTTGCGCATGCGCCGCGAAGGTTCTCCCCGCGCCAAGGCGGTTCTGGAATTATTGAAAATGAACGGTGGAAACAGCTCCGGGATCGGCATCGGGTGCGTCAGCTGGGACGGTTCGGTGTATGCGGACCAGTTCTGGCGGCATTACTCATTTGGAAATGTCAAGGAGAGAAGTTTCAAGGACATCTGGACCGACACGTCGGACAGCCTCATGGCCGGACTCAAGGACCGAAGGTCCAAACTGACCGGAAAATGCGGGCGATGCGTGTGGCAGGATATCTGCAACGGTAATTTCCGGGTTCGGGCCGAGGCTGTGTACAACGACGTGTGGGCCGAAGACCCGGCCTGTTTCCTGACAGAAGAAGAAATTTCGACGCGCGTTGAGTGACGCGCTTATCCAGGAGGTACGCGTGAAATTTCCCCTGACCAGGCTGCGTCGGCTACGGCGAAACAGCACGATCCGAGGCATGATCGCCGAGACAACGCTGTCTGCCGAGGATTTCATCCTTCCGCTGTTCGTCTGTCCCGGCTCCAAGGTCCGCAGGCCCGTGCCGTCGATGCCGGGCGTTCATCAGTTTTCGATCGATGAAATAGTCAAGGAATGTCTCGCTGCGCAGGAAGCGGGTGTCAACGCCGTCATCCTGTTCGGGCTTCCGGAAACCAAAGACGAGGATGGCAAAATAGGGTGCTCGCCAAAGGGAATCATCCAGCGTGCAATACCCTTTATCAAGAAACGGTGTCCTGACATGTTTGTCGTCACCGATGTGTGCAACTGTGAATATACCACGCACGGTCACTGCGGCCCGCTTGACGAAGACGGGTCCGTTGACAATGACCGGACCGTCGAGATTCTGGCGAGCCAGGCATTGTCGCACGCGCGCGCAGGATGCGACATGGTTGCGCCGAGCGATATGATGGATTTTCGCGTGCAACGAATCCGGGAACTTCTTGACGCGTCGGGTTTCGACCAGGTTCCGATTATGGCATATTCGGCGAAATATGCGTCTGGGTTTTACGGTCCGTTTCGGGAAGCCGCAGACTGCGCGCCTAAAATCGGTGACCGACGCGGCTATCAGATGGATCCACGAAACAGCAATGAGGCGTTGCGCGAAGCGGAGTTGGACATTCAGGAAGGCGCCGACATCGTCATGGTAAAACCCGCCCTGAGCTATTGCGACGTGATCAGGCGGATCAAGGACGAGTTCAACGTTCCGGTGGCGGCCTACAATGTGAGCGGAGAATATTCCATGGTCAAAGCTGCGGCCAAGCTCGGATGGATCGACCATGACCGGGTCATGATGGAAATACTTGTTTCGCTCAAGCGCGCCGGCGCCGACATCATAATTTCCTATCACGCAATCGAAGCGGCCAGACTTATTGCCAAAGGATACCTTCAGCAATGAACACTCATCCTGGTTCCGTCCGTGTGCCCAATGAATTGCGGCTTGTTGCGTGGGAAGTGACACGGTCCTGCAACCTTAACTGCAGGCATTGCCGCGCCGCGGCCGAAAAGGGCCCCTATACAGGAGAACTGTCTACCGACGAATGCGAAGAACTGCTTCGCAACATTGCGGGCTTCGCAAAACCGATCATCATCCTGACGGGCGGTGAGCCTATGCTCCGCCCTGACATTTACCATATCGCTGAATTCGGCAACGCCCTCGGACTGCGCATGGTGATGGCGCCGTGCGGAAAACTATTGACCGAGGATACCTGCGCAAAGCTGATCGCGGCCGGAATCCGGCGAATCAGCCTAAGTATCGACGGTGCGACCGCAACCAGTCATGACTCGTTCCGCCGCGTGAAGGGCGCCTTCGACAGCGTCATGAGCGGGGTCAGTGCGGCCCGGAAAGCAGGGCTTGAGTTTCAAATCAACACGACGGTGACAAAGTTGAACATCGACGAGCTTCCCGCGATATTCGATCTTGCAATAAAGCTCGGAGCCGTGTCCTTCCACCCGTTCTTGCTCGTGCCAACCGGTAGGGGGAAGGAGCTTGCGGATCAGGAAATCGCGCCGGAGGACTATGAACGGGTTCTTACCTGGATCTATGAGCACCGCACTATCGCGGGGATTTCTCTCAAACCCACCTGCGCTCCCCATTACTACAGAATCCTACGGCAAAAGGAGAAACTTGCAGGGAGATCCGTTGCGCCCGAGACGCACGGCCTTGATGCCATGACCAAGGGCTGCCTCGGCGGACAGGGGTTCGCCTTTGTCTCGCACGTCGGCGTGGTGCAGATTTGCGGATTTCTGGACGTTCCCGCCGGCGACCTTCGGGCAAACGGCCTGGATTTCAAGTCCGTGTGGGAAACCTCGCCCTTGTTCAAAGAAATGCGTGATCTTGACAAATACCATGGGCGGTGCGGCAGGTGCGAGTATCGCCGGGTGTGCGGCGGGTGCAGGGCGCGCGCCTATGCCAGCACAGGCGATTATCTTGCCGAGGAACCGTATTGCGTGTACGAGCCGCAGCAGAAACATCAACCGGCCGAAGGGGCACATGCGTAACTTTGCAAAAAGCGCCAGTGCATTTACAGAAGCTAAGAGATTCATCGCCGGCGGTGTGAATTCACCGGTCAGGGCCTTCAAAAGCGTCGGTGGGGAACCTGTTTTCTTTGACCGTGGCAAAGGCTCGATTCTCTACGACATCGACGGCAATTCGTACATCGATTTCGTCGGTTCCTGGGGCCCGCTGATACTCGGACACGCGTTTCCCGCCGTCCTGGACGCGGTGAACCGTATGGCGGCCAAAGGAACGAGTTTCGGTGCGCCGACTCTTGTTGAGACCGAATTGGCAAGGGCGGTGACCGGCATGGTGCCTTCTCTGGAACTTGTCCGGATGGTCAATTCCGGGACCGAAGCGACCATGAGCGCGGTTCGGGTTGCGCGTGGATTCACAAAGCGTGATTGCATTGTCAAATTCGTCGGGTGCTACCACGGTCATGGCGACAGCTTTCTCATTTCCGCAGGATCCGGCGTTGCGACCCTCGGCATACCTGACAGCCCCGGCGTCACGGCCGGAACTGCGCGCGACACGCTGCTGGCGGAATACAACGATCTTGATTCTGTAACGATGCTCTTTGAAAAATTCGGTGACAGAATCGCTGCGGTGATCGTCGAACCGGTGGCGGGAAACATGGGCGTCATCGCACCCGCCCCGGGTTTTCTGCAGGGGCTGCGGAAAATCACAAAGGATTTCGGCGGTCTCCTCATTTTTGACGAAGTGATGACGGGATTCCGCGTCGCGGCAGGCGGGGCGCAGCAGCGTTTCGGCATTACACCGGACCTGTCGACGTTCGGCAAGATCATCGGCGGCGGGTTGCCGGTAGGGGCATATGGCGGGCGCCGAGATATCATGGAACACGTCGCGCCCTTGGGATCCATCTACCAGGCAGGAACCTTGTCGGGAAATCCGCTTGCCATGGCGGCCGGGCTCGCGACACTGACGTGCATCGGCAACGACCCTGATTTTTACAGCACCCTCGAACGCCGCTCGGAACGCCTCGCTTCGGGCCTGATGTCCAATTGTCAATCTCTCGGAATTCCCGCGGTACTCAACAGGGTCGGATCCATGATGACCCTGTTCTTCACAAGCGAGGAAAGCGTTACGTCGTGGAAAACGGCAAAAACTGCGGACACCGCGCGCTATGCCCGGTATTTTCAGGCATGTCTGCACAGTGGCGTATATCTTGCTCCCTCCCAATTCGAAGCCGGGTTTGTCTCGGCCGCGCATACAGATTCCGACATCGAAGCGACTGTTGAGGCCAGCCGTTCGGCGCTGAAGAAATGCCTGTGATGGATATACTAGACAAAAGCATATTGAACGCCCTGCAATTCGATTTTCCCCTTGTCGTTCGACCGTTCTTGTCCATTGCCGAACAACTCGGCATCCGGGAACAGGACGTGCTTGACCGCATTGACAAATTAAAAGGCAGGAAGATCGTACGGCAGATCAGCGCGATCTTCGATTCCTCCAAGATCGGCTATCACGGCGTCCTGGTCGCATTCAAAGTTCCCAAACGCAGACTCAATGCCATCGCCCTGCAACTCAATGCCAATCCAGGCGTGAGCCATAACTATGTCAGGGCGGACGATTTCAACCTCTGGTTCACCCTTACGATGCCCTCGGAAAAGGACTTGAAGAAAGAGGCATCGGATCTTGCGCAGCGTGCACAAATACGGGAGTGGCTCTTCCTGCCCACGATCAGGAAATTCAAGATCAGCTTTCAACTTGACATGGGCGGAAACGAGCGGACTATGGCATCGAAGAGAACTGTCCGGACGGTCCCCCGCCGCATCCTCATCGACAAGGATTTTGTCCGTGAACTGCAAAAAGACATTTCGCTTGAGTCCAGACCGTTTTTGCCGGCGGCCGTCGCCCTCGGTTGGACAGAAGAGAAAGTCGTTCGGGAGCTGAAACGGTATATCGGGACAGGCGCAATCCGCCGGGTGGCTTCGGTGCTGCGGCCTGTCAAAGCCGGGTTTCCTGCAAATGTCCTGACCGTCTGGGCGCCACCGAAGAGAACGATCGCCCGGCTGGGCAAAATAGCGGCGTCGCGTAAAAACGTGAGCCACTGCTATGAACGGCCGACTGCCGCCGGATGGCCGTACTCGGTGTATACCATGATTCACGGCCACTCGGTTGCGGAATGCCGCAGGGTAATCCGCTCCATTTCCCTGGAATCGGGCGTGTGTGAATACCGTGAACTCACGACGGTAAAGGAATATAAGAAAGTCAGGGTTGAATATTTCCCGGCGGCCCCTCCAATCGCTTAAAGAAAGTAGTACGGGCTTGACCAATCGTCAACGACTCGAACTCGTTCGGTTCGGCATAAACTGGCTCATTCTGGGAAAGCGCAGGCCGATCGCCGCCGGAGTACCCTTGACGGATGTCTGCAACCTTTCCTGCAGTCACTGTGTTGTCAAGAACGGGAAGATGGGACACCATTCGTTTGAGCGGATCTGCGGCTGGATGGATGATCTTTATGCGGCAGGGGCGAGATTTCTCTACCTTCAGGGCGGAGAAATACTGACCTGGGAAGACAAGGGAAAGGGGCCGAACGACGTGATCGCGGCAGCGCGCACGCGGGGATTCATTCGCGTAGCCACGGTCACAAACGGAACATTGCCGATCCTTTTGGATGCCGATGCGGTGTGGGTCAGTGTTGACGGTCCGGAAACCGTACATGACTCGATACGGGGGAAAGGCGCTTTTGCAAAACTCCGGAAGAACGTATCCTCCTGTGGGCACCCACGGTTGTATGCCAACATCACGCTGAATAAGGCGAACGCTTCCTTTCTCAATGAGACAGTGAACACGGTGGAAAATGTTTCCGGTTTCCGCGGAATGTCTGTAAATTTTCACACGCCGTACCAGGGAGTTGGTGATCTGGATTTGACGCGGGACGAGCGGCGGGAACTGGTAAAGAAAATTATGCTCCTGAAATCCGATGGACACCACATCCTAAATTCCAAAGCCGGTCTCAAAAATCTTGGTTCCGGAAATTACAAACGGCCGATTTGGATGATCCGATTGGTCGAGCAAGGCCGCATGTTCGAATGCTGCTGGGGGAGAGAACAGCCGGGCGTTTGTGATCGATGCGGTTATGGCATCATCGCCGAAATGGCCGCGATGATGCGATTGTCACCGTCGGCCATATTCCATGCGTTGTCCATGTACTCCTGAAAGGCGCGTTCTTTGGAACCTCATGAAATTCTGGACCTTTTCCGGCAGACGGTGATTTCGCAAGGCCGGATCGCCGTTTCATGTTCCATGCCGCGGCCGTGGACCGCCATCACTCCGTGTGGTTTCGACAACGATGTCGTAGTGATCCAAACCCCTCCTTCATTTCCATTCGTTGCATCTGACAAGAATGTGCGGGTCTCATTTGCAACTGCAACGGACGCGGACGGCATTGAAATCCGCGGGGACGGGATTGCGTGTGCCGCCAAAGGGACCACGGGAATCCGCATGAAGCCCTACCGGATTTCAATGAGCGCCCCGGCAAAACAGGCCGATGCGGTGATCGAGCGCAGGCAAAATGCCTGGGTTAGACTGCGTCCCCGGGAATCCTCCGCTCGAACACCGGGGTTCTGGTTCCGGGCAATGCGCGCGATTTCTTTCCCCTTGTCGGTATTCCCGATTCTCATCGGGACAAGTTGCGCCCTGCTTTCGGGGCCGGTCGACTGGGTACTGTTCGGACTTGCCCTGATCGGCGGCGTTGCGGCCCACGCGGGAACCAACCTCTTCAGCGATTACTCTGATTTTGTCAAGGGAGTGGACACGACCAACGCCCTGTCGTCCCACACGGGCGTCCTCGTCGACGAGCTGGTGGAACCGGCCCGGATCCTGCTGGCTGCGGCAGCATGCGGTTTGGTGACGGCGTTTGTCGGCGGAATCCTTGCGGTCGTGGTAGGATGGCCCATCCTGATCTTCGGAATTGGCGGCCTGCTGGGCGGTTTTTTCTACACCGGTGGCCCACGGGCGTTCAAGTACCTGGGACGTGGGGAAGCCTCAACCGGGTTTCTCATGGGACCGCTCATGGTGTGCGGCGCTTATTTCGTGCAGGCACGAACCCTGTCCGTGCCGATCATCCTTTTGTCAATAGCGGTCGGGCTGCTTGTTTCGACAGTATCGCTTGCAAATAACATCCGGGACGCATTTTTCGACCGGGAGGCAGGGATAACAACCATGCCGGTACGGCTGGGTCCGCAGAATGCGCGCGTTCTGTTCAGGATCATCATCGCCCTCCCGTATCTGCTTGTCGGCTGCGCTGTATGGTTCGACATTCGCCTTAGTCCTGCGCTTGCGGTCGTTCTATCGGCGCCATGGGCGATCCGGGCTGCGCTGCGGCTCGGACGGGGCGCCTGCGGCGATTTGACGGCCTTAAGCGAGCGGGCTGCTCGCAGCATGCTTCCATTGCAGGTCATACAGCTCCACACGAAGTTTTGTTTTCTCCTGCTTGTCGGATGCGCAGCGGGCTATTTCTTTTTCCGATAGGAAAGTCCGGTACGACCGGGTATTTTAACATCAAAAAATCATATGAATCGCTTCGCTCTCATTTTGGTCCTCTCGGTGCTTCAAACCGGATGCCAATCCGACCACAAGTATCAGCACGTCGATTTTTCCCGGCGTGTCACGGTCCAGAATGTCGGCGAGCCCAAGAACCCCGAAAAAAAGGCGCTCCTGAACGTCGTAATATCATCAATCTATTCGGCTCAGGAAAGTTTCTCGCATTATAATGATTTGTTTGCTCACATCGCACGGCTATGCTCGCTGTCCGTGAAAATTACCTATTGCAAAAACAGCCGGGAGGCCTACCAGCTTTTTGCGGACGGTGCGGCGGACGTCGGGGTCCTGGGTACCGCCAATTTCATCATCGGAAAGAGAAACCACCTTCTCAAGATGCTGGTTGTCCCGGTAATCAACGGAAAGAAGACCTTTCAGTCGTATGTTATCGTGCACGATCCTTCGCATAACCATACCTTCGAGGACCTGAGAGACAAGGTTTTTGCCTTTACCGACCAACTTTCGCTGACCGGATACCTGTATGCGCTCTCCCGGAGCCCGGACGGACTGCGATTTTGGAAGAAGACCTTTTTCGCCGGTTCCCATGATAATGCAATCGACCTTGTCGAACGGGGTATTGTGGACGGGGCAAGCGTTGCAGGCAATGTGTTTGACGACATCAGCAGAAATAATCCGGAAAAAACCGATCACGTGCGCGTCATCGAACGGTCCGAAGATTTCGGGATCCCTCCGATCGTCATACGTCAAGCTGCCCCGGCGGCGGTTGAACGGTCTCTCCGGAATGCGTTTGTGAGCCTGAAATCGGAAAGTGCCGGGTGGGAGCTTCTCCAGGTTCTCGGCATCGACACCTTTATCGTTGCGGACGATTCATTATATGCATCAGCTCGTAAGTTTGTTGCGGAAACTATTGTTCCATAGGTTTATTTCGATACGGATAAAATTTGTCCTGTCGATAACCGTGGTCATTCTGGTTTTCGGCGGCATTTCGCTCGTCGCAACCTACAATTACGTCGTCAAGGTGTCGCAGGACGAACTTGTCAAAAAAGCGACATTGATGGCGGACGTTCTGAGGGACCAGCTCCTGAATCTCGTCCTTGTCAACGATCTTTCCGCCGTCAACACCCTGATCGGTTCCGTCAAGCAGGACGACGACGATATTCTCTACGTTCAAGTATTGGACAAGAGCAGCCTCACCATCGGACACACGTTCGGCGGCGACAGGATACCTGAGTTCCTTTCGAAGAACACTTGTGCAAGCGACATTCGCTATTTTAGCGATAGGCACAACAACATCTCTGTCATACAGGTGACCGAGGGGCTTATGGACGGAAAAATGGGGGCTGTCGTTGTCGGGCTGAACGAATCCGTTCTCCAGCAGCGGGGGAGCAGGATCGTGTCGCGTCTGGTGGTCATTTTCGTTCTTATGCTGTTGTGTGTTGCGCTTGCCGCTGTTTTCCTGTCGTATTTCATTCTTTACCCTATTTATCAAGTCATGCGGGGGTTGGAATCTTTTTCACCCGGTCAGCCTCTCCCTGATCTCAAGATCGTTTTCAACGATGAAATCAAACTCCTCAGCATGAAATTCAGGGAAATGACCGAGCGTTTGAACACGATGATCAATGAATTCAAGCACACCCAGCTCCAGATGATTCAAACCGAGAAGCTTGCGAGCATCGGCACGCTTGCCTCGGGCGTTGCGCACGAAATCAATAACCCGATCGCGGGAATCGAAATCTGCATTCACCGGCTTCAGAAGCACAAGGTCCTTGACCCGAAGCAAGAGGAGTATGTCAAGCTCATCGCTGAGGCGGCGCAGCATATAAAAACGGTCGTGAGAAGCCTCTTGTCCTATGCACGTCAACCTGACCAGAAGATCGAGCTTGTCGACATCTGCTCCGTTGCGATGTTTTCGCTGAAGCTGCTTCATTACCGGCTGCAGAAAAAGGAGATTGTCGTGACCGAGCACATGCCCGACCGGCCGTGCTACGTGCGCGGAATCCGTGCGCAGCTGGTGCAGGTCGTCGTGAACGGAATCATCAATGCCATTGACGCTTCGGACGCCAAGAGTTCGATCGCAATCCAAATTCTGGAAGCCGGGGAGTCATACGAAATTGCCATCGTCGATGAAGGGCGGGGCATAGACCCGTCCATCGCGGGAAAGGTGTTTGACCCGTTCTTTACGACCAAGGGTAACCAGGGAACGGGTTTGGGGTTGTATGTCAGTTACAATCTCGTGACCGCCCATAACGGGACCATCGCGCTTGTTCCGGGTGACAAGCGCGGAGCAAAACTCAGGATCATTCTTCCACGGGCTGAGCAGGAAGAAGAAATAAAGGAAATCAACAATTTTTCGAGCCAGGGAATCTGACGAAGCCGTTGGGCGCTGATTTTTCCCTGGCCAACGGGACTACCTATGAAGATTCTTGTCGTTGACGATGAAAAGAGCATCCGTGTGGCTTTGACGGACGAGCTGAAAGACGCGGGCTACGACGTGGTGCCCTGCGCTTCCGGCGAGGAGGCCCTCACGCTGTTGCCGACTGGCTCGTTTGACCTGATTATCACGGATCTGGTCATGGGCGCTACGTCCGGGCTGGATCTTCTTGATTTTGTCAAGGAGAAGGGAATACCCGCGGAAGTCTTGCTCATCACGGCGCATGCCACGGTCGAGACGGCGCGCGATGCGCTCAAGAAGGGCGCGATCGACTACGTCTGCAAACCCTTTGAGATCGACGGGCTTTTGCATATTATCAGGGGTGTCCGCGAGACCATTCGCCTAAAGCGCGAAAATGAAGAACTTAAATCGCGCTTGATCGAGCGGTACCGGTTTCACAATATCATCGGACGGTCGCCGGTCATGCAAAAAGTGTTCGATTTGCTCCAGGTGGTATCGGAAACCGACAAGACAGTGCTTGTCGCCGGAGAAACCGGCACCGGCAAAGACCTCGTGGCTGAGGCAATCCACTATAACGGTCCGCGAAAAGACCGGCCGTTCATCTCCGTGAGTTGCGCAGCCCTTTCCCAGGGATTGCTCGAATCCGAGCTGTTCGGTCATGAAAAGGGATCATTTACAGGGGCGATAAGGGAAAAGAAAGGCCGTTTCGAACTTGCCCATACCGGGACGCTCTTCCTGGATGAAATCGACGATATCCCGCTTGACTTTCAGGTAAAACTGCTTAGGGTAATCCAGGACGGATCGTTCGAACGCGTTGGAAGCGAGGCTTCACGGCGCGTCGACACCCGGATTATCGCGGCCACCAAGCATGACCTGTGGGAACTTGTGGAACAGGGCAAATTCCGCCGCGACCTCTATTACCGCCTCAATGTCATCCAGATCCTTCTGCCGCCGCTGCGCGACCGAAAAGAAGATATCCCCCTGCTCATCGAGCATTTCCTCAAGAAATACGCTCCCGGAAGGACCATCGACATTTCTTCGGAAATCATGGACCTCTTCATGCAGTTCAACTGGGACGGGAACGTGCGCGAGCTTGAGCACATGATCGAGCGAATGGTCCTGCTCGCCAAGGACGGCGCGGTTGACAAAAACGCATTGTCTCCCAAGATACGGGACTATGTTTCAAGCAATACCGAATTCGTGTTCGAACGAATGAAACTGCCCGAGTACCTTTTCGACATGGAAAAAAGGATCCTCGAGGAGGGGCTTCGCCGGTCTCTTGGAAGCAAGACAAAGGCGGCAGACACCCTCGGCGTCCCGCTGCCGACCTTGAAAAGCAAACTCAAGAAATTCGGTCTGTCGTAATATCCTAATCCGGGCCGTTTCCGCGCCACCGTGCAACGGCCTTTCATCCCCATTCACAAATTCCAAAGATCGCGGCAGCTCATGGAAAAAATGCCTTGGGCAGGGGCGATCATTATATTAATATATTGTCATCGCCCAATTATTATTAATTACACGCAAACACAATTGATATAGGTCACATCCACCCTTAAAAGGAGCAGGAGATGAGATTTAAAGTCCTTTCCGTTGCAACATGCGTCGCACTTTTCATGATGTCATGTGCACCGTACAAACAACTCAAGCCAAAACCCGAACTATCGTTTGGCGAGCAGGGCTATATCGAGCTGAAGAACGACAAGAAGGACTTTGAACTGAAAAAGGAAAAAAAGTATTTCGTCCAGTTTCCTGCGCCCAAAGAGGATCACTTCTATATCGTGCTGGACATCCCGTTCAAGAAGAGCGTGACTTCCTATTTCACCAATTCGTTTACCGACAAGAAGACAGTAGGTCCCAAGATCGCGGACGAAACGCCGTTTCCCGACACCATGAGCGTGTACCCTGTGGATACCAAATCGCCATTCTTTTACTGGATGATCGAAACCGGATCACAGGATAATCTGCTCATGAAAATGAAATACCGGTACGTTCCCCAATGGCGGTTCAAGTTCGAGACTAAGCATTCCGCGTATAAAGAAATACTGGCGAAGAATGTCGTTGACCGGAGCGCGTATAAGGGCGTCGGCAGCACGACAAATCTCGATGGTTTCAATTTCCTGTCCGCCATCGATACGGTCAAGCGTCATGAATCCGCCCTGGTGGCCGTGCACAAGGAACTGCTTGCCATCGAAAGCATTTTCCCCAAGAGCATTGTCAATTCCACGGACGAAGCGTATCAGAACTACAAGAGTTTGCGCGCGAAACTCGAGGACGAGATGAATTTCCAGAAGGCATGGCTCGCTGCGCTTGACTTTTTCAACAAGGAAAAGGCGTGCCGCGGCAATCCGTCCGATTTTCTTGCAAAGCTGGACGACTTTACCGCCTATTTTGCGGAAAAAGGCATGCTGGCGCCGAACGTGGTGTCCGAAAGCCAGCGTATCGTGAAGAACCGCCTCGACGAAGTCATGCCCTTTTTGAGTATGAGAATGTCGGGCAAGGAAGACGCCTCGGCGTTCGATGCGGCGACCTATTTCACACCTGCGCTCCCGAAACTCAAGACGCTTCTGGAAAAGGCAGACATGGCGGTGCCGCAGGACCTGGCGATGATGGTGAAATTCGTGTCTGATTTTGATGCCAAGTGCAAGACCGTTTCCGCCATCAAGGACTCGCTGGACAAGATCGGACGGCATGTCAAGGAAGGCCCCCAGTTCCCGCCGGACGACTTTTTCAAGAATGTCGTTTCCCGGCTTTCGACTGTGCAAAGCGCAATTCCTTCGAAAATCGACGAGCAATACGGAAAATATCTTGGTTACAAATGTTCATCGGCGCTGAACGCTGAACTCGCGAAACTGAGCAGCGACATTGCCCAGCACCTTGGCGAGTGCAAGCAGGCAGAGGCGCTCGTGCAACAACTCAACATCATGAAACTGCAGAACGATTTCGGCGGCATGGAAAGCCTGCTGTTGTCAGGCAAACACCTTGATTTTGTTCTTGAAAAATACAAAGACCTTGACAAAATGTCTCTGGACCAGCAGTCCAAGAACATCCGGTCCGCCCTGGCAAGCACTGCCTGGCAGCTTGCCGAGAGCGGGCTCAAGAAACTGCACGTAGACCAGAATTACCTCAATCCCGCGGTAATGCTCCCGCTCAAGGAATCGGTCGTGCGTGACCTGGAAGATTCCCTGTACACCACGGTCGAGCGCGTGACACGTGCCCGCGTGAACAAGTTCTGCGAAGAAAAGGTGACCGTGCTTGAGAACGTGGATTCCCTGTATACCGACTCGGTTTTCCTTCCTGTCTATGATATCAAGTTTTCTTCCGGGTCCCAGAACCATCTTCTCCAGAAGAAGGATGCGCTTGTTGCAGACCTTGCCAAACTGAAGGACTACGATTTCCCGGCAAAGGCGATCAAGCTGTGCTACGAGCAGTTCATGAAGAATCCCGAGGACAACGGCGTTTTGAAGGCCAGGGCTGTCGTGACGCACGGCGCCCATTACAAAGGCGACGACAAGGAGCTCAAGATCCGTATCGCGGAATGCAACCCGCAATATGCGAAGAAGATAACCAAGCCAAAGGACTATCGCCGCGTGTTCGCACTGCCGATCACGGACAACCGGAAGGGAAAGAACAAGTACTATGTCCGCCTCAACGTGGACATACCCACGGACGCGAATTTCCCCGTGTATGACGTCAATATCAAACTGCCAAAGGAAATCGCGCAGAACGCGGCCACGTCCCAATGGTACGACGAAATATTGCTCAACAAGAAGCCGCTCAAAAACGAAGGCAGGTTCACCATATCCGCACCGAGCGCTGCAAATGAGTACGAATGTCAGATCACGCCCGTGCAGATGAACAAGGACCAGAACAATATCCTTGAAATCAATTTCACTCACCATTCGTTCAAGGCGTTCCCGGTCAGTGTCATGGTCCAAAAGCCCATAATAAAGAAAAATTAGAAAGAGAGGTCGTTGATGAAAAAAGTCCTTATTCCAATCGTCGTTATCCTGGTCCTTGCCGGGGCAGGCGCAGCGTATTATTTCATTTTTGCAAAGAACCTGCACGACAGCATCGTCATACCGTACATCGCGCACCAGAAACCCCGCATCGACCCGCATATTCCGAGCCCGGTTCCCATAGCGGACAAGCTTGACGAAGTGGTCTTCGACGGCCTGTTCAACGTCTCCGCGAACCCCAGCGGCATCACCTATGAGGACGGCTTGGGCGAATTCATCGGCATCGACAAGAACAACGTGGTTTCGGTCCGCCTGAAGCAGAACTGCAAATGGCACTCGAGCTGGAGCGTGACCATGGACAAGAAGAAAGCGACCATCGCGCCGAAGCAGGACGTCATTTTCTCCGCGCCTGACCTGAAGTTCACGCTGCGCCGCATCCAGAAGCTGGGCAGCCTTTCCCCGGACTACATTCTCGTTTCGCAGGCCGTACCTGATTTCGATTTCGTGGGTCCGGACGCAAACAACGAGATCAAGTTTCAATTCAAGGGAGACCGCGATTGGAAGGAGCCGGACATCAAGGAGGTGCTTTCCTTTAAGGTGCTGCCCGCGAATTCCGAGATGGACGCACCGACGTACACGGTCGGTACCGGACCATACCTGATGACCGGCGAATATGAAGACGTGATTTACTTTCACAAAGTTCCGGACGGCATTTCCAAAGTGGCGAATTTCATCCTGAAGCCGTTTATCGACAACAGCACGTACACCACCGAACTCAAGAACAAGAATATCAACACGCTCTTGACCACGCCGTTCGGCGCGATATCGCCGATCCTCAAGGACAGCACGCATTACTTTCATAAGTCAAGCATCGCGACCAGCTTCTTCGCCGTGCTTTTCAACATGGAACGGTTGAACCTGCAGCAGCGCCTTGCGTTGCGCAAGCTGATCAACAACCAGATGGTGATGGACCGTTTCTTCAAGATGAACTCGCCGCAGCAGCGCCACATCGCCAATTACAAAGGCGACGGAGACAATTACGCCGAATACCTGAACAACAGCGTGTTCCCGACCACGTCCTATTACATCGAGGAAAAGGTCGTGTCCCCGCTTATGGACCGTCAAGGGCCTGATCCGTCGGTGCTCCCGGACACGGTCCGCATCCAGACGTGCCTCAACTTCGACTTCCGCGAGGAATTATCGGACATCGTCACGATCCTCAACGACCCGGTGATGTTCCACGGAAAGATCAAGGTTACCGCGGTCAGCAACGAAGACATTCGTAAAGGAAATTACGACGCGGTCCTTGTGCCGTTCAGCGGGTACCGCAGCAATTTCCTGTTCGACCTGTACCCGATTTTCATGCGCGAGCCTGATTTCGAATCCTACAAGATCGACCTGGCCACGGTGAACGGACCTAAGGGCAAACCGGTTCTTGACCAGCAGGCAATCACGGCAGACAAGACCTTTTTCAGGCTCGATCCGAACAAGAATTCCGATCAGCAGGCGGACATAAAGAAGATGTTGGAGGATGTGTACGGGTTCATGGCAACCAGCGAGATCGGCGACAAGCAGGCCTATTCGCAGATGATCGACCAGGCCGACCAGAAGGTCGCCCTGGCAAGCTGGCTCTTCTCCCTGCCGTCGCTTGCGTATTTCAGCACGCAGTTCGATCCGCAAACCATCGACCTGTACGGCACTGCATCGCAGCTTTCGACGGTCGAGAAGTGGCAGGAAAAACCGAAACCGTAATGTAAAGCGAACGGTTTGCTGCAGGACAAACATTCCCTCCCCGCGCACCAGTGGGGAGGGAATGTTTGGGGTGCGAGGGCGAGTGGACCCGATTTCTTTAGAGCGATAGCGGTGAAAATGAATAAGAGCCGATTTTGCATTCCGATTTTCATCCTGACAGCTTTTTCATTCTCCTTTTCGCAGAAAACCGCTGATTTCCTGATCCTTGACAATCCCCGGAAATTTACGATCCTCAATTCTTACCAGGAACCGTTGACTGAACCGGAAAAAGCCGCCTTTGTTCCGGGAATACCTTTACAGATTATAAACAGCGACGAAACCCTGGGCGACCAGATCACCAAGGCGCTGTCCGGCGTTTTCGGGGGAAAGACATGGTATCTTCAGAAAGACGATGCAGGGAATTTTCTCGGCGCCGCTGCTCCGAATGAAAGCCGCCAGCTGTTCAAGATCTGCGACATTGCCGGGGACACGGTCCGGGTTATCCGGGACAAGGCTGTCCAATGGTCTGACAAAATGCCTTCTCACGGCGCTGGGCGGTTTCTTGCAAAAGGGGAGACCATGGTTCTGGTCTTCCGTTTCAAGGGCCAGTGGTATGCCCGGCGGGACGGAAAGACCGCCCAATTCGGGTGGTGCCCGTTTTCATCCCAATCCGCATGGCGCGCCCTCGTGCATGAGAGTGTTGCGGATACCGGCATTTCGAACTTCTTGCAGGATAGGATACTTGAGCGATTCCGTACTGCAAACGATACCTACCGGAAGTACTTCGGTCATTTCAATGCCATGACCGGAAAGGAAAAAACAATACCTGTCTGGCAATGGGAAACGGCCGCCGGGACAATACGCTGTGCCCTGAATGCACCGTACAGGAACAGCTCCTGGCTTGACGAAAGCTCCAGATACCTTGTCAGGGACATCGAAAATATGCTGGCCGGAAGATCGTACGATGTCGTGATGGACAAGACCGATATCATCATCAGGCCCAAGAACGAGGCTGCGAAATGAGACGAAAGCTCATCGAGCATTTGTTCAGCGTCGTTTTTGTCAGCGTCATCCTGCTTGGTTTCATGGTGGCTGTCCGCTCGGCAGCGCATGCCGTTGCCTCCGGAGAAGAGGCGAGGGTCAATGCACTCGGCGACCTCAGTTTCGTCGATTTCAAGGATCCGTTCCACAAGGCGCTGCTCAAAGACGTCATGAACATCTACTATCCGGACCAATACGACACGAACATGGCGATCGTCGGATCCGTTCTTTCCGGCCGGGAAAAGGAATTCGAGAACAAGATCCAGAAATCCTATCTTGAGGAGAAACTGTCTCCCGGGAAATTGCTGCAATTATTGGGAATGTATTTGAAATTCCTGATCGTGTACGTCATCGTCATGTGCTGCACGTATTACGGCGTCCAGACCCTGGCAGTGATTCGCTTTGTCAGGAAGAAGCATGCGGCCCTGGTTCGCAGGAAAGATATCGTCTACTGGCTGAAGCGTGTCGCAGGCGCCGTTGGCAAGACCGCAGCGTATTGCGTGCTCTTTTCACCGGCCTATGTCATTGCCTATTCGATTCGCACCGAATTCAATACAGATACGATCATTTTCATGGCCCTGCTCGGCGTGGTGTCCAACGGCCTGCTTATCACCTACATGAACAAGTTCTACGCCTTCCTGACCGCGGAGAGCAGAAAAGGGTACGTGGAAACCGCAGTCGTCAAGAACCTGAACATTTCGTACTCGCAGGAGGAACGCGGGGGCATTTCCTACAAAGACATCCTACGGATCGGCAAACAATTCAAGGGCCATGTGTTCGACCACATTTTCAAGAATGCGCGGCACCAGTACCTGTCGACGATCAAGGAACAGGCTTCGTTTCTCATTACCGGGCTCATCATCATCGAAATGGCGCTCAACATTCACGGACATCTGGGCTACGAACTGCTTCGCCAGCTGTTGTACAAGAATTACGATATCGTCATTGTCATCGTTCTCGGCATTTTTTACTGTGTCAAGGGGACAGAAATATTTGTCGATTTGATGATGAATCGGGAAGATAAGAAGTACGAAAACAGATAGCGACAAAAGTTGACAGTTGACAGTTGTGGAAAATGGAACGAAGTCAGGAAAAGATCGAGGCTTAGGAATATAGAAACATATGAGCGCGACATTCGAAGATCTGGAAGTATGGAAAAAGTCGTGCAGGTTGGCTGTCAACTTGTATTCACTTTTGAAAGATTGCAAAGATTATGGCTTGCGTGATCAAATGCTTCGGGCTGGGGTTTCAATTGCCTCGAATATTGCCGAAGGCAGTGAAAGGAACAGCTCGGTTGATTTTCGCCGGTTTCTTTCCATTTCAAAAGGCTCAGCCGCGGAATTGCGGACGCAAGCGTATATAGCCATGGAAATCGGTGTGCTACTCAAGAAGGACGCAAACTTCTTGATAGATGAATTAAAGGCAATATCGCGGATGCTGCAGGTATTAGCGTCCTCAATAAAGAACAGGAGTGAAGATGCGCTTGATCGATAAATCATTCCGGGTTTGTTGTGAAACTTGTTCTAACGAACAACTCTTCTTGATTCTTTTTGTATATAACCGTCAACCGTCAACTGTCAACCGTCAACTATGTTCCTAAACCTATTTCGTCACAAAGACACACGTTGGGCACTACTGTTTGTAGGAGGCTTGTGCGCTGCCTTTATCTGGGATATCTTGTTTCTGAACAAGCCCGCCTTGCGGTTTGTTGTGTCGGGATTCTTCAATACGATCACGATAGCAGGTCTGGTTGTCGTGCTGACGCTGGCGATGGCGTGGGTCGTTACCCTTTTGCTTAATTTCCTCGAGGCCAGGAAGAACCGCGTTGGATATCTGTCGCTCACATTTCTTTTAAACATGATACGCTCCGTGCCGCAGGTCATCGGGATTCTATTCGGGTATGTTGCGGTAAGCATTATGGCGCAAAATGGCGTCCTGCGTTCCAATCTGACGATTTTCCCGTTGCTCGCCGTGAGCATCAGCCTGTTTGTCTTTATCGAATTCGTTGACCTGATGCGGGAACGGATCTCGCATTACAAGAAGCTGGATTTCTACAATGCGATGCGCGTATGTGGTATTTCCGAGGGAAGAATCATCAACATCGATATCCTGTGGAAGAACAGCAGGATTCATATCCTGAACAAACTCATATCCGTGTTCGGCGCAGCGATATTCCTGCAATGCAGCGTTGATTTCATTATTTCCGTGGGACTTTCCACTGATGTCAACTCCTCGACGCTTCCCGCGACCATGGGAAGTATGCTTGCGAACATCGACAGCAAGCAGGACATCCTTGCCATCGGCTATGCCTTGACCCATCCGCTGTATGTTGCCAATCTTTTCTTTGAGCACCTTCAAGGGCTCACGGTGGCCTTTCTCATCGTGTTCTCACTTATGTCAATTTATCATATTGCCAACGGGTACGCCGAAAGGTACAGGCTATGAACGGCCGGCGTCATTCCATCCAGGTCCTTTCTGGGAGCCGGCCGGTGGTCACCACCAGCAATTTCGAGGTCATTCCGGACCAGATAACCTTTCTGTTCGGCGAGTCGGGCATCGGCAAATCAATGCTTTCAAAGGCTGTATACGGGTTGCTCGATCCGGATGAACTGGACGTGACCATCGACGGTCGCGCCTATGCCGATTACCTGAACGATCCGGAAACCCGGGAAATCAGAAAGAACAGTTTCTTCGTATTTCAGGAGCCGTCGTCTCATTTGAATTCTCTGATGAAAATAGATGCGCAGTTGAACGAGGGAAGTTTGTCGCAATCCAAATCCCAGCAGGAGATCATGTCGCGACTCTGGCAGAATAGCGATGAAAAGGCGACGCAGCAGATATTGAGAATATTTCCCAAGCCGTACCGTCCGAGCGGGGGAGAGAAGCAACGCATCCTTTTGGCCATGGCATTCAAGAAAATCGATGTCTTTCTGAACTCGGCCACGGGAAACGGCAAAAGCTTCTTCGTGTTTGACGAGCCCACCGGTAGTCTTGACAATACATACCGGAATCTGTTCCTGCAATTGCTTTTTGAGTGTTTCGTCCGCAAGCCTATGACGATACTGATCATCACCCATGATTATTCCATCATCAGCGAACTGTACGCAAAGTATCGGTCGCTGCTTCCAAGGATACATTTCAAGGAATTGCGAAGAAGCAATGGCGCGGCCGTGGAGGTCGTTGATTTTTCGGCCGACGAGTACCTTTCCTGGCTGTCAGGCAGCAGAAGGGGGAGTGTGGCGTCCGGCAGCGACAAACCGGTTCTTGACATGGACGGCCGTTTCAAGGTTTTTGGACGCAACCTGTGCCTGTACCAGGACAGCCAGCATACGCGGCCCGTCCGGTGCGTGATCCGCAAGGGTGAAATGGTGTATGTCAAGGCGCCGAGCGGGGTAGGAAAAACCACGCTCGCCAAGGTCATCATGGGTTTGTATCAGAGCCAGAAATGCGACATCAACCTGGGCGGCACAAAACTGACCGAACGGACTTCGCAGAAGACCTGGGCCAAGAAGATTTGGGGCAAAAAAGCAGGCATGGTGTTTCAGCATGCGGACGAAGCACTTGACTTGCAGGCAACGGTAAAGGGAACGTTCGACGGGCTTCCGATCGACTCCAAGACCGGCCGCAGGGATTTGCAGGAAATCCTGCGCGAACTATTCGAACCACCCTTGACCGATGCGTTTCTGGCGAAGAAAGTCGGCATGCTCAGCGGCGGCCAGAAGCAGCGGCTGAACCTATTGCGCACCCTGTCCCTCGGAACAGACCTGATCATCCTTGACGAACCGCTGAACGGCCTGGATTTCGTGAGCGTGAAAAAAGTACTGTCCCTGCTCGAACAAAAGCGCGAGCAGGGGAGCGCGCTGCTCATGATCTCCCACAATGAGGAAATCTTCGATCACTTCGTGGACGCCAGGCATGTGTATTATTTGGGGGAAGAATAGCAGAAGTTGACAGTTTGCAGTTTACAGTTGACAGCAAGAATTTACGCGACCAAATGCCCGATGTCTTTGCCTGTTAAGGAAATGGTGTCTCTGGGAAAATTCGATCATATCGATTGCATTCAGTGTGGCGAATGCGCTGATAACTGTGCAAGAAAAGCGATCAGCTACAAATTTGGAACCTGACTGACGACTGGAGACCTCTTATGGAAAGTCCCAACACCAACCGCCCTCCCAATTTCTTTGATTCCGTTTACAAGGAGGGACATGCGCCGTGGGATGTGGGGAAGGCCCAGCCTGCGATGATCGCGTTACTTGAGAAATGCGCCCTCATTGGTCCTGCGCTTGATGTCGGTTGCGGAGCAGGTGATTTGGCAGTAGAAATTGCAAATCGCGGTTGTTCGGTTCTTGGAATTGACTCGGCAGAACACGCCATTGAAAAAGCCAATGCCAAATTGGCCTCGCTCAAGCCTGAGGTTCGGACCTTGATCGAATTCCGTTTGGCTGATGGGCTGAATATCTCTCAGCTCAACAAACAATTCGGGGCAATTACAGATTCAGGATTCTATCATATTTTTGGCCGAACTGATCGGGACCATTTCATTGGGGAGATTTTCAAATCTCTGAAAACTGGAGGCCGGTACTATTTGTTGGGATTTGCAATGGACGCCCCGATGCCGCAAGCGCCCAAGCAGGTCACCCGAAAAGAACTTGAGGAGAAATTCAGCCCGGCAGCCGGATGGAAGATTCTTGAAATATCGTCTGCGGAGTTCATAACCAATTCTCCACGCGGAAACATCCCTGCAACTGCCGCCTGCATTGAAAAGACGTCATCATAAGAAGTGTTTCTTCCCCTACAGGGTTGGGGGGCCCTCGTTGAGGCTAATTTCTCCCCCTGCGGGGGCCGGGGGGCGGCATCGTCGCTCCGGGTCTTTTCCCGTGCTCTGGCCTTCGTCTGTTACGCGAGAACCCATGCCTTTGATGCGTTGAGCTATGCTCAGCAGGGTTCTTGTCTACATAGTCCGCTGCGGTTATTCCCGCTTCTCTGAGAACAACGGTCGTGTCGGTTCGCGCGATGCCGCTGTGAATGAGCCGTTCGATCGCTGCAAGGTCGTTGCGTTCTTCGGCCGAACAAAAGCTTATCGCAATGCCGGCTGCGCCCGCCCTGGCCGTACGGCCAATGCGATGCACATAGGTTTCCGGTACATTGGGCAAATCGAAATTGAACACATGGCTTACCTCGTCGACATCGATGCCGCGGGCGGCAATGTCCGTTGCAACCAATACCCTTACCGTTCCCGTATGGAAAGCGGCCAAAGCTTCCTGACGCCTGTTTTGCGACTTGTTCCCGTGTATCGCCGCCGCCGAAATTCCCGCCGCACGCAGGCTGTCGCAAATCCTGTCAGCGGTGTGCTTTGTTTTCATGAAAACAAGGGCCCGCGTGATGGCTTTATCCCTTAGAAGAACCTTGAGCAAAAGCACCTTTTCTTTTCTATTCGCATAGTAAAGATGCTGGGAAATGCGTTCAATGGGCGTTGCAGACGGCGTTACCGCGACTTTGACCGGAGAGCGAAGGATGGATGAGGCCAACTGGGCGATGTCCGACGGCATGGACGCGGAAAAAAACAGGTTCTGCCGGTTCGTCGGAAGCAGCGCGACGATTCTTCTGATGTCGCGGATAAATCCCATGTCAAGCATGTGATCGGCCTCGTCGAGCACGAAAATGCCGAGCTTGTCGAGCGTTAAGGCGTGCTGGCCGAGTAAATCGATAAGCCGGCCGGGCGTGGCCACGCATACGTCCACGCCTTTTGCCATCGCGGTCTTTTGCGGTCGTTCGGGCACGCCTCCGAATATGCATGTCGTGTGCACATGAAGGTTGCGGCCGTAACAGTCGAAGCTTTCCCGCACCTGAAGCGCAAGTTCACGCGTGGGAACCAGAACCAGCACCCGCGTGGTTCCCGGCTTGCGTCCATGCGGGGTTTGGGCGAGAAGGTGAAGGATCGGCAGCGCGAACGCGGCGGTTTTTCCAGTACCGGTTTGGGCCACGCCCAAGAGGTCCTTGCCTCGCATCACCGGGGGAATTGCCTGAACCTGGATCGGTGTGGGTGTCACGTAGCCTTCCTGGGTAACGGCGCTCAGAATCAGCGGATGCAGCAAAAAATCACTGAAATGAATAGAAATCTCCTTTGTTGCGAACTCTTGAATGATAAGCCGTGTTGTGTCAGGATAAAAGGGAGCTTGAGGACTCACGCAGTATCGGAAACTCACGGGGTAATACACTGGCAATATACTTGATGTAGCGGAAGACTACTTTCAATGGGCGGCTTTTCAAGACCGCTTGCGCGTTTTCCGCGAGTCGAACGAGGCTTTGATAATCTCGTAATTCGAGATTTTTGGCGCGAGTGTCGCTGCGTCAGAGGCATTCAGCGAAGGAACCGCGATCCCGATTCCGCCCCACAATCCGTCCTCCTGGGCGACACCTTCTACAAGGTCAAGAACATGGTAATAGGTAGTTCCGGCCAGTGCCTGCACGTAGCCGGCCCTGCACTGCGGGTTGCTGGTGTCATGCATGATGATGAAATCGCAGAGGGGAAGGCTTGCCCGCAGGTCTTCGCGCGCGCCATCCTCTGAATGATCACCGTCGATAATCGCCAGGTCAAAGCGCCTGTTCTCCTTCCCGAACATTTCAAAGGCCGCACTGCTGCGCATATGCAATGGGGTCACGTTGGACCATTGTTCGCAATTTTGAATGACGTGAGCGTCAATGTCGACCGAATAGACAATTTTGGCTTTCTGAGCAAGCCATCTGGTGCATCCGCCGTGAAAATGACCGATTTCGAGGACCGAGTCAGGCTTAATGATGTCCAGGAGCCCGAGAATGGCCAGCCGTTCGTCCGGCCCCATGAGCCACTGCGGGCCTTCGGCTGCGGCATTGAGAAAATCCGTAAATCGCCGGACAGCCTCGTTCATTTGTCATCCGTCAATCGTTGCATTTCCTGAAGGAAATAGCCTTGGTATTCGCGTATCGCAGCTTTCGCGTATTCGACGGCTCTTTGGGTCAATGCATGCCGGTCGTCGGTCGGTCGTTCCAACGTGTAAACCCGGATGCCCGCCTTGATGATCGATTCGAGCGGCCCCATGCCGCCGTTGTAGGCAAGATCAAACCCAAGTTCATGCAAAAGGTTTTCGTACACCAGGGAATAGGGAAAGTTCTTTCGCAAATGGAACGGTTCGGAGAAATTCAGGAAATCCGCGGCCACAAAAAGTAGCCCGTGTTCGGTGCAATGCATGGCACAATCGACCAGTGCAGCCACCGGATCGTCAAGGTGTTCAAGAACGTCGAAGCTCAGCAGGGCGTGAAACCGGTTCGGCGGAAGAACGCGAACATCGCACATTTCGATGGCAGATCCGCGTGCTTCGAACCGTTGTCGCGCGAAATCCATGATCACGCCCGGGATATCGGCATACGTGCACCGGTGACCGGCGCGGGTCAGGGCGATGCAGTAATTGCCAAGCCCGCCGCCCACGTCAAGAACATCCATGGCCTGCCTGCCGCCCAGCGTTTGCACGACAAACGCCACCCTGCCGGTGAGGTGGCGCAGGGAAACCTGGGCCTTGACGAGATTGACCAGGAAATCGTTTGACCGGGCGTAGAACCGGTCGGTTGCCATGCCGGGGTCAAGGTTGAGCGGTTTATTGTCGAGGATTGATTGTGCTATGTCAAGAGGTACGCCGCAAAAGACGGCGAACTCCTGTTTCAGGTCGGCCGCAAGGTCAAGGTTCGACAGATGAATGAGCTGCTCGATAGTTGCCACGGGTAATTTCTTTTGAAGGTTAGATCTTGAAAGGGTAAATTAAGCTCTTTCTTTGCGAAAAGCAACCCCAAACAGGGGCTCATCGGATGGAAAGCCTAAAAAGCCCGTGCATCCATGTTTGTCCTTTTCGGCCTCACTAAAAAATAGTTATATTTGATTATTCGGTGATGGATGAATTCAATCAAAAGGATGGATGGTTTTAACCGATTAAAAGGAGGCTTGCCTTGAAATTCCCGCACTACATGATTACCCTGATTGCGATTGTGTTCATAGCAAGCTGTTCTCTATTTGCAAAGGAAATGGTATTGACTACCTTGGAAGGCGAAAAAATCGTGCTTCATGATGACAATACCTGGGCGCTCCAGAACGGAAAGCGCGCCGATTTCGACAAGGATTTCACGGTCCCCGTTGCAAACGGCAAAGTCGTTCTGATTGCGACCGACGGCACCTGGGGATATGTGGAAAAGGAGATCAAGGACGAGGAAAAGCTCATCAAGGTTGATTCCGTCACCGGCAACGGCCATTCTGTCAACCGTGACGTCATGGCCGCCACCGCAGAAGCCCAGAAACAGGCGCTGAACCAGATTATGACGAAAATGAAGAACGCCTTGCGCCAGCTTGATATCGCCCCAAAGAAGCTCGAAGACTGCGTCAAGCGTGTGGAAAAGGAAGTTGATAAGAAAGAGGATTTCAAAGAGAAGGTCGGCTGGGACGTGAGTGTCAAGGTTGTCCTTGACAGGGGAAGTATTTACGCTGTGGCCGACTGCGCCAAGAAGAGCGAAAACGACACGACTGCCGCGCCGAAGAAAAAATCCAAGAAGAAATGATGCGTAACGACGATCAAAGAATCCGGGTAGATAGTATTTTCAGCCTATGAAATTAAAGAGCGTCCTTTCCGCCATTGTCCTGCTCTGCGCAACGGCATACGGAATGCTTCTCATTCCCATGGACGAATCCCAGACCGACCACCTCAAGGCCTATGGCGTTGTTTTCAGGCACCTCAAGGCCGGATCAAAGGTGTATTGGCTGCTCAATTACCGTTGCGGCTCGTTTGCCGCTGATGATTCGCGCGATTTCGAGCTTTCCGCGCTCAAGGAAGGCGTTGCGATTACCAAAATATCCAACACCGAATGGGCCGACATTCTGTCGACCGTCGAAAGCAGCAACATGGAGCGCGTAACCCTGGAAAAAGCCCCGCGCATCGCGGTGTATACGCCGCCGACTAAGCTGCCATGGGACGATGCGGTGACGCTCGCATTGACCTATGCGGACATCCCCTACGACAAAATTTACGACAGAGAACTCCTGACCGGAAAATTGTCGGACTACGACTGGCTGCATTTGCATCATGAGGATTTTACCGGACAGTATTCAAAGTTTTACGCGTCGTTTCACACCACAACATGGTATCAACAGGAAAAGATGGACCTGGAAAAGCTCAGCCATGAGCTCGGCTTCAAGAAGGTAAGCGATTGCAAAAAAGCCGTGAGTCTGGCAATCCGCAAGTATGTCGAAAAAGGCGGGTTCCTGTTTGCCATGTGTACCGCGACCAACACCCTGGAGATCGCGCTCGCAGCGTTGGGCGCCGACATTGTCGCAGATGTCTATGACGGCGATCCGGTGGATCCCGACTATGCCAAGAAACTGAATTTCAATAACTGCATGGCATTTGAGAATTTCACAATCCAGACCAATCCCCTGGAGCAATACTTTGACAATATAGATATGAACATGGTGAATACGCCCATGCGGCTGCCGGCCCTGGATTTCGAGCTCTTTGACTTTAGCGCCAAAATAGACCCCGTGCCTTCGATGCTGGTGCAGAACCATGAAAAAACAATTAAAGGGTATTACGGACTCTGCACCTCGTTCAACAAAAAGGTGATCAAGAAGAACGTCATCATTCTGGGATTTGTGCCCGGTACAGCCTGTGTCAATTACATCCACGGCGCAGTGGGCAAGGGCCAGTTCGCGTATCTCGGCGGCCACGATCCCGAAGATTATTCGCATGCCGTGGGAAACAAGCCCACCGATCTTCGTCTGCACAAAAATTCTCCCGGGTACCGTCTGATCCTGAATAACGTGCTTTTTCCTGCCGCGGAAAAGAAAGAAAAGAAGACGTGATTTCAAACCGCCGCGCTGTCTTCGGGTGGTGCATGTACGATTGGGCGAACTCGTCTTTCGCCGTCGTCGTTCTCACCGCATTTTTTCCGGTTCTCTTCAAATTGTTCTGGGACAGCGGTGCGGGTACTGCATTGAACACCGCCCGACTCGGGTTCGGTGATTCCACCGCAGGCCTGATCGTCGCGATCCTGTCTCCGTTTCTGGGAGCCATCGCCGATGCCGGAAAGGCCAAGAAACCGTTTCTTGCCTTTTTTATGGTTCTCGGCACGATCATGACCGGCTGCATCCTGTTTGTCGGGATCGGGGCCTGGCAAACGGCTCTGTTTCTCTTTATTCTTGCGAACATCGGCTTTGCATGCGGTAATCTTTTTTACGACTCCCTGCTTGTCATCGTTGCCGGAAGAAACGACATGGATTTCGTTTCCTCGCTGGGCTACGCGACCGGCTATGTCGGCGGCGGCTTACTGTTCTTGATCGATGTGCTTCTGGTGATGTTTTGGCAGCGCCTCGGCCTGAACAGTCAGTTGCAGGCAACCAGAATCGGCTTTGGTCTCGTTGCCGCGTGGTGGTTCCTTTTTTCCCTGCCGATCATGCTTCTTGTCAGCGAGGGAAAAGGGAAAACAACGCAGAACCCCCTTTCCGTCATTGCAAACGGACTGAAAAGGCTGAAGGCCACGTCAAGGAAAATAGTCCGGGATCGTCTGCTCATCCTCTTCATCGTCGCGTTTTGGCTCTATATGGACGGCGTCTACACGGTCATCACCATGGCGGTAAATTTCGGTATGTCAATCGGTATCACGTCGCAGACGCTGATGATGACCGTTCTTCTTGTCCAATTTGTTGCTTTCCCGGCGTCACTCGGATTCGGTTACCTGGCCAAAGCCATCGGTTCAGGCAGGGCCATCAGTATCGGAATTGCAATCTATATTCTCGTGTGCCTGACCGGATTTTTCATCCTCAGGACCACGCCCCAATTCATCACCCTGGCGTGTCTGGTGGGCATGGTTCAAGGTGGCGTGCAGGCCTTGAGCAGATCGTATTTCGCAAAGATCATTCCGGCTGAAGATGCCGCTGAGTATTTCGGTTTTCTCAACCTGATCAGCAGGTTCTCGATCGTGCTCGGCCCGGTACTGGTCGGAGCAGTTACCCTGTTGTGCCGCAGGGCCGGCGGGTCGGAAATCTTTTCTTCGCGCTGCGGCATGTCTTCCATCGCCATTCTCTTTGTCGGCGGAGGCATACTGCTGTTGCTTGCGGAAAAGGAACGTGCCCGGAGGATATTCGCTGCATGAAAAGGAACGATTCCAGCGGCATCGAGACGAATTTCGAAGTCCGATCGCTCGACGCAACGATTTCCCCTGAAGAGTATGGAAAATTGCCAAAGAACCCGCTGTACATCATTCTGGATAATCTCAGGAGTGCGTTTAACGTGGGCGCGATATTCCGGCTTTGTGACGTGATGCGGGTTTCCGGGCTCTTCCTCTGCGGTTACACGGCCAGCCCGCCGCACGCAAAACTGGAGAAAACATCGCTGGGAACCGTTTCCTATGTACCGTGGAAAAAGTTCGGCTCTGCCCTTGATGCCGTCCTGTTCCTGAAGAACAGGGGCATACCGGTCTGGGCTGCCGAGACCACCACGACCTCGGTACGGTACGACCATATCCCGATCCCGGCCGAGGTGGGAATCGTTTTCGGCAATGAGGCCCTCGGAGTCAGCAGGGAAGTTCTTGATTTGTGCGATGAACTCGTGGAAATTCCGGTGTACGGTTTCAAGAATTCGATGAATGTGGCAACGTCATGCGCCGTGATCGGCTACAAGATCATCGAGAAGATGCAAAAGAAAAGTCCCGCGACCGGTGGCTGCGGGACTTTATGATATTCCAGGAAAATCGCGATCAGTTGTAGAACCGGGGAGTCCGGAAGGTAAACCGTTTTTCCTCGCGCACCTTCTTGCGACGGGAAGCGTTCATTTTTCTCTTTCTTTCCTCGCTCGGTTTCTCGTAATGCCTATATTTCTTAATATCGGAAAGAATGCCCGCCCGCTCGCAGGTTTTGGTAAAGCGTCGCAGGGCTTTTTCAAAGGCCTCATCTTCCTTCACAATAATACCGTTCATGTCAGAATCACCTTCTTTCTTGAATAATCAAAACACTCAATCTGATAAAATAAGTTTTTCCGACCTGGAAAGCAAGCGACTAAATTTCTTCACTCAAGGTCCTGCTTTCTCCGCACCAACCATTCAAAGGTGAGAAGCAGGAAAATCACGGACAAGAGAGTCCATGATCTTCTGATTTCGAGGTAATCAAATACGGTCGACCGCTTTGCCGTGGAAGCGCCTGCATACGCATCGAGGACCGCTTTCACCGTATTGGACGGGAGGGGAGAACTGAGTTGATCAAGAAGTGCAGTGTTTTGGCCGGGTACCGAGAGTTCCTCGCGATCTTTGTCCACATACAAAGAATCCTCAATTTCGCGCTTCAGCCCCAGGGCTTCCAGAATGGTCCGATAATGATAGGTTCCGCCGGCAAGCGGCGGCAGCGTCACGGTCCCGTGAAATTGGTCCCTGAATTCAACCTGCAAGGGACCAGTCGAGCCAACGGATCGCGACGAGGAATCAATGACAAAGCGGGCGACGCACCGGGAAGATGCGCCGGTTGCAACGGCTTCGCCAAAATCCGAAGGAAGCATGACAGTGAAGCGGATCGAGTCGTTTTCGCTCTGCTCGGGTGATGAAGGAAATGCAAAGAAGCTCATGGATCTTCTCAAAAGGATCTGTTGCTTTACTAACGCTGAAACAAATTCAAGAAACGAGCCTGTTTCGCTTTGCCGGGCCATTGAAAGCGGCCAGAAATCCAAGCGCCAGAGGTCTTGCCCGGCAACCGCGATGGCTGCGCGATGCTCAAAGGTTCCCAGGCTGACAAAGGGCGTCGTGTCCTGCGGACCGGGTCCGCGGCAGCCGATCATCGGATGCCAGTGGGCGGAAAACGAAGGAGGACACCGGATCAGATGCGTTGGCGGGGGGAGGTCGGACGTTGAAACCTGTTGAAACAGCGAGTCATACCCTGGATAGGCGACGGGAGAAAACCGTGCGGGTGAAAATGCCGAACCTTCTTGACAGGGTGGCATTCCGAGGAAGACGGCGACACCGCTGCGGCCCAGGGTTTTGAACGCATCAGCCATGGAGTTGTTGAACCCAATGAAGAAAACCGCGTCAAATTCCTTTGAGGCATCCGCCGAAAAATTCCATTGCGGATCGTTTTCCAAGGCCAGCGAGAGGAATCGTTGGTCAAGGCTCGGCCCGCTCGTCACGATCCTGGCAAGGAACCTGCCGGAAACAACGGTTTGCGTAAAGTACAATGCCCTGCGCAGCGTGTCAACGACCGACACCGCGGTTAAGCTATACAAGAACCTGCCTTGCTGAGATGTCGGCAGTCGAATGGCGAGGGTGTCGTTGTAAAACCCTTTGTCAATTTTGAGAGCAGATCGGGACACAACGGTTGCCCGTTCACGACATGTCAGGAGAATCGATTCCTTGCTTCCGCTGTACCCTGATACCCGCAGGACCGCGACGGAAGGGGAGTCCTGTGCCGCATGCTCGTTTTCGGACAACAATTTCATTGCAAGGTATGGAAGCGGCGAGGCGGGCGGGAGGGACGCGTACAAGCATGTCTTTTCCTGGAAAATTCCGCGGGGCAGGGATGCATTTGAAAAATTACCGTCCGAGACGATCAGGCATGCGGGCCAGGATCGTCCCTGCTTTTCACCCAGGGTTGCGGGCAGGAAACTCTGCCTGTCTGAAAAATGGATGGAGTCGGGCCGGCCGCATTTTCGGAGCGAGTCTCCGAAGCAATACAGCTCGACAGTGACAGGTGCGCCCGAATTGTCCTTGGTGACGCGCGAAAGTGAGCGGATAAACGGAAGCACGGAAGAGTCGGGATGAAACAGGCGCATGCTCGCCGACGCATCGATGAGGACCGGCAGCACTCGCTGAGGTTCGGCAAGCCGCTCCAATCTCAGCATCGGTTCTATGAGGGCGCAGAGAAGCGACAGGAATAAGCCAACGCGGATGCCGGCCAGCATCATGCGGACCCTGCGGTCGGTCTTCTTGAAATAATAGATCACGGCAAGGCCGCAGCCGGCCGCGATGAGAACCATTATTACGATTGTCAACAACATGGAAAATGCATCGCTCTTGGCACCAAAGGCTAAATTGTGCTAAGGACGCCCCGTCAACGATGGCCGCGCCGCGCCCGATTGACGCACACGGTGTTCCGCTTCCAGTACCGGTCATTTTGCGCCGGAAAGTCGGTCGTGTAATGCAGCCCCCTGCTTTCGTGGCGCCGGATCGCGGACATGACGATGAGCTTGGCCGCGGTCACGATGTTCCTGAGTTCAAGCAGCCGAGGCGTTATTTTCGTGCGTTTGTAGAAGTTTTCGATTTCCTGGTCGAGGAAGGAAATCCGACGCAAGGCGCGCTGGAGCCGGAGGTTCGAACGCACGATGCCGACGTAGTCCCACATGACCGATTGTATTTCCGTGATGTTGTGCGACAAGAGAACCCATTCTTCATTGTCAATGGTGCCGCTGTCGTCCCATTCGGGAATTCGATCCGCCGAAACAGGGGAAATTTTACCAAGACGTCCGGCCGCATGATCTATCGCGCGGCGGGAAAACACCAGAGCCTCGAGCAAGGAATTCGAGGCGAGCCTGTTGGCGCCATGGATGCCGGTGCAGGACGCTTCACCGCATGCGTAAAGGTTGGTGATGGTGCTGTGACCGTGCGTGTCGACCCGGATGCCGCCGCACATGTAGTGCGCAGCCGGCACGACCGGAATAAGGTCTTTCGTGATGTCGATGCCGAATTCCCTGCACCGTCCGTAAATATGGGGAAAATGTTCCCGAATGCGACGGGCGGGGATGTGGCGGACGTCAAGGTACACGCAGCTGTCCCCGGACCGCTTCATTTCCTTGTCGATGGCGCGAGCCACGATGTCCCTCGGAGCGAGAGATTTCATAGGGTGGTACCGGTTCATGAATTCGACCCCCCGTGAGTCTTTCAGCACGGCGCCGAACCCGCGCAGCGCTTCCGAAATAAGGAAGGAATTGCCGCGCTCATGATACAACGTGGTCGGATGGAACTGGATGAATTCCATGTTTTCGATGATTGCGCCTGCCCGGTATGCCATGGCTATGCCGTCGCCGGTCGCTATTTCGGGATTGGTCGTATGCAGATACACCCTGCCGCAGCCGCCGGTGGACAAACAGGTAATCTTCGACTGGACCGAAAAAATCTCGCGTTTTCTCGTGTCAAGCACATACGCGCCGTAGCACCGGTCCGCCTGCGCACCCATGCGCTGCCTGACATTGTGGTTGGTGATCAGTTCTACGGCGCAGTGGTTTTCGTACATCGTCACCGAGCTCATTTTCCCGAGCTGTTTCAAGAGAGCATCCTCGACGTCATGGCCGGTGAGGTCTTTGGTGTGGACAATCCTGTTCATGGAATGCCCGCCTTCGCGACCCAGGTCCAGGTGATGCGGCGCGTGTGATCTTTTCGAGGTGGAAAAATGCGTGCCCCACTGAATCAGCTCTTCGATGCGCTGCGGACCTTCGTGTACGAGAATGCGGACGGCTTCTTCATTGCAAAGCCCGGCGCCGGCAACGAGCGTGTCGCGCGCATGGTTTTCAAAGCTGTCTTTCGGGTCAAGGACGCATGCGATGCCGCCCTGAGCGTAGTTCGTATTCGATTCGCTGTCCGATTTCTTGGTAATCATGATCACGGACCCGATTTTCGCGGCGCGGATGGCAAAGCTCAAGCCTCCGATACCGCTGCCGATCACGAGAAAATCGCAGAAAGTTTTCATCGGGTTTGTGTCCGAGGTCAGATGGAAACCGAGGTGGGGCCGGCATGCCTGGCGCGGGCTTTCTGGCCCAGATACCCGCCGTGGTGGCGGTGGCCGTATTGCTCCTTTGTAAACTTTCTCTTGTCCATGAGCACTAAGGCCAGCGCATCGCCGATCGCAAGCATGACCGCGGTGCTTGCGGTGGGCGTGAGCCCGAGGCTGCACGGTTCCGAGATCTCGCCCATACTGATCACCACGTCGCACAGGGAGCGGATCGTGGAATCCGGATGCGAGGTGATGCCGATAAAGGCGTGGACGCCGAGTTCCTTGGCGCGCTGGAGCATTTCGATGATTTCCCTCGTCTTGCCGCTGGTGGAAAACGCGAGAATGACATCTCCTTTGTCAAGAAGTCCCAGGTCCCCGTGCGCGGATTCCCCCGGATGCAGAAAGCATGACGGGGTACCGGTGGAACAGAGGGTGCCGGCGACTTTCTGCGCGATGTTGCCGGCTTTTCCCATGCCCGTGGTAACGACCTTGTTCTTGCAGTGCAGGAGAATGTCGATTGCGGAAGCAAAATGTCCGTCCAACGGAACGTTCAATATGGCCTGTGCCTCGGCCTCCATAATTTCCCGTGCGCGCTTCAAGGTTTGTTTCATGATGGTACAAATATAATTGAAGAAAGCCGGGTGAGGCCTCGGCTTTCTGCGCACAAATTGACGGGGTAGTCATATCAGCGGACGGATGAGGTCCTCGATTTGCTCGACTTTTTTCCGCAAATCTTCATCTGTCTGGAGGTCCGCTTCGACCTTTTTTGATGCGTGAATGACCGTGGAATAATCGCGGTTGCCAAAATCTAAACCAATGGTTCGCAGCGACTGTTTTGTCCATTTCTTGCATAAGTACATCGCGACGGAGCGAGGCACAGTAACGTCCCTTTTTCGGGTATGCGCGGTCAGCTGGTTAGGACTGATGTCGAAGATCTCCGCGACTTTCTGTTGGATAAACATCACGGAAACGCGTTGGTCTCTCCGGGAAATTACGTCACCGCAAATTTCTTTTGCCACGTCAAGCGAAATGTCTTTGCCGGTAAATGATGATGATGCGATCAATTTGATGAGCGTTCCCTCGAGTTCGCGCACGTTCGCCGTGATGTGGCCGGCAATGTATTGAATTACTTCGGAAGGAAGGTTCAGGCCGTCGATTTCCGCCTTCTGATGAAGAATCGCCATGCGGGTTTCAAGGTTCGGCGGTTGAATATCGGTGATAAGGCCGCCCATGAACCTGTTGATGATGTGTTCCATCATGTCGGGAATTCTGTCGGGCGACCGGTCGGAAGACAGAATGATCTGCTTTTTTTCCGACAAGAGCCTGTTGAAAATCCTGAAGAATTCTTTCTGCGTGCCTGGCTTTCCACCGAGGAATTGGATATCATCCAAGAGTAACAGATCGACATCGTTAAATTTCTTGTAAAATGATGTCGAATCTTTCTTTTCAATAACATAATTAATATATTGGACCGTGAATTCTTCGCTGGTCATGTATGCGACGTGATCCGCGGTACCTTCGGTTTGCGCGAAATGACCGATTGCCTGCAGCAAATGCGTTTTTCCCAAGCCGGTCCCGCCGTAGATGACCAGAGGGTTGAATGTTGTTTTTCCAGGCGCCTCGGCAACGGCAAGGGCAGCTGCATGCGCCATCCTGTTGCTGTCGCCGACAACGAATTTTTCAAACGTATAATTGGGATGAAAAAGGCCCTTCTTCTCCACCGTTTGGGGAATTTTACGGAATTTTGCTTCTGTAATGGTTTCAGTAATGGGCTGAATGATTTTCCAGTCTTTGGATGTGGGAACAAACGTCAGCGACTGGAACCCGATTGAACATTCTGAAAAAACTTCTTTGATCAGGGCGGAGAAATGTTGTTCCATGAAATCCGCAAAGAACTGATTCGGGACCTGGACGCACGCATGGCCTTCGGGCGACAGCAAGAGATCGGTGGTGCGGAACCACGTTTCGAATGTTGAGGGGCTTGTTTTTTTTTGGATTTTCTGAAGACAGTGTTGCCAGGGAGAAGCTGTTGTAAAAGCAGGAGATAGGTCGTTCATCAACATCTTATCAACATTCCTTGTTGTTTACAAATAGGCAACTATATTCTCAGGCTCTTTGGAAATTGATACTGACGCCGCATTTTTCTCGAAAAACTCTTAGCCTCAACGTTGTCAATGTGTTACGATCTTTAGCAAAAGTGATTTGTTACGTGTTTTGTTTGATTACCAACCACTTATCCACATCATCTCAACTGGTTATCAACAAGTGGTTATCCACATGTCAAGATTGTGTTTTGTGCTTAAAGAATATAATTTTGACAGGAAGGTTGTCAAAGTTTTTTTTAAAAGGTTTTTGTAAGAAAAATGTAAGATTCGGCGAATGCTTTATTTTGTGTAAAAATGTCGTTAATGTCAATTCTTTGTCCCGCATGTCTATTGTCAAAAAGGCAAAATTGCTCTCGGTAAACCGCCGATTCCGCCCCAGCTCTCAAAATGCTGGACGCAACGGAGTCGCTTTGACCCGGCGGCATTGATCAAAGGAGAAAAGCAGGTTTACTAAATGCTTATTTTCAGGATTGGGCCGGCAAAATACGGTCCCCCCGGGCTGGGTTCATTTTTTTTGTGCCGGCTCCTTTTTTTTCAGGAGCGGATCATCGTCGGGGGGATCTTTTGTAGCTGGTCCGCGACGTAAAAGGGATAATCCGACGGTTTGAGACTTTAGTCCTTAAAGAAGAACCTAAAGAAAACCCTAAAGGTTTTTCTTTGGTTTGCCGAAAAACAGTAATGTGCGGAGGAAAACACAATTTTCAAGGAGGAAACGATGTCGGTTCAGCCCATAAACACCAACCTGTTGAATATCGCCCAGATTCTTCCCGGCGCTGCAAATAATCAGGAGCAACCCGCAATTCTCAATGATAACAGTGATGCGCCTTTCGATACATACAGCGGCAGTAACGGCGTTTCCAGCCTTGCACAAGTATCAGAGTCGTATATCTCGAACAAATTAGTCATGCAATATCAAAACAAAGACGGGGATTCACTAACGCTGAGCATGGAAAGCGTGGAGTATCAGAAAGCCATGGTGACCGCCAGCGGTTCAAATTCCCAGGACGATTGGAAGAAAATCGTTGATTTCATGAAGCAGCAATACACCTCGATGAAAGATGAGATCGTCAAAGGCTTTTTGAAAAGCAATGGAATGGACGTGCAAGACAATTCCAGTTCCGATGGCGCGGCACAGACGGACCAAAGCGGCGACATTCCGGGGCTCCCGGCGTACTGGAATGCCGAAAACACATCACAAAGAATCGTTGATTTTGCCACGTCGTTCTTGAGCATGTTCAAAGGGAGCGGGCAGGATTTTCTGGCCATGATCAAAGACGCGATTGACAAAGGATTTTCCCAGGCCAAGGACGACGCCGGGGACGTGCCCGACGCGGTCAGCAAACTTACCAGCAACACGCATGATCTTGTCATGAAGAAACTCGATGCCTGGGCGCAAGCGCAGGGGATCACGAATTCGACGGACCAGCAGCCTTCGGACCAGGTGGCGGCGCAAGCAGCATAAAGAATTACTTCTGAAATCACAAACCCGGAGTACTGACTTCGATCAGAACTCCGGGTTTTTTATTGATGGTGTTTAGCCCGGAAACAATAGCCGACCCAGATCTGGTGGGTGAACGAAATCTGCCGATACGTGCTCAAACCGACTTCATAGCCCCCGAAATACGGATACACATCCGATTGTCGCAGCTCAAGCCCCGCATGCAGTGTTCCGCCCATGCTGGTGAATCCGCCGAAATCGGAACTGTACCCGAGAAGTAAACCGCCGATTTTGTAAATCCTGAAGGAAATCTGGGCTTTTGCCACTTGGTAATGGGCCGACGTTGTGTAAAATGATTGAATGCCTGATTTGAATGGAAAAGCGTATTCAAACGAGCCGATGATGAAATCGTCAAGGATTTTGAATCGTATCCCGGCCTTTCCGTCGTCATCCAAATATGCTTGCTGCCAGAAATGCCAGGTTGACATTGCGGTAAACGACAGGGAAATGGAATTGAAGAAGTACGGTGTCAGCACGCCAATTCCAAGACTGACGATTGGATAATTGTAGCTTGTCCCGTCGGCCTGCTGAAAAAGTTCTTCTCCTGCATTGAAAAGTATTCCGGCACTTCCGACATTTTTCAGGTTCATGCCGAGACCGGCTTGAAAGCTCGGATTTGAAAATGAGAAGTGGCTGCTCACGGTTGCACCGTTATCAGAAATCTGCGCGCTCTGATTCTGGCTCTGGCCGAGACCTTCGCCCATGATGCCGAATCCGGCGCCGAAAATCTTTCCGAATGGAAACTGGTACTTGGCCGATACGATCGTGAATTGCGCCAGCCCGAGCGGGGTGACATCGACCGTGGAAACGGTCTTCTCGGTAATCTCACCTGTCAATGCTGGATTTGCCCACCAGGCGCCGTTCATTGTAATGTTTTCGAGATAGGTCGTCCGTTGGTAGAGATACGGAGGGTTCGAACTCTGTCCGGATGCCTGCCTGCCTACGGCGGCAACGCACAGCAACAATGCCGCCCAGGCGGATATTCGGATCGAGCACGTCACCAAAGCCTCAGGTATGTCTTGAATTTCAGCAGTTCTTTCTGGATTCCGTTAATCGCCTGTTGTACCGTGACGAGGTCCGCCGACAGTTTCTTTATATCATCTTTCCAAAGGATATTGTCTTCCCTTGAAAGGTTTGCCGAAACCGCCATGAGCATGGTGGTCGTACTGTCGATCGACGAAACCATGCGATCGAGCCCGGCAAGCCGTTGACTAATCGCGGTAAGGTAGGCGGGACCGGACGATTTGACGGCCCGGGATAGTGTCGTCGTTTGATTGACGAAATGGTCCAATGAGTCAATGCCTGAGGTCACTACGTTTTCAGCCACACGGGCGAAACGCAGCACGGATTTGGAAACTGAGTCAATAGTTACGATCACACCCTTGGTCTGCGATACAACAGATTTGTGCCGTGAATCTCCATGGAGCAGAAGGTATGACAGGTCCCGCAGCGAATCCACGACATCCTGGAGTTTCCATGCATAACCGACCGCTTCAGATACTCCCGGCACAAAATCCCCTGAAAGCGTGTCGTCCCTTGGCACTACCGGTGCATTTTCCGGGCCGTTGTCGATCATGACCATGCGATCGCCCATGATACCGGCATCCATGGTTACGACTGAGTAACCCGCATGAACCGTTAGTGGCGTGCTGCCTTGAATCTTGACGTACACGTTCTTCCGTGTCCAATCGATCCTGTTGACAGTGCCGTACGACATTCCCTTGACCCTGACCTGATCATCGAGCCGGAGATTGCCTATTCTTTCAAATGCTATGACCCGCGTCCTGGGCGGTGACAGCAAGGGCTTGATGCAGTACGCCAAGATTACGACCGAAACAGTCAAAAAGAGGAAGATAATCGCGTAGCCGAGCTTGCGGTCAGACATGGTTGAAAGATATGTGATCCCTTTTTTCAATGCAACATCATGAAAGGGGAAAGGAACAAGGGCCAGCGCCATGCGAAATCGATAAAAACCATCAAGTTTGAATCCAAAGGTACCGATAGTATTAATATATAGGGCCGAAACCGCAAAGGTTACACTACTCAAAGGATTTCATATGGCAGGTATCACGATTAATGGGCCATCCGGAATAGACACCGCCAGCCTCACTGATCAGCTTGTTCAACTTGAACAGGACAAGGTGACCAAGGTCCAGGACCAGGTTACGGCCTATCAGACCCAAATCAGTGATTACGCGAAACTGAATTCGCTCGTCTCGGACATCGGGACAAAGGCAAAGGCCCTGAGCACGTCGGCCAATTTCGACCTTTTCAAATCGACCAGTTCCGATGATTCTTCCGTTTCGATTACCGGCGGGGACGGCGCAATAGAAGCCAGCTACGATGTCACGGTGTACCACCTTGCTAAAAGCGAAACAATGATAAGCAAAGACAACCAGGTGACCGACCAGACAAAATCGCTTTCGCAATTCGGTATCAACGGCGGCGATATCAGCATCAACGGCACGAAGATCACGATTGCCGGGACCGACACGATCCAGGACGTAAGAATGAAGATCAACAACGCGACGGATTCCCAGGGCAACAAGATCGGCGTCACCGCATCCGTTCTCAAATTGTCGGATACGAATTACAGGCTTGTTTTGCAGACCACCGCTACCGGCGCCACGGGCATCGAATACAAAGACCTCAACGGCGGGACAACGCTCCAGGATCTCGGAATCGTGACCGATGCGGCCGGAGACAAAGGCAACACCACGCAATCGGTTGGAACGACCGGCGATTTCAAGACCATGTTTGACGGTCTTGCGGCCGGTTCGGCGATAACCTATGCCGGCGTGGACCATGACGGCAATCAGGTGAGCAATACGTTCGTGAAAACAACTGCCGCCGAATCGGTGGATGATTTTCTTGCGCAAGTAAAGGTAACGTTCCATAACATGGTCGATGCCACCGTCGACGCCACGACAGGAGCGCTTTCGATTACCGATGCGATTTCGGGCAAGTCCCAGCTTGCCATCAATTCGCTCAACGCTGCAGGGGCAGCCCAGACAGTGACGATCACTCAGAGTGGGAACAATGGCCGGGGTGTATTGACCGCTGGCAGCAATTCGTATTTCAGTTTCGAGGGCCTGCTCATGAATAACGCGTCCAACGCGCCTGACGACATAACCAAAGGAGTCACGCTGACGTTTCACAAGGCGTCTGCCCAGACCACGACCACCGTGGGACTGACGCGCGACGTGGATGCATTGCAAAAGTCGTTTCAGGATTTGGTCGACTCCTATAACGCGCTGCTGACCTGGACCGGTACCGAGACGAAAATGGCCGATCCCAACGCTGCGGCGGGCAGCGATGCGGCCAAAGGTGGAAACCTGCCGGGCGACATGACCATCGACAGCATCGTCACGTCCGTCACCAATGCGCTCGAGTCTCAGTTCGGTCTCTTCGGCGGTACCGTCACCAGTCTTGACAACATCGGGCTGAAGACCGATCCGTCAACCGGTCAGATGTCAATCGACAGCACCGCTTTCTCGTCTGCGGTCACGAAGAATTTCGATGAATTCAAGCGGATGTTCCTCACCGCCGGCGTATCGGATAACAAGACTGTCGCGTACGGCCGGAGCACCAACATGACAAAATCGGGAAATTATACGCTGCGGGAAACCGATCCGAATTTTTTGCAGATTCAGCTGGCGGGAGATCCCACGTGGTACACCTCAAATTTGCGCAACGGTGATGTGGTGACCTTCGCAAACGGCCCAGCAAACGGACTTTCCATTACCTCGCCGTCCGGGATCCTCGGAGGAGTGGACACCGGTTTCACGTTTTCGATGGGACTCAGCGACACCCTGCAGAATCTCTGCAACTCCATCACTGACAGTTCCACCGGCAGCATCGCGACTCACACGGATTCGCTGAACACGCAGATCAAAGACACAAATGATCGCATCGCGACGATGCAGACCAGCGTGGACGATTACAAGACTCGGCTTCAGAAGCAGTTCTCAGACATGGAAATCGCGCTTCAAAATATGAAGAGCCAGTACTCCCAAATGGCTTCGGCGCTCGGATTGTCGACCACATCATCAACCTAAATTGACATACGGTGAAAGGAAGCACGACATGAAAACCGGGTACACTGCGTACAAGTCAACCAATGTCGAGACCGCAGATCAAGGCAAACTCATCCTGATCGCCTATGACGTGGCGATCAAGCACTGCAAACTGTCCATCGGCAAGTTCGACGACAAGAAACTCATCGAGGAACGCACCAAGCACCTGTGCAAGGTGCAGGACGCTGTTACCGAGCTCATGAGCTCGCTGAAGCTCGACGTCGGAGAAATCGCGCACAACCTCTACCGGCTGTACGATTACATCATCAGGCGTTGTATCGAGGCGAATGTCAAGAGCGACAAACGCGTCGTGGTGGAGATACTCGGTTATCTGGAGGACCTGCGAGACGCCTGGAGCCAAGCCATTGTCAACGTACGGAAAGACGCGGCGCCGAAAGTGGAAAACAGCATGCAGAACTTTGCCATAACCTGCTGATCAACGCGAAAGCGAAAGGAACAACCATGGATATCCGACAACATCTGGTCATCTCTCGCGACGGTCTTGCGGAGATTGAGGCGCTCACGGACAACCTGGGGAGCGAGCCGTCGATTGAAGAAATCGAGAAAGTCGTGCATAAACGCGACACGCTCATTACCCTGATGAAACACGGCGAGCGCCAGCTCAGCGGACAGGATCCGCAGTGGAATCAGCGGATCGACAGCGATCCGTTCCTGAAAAGTCTGTTTGAAGAATCAAAGACACTGCTGGGTTCGGTCGCGGACATTGACAGCAGACTGGCTTCCCTCATCGAGTCGCGCATGGCCCGTATCAATCGGCAGCTCTCGTCATTGTACCACACGTCCCGCGCGGCGTATTCCTACACCGCCCACAGCATGCTCCGGTTAACTCGCTGAGCGAGAGGGACCCTGGACGGTTTTTTGAAGGGCATCTTGCAGGTAAACCACCAATTTCGATGCTGCAATGACAGCTTCAACGCCCGATTTCATGTTTCGAACTTTGAGATGACCCTGTTTTTCCTCATCACCGCCAACGAAAACGACCATCGACGCGTGCGCGCTGTTCGCCTGTTCCATCTGTTTGCCGATATTGTTTTTCTTCAGGCTGAATTCGCATGAAATTCCCGCAGCCCTGAGGACCTCAGCGGCCGCTATCGCGCTCTTCGGGTGCAGGTCGTCGAACGATGCAATGTACACCGATGATCGTGGTTGTGAAGCGGAAAACTGTTTCTCCCGCAGCATCTCGCCAAGCACGACGTCGCCGGCTGCAAACCCGACGGCGGGCGTGTCCGGACCGCCGTACAATTTCACCAGCCCGTCGTATCTGCCGCCGCCGGCAATGGCCCGCAGGCTGCGTTTCTTGTCGAAGAGCTCAAAGACGACGCCCGTGTAGTAGGCAAGACCGCGTACGATTCCAATATCGAAAGCACAGAAATCGGCCACACCGTAGCAGCCCAGAAGGTCGAACAACCTTTCCAGCTTTCCAATGGACGGAGGAGAATTTGCCCCGGTTTTAAGGTCATCGAGGGATGTTGCGTTCAACACGGCGTTGATGGTCGCGGGACTGACGTGGCCGGCGACGATTGCCGCGAGTTCCGCGTCGAATTCCTCCTGGGGGACCTTATGCCGTTTGTCCAGAACGGAGAACAGCCGGGCACATTCGTCGCCGCCAATTCCCATGGAAAGGAACAGTTCTTCGAGCAGGGTCCGGCTCGAAATGTGCACCGTAAAGTCATCTTTTGAAAACCCACAATCGCGCATCATGGCGATGCTCGCCGCGATCAGCTCCGCGTCAGCAGTTTCCTCCGCGATGCCGAGAATGTCCATGTTGAGCTGGAAAAACTCACGGAGTCTGCCTTTCTGCATCCTTTCGTACCTGAAAAGCCGGGGAATTGAGAACCATCGCACCGGGCGCTTCAGGGTATTTCCCCTGGCTGCGACCATGCGGGCGAGCGTCGGCGTCAGCTCCGGGCGCAACGCAATCATCCGGCCTCCCTTGTCTTCAAACGCGTACAATTGCTTCTCGATCTCGTTGCCGGATTTTTGCGTGAATAATTCAAGGTGCTCGAACAGGGGCCCGTCGTATTCTTCGAATCCGTAGCGAAGGCAGGTTGCCCGCCACGAAGAAAAAAGCGCCTGGCGGAAAGACATGTCTTCCGGGTAAAAATCCCTGGTTCCTTTTGGACCGGCGGGTATTTGCATTTGTAAATCCTTTATACGGTTCGGTTGGAAAGGGATTTTTCCCATGCAAGCCACTGTGCACGGAAGGGAAACTGTCGCTCCCGCTGTTTGAACTCGGGGCCGTGAATAATGTTCCTGAAATTGCGTTTCACCGGGGGAACCGCAATATGGAGCATCTCGTGAAACATGATCCCTTCGATGGCAAATCGCGGCGTGTCGGGGCGGTTGTACATCGTCGCGATGGTGATAATGCTGAACCTGCGGCCGTTTGCTCCGGTTCTTGTTGATTGATAGGAACGAAACCGGCTGATTCCCCACCTGACATAGGAGGAGAGCGATCCGTCGAAATAGGTCGTGTTGAGCGTATCGAAGACCTCGGAAAGGTCCCATCGAAGGCCCTTGAACACAAATGATGCGGGGTCTGCGCGAGACACCCTGGGTGAAACCATGCCGATTGAATCGATATAACCGTAGATAGACCCTTCACAGCTCTTTCTTTGGCGGGAAGTATTCCGGTCGCGTCTCCTCCTGCCGCACGCGGACGTCAGCACTGCCCATTGGACGAGCGCTGTTTTTATGTCGTGCGGTGCGGTTTCCAAAAATGCCGGGACAACAAGGCACGCAGTGCCCAGGCGAGTGTTCATTTTCACATACCATCCGCGTCGCAGCCGCCCGCTGAATCTGACGCTCATCCCGTTCACCCGGTTCGATTCAAAGATTGATTCGAACGTAGACAAAGGAAACAGGTCGAGAGACAGCTGGGTGCAGGTTTGCGAGGCGACGGTCATCTCCTTCCTCTTCTGTGTCTGGGCAGGGACTTTGACAGAACGGTTGCCAGCACCGGGGGGTATTTCTTAGTGATCCAATCGACCCCGGCCGTGCTGCTCTCCAAACGTTCCAGGAGCTTCAAATCGGTGTCGAGCATGAAAAGAAAGGGATACCATTCCCGCTGCAGAGGCGATTTCCAATCCCAGAGCAGGTATTTCAACGCTTTTTGATAGAGCGCACGTTTTCGGGATGTGAAATCGGGCTGACTTGTCTTAGAAAATGGAGAATTTAAGAATCGCGACACCGTATCAAATTCTTTTGGAATCAAGAGGTCATCGGAAAGGGCACTTTGAACTTTGTCATTGACAAAATCAGATAGATTCTTGAGAAGCAGCGTGTCTGTTTTCACCAGGCCCGTCGGATTAAGGCAAATCCCGCCTGTCACGGACAGGACATCCGGAGACCTGCCGCTATAAGGACCGGCAAAGAGCCGGTTGGGGCAATAGTCATTGGCATAGAAATTGTCCCAGAGTATGATGTTGCCATGGAAGAGTTCGGACACGGCCGCAATATTCTTCCTGGTGATTGATTTCGCAATGACCGACGGTCCGGTCCACAGAAGGTTCACGTCGCTGGGCATTGCCGACGCAAGATCGACCAGATACCTGTTTTTCCTCACCGGATCTTTTGCGAACTGGTCGCAATACACGGTCGGACAGAACCACAGGGAAAAACCGGGATTTTCCCGCCTCAGGTCAAGAAGAAGGCGCTGCAGGAGTTCGCCATGCGCACTTCCCAGTGATGAAAAAGACCGGGCCGACGAACGCGGGAGAATTTCCGGAATGTCATCCATCAACAGGGCCGCACTCTCGGTTCCGCAATCCGCAAACCTCCTGAATTTCTTTTTCAGAATCCTGTAATCGGAGTTGCTGCCATAGTCATAGGAGAGGCCGGGAGAAAGGGATGGAATGACCTGAACACCCTTGCGAATGCCCTCGGCCACAAAATGCCTGAAGAGGTCGTTCCATTTTTTCGGATACGGCAATTTCCATTGAAGGCGATGAAAGGGATCTTCCTTGGGCCCGTAAACATAAGTGTTGAGCGACAAACGGTTCAACGCGTGGAGGAGTTCCAGCCGATCATCCCACGAAAGAAGTCGTCCGTAATATCCCTCAATATATCCGAAAAAAGTTTTCATAGGATGAGAAGGCTTGGTCCCGGTTCCCAATGACCAGCCTCTATTCGGCACGAAGAGGAAAAAAGCATTAGAAGACAAACGTCAGAACAAAGCCTGTCAATCCGATCACCCCTAAGCCGTACCCCACCCAGGTTCCGGCCCGTTGAGAACGGTTCTTCGAAACCGTGGCATCGTATTCCGCTTGTGATCCGGACAAGTCCTTATGGTTTTGTGGCCAATCATTCAACGCATTAAAAGATGAATTGTACTGGGCAAGAAAAACCGATCCGACAATGATGCCGACAACTCCCACGCCAAGTGATGAATAACGGATAATGAGCTTGGTATTGCTGACAGGGGTTTTTGCCGTTGATGACGAAGCTGATGAAGAATTCGTACTGCTTTCAGATTCTTTTGCCGCTGCCTGAGGCGTGACTGCGCCGGCTTCGGTTCCGGAGTAGGAGAATGAAATATTGTCCTGGACATATTGGATCTTGTCGTTGATGGTGAAATGAAACTGGCCGTTCTGCCTGAAAATTCCGCTCTGGATTGTCACGCCCGGATTCTGGGACTTTATGCCATAGACCGAATATCGCAATTGGAAATTCTGCAGACTTGTGCCGCTTGATTCGCGCGCAATGAGAACTCCGTTCCAGTCGAACGGATTTGGAAGCTGTTCGCTCCTTGGGTTGAAATCACCGTCATTGATCGACGTGAAAATGACCGGTTGCTTGGCGCTCCCCGAAACGGTCAGCTGGCCGAATACGTTTATGCCCGTGAATCCCTTGAACAAAAGGACGCACCCTTCTTTGATTGTCAGATGTTTACCGGCAGGAACAACGACGTCCTGATCAACGATATACGGATTTCCTGTGGCTTCGAGCGTCGCGGTGCGGATGTCCCCGGAAATATGCGTTTCAGCATTGGCGGAGAACAGGCACGGTAGGAATATCATTGACAATACAAAAAACGTTTTCATAGACCACCTGACGGTATCGTTGTTGTTTGGGACAAAATAGACTTCTCCAATAAAATACATATTTCTGAGAGGAAACCAAAAGTAAATGAATTTACTCAGCCGCGCGTGCTGTGCCGCGTTATGCGACTCACGAGTGCGACGAGATCAATCCGACATGCCGTTTCGCGATTTCGGCACTGAGTCGCTCAAGTGCTTCCAGGTCTTTTTGTCCGGGAAGGCCTTTACAGAGAACTGGCTCTATTACCTCAACCTTCAGGTTGGGTATCGCGGCGGCGATTTGTTCAACTGCCTTGGTCGCCCAGCCGTACGAGCCGATGATAGAGGCGAATTTCAGCTTGGGACGCAACGCGTTGGCAAGATATGCTGCATAGGCGACTTGCGGATGCGGGCCGACATGAACGGTCGGCGTACCGATCACCAACGTGGCTGCATCAACAAGCGATATGGCAAGTTTTCCAATATCCGTGACGGTGAGGTCGAATTGCCGGACCGTGATGCCTTTTTGCTCAAGGGATGAAACGAGATGCTCGACCATGATCCGTGTGCTTCCATGCATGGAAATGTATGCCACGACGACTTCGTTCTTCGGCGTTTCGGAAACCCAGTCGTTGTAGGCATCGATGATGAACGCGGGTCGGTCGTAGGACGGGCCGTGGCTGGGGCAGATAACGTCGATCGGGAACTTTGTCAGCTTGTCAAGATTTTTGCGGATGATGCTCCGAAACGGCATCATGATTTCCGCATAGTACCGTTTTGCCGCCTCGTAGACGCGCGCCTCGTCGCGAGCGAACAGATCCGTGGTTGCAAGGTGTGAGCCGAAAAAATCGCAGGTAAAGAGCGTGCGCTCCTCGCGCAAATAGGTGACCATGGTCTCTGGCCAGTGGACCCACGGCGTGTACACGAATTCGAGGGTGTACGTCCCAAGCGTAAGGGTTTCGCCGTCGGCAACGGTTGTGATCCTGTCTTCCGCTACCCGGATGTGATCCATGATGAGAGGCTTGCATTTAGGAGACACGATGAGTTTGGCCTCCGGGTATTTCGCCAGCACCTGGGGAATAGATCCGGAATGATCCTGCTCCGCGTGGAGGGCCACCACAAAATCTATCTTGTCGACATCAGACAGTTGTTCCATGAGGATGTCTGTCTTCCCCGGGTCGACGGTGTCGAGGAGCGCGGTCTTTTCGCTGCCGCGGATGAGAAAGGAATTGTAGCTTGTCCCGTCGGGCAGCGGAATGAGTGAATCGAACAAACGCCTGTCCCAGTCAACGGCTCCGAGTTGAAAAACATTATCCCTGATGGTGCGCATATTCATGGCTGGTCTCCTGTTTAATGACCTGTAAAATATATGATTTATGGCTGTTACATCCAAAGATGCTTTTTGTATATTTTTCATCATGGTTAAAACTGGTCTTGACATCCTATCAAGAGAATTTCCCAAAGAACTCAAAGGCAAACGCATCGGCCTGCTCTGCCACAGCGCGTCCATTACCAGCGGGTATGAACACTGCGTCAGTGTCTTTGTGCGTTCTCCCTGCAAACTATGCGCACTGTTCGGGCCCCAGCATGGAATGCATGGCCAGACGCAGGACAATATGGTCGAGTGGGAGGGAACGATTCATCCGGCGCTGAAAATCCCGGTCTACAGTCTTTATGGAAAAAGCAGATCGCCAACCGGCGAATCCCTTTCAGGGATCGATGCGCTTGTCATCGACCTGCAGGACGTCGGCGCCCGGCCCTACACCTATATCTGGACGGTCAAGTTGTGCATGGCTGCCTGCGAAAAGGCCGGGCTTCCGGTTTGGATACTCGACCGGCCGAATCCGATCGCCGCAATTTCATGCGACGGCCCCCTGCTTTCCGACCGTTTGTTTTCCTTTGTGGGCGGGGCCGAGATTCCTCTTTGTCACAGGATGACCCTGGGCGAGATGGCAATGGTGGTCAAGCGGCGGTATTGCCCGTCGGTCGATTTGCATATCGTGAAAATGGAAGGGTGGTGGCGCAATTCGCTCTGGCATGAGATTGGGTTGCCATGGGTACTGCCGTCCCCGAACATGCCCACGGTCGAAACCGCGATCGTCTATCCGGGCATGGTCTTGCTGGAAGCCACGAACCTGTCCGAAGGAAGGGGCACCACGCGGCCGTTTGAAATTATCGGCGCGCCTTATGTTGAACCGGAGGCGGTTCTAGCGGAAGTAAAGAGATTCAATCTGTGCGGCTGTGTCTTGCGGCAGCACGATTTCATTCCCACGTTCCAGAAATGGAAAGGGGAGACCTGCCAGGGCATCCAGGTGCATGTCGTGGAGCCGCGGAACTACGAACCTGTTTTTGCAACCGCGGCGCTGCTTTATTCCGTTATGAAGACCTCCGGGGGCAAGTTTGCCTTTAAGAATCCCCCCTATGAGTATGACACGTCGCACATGCCGTTCGATATCCTTTCGGGCGACCAGACCCTTCGGGAAACTCTGGAACAGTCCGGCGACATCGAGTCGCTGAGGAACGCATGGAAGAATTCGTGCGCCGGATATTGGGAGTGGTTTGAGGACATTGCATTGTATTCCGGGGAAAAGCAGTGATAGGGTTTATCCTTGCTGCCGGATTCGGCACGCGGCTGTTGCCGCTCACGGATCACATTCCCAAGGCCCTGGTGCCCGTCTGCGGCATACCCTTGCTGAAACGTGCGCACGATTTCTTCACGGCTGGCGGCATAACGCGCATTGGGGTCAATGCTCATCATCATCCGGAGCAGATCGGTCAATTCGTAAGGAGTAGTTTCCCGGACGTGCGGATGTTTCACGAACGAGGCTCTATTCGCGGGACCGGCGGCGCGGTTGATTTTGCACGGGAATTTCTCGGATCAGACGAGGCATTCTGCGTCGCAAATGTCGATATCCTGACAAACGCGGACCTTGCAAACCTGGCACAAAGGTTCCTCCAAAGTTCAAGCAGTGTCGGTCTTGTTGCAGCCCCTGCTCAAAATGGCACGATCCGGTTCAGTATCGCTACCGGGGAATTTGCCGGGACACGGTCCCAGCGCGAAAACACACCCGACGACAAGCAGAAATACGGCAGCGCTGATTTTATCGGCATCACGTTTTACAGGAAAGAATTCCTGTCGGTGCTTCGTGATACCGATTTCAATATCATTCCGGTCTGGATCCGCGCCCGGGAGGCGGGAATGAAGGTTGCGGTGCTGGGCACCGGGCCGGTGTACTGGAAGGATGTCGGGACTTTCGGGAACCTTGCGAAGATCCATTTCGATGTCCTTGACCGGACCGTGGAACTTGCGCCACCCGATTCCATGGTAGTTGATTATGCGGAAAAAAGGGCATATCCAAAATTGTTCGGTCAGCCTATCCTTCGGCATCTCGGTCCCTATACCTGGATCGATGCGATGACCCGGATACCGGATGAATCGACGTTTTCCAAGGCTGTTGTCTTTACTGATGCGGTTGTTCCCGATGGTGTCAGCATTGAAAATGCCATTGTGACCAAATACGGAGTGATGTCTTTTGAGCCATGACCCGACACCGTTGACGCCGGCACAGGCGGGATTTCTTAAGGAGCATATTCCGGGCTACAGGCACGGTTCATGGACCGTTTCTCCTGCTGGGCGTGCCGGGTCTGACCGATTGTTCTTCAGGGTTAAATCGCACGAGAAGGGTGAGGCCTATATTCTCATCGCATGGGACAGCGCGGACAACGATTGGAACCGGTTCCTGACGATTCAGCGGGACGTTTCCGCACGGGTGTCGTTTCTTCCCAAGATTTTCGCCCACGATAGTGCCCATGGCCTGATCCTTGAGGAAGATTTGGGATCAACGACTTTGAAGCAGCGATGCCTGCGACCATCAATGACAAAGAAGAACATTGAAACGCTGTACCGGTCCGTGCTCGATGCGCTGACCCTGTGGCAGAGGCTCGACGGCAGCGCGAGCGCGGTCATCGATTCCCGGCGCATGGACCGGGAGATGTTTCTCTGGGAGAGCGATTATTTTGGGCAGCATTGCGTTGGCGACTATTTCGGCTGCGAGACAATGCTGAATGACAAATGGGAGAAGGAGCGCCTTGCGATGGCGCTTTGCGCGGCCGCTTTACCGCCGGTCTGCATCCACCGGGATTTTCAATCGGAAAACATCATGCTGCACAAAGGCAAGATTCGTTTCGTCGATTTCCAGGGCGCACGGCTCGGACCGGCCGAGTATGACGTTGCCTCGCTTGTGTATGACCCGTACGTTCCGATACTCAGTCATGACATGAGCAATCGGCTCTTTGAATATTATCTGTCGATTTCGCCTAACAAAGTATCCGCGCATTCTTTCCGCATGTGCGCCATGCAACGACTCATGCAGGCGCTCGGCGCCTACGGCAAGCTCTCCATTCACAAAGGCAAAGACTGGTACCGAGCGTACATCCCTGTCGCATTGAAACGGCTGGCGGATGTCGTTGGGCAGGGAAGGGATTTTCCCGTGCTTCGAGGCATCGTGGAAGCATGTTTGGAACGGGTCAAGGAATAGCGATTGCGAAGCAATCGGGCTACGCGGGCGAGGAAAACGCAGGATCGTATTCGAACAAATTACCCCTGTTGAGCAACCACTGCGGGTCGAGACTTGATTTGATCCTCTTCATTTCGTCAATTGCATGGACGCCGAACATCTTGCTCAGATAGGATCGTTTCAGCTTGCCGATACCGTGCTCTGCAGAAACCGTGCCGCCGGCGGCAATTGCAATTTCCATCATTTCTTCATAGAGGTGTTTCGCAATTTCAAATTCAGATTCGTTGCGCGGCATGAGATTGAAATGCAAGTGAAAATCGCCAAGGTGGCCGAACACGGCGTATTCCAGTTTCGAAGCGATTGCCAGGTCAAGCGACGCAACCGTGGACGATTCAAAAACGGCCTCAGGAAATGCCGCATCGGTGGAAATCTTCCTGATGCCGGGATACTCTCGATTGTACCTGGCAATAGCGGCGTTAACCGCCTCAGGAACCGCATGGCGGAAACTCTTGAGCTTATCCATGTCCGCTTTTTCAAATCCGCTCCAGGTGTTTTCGAATGATGAACCGTGGCGAATAAATACGTTTTCCCACTCGTCCATGCGATTCTCGAACGGATCTGAATCCTTTTCGACAAACTCCCAGTAGACAGCCGTACCCTGGCCGGCAGGAAACTGCGGTAAGTCAAGCGACATGGATTCCCGCGATGCTTCGAGAATCGCAAGAGCGCTTGCGTCGAAATATTCCAGGGCAGCAACCCCGGGCTGCCTTCGAAGGAAGGCCGCCGCCGCCAGCGCGTTGGATAGATCCGGGAAGAAACTGAGACCCGACACGAAGCGCGGTTTGCGCGTGAGTCTGATGCCGATTGCCGTAAAGACTGCAAGCGTTCCTTCCGAACCTATGAACAGGTCCATCAGGTCCATATCATTGCCCGAGAAATAGCCGCTCGCATTCTTGATTAAGGGGGAAAGATACGCCGGTTTGCCAAAAGTAATCCTGGCGCCCTGATCCGTGCGAAACGAGAAAACGCTGTTGACTTCCTTGCAGGCTCCCCGGCGGATTGTTGCGGTGTCCCCGCTTGCGAAGGCGACGGACAATTCCTCGATATGGGCGCGCGTCGGGCCGAACAGAAACGACCGCGCGCCAGACGCATTGGTGGCAACCGTGCCGCCCAGATGGGCGGTCATTTCGGTCGGGTCGGGGGGATAGAACCACGCGGCGTCCTTCAGTGCCTCTATTCCGTCAACAGCGTACTCCCATGCTCCCGGGTCGTCGCAGAATCGTGAAATCGTTTCAAGCGAAACGCCGGGCTCACACAAGAGCATCGGGTCGCCGTTCGGCAGGCGGCGTATCCCGAGAATCTTCGCCATGCCGGACAAACACGTCGCCGTGCAACCATCCTGCGGAACACTGCCGCCCGTGATTCCGGTTTTCCCGCCGATAATGGTAAAAGGAACCCCTTCGCGGGCCGATTCAAGCAGAAGCGTGCGGATGTCGCCGATGCTTCCGGGAAAACACAGCTTGCGGGGAATGCCTAAAGTAAAGCGAGATTCGTCGTGGAGAAAGTCATCCGCCTGTTCTGCGATCGCGCTCTTGCCGACAATGCATTTCATCGTTTGAGTGTCCGAATCAGGATACGCGTCTGATCTTCTTCAGGTAGTCGGTAAAAAGGTACATGCCGAGCCGCGCCTGCAACGAAACGGTTTCGCTCTCGGCGGTTTCCTTCGTGCAGAGTGAGACCGACATGGATTCGCCGTCAGACTCGCTCCCGGTGACACGGCCGTCAAGGGCCTTGAAATCGTCGCCGGAAAGAGACACAATGCAGCCAAAATAGTAAATACCCTCGTCCGTTGCTCCGGGAGAGCTGTACAAAAGGCCGTTGTGAAGCTCGCGAAGGTCGTCAGGCGAGATGACCAGACCGGTCTCTTCGCGCAATTCCTTGACCGCGACGTTTCGGGCGGCATCGACGTCCCGATCGAGCATGCCGGCGGGGAATTCAAGGTTGACCGCACCGTTTCCGATCCTGCGCTGGCGAACCATGAGATACCGTTCCTCACCCGTTGCGCTGTTCTTAACAAGGGGAACGATGAGGCAGGCATGGCCGCGGATAAAAACATACCTGGGCAGCTTCCGGTGTCCGGGATCAGACACCTCGGCATCGAGAAGAGCAAACAGGAGCTCGCCATTACTCTTATGAAGTAAAGAAAGAGGAATGACCGGCCCGATGTCGCATCCGGAATCCAAAAGCGACTTTTCCCATTTCATCACTTTTGGTTCTTTCTTGAAATCAAAGGCGTCCATACCAACTCCCTGGGGTTCTTCAATCCGGTCCTTATTCATCGCGCCGAAGCGGATTCTTTCCAGACGACGTGCCTGATAGCGTTCTTCCCATCGCGTTTTGCGGAATACATCAGCGAATCCGCTTTTTTCAACAGTTCGTCGACGTTCGATGGCGGACGCAGGAAGGTGACGACGCCGACGCTGAAGGTGGCGGACAATTTCTTTTTACCCATGCGTTCGACAAGCAGGCCGTTTATCTTCTCGATAACGGCCTGCGACTGGTCAAATCCGGTTTCGGACAGAAGCAGCGCGAATTCGTCCCCGCCGATGCGCGCCAGGAGGTCAGTTGACCTGATGTTTTTCAGGATCGTGCTGCTGATGATCCGGAGGGCACGGTCGCCCGTTTCATGCCCGAACGTGTCGTTGATACGTTTGAAATTATCAACATCGAAATACGCAAGCGTAAACGGTCGCTTGTACCGGTGGGCTCGGTCGATTTCGATTTGGGCATTTTCGAAAAAGGCCCGCCGGTTCGCCACCCCGGTCAATTCGTCTTTTCGCGCGAGTCCCTTTTCACGTTCAAGCGAGGCCTTGAGCCGGGAAAGCAGTTCCACCACGACAAGAAAAACAAGCAATTTTACGGTGACGTTCCAGTACGGGACCCCGGGATGTGAATATGTCGAGTGGGACATGACATCCGAGAAAAACCATGCTGCCCCGCAGAGGACCGCGATGACGGTTCCCGTAATTTTTGTGGAAAACCACGTCGCACCGGCGATCGGCACCAGGTAGAACACCAGGAATGATAGATCAGGGCCGGTGATCGTGTCGAGGAACCAAAGAAAAAAAACGCAGATACCATAAACCAGGAACAGAATCGGCTGAGGAATCCTGAGAATGGTTTGTGAAAAATTCATAGACAGGTTCGGCGTCCTTCAAATGGCATACTGTCGGCCCCCTAGAGTATAAAATGAATAACGAGAGGGTTCCATAGAATCTTTTTACCGCCGCCGCCGAAGGTCATGAAAGCTTTCTGTTTGCAATATGTCGTACTGTTTTCCAAATGATTCCCGTGCAAAGAAAGACGAAGACCGCGACCGCCAATCCGAAAAAACCAGCCAAAAAATACAGAAATACCACGCAAACAGGAAAGAAGAGGACGAGAGATAGTGCCATGAATTTTTCAAAATAATGAAAGAAGATATATTTCCTGAATTCAGACGATTTCTGGCCATAGAACCTCAAGAATCGTACGCCTTCCCGCGACCATTTTTCCCTGAGTCGCTGGTGACGGGCAAACTGGTTCATTACCTCGTTCCATCCGTTTTTCTCGACATACCGCATGAGAAAGGGTATGGAATACATGACGTGGCCTGTCTCAAGCATGATGTCGACCATGGGAGGAATAAGTTCCTTTTCGCCGGGCATGCTCTCGTACGCTTTGTGAAGAAAATGAAACGCTTTGAGGTTTTCGCCTTTTTCGCGGTAATAATCCGCCAGAAACCAATAGTCTTCAATACAGTACGGACGTTCCAGCTTGATTACCGCGAAAATGAGTTTTTCCATCTTTGCATAATCTTCAATGGTCCTCAAATGATGATAGTAATCACGCATGATTTCGGCGTTTTCGGGTTCCATGGAAAGTGCGGTGTCAAAGGACTGCTGCGCGTTCTCAAAATCTTTTTTTTCCGAAAAGGCGATTGCCTTGACACGATGCGCCTCTGCATCAATGGGGGAAACGTCGAGCGCCCGGTTTGCAGACGAAATGGAGAGATCGATCCGTCCGCTATTCAGGTAGACATACGCCAGATCGACATAGCCGACAGGTGAATTTGGGTACAGGCGGATAGTTTCCTGGGCCAGCGCCAGGGCATCATCCATCTGATTGTTCTGTGAAAGGCAGAACACAAGCCTGGACAGGGTCCTGATGTTTCTTGGAGAATTCCGAAGGTATTCCTGGTACAGCGTTATGCCTTTCTGCGTCTCACCAAGGAAAATGTAGTGGTCTGCAAGCAAGTCCCGAACTTCGTCGAACTGGGGATTGAGCTGGAGGGCGGTTTTGAAACAGTGCTCGGCATTCTCATACTTGCCGGTGCGCTCGTAGGCAATTCCGGCGTTTCGGAACGTTTCAGGGTTGTCGGTGCCAAGCCTGAGCGCTTCTTCAAAGTGAAGGACGGCTTCATCAAACCTGTTGGTTTCCGTGCAATACCAGATCATGGCACTGAGCACCGGCTCGTTGTCGGGATTGTATTTCTGTGCCCGTAGCAGATACTTTGAGGCTCTCTTCATCTGGTTCATTTGGGAATAGGCGTAAAAAAGGCCGAGCAAAACATCAGGATTCTTCTTTTCAAATTTCAGGCTCTTGTGGAGGTACGGTATGGCGGTTTGCGGCTGGTTCTGTTCCAGGAACACGCGGGAATACAAAAAGTAGATTTCCCATTCGTCCTGGTACAGAGAAAAAAAGCTGTTGAGCAGTCCGAGCGCCTCATCGTAGAGCCCGAGCTCCAGCATTTCCTGGATCCGGTCGACGAGATCCGACAATTCCAGCCATTCGTCCATAGGCGATGCTGCACCGTGTCATCGTAAAGAGGAATATTCCCGTCAGTAAATCCGGCCGGGAAGGCGATGGACAATGCGTCCGTCGCGATAATAGTGTCGATCGAGCCTGGTGCTCAATCCGCAAAGAATTTCGTAGCCGATCGTTTGGGCCTGAATCCCGACATCATCCACCATGATGCATTCGCTGCCCTGACATCCGATCGCGACAACCTCATCGCCGACGGCGACAGGTGCAGTCGCGCCGATGTCCACCATGATGTAATCCATGGTTACGGTTCCGGAAATTCTGAACCGCTTTCCCCCAATGAGCACTTGACCTTTGTTGCTCAAAAGGCGGGGCAGGCCGATTCCGTACCCGAGCGGGATGGTTGCGACGTTCGTGTCGGCGGGCGTAACATATCTTCCGCCATAGCTTATCGGAGTGCCTGCGGGCACTGCTTTGATTTTGGCGACATTAGAAACGAGCGAGACGACGGGCCTCAGCGGCATACCGAAATTCTGGGCTGGGTCGGGTTTGCACCCGTACAGCATGATCCCGGGCCGAACGAGCGTGCAATCAGGATCCAGGGGAAATCTCATCAGTGCGGCACTGTTTGCATAATGAATATGACGGGGGGCAAAACCATTTTGTCTGAACAGGTTCACAACATTTCGGAACCGGTCCAATTGTCCGGCGAGCGTCGCCACCGCCGGGTCGTCGGCGCTTGCACAATGCGTGTAAATTCCATCGCACACCAGGGACGGAGTGTTCTTCAGTAAATCGATAACTTGGCCCGCTTGCTGCGGCAAAATGCCGAGACGCCCCATCCCGGTGTCTACGGCGCAGTGAAACCGGACCGATTTTCCTGATGCTGCCCAGTCGGCAAGGTCAACAAGGTCGTTTAAGGAAAATATGATATCGATTTCAAACCCCCATTCCAGATCGTTACGGCTGCATTGGCCGAAGACCAGAATGGGAAGCGTTACTCCCGCGCTTCGCAGCACCCGCGCTTCGTCGGGGGTCGCCACCGCCAGATGTGAAACGCCGTTTGCCGCAAGTGTCTTTGCGACCATGACAGATCCGCATCCGTAGGCACAATCCTTGACAACTGCAATAATGCCCTTGCCGGGCGGCACGAAGCTTTTGATGCTGTCGAGATTAAGCACGAGGTTGTCAAGGGAGATCTCGATCAGGGAAACTTGCGCAGAGGTCGAGTTCATAACCGTGACGACCTTGCGGTTGCTGCGATGGCCATGAGGATCGAGGCCCTTTCCAGGACATAGCCGGGCAACTCCTTTTCCGGCAACATCATGTCGATGAGGGATGAGCCCACAAGAAGCGCCGAGGCGCCGGCGTCAAAATAGTCCGACGCATTTTGTGCGTTTACGCCCCCGCAGGGGAAAAGGACGATGTCGGGCCGCGGCGCCGCGATGGCGCGGATGTAATCCGGGCCGCCGACGGTACCAGCCGGGAAAACCTTGATCGCATCTGCTCCGCATTTCCAGGCGAGGGCGATTTCGGTTGGCGTGAGCGCTCCGGGAACGCAGGCGACGGAATGCTTTTTACATGTATCAATAACGGACGAGTCCGTCGAAGGGCTTACGATGAAGCGCGCTCCTGCGGAAATCGCGGCACTCGCCGTGCTCTTGTCAAGCACGGTTCCGGCTCCGAGCAAAAGCGCGTCCCCGAAACGGTTTGCGAGTGATTCAAGGATTTTCAATCCCGTGGGAACGGACAGAGACAATTCCAGCACGCCAAGGCCTGATTTGACAAGTGCGTCTGCCACGACAATAATTTTAGTTTCATCGCTCGCCCTGATGATCGGGACGATGCCGGCGGCGAGGACTCTTGTGAAAATTTGGGAACTGTTCATTCGGAAAAAGCCTGGAGCAATGGTTTCATTCATCCATTTTTCGGCCGCAAACCACCCATTCGTCGCCGGTTCGTTTCCGGAAAAAACATGAGCGGTACCCTTCATGGCATGCTGCACCGGTCTGGTCGACAATGAACAGAAGCGCATCTCCGTCGCAGTCGATGAATACGTCGCGGACAGCCTGGAAGTGTCCCGAGGTCTCGCCTTTGAGCCACCGCTTCTTCCTGCTGCGGCTGTAGTACACCATTTTTCCGGTGGAAAGGGTCTCTTCGAGAGTTTCACGGTTCATGAATGCGACCATGAGAACCGCCGAGGTGGCCGCGTCCTGGGCAATGGCTGTCACCAGGCCATTTGCGTCGAATTTAACTTTGTCAAGTATATTCATGTGCGAACCTGTCCGTTTCCTTCGACGATCCATTTGTACGTCGTCAGGTCGTCAACTCCCATCGGTCCTCGTGCATGAAGTTTGTCCGTGGAAATGCCGATTTCCGCTCCCATGCCGTACTCAGCGCCGTCGGAAAATCTGGTGCTGGCATTAACCATGACCGACGACGAATCCACCATTTTAACGAACAAACCTGCCTCGTCTTTCGACTCGGTGATGATCGAGTCGGTGTGGTGGGAACCGAAGGTGTTGATATGTGATACGGCTTCCATGACACCGTCGACGACGCGAACCGCAAGCCGCAGATCCAGGTACTCCGCCAACCAATCTTCCGTGGTCGCACGTTTGATTGAAGATTCGAGGCGACGCGATGCAGGATCCCCGAAAAGCGTCACCCCTTTTTCCAGGAGGGCCGACAAAACACGCTTCTTCGACTCATCCGCCAGGTTCTTGTCAAGAAGGAGCGTCTCCATCGCGTTGCACACCGAGGGCCTTTGGACCTTGGCATTGACGACGATGGGAAGAGCCTTGCCCATGTCCGCGCGTGACGACACGTAAACGTGGCAGACGCCCTTGTAATGCTTGATGACCGGTATGCGCGATTTCCCGACCACGGCCCTGATAAGCCCCTCGCCCCCGCGGGGAATGACGAGGTCGATGTCGTTGTCTTTCTGCAAAAGAAGATCGACGGCCTTCCGGTCTGTCGTGGGCACGAACTGGACGGCATGCGAAACCACGCCGGCCGAGGCGCAGGCTTGGGTAAAAAGTGAGGCCAGGGCTTTGTTCGAATTGAATGCCTCGCTGCCGCCGCGCAGAATGACACTGTTGCGGGATTTGAGGCAGATCGCGGCCGCATCGACTGTGACGTTCGGGCGAGATTCGTACACGATCGCGATAACGCCGATCGGCACTTTCATTTTGTAAATTCGAAGGCCGTTGGGGCGGCGGCGTTCATCGAAAATCGTGCCCACGGGTGTGGACAGGGCCGCAACTTCGACGAGCCCCTTTTTCATCGATGAAATAGCCTTGTCGGACAGGGTCAGCCGTTCTATCATTGCTTCGGGCAGCTTTTTCGCACGCGCGAGCGCGATGTCCTTGGCATTTGCCTTTCGGACGGAGTCCTGCCGCACGTCCAGGAGTTCCGCCATGGCGATGAGGCACCTGTCAATCTTCTCCTGCCCGGTATCGAGCAGCAGATGACCGGCCTGGCGCGCCTTCCTGCTAATGGTATCGATTGTCTTCTGCAGAGAGAATGGAGCCATAAAGATTCCTGTTATGAATGAACGACTATGTCACGCCGCCGATTTTTGCCGGGGCATCTTTTCGTTTGAAAAACATCCCGGTGAAAAATAACTCGTGTGAGCCTTCACAGAACAACAAGATTGTCGCGGTGAATGAGTTCGTCAAATGTCTTCTGACCAAGGCGGGACGCGATGTCCGAGGTGTTGCACCCTGCGATTGCGGCAGCGTCTTGTGAAGAATAATTCACCAGACCACGGCCGATGGTTTGCCCTTTATCGTCCCTAATGTCGACCATGTCGCCGACCTTGAATGTCCCGACGATCTGCCGTACGCCGGCGACAAGGAGGCTCTTGCCTTTTTCAACAATCGCCCTGCGTGCTCCTTCGTCAACAGCAATAATCCCGGATGGCCTACCGGTAAATGCTATCCAGCGGTGGCGGGCCGGGATTTTCTTGTCCCGGGGGAGAAAGATTGTCCCTGCGTCGGGGTTGGAAAGGACTTCGAGAAGAGTACGATGAAATCCGTCACCGATCAAGGCATGCAGCCCGGCCCTGTTTACCATGTCGGCTGCTCCAAGCTTTGTCGACATGCCGCCCACGCCGATCTCGTTTGCAGCGCCGGACGCGAGCTTGAGGGTTGCGGGCGAAACGCCGTCAACCAACGGAATATGGCTGGCGTGCTTGTCTGTTTTGGGATCAGCGTCGTACAAGCCGCCGACATCGGTAAGATTGACAAACAGATCTGCCTGGACAAGAAGGGAAAGCTGCGCGGCAAGCGTGTCGTTTTCTCCGAACCTGATCTCGTCGACGCCGACGGAATCATTCTCATTGATAATCGGAACGGCGTTGAGGTCGAAAAGGTGAAACAGTGTGTTGCGCAGGTTGAGATACCGTTTCTTGTCCCGCAAGTCGTCCCAGGTGAGAAGAACCTGTCCGATAAGAATGCCATGTTTCATGAAATGGGATGCGTACATGTTCATGAGGTTTATTTGGCCGATGCTGGCGCACGCCTGTTTGGCGGGAATAGTGCCGGGGCGTTTCTTGAGGTCAAGGGCTTTCATGCCGTGCGCGATTGCCCCGGAAGACACGAGCAACACGCGGACGCCGGATTTTTTGAGCGCCGCAATGCTGTCGACGAGCGACTTCACGCGTTTTGTGTGCGGTGTGGTGCTGTCTTGGGAGGTGAGTATCCTGCTGCCCACTTTTACGACGATCGTCCGGGCGCCGGCGACTTCGGGGCGAAAAGCGGGTGTGGTCATGGTGAAACGGGCTCCGCACGAGGCATTATCGCGACTTTTCCATCTTGACAATGGTTTGTTCGAGCTCGGCGATTTTTTTCAGAAATGTTGATTTTTCAGAGTCAAGCGAGTCCCGCTCGGCGGAGCAGTGCTGGAACGACTCAATCAGCGTGTCGAGGCTGCCGGTCGTGACGGCGGATTTGCTTTGAAGCCGTTTCATACGGAACGTTATTTCGTCGAACTGGTCCTCGAAACTCTTCAGGACGACCAGGATCTTGATCCATGTCGTGACATCGCCGATGAGCTTGTCCCTGGGGTAGCGAAGTTTGAAGGTATTGAACGCCTCCAATGCGGCCTTTGGGTTTGCCTTCGGATTATCAAAATAGATATTGAGATACCCGATCTTATAGAGGGCAAGTTTGGCGGAATTCGATTGTGCATAGTCAGGTGAGTAGGCGAGTTCCTGATACACCTGTAGGGCCTCCGCATACCGTTTCTTTTCGAATTTCGCATCCGCCACGGTCAGGAGGCTCCTGTCATAGGTGTAGGACGTGACGGTGCTGGATGCGCAACCGAGTAGGCAGACCAAATCGAGAATACCTATCGTGCAAAGCAGGAGTGCTCGTCTTTGGCTCATATGCTTTCCGTCTTTTTCCCCGGTTTTTGTGCCGGCCTCAAAGGTGCTCTTCATGTTGACGATCTGTCAAGGTTGATCATCTGTTCGCCGCTGGACGTGTAGTCCTCGGCGATGGGGTTGCGGATTTCCCGCAGTTTTTTTGTGACATTCGAAATGCGTTCGGTCTCTTCAAGAATCACGCGAACACGTTCTTTCATTTCGTCAGGATAATCCTTCATCGAAATCTCGAGAAACTGTGCGTTGCCCGAAATGATCATCAGGGGATTGTTGATTTCGTGGTTGACAGATGCTACGACCTCGCCGATCGCGGCGAGCCGTTTTGACTTGACCAGCTCTTCCTGGGCCGTTTTCAGATCAACCGCCATTTCGTGAAACGCGGCCGCGAGGTCCCCGATCTCGTCCATGGGGTATCCCGACGGATCGAACGTGAAATTACCTTTGCCGATCAGGCTGGCCGATTCCTTGAGCCTGCGCAGCGAATTGGTGATGACGCGAGAGAAAAAGAGCGCGAACCCGCTTGCCACAAGAATGACGATGAACAGGATAACGGTCGTCATCTGCTTGATGTCGCTGATCCGACGCTCGGTATCTTTGATGACGATCTTCGTCTGTTCGTCCATGAGTGAATCGGTTGTGCGAAGGGCTTTCGACAGCGCCCTGTCGGCTGAATCCAGGACAATGACAAGAGCCTGCCCCTTCTCATCGACGACCGATTTCATAATCTCGGGAAGTTTTCCCGAAACCGCGAGGTGCGCAAAAGATTTGTCGAACAACGTACTGATCTGCTCAACGGTGTCCATCAGGGTCAGGAGATGGATATGGTTTTCGTAATGCACCATGCTGTTGATGTCTTTTCGGAAAACGAGTGAATCGAGCTCCGAAATGACATTCAGTTCGATATTGATCGTGTCGACGAGTCTGCGAAAAACTCCCGCGGTCTGCCTGAAATTCTCCACCGACTCGCTTTTCCCGATCGCCTCATACGAGGTACGGCTCCTGCGCTTGTCGCTTTGCAGGCTTGCGGCGCGCAACAGGTCGTTCTTCACGCCGTCCTGCTGTTTCAGAATGGCGGCGATGCTGTTGAGGTCGGAAAGCTTGTTCACAATGACGACATAGATGACGTTGAGGAATATGACAAAAAGGAATCCAAGGAAGAGTTTCGACGAGATTGTTAGTCGCATGGTTTGGAACGATGTTTCCTTTACGGGCTGATCACCGGTTTCTAAAAGTCATGGCCGATGGAAAGATAAAAAAGGTTTTCAGTCGATAGTTCGAGATCCGCCGAGATAGTGTTGCGAATCAGTCTTCCCCACGAAAACCGGATTGGTCCGATCAGGGTTTCATAGGCAACGCCCAACCCCACGCCCACGGGCGCCCTGTCGCGAAACTCCTGCCACAAATTTCGCGCCGAGCCGGTGGAGAGCAGCCACCGGCTGTCCCATTGCCAGGCATAGCCCCAATCTACCGTGGCAAAGGCGTACAATCCGTGATGAATCGTGCCCCGGTATTGGCCTCGGAAAAGCAATGCAATGTCTCCGGGAAGCGCCCGCGGCCGCAGCCCGAAAAACGGCATATAATTATAAACGCCGATTTCCCGGTATTTCTCCTCCGGCACAACTCCGCCGATGTACACTCGCTCCACATCCGGCAACGAATCGTTCGCCCACACAAACTGGACTTGCGTGGAAAATGTGTGGCCTTTGGCAACGGTAAAGAACTGATTGTAGCTCCCGTCGACCTTGAGAAAACTTTCCGAGCCACCAATAATATTGTGTGCCCCTCCAACAGTAATATAGTCTTTCTGCCCTTTTTCGGGAAAGGGAAATTTGTCAAGGTCGTCAATCGTCAGCCGTGCCATGAGAAACTGAAGTCCCCCTTTGAATCCGCCGAAGGGGTTGCGGAACGCTTTCGATTGATACAGTTGAAAGCGTTCTACCCTTATTCCGCCGTCGAGCATGGCGGTCTTGCCGAGTTGCAGCCCGACCAGGCCCAGAACTCCTCCCTTGCCAAGTGTCTGCTCATCGAGAGTGACTTGCGTGATCGTGGAATCTGTTGAGTCGGGAGCTTCGGTGCGCTTGATAATGCTCTCCCGTGAGAGATAGACCTGGGCCTGAATCTTGTTGGCAAATGCCCTGGAAAACACATGGTTGTCCAGAAGTTCAATCGCGTATTTTTCCCGCATAAGTCCGTATTGCAGGTGCAATGACGCATCCATTCCTATCCCGAACAGGTTTTCGTAACCGGGCTGAACATACCCTTCGATCAGGTGATAATCGTCGAATCTGGCGCCTATCTGGGCGATCCAATATTCTTTTTCTCGTACCATCACGGTAACGACACCAGCGGTATCGACCGATATGTCGACATTCTTGAAGAGGTCAGTTGCATACAAAGACGAGATCGCCCGTGCTATAGATGTTGGTGATAGGGTATCGCCGGCTTTCATGGTGAGCGCGGACGTGATGGTGGATCTACTGGTGCAATAATTTCCGCGAAACAAGAATCCTGTGATGATGCCGGACTCTGTTTTTACCTCCGTGCAGCCGTTGCGGAAAGTGATGGAAACGATGCGGGAAAAGGCGCGGCCATGGTCCTTGAAAGTCTCATACACGAGATTCTTAAAACGGGCAGGAGAGATTCCCTCCGTCGAATTGACGGAAGAAAGAATCGCTTTGAGCGACGCAGCAACGCTGGCGTCGGCGTCGGGAAAACAGAAGGGGGGCAAAAGCGCTGCTTGGCGCTGAAGGGGTGGCCGGGAAATCCCCATCGAGTCCAGGGCCCGCCTGATGGCGGGGATCCGGGCCATGGTTGCCCTGTATCCTCGCGCGATAAGCGAATCAATTTTCGTGAAATCCGAATTGAGAAACCCCGAGCAATCGGGTGTGATGAGCACCTGTGCAAGCTCTCTCTCAATGGCTTTCTGTTTGGTGTGGCCGATACTCACAATCTGGTCCACGAGGCGCACCGGATTGTTCAGGTCCTTTTTTTCCCACATAGGCGACGTGACGTCAACGGCGACGATGCAGTAACCCGGGAACTCGTCGATCGCCGATTCAACCGGAATGTTTGAGGACAAACCGCCGTCCATGAGAAGCATTGAGTCGGCATTGACCGGTGAAAATACGAGCGGAAAACTGCAGGATGCGCGAATGGCCGTCGCAAGATCGCCTTTTGCGAACACTATTTTGCGGCCCGACACGATATCCGTCGATACGATGCGGAGCGGGATTGGCAAGCTGTCGAAAATCATGGTGGCGCGGGACTGCGCTGCCGCAATTTTCGGAACAAGAGCGCTGAAGAAGGACTGCCCTTCAGAAATGGATTGCGGGATGATGGGTTTGAAGGTTCTGTCGAACCGAAGTTCATACAGGCACGTTTCCTCGTCATCCTTCTGGCTAACCAGCAGCTGCTTGCGGGATGCGTTATTGGCGTACATCCTGCTCCAGTCGAACGAGAGAACAAACTGTGCAATGCTATCCGGACTGTACCCGGACGCGTACAACGCTCCGATGATCGCACCCATGCTTGTCGCGATAATGACATCAGGCCTTAAGCCTGCTTCGTCGAGAGCTTTGATCGTTCCGATTTGCGCAAGGCCGCGGGCGCCTCCGCCGCTGAGGACAAGCGCCACACCGTTCCCAGGTGCGGCGGCGGGCGTCGTGCAGAACCATGTAAGCACGCACAAGATGAACAGCCACGTTTTCAAACAGGCCGGAAGAATCCGAGGTTTCATAGCGATTTCCGCATCGTTGCAAAATACACGTTGTATACGCTTGAGCTCCGTGGTCCCTGATAGAGAGTCGCCGCAGACCGCAGGTCAATGGACAAGAAGGTCTCGGAGAATATCGGACTTGAGACAGGGTCTCCCGATGGATGAATGAAAATAATTTTTTGAAAAGCGCGGGGCCTTCTTTCTTGAAAAAGTCCGTAATTGTTCTCACGGGCGCCCAGGGAAAGCGCGAAAGTCCTGGGGTGATCGGGCAGGTAGAATCCGAGCATGGAGGCCTCTTGATATCTGTTTGTACAGATCAAGAGCGGCTCGGCGTGATCGAGGCTGTTTCTGATGTTGTCAACATCGTGCGCCCATTCCTTCCAACCCAGGACCTGGTTGGCCGGATCATTGCCAGGCGCAAGCGGCAAAAAGGGCGCTTGTATATGAAGAAGCACTACCGCGGTGGTCAACGCCGCAAATACCGTGGAAAAAATCGCAAACCGTTTCATGGCCCAGCTTGCTTTGTCAAGATTGTCCCAAAACCTGGCGATCATCACGAGGCCCGAGACATAGGCTGCCGCGGCCCAGTTTGCTTCCACTTTTTTCTGCAGGCTTGCGATCAGAAAAACGCAGAACGGCACGACAAAAAACAGCGTCAGATAGGCGCTGCGACCGCCTTTCCTGAGATCTTTCAAAGAGGCCGCTGCCGCGCACAGTAAAAGGACAAACGGGAAGATGGACAGAATTCCCAGTTGTCCGGCAATGAATTCGCCGAGGGTGTCAAGGCGGAAGCCCCCCTTTGAATTGACTCCGTGGGAGAACTGAAACAGAAAAGAAACCCATCCGTGATGCGCGTTCCATACAAGGTTCGGGAGCCAGACGACCAGACTGACCAGCGCCGCTGCATAGGGCTGCCATCGGCCCAGCCAGCGTCGCTCCGGCTTCGAGAACACGAGAAGAACGACAAACGCGATGAAAAACAACGCAAACGTGTACTTGGACATGAGGCCCAATCCCGCGCACAACCCCATGGCTATCCACGACGGCGTGGACGCTTCAAAAAGAGCCTTGTATCCGAAATAGAACGAGCAGGTCCAGAACAGGACCAGGGGTATGTCGGGGGTGGCAAGCAGCGAGCCGACGCCGAACAAAAGTATACTGTTTGACATGATGAGAAAGAACACAAGGGATGATGGCTTGACAACATACTTTCTTGCGATCAGATATGAAGCGAGAGAGGCGACCAGGGAACAGGCGATCACTCCGGCCCGCACGCCGAGCGCGGTCTCGCCGAATACTTGTCGGGAGAGAAAAATGATCCAGGCGATCATCGGTGGATGATCGAAGTAGCCAAATGCTGGCTCCCTGGACCAGTCCCAATAGTAGGTTTCGTCCGGGACGAGTCCCAGGAAATGGGCGTACAACATCCGAAAGGCAAATACCGAGCAAAGAAAGAACACCGCCCACCAATCGGTCTTGGATACGGCGATCATTCGTGAAAATCGGTTTGGCATGTCGCGGTTTTCGGATACGGTTAAAGAATAACCCGTGGGCCCCGGCTCTTGAAATCCAGTTGAAAGGATGCTGTTGAAAATACAATATGGCTGAAATTGAAATGCCTTTTGTTCTTCTTTGTCCAAAGTTATTTTTGGCTTTCTGGAAAGGATCCCCGTATGCCGGGAAAGGGATTGTTCATGGTGTGCCGGGCAGCAGCATGGTTTTTAATCTGCGCCGTCGCGGCGCTGTCGTTTCCGGCGACGATGTCAAGTCTTCCCAAGGACGAATACGAAGCCTCGGTCATGATCCGGGAAGGCCTTCTTGACTCGCTGGACTGGGCACGGATAAAGCAATTCTACGTTCAGCCGGTCAACGTTCCATCCGGTGAACTCCAGTATCTCAAGGAACTGACCGATCTCCGTCTCATCGATCTTCCGACGTCTCCGTCCCGGCTGCAAACGTATGAACCGTGGAGCTCGTCCGACGTCCGGCGTTTTTTCTCTGATTTTCCATATCTCGCGCCCTTTGAATCGATCTTGTCATTTGAAACCGCTCCCGCGGCGCATCGATCTCGCCTCAGCCTCAGTGTTCAATCTGACCAGACGATGCAGCCCCTGGCGATGTCTAGTTTTGCAGCCTCCACTGGGCCGGAATTCTCCGCCAGCGGGAGCGCCTTTCACCGCGATTCCGCCATGCGCTGGCGCGAAAGAATGGTTGACGTTCACCTCGCAGGCGTCGCCCGTATTGAGCTCGGCAATTTCGATGGCGAAACGGATCACGGACTGTTCTTCGGCTACTTTCCATTTGCAAAAGATACTCAGACATTTGTTTCTAACTGGCGCTACGGATTTTCCAGGACCTGGAACGGGATCATGGCCGTCACCGATTGTTGGAATAGGGTCCAGATAAGCGCAGACTACCACGAGCGACAAACTGAAAATGTACAGGATGTTTCCTGCAAAGCGGACCTGGGCAGCGCATCGGCTGTGGGCGTCGGCGTGTCCCGCATGGCGCCCTCGTATTCTAACGCCGGGCTCCAAAGCGTGTACTATCTTCGGGCGGGCCTTTCCGGAAATGTCATGGGTTTCGACGTGTCTTTGCATACGGGAATCGATCCGGCACATGCGCTGGCCGTGCCGTTCACCTTTTCCGCGGCTACGAGGTCGCACGGCGGCTCGGTCACCATGACGGTGGCACGAATTCCCGGCAGCCTATCCATGCCCATGAGCAGCCTCGCATACCTTTGCAGGCGCGACCTGGACACGGTTGCGCACGGTGGAGCCTTTCCTGACTTGACGCTTGCCCAATGCAGGACTTCGACGACCATGATCACGGGAATGGAAACCACAATGGACCTCTGTTCTGTCGTCGGCGGCAGGAGCGCTGAAGTCGAGGCGATCGTACACTCCCGTGGCCACTCAATCGTGGACTACGAAATAGAATACGGATGTCGGGGAGGTTCCGGAGCTTTTTCCACTGCCCATACCGTTTCTCTAACGCTCGCGCGTGAGTTTCCAGGCCTCGTAACCGCACATGTCTCGTGCGCATACTTTCATAAAGAGAACGGGTTCGAAAGCGTCTTCTTCCGCGTTCCCGTTGACATTGCGGTCATCCCTGCCGTGTCTTTCGCGCCGTTCGTGACGTTCTACTCGAATTCGGAACGTGAAAACAGCACGGGCATCGGCATGAAACAATCACTGTACTGCTTTGCAAAAATGTGGTGCGAATGGTCAGGCCAGGTGGCGAGGAACGAGCGCAGTTCCTTGGAGTGGGACGTTCATGTGAGGAGCAGTTTCGTGTTTTGAAAAAAAACGTCCCGCTCGAATTCGAGCGGGACGGTATTATTGGACCCTCGTCGCCTGTCGCGAAAAGGGCAAATTTTCAGCAGTGAATCATTTCTGGAAAAGCAATCCCTTGAAAGGAAAGCTTACCACGAGCGGCCGCCACCACCACCGCCACCTCTGTTCCCTCTGAATCCACCGCCGCCACCGCCACCGCCACGGTTCTCCGTGCGGGGACGCGCTTCGTTCACCGTCAGCGGACGACCCTTGAGGTCTTTACCGTTAAGAGCTGCGATCGCCGCTTGCGCTTCGGTATCCTGCGCCATTTCGACGAATGCGAAGCCTCTCGGCCTTCCGGTAAATTTGTCTTCGATGATGGATACCGACGACACCTGTCCATGCGCTTCAAACAGCTGCCGAACGTCACTCTCGCCGGCATCAAACGACAAATTACCAACATAAATGTTCATGTGAGACACCTCTCTTGAAACAGTTAGAAAAACGAGCCACTCGGCCCACCGGCATTTTTGCCTAAATGCAATATACGTTATTGAGGTACGAAAATCAAAAAAGAAATAGGAAGCGGTGGCGTTTGTGCGGAAAAAAAATGGTGACGCTCCGGGGTGCATCACTATTTGCAAATTTGCGCAAACGTGGTTCAAAATGTAGTTTTACATTTTCCCAGTACAAGCACGTGGACAAGAATATTCTCATCAGTCAAAGGAGTTCAGGAGCGTGGACAAAAAAATAGTCGACCGTTCGGCGGATAATATCCGTATCTTGGCAGTGGCAATGGTGGAAAAGGCAAAATCGGGTCACCCGGGCGGGGCCATGGGCGGCGCTGATTTCATCAATATCCTCTTTACGGAGTTCCTAAGGTACGATCCCGCTGATCCCGCGTGGTTTGCCCGGGACAGGTTCTTCCTTGATCCCGGCCATATGTCGCCGATGTTGTATGCGGAGCTTGCGCTGTGCGGTTTCTATTCGATCGACGACATCAAGAACTTCAGGCAATGGGGAAGCGTGACACCCGGCCATCCGGAACGAAACGTCGCACGGGGAATCGAGAACACTTCCGGTCCTCTCGGCCAGGGCCACTCGATGGCGCTGGGCTCTGCCATTGCAGAGCGTTTCCTTGCGGCGCGATTCGGCGAGGTCGTTTCGCACAAAACGTACGCGTACATTTCCGACGGCGGCATCCAGGAAGAGATATCGCAGGGGGTCGGCAGGCTCGCCGGTCACCTGGGGCTTTCCCGGTTCGTCATGTTCTACGATTCCAATGATATTCAGTTATCAAGCATTACCTCCGAAGTCACGAGCGAAGATACGGCGAAGAAATACCAGGCGTGGGGCTGGAACGTCCTGTCGATCGACGGAAACAACCAGGACGAAATCCGCGAAGCGCTCAGAAAGGCGTATTCCGAGCAAGACCGGCCCACGTTGATTATCGGGAAGACCGTCATGGGCAAAGGCGCGTGTGACCCGAATAACGAATCTTTCGAGCGCAAAGTGTCCACGCACGGCATGCCGCTTTCCGAAGCAGGCGGGTCCTTTGAAAAAACGGTTCAGAACCTGTGCGGTGATCCCGCCAATCCGTTTGTGGTGTTTCCCGACGTTGCGGCGTACTACAGCGGCATCCGCAATGAAAAAGTAAAGACTGCAAAGGCCGCAAAGGACAAACAGGAATCCTGGACAAAATCAAATCCGGATCTGGCGAAAAAACTCGCCTCTTTCATTGCCAACGAAACGGCAGCGGCAGTGAACTGGGAAGGGATACAAATCAAGCCCGGCAGCGCCACGCGAGCGACATCAGGAATAATTTTGGGCGAGTTTGCGAAAAAGATTGACAACATGATCGTGTCTTCAGCGGATCTGAGCAACAGCGACAAGACGGACGGATTCTTGAAAGGCACCAAAATCCTGAAAAAGGGCGATTTCAGTGGCGCGTTTCTCCAGGCCGGCGTGGCGGAATTTACCATGGCAACGGTTATGAACGGAATCGCTGCGCATGGCGGTGTCATTCCCGTGTGCGCGACATTTTTCACGTTTTCCGATTTCATGAAACCCGCGATACGGCTGGCCGCCCTCATGGGATTGGGAGTCAAATACGTTTTCACGCATGACTCGTTTCGGGTCGGCGAAGACGGCCCGACGCATCAGCCTGTGGAGCATGAAGCCCAACTCAGATTGCTGGAGCAAATGGAAACGCCAGAAGGCAAACGCAGCATGCTGGTGTTGCGGCCCGCGGACGGCGCCGAAACCGTCACGGCATGGAAACTCGCCCTTGAGCAGCACGAATGTCCGTGCGCGCTATTGTTGACGCGTCAGAACCTTGCGGATCTTCCTGCCCGGCCCGGTTCCACCCGGTTCAGCGACGCCGGATCCCTTGCGAAAGGCGCCTATGTCGTCACCGGCGCTGCGACCCGGCCCGAGCTGATCTGCCTTGCAAACGGCTCAGAAGTCGGAACCCTTGTCGACGCGATGGCGCTTGTCGTGAAAGAGAAGAACATTGCCGCGCGAGTGGTATCCATTCCGTCAACAACGCTGTTTCGTGAACAGCCGAAAGAGTACCGGGATTCGGTGCTCGTGCCGGGCGTGCCGGTGTTTGCCCTGACCGCCGGACTTCCTGTTGTGTTTTCCGGGCTTGTCGGACCGATCGCGAAGGTCGTCGGTCTTGAGCGGTTCGGCGCTTCCGCGCCCTACAAGGTACTTGACGAGAAATTCGGTTTTACCCCTTCGCAGGTGGCCGGCAAAATTCTCGAGTTTTATGCAGCCTGCCCGGGTCTCAAGGATGCACTGCGAAAGACGATAGCCTGATTTGACTGAAACGAGCAGGGGCTGGCGTCGCTTATTTTGTACCCGGCTTCTTCAGCCTCTTGCTAAAGTAAAGAAAATGGAATTCCGCTGCGTCGCGGACATACAGCGGCGAGTGCGTCCCCGGACGCTGGTAAAAATCATGGGGAATTGAGAGCGAAATCAGCTTGTCATGAGTCCTCACATTGCCGGGAAGCGCAAAGTCAGACATTCCGCAATCCAGGATAAGTCCCTTGTTCTTTCCCTTGAGATTTTCGCACAGCGTTAAGAATGAATAGTTTTTCCATTGATCGGCATGATCCTGGAAATTTCCAAGAACAGCGGCGATGTCCCATTCCCGGGGAAATTCGCTCAAATCCATGATCCCGCTGATGCTCCCTGCCCCGCAAAACCTGTCCGGATGTCGCGCAAGTAACGTCAGCGCCCCATGACCGCCCATGCTCGTACCGATAATTGCCCTTCCATCTGCTTCCGGCCAGGTTCGGTATGCGCTGTCCACATAGGAAACGACCTCATCGACAACATACGTATCAAATTTCATGTCCTGCTTTATCGGGCTGTTGACATACCAGGAATTGAAATTGCCGTCAGGGCAAACGATGATGCAGTGATATGAATCCGAATACGATTCGAGCGGCACGATCCTGGACCAGGTCGTGTAATCGCCGCTGTAGCCGTGGAGCAAATAGACAACAGGAAATCTTTGACGGAGATTCTTGTATTCGGTAGGGATTACGATGAGGGCCCTAAAGCTTTTCTTCATGCTCGCGCTGGGGATTGAAACCGTCGTTTGTTCAGCGGAAAAAGAAGTGGAAAGAACAGCAAGGAGGAGAAAGACGAAAATTGTGTAGGTATGTCGCATTGCTATGCAAGATACTTTTTGGATGGCGCCTGAGTCCATTTCAGGCTCCCCTTTTCAAGAGATTGTTGCGGTTAGCATCTATACATGGATTATCTACGCTTCCTGCGTAGATAATAAAATCAGCTACAGCAATCCACCAGCGAAGCAGGTGGGTTAGGATTGCAAAGTCCATGGAAAGTCGATTGCATCCCTTTTTGCGGTGGAAGTATTTTCGTTCTACATACCCGTTCTGCCCATGCAATGCGGTGTCACCGCTTGGAAAGAAGAGATGAATGCCGCTCAAACTAGCGATAGATAAGCTTTCCAAATGGAAACTTCCCGCCAAAAACAAGGTCATTTTTGCCGGGCCCTGCAGTGTGGAAACCGAAAAGCAAGTGATGCAAACGGCATTGCAGCTCGCAAAGTTTGAAATTACTGCTTTACGTGGCGGCATCTGGAAACCTCGAAGTCATCCGGGATCCTTCGAAGGCGTGGGCGCGCTTGGCCTGAAATGGCTGAAAGACGCTGGCAAGGCAACCCATCTGCCGGTTGCTACTGAAATCGCGCACCCTCACCATGTGGACCAATGCCTTAGGGCTGGCATCGACATTCTCTGGATCGGGTCACGTACAGCGACCAATCCGTTCGCGGTTCAGGAAATTGCCAATGCGCTACGCAATGTCGATGTCCCGATCCTGATAAAGAACCCCATAAATCCGGATATCGAGTTGTGGATTGGCGCTATTGAGCGGATCAACAAGGCCGGCGTGAAGAAAATCATGGCGGTGCACAGGGGCTTCTGCGCTTACAGAAGAGATAAATTCCGCAACCAGCCGATATGGCGCATCCCGATAGAATTGCGTCGGCAGCTGCCGCACATTCCACTCATCTGCGATCCGAGCCACATCTGCGGAAACCGAAAGTACATTTATTCTGTTTCTCAAGAAGCAATTGATTTCCTCTTTGACGGCCTGATGATAGAAGTGCATTCCAACCCGCGTCAAGCGCTTAGTGATGCGAATCAGCAATTGACCCCTGCACAGTTCGGCAGGGTCATGAAGAGACTTCGCTACACCTTCGTGGATCCAAATGAGGGGGAAAATCTTCGGGACATCGAATTGTTCCGCAATGAAATAGACGTCATCGACAACAACATCATCGCCTTGCTTGCGAAACGTATGGAATTTGTCCGGGAGATCGGAATAGCCAAGCAGAAGCATAACATGCCGATTCTTCAGCTTGACCGCTGGAAGGAAATCCTCGAAACAAGGCTATCGACAAGCGTGCGAAAGAACCTTCCCCGCGAATTTATCCAGGAAATTTTTGAACGTGTTCATGAGGAGGCGCTCAAAATCCAGGAAACGTTAAGAAACAAGCGAGCGAAATAGCGCATCGAACGGTGGCGCGATCCAAATCCACAGCGTGATTGACCTTGCATTTTCCCCTTTGGAAAATCCGGTCCGGAATAGTATATTTATTGACGAAAGGTCTTCCAAGGTAACTCAAATCATGTTCAACCATTCATTGCACATCTTTATCAACTGGCAGACGATGCCGCGCCCTCTTGCCAATAAGGCAAAGGTCAATGGCGGAATTATGTGCCTCCTGCAGTGGCTGATGACATGATAGCATAACGCAAAAATAGAAATCAGGTCAAGACCCGCTGCCGGAGCAAATCCAGCAGCGGGTCTTTTTTTTTTACATTCACGGGATAGTGAAGGAAATTATGGGTAATTCGCAGCAGCCAGTCAAAGGCGCAATAATGGTGAGCGTGTCCAATGTCGTGTTTTGCGGCATGGTGTGGCTCATCAGGTATGCGAGCAATCTGAACATCCAGACAACAACGCTGTTTCGGTTCATTGTGGGAATGGGCGTGATCGGCATCCTTGCCATGACCGGACATTCCAGGCTGACGTTTGTCAATAAACGCGGACTATTCATGCGTGGCCTGTTCGGCGGCATTGCCGTGTGGATGTGCTATATGTCCATCGCAAAGCTCGGGCTCATCAAATCGTCGCTCATCGGATACACTTATCCCGTGTTCGCGACGCTGTTTTCGGCACTGTATCTCAAGGAAAGGATCTGCCTGAGAAAGGGGCTGTGCCTTGCCGGGGCGTGCGCAGGCATGTCGCTGGTCGTGCTTGCATCGGGAAAGGGTGGAGTTTCCCTGGGCTTCGGGTTCTGGGAGGCGTTTGCGCTTGCCGGAGCAATGATCGGCGGGCTCACTGTCGTGCTTGTCAAAAAGTTGCAGGACACGGACTCGACGGAATCGATATTTTTCAGCCAGTGCCTGATTGGTTTCTGGATCGTGCTCGTTCCAGCGACAGCCGTACCGCATAATTTCGGGTATCATGGTTGCATGGTGCTTCTAGCCATAGGCTTGCTGGCGACAGCAGGTCAGCTCATCATGACCGAGGGTTTCAGATATATTACCGTTTCTTCAGGGTCGGTCATAACCCTGGTGTCGCCCGTGCTGAATGTGGCAGTCGGGGCCATGCTCTTTCATGAATCGTTCCCGCCACTGTCAATGGCCGGCGCGGGCATTCTGCTTGCGTCAACCGGGCTTTCGGTCATGAGAGATCTGAAATAGTAATTTTCTAGAAAGGCGTGCGCAACAATAACGTTGTCATTTTGCGCACGCGCAATTGCCCAAATTCATCACGAAAATTAAATTAATCGATTAAGTGTTGTCGCATATGATCAAAAAACAGGATCAATAGCCCAATTTTCCGCTATATTTAGGGCATGGTCGAACTTTTTGCCTACACAGACTATCGCAAGTATTTGCACGACTTCATCGATGCCGGTAAGGAGAACAACGCATTTCAATCCCTCCGGTACTCTGCCCGGAAAATGGGCGTGGATCCCGGCAACCTCGTCAAGATCCTCAATAACGAACGTCATTTGTCCCCAAAAGCAGTGGAGCAAACGATCGCTTTTTTCAAATTCTCTGAGCGGGAAGGGGAATACTTCCGCACCTTGGTCGCATTTGCAAAGGCAAAGAAACAGTCCGAGATCAAGCGCCATTTCGAGCGCCTCGCGTCCATGAAACGGGTTGAACCGTTCGAGATTACTTCAGGGTTTGCCGAATTCTACCGGACCTGGTACCACGCAGCCATTACCGGCCTGCTTTCTTTTTTCGATTTCAACGGGGACTACGATGCGCTTGCCAAGAAGATACTACCTTCGATAACCCCGAAGCAGGCGCGAGACAGCATCGCGCTGTTGAAAAAGATGGGGATCATTGCCGCAAACCCCACCGGACTCCTCAAACCGGTGCATGATCTGATAACGACCGGGGACAAATGGCAAGCCTCCGCGATTCACGAATATCAACGCGAAACGATTCGGCTGGCGGAACAGGCCCTCGATGAATTACCCAAAGGAATACGGGACGTTTCCACCGTGTCATTCGCGGTCAATGAAGATGATTTCAAGGAGATATGTTCGCTTGCAAAGGATTTTCGCAGCTCGGTCCTGCGCATCGCGCGGGAAAGTGAAAAGGCCGACAGGCTGTACCAAATCAATATCCAGATTTTTCCAATGACAAAGAAGACCTGACATGAGCTTCTTGCGAATAGTACTGCTCATCGAATCTCTTGCCGTTTTCGCGGTGGTGGGGGTATCGTGTTCCCGTAGCACGCAGGTCGCCGGATGGGGATCGGAAACCACCAACGGCGTGACTGCTGCGGTCGTCCGGCAGGACGGAACTCCGGCTGCCGGTGCCGTCGTCCGGGTGCGCAAAAGCGATTTTGTCACGCAGCCTCCGGCGGATCTTGCTAAAACATCTATTTACAGCGCTGACGCCTTGACTGATGAGCTCGGTCGTTTTGAAATCAAAGGGATAGATCCCGGCTCCTACAGCGTCGAAGTCAGGGATAGCGCTGCGGCCGTTCTTCTTACGTGCTCGATTGAAATCAATGACACGGTCAATTTTCACACCGATACCTTGCGGCCCTTGGCCTCGGTACGGGGTTCGATTGACACATCAGGCATGAATGGCAAACGGCTTTTCGTCCAGGTTTGCGGGCTCGAACGCCTTGTTTCGGTGGATTCAGCCGGCGCCTTCACGATCAAAGATCTTCCCGCAGGCCTTTTCAGCCTTCATGTGATCTCGGTCGCAGGCACGCAGTCGTCCCTGATCCGCACCGATCAGGTATCGGCTGTCGCGGGAGATACGGTCCCCGTAACCATGTCCGGTTGGAGTTTTTCCAGAAAGGTGTATCTCAACACGACGTCATCCGGCGCCGCGATTTCGGGGGATGTTCGTGACTTTCCCGTCCTCATTCGGTTAACAAACACGAATTTCGATTTCAGCCAGGCGAAAAGCGACGGCGGAGATATCCGGTTTTCAAAAGCAGACACCACGACGCTTCCCTATGAAATCGAACGATGGGACGCTTCATCGCAAGCTGCTGAAATCTGGGTTCGGGTCGACACGGTGTATGGAAACAACAGCTCCCAGTACATTGTAATGTATTGGGGAGATTCATCGGCGTCGAGCCTCTCGAATGGCCCGGCCGTGTTCGATACCGCCGGCGGTTTTCAATGTGTTTGGCACCTGGGGCAAGAGGCAGCCGGATTTGCGTCGGACGCAACAGCCAACCATTTCAACGGGACTCCTTCAACCCCCGCACCCACAGTAGCGATGGGGGCGATCGGCATGTGCCAGCAATTCAACGGAACATCGAATTATTTCCAGGCGCTCGGCACGGCAAGCGGCAAACTCAATTTCCCCGCGCAAGGCACGTATGCCTTGTCGGCATGGGTATATGCGGATACTCTCGATAGCGCATACACGAGAATCATAGAGAAGAATGACTTCCAATATAAATTGCAGGTGGATTGGGTCAACAACTGGCAGTTTTCCGAATATGAAAACACAAGACAGTTTGACCTGACAAACTATCCTGCGACCGCACGGGCATGGGTGTATCTTGTCGGTGTGCGCTTCGGCGGTTCGCAATATCTATATGTCAACGGAATACTCGCGGCGAGCACCATATCAGCCCTTGCAAACGCAGGCCCTCGGGACACGACAAGCAATGTAACCGTCGGCAGGTCCGCATTAAATTACGTCTCGCCCGGGTGCTTCTTCAAGGGAAGATTGGACGAAATACGCATCGAAAACACGGCGCCAAGCGCCGATTGGGTCAAGTTGTCCTATATGAACCAGAAAGCGGACGATGCGCTCGTCCTTTTCAAATAGCTTGCAGGCCGGAACCGCCCGCAAGAATTCAAAACTCACGGCAATTCGACCTTTGCAACTGCAACAACCGAGGAGGATGTGGTGAATCCGAACTCAATCTTGTTCGCAATTATCCCCTGCGTGAACATGCTTTTTTCCGTGCCGCCTAGCGAAGCAGCCTATTCCTATTCCGGGACTGTCAAGAACGGAGGCGGACAGGGGATAGCCGGCGCGACCGTGACCTTTTCCGGTTCTGGAGTTTCTGCACAAACGACGTCGACCGGGACTTTTGTCTGACCAGAATAACAAGAGGGTGGTTGAACCTAGAAACTTTACCATATGCGTTGGCGGAGGCCAGCCGATTCCGGTGGGCGGCGTTTCGCCGCCGACGCAAACCGGGGCTGTTACGCTGACGGGCAATGTGTTTGAAATTAACTGATAGGAGTTTCTGATCATGAATTCAATCATGAAACATTCCGGGGTAAGAGCATTTTTCGCTAAATCGCTTAACAAAGGATTGCTTGAATCGTTCATGGCTTTGTAGTGGGAGTTACGGCCGTATCCTTGGGCAAGGCCGCCGAAGCAGCCACAACCGTCGGTGCAACGACCCCGTTCACGATTCTGGAAGGTGAAGCAGGCACGCTTGGGGGTGGCGCTGTGAAACGCATGCTGCAAACCATTCCGCAAAACGCCTTGTCGAGCCCGGAACTCGAAGCTTCGGGCCGGGGCTTTGCAGAACTCAGTGCCAGCGGTGCATTAGTCTCATGGGTCAATCATGTTGACAGTTGCAACACAATCAATATTCGCCAGGCCATTCCTCTTACGTCAAGGCAAACCTGGGTGTATGACGGCAACAACGGCAACAACAACGGCATGAGCCAGACCCCGTCGACCGGCGGCCCGCACGTGTTCTATGATGAGTCGCGTACACTCATTACCGGCGCGGCATTGAACAAAGGCGACACGATCATGCTCAACATCCGATTGGAAGGCCGGGGTTTACGTCCTGAAAATTACGGTCGGCAGTGCAGAAAATCCATTTCGAAATGCAATTGGCCGCACGATCGTTCTGGCCAAGGAAAAATAGCAGCCGATAAGTTCGGTGAAGTCTTCAAGAATACGCCTCGCCTCCCCATTCCTTTGAGACTGCCTCAGACCGTTCTCTAGCGGCAAAATCACTTGAATCCCACAGCGAGCGCATTGCAGGCTACTCACTGGGGCATAGATCCGGTTGTAATCGCGGTCCTCGGAGCTTGCTCCGGGATTAGCGATCGACTATAAGGATTCCTTTGCATAGGGATCGAAGGACGACGCGGCTGCGTGGTCCTTCAATTCTATTACGATGAAGGGACAATTCTGGAACAAATGGTATAAATATTACTAAAAAAATATATTTATAACGTACATAAAATCAATCTAATACATATATCAATTGAAACATTATGCAAATAATTTACTAAAAAAGTGTTTCTTCTTGGCAGTTTTTGGGTTATATTATTCGGCATACTGTACGTGAGGCCAATCAATGGTAAAAATGAAAACAAAAATTGACCCAGTAGATGTATTCGCGTACACGGATTTCCGTCTGTTTATGAGAGAGCGCTATCGATCATTGAAGTCCCGGGACCGTTCCCTGACCTATGAGAAGCTCGGCAAAATCATCGGTTTTTCTTCACCCGGATTTTTCACCCAACTCATACAAGGCAAGACACGGCTTCCGTCGTCCATGACTCAGAAGATTTCTTGCGCATTGGGGTTGAACCAAAAAGAGTCTCGGTATTTTTCGCTCCTGGTCGAATACGGGCAGACGGATGAGCATGTCCGGAAACATGAGCTTTTCAAAAAAGTGGTCAACCACAATACCGGTATCGCAAGAAAGCTGTCGCCGGAACAGTATGCCATGTTTGATAAATGGTATTACGCTGCAATCCACGAATTGCTCTATTTCTACAAATTCACAGGAGATTATTCTGCGCTCGCCAAAAAGTTGCAACCCCATATAGCGCCATCGGAGGCGCGTGCCGCCATAGAGCTTCTCGAACGCCTTGATCTTATCCGTAAAGAATCAAACGGCGCCTATGTCCGGTCCGATTCCGAACATCTCACCACGGGTTTTCACGCGGAATCGGTTGCCATCAATAACTATTTGCTCGAGATGATGAAACTTGGCCAGCAATCGGTTGAAACAGGCGGGCCGGAAACGCGGTCGCTTTCCACGCTCACCGTGAGCCTTTCGGAAAAGGGATACAACCGCCTTGAACGGGAAATCCATGAATTCAGGCGCCGCCTCCTGAATCTTGCAAAAGAAGATGGGGAAGAAGACCGATTATATCAAATAAACCTTCAAATGTTCCCGCTTACGAAAATAGACAAGAAGACCGAAGGCCCTCTTTCACACCATGAACAGGACGAAGACGGCGGAACCATTCCTGCACCTGAAAAAAGCGGGAGCGAAACCGTATGAACCGATTGACGTTGAAGAAGGTTGCCGCAGTGTCGGGACCATTCATTTTCGCGATCCTCTGCCATTGCTCACCGATGTCCACTGCCCAGACGCAAGGGCCGGGAACCGAAGTGATCGGAAACGTTGCAATCGCCGGAGATACCGGAACAGTGCAAGGCCTCGTCTTTCTGCGTGAAGCAGATTTTCTCGCTGACACCACCACGGGCGGGCCGGTCATCCCGGAGGCAAGGACCGACAAGAACGGCGCATTTTCGATACAGGGCGTTTTGCCCGGATCATATTCAATCGAAGTGATCGACACGGTTCATGGCCGGAAACGGCTTGCGGTTCTCTTGAAATGTCAAGTCTCGCAGAGCCAGACACAGACAGTATTGCCGCCGGCTATTTTGAAATCGGCGAGCACGGTTCGGGGATCGATCGTTGAGCCGGGCGGCGATGTGTGGGTGCAGGTGTACGGGCTTGAGCGGCTTGCCAAGGTCGATCCGGTCTCCGGGGCCTTTACGATTCGCGACGTGCCCGAAGGAGAATACACATTGCATGTTACTTCGGCGCTGCCATCATTTACACCCTATGATATCAAGGGTGTGTCGACCGTGCCCGGAGACACGGTCGACATTCCTTTTGCAGGCTGGCGGTTCTCCAGGCATCTCTCTTTCAACACAACAGGCTCGGGCGCCGCCGTCTCGTCCAACGTGTTTGGATTTCCGGTTCTCATTAGATTGACAAAAATGAATTTTGATTTCAGCCAGGCTCAGGCCAGCGGCAGTGACGTACGTTTTGCAAAATCAAGCGGTGCGCCCCTTTCCTGCGAAATCGAGCAGTGGGATGCGGCGAACGGTCACGCTGAAATATGGGTTCGGACCGATACGATCCACGGGAACGATAGCTCGCAGAGTATCGCAATGTTTTGGGGCAATCCTTCGGCAACCGCGATATCGAACGGTGCTTTGGTTTTCGATACAGCCGAGGGCTTCAAGGCGGTTTGGCATTTTTCCCAGGGCGCCAATGACGCCACTTACAATCAGATGAACGGGACGGCGTATGGCGCAAGTGATTCAACGGGAGTCATCGGGGGTTCAAAATTTTTCCATGGCGCGGACTCAATAAAAGTCCCGGGCCCCATCAACGGTCCGGCCAACATTTCGCTCAGCGCCTGGGTAAAGTTCGATTCGACCGACATTCTTGGAAGTGAAGTCATTTCCCTCGGTGATGATGTCGTAATCCGAGTTGATGACCCGGACCCGACTCACGGGACATTCGGATCATATCGTTTTGACACTGCCTTTGCGAATTATGCACGAACGACCTCCGGGCTCATGCTCAAGAAAACCGGATGGCGCCATGTCGCGTACACAGTCGACGGTGGAAGCGGCGTTCAATCCTTTTATGTGGACGGGGTCTTGTCCGCGACGACTCAAAACAAGAGTCCGATATATTACCATTCAGGAAGGAACATATCCATCGGGACGCACGGCTTCGACTGGGGCCAGCCAAATAGCGATTATGTCAAGGTCCACTTCTTAGGGTCAATTGACGAAGTGCGAATTTGCCGGGTGGCGCGTTCGCAGGATTGGATCAAGCTATGCTATATGAACCAGAAGGCGCAGGACGCGCTGGTCATTTTCAAATAAGCTGCCACGGTAGATAGAAAACTACAAAAGTGAAAGGGGTACAGGTATGAAGTTGTTTAGAAAGGTTCCAAAACTTCTTGCGTTCGTCCTTTTAGGGGCAACGCTCGCGTTGGCCGACAGGGTAGACCTTACCACATGGAAAATGCAGGATGCCGCATCGGTAACCGGAACCGGTCAGCAGATTTCTGCTTCGGGGTTCAGTACGAGCAACTGGTATGATGCGATCGTGCCGGGCACGGTTCTCACCACGCTCGTGGCGCGAGGCGTGTATCCCGACCCCTATTACGGCAAGAATGCCTACACCACGCCCGATCTTGCGGGCCAGCACAAGACCTACTGGTATTCGTCAACGTTCCAGGTACCCGCCAGCTATGCCGGGAAAACGATCTGGCTCTGTTTCGATGGGATCAACTGGATCGGCGATTTCTATTTGAACGGCAAGAGTATCGGGACGTTGAAAGGAGCATTCAAACGCGCGAAAATCAATGTGACGAGCAGCGCATTGGTTGGCGCGGCCAATTACCTGGCGGTGCATATCACCGGAAACGCAAACCCAGGCCCGTATCATAACAAGACCCAGGGGGCCTGCGGACAGAACGGCGGCCCGCTGGGCGCCGACAATCCCACGTTCCATGCAAGCGTGGGCTGGGACTGGATACCGACGATCCCGGACCGAGACATGGGCATTTGGCAGGAAGTTTACATAAAAGAAAGCGGACCGCTCTCCATCAGATTCCCCAATATAAAGACGTCGCTGCCGCTGCCCTCAACCGCGACCGCAGACCTGACCTTTCAGTGCATGGTGCTCAATCCATCCGGTGCCGCGGTGAGCGGCGTGCTCAAGGGAGTGATCAATCCGGGAAACATCGCATTTTCGCAGCCTGTAACGCTCAATGCCGTGGAAACAACCACGGTGACGCTCAACGCAACCACGACACCTGCGCTCCATATCACCAATCCTAATCTCTGGTGGCCGCATGGCTATGGACCCGCGAATCTCTACACCTGTCAACTCACGGTCGAGGCTCCGGCCGGAACAGCCTCAGACACCACAAGCTTCAGGTTCGGCATCAGGACCATTGCGCGCAACGACGTGAGCGGTAACATGCTGGTATACATAAACGGACAGAAGATCCTGTGCCGCGGCGGCAGCTGGGGCATGGATGAGGCCATGAAAAAATTCTCCACGCGGCGGTTCAAGTCCCAGATACGCTACCACAACATAGCGAACCTGAACATTATCCGGAACTGGATCGGCATGACCGACGACGAAATGTTTTACGACCTGTGCGATGAAAACGGGATCATGATCTGGGATGAATTCTGGCTTGCCCATCAGGCAGACGGACCGGACCCCAACGACCATGCCTTGTGGCTTGACAATGCAAAAGACAAGATCCTGCGCTATCGCAGCCACCCGTCAATCATCCTGTGGTGCTGCAGGAATGAAACCGCTCCGCCTGCGGATCTGGATGCCGGCCTCAATTCGCTGGCAACCTCTCTTGACGGAACGCGATTATACCTCTCCTCGTCGGGCGGCGGCGGCGTGCACAGCGGCGGGCCATGGCATCTTTCGGCCCTGCCCAATTACTACAGTGGCCAGGTGCAGGGTTTTCATGATGAGCTCGGCATGCCGAGCGTTCCCAATTACGAGAGCATGCAGCAGATGATGCAGGCGTCCGACCAGTGGCCTATCAATGATGTATGGGGATTCCACGACTGGTGCGGCGGGGCGAGTGACCCCAGTTACTGGATGACCGAGATGAATCGGTACGGCGCACCGGCAAACCTCGCTGATTTCGTGGAGAAATCTCAGTTCATCGATTTCGACGCGCACCGCGCACTGTACGAAGGCGCTGCAGTCAATTTTCCAACCACGGTTCAGGGCGTGATTCTGTGGATGTCAAACCCCTGTTGGCCGAGCACGGTGTGGCAGTTGTATGATTACTGGCTCGATGCGCATGCGGCATTGTGGGGCGCCCGGTGCGCCAACGAACCGCAGCACATCATCCTGGACCAGTCGACAAAGGTGGTGAAGATCTGGAACGGTACGCTCACGCCGCTGACAAACGCCACGGTGGACGTCACGCTGTACGATGCCAACGCAGCCCAACTGTGGCATAACACGGCAACGGTTACTGCGGCAAACCAGGCCATAACCTCCAGTTTCACGATCAATACGACGTCGGTTACCGACGTTTACTTTGCAGAACTTCTGCTCAAGGGTTCGGACGGCAAACTCATTTCGAGGAATTTCTACTGGATGACCAAGACCTATCCGGGATCCTTTACCGCGGTGTTTCCCACCCTTGCCCAGAGCAAGAAACAGCCGGTTTCGGCCACCATAGCTTCGTCCAGCGATGCCGACTCCACGCGCCTGACGGTGGCTGTAAAGCAGAACGGCACGACCGCACCTGCGCTCATGATCCGGGTCAAGGTACTGGGCGACAAGAGCGGCAAGAGAATATTACCGTTCTTTGCAAGTAACAATTACTTCAGCCTGATGCCCGGAGAAACCGAAAACGTCTCGATCGTACTCGCCAATGCGGACCTGAACGGCGAAAACCCTGTCGTTTCCCTTGAGGGCTGGAATATCAATCCGACCGTCAATACGCTGGCGCCAGAGGCGCCGGAGATGGCGGCGCATCAGATGTCGCTGCGAAAGGGCATGCTGTCGTTCTCCGCGCCCGCAGGCGTCCCGTATTCGGTAAATGTCTTTGATCTTTCCGGCAAACGGCTGCAAGAGTTGAAAGGGATCAGCACTGGTTCGGTGAAATGCTCGATAGACAAGGCCAAGATCGCGAGCAGAGCGTTGATTATTGTTGTTCGTGTCAACAATGCCATTGCCGCGACGTTCCGGAATATTGACGTTCAGTGAGAAGCCAATAAACGCCTCTCCCCTTTGTCCCCTCTCCGCTTGCGGAGAGGGGAGAGACGAAGTCAGGGGTGAGGCGAATATAAACCCATTGCAACCAAACGAGGAAGAACGGCTATGACAAAAAGTCTATTTATCACCTGCATCAGTATATTGACAATAGTTTCGACCGGCATGTCAATCGAAATCACCAACGGTGATTTGGCCTATCATTTGTTCGGCAAAGCATCGTTTGAGGCCGGAGAAGTTGTTCAGGGGCAAAACAACAGCCCCAACGCCCTGAACCATCTGTGGCTGGAAGACGCGACCCTTCAAGCAGGCCTGGAGACCGTGTATAAAGATCTCCTCCGTGTGACGCTTGTCATTCAGGGCGACCTGCTTTTTCCGCACCCGTACTACCCTGAGGCATCGGAGCGATCTGTTTACTATCCCATCAGCACTTTCTCCATCTATCGGGCAGACGGCGCATATTCGCTTATCGGTCCCAGGGACAAACCGCTGCTAGAAATGGGAGCGGGTATTTTTCCCTTCAAATACGATCCCTATGCCACGGACCTGGGTGAATATCTTTTCAGATCAACGTGCTATCCTTCCCTTACGCAAACCGGTTTTGATAACGATTCTGTCCGGGTTCTCGGGTTTCACGCCGGAAGCAGAATTGGCGACCTGAAACTGGACCTGCTCTTGACGAGCGAAATCAATTACTGGCCGCTCATGGATTTTTCCCTGGCCGGCCTTGTCGGGTACAAATTACTTGACTTTGTCGACATGGGCGTTGGAGTGAACTTTTACCATCTTCTTCCCGTGGATGCTGCCAGGACGACCCCGCAGTCGGTTGACAATAGGATTCCTTATACCGGCGCAGACACGGGAAAAGTCGATTACTACACGTTTGCAGGAACCATGTTCGACGCACGGCTTGCTCTTGATTTGAAAAAAATTCCCGGCTGGTTCGGAGTGCCGACAACCATTTTCGGGCCCAAGGACCTCTGTGTGTATGGCGAAGGCGTGGTTTTGGGACTGGAGGATTATCCGTCCCAGTACGACACAATTTCCCAGCGAATTCCCATAATGTTCGGCATGAACATTCCGATGTTTCGGCTCCTGGACGTCCTGTCGGTGGAATTCGAATATTGGGACAACCCGCATGTCAATAGCATGCGGGGTGTGTGGAACAATCAACTGCCGCTTTGGCCCCCTGAAAAAAACGATCAAACGGAAAAGGCAAAGTGGAAATGGTCGGTGTATGCAAAAAAATCAGTGTTCAGCGAACGCATCCAGCTCATGTTCCAAATCGGGCGCGATCATTCTTTCTTGCCAACGTACAATAATTCCACAACGATTGCCGATGCCGAGGAGCCGCTTAAGCAGTACAAGGACTTTGCATGGTCAATGAAGGTGCAGTTCAATTATTAGGACCGTGATCGTCCACCATGCTATGCCAAAAAGGGGAGGAAATTTTGCATCAAAAGCATGCTTGGCGTACTAAGATACCCTACTGACAGATTTGCCACTTTTGTGATCGTTTATGTAACGCATTGAAAGATAACAGGATAATGGCTATGTTGGCTTTTAAAGTGTACTAAAATCTGTACGATTGTGCACTAGTAAATATAGATTTTCGAAGGTTTGTTGTTTATATTACAGGCATGAAGGAAAAGAAGAATCTCGATGTAATAGAAGAACAATCGGACGTACCCTCCGACAATGTGAGAATGCCAATCATAGAGCGGTTGTACGATTATGATGACTACAGGGCATTTCTCAAAGATTTTTTCGATGAACAAAAGCGCAACCGTGCGATTTTCTCCCATCGGTATTTTGCCCGTCGCGCAGGGCTGTCGTCGCCAAGCTTCCTTCTCGACGTGATACACGGCAAATACAACCTGACAATAAATACCATTTCAAAAGTCATACGCGGACTTGGCTTGAAGGGTCGGGCAATTCCATTTTTTGAGGCTCTCGTCGGGTATAACCAGGCAAAAACAAGACAGGAGCGTGAGCGCAGCTATGAGGATCTCATGTGTATGCGGGGAGCGTCAAAGAATTTCCGCCTTTCGGCTAAACACTATGGTTATTTTGCTAATTACCACCTCTCAATAATTCGGGAACTTGCCGTCTATTCGGACTGGGCCGGAGATTACAAAAAGCTTGGCGACATGCTCAAGCCTCCGATTTCATCCGCCGAAGCCCGCGCAGCTGTGGAAACCCTTGTGGAAATAGGACTTGTCGAGCAAACCGATTCCGGTTCGTACCGTCAGACGCATGCTGTTCTTAGTACCGGTGAAGTCCCTGGATCCGTCCAACGTACAGCCCGAAGGGAAATTCTCAAACTCGGGATCGATGCGATCGACCTGCTGCCACCAAGCGAACGTCACTTGTCGCACACGACAGTATCGATGAGCAAGGCATCCTACGATGAAGCCATGAAAATTCTTGACGAATCGCGCCGTCGGATCATCGAGCTTGCGGTCCACGACCAGGCGGTTGAACAGGTCTATGAGGTCGTATTGCAGGCTTTTCCGGTTTGTGTGCCCTTTAAACAGGCTCCAGGCAAAAGGCCATGAAGAAATCCATCCTTGCGTCAGTACTGCTGACTTTGTCCTTGGTTGCTTGCTCACAAAACGCCCTTTACATCTCCGGCGGGGCGACTGACTCGCCAAATGCTTCCGTGACTGCCCGTGTAATCCGGTCCGACGGAACCCCGGCTGCAGGATCAACGGTAATCCTGCGGCAAAGCGATTATGTGACACAGCCGCCTTCGTCCTTACACAAATCCGCGATCAACAATGCCAATACGGTGACCGATGCACAGGGCCAATTTGAACTTATTGGGGTCGACTCGGGAACCTACGACATCGAAGTTTTCGACAGCGGCTCGGCTCTGCTCTTTACGTGCTCGATTGCCAGGAGCGATTCCATAAATCTCGGCACAGGCACCCTTCAACCGTTTGGCGCTGTTCATGGCTCAATAGACACATCCGGTACATCGGGCAAACGACTTTTTGTTCAAGTCCTCGGCCTGGAACGGATAGTTTCCGTCGATTCAGCAGGAGCGTATCTGGTCGACGATCTTCCGGCCGGTCTTTTCAGCCTCCATATCATTGGCGTTTCCGGATCGCAGACAACGACAATCCGATCCGATCAAGTATCCACGATTCCGGGTGACACGGTTAGCGTAACAATGCCGGGATGGGGCTACGCCAAGAAAATCCATCTTAACACGACAACGTCCGGCGCCAACGTTCCCGGAAATGTTGCGAATTTCCCCGTTCTCATACGGTTGACAAACAGAACTTTTGATTTTTCACAAGCCAGTCCGGTTGGAGCAGACATTCGATTCATGAAACAAAATAACAGCCCTCTTCCGTATGAAATCGAAAGATGGGATGCAGTTGCCCAAGCTGCCGAAATCTGGGTAAGAGCCGATACGATTTACGGAAATGACAGCGCGCATTACATCACCATGTGCTGGGGTAATCCACGCGCCGCAAGCATGTCGAACAGCCCCGCGGTTTTTGACACCGCCGGAGGGTTTCAAGGCGTGTGGCATTTGAACGAAGCTACCGGACTGCCTGCAAAAGACGCTACCGACAACCATTTCGACGGTACACCGTCGAACCCCGCTCCGGCGCAAGCGAGCGGTATCATCGGCAATTCCCAACAATTCGATGGAGCATCAACCTACATCAGTGCCGCCGGAACTGCGAGCGGCAAGCTGAATTTTTCGAGCACCGCGAACTATTCCGTATCCGCCTGGGTCTACGTGGACACGCTCGATACTCTCTTTCACAAGATCGTGGAAAAAAACAACGTGCAATACAAGCTGCAAATCGACCAATTCGAATATTGGTCATTCTCGGAACTCGACAACGCCAACGAATACGAAATGACCAATGCTCCGGCAAGCGCCAAAGAATGGGTATATGTTGCGGGCGTGAGAGCGGGTGCTATGCAATACTTGTATGTAAACGGCCAATGCGTCAACAGCACTATAACCTACGGACCGTACTCAGGCACGCGAGACACGACAACGGATGTCGTCATAGGAAATTCATCCGGAAATCCTTTGGGATGTTTCTTTAAAGGGAAAATAGACGAGGTTCGCATTCAGAATATGGCGTGCAGTTCCGACTGGATAAAGCTCTGTGCCATGAACCAAAAAGCCGACGATGCTTTGATTACGATTCGCAAATAGTAATTATCATGAGTCAACGTTTTTGAGAAAGGCACGACCCTATGAGTAAGCTCAGTATCCTTTGTCGAACCTTCATCGCCATTGCAACACTAATCGCTTCTGTCTGGCCATCCGTAACAATGAATCCGTTGTTTACAAACAATATGGTGCTTCAGCACGGCATGGCTGTTCCGGTATGGGGAACCGCGGCGGCGAATGAGACGGTTTCGGTGAGCATAAACGGCCGGACAAAAACGACAACGGCGAGCGCCACCGGCGCCTGGAAAGTCAACCTCGATTCGCTTTCCATTGGCGGTCCTTTGCAAATGGTTATTCAGGGTACCAATACCATCACGCTTTCCAATGTGATGGCTGGCGACGTCTGGCTCTGTTCCGGGCAGTCGAATATGACCATAGGGCTGGGCGCCTTTTCCGCCTACGCAGATTCCTTAAAAGCGCTCACCGCCGGACTTGGAAACGTCCGGCTCTTTAGCGAGAAAAGCGATATGCAAGGTGTTGGTCCCTGGTATGCGTGTTCCACGTCTTCCATCGCAGGAGGCTTTTCTGCAACCGCGTTCTTTTACGGCAAATACCTGTACGATTCCCTCAAGATTCCCATTGGCCTTATCGTGAGCGCGGTCGGCGCAACGCTCCTGGAGCAATGGATGTCCACGCAGTCGGTTATCGATGACCCTGATCTCGATACGTCAACGATCATGACCGGCGGTAGCGCCGGGGGCCTCACTAACGGGCTGGAGGCCAGCGGACTTTACCGTGGATTTATTGTTCCGATCCAACCTTTCGCAATACGTGGGACCATATGGTATCAAGGCGAATGGAACACAAATACGAGCATCGGGAGTCCAAACAAGTACCAGAACCGTTTTCCCGAGCTTATCAACGGATGGCGCGCGGCATGGGGACAAGGTGATTTTCCGTTTCTTTTTGTTCAATTACCCAATTATAAATCCACAGATCCCTGGGCCACGATTCGTGAAGCTCAACGACTGACCAACAGGAGTGTGGCCAACACCGGTATTGCGATTGCCATCGATCTGGGAAACAGGGTCCCGGGCTACCCAGATTCCACCGAGCTTCACCCAAGAGACAAGCGCGACGTCGGCTACAGACTTGCGCTTATATCGCTGGATCATGTCTATAAACACACGAATCCGGCGGCATCAGGACCGCTTTTCAAAAGCCTGTATATTCGTAACGATACCGCGCACGTGTCGTTCGATTACGTCGGTTCTGCTCTGGTTCCCAAGAACGGGCCCTTGCAAACGTTTCAGATCGCTTCGGCCAACGATACCAATTTCGTCAATGCCACCGCGGTCATATCCTCGCACGAGGTACTCGTTTATAAACCAGGAAGCAAGATCGCCCGGGTGCGCTATGCGTATTCATCCGACCCGCCGTCCACGCTTTACAATCAGGAAGGACTGCCCGCTGCGCCGTTTATGTCTTACGTTTCGGATATCACGGACGTAGAGTGGAACGGTCGAATAAATGCGACTGTCACCCGAAAGCGGCAATCGCCCGAAGTCGCTAAAATCTATGATCTGACCGGCCGCTGTATCGGCCAAAGGTGCCTAAGCAATTTCACGAAAATGTCGTCAGCGGGTAGCGGTGCGATCCCGTTAGCCGGATCTTCACGGATTTCCAAAGGGGTCTTTATTATGCAGACGATTTCGCCGGGCAATGCGGTGGTCAGCAGGAAGATTGTAATGCAATAATTCCGCCAACTATGCGGAAGGGATCAAGCTATATGTTAAGAATCAGAGTGTGCCGGACCGGCTAGTTATGTATAAGTAAATTGGTAAACCGCATTATGCGCTTCAACATTTTTTATTGGAAAGTAACCGGAATATGCGTTCGCTGAATCTACTTCGAGGAGCATTTATCGCAGGATTAGGACTGGCTGTAGCAGCATGGTCCAATGTAACGATGAACGCATTATTTACCAATAATATGGTGCTCCAGCATGGAATGGCAGTGCCGGTGTGGGGCACGGCATCGGCCGGAGAAAACATTTCCATTTCAATAAATGGCCAGGCAAAGACCGCGGTGGCCGCCAGTACCGGTGCTTGGAAAGTCGTATTGGACTCTCTCTCGGTCGGAGGACCGTTTCAGATGGTCGTCTACGGCGCGAATACCATCACGCTTACCAATGTGATGGTCGGCGATGTATGGGTGTGCTCGGGACAATCGAATATGTCCAGAGGGTTAGGAGGCTTTTACAATCCAAATACCGAAGCCGTAGGGCTCAATAATGTCAGGCTCCTCATTAAACAAAGCGACAATACAGGCACCGGTCCGTGGAATGAATGTACTCCGTCGACAGCATCAAACTTTTCCGCTGTAGGATTCTTCTTCGGCAAGTTTCTCTACGATTCATTGAAGATTCCTATCGGACTGATCGAGGGGGCCGTCCAAGCCAGTTGCATCGAACAGTGGATGTCCACCCAATCGATCATCGATGATCCGGAGCTTGACACTTCCGATCTGTTTAACTACGGGAACGATGGGGGCATCCCCGGCGGCCTCAAGGGAGGCGGCCTCTATCGCGGGGTCATCGCGCCGCTTATTCCTTTTGCAATTCGAGGGATCATCTGGTATCAGGGAGAATGGAACACCACGGGATTTTCGCATACCGACAAATATCAGATACGGTTTGAAGAGCTGATCAAGGGTTGGCGCGCCGCGTGGGGACAGGGCGATTTTCCCTTTTGTTTTGTTCAATTGCCCAACTTCAATTCCCCGGATCCCTGGGCATATGTTCGCGAAGCGCAGCGGCGTACCAATAAGGACATCCGCAATACCGGCATGGCCATAACCATCGATTTAGGCGGAGGCGTTCCGGGGTATCCGGACTCCACCGAGCTCCACCCGCGAGACAAACTGGACGTCGGTTATCGGCTCGCGCTCAGAGCCCTCGACAGCACCTACAAACACGCGAATCCCGCGGCATCCGGGCCGCTTTTCAAAAGCCTGTACCTTCGCAACGACACCGCGCATTTGTCTTTCGATTATACCGGCTCGGGACTCCTTGCCAAGAACGGAACATTGCAAGCATTTCAGATTGCGACCGCCACCGACACCAATTTCGTCAATGCCTCGGCGAGCATATCTTCCCGCGAGGTTATCGTTTACAAACCAGGAAGCAAGATCGCCCGAGTGCGCTATGCCTATGCCTCAAACCCCCCATCCACTCTTTGCAATAAAGAAGGACTGCCGGCGTCACCGTTCCTGTCCACCGCTTCCGACATCACGGGTGTAGAGCGGAATAGTCCAATAAATGCGACGGTCGCCCGAAACCAGCAATCGCCTGAAGTCGCTAGAATCTATGATCTGACCGGCCGCTGTATCGGCCAAAGGTGCCTAAGCAATTTCCCGAACATGCCCTCCGCGAACCTGGGTGTAATTCCCTCGATGGGAACGTTACGGAATTCCACAGGGGTTTTTATTGAGCAGACGGTGTCGTCGGACAATAGGGTGATCAACCGGAAAATAATGCTGTTCGGGAAATACGGGCAACCTCCGCTCGTTACGGGAAAAGAGTGATGAAAAAAATATTATTCCAATTATTCATCGTTTCTTTTTTCGGTTTGGCAACAAGCCAGGTTACCGTGGTGAATATGCCTAGGAAAATGGCTCTCTATCCGCGGCTCGCGCCGGCGGATACCGGTTGTGCAACCATTTCGGGAAGCATCGACAGCACTGGTTCAAAGTATACTTCCATGAGGATCAAAGCCTACCGGAATAACGCGCTTGTCACCACGCAGAGCCAGACCCTCATCTTCACCGGCAAGATCGCGCCATTTTCGTTTAATTATGGCATCAAAGCCGAGCTTGCGATGTATAAATTCGAGCTGCTCGGCGTGGCCGGTAGTGTCGAGACCCTGATAAAAAGCGCGGACTCAATTGTCTGCGGAGATGTATTCATTGTTCAGGGACAATCCAATGCCGAGGCGCATGCTTTCGAAGGTTCCTCCACCGCTACGCTTGTAAGCCCCTATATACGGGTTTTCGGATCGGCCGACCCAAATCAGGCCGTGTTCGACTCCGTTTGGCACATCGGCCAAGGAGACGACGGCCAATCAAGCGCGGGAAACACCGGGGAATGGGAGCAGCGCATGGCGCGGTCCATCGTTGACAACCAAAAATTTCCCGTGGCTATTTTTAACGGATGCTATAGCGGGAAGCCCATTGACACCTTCCAGCGCAACGATGCGAACCCGGCCTCGGCCAATACCAATTACGGGCACCTCTTGCGAAGGCTGCTTTCCACGGGACTAAATAAATGGGTACAGGCAATACTCTGGGTCCAGGGAGAAAGCGATGCCGACGCCGGCACTTCGACTGCAGCCTATAAGGCATCGTTTGCCGGTCTACGAGCAGACTGGCTTTCCGACTACTCAAGTGTCAAAAAGATTTACCTGTTCCAGATCCGCAACGGTTGCAGTTATTCTTTAGTTAACGCTTCACAAATCACCGAGGCACACCGCCAGCTTGCCGAAGAGTTGCCGAACACGGCGATCATGTCCATGTCGGCGCAACAGCATGATACCGCCACCAAATGTCATTACCGTTATATCAATGGCTATGAATTAATGGGAAATAATATCTATCGGCTGGTCGCGCGGGATTTTTACGGAGTCAATGCGGACAACATCGAAGCTCCGGATATAAAATTCGCCGAGATAAGTGGGCCGAACGAAATTACGCTTATCATGAAAAACATCATGGACAACCTGACATGGTATAATGGGTCGCAAGCTGAATTCCTGATTAGCGGCACCAGTGCTACCGTAACTGCGGGCGCCACCCAAGGAAATAGAATAAAGCTGACGCTTTCGGGCAGCCCAACCGGCGCCACGACCATAAGTTTTATGGGGCACTCCGCAATTCCCCCGGAACCGATGGCGCTCAACGGGAACGGTGTTGGAGCAGTCCACTTCTACCTCTTTCCGTTTACTACGGCACGTTACCGCGATTCAATTTCCGTGGCCGCAATTCTCAAAAGTAATTCCGTAGCATTGCCCGTGAATTCCGTGGTCGTGTATTCGGGAGGGCGCATTGTGACCCTTGATCTAAGCAACCGTGGAGTAAGCGTTCTACCGGCGGATATCGGCTATATGGACGGCCTTACCAGCATCAATCTCAGCGGCAACGCGCTCACTACCCTGCCCCGTGCGATAACAAAACTTTCACCGTCAGTTTCACTGAATATTGACAAAAACCAATTGTGCGGGATTTCGGACACCCTCATTACCAGTTGGATCACCAGGTATTCAAAGGATGCCGCGTGGGCAACTACGCAGATGCTCGATACTGCGCATTATTGCAATGGAACAACCGCACTCCATGATGCGCAACCGGCGATTTTTACAGGGCAAACCATTACGCACGCTCTGGTACACGATCATCTCGTCGTGAATTTCCCGGCTTCGCTCGTTGTTCGCCAAGTCCGTATTTTCAAAGTGAATGGTAGTCTGACCTTTCGGAGCACAAATGTTTCAAAAGCGCTGTCGATTGATGTGAGCGGCTATTGCAAAGGCCTGTATATTATGCAGGTGTCAACGCCTGGCGGCGTGATGACGAATAAAATCGTCCTGCAATAAAAATAACAGCGAAACGGTCCTTAGCCCTGACGCTCGATTCGAACCAGGCCAAGCGGCCCTGTCGTGCACAATAACCGGGAGATTGACAATGATTAGCTTTCGCTCGCTGAAGGTAATGACCGCTGCCGTCGCTATCGTTTCCGTTCGCATCTGTTTGGGCGCCGTCGCCGACGGATCGCTCAGCGATACGAACATCAAGTACTTTGGCCGGTGGGACCGCAGCAACGCATCCGTCTTTCACGGCTACTGGGGAGGCGCATATCTAAAGGTGGTTTTCACGGGAACGACAATCAAGGTCAATTTGGGCAATACATGGAAGTACCAC